>MTLD01000704.1_pt2 | contig 203153 bp, 185 predicted proteins | sample 1982471 | NCBI WGS metagenome assembly MTLD01 (sample SAMN05712604, study PRJNA340218) | biofilm metagenome | isolation source: sample SPM anode biofilm adapted to -50 mV | place: USA | collected 2012-02-03
CCCGCCATTTGAAATGACTGATACGTCGGGCAAGCCTAGCGGAGTTAGTGTTGAACTTGCCAACGAGTTGGGCAAGGCTCTTGGAAGATCGGTAGTGATCCAGAATATGAGTTTCGATGGCCTGATTCCTGCGCTGAAAACCGGCAAGATTGATTTGATCATATCTTCCATGACCGCCACTGCTGAACGCACCAAATCAATCGACTTCTCTGACCCGTATCTGCAAACCGGTCTTTGCCTGCTTTTGCAGAAGGATTCCACTGTCAAGTCGATTGCCGACTTGGATCGTGATGATAAAACCATTGCAGTGAAAAAAGGAACTACCGGCCATCTCTATGCCACTAACAAATTGAAAAAAGCCCGGCTACTGGTGCTGGACAAGGAAGCCGCAGCAGTGCTTGAAGTAGTACAGGGGAAGGCCGATGCCTTTATCTACGACCAGATGTCCACCTACCAGAACTGGCAGCGCAACAAAGAAACCACCAAGGCAATTCTGACGCCATTTCAGCAGGAATCGTGGGCTATCGGCATCCGCAAGGGCAACAATGACCTGAAAGCAAAAGTCAATGCATTCATCCGTGATTATCGTTCCAAAGGTGGTTTCGAGCGACTGGGTGATGCATACCTGAAGGATATGAAAGGGGAGTTTAAGCGTCTTGGCTACACTTTTTTCCTGTAACCCAAGCGCTACCAATGAATTACTTAATAATACCATCTGACGGGCGGCCGCTCTCCATTGCCGCCCGTATTATTTCCTGGGTAGTAGTAACGCTGCTGGTGGCGGGACTGTTCAGTTTCGCCTTTGCACGTTTACAATACGGCTGGAACTGGGAGGCCATCTGGGATTACCGGATGAAGTTTATTCAGGGGTGGTTGGTGACTGTGCTGGTGTCAGCGGCGGCTTTGATCCTCTCCTTGTTAATCGGACTTTTTTTTGCCATTGCCCAGCGTTCCAGGGTTCTGCCGGTCCGCTACCTTGGAAAGCTTTATGTCGAGCTGATCCGTGGCACCCCTCTGCTGGTTCAGATTCTAGTCTTCTTCTATGTAGTGGCGGATGCTTTCGGAGTTTCCAACCGTTACCTGGTGGGCGTGTTGACCATGGCCTGTTTTGCCGGCGCCTACATCTGCGAAATTGTGCGGGCCGGGATTGAGAGCATCAGCGAATCACAGATCGAGTCAGCCCGGGCCATCGGTCTGACTCGATCGCAGGTTTACCGGCATGTGATTTTTCCGCAGGTTGTACGACGGGTTCTGCCGCCTTTGGCCGGCCAGTTCGCCTCTTTGATCAAAGACTCGTCACTGCTATCCATTATCGCTGTCAGCGAGTTCACTCTTAATGCCCAGGAAGTAAATTCATTTACCTATAGTACTCTTGAGAGTTACCTGCCACTGGCGCTCGGCTACCTGTTGTTGACCTTGCCGATTTCGCTGATATCGCGCCAATTGGAGAAGCGTTTCTATTATGCAACTTGAGTTGATTGATATCCATAAATCGTATGGTGGCCAGTCCGCCCTTAATGGAGTTAATGCGACGCTCCGGGAATTCCATGCGTTGGCGCTGGTTGGCCCATCGGGCGGCGGCAAATCAACCTTGTTAAGGATTATTGCCGGATTGGAGGTTCCTGATTGTGGAACGGTTTATATAAACGGTGATCCGCTCCCTTCTGGCGAAGATGGTTTGCGCCGCCACCGTTGCAGTATTGGAACCGTATTTCAGTCGTTCAACCTGTTTCCACATTTGACAGCACTTGAGAACATCGTGCTTCCACTGGAGCGGGTTCATGGTTATGGCCGTACGGAAGCGGAATCATACGCTGATCAGCTCCTTCAGCGTTTTCAATTGCAGTCCCATGGCCACAAGCGACCGGCACAACTGTCGGGCGGCCAGCAGCAGAGGGTTGCCATAGCCAGGGCGGTCGCGATCAAGCCACGCTTTCTGCTGTTCGATGAACCAACCTCGGCCCTCGATCCGGAAATGACATCCGAAGTACTGGATTTCATAGCTGAACTGCGCAGTGAAGGGCGCGACTTGATCATTGTTACTCACAATATGGGTTTTGCCCGTCAAATGGCCGACCAGTGCCTGTTTCTGGCTAACGGACAGGTGGTGGAAAGTGGGCCTGCGACCGATATTTTTGAAAAGCCCCGCGAACTACTCGTGCAAAATTTCTTCGCCAAAGTTTTGAGGTACTAAGATGAGCAATATGACTAAAATGTCTTTTCCAGATCTGCTGGCCTCATCACCGGTCATTCTTGGTGAGGGGGCGGTCATCGAGCGGCTGCGCCGCAACCCGGACATTGTCCTGGATCCCCATGTTGTGAATTCGGCGCTGATTTACCAGCCGACCGGTCTGAACGCCTTGGCTAAGATCTGCCGGGAATATTTGGAGATCGGCCGACAATTTAATGTGCCGATGATGCTTTCCACTCCAACCTGGCGAGCAAGCAGGGAACGGATCGATTCCGCAGGACTGGCCGGTCGTGACTTGAACGGAGACAACGCCCGTTTCCTGGACGGACTGCGGCGCGAGTACGGTGATTATGGCCGGAAGGTTGTGATCTGCGGTTTGATGAGTTGCCGGGGTGACGCTTACAACCCTGCCGAAGCAATGACTACTGATGCAGCTCGTGAATATCATCGTTGGCAGGCCGACGCCCTGGCATCTTCCGGAGTAGATTTTTTATTGGCCGCCACGCTTCCGGCCCTCAGTGAAGCGACCGGTCTGGCCCAGGCTTTGGCCGCGACCGGGCAACCGTATATGATCAGTGTACTTGTTCGTCCCGGTGGAACGTTGCTGGACGGTACGCCCCTGGCTACCGCCATTGCAGCCATTGACGCAGCCACCTCCCCTCGCCCGATGGCTTATCTGGTGAACTGCACTCATGCTTCGGTGTTTCGTAAGGCTATGCTTCATGAATCTAACGCTTTGTCGCTGGTGCGTGAACGCATTATCGGCCTGCTTGCCAATACATCAGCACTCAGCCCGGAAGAGCTGGATAACAGCACCGAGCTGGCAGAGGAAGAACCGGCGCTTTTCGGACAGACGGTCGCCGCACTTTATCAGGATTTCGGAATGAAATTGCTGGGCGGCTGCTGCGGCACAGATGACAGGCATATTCGCTGTCTGGCCGAACGTCTGTCCGGGCTTGGCTGCATCAACTGAATTCACAGATTCACTAATACTTTATCTTTAAGATGTTAAATGATATTGTTCGATTGGTTACAGGTTGCCAAAACTTAAATTAGTTTTTAAAGGATTCAATTATGAGCAACACCACTTACGACGTTCTTATTATCGGTGGCGGCCCGGCAGGACTTTCCACCGCCTATCTTTGCCATAAAAACGGTCTTTCCTATCTCGTACTGGAATCAGGTAAGGCCATATTTCAGGGCATTGCCAATACCTATCCGGAAGGAAAGCTGGTATATGCGTCCAAGCCCAAGGATGCTCCTGAGCCTTTCATGGTTGAAGAGCTGAGACCGCCTGACAAACCTGTCACTGTCGAGAGCTATCTGCAGTACGTACAGCACTTTGTGCAGCATGAAAATCTGAACGTCCAGACCGAGGTGGCCTTTGAGGACATTAAAGACGAACGGGATGGTTTGACGGTTGTCACATCCAAGGGGCGTTTTAAAGGCAAAAAAGTAGTTCTGTCATTCGGCAGCAACATACCACGCGAGCTGTCTGTTTATGGCGATGCCAAGATGGTGGCAAAGAATGTTGACGATGCCAGCAAGTATATCGGCATAAAAACTCTGGTGATAGGTGGCGGCAACACAGCTGCCGACGTGATCATTAACATCCTCAAGGCCAAACGCGAGGTGCATGACACTCAGCCGGTTTATTGGGCGCACAAGGCGGAGACTTTCGACGTTAATAAAGAGACCGCACAGCGTCTGGGTGAAGAGATCCTGCTGGGCGGGAATATCAGGCTATTGCCTGGAGCGCAGCCGCGCATCGGCGAAGTCGATGACGAAGGTGTTGACCGGTTGGTTATTCGAATTAACGAGTTCAAGCAGACCGATGGAATCGACTTGTATCATGCCCTGAGTTTCCCGATGCAGAACGTAATCGCCTGTATCGGTTCACAAGGGCCGGTTCCGATTTTTGACAAACTCGGCATCCAGTCGATTGCCTGTGCGGCCGGAGTTTGCAAAATCGCAAAGGAAGGCGAACGGCTGGTTCTTCTGTCCTCCGAGTTTGAATCCACTCGAAAAGGTGTCTATGTTATCGGGGGAGCAATTTCACCGTCCTACATGAAGATTACCGAGGGTTCCATAGTCGAGGAGAAGCACCCTAATCTGATCTACACCGCCATCAACGATGCCTATTATGTTGTCGAAGCGATACGTGCCAAAATCTCAAAGTAGTAGATAAATAAAAATATATTCGAATAATATAAAAGGCTCCCGATTCTGGGAGCCTTTTATGTCGTGTCAGCAGCATTATTTCAGTAGACAACTACTGAAGCATAACCAACCACCTGTCGTTTATCTCCGGTTACATCCCCGCTGTTACCGTAAGCAACCACTTCCGCAGCAGTAGCCCCAAGTTCACCGGCTGCCACAATCATGACGGCTGAAGGTGCTACTCCGCACATCGTGATCTGCTGGCTGCGACAGATATCCAACAAGCCTTTTGCGTCAAATGACAAGACCTTCTCCAGCGCCAGACTATCCTTGTGTCTGGCTGTATCAGCTGATTCATAATGGGTCATGTCAGAACTGGCGACGATCAGTACAGGTTCGCCGTATTCACGAATCGCCTCGGCAACTCCCTTCCCGATTTCACTCAAGGCAGAGTAATCGCCATGTCCTACGCAGATTGCCGATATTGAAACATCCGGACGCAGGTACTGGATAAATGGAACCTGGACTTCAAGTGAATGTTCGTTCCGGTGAGCCACACTGTCGAACTGCAGGCAATCAATTTGCTGCAACAACAGCGCATTGAGGCGGGAATTGACCGGTATTGTTCCAAGGGGTGTCAGCCATTCACCATCAGGATAAAGGGCCGCCGGAACTCCGGATCCAGTGTGGTTGGGGCCGATAATCAAAACTGTTCGAGGGATTTCAATTTGAGAGTAAACCTGGCCAGCAATTGCGCCGGAATAGACATAGCCGGCATGGGGTGAAATAATGCCGAATACATGCTGTTTTGAACTGTTGTCGGGAATTAGGTCGGCCAGGGTTGATTTAAGTTGTTGAATGTTTCCGGGGTAAAACTGACCTGCCACAACCGGTTGACGTTGCATGAGAACCTCCAGTTTGAAGTACTAATTTTAACTACTCAAACGGTAAATCACTCTCCATCGGAACAGGATTATCCTGACCCAACGGCAACTCATCCTGGCGCTCGTATTGCGGTATCTCCTCAAGCGCTTGTATTTCTTTAAGTGTTGGAAGACTTTTTAGGTCCTTAAGTCCGAATATCTCTAAGAATTCTTTTGATGTACCGTAAATTAAAGGTCGCCCTGGAATGTCTTTTTTTCCAAGTATCTTGACCAGCCGTTTATCAAGCAGTGACTTGAGCACTCCTCCACAGTCGACTCCGCGCAGGTGCTCAATTTCGGCTCGGGTGATCGGTTGTCGGTAGGCAATGATTGCCAGTGTTTCCAGTGAAGATTGGGAAAACTTGGACGATTTGGCCCTGATCTGGCGTGTCACATAAGTCTGAAAGGCGGGTCGTGTTCTGAGCTGCCAGCCGCCAGCCACTGCAGCCAGTTCAAATCCCCCTCCCCGGTTTTCATAGAATTCGACCAGCTCCGCCAGGGCCGATCGCACATCATCTCGATCAAACTCGTTCAACAGATCGCAGATTCGATCTGTTGAGATGGGAGATTCAGCCGTAAAGATAATGCTTTCTATAATGGCGGATAATTCATGTGACATAAATGTGTTACTCTTCCAATTGAGTCGAAGCTACCGCAGGAATAAACCAGATCGATCCATGTTCGCTGCCTTGAAAAATACGTATCAGTTTAAGGCGGGAGAGTTCCAGCAACGCCAGAAAAGTAACTATTACCCGTTCCCGCGTAAATTCTTCACGAACGAGATCATCAAATTGGATAGTCTCTTTTTCCTGTAAAATGGACAATATCTCGTTGATACAGTCGGCAATGCTGAGCGAGTCGCCCGGCGCAACTTCATGAAAACTCTCGGCCGGAATACGCACTAACAGTGCACGGAAAGCATCAACAAGATCAAAAAGGCTTACTTCAAGCGGACCCTCTTCGTTCTGGGCAGCTTCAAGCATCGGTTCGGATGCTACACGCCCAAAAACATCCCGTCCGAGAAGTGCCCGGGCGCCGATTACCATACCGGCTTCCTTGTACTGCTGGTACTCAAGCAGGCGGCGAACCAGTTCTGCTCTTGGGTCGTTTTCAACATCATCCGTTTCTTCGAGTTCGTCCTGGGGGAGTAGTTGACGGGATTTTATTTGTAGTAGCGTCGCAGCCATAACCAGAAAATCACCTGCAATTTCCAGGTTAAGTTCTTTCATCAATTTGATGTAATCCAGGTACTGACGGGTTATCACCGCAATTGAAATATCGTAAATATCCAGTTCATTTTTCTTAATAAGGTGCAGCAGCAGGTCAAGCGGTCCATCAAACTTGTCCAGATGGACGCTGTACTGCTCGTGAAAACCGTCCAGCAATGGGGTACTTTCCACAGACGACAGATGTGTTTCAGAGCGGGTCATATCAGAATTTCAAAGCGGCCCGGACTTCATTCATGACAGCATCGGAAATCAGGGATGCCCTCTGGCTACCTTCGCGCAGCAGGTCATCAACAAAAGCGGGGTTAACGGCCAGTTCTTGCCGTTTGGCACGACACGGAGCCAATTTCTCGTTCATACAGCTGACCAGAATTCGTTTGCAATCTACACAACCGATGGAAGCGTTGCGGCAGGCGGGTATGATCTCATCCAGTTTTTCCTGCGGCACGTAGATACGATGCAGATTAAAGGCAACGCAGACATCCGGGTCGCCAGGGTCAGTTCGTCGAACCCGGGCCGGATCGGTCATCATCGACTTGACCTTTTTACTGGTCTCTTCGGCGCTATCGGAAAGGTAGATCGAGTTACCGTAGGACTTGCTCATTTTACGGCCATCCAGGCCTAGCAATTTGGGTGTTTCAGTCAGCAATGCCTCTGGCTCAGGGAATACGCTTTCGTAAAGATGATTGAAGCGCCTGGCAATCTCTCTCGTTATTTCCAAGTGTGGAAGCTGATCATGTCCGACTGGAACTCTGGTCGCCTTATAGAGAATGATATCGGCAGCCATCAAAACCGGATAGCCCAGAAAACCGAAGGTAGAGAGATCGCGCTGTTCAATGTTGTCCAGCATTTCTTTGTAAGTAGGATTACGTTCGAGCCATGAAACCGGAGTGATCATTGACAGAATCAGATTCAGCTCGGAATGGTGCGGTACAAGGCTTTGTCGAAAGACAACGCAATTGGACGGATCAAGTCCAAAAGCGACCCAATCAAGCACCATTTCACGGGTACTTTCTGCAATTCCGGAGGTATCGGCGTACTCAGTAGTCAATGAATGCCAGTCGGCAACAAAGAAGAAACAATCATAGGAATCCTGCATTTTTACCCAGTTTTCCAGCACCCCGTGGTAATGACCGATATGTAATCTGCCGCTCGGCCTCATGCCGCTGACAACGCGTTGCCTCATAAAATGTTGCTCCTTGTTCATTTTTTATATCTGCAAAATTGATACTTCATTAAATCGTATGGTTGTCTTTCACGCTAATTCTGATATTGTGGCAATTCAAATTAACGCTGTAACAGGACAGGGAAATTTACATGAACCAACGTAAAATTGAAACCAAAATAATAAATCCGCTGATCGGGACGAGCATACCATTACCACGTTATGCCACTGACGGCGCAGCTGCAGTAGACCTTCGTGCATGCCTGACTGAATCCAGAACTGTGCACCCTGGTGAAACGGTTCTTATCCCAAGCGGCATCGCCATAAACATTCATGACCCGGGTTTAGTGGCGCTTCTGGTCCCGCGTTCAGGTCTTGGAATCAAACATGGCATTGTATTGGCAAATACGGTTGGCGTAATTGATTCAGACTATCAAGGTGAGATTGGAATAGGCATTTTCAATCGCGGTGCGGTTCCCTACACCATCGAACCGGGAGAGCGTATCTGCCAGATGATGTTTGTCCCGGTGACACAGGTTGCATTGGAAGTGGTTTCCGAATTCAGTATGGAAACAGAGCGTGGAACCGGAGGCTTTGGATCTACCGGAAGTATTTAGCAATTACAACTAATCATGAATTACTTTTGAATCTTATCCTTATACTTTTGGACCGCATCTTCAAAGATCGTTTCAATCTCGCCTTTTGGACGGTTGTGGGCGTAACGCCAGAAGTACTCAATCAAAGTTACGGATATTAAACTTACAATAAGCGCTGCCATAGCCCATTTTATTAATGATTTAAACTTAAATATTCCTGAAACAGTTGATTCGCTACCCAAATCCCCACTGCGGAACAGGTATCTTTCCCTCATTTGGCGGATTCTCTTCAGTTGAATAGTTGAAATATGGTTAACTATGGCGTCGCGTTCTCGTTCTCCGATATACACAAACTGCATTCCTGTATTGAAATAATCCTGATCGTTACCCGCTGCATGGTTTCGGTTGGCAAATATAACACGTGCTATTACATCAACAACTCTCCGGGGAGAAGGAACCAGGATTTCAAGCAGGACATATTCCCCGTTTTCAAAGCCCTGATGGGTTATCAAACGAAGGCCACCACCACTAACATTTGCTGCCAGCGGGATAATGGTCTCCCATGAGTCCGTTCCGCCTTCAACCGTTTCAAGTTCCCTATCACCCTGGATTTTCTCATTGGGGAGATCAGCATTTTGTGAAAGCAGTGCACTGTTCCAGCTTCGCTCCTTTTGTTCCAGTTCCATCTGCAGGCGATGAGCCCTGCGCAATTCCCATTGATGACGAAGAGTTTCAATGTTTTGCTCTCTGCTGACGTAGTACTTGATCGGCAGAAAAGCATCAATCCGGTAATACTCACGAAGTTCGTCCGAAACAATTTCGCCAATCAGGCGCAGCAGTAGTTCGTGTGAATCACCTTCTGATACTATGATTGCACGGCAACTGTATCCGGACCCTTCTTTCCCGCCACGTAATTCAAGAATCTGCCCGTATCGCAGTTTTACTCCGACAGGCAATACATCTCTTGAAAGCTGTAAAGTAACAAGATCTTCATCAATTTTAAAAATTATTGCCCAATCCCTGAATACTTCAGCGTTGGGCAATGGTATGCCGACACCAACCTTGAACCCTGCTGAAAAATAACGGGTATATTGTTCAAGGTCATTCATTTCTGTAACTCCGGATAGGTTGTCTATTTAAGTACACTGTTCAGGGAAGCGAGTAGGTCGTCAATATCAACTTTATGAACACCTGCGCCGTGTTCAAGTGTTTCAAGGTCGGATATTTGGCATTCATAACAATCCAGATTGAATTTTTTGAATACCGGAAGGGTTTCAGGGGACCTGGTTATAATGTCCGCAATTATCATGTCTCGAGTAATCATTTGCACCCCACTCTCTTAAAAAGAATGAGGCGCTTTTCAGCGCCTCATTCATGACATGTTATTTAAGGTTATTTATTGCTTCTTCAATTCTATCCATTCCCTTTTTAATATTTTCCATGCTGATTGCGTATGAAAGCCTGGCATACTTGTCAGCCCCGAAGGCGACGCCTGGTACCAAGGCAACTTTTGCGTCTTCGAGCAAATAGGCTGCGAAGTCAGTTGAGTTATTGATTTTGCTGCCTTGAGGAGTTGTTTTTCCGTAAGCGCACGAAAAGTTGGGGAATACGTAGAAGGCACCGGTAGATTTAAAGCAGGTGACACCGGACATTGCATTCAAACGTTCAACAATATAACTACGCCGTTTTTCAAACTCGACGCACATGGCTGCCACTGCGTCCTGTGAACCGTTCAATGCTTCCACAGAAGCTTTCTGAGCGATTGAGGTTGCATTGGAGGTAGACTGGGACTGCATTTTAGTCATGGCTGACATCAACTCTTTAGGGCCGCAAGCGTAGCCAATTCTCCATCCGGTCATCGCATAAGTCTTCGATACACCGTTGACCACAACTGTGCGGGATTTGAGCTCCGGTACGACTTGAACGATGTTCGCAAATTTAATGCCGTCATAGATCAGACGCTCATAAATATCGTCGGAGATGATCAGGAAATTGTATTTCAAGCAAACCTGTCCCAGGGCTTTCAACTCTTCCTCTGTGTAACTTGTTCCGGTCGGATTGCAAGGTGAATTGAGGATGAGTGCCTTGGTATTTGGTGTGATGGCTTTTTCAAGCTGCTCAGGAGTGATTTTGAAAGCGGTTTCTTCGCCGGTTTCAATAAACACAGGAGTTCCGCCGGCAAGGACAACCTGATCAGGATACGAAACCCAGTAGGGGGCAGGTATTATAACTTCGTCACCTTCCTGGATCAACGCCTGGGAGATATTGTATAGAGTATGTTTCGCACCGCAGGCGACAGAAATTTCATCTCGAGTGTACTCAAGATTATGATCTTTTTTCATCTTGGCGATAATCGCGTCTTTAAGATCGTCTGCTCCACCTACCGGCATGTAGCGGGTGAAACCGGCATCAATGGCCTTTTTTCCAGCCTCGCAAATATTGGCAGGTGTATCGAAATCCGGTTCTCCAGCGCCAAAACCGATTACGTCAACCCCTTGGGCTTTAAGAGCTTTGGCTTTGGCATCGATTGCCAGTGTAGGAGAGGGCTGAATCTTATTCACGCGGTCTGCAAGTTTCATCTGTTTTTCCTCCTGTTAGTTGTGTTGCAATTATTTTACAACAAATGTAATTCCTGGATTATGCAAGTCCATACTTTAGTTTTAAGGCTGTCTTGACCTCGGGTGGCACAAACATATCGATGTCACCATTAAGAGAGCAGACTTCTTTTACTATTGAGGATGAAAGATATCCATACTGTAGGGAGGTCATCATGAACAGAGTTTCAACTTCCCGCCCGATTGTGCTGTTCATTTGGGCAATCTGAAATTCGTATTCAAAATCAGAAATGGCTCTCAACCCGCGAATGATGACATGTGCACCGCGAGAAGAAACGTAATCTATCAGAAGTCCGCTGAAAGTGTCAACAGTGACCCTCTCCTCGGTTTTAAGTACATCCTGAATGAGTTCCACTCGCTCATCAGTTGAAAATAATGCATTTTTTTGGGAGTTATTGGCAACCGCCACTATTATTTCGTCAAATATAGTCAGTCCGCGTCTGATGATATCCAAATGGCCATATGTAATCGGGTCAAAAGATCCGGGGTACACTGCGATTTTCTTCATACTGCCTCCAGAGTAAAAAATTCAAGAGCAGTATCGCCGTATACACGACGGTCGGTCTTGACAAGCTGTCCAAAAGCGCTTGGTAATACGTTCTGAGAGGAACATTCAGCGATGAATAAAGAATGCTCAGTAAGCAATCCGAGTTGGTCCAGCAGACCGGCAATATGTTCGTAAAGACCGGATTCGTATGGCGGGTCAAAAAAAACCAGATCAAAGTGCTGGCCCTGTTTGGACAGTAACTTCAGCGCAGTTTGTGACTCCATAGTCATAATTTTTGATTTCTGGTCTAATTTGCAGCAGATAAGGTTTGTTTTCAGAATCTGCGATACGGTTATATCCTTTTCAATAAATGTGCATGAGGACGCGCCGCGACTCAATGATTCGATTCCCAAGCTGCCAGTGCCTGCACAAATATCCAGTACAATACAACCATCAAAGTTAATTTGATTTGAAATTATGTTAAACAAAGACTCTTTGACTCTGTCGGCTGTCGGGCGGGTTGTCATGCCCGGTGGGGATTTAAGCTTCTTTCCTCGACAGAGACCGGCTATCACTCGCATATTAAATTCCTCTTGCTCGAATTCAAAGAGGAAGCTAACGCAAATACAGACACAGGTCAAGCATGAAGAAAGCTTTATCAGTTGGCAAGATTATTTCGCATTAACGAGAAGCTCGCCTGATCCTGGAGCATTATCACAAAGATTGACTGAATTTGCAGATTCTGCTGCGGAAAGTGCCAAACCCTCAAGCAAACCGTAATCGCTTACTTTTAGGCGTTTGAATCCAAAGCGATCCATAACATGGATTGTAATAAGAATGCCCGCAATTATGAGGTCTTCCCTTCCCTTTTCGAGTCCGGGAACAGTTAATCGCTCCGAGGGTGTCATTGGCAGCAACATGTCGTAAATTAATCCAACATCCTTCCTGCTGATAATGAAGTTATTGACACGGCCGCAGTCATACTTATCCATTTTCATCTGAATTGCGGCAAGCGTTGTTGCCGTGCCTGCAGTGGAGACCAACTCGGTCTCCGATTTTATACTAATTCCATTTGATACTATTTCAGACTCAAGCTGATTAATGATTGTAACAATTCTCTCATACATGGATTGGCTGGAACCAAAACCTTCTGTAAGCCTTACAACACCCAATGGCAGACTGCGGACAAATTTTGGAACACCATATTCAGAGATTGTAATTTCGGTGCTCCCTCCCCCAACGTCCAACACCATCATGTCGTCGTGAATCACATCTATTCCTGAAAATACCCCGTTAAGTGTCAAACGCCCCTCGAGGTCGCCATCTATGACTTTCAGCTGAATACCTGTTTCACGCTTTACCTGGGCAACAAAGCTTGCACCATTCACCGCATCTCTAACCGCACTGGTAGCAGATGCTTTAATGTAACAGGCACCATATTCCCGGATGATGGCCGAAAATCTTTTCAGACAGTCCAAGCCACGCTTCTGTGCCTCATTAGACAGACCGTAGTCATCGGAAAAGCCACCACCCAACCTTACGACTTCGCGTTCAACCAGGAGAGTGATAAGTTTCCGCTCTTCACAATCTCCAATTAACAAACGGGCAGTATTTGTACCAAAGTCAATGGCAGCACATCTCATTTTTATTCGGTTCTCCTGGGCTGGATACCCATGATGTTCCAGCATAACTCCGCAATTCTCATGCAGGATGATGACATTTCCTGAAACAGCATGGCTGATCTTGGTGGGCAAACACCAGAACAGATCCTGCTGAAATGCGACTCCTTGATCTGATCATGCAACAGGCGAGTGCGAGCTTTTATGTGATGCAAATCATCCCGGTTAAAGTTTTCACTGGAGGATACAAACTTCTCGGTTTTAGCAACGATGTACCCAACCTGTTCGGCAATGGCGATCAAGTCATTCATTGCGTCCTGAGAAAAGATAATTCCGGATGCTTTGCGATCCAGTGTACAGTCCAGAATATCCTCGCAGACATCACCAATATGTTCCATGGCAGAAACAATCTGAATGAGTCCCGGTACTTCATACATCACATCAGGACCGCTTGCACTTTTCGACAGTGCCGCAAGAAAAGAGGTGATTTCAGAGTTGAGTGAATCGAGAAGTTGCTCGTGCTGCCGAATGGTTTCAACACGTCTCGCATCATAGTTTTTAAGTATTGCAAGTACATCCGCGTACATCCGCGATGCAACGGCAGCCATACGCTGGACTTCTTTCCTTGCCTGCTCAAGGGCAATTGGAGGTGTTGTTAGAATCCGTCTGTCCAGATACCCTGCGGTTGGTTGCATACCACCAGATTTACCATTTGAACTGACTTCATATTTGCGTATGAGCCGGGAGAAGGGGCCGGCCGTTAGAAAAATGGCCAAAGCCGCAAATGTGCTTGATACAGTATAGCCCCAAGATAGAACAGTTGTACGGTCAAGAGTATTAAACATGGCAGCTATATCAACTGACATCTCCGCACCTGTTTGCGAAAAAAATATTAAAGGAATGCAGGTGATCAAAGTTACTAATGCTAAAATCATGGCAACGCGCCTGGCAACGTATTTGCCGCCAACTGAAGCAAGTAGACCAATCGCGGATATTCCAAGCATGCTACCACAGGACATGGCAAAAGCTAATGCAGGAGTCATTGAATTGCTTTTTTCAAGAGATTCAATAATAGCTATTGTAGAATGTGATGATTGGACTAAAAAGGAGACGATGGCACCGAACAGCGTCGCCATAAAAGCCGATCTATAAAGCATCCCCTGCAATAGCCCATGAAGCGGATGGGTCTGGTCGATTGGTCGGTAACTACCTTCCAAGAGTGAAAGACCGAAAAAAAGCAGCCCTATTCCAAGCAAAAAAGTTCCATAATGGACAAGACGCCTGTTACTGAAGAAATATTTGATTATGAAGCCACCAAGGATAAAAAAGCCGGAAAACAGACTGTAAGGGATAAGATGTAAATGCAGGTAAAGTGAAGATCCAATCAATATTCCTGATAGTACGCATAGTGCCTGAAATATGTTTAATACGCCGCCATTGAGAAGACCCACGGCAAAGATCACCGCGGCACTTCCAGAACTGACCGCAAGTGTCATAAAAATGCCAAACAAAAACGATACATAACGATTGGAAGTAATCTTGGACACAACAGTTCTGACACGGTCATCCGCCACAGAACGTATTCCGTCAGACATCAGTTTCATCCCTAACAGAAATAGACCAATGCCGCCTAAAGCACCTTCCAAGAGACCTAGATGCATTTAAATATCGCAGGAGTTCATGATTTTATTTGGATATCCTGAATGGAAACAAAAAATCGGGAGGTGATGACTTTGGAGAGCCTTTGGCAAAAATAAGCAGTTTGAATTTCCTGTGATTTGCCGGATCAAACTTGAAGTATGTCAATCCCTGGATCTTCATGCCAGGAATGACAGTAACCATGGGAAGTGCCTTCGTGTAAATGTCCTGAGGGTAAAGCTCGTAGTAATAAGGCAGAGATGAATTGGAGCGGTTGTAAAAACTGGTTTTCTGGTAATCTTCCAGATAATAAAAACCAACGTAAGGGTAAGGCATTAAGTAATACGAATCTTTCTTCAACATTTCTCTCACATTATCCGGGGTCAATAACGAGTACTGCAGATCGTCCTCGTCCACCAGAACAAAAGAGTCATTAGAAAAAGCGATCTCAGAACCGGAAATATTTTTTATCGATATGTTAATTGCTGTAACAAAGCTGTCGAGGTTATAGGCGTTAATGCCAGATTCATCGATACGGACAGAGATTTCTGCCAGCTTGCCAGTGATTGTGAGTGAATTGTCAACTTGGTTTACACGGCCATTTATGACCTGTTCCGGTATTATAGTCAGGGAAGAGCAACCGGACATAAATAAAATTAGACCAAAAAGTAACAACAGTGCAATTTTCATAGTTTCTCCCCGGTTACTGAATTTACACCAGGTCCTTTAGGTTCAATCGGCACGGAGTCAAGCCGCTTAACATCATCAGCAAAAAGTGCAATTGTAAGAATTGACGACGACTTTGACTTTATGTTTCCTAACTGTATAGTAATCCAGAGGTCAAGTTCAAGCTTATGTTGTAGACGTAAATATTGTTCTATCTTTCCCGCAATTTGATATGCGTTTAATACATCCTGCTCGCGATCTGTGCGACCGGAATAACTGCATTCAAGTTTGACGATATTATCTTTTGATATTTTCCTGAGTTCCGGGACCAAACGATCAAACTGCGCGTACACGCTTTTGTCAATTCTGCTTTTGACCGGAATCACTGCCAGCACCCTTGATGTTTCCAACGCTGTGTTCTGAGCTGAAGAGACACTGCTGAAAGAGGCGGCCAGCAGGATAATAACGGTATATATCCAGAGTTTGGAGGAATTCATATCACTGGCCGTCCTTGGAAACCAGAAACAGGATTTCTGTGCGGCGGTTTTTGCGGCGACCTTCTGCAGTTTCATTATCTGAAATCGGGTTGGACTTGCCTAATCCCTTAATAAAGATTTTTGAGGGGTCCACTCCTTCGTGACTGATGAGATAAGTGGCTGCAGATATGGCCCGTTTCAGAGACAGATCCATATTGTATGCAAGTGATCCAATTCCGTCGGTATGCCCGTCGATTTTAATGTAGAGCCACTTCTTGTCTTTTCTGATCTGTTCAGCTACCTCGGAAAGCATCTTCTTTCCTTCATCAGAAAGATTCCATTGATCGAAATCAAAAGTAACATCAGGAAATCTGAATCTGCGGTATACCGCCATGCGCTCGGGTAACACTGTCGCCGCAGGGATGGAAACCTGAGATCCTTTAACATCAACGCCGTACAGTGGAGTGACCCCGCGAATGCGGTTCATGGTATAGTCTATCGCACTGGCTTCTCTGTCTTGTGTTTTCTGTGGCTGAAGGGAGATTTCCTCGTCACGTGACTTTAATGGTATCTCTACCGGAATGACCGGTGAAGTAAGGTTGGATGATGCCTGTTGTGGGGAGATGGTGATTTGACCATATGGCTTGATAATAACTTCTTCACTGTCCGGATCAACTTCAACCTCCATCTTGCTGACAGGGGAAGACTGGGCGGCGGAGGCTTTAAGAAGAAGGCTTGATATAGGAATGATTTTAAGCGGCTGAAGTGCTTCTTTTGTTTTGTCTTTCACAGTCAGTTTGCGTCCTACTGAAGGAATTGGTTTTACATAAGAACCTACTCCCTGACAGGAACTCAAGCCAAAAACTAACTTCATATCAGGATCATGATCGCCGAAGCCTGTGCCTGCTGATGCGTTAATTGTAAGGTGAGGAGATAGATAATACTGAATTCCTGCGGAAACTTCCATACTGTAGCCGGAATGGATACTTAATCTGCTGAGTGCCGGATTATCCTCAACGAGGTATCGTTTAGTATTTCCGATAAATTCACCCAGCAACTTCATACGAGGCATAAGCATGTAATCAAGACCGGCCCCGAACGTGATTGCATCGTCCATCTTGGCGCCTGGTATCGCCCCCGGTATTAAATAGCCTGCGGAAACATGTAATCCCAAGTCGCCCTGATTATACGAAGCTATCAGTTTTCCGGAAAGGTCAGTGGCACCATCAGATATACGATTATCAGAAACATGTCTCTGACCTGATAAGTCAACTGCCATTTTGAAAATGGATGACCTGTCACCCAGAAAACGAAGTTTTGTCCCGATATTAAGGGTTCCGATCCCTGATGCATCTTCATCACCGTTAAAAATGATGTTAGGGTACGCACCGTAAACTTCCCAGAAAGTACCGATACCCATTGTTATGGATACTGGTACTATCATAGAGCTTTTCTTGTTTAAGCTGTTGTTTATCCCATAGCAAGACCACAAACCTACACAGATATTTCCTGAATCCAGGGTTTCAGCTGTAGGCATTTCAATAAGTCCGCTCGCGCCAGACCGACCAGGGTTGGCAAATGCTGATACCGGCAACAAACAGGACAATAAGATGGCAATAAGGATATTTATCATAAAGAAATTATGAATCAGGTTCCATTTGTAGTCGTGATTTAATAAGGTGTTGAGACAGATTCAGCCGAGAACCATTTCTTTCAGTTCCTTGCCGACTTTAAAAAAAGGAAGCTTCTTTGGACTCACTTTGATCGGTTCACCGGTTTTTGGGTTTCTACCCGTATAGGTGCCATAGTCCTTAATAACAAAACTACCCAGGCCGCGTATTTCTATGCGGTCCCCATTAATCATTGCCTCGGTCATGGAGGAAAATATCAGGTTTACAATCTCTTCGGCGCGTTTGTTGGGGATGTCTTTTTTAATGGCCAATTGTTCTACAAGTTCCGATTTATTCATCACGACCTCCAATGTATAGCCATATTCGGCGTTAAAAGCAAACTGAAGTTCAAACTAATGGCAACATTTGCCAAGATATTTCTTAAAAATAACAGCGGCATCATTTTGTCGATCGGTTAAAAGAAGTATGCCGTACATCTTTTCCGCAGCAGTGCGGGCATACGGAGTTGTCAGAAGCTGTGTGTACTGGTTGATAGCGCGTTCATGATCCCCGGTTGATTCCATGATTTCGGCACGCATCAACATTGCTTCTCCAGGCATATAATCTTCGGCAACCATAGTATCAAGAACCTGCATACATTCATAAAGTCTGCCACTTTCAATTAACAAAAGTGCTAGATTGTACCAGGACAGAGTATTTTTGCGATTGACCTGAATCGCTTTACGCAGAAGTTGTTCTGCGTCCTGATCGTTACCTAACCGATGAAGTATTTTACCGGTTTCACAGTAATAAATATCCTGATCGGTGATTCCGGCACATTTCTCCAAGTATGATAAAGCCTCTTCGTGCCTGTCCTGGCTAGTTGCGATATATGCGCATGCAAAATCTTCGCCCAACTCAGAATAGCGCAGATACTGTTCAATCGGGAGCTGCCTGATCAGGAGATCGTAATACTCCATAGGTGGCAAAGATTCGTCATAATGCGGTGAATCAGAGCCATCTGAACCAGATACATGGGAGCATGAACTGCAATCAGATGCTTTGGCCTGTTCCTCGGGACTGTCGTCGGTCGCACAACACTGTTGGATAAGAACTTCCGCCTTTTCCCGTATGATGGCATCATAAGTCAGTGTTTTTACAAGTTCGAGGTTATCAATTGCCTTTCTAATCTCACCGCGTGTAAACGCGAACTCAGCTTCACTCAGATTCAACTCAGCCAATTTATAGTTGGCGGTTTCTATCCGCTTTTTTAATTTATCTGCTAAATCCTGACCTTCAGCCGAATTTGAACAACGTTGCAGGCCATCTTCATAAGATGTCCTTGCGTCGAAAAATGATTCGGATTCAAGATGGCGGTCACCCTTTGCAAGTAAATCCAAAGGAGACTTGGAAAACAATTTAGATAGTATTTTCACTGTATAACCTTTCTTATTTTTTGATTAGTAATGTGACGCTTTCGAGGTGGAAAGTCTGAGGAAACATATCCAATGGTATCGATTCGACAACTCGGTAACCATGGGTTTCAAGCTGGCCGCAATCCCTGGCTAGAGTACCGGGATCACAAGAAACGTAGATTATTTTAGCTGGATTCAGGCGGGCAATATCGGAAACAACATCTCCGGCACCGTTTCGAGGAGGGTCAAGCAGAACAACATCAAATGATTGGTTGTCGAAAAGCAGGCGCTCAATAGCCTTTTTGACGTCGGAACATTCAAACTCGATATTGGATACCAGATTGTGTTCCTTATTGCGGCGGGCAGACTGAATAGAGTTGGCTGAACCTTCAATGCCGAATACAGATGCGACATCAAATGAAAGAGGAATTGAAAAATTACCATTACCACAATACAGATCAAGTAGACGATCAGTCGTTTTGAAGTCAGCAAATCGCCTGATGATGGAGAGGATGGCAACATTTTGTGACTGGTTTATCTGTGCAAATCCTCCGGGGGTGTATGAAAGGAAAATCGGATTTAGATTACTGTCCGAGTTCGGCATACTATAGTCGATTCTGGCGTTGCCCCATATCATTTCAGGTTTTGAATCTTTGCCACGCTGAAGAAACAGACCGGTGCAAGAACCGAAGTTTCCTGAACTATTATCGAGAAAAGATTTGATCAATTTTATGCTGCTGCCGGTATAGTTAATCACCGCCACCGCCAAATGTTCGCCAACATCCACACTGATCTGCTCAATATGTTCGAGGTCCGAAAAGTTTTTGAGAGCCGAACGGAAACGACTTAGAATCTCATTTACCCTGGGCGTCGCAATCGGACAGCCAGTAACTGCGTCTTCAACGACATGAGAACCTGTGCGGTAAAAACCGATGCACAGTTTTCCACTTTTGTAAGACACTTTGAATTGAACTCGACTGCGATAACCATACTGCAACGAAGAAGCCGCCGTTTCTCCGACTTGATCACCTTCCACCCTGGCACCGCGCCAAAGAGTTTCGATAAAAATCTGGCGTTTCTGCTCGAGTTGAACCTGATATTTTACGTGCTGCCAGTTGCAACCACCGCATGAACCGAAAATCGGGCATAGCGGTTCGGCACGATCCAATGATGGTTGCAGATTCTCAATGATTTCTGCAGTGCTATATGACTTTTTCTGAACTGTCATACGAAGACTGACCTGATCACCAGGGCAACTGAACGGTACAAAACAGACCTTGCCTTCAATCCGGCAGACTCCACTGCCACCGTATGAAAGCTTGTCAATCGTGGCAATCGTTGATGTCATGCTTGAAACACCCTGCCGGCAAACATATTAGCAGGCTTGCCATTAAAGATTCTGTATTCGGTTCTTACAAACTTGCGTTCAAAATCGGGCGATGACAAGTAGTCGACCGTGGTGTTGTTGAATGCTTCAAGCAGCTGATCCCGAACGGCAACCACATCCGACTCAGGCACAGCCATCTTCTCAAGAAGCCGCTCAAAGCGCACTGAATCACCGAGCTTATTACGGGCATCCAGAAATTCTGATTCATTGTCGAAATGATCCTTAACGATCGGTACGTTGCACCGCGCCAGGATCCTGACATGATAATACCCGCCAAAATAATGCCGGGTTTCATCGCTTAAAGTGATACAAAGCCCCGATTTCAGACTGATTGTTTGAATAATGTTTGATGCCATTAGTAAGTATGCTCCTCAATATTCCGGATTAAATCCAGTAAACCACCGACTACAGCTTCTTCTATGAGGGCGCCTTTTTCTGCAGAGGCCTTGCCAGGGTCACCCCAGACACCGCCTGGCCAGTATCGTCGTTTGTCCCGCACCAGAATTCCTGCAGGGAACGAAGGATATTCGGCGGGAGCCGTGCCTTTTACCAGATGTGGATGGGAATGCATGATCCTTGATGTTTCTATCTCTCCGGCATGACAATCGCCGGGGGTCTCAATCAGATTTTCCCCCCGCTCCCGAGCCAGAACAAATTCGGTTACAACTGCAACCGAAATATCTTCGTAAAGCGTGATAAGCTCTTCCCCGGCCTCCTGTAGAGCCATTCCGTGGGCACCACCGGCATGGCCGCTGATTGCAATAAAATTCCGAAGCCCATGTTCGCGCAAGGACTTTACGATATCTGTAAAAAGCAGCTTGAGAGTGGTTGTGGATATCGAGATCGTGCCAGGATGACGGCACGAGGAACGGCAATTACCGTAGTGTATTGGCGGGGCTATAAAGATTGGGACATGTTCTGCGGCTTTAACGCAAACCTGATATGCTTCTAAAGTGTCGGTAGAAAGCGGGAGGTGCGGGCCATGTTCCTCCACAGAGCCGAAAGGAATCAAGACTGTTTTGGTTGCAGCAAGCCCGGCCTCGAATTCCGGCATTGTCATGTCTGATATGATCACAAAGCTCCCAGCAATTTATGCATCTGAGGAATAACCCTGACGTCCGGCAAGCGTGAGGAGGCCAACTCCTGAAGTTTTAAGAGATGATGAACCTTTATGCCGATACTGCCGTCACACAACGTTAGTGGCTGCAGGAAAAGGGGTGTATTTCTGTCCACCATTGAGATGATTTCACAAACCCTATTGATTTCATCCGGATCGGTTAAATCTCCTATAACAATCTTCACAGAAACATTAGATCCTTGGGCTTCACGCAGAAAAAGGGAGTGTATATCCCAAAGCTGTTCGGTGCAACCAGCAGTGGATGGAAGCTTCATATCCATGCTGACATAGTCGAGATGCTGTTTTATCTGGCTGAGCGCCAATTGCATGGTCCCGTTTGTTTCAAGATGGATCGGCAATATTTTACGAACTTCCGGCATCAACATGGCCAGAGAATCGGCATACAGCAGAGGTTCACCACCGGTAAAACTGATAGAATGATGCGCCCCCGGCAGTTGTTTATGCCAATCGGCTATTATATCGACCACCCTTTGCAAAGGCATTGGTTGAGGGATATTGATAAACTCAGACGAACCGGGCCTGGATTCAATTTTCCCGACATCAGATCTTTTGAACTCGGTGTCACAATAAAGGCAGTCAAGGTTGCACTCGGTCAACCTTACAAAAATCTGGCGCCGACCGGCAAGAATTCCTTCCCCCTGAATGGATGAAAACAGCTCGCTGATGTAGATCGATTCACTCATAGTAACGGGCGGAGGCGTTATCAGATTCCCAAACGGTTATTGATTCGACCTTGATATTATCGTTGTTCATCTTTTCTGAAATTCGATCATACAAATACTTGGCAATGTACTCAGACGATGGAGATGCATCTTTAAAAGCCGGATTCTCGTTCAGATATTTATGATCAAGTTCATTTATTATGGCTCCAGCGTCCCGCTTCAAAATTTTGAAATCAATTCCAAGACCCGATTTGTCAAGTTCGCGGGCTGTTACCGATACATCAACTTTCCAGTTGTGCCCGTGCAGATTTTCACAATCCCCATGGTAATTAATCAGGTTGTGTGCAGCCGCAAAGCTGGTTTTAATTGTCAGTAAGTACATATCTGAAACTCCTCATGTAGATATTAGTTTGAGTCTGATTCTATCCCCGCGAATATTACACAAAAATATGGGCAACCACAAGGGTTGCCCATAGATACCATTATAAATGCGTGAGTTTCTATTTTTGTGAGACTTCCAGAGCCTGATTTATGTCTGCAATAATATCATCCACACCTTCAATACCGATTGAGAGCCTGATAAAATCGGCTGTAACACCGGAAGCAATCTGTTCTTCTGGTGAAAGCTGCTGGTGAGTTGTTGATGCCGGATGAATAACCAACGATTTGGCATCACCGATGTTAGCCAGATGTGAAAGCAGTTTTACACTGTCGATAAACTTTTTGCCAGCTTCCAGTCCCCCTTTGATGCCGAAACCGATGATGGCGCCCTCCCCTTTGGGAAGGTATTTCAGTGCATTTGCATGATCCTTGTGACTGGCAAGACCCGGAAAATTAACCCAGGAAACTGAAGGGTGGGATTCAAGCCATTTGGCAACAGTCCGGGCGTTTTCAACATGACGCGGCATGCGTAAATGCAGAGTTTCCAATCCCTGGATTATCTGAAATGCGTTAAAAGGAGAAATGCAGGCTCCGGTATCCCGTAATAGTGAAACCCTCATTCTGATGATGTATGAGATATTGCCCAGGGCTTCCCAGAATTTAAGGCCGTGATAGGATGGGTCCGGTTCCGTGAATTCTGGAAACTTGCCATTGTTCCACGGGAATTTTCCGCCATCGACAACCGCACCGCCAATGCTGGTGCCATGACCTCCAATGAACTTTGTGAGCGAATAGACGACAATATCGGCGCCATGATCAAGAGGTCTGAATAAAAACGGCGTTGTCACAGTGTTATCAACCACGAAAGGCAAACCGGCTTCATGGGCGATTGCGGCAATCGCTTCAAAATCATCGACGTTATTTTTAGGGTTGCCGACTGACTCGGTGTAAACAAGGCGGGTCTTTGCAGTTATGGCCTTGCGAACATTCTCAGGATTGGAAGTATCTACGAAAGTAACCTCTATTCCCATCCTCGGCAAAGTATAGTGAAACAGGTTGTAAGTGCCGCCGTAAAGCGAGTTGGAGGAAATGATCGAATCGCCGGCCTTGGCAATGTTCAGAACTGCGTAGGTGATTGCTGCCTGACCGGAAGCTACGGCCAGAGCGGCAACTCCGCCATCCAGTGCAGCCAGGCGCTTTTCAAGAACATCGGTGGTCGGGTTCATCAGGCGGGTGTAAATATTACCAAACTCTTTGAGGCCGAAGAGATTCGCGGCATGCTCAGAGTTTTTAAAAACGTAAGAAGATGTCTGGTAGATCGGAACAGCACGGGAAAGAGTGGTGGAGTCAGGCGTTTGGCCCGCATGAAGTGCAAGTGTATCAAGTGATAAAGTTTGATCTGACATTGTGTTATCCTCCTGAAGGTGACTGATTCATCTTCTGAAACTATAATCCTCACCCAAACAAGTCAAGTTTATTTTGATAAAACACCCAAATTGAAGAGATAATTGCTAAGAAGAGCTGTAACATGCTGAATACACGGAAGAACAGCCTGTTTCAACTTTTAATAATCGGAGTGTTTTTGCGATAAACCATTCCCTGAAAAAGAGCAACAATCTCTCCGGTTTCATCGGTAACATTCACTTGATATGATGCCAGTTTTTTGTTTGAAGCCTGCTCTCTGGCTTCGGCGTACAGGACGCCGCCGGTGGCGGCTTTCACAAACGAAATACTGGTGTTAATCCCCATTGCCAAACTGCCGTGGGAATTTGAAGCTACAGCAAAGACAAAATCCGCCAGAGTAAAGATCGCTCCGCCATGCACCGTTCTGGCACCATTAAAATGGTATGATTGGATCATCATGCTGGCTTTAGCCGTACCAGAAGCGACTTCGAGCAACTCTATACCGGCATGCTTGGCAAACAGGTCATTTTCTGAGAAAAATTCTTTAATGGTCTTCATGGTCAACCTTATTTGAAATTATATTGTGATGGTTTCACCAGGACGAAGTCGTTGTTGTTTAAAATCGGCTGGAGTATTAAATGACGATGCGAGCAGATAGAAGAAAAGCAGGATCAATCCCGTTATCAACAGAAATATCGGTAAAATACGAACCGACTCATCCCGTTTTTCATGGGGCAGGACTAAACCGAAGGCCGCCAGTACGACTCCATAGCCACCTATCGCGGCTGCCCAGAAAATCCCCAAACTGTAAATACGATTTTCGGATGCAATCGACAGGGAAAATAGTTCAGACAGATTGCCATGATAAAAACTGGCCAGAATGATGAGAATCAAAGCCGCCATTACCAGACGCATACCGTTTCGGACTGTACGTTTACGCATTGGTCAGCTCCGCAGCCGCAACAATTAAACGCACCATGAAACGTCACCCAGTCCCAGCCGCAAAACCTCCGGTTTATCGTTGATCAAGCTCACGACGGAACTGACATCAGTTGCCAGAATACCGCCATCTAGTATGAAGTCCAGCTGATCCCCGAATGTCTCGGAGATAATATGCGGATCTCCGACCGGTTCCTCTCCCGACAGGTTGGCACTGGTGGTTATAATCGGGTTGCCAAGAGCCGTAACAAGGTCAAGACAGATCCGGTTGTCCGGGATTCTAATGCCGACTGTTTTCTGACGGGTCAAGAGCAGGTCTGGAACCTCGCGGGTCGCTTCCAGGACGAAAGTGTATGGTCCCGGAAGAAACTTTTTCAGATTTTTGAAGGCCGAATTGCTGACTTTAGCGTAATGGGAAATCTCGGACAATGATGAACAGATAATTGAAAACGGTTTGCGGCGATCACGCATCTTCATCTGATAAATGCGTTCAATGCTTTTCTTGCAGTAAATCGAACAACCGATGCCATAAGTGGTATCAGTTGGATAGGCTATCACCTTGCCGTCTTTCAGGCTTTCTGAAATTCGGGAGATATGGCGCTTTTGCGGATGTTCGGGATGGATTTCAATAATCATGAGGGACCCTCTGCATTTCTTTATGAATAGCGACATCTGTATCAGACTGATCTTCAATATCTAATTCTTCCGGCTCAATCAGTTCATCTGCCAAAGCACCAGGTGCGTCCTGAACATCACGCAGTTTGCGCTCTATTACGCGAGTTCTTGTTGCCGCCTGATCTATGTGATTTCCCGCTTCCTGCAGCTTTTTACGGGTTTTCTCCAGAATCTGGCCGAATTTCAAAAACTCACTTCGAACCGATCCGAGCAGGTTCCAAACTTCTGCGGAACGCTTCTCAATTGCGAGGGTCCGAAAACCCATTTGCAGACTGTTAAGCAGTGCAGCCAACGTTGTCGGACCGGCCACAATTACTTTGAATTCTCGCTGCAGTACATCAAAAAGACCCGGCAGACGCAAAACTTCTGCATACAACCCTTCAGTCGGCAGAAACATAACGCCAAAGTCGGTCGTGTGCGGCGGCTCCAGATATTTATCACGGATATTTTTAGCCATCTCTCTTACGGCCCGGTCAAGCATTTTGGAAGCATCGCCAGCCGCTGCCGCATCACCGATTTCCTGGGCTTCAACCAGCCTGAGATAATCCTCTTGCGGAAACTTGGCGTCCAGCGGAAGCCAAACCGTGTTTTCCTGTCCGACTTCGCGGCCGGGCAGTTTAAGGGCAAATTCGACCCTTTGGCCGCTGCCGGGGATGGTTTCAACATTCGAATCATACTGTCCGGGGGCCAAAATCTGTTCCAGCAGGCTTGCCAGCTGGATTTCCCCGAAAGTACCGCGGCTTTTGACGTTTGTCAGCACTTTTTTAAGATCACCGACTCCAACAGCTAGCGACTGCATTTCACCGAGACCTCGCTGTACAAGTTCCAGGCGCTCACTTACCAGTTTGAATGATTCGCCCAGGCGTTTTTCAAGCGTGTCATGCAGCTTCTCATCTACGGTGGCCCGCATCTGTTCAAGCTTACTGGCGTTGTCTTCCTGGATCAGGCGCAAGCGTGCGTCTACACTGTCACGCAGTTTGTCCAATCTGGATTCATTGCTGATAGTTAACTCCTTGAGTTGTGCCGCAAACAATTCAAGCTGATTCTTCTGCAAACCAGCAATGTCGCTCATCCGTTTGAGAAGTGAATCGCCCAGAACAGTGATGCTGCCGGTCATTTCCTCGCGCGAGTGGCGTACTCCGGCTATTGTCTCATCACGTCCCCTGGCGAGTTCATCACGCAGGAAGCGCTCTTGTCGTTCGAGTATTTTTTCAAGAGTATCGATTCTGGCAAGCAGATTGGAAGCCTCAGACGTGCCACGGCGGCCGCTGAAAATGAGGATGCAGAGCAGACCACAGCAGGCCAGCAGGAGAAAGATGATTATGTATGCGGTTAAAGGTGACATGGTACCGCTTCCGGGTCTAAACGCTTACAGGTATATTTTCTGTCAGCCAAAGTGATAATCTGGCAAACTCTTCCAGTGACAAGGTTTCGCCTCTTCGTTGTCCGTCAATCCCGCAACTGTTTAGCAGTTGCTCCAGATTCACATCCCTGACGTATTCAGCCGATTTCAGACAGTTGGAAAGAGTTTTCCTGCGCATTGAAAAGGCCGCTTTGACTACACATTTAAAAATGTGCTCATTGCCGACTTCAGCTCTTGGCTCCGAAAGCGGGATGAAACTAAGTATGGCTGAATCAACCTTGGGCATGGGGTGAAAACAGCCGGGTGGAACAATGAAGTTCCTGCGGATATCAAACCACAACCCGAGCAGCACGGTAGTCACGCCGTATTCTGAGCAGTTCGGCGGCGCCGCCAGACGGTCGCCTACTTCCTTTTGCAGCATCAGCGTCATGCGAGATAACTTGTGGTGGACTTCAAGAAGTCGAAACAACACTTCAGTGGAGATATTGTAGGGGAGATTGGCGACCACATTCCATTTGAGTGGAGTTTCTGAAAGGACGGCAGCCAGATCAACCTTAAGTACATCGGCATCAATCACCGTAACACTCTCTTTGTTCTTAAAGCGGTCACTGTGATATGCAGCCAGGGCGTGGTCAAACTCAATCAGCAGCAACCGGTCAGCGCGTTCCGCCAGTCGTGCCGTCAATGCGCCACGCCCCGGGCCGATTTCGAGAACGGCTTCGTCAGGATGGATATTTGCCGTTGCTATTATCTTGTCGATGATATTCTGGTCCACCAAAAAGTTTTGGCCCAGTGATTTTAAAGGTCGTCTGTTTGAGCTCACGTCAATAATTCCTTTATGCTGTCCATATCCCAGGTGGCGGTCACGTCCAGAGTTTGTTTTGAAGCCATCCCGTTTGAAAGGTAATAGTCACCCGCCACTGCCAGCATGGCCGCATTATCTCCACACAATGATGGCGCGGGAATGGAAAGATCCACCTTCAGTTTTTTGCACAATTCTGCCATACGGCTTCTAAGGCCGCTATTGCAGGCCACGCCGCCGGCAACCACAAGTCGTCTGGCACCGGTCTGTTGCAATGCCGCTTCTGTCTTAAAAGCAAGCACATCGCAGACAGCTTGTTGGAACGAAGCGCACAGGTCATTCAACTCCTGGCTCGGGTTCGTCACCGGATGTTTGGCGACATGTTGAAGCACAGCGGTTTTAAGCCCGCTGAAGCTGAATCGGAGAGTGCCATCATGTAGCAACGGACGGGGCAGAGCTACTGCGGCGCAACTTCCGGAACCGGCAAGTTTATCTATCAGTGCACCGCCTGGGTATGGCATTCCCATAATTTTTGCAGATTTATCATAGGCTTCTCCGGCTGCGTCATCGATGGTTCTGCCGAGAGTCGTATAACGTCCGATTCCCTCCACATGATACAGATGGGTATGTCCTCCTGAGACGATCAGTCCGAGAAACGGAAATTCAACCGGTTGTTCAAGAAAAGATGCCAGCAGATGCCCCTCGATATGATGGACACCGACAAACGGAATCCTGCGGGCTGCGGCGATGGCTTTGGCCGCCGAGAATCCGACCAGCAAGGCGCCAGACAAGCCTGGACCGCGGGTTACAGCGACACCCTCAATATCAGCCATGCTGACTTCGGCACTCTGCAATGCCTGACTGATAACGGGCGATATCATTTCCAGATGCTTGCGGGAGGCAATTTCCGGCACAACCCCGCCATAAAGGGCGTGAACAGCGATCTGTGAGGAGACGATCGATGAAAGTATTTCGCGACCATCGCGCACAACCGCCGCAGCGGTTTCATCACAAGAGGTTTCAATGGCAAGAACCAACATTATTTAATAGCCTTTTTCTGGAAATAGCATATTTGTGAACCACCCGGGCCAAATAGCACAAAAGACACAAAGTGTGCAAAGTTGACATTCAAGATACGTGACCAGTATCTGAAGCACCCAGCGCCCTCTGTGCCCTTTGAGTTTGAACGTATTTGCTAGAGAAGATTTGCTGCCAGTTCCGCCAGTTCAGACCGCTCGCCTTTGGTAAGCGTAACATGCGCCGCAATTCGCTCTCCTTTAAACTTTTCAACCAGGTAGGTCAATCCGTTGCTGGAAGCATCCACATACGGATTGTCAATCTGGTACGGGTCTCCGGTTAAAACAATCTTGGTACCCTCTCCCACCCTGGTGACAATTGTTTTGATTTCGTGTGGAGACAGGTTCTGCGCTTCATCAACAATCAGGTACTGATTAGGTATCGAACGGCCGCGAATGTAAGTCAGCGGCTCGATATCCAGCAATCCCATGGCCATCAGCTCCTTATAACCCTTGCTGTGGCGCTTTTCGGACTCATGCCCGGAAATCAGCAGTTCGACATTGTCAAAGATCGGCTGCATCCAGGGGGTCAGTTTTTCCTCAATATCACCCGGGAGAAATCCAAGGTCTTTACCCATCGGAAAGACCGGACGTGACACAAGCAACCTATTGTAAACGTTCTCTTCGGCCGTTTTGTGCAGGCCGGCTGCGATCGCCAGCAATGTTTTTCCGGTGCCGGCCTTGCCGACCAGGGTTACCAGCTTGATGCTGTCATCCATCAGCACATCCAGGGCAAATGATTGTTCGCGGTTGCGTGCAAAAAGACTCCAGATACCCTCTTTAGGGACCTTGCGAACCGGAACTATGCGACCGTTGGCAGGATCGTTGCGACAAATCGCGGTATGCGCAGGATTGGAACTGTCTACAATCGTAATGAATTCATTCGGGTCAAGCTTCAGCGGCGCTTCCAGCCAGCCCTGGCCATAGAAACGGTCGATAGACTCCGCTGGCAACTCGATGCTGCGGGTACCGGAATACAAATCCTGTATATCCACCTTGTCGGATTCATAATCTTCGGCAACCACACCGATTGCATCCGCCTTTATGCGCAGGTTGGTATCCTTCGTAACAAAAATTGCAGACACGTCAGGGTAGCGATCGCGAATATCCCTGGCAACTGCCAGTATCCGATTGTCACCGCTGTCAACCCGAAGATCGACCGGCAGGTTTTTAAACTGTTTTTCAGTGAACAGCTCAACCCGCAACGTACCGCCACCCGGCATGGTTACGCCAACCGCCAGCGATCCTTTTTCACGCATGGAGTCCAATACCCTTGATACCATGCGGGCATTGCGACCGGTTTCATTCATGTCCTTCTTGAATCGATCGATTTCTTCGATAACCGTAATCGGGACAAAAATATTGTTTTCCTCAAACTTGAAAAGCGATTGTGGGTCGTGCAAAAGTACGTTGGTATCAAGGATGAAGTTTTTCACGGGCAGCCTTTCTGTAGGGGTTGGGAGATGATTTGGCTGCAACAGCAGCGTTATCTTTCAATGATCTGGATCGACAGTCCATCGACCTTGCCAAGCAGTTTGATCCAAACCGGCCGGTTTCGATACTTTGCGTCAAGAATGGCTTCACCTTCCTTGTTGATAGCCGAAAGGACGCTTTCCGGTGAATCGTTGACGGTGAAATAAGTATAGATTCCGGTCTTGTAGAGGTCTTCTTTGGTAAATGGTTTGTCTGGCGGCAGGGAGCATGCGGCACAGACCATCAGGCTGAAAAAAATGGCAATCAACAATTTCACAGGGCAACTCCTTCTCAATCTGTCAAAGTTACATGGAACCCTTTATTTTACTGACGCATTGTACAACGGCATCAGAAAAAATTGCAATCTCTTCGAGTGTGCTGGACCACCCGGGACTCATACGGAGTGTGCCCCCCGGCATACTTCCAATCGTGCGGTGGGCCAACGGGGCACAGTGTAATCCGGCCCGCACAGCAATATCAAAGTCGTGATCCAGCTCTGCTGCCAACATGGATGCGTCAATCCCGACAACATTGAAAGAGAGTACCGCTCCACGTTTAGCAGGGTCAACCGGACCATAAAACTTTATCCCATTTATGGTACTCAGCATTTTTGTTGCTTCCGTGATCAGCGAACGCTCATGTTGCATGATTGTATCTATTCCGCGTTCAATTATGAATTCAATTCCCGCCTTTAACCCAGCGATTCCAGGAAGGTTATGTGTGCCGGCTTCATAACCGTCAGGCATCATGAGCGGTTGTTCAAGAGACGTTGAACTTGTGCCGGTCCCACCCTCTACGATCGGTTTTAGCTCGACATGCGGGGCGACATATAACAGGCCGGTGCCGGGAGGACCCAACAGCCCTTTATGACCGGGGGCGGCCAGAAGATCGATTCCGGATGACATCACATCAATCTCCATATAGCCGGCGGATTGGGCCGCATCCAGCAGGAAAAGCGCTCCGGCATCATGACAGACAGCCGAAAGCTGCCTTATTGGCTGAATTGCCCCGCAGACATTTGAAACATGTCCTACGGCAATCATTCGCGTATTTGAGCGTATGGCACTTTTAACATCATCGGGGCTGACCAGACCGTCCGAACCGGCTTCCACAATTGTCACCTCCACTCCTGTGTTTTGCAGAGCGTGGAGGGGGCGCAGGAGGGAATTGTGCTCCATGGAGGTCGTGACGACGTGGTCGCCTGCCGTCAGAATGCCATGCAATGCCAGATTGAGGGCACCGGTCGCATTGTGGGTAAAGATAATTCGTGAAGAGTCAGGAATTGAGAAGAGTCCGGACACCGTTTCGCGAGCCATGAACATGATCCGGCCGGCTTCCAGAGAGCGGCGGTGGCCGCCGCGTCCGGGAGACGCTCCGACTTCACGCATGGCATCGATGACAGCCTGATAAACATTTTCTGGTTTTGGAAATGACGTTGCCGCATTATCAAGGTAGATAGACATTTTACATCTCTCCAAAGTCGGCTGCGGACGATATCCGGTTATAACTCATTGCAGAAAAACAGGTTTTTCACTCAACCACGGAAAATGCTGCACACTGCCTGAGCGAGGGTCACGAACAGCATCATAAATTTTTTGGGATATGGCTGCCGGATCAGAACTACCCCACCAGTTTTGCAGTGCGTTAACATCTTCACGACCTGAATTATGAAGGTTGAAACCTTTGTTGCCACTGAAAGAGTTTCCCCATACAAGTGCGCGACCATCTTCCAAACGCAGCGCATCCTGATTGTTATCAAAAAACCGGCATCGGTTTACCTTGACTCGAGTTCCAGCCAGATGAAGTGCGACTTCCCGATTATTCAGGAAACTTGTAGCGATAATCTGCCCCTCGCCACCTTTCAGATCTGCTCCATATCCGTTTCCTGAAAGTTCAACCGCAGTGATTCTGATACGGCATTCGTCCGAAAGCAAGCCAAACTGCTCGTTATTCGTGATTTTGCAGGAGGAGATGCTTGCAGCGGATTTAAACATGACAATGCCTCGCTTACAGGCAGAGACCGTGAGTTCTTTCATATCAAGCTCACTGTCGTGCATCTCGAATCCGATGTCAGAGTTAGAGAAAACCCCGCCGTTAATATGCGTTACCGAGTCTCGCATCAAAAAACCGGTATGTGCCCAACCGACTGAAACCATCTTAAGGCTGACCGTTGAGAACTGGGTCTCCAGACCGGTATTTGCGTACTCAATACGGCAATGTTCAAGCTGATTGCGCTTTTCACTGGCTACTAGCGATATGCCGCCCCAATCACCGCGAGCAGGCGTGGATCGATCAGAGGTGAAAACAATCGGTTTGTCCGCGGTACCGACAGCATGAATACGCCCTTGAATAACGAGACGCGCAGCGGTGTTTTTTGTTCCGGTGGCGGCAAATCTGATCACGGCGCCCGGTTCGACCCGCAAAGTAGCCTGGGGGGCAACTACCAGATACCCCTTGATCAACACATTGCCACGCAAGTTGACATCTTCAGTCAGGGTTGCCTTGTCGTACACTGCAGATGCATCATCGGCTGACAAGTCAGCGTTTCCATTCATATCCACGGATGGTGCCGCCACTCCCTGAATCCGCGATGGCTGCAGAGGTATTTCCAATGACAAATGGAGACCGGCCGGGTGGACGATTTGATTAGCCTCGGATATGCCGGACATAAATGAACTGTTCGCTGAGTACACCGGTTCGGAAGGAACAGAGCTGAAAATCTGACTGTTATTGAGAACTGAAGAGGTCCCACCGCTTGAAAACATTGCACAACCAGCAGTCAAAAAAGCTGCCGTGCATAAAATTACAAATCCAACCGACATATATTTCACGTATTAACTCCAATATTAATCCCAAAATTTCTAACACAAATCACTTGAAGATGTAAATTCAATGTTGCCGCCAGACTGAAATCGCGCACATAACGGCAGCTGTAATTTGTTTATATGTCCTTTCAAGATGTTAGGTACGGACAAAATAAATTGTATTGACAGGGCATATATGTTGTGTTTTATTTTTGCGCCTACACAAAATATAGTGTTTTATCTTACAGCAATCAACTCAACGCCAATCTTTTAATATCTGTATGTTTTTTCAAAATCAAGGAGATCAGCATGAAAAAAAATCCCGCGCAGAACAACATTCCCTCCCTTTCCAAAAATGCCACCACCGTACTCGAAAAACGTTACCTGCGCCGGGATGCTACCGGAAAAGTGCTCGAGACACCCGCCGACATGTTTCGCCGCGTTGCCGATACAATTGCGGCTCCTGATAAGAAATTTGATAAAAAAGCCGATTTGTCCAAACTTTCAGATACTTTTTACGACATGATGACATCCTTCGAATTCCTTCCCAACTCACCGACACTGATGAATGCCGGCCGCCCTCTCGGCCAGCTCTCGGCCTGTTTCGTTCTGCCGGTTGGCGACTCGATGGAGGAAATTTTCGATGCGGTCAAGTTTACCGCGCTGATTCACAAATCCGGCGGCGGCACAGGTTTTTCCTTTTCCCGCCTCCGTCCCGTCAATGACGTTGTCAGCTCCACCACCGGTATTTCCAGCGGTCCGCTTTCATTCATGCGTGTCTTTGACATCGCCACCGAAACCATCAAGCAGGGCGGAACCCGCCGTGGCGCCAACATGGCAATCCTCAGGGTAGACCACCCCAACGTGATGGATTTCATCATGTGCAAGGCCGATCAGAAACAACTTAACAACTTCAATATTTCAGTCGGTCTGACCGAAAAGTTCATGCAGGCGGTCGAGCGTGACGAAGAGTACAACCTGATTAATCCCCGTGACAAAAAGGTTTGTGGCTCGCTGAATGCCCGTAAAGTGTTTCAGCGCATCGTCAAACAGGCCTGGGAAAATGGCGAGCCGGGCATTATCTTCCTGGACCGGCTCAACCGTGACAACCCTACCCCGCATATCGGCGAGATCGAATCAACCAACCCCTGTGGCGAGCAGCCGCTGCTGCCGTACGAATCATGCAACCTCGGTTCGATCAACCTGGGCGTGTTTGTCAAGGACGGCGCCATTGACTGGAAAAAACTGCGTGAGACGATTCATAACGCGGTGCACTTCCTGGACAATGTCATCGAGGCCAACAACTACCCGCTGCAGCAGATTCATGACATGACCCATGCCAACCGTAAAATCGGCCTGGGTGTCATGGGATGGGCAGACATGCTGATTCTTCTGGGTATTCCCTACAGCTCCGACGAAGCGGTCAAGCTGGGTAAAAAGGTGATGAAGTTTATCAATGACGAGGGGCATCTTGCCTCCCAGGAACTTGGCAGAAAGCGCGGCTCTTTCCCCAATTTCAAGGGATCTACCTTTGATAAGAAAGGTGCGTTGCCGCAACGCAACTCGACTGTCACAACCATCGCCCCGACCGGCACCATTTCGATCATCGCCAATGCATCATCCGGTGTCGAGCCGCTTTTTGCCGTCTCCTACATCAGGACCGTCATGGACAAGAACGTCATGGTGGAAGTCAATCCAGTATTCGAGAAGATTGCCAAAGAGCGCGGTTTCTATTCTGAAGAATTGATGAAAAAAATCGCCGAACATGGCACCGTTCACGATATTCCGGAAGTTCCGGCTGACATTCGTAACATATTCGTGACTGCACACGACATCACGCCAGAGAACCACATCCAGATGCAGGCTGCTTACCAGCAGTATACTGACAATGCCGTATCCAAAACAGTAAACTTCCCGAACACAGCCACTATTGACGATGTTGAAAAAGTTTACATGATGGCTTACGAAACCGGCTGCAAAGGCGTCACTATCTACCGCGACGGTTCCCGCGACGAGCAGGTGCTCTCAACCGGCAAGAAGGAAGAACCGGTGGCGATTGCTCCGGCTCCGGTTGAGGATGAGAAAAAGGCTATAAAACGAGATCGCCCCAAGGCTCTCAAGGGTTGCACACACCAGATGCAGACCGGCTGCGGTCCCCTGTACATCACGATCAATGAGGACTCCAACGGCCTGTTCGAACTCTTCACCACAATGGGCAAGGCCGGCGGTTGCGCTGCATCGCAGAGCGAGGCGATCGGACGGATGGTCTCCCTGGCATGGCGCAGCGGAATTCAGGCACGTCAGGTTGTCAAGCAACTGCTGGGCATATCCTGCCATTGCCCGTCCGGATTCGGAGACAACCGGGTGCTTTCCTGTGCCGATGCTGTCGCAAAAGCTATCCAGAACCATATGGTTGATCACGGTTATGACATCAATACCGAAGTTGCCAAACAGGACCGCGGCGCCTGTCCCGAGTGTGGCGGAATAGTCGAGCATGAAGGCGGCTGTTCGGTTTGCCACGTTTGCGGATATTCAGAATGCGCCTAAATCAGGCAGCTTGAATCAGTAACAAGAGAGGCCCCCTTCCGACAGCAGTTGGAAGGGGGCCTCTCTTGTTGTGGGACTGCAAAAGTTAAACAGGTTACAGCTTGAGCATATCCTCGTTGAACCCCAGATCAGCAACCGGTCCCATTACTTCCAGATGCAGATACTCTTTTTTGAATAATTGCTGCGACAATCTCAGTATATCCTGGCTTGTGACCGCATCATAGTTGGCAAGAACATCCTCTATCGTTTGTTGCTCTTCAAAATAGATTTCGTTTTTGGCCAGCCTGGTCATCAGACTGTCACTGCTTTCAAGGGACATCAGTGTTTTCCCCTTGAGCTGCTCCCGCGCCGAATCAAGTTCGTCCTGCGGCACCTCTTCGGATACGAGTCTGGACAGTTCACCGCAGGCGATGTCGAGCACCTCGAGGCAATTGGCTTTTTCAGTGCCGGCATAAATAACGGTAGCTCCGCTGTCTGCGTGCGAAATCAGGTAAGCATAAACAGAATAGGCCAATCCCTTTTTCTCGCGCACTTCCTGGAACAGTCGCGAACTCATCCCCCCGCCAAGTATCGTGGCCAACAGGAACTGTGCATAACGGTCGGGGTGGTCATGACGCTGGCCGCGTGCGCCAAGGCAGATCAAAGTCTGTTCCATCTCTCGTTCAGTGATATTTATGACACTGCTGTTGTTTTCTTTAAAATCAGATGGTTCTTGTTGCCAAGTTGAAGTAATGGATGAGAACAGCGGTTCCATGATAGCGACCAGTTCTTCGTGGTTTACGTTGCCTGCTGCTGAAATGATGATATCCTGCGGTCGATAACGACTATCCTTATGGGACAAAATGTCAGCACGCGACAAAGCGGTGATTGTCTCGGCTGTTCCAAGAATCGGCAAACCCAGGGATTGACCCTTCCAATAGTTAAGATGAAAGCGGTCGTGTATGAACTCCTCAGGGGAATCTTCACGCATCTTGATTTCCTGAAGAATCACCTTGCGTTCGCGTTCAATCTCATCGGGGGGGAAAGTGGACTGCAAAAAAATATCGGACAGCAGGTCGGCGGCGCGCGGCAGAAACTTGGCCAGCACCTTGGCGTAATAGCAGACGTACTCATGTCCGGTGAAGGCGTTCAGAACACCGCCAATCGAGTCAATTTCGCGGGAAATCTGGCGGGCGTTGCGGCGCCCGGTGCCTTTGAACAGCATATGTTCTATAAAATGAGCCACGCCGGTTTTGCCGGGGGACTCGTGACGGGCGCCGTTGGCCACCCAGATTCCGGTCGTCACAGTATGCATGTGCTCAACGCGCTGCGTAACTATCCGCACACCATTGTTTAAAGTCGTAGTATTTATCATGGAGTCAAGCATACCTTTCTTTTTTAATTTATCAACGTCAAGCCTGTTTTTTTATTCACATCACAAAGTGAATCCGTGGTAGTGGAAAAAGTGTAATTGCCGAGGGAGTATTCTCATGAAAGCCGCAACAAGTCAACAGATCACAGGAATCAGCAAAATCGTAGCACTGCTACTGTCGGCTCTGTTTTTATTATCTGCCGCCCCTGTCCCCGCCAGTGCTGTAGATATGGAGATAAGTTTGCCTGTCCCCATCGTTATCGGCGGTGACCGGGATTACCCTCCTTATGAATTTCTGGATAAAAACGGAAAACCGGCCGGTTACAACGTCGATCTTACAAAAGCCATTGCTGATGTAATGGGAATGCAGGTCGAGTTTCGCTTTGGCGGCTGGTCAGAGATCCGCTCGGCCCTGATCGACGGCTCGGTGGATGTTCTCCAGGGTATTTCATATTCAGAGAACCGTACAAAATCATTATCATTTTCTCCGCCCCACACGATCATTAATCACGCCATCTTTGCCCGTAAGGATACTGCTCCGGTTTCTTCAGTGGAGGAATTGCGCGGCAAGGAGATCATCGTTTTCCAGGACGGGATCATGCATGATTATCTGAAATCACTCGGCTTCGGAAAAAATCTGGTGATGACCGCCACACCGGCTGACGCGCTCAGACTTCTGGCATCCGGAAAGCATGATTATGCTGTCTTGGCCATGCTGCCCGGAATGTACATCATCCGCGAAAACAAGCTGACCAATCTGGTTCCGGTCGCAAAAAGCATTTCTACGCAACGTTACTGTTATGCGGTAAGAAAAGGAAACGAAGAGTTGCTGGCACGCTTCAACGAAGGGCTGGCGATTCTGAAGAAAAACGGTCAATACCAGGAAATCTATGACCGCTGGCTGGGAGTGCTCGGCCCCCCCAAGGTCGCCTGGGAAAAAGTGCTCTGGTATGGCGGCATGGTGCTGATTCCGCTGCTCGGCATACTGGCTGGAACAGTGCTCTGGTCGCGCACCTTGCAGAAACGGGTTGCCCAGCGCACTGCCGAATTGGCGCTGGAAGTAACCGAACGCAAACGGGCCCTGGAAGAGTTGCGACTTCACCAGGACAAACTGATTCAGGCCGACAAAATGGCCTCCCTGGGGATTCTGGTCGCGGGCGTAGCCCACGAGATTAACAATCCCAATGGCTTGATTCTGCTGAATATGCCGATACTGCGTGAAGTATATCGGGATGCTGATGAGGTCCTGGAAACCCGTTACCATGATCAGGGGGATTTCACGCTGGGGGGCCTGCCCTATTCCCGCATGCGCAACGAGGTTCCCTGCATGCTGGAAGAGATGCAGGAAGGAGCCAACCGCATCAAACGGATTGTGGAGGAACTGAAGGATTTTGCCCGACAGGATACTTCGGCGGCAACCGAAACTGTCGATTTCAATGAAACCGTCAAGACCGCTGTGCGTTTGGTTGATTCTTCAATCCGCGCGGCCACCAACCGCTTCGAGACTGATTATGCGCCGAATTTGCCGGCCATTATCGGCAATGCCCAACGGATCGAACAGGTCGTGGTCAATCTGATTTTGAATGCCTGCCAGGCATTGCCTGATATGGAACGCAGGATCTCACTGAGAACTGATTACGACCAGACTATTGACAGTGTGATCATGAGGTTATCCGATGAAGGGGTCGGAATCACGTCGGAACATATTCCGCATCTGACCGATCCTTTCTTTACCACCAAGCGCGAAAGCGGAGGAACCGGTCTCGGTCTTTCAGTATCAGCCACCATCGTCAAAGAACATAACGGATCACTTGAGTTCGATTCCAATCCCGGTACAGGAACTACCGTGACCCTGAAACTGCCCTGCAACAAAAGGATCTGAACATGAATTCTTCAATTTACCCGCATTTTGGAGTTCTGCTGGTTGATGACGAACCGGCCTGGCTGCGTTCCCTCAGTCTGACTCTGGAGCGTTCGGCCGGGATAGCCAATATTCTGACCTGTCAGGACAGCCGACTGGTGCTTGATCTGCTTGAAAAAAATGAAATCGGCCTGGTTTTGCTAGATCTGACCATGCCTCACCTGACCGGAGATGAATTGCTCAAGATGATCTCCGAGCGCCATCCGGAAATTGCGGTGATCATCATCAGCGGCATGAACCAGATTGAAAGTGCCGTCAACTGCATGAAGCTCGGTGCTTTTGATTACTTCGTCAAGACGGTCGAAGAAGACCGGTTGATCAGCGGAGTACTGCGTGCCATCCGCATGCTGGAGTTGGAACGGCAGAATCGTGAGATGTCAATCCGGATGCAGTCTGGTGAGCTGAAACAGCCGCAGGCTTTTACCGGCATCGTGACCGCCGACCGGGCCATGCACGCCATATTTTCCTACATAGAAGCGGTGGCCCTGAGTTCGGAGCCGCTGCTGATCATCGGTGAAAGCGGGGTTGGCAAAGAGCTGATTGCCAAGGCGGCCCACACCCTGAGCGGCTGCAACGGCCAGCTGGTGGCTGTCAATGTGGCCGGATTGGATGACAATGTCTTTTCCGACACACTCTTCGGGCATATGCGAGGGGCATTTACCGGCGCTGATCAACCCCGGCGCGGCATGATCGAGGAAGCCGCCGACGGAACACTGTTTCTGGATGAAATCGGCGATCTGAGCATTCAATCCCAGGTCAAGCTGCTGCGTCTTCTTCAGGAGGGAGAATACTTCCCGCTGGGGAGTGACCGGCCCAAGCGTCTGAAAGCCCGTGTAATCGTGGCAACCCATCAGGATCTGGCACAGAAACAGGCAGCAGGATCTTTCAGGCGCGATCTGTATTACCGACTCTGCATTCATCTGGTGCAAGTTCCGCCGCTTCGTGAACGCAAAGGAGATCTACCTTTGTTGCTGGATCACTTTCTGGAAGAAGCCGCCAAATCACTCGGAAAGAAAAAACCGACCCCACCTAGAGAACTTGTGGACCTGCTTTCGACCTACTCCTTCCCGGGGAACGTCCGCGAACTGAAAGCGATGATTTATAACGCTGTCAGCATCCATAAAGACCGGGTCCTTTCAATGGAGGCATTTCGCAAAACGATCGGAATGACCGAAGAAAAAACAACATCAAATACGGCGAACAAAAACGCTGAACGCAACTTGTATTCAGGGCTTGAGAGGTTGCCGACCTTTGGTGAGGCGGCCGAACTGCTGGTTGAAGAGGCCATCAGCCGTGCTAATGGCAATCAGACAATTGCCGCCCGCCTACTGGGGATATCCCAGCCGGCACTCAGTAAGCGTCTCAAGTTGTCACGAAGCGAGCTCGACAATACTCTGCCATGAAGCTTTGGAATTCCCCCGATTTGAACGGCGACGGTATTGCAGGCAACAAATATTTTTTGAAAAAGATCATTCCAGAACCGATTCACATTTTGTGATCTGCTCCCTCAACTCGACCAGGCTCTTAACTATAGTGGTCGGCTCTATCCCCCAAGGGTCGAATATGGCTTCTGGATAACGCTTGACCCAGGCAGCTTTCATCCCGGCCGAAATCGCCCCGATGACATCAAAAGGATTGCTTGAAATCAGCCAGGCACTGCCGCCAGTTGCCCTCGCCTGTCGTAAAAAGTGGCCGTAGGTTGCAGGTGATGGTTTAAAAACCTTGATGTCATCGACACTCACGACCCCCAGAAACAGATCTCTGACACCAGCACTATTCAACAGCAGCTCAAGGGCGTCGGCTTTGCCATTGGAAAACGCATAGAGGCGAAAACCGGCCTCCTTTAGCTGACTCAACCCCTCTTGAACATCGCTGAATGCGGGAAGCACCCGATAAATACTCAGGAGTTCCGCTTTCTGCTCATCAGTGAGTGATACTCTGTGGAAGTCACAGATATAATCCAGGGCCTGGCTGGTACAAACAGCAAAGGTCTGATAATTCTGCATCAGCCCACGGCGAAACGAGTATTCCAATTGTTTATCGCGCCAGGTCTGGGAAAAAGCCAGTGCTTTGTCCCCAACCAATCTCTTCAAGGCGGTGAGGACACCATTGGTATCGATCAGGGTGCCATACACATCAAATCCCAGTGTTGTCGCCATTGTGACCTCCTTCTGTTTGCCAGGAATAAACCCTTCTACATCCCGTTTGGCATCCGGTAAGAAAATATAGCTTCATTTAACGACGACTTGAGCTTCTCCACGATTTCTTCCGGTTTGACCCGCAACAAATGCTTTACCGAACGTTCTGTTCGGTAAAGACAGCATTCCGGTAAAAGTCAGGTGAAATGCCCGGCAGCCGCCAGCCGATCGAGGAGAAGATGGAAATAGATGAGTCCTCCATATGGCTTCCAGATTCTGAATGGCCTGATAATCTGGTGATACCGCTAACTGCAGCCAGCGTTGCAGATTCTTCTGTGCACCCACGTCATCTCCGGGAAACACGTTTATCCGGCCAAGCGTGCGCAACAGAATGTATTCGGCTGACCAGCGACCAATGCCGCGCAAAGAGCAGAGGGTACGGAGCGCAGCCTCGTCGTCAAGCGCTTCCAGAGTCTTTGGGTCAAGGCGTCCATCCAGCATGCTGTGAGCAAGTTCGATCAGGGTCTCTCCCTTCCTGCGGCTGAAGCCTAGCGTTCGAAATGCAGCTGGATCTAGCCCTGCCACATCTTCCGGGCGGGCAAAGGCGTGCAGCGCGTCCGCATTCGAAAAATGTGAGGGGCCAAAGGTGTGGACCAGACGGTTTAAAAGCTGAATGCCGAAAGTGAGAGTCAATTGCTGGCAGGCAATGGCATTGGCAAACCCTTCGAAAAGTGTTGGAAACCTGGGAGGCCTCACTCCTCTAAATCGTTCTGCCAACACGGAGAGTTTTTTGTCGCGGGCTGCAAGGTCGTAAAAACCGCTCAGATCAATGCGCAACCCGAGCATCCGTTCCAGCAGTTCCGCAGCCTCTATTGTCATATCAGTATCGAGACGTGGAGCAAGGAGAGTGACCAGGAGCTCAGGTGAAACAGTCGTGCCGGCCTGGCGGACAGCAACATCAGTGATTGTGCCCTGTAGTGCCAAAGCTCGCCGGTAGGTAGTGCCGTTCCAACGGTCGAGGAGGTTATCGGACCGGCGCCGTGGGACCCAGACCGTCAGGTCGAGCCGGAACGGGGAGAGCGGTTTGAGAGTGAAGGTAACAGATTCCATGGGCTATCACTTTCTCTGATACGTCATCCAATCACAAAATGATTATGTAATTATTTTACGAGTCCCAAGAAGCGCCGCCCAGTCTTTTTTCGAGAAACAATCGGAGTGCCACGGCATTGTTATGCTCAATGTCATGTGCACTGAAGAGCAGGGTGATGTTCTGCTTTCGGGCCATTTCCAGGAGGGGGCGCCAGGCAACGCTGTTGGCTTTCAACTCCGCATCATAGCGACGGCAGAATTCCACCCATTTGGCCGGATCATGCCCGAACCAGTGCCGCAATTCATCGCTGGGGGCAACGTCCTTCAGCCAGCCATCCATCGGGAGGTTTTCTTTCTTCATGCCACGCGGCCAGAGTCGATCCACAAGGAAGCGGGAGCCGTCATCTGACTCGTGCGGATCATACACACGCTTGACTCGTATCATGATATTTACCTCGATAGTCTCTGGTGCAATGTCATTCCTGACCTTTGGGAGCAGGCATTAAAACTATGCAATTACACTTCCTTGATCGCCTTGTTCGCTGCAATGAGGAGCGGATCCCAGACCGGCGCATAGAGCGGCGAATAGCTCAAATCTAGTTCGGCAAGCTCAAAGACAGTCATCCGTTTGTAAATCGCCGTAGCAAGGACATCGAGCCGTTTTGCCACCACGTCCTGCCCGATCATCTGGCCGCCCAGCAGCAGCCCGGTTTTCTTCTCGAACATGAGCACGATTCGCATGGTGCCGCCTCCCGGGAAGGCGCCCCTGGTCGGAGTGTCCACGTAGGATTTTACGTAGTGTGTGCCGATCTCCTGGAGTTGACGCTCACTGAGACCGGTCGTGGCCACTGTCAGGTCGAAGAACTTGAACACCGCTGTCTGATCGATGCCGTAAAACTCCTTCATGGCATTGCTGTTGACGATATTGCTGCCGACCAGCCGCCCCTGCTTGTTGGCGGCCGGGCCGAGCGGCATGTAGCCGTTTCGGCCGAGTTGGCGGACGTAGTGCTCGGCGCAGTCGCCGGCAGCAAAGACATCCGCAAGGTTCGTACGCAAAAAACGGTCGACCTTTACCGCACCGCCAACCCCCAACTCACCACCGGCGGCCGAGAAGAGTGCCGTATTCGGCCTTACACCGATCGAGACAACCACCATGTCCCCTTCGAAATCTCCGGTTGCGGTCCGGACTACACTCCCTTTCTTCTCGATGATGTCAACGTTGGTATGGAGTTGAATTCCCTTTTCCCCAATCTTCTCCAGCATCCTGGAGCGGATCTCTTCGGCAAAGGAGGGCAGGATTGTAGCTGCTTTCTCAAGGATGATCGGAGTGACCTTCATGTTGTAGAGGACATCAACCAGCTCAAGATTGGTATAACCGGAGCCTATCAGGATGGCATTGGCGGGGGATTTTTCGTAGATGATGTTTTTGACCAGCCGCGTGTCGTCTAATGTCTTGAAATAGAAGACATCAGCTTCATCGAATCCGGGAAGATTCAATCTGTTCGGTTGATTGCCGGTGGCATACACGAGGTAGTCGTAGTTTTCCTTATATTCCCGCGAATGTTCACGGTCAATGACCGTCACTTCTTTCCGCGCAGGATCAATCTTTACGGCTTCATGGTGTTGCCGGTAATCGATGCCGCGTTCATTTCTAATTGCAGCAAGACTGAGCGCATAAAGATCCTCAACCGGTTTATCCTTGTAAAACAGGTTGTAGGGCATGCCGCAGGCGGCGTAGGAAACATCGCCTGACTTTTCCAGGACGATCACCTGCGCATTATGGTCTTCACGCCTGATCTGGCTGGCGGCAGACAGGCCGCCAGCTATTCCGCCAATAATCACTGTTTTCATCAGATTACCCCCAGATTTTTTTTTGCCGACGCCCGCACTGCCCGCCATAGTCATGCCGATTGAGAACCGATTATCAGAGGGTTATTAAATTCAGCATTTGTGCAGGCACGCCGTTCGCACAACTTCAACCATCCGGCCTACCAGTTCAGAATGACTCTGCACGTGAAAAACATAACGGGGTACGTTATGATTGAGTGTCCTGGCCATGAACGGTTCGCCCCAAAAGCTCAACAGACATTCAGTTTTGCCCGCCTTGTCAAGATCGGAGATGATTGCTGAAACCCCTCCCGAGATCGAGGTCCAAATAGTCTCCCGAACTTTACTTTGACTTGCACAGCGCTTTATTTTGGGTACAACTTCGCTCTCCCACATCTCCCGGTCACTGCTGTCGAGAATAAACTGGATCGACTTTACCGCCGGGTTTTCGATAGCGGTTTTGAGCAGAGAATCAAATAACTCCTGCCGCTTGAACATGACGGGGCATACGTGAAACCACAGCATGTCGTTGTGTGCCCGCCTGGAAAATTCTTCCATCGTCTGACGAATGCATAATGGCCCGACCAGCACCGCATCCGGTGGGTTCAGGTGAGATAGTATGTCTTTGACAGTAACTTCGGTCCTGTGCAGAGATTCTTCGATATGCTCGGATTGCCGCTCACGACGCAAATCGCGCAGGAATAACAATGCAATGAGAACAACGGCGATCATTAACAGGACTTCCGCTTCAACCAGGTGCAGCATGTGCATGACAATGGCCGCAACCGCCGCAATAATCCCGGCAATTGCATCCCAATCATATTTCAGAATCCTTTTCATAATTTTCCCTTGCAAACATTTTCTCTGAAAATTCGGTCAACCAGGCATATGCAGCATGGCCGGGATTTCCTGATTTCGACAGGTTCCTATAGTTGTGACGCCTTTGGGAAAAGGATGTTGTTCTCCAGGTGTACGTGTTTGTGCAGGTCATCCTCGAACTCTTTGAGCTTCTGGTAGGTGAGCATGAAGGTGTTGCAGACATCGCCCGGTATTACATACTCCTTTGAAAGGTGTCGGATCTCATGGATTGCGTCTCCGATCTCCTCGTGTTCGCGATGGAGTCTTAGGAGGGATGCCTGGATAGCTGCCCGATCCTTGTCATCCGGCGTAGTGCCTGCAATTCTGGCCGCATCGGCTCGTTTGAGAGCCGGGAAGAATACCTCCTCTTCCTCCTTCAGATGATCAGTCATATCAGTGGCTATCTTGTCAAAGATGGCGGCGATCCGGACCACTTCGGGATGGTGTACTCCATGGACGTCGGCTATTTTCCTGGCATAGGCGGCGATCTGCCCGTCATTCTCCTTGAGATAGACATGGTGGGTGTTAACGATATAGTCGGCGAGAAACGGCAATGTCCAGGAAGAATAATTCTGGCTCCGGTCAGCGGTTTCACTTTGCACTGCCTCCAGCTCCCTTGACAGTAATACAGGATCGAGCCCTTTTTCTGCACAGATTGTTTCGAGAGCAATTTTTCCGCCACAGCAAAAATCAATCCCGTGGTTTTCGAAGACCTTGGCGGTTCTGAAATCGGCGGCGACAATCTCACCGATGGTTTTGTTACCTGTCATCGATTCTTGCATTGACTACTCCTCCAGAGGGTGCCTTTCATTGGCGACTACCCTGATTAATTGATATCGTCAAACTGTTCACACTGCTTGCTTGGGTAGATACGTCATAAATTCCTTTAGTCTGTTCAGCGCCCCTTCAATTTCGGTGAGATTTGCTTCCAACTGCATCAGATCACTCGTATCCAATTGAGGTGCGAACTCCTGAATTATGGCAATCTGCTCCGACAGCACGTCATTTGTTCTGAAATGTTCCTCTGACAAACATAAATGCGGGTGATTGTTTGACTGCTCAGAATCTTTCATACTAGCTCCTTTGAATTTTCACGAATTCTTTTAGTTACTTAAACCTCGTTTGAAAGTGTGCGCTCACCTCAGACTATCACAAAAAATAACCGGTGCAAGCGGATTTGACCGGTTTTAGATGTTTGAACATTAACGGCGGAGCCATGCCACCGTGGCTCTGTTGGCTTAACGAAAGCCTTCCAGCACATTCTTGCTGACACAGGAACGCTCTCTTGCAGTTCACAGCTTTTTGGGCGTTTCGGCACTGATTTAGCCGGGATTGTTGGTCATTGTAGAATTCAATGTGTCGATGACAATAAGCTCCATCACCCGGTTCAGCAACTCATGCTGTTTTCTATGTCATCTGTTTGAAACATCGAGCGTGCAAAATAGACACTGTACTGCCTGACACAAACCATAATATCCCATCACTACATTACCTCAAGACGAAGGGGTATAACCGCAGTTATAGTTATAACTGCGGTTATGACCTCCCAACTGTTCGATTTCTTTGTATAAATCCCGAAATTTACTGGCGCTCGCAAACTTCAGTTATACCCCTTCAATGCCATATAACGACTACAATCCAGTATTTCAGTAGTAATTACAGGTGGTTTGATATCGTATACATATTTGGCACTCCGGTTGCTAATATATCGTTCTAAAACCGCGATGTTCTTTTACAGGCTCAGCAAAGCCGCGGTTTCAACCGGATATGTCGTTACCCGATAAGGAGGTAAATCAAGGATGGAATGGATCGACGCGAAAGTCAAACTGCCGAATGATAGCGAAAGAGTGCTGCTCTACACCCCGTATCAGATTTTCGGTGAGGATTATTCCTGTGTTGGCAACAAGGATAGCATTGCCGCCTGCACAACCAGGATCAACAAAAGGACTGTGCAGGTATTCACCCACTGGATGCCGCTCCCGGAAAAGCCTGGTCGATGACACATTTTGATACAAAACAAAACACAATGAGACACAAATATTCAATCTGATACATATCAAGAGTACCCGGAAACTAAATTTTCATAACAAGAAAAGGAGCCATTACATGAACGGGAAAAAGTTTTACCAGCATTTGTATTTTCAGGTGTTGACCGCAATCAGCATCGGAATCTGCCTCGGACATTTCTATCCTGAAACCGGCGCGGATATGAAACCGCTGGGCGACGGCTTCATCAAGCTGATCAAGATGATCATCACGCCGGTTATCTTCTGTACCGTCGTAACCGGTATTGCCGGGATGGAGGATATGAAAAAGGTTGGCCGGGTCGGCGCCAAGGCACTGCTTTATTTCGAGGTTGTCTCGACCCTGGCTCTGGGTATCGGTCTGCTGATAGTCAGCGTCATCCAGCCGGGTGTCGGCATGAACGCCGACGTCACCAAACTGGACACCAAGGCGCTGGCAACCTACACCGCCAAGGCGCAATCGCACAGCACTGTTGATTTCCTGATGAATATCATCCCTTCCAGCGTGGTGGATGCCTTTGCCAAAGGTGACATTCTGCAGGTGTTGCTCTTTGCGATTCTGTTCGGTTTTGCTCTTTCCATGCTCGGCAAGCGCGGCAAAGTCGTCTTTAAATTTATTGACGATGTGTCGCACGTCCTGTTCGGCATCGTGGGCGTAATAATGAAACTGGCCCCGATTGGCGCATTCGGCGCCATGGCCTTCACCATCGGTAAATTCGGGCTTGGCTCACTGACCAAACTGGGCATGCTGATGGGGAGCTTTTACCTGACATGTTTGTTGTTCATCTTTGTCGTGCTTGGCACAATTGCCAAATTGTGCGGTTTCAGCATCTTCAAATTCATCAGGTACATCAAGGAAGAACTGCTGATCGTACTGGGCACCTCCTCTTCCGAATCGGTGCTGCCGCGCATGATGGCCAAGCTGGAAAACCTGGGGTGCACCAAATCGGTAGTTGGTCTGGTGATTCCGACCGGATATTCGTTCAACCTGGACGGCACATCCATCTATCTGACCATGGCGGCCGTATTTGTAGCCCAGGCCACCAACACTCCTCTAACCTGGACCCAGACCTTCACCATCCTGGGAGTGTTGATGTTAACCTCAAAAGGTGCAGCCGGTGTAACCGGCAGCGGTTTCATCACCCTGGCAGCCACCTTTGCCGCCATCCCAACCATTCCGGTCGCTGGTCTGGCGCTGATTCTGGGAATCGACCGTTTCATGTCCGAGGCACGCGCCCTGACCAACCTGGTAGGCAATGGCGTGGCGACTGTTGTTATCTCCCGCTGGGAGAATGAACTGGATATGGGAAAAATGGCGCGGATGCTGAATAACGAAACTGATCTGGAAGCGGAAGAACCAGAGTTCTTACTGGATGCGGAACCGGTCCCGGCCGATTAAGCCACATTTCAAGGAAGGGAAATATGTCAAACTACAAGAACAATCCACGTTACAACGTTATCTCTCTCAGAGTTACCGATCAGGAGAAAGCGGCTATAGCTGAAGTATCAAGAATCACACATAAAACGGTTTCGCAGATCATGCTGGAAGCTATCAATGACTACTCCAGGGATATGAGCATGATGGCAGCCGAACGAAGATACTCCATCTGAAACCGTTGTTACAATTTGCTGGACGAGCACATACTGCCATTTGTGCTCCTTTCGAACCGGGAGAGAAATCTCCCGGTTTTTTTCTTTGGCTATCCTTAAATTTAATCTGTTGGAAAAGTACCGGCCACCTAGTAAGATGGCAAATCAAATCTTATCTGAAGGGATTTACACAATGTCCGCATGGTTGCTGTATCTTGCTTTGGGAGCGTTTGCAGGCGTATTGGCCGGACTGCTGGGGGTTGGCGGCGGGATCGTGATCGTGCCGATACTGACCTTCATCTTTACTGCCCAGAGTCTGCCGGCTGAACATATACTCCATCTGGCGCTCGGCACGTCCCTGGCCAGCATCATGTTCACATCCGTCTCCAGCCTGCGCGCCCACCATGCCAGAGGAGCGGTTGACTGGCAGGTCGTGCGGCGGATTACCCCCGGAATCCTGGCCGGCACCTTTTTCGGCTCCTGGGTGGCAGCCCAGCTATCCACCCGATTCCTCAAGACCTTTTTTGTTATCTTCCTGTATTACGTAGCCCTGCAGATGCTGCTCAACATTCGACCCAAACCGCACCGGCAACTGCCCGGAAGCACGGCCATGTTCGGTGTCGGGGGGGTAATCGGCGGCGTATCCAGCCTGGTCGGTATCGGGGGCGGCAGCATGTCTGTGCCGTTTCTGATCTGGTGCAATGCTGCAATGCATAGTGCCATCGGAACCTCGTCGGCCATCGGTTTTCCGATTGCGCTGGCAGGTGCTGCCGGTTATCTGCTGAATGGGTTGTCCGTCACCCTCCCACCTTACACCCTCGGCTATATCTACCTGCCGGCCCTGATCGGAGTCGCTGCGGCCAGCATCGTCACCGCTCCGCTGGGTGCCAGACTTGCCCATAGTCTGCCGATCAGCGGCCTCAAGAAAATCTTCGCCCTGCTCCTGATCGTGATGGGGACAAAAATGATGTTGAGCCTGTTTTAACGATCGAATCCATTGGTGCTGGCCGGACAGGTTGTAGGGATGTGTAAACTGACTTTATATGCTCAGGTGGTGAGCAGAGCTCCGCTCATATCATTGTCCGCCTGCCTGATGAATCGCCCCAATCCAGCCTCTTCAAGCGTTGCCATCTCACCGAGCGTAACCGTCTGAAAGGTATCTATTTCGCTGTCACAACTATTGTAGGTCGTGTTGTAGAAAGCGATGCGCTTCTCCTTGTCGATCCCCATCCCCAATAACTGCTGAGCGCCCTTCTGGATCAGCTTCAGTTTCAGCCGCAAATCTTCAAGGTTCTTGACCGACCAGACCCCCAGGTAGATTGGGCTGCTGACGTTCCTGACATCACCGATCAGCTCGCCCCGCAGCAGCTCATCACGGCTGCGGGACAGGTACGGTACGAAGTCGAGATGTTCAGCGAACTTTCGATCTGTCGTAAAAAACTCCCCACTCTCCGGATCAATCGTGAAGATCATGGTGCGGTCAACCGCCTGGCCGTAACTTTGGAAGAGCACGCCCTTGTACTCCTGAAAAGGTACATTCTGCCTGATGTAAGTTTCATTTCTGCTGATCCGGCTGGTCATTCCCAACAGCCACGATCCGATCGAGGGGTTGTCGATGCGGCACTTTCTCACTTCTTCCTTCAGGTAATTGAACGATTTACCGCCAAAACGATACAGAAGCACACTCTGAAAGATATCGCGGATGTTGTTGTAGCGGCTGAAATGGTAAATCAGATCATAACTGAACAGTTCCATCTGCCGGAGTTGCCAGATAAAGGCGGCAATCTCGGTCCTGCTGCTCTCCCTGGTGAGTTCGATTGTCTGTGTAGACTTGATGAACCTGATATACCTTGTGCTCAGATCCGCCAGCAGCGCGGTATCTCTGGTGGTGCTTCTCTTCAGGGAAATGGTCCAGCGGGCGAACTCCCCTTCCCGGCTTTCGACGGAAATGTGATCAGCGCCAAAAGTTGTATAAGTCTGCTTAGTCCCGATCCCCTCGCCAGCCATGCTCCCTTTGGTCGATTTTCCCACAAAAAGCGGAATCTGATCCGGACCTTTCAACAATCTCTCCGCCGCAATGCCGATGCCGTTGTCAGTTATGACCAGAGTGACCGTATCATCATGCTGTTCCAGTGTGAATTCGATCAGGCCGGGCCTCCCAGCCGATTTGATGGCATCCATAGCGTTTGAGACGATATTTATCAAAGCCCGGCTGAAGCTGATGTAGCTGCCGATCACAGGGTCGATCTTGGTTTTCAGGATCAGCCTTACCTCACAGGAACTGTCCACCGCTTCCACAAAGGGAATAACCCGTTCCGTTATCAGATCTTTGAGTGACACCTTGTGGGAAAGGTGGGTTTTGTCTTCGTACATGTTGAGGGTGTTGAGGAGGGCAGTCGTTTCGCGATTGATATCTTCGGCAACTTTGTTGAAGTTATCGACCGACATCATGGCGGTCATGTCAAAGAGAACTTTGAGCGATTTCTTTACATCGTGACGCACCTTGGACAACTCTTCAACAATAGTAACTTCCGGACGTTTCGTCGAAACAACCTTTTCCCTGAGCGTTCGTGTAGTCACCGACATAAGATGGAATTTCATCTTCCGGTAGACGACCAGATCTTCGATGCTGAAACCCTTGCTCCTGAAGAAGTCAATCGAGCTTGTCAGTTTTTCCCATACGTAAAGGTAGATATGCGAATCAGGATCCACCGTGTGGGCAAGGTAACGGACCAGGGCCGATCCGATGCCCTTGCCCCTGCCGAAAGGGCTGGTGACCTGCCGGTAGATATGGAACTTTTTCTGGTCGGGCGTCGCGTAGACAAGCAGATAGCCTAGCAACTCCCCCTTTTCGTCCCAAACAAAGCTGTGTTCGTAGTCAATGTCGATGGCTTTGTCCAGGATGTACGGAGATGGGATCAGCAAGGAGTCGATATTGAGAAGCGGCAGTTGTGCAATCGCTTTTTCGTAATCTGCAGTTAACTTTTTTATGTACGGAAATTGACCGGACCGCCATACCATAGATTGATCTCCAGGTTTCATAATTGAAATAAATCGGATGCTGAATGGTAAAAGCTTTAAACTACCTTCGGGCCTTGCCACTGATATGGCTGATCTCAATTTTATAGACCATTGTGGCATTGTCCTGCTTGTCGATATAGAGTTTGCCCTCTTCAATATAATCGGGACAGTATTTCTCCAATAACCACAGCAAAGCGTCATGCCGTTCGGTTCCACTGACTTTTGAGGCAACGCCAAAAATGACGGTGCTTTCGTATTCCGTGGCAAACTTATCCGGCAGAACCTTTGTGTTGCCAATAACGCAAAAGGAAACCTTTGCGTTGAATTTCATATTATCGAGTTTTTGCCCGCTGACTGCGCAATGAAAATAGATGCATTCGTTCTTATAAACAAAACTCAACGGAATTCCATATGGTTGACCGTCTATGTCAACCGTAGACAGAATCCCGTATTCCGCACTGTCAAGTAACGTTTTTGACTCTTTAATTGATATTTCCCGGTCACTTCTCCGGATTGCTCTCATTTAACACCCCCTCTTCTGTCTAGTAATTCAGGTACAATTTCAAGCGTTGCCGCCAACCTTCCACGGTTGAAATATCCGATCCCCCCTCGAAGAAGCGCCCCGGTGTAAACAACGGATACTGCTCGCCGTCTTCAAGTTTCAACACTAGATAGTACCAGGAGACGAAATTGGACTTCTTGCCGAGATAACCGATATTGACTTCAACAACATCACTGAAATTGATAGTACGTTTTTTAGTGCCGAAGCGGTTAATCTCTTCGATGGTGATCAGGCGCGAGTTGGGATCGACCACAACCTTTTGCCTGCTGCAAACCATAAAACCGGCCGCCCCTATGACCAACAGTAGCATTCCCAACAGAAACCCGGCCATTGTGTTGCGATCCGGGCTGTTGAAAGATATGAAATAGGACGCCAGAAACAGACCTGCAGCTGTCGATAGCATCGAAAGACGTATCTGTTTGCGAGGGTTGCTGGTGGAAATCCATAAATCCATGATCAGCTCCAGATGTCAATAGCCGGCAATAATTGAAGATAAATCATCGGAATCTATAACAGCAGATACCCACGGGCGAGTTCACAATAGTCAGCGACCTGCTTCTCCTGCCATTCCCGGCTTTCTCCCAATTCAGATGCCATCAACTCCGCTACCAGAGGCGCGGCGTCCATGCTGGCCCGGGCATCCAGCAGAAGCGCCCTGGTGCGGCGGGCGAGCAGGTCCTCCACCGTCCTGGCCCATTCATGCCGTACCGCCCAGATCACCTCCCCCTTGCAGTAAGGAAGCGCCGGGTGCAGCAGCTCTCGCCAGGCACTATTCTCATTCAAAAGCAGCTCCAGAGCTGCTGAGTCACTGCCGTAAACCTGCCACGAATCGTCCGCTGCAACTCCTTCCTGCCAACCGTGTAGATGCAGATTGGCGGTCACAGAGGGTCGATCGACCAACCCGGCAACCTGGGCTGCGGCGGTAACCGTATCATCCCCCATCTTGCGATAGGTGGTCCACTTGCCGCCGGCAATGGTAACCAGACCGCTGCTCTCGACCAGCAAGGTATGGTCGCGGGAAAGGGAAGCGGTGCCTCCCTTTCCGCCGGATTTTACCAGCGGCCGGATTCCGACGAAAACGCTCAGTACATCAGACGGTACTGGATGGCGGGTCAGGTAGCGGGAGGCATGGGTGAGCAAAAAATCGATTTCCTCCGGCAATGGGAGCGGTTCCAGTGTGGCTTTTGGTATCGGTGTGTCGGTGGTGCCGACGATGGTCCGGCCATGCCAGGGAACCGCAAACAGCACCCGGCCGTCGTCGGTATGGGGAACCATGATGGCGCTGTCGCCTGACAGGAACGAACCATCCAGTACGAGATGCACACCCTGGCTGGGAGTGATCAGTTCCTCCGCATTCAGATCAAACAAACGCCGGACGCCATCGACAAATGGGCCGGCAGCGTTTATGACAACCTTACCTTTTATTCGGTAGTTGCGTCCGCTTTCCTGATCCATTGCATCAACTCCGGCAACCAGTCCGTTTTCCTGGAAGATGCCGGTCACCTGCAAATAATTAAGTGCGACTCCACCCAGATCTGCCAGGGTCAGAGCCAGGGTAATCGCCAGGCGCGCATCGTCAAACTGGCCGTCGTGATAGATCACTCCGCCGCGCAGACCGTCAGGCTCCACGGTCGGGATGTGGCGCAGCGTTTCCTCCCGTGAGAGCAGGCGGGACGGGCCGAGCCCCAGTTTTCCGGCCAGGACATCGTACAGCTTTAGGCCGACCCCGTAGAAGGGACCTTCCCACCAGTCGTAAATCGGGACAACAAAGGAAAGGTTGTGAACCAGATGGGGAGCATTGCGGATCAGAAGGCCGCGTTCCCGCAGCGCCTCCAGCACGAGGGAAAGATTGCCCTGCTGCAGGTAGCGCACTCCGCCGTGGATCAGCTTGGTGCTGCGACTGGAGGTTCCCTTGGCAAAGTCACTCTGTTCCAGAAGCAGGGTCCGGTAGCCGCGACTGGCAGACTCCACCGCTGTGCCCAATCCTGTGGAGCCGCCGCCGATTACGATCAGATCCCAGAGCGGTTCATCATCCAGTTGTTTCAGCAAGTTTTCGCGATTCATGGCAACTCCCACCCTTTGCTCCGCTCCAGAGCCCTGTTCCAGCGGCTGCGCAACTCAGCCGCCCTGCCCCGCTCCATTGCGGGAGTAAAGGTGCGTTCCGCCTGCCAGAGCTGACCGATCTCGGCCTGATCGCGCCAAAAACCGACTGCCAGTCCGGCCAGATAGGCCACCCCCAGTGCCGTGGTCTCGCGTACTCTGGGTCGCACGACCGGAACACCGAGCAGGTCCGCCTGGAACTGCATCAGCAGGTCGTTGGAGGTAGCACCGCCATCCACCCGTAACTCTGTAAGCGGGATTCCGGCGTCCTGCTCCATTGCCTCCAAAAGATCGGCGGTCTGGAAGGCGATGCTTTCCAGGGTCGCCCGGGCGATATGTCCGGCGGTTGAACCGCGGGTCAGGCCGAACAGGGCGCCGCGGGCGTAGGAATCCCAGTGCGGCGCGCCCAGGCCGGTAAAGGCCGGTACCAGATAGACGCCGCCATTGTCGGGGACCGAGGCGGCCAGTGTTTCTACCTCTTCGGAACTGCGGATTATGCCGAGGCCATCCCGCAGCCACTGCACCGCAGCACCAGCCACAAACACGCTCCCCTCCAGGGCATATTGTGTCGGGCCGCCGCTCTTGCAGGCCACGGTACTGATCAGGTTCCGCTCCGAAACCACCGGCCGGTCACCGGTCTGCATCAGCATGAAACAGCCGGTGCCGTAGGTGTTCTTGACCATCCCGGGGCGGTTGCAGAGCTGACCAAAGAGCGCCGCCTGCTGATCTCCGGCAATTCCCGCAATCGGAACATGCGCAGCCAGAAAGCGGCCGGCGGTCTCGCCGTAAACCTCGCTGGAGGCAACTACTTTGGGCAGGAGTGCAGGCGGAATCCGGAGGATTTCCAGCAGTTCCGGGTCCCACTCGCCACTATGGATGTTGAACAACAGTGTTCGGGAGGCATTGCTGGGGTCGGTCACGTGCCGCTCTCCCCCGGTCATATTCCAGATCAGCCAGGAGTCTACTGTTCCGAATGCAAGTTCCCCCGCTTCGGCCCGTGTCCGTGCTCCCGGAACATGGTCCAGAATCCAGGCCAGCTTGGTGCCGGAGAAATAGGCATCCAGCACAAGTCCGGTCCGGGCGCGGAAGAGTGGTTCAAGACCTTCGGCTTTCAGGCGGCCACACTCACCGGCGGTGCGCCGGTCCTGCCAGACGATGGCATTATGAATCGGCTTACCGCTGCGCCGGTCCCAGACGATGGTTGTTTCACGCTGGTTGGTAATGCCGATGGCGGCAATGTCGGTAGCGGTCAAACCGGCCCGTGCGATGGCCTCCACCGCCACCCCGAGCTGTGAAGCCCAGATCTCCTCGGCATCATGTTCTACGAGACCCGGCTGGGGGAAGATCTGGCTAAATTCCTTCTGTGCCACACCGCATACATTTCCATCATGGTCAAACACTAAAGCGCGAGAACTGGTCGTCCCCTGATCCAGGGCAAGGATAAAGCTCATCGGTTCGTCTCCTCGAAATATCACGGCATAAGAATAAAAAAGAAGGGGCCGACTTACATGCGGCCCCTGTCGATCAGGAGATCTGAAATAGCTATTTGACGAACTTCATGGCCACCGCATTCATACAGTAGCGTAAACCGGTCGGCTTGGGACCATCATCAAATACGTGCCCCAGATGTGCATCACAGCGGCTGCATAACACCTCAGTCCGCTTCATAAACAAGCTGTTGTCAGGCTTCAAAGCGATATTTTCCGGTGCTATCGGCTGCCAGAAACTGGGCCAACCGGTACCGGAATCAAACTTGTGCTCCGAACTGTACAGATCGTTATCACAGCAAACACACTGATAAACCCCTTTTTCGTGATTATTCAGGTCAGCACTGCTGAAAGCCCGTTCCGTGCCTTTCTCGCGGGTGACATGGTACTGCTCCGGAGTAAGCTGTTTGCGCCATTCGGCATCAGTTTTAATAACTTTGTCGCTCATAATATATTCCCTCTTGTTTGCAGAATAGAGACGGATTTTAGATATTACTGACGGACCGGAACCGCCGGATGTCGCAGTCGCCAGAGGAGTTGTTCCCTTTCTGTTGCAAGCCGCGATCAACGTCACCAATCCGCCAATTATAAAAAGTCTTCGCGAGATCATGATAGGCCTCCTTGTTTGTGTTTAATTCTACTCGTTTTGCGTTGTAATTTCCATCAAAGGTATTCTTTATAATCCAACTATCACATTCGACGTATATGAAATATTATTCATATCATTTCTCATTTCAAACCTTTTTTTATACTACACCTGATAAACATAACCGGCAACTTTTCGGATAATAATGCAACATAATTGCACCTGCTTAATTAGCTTTGCCTACAGAGTCAACAGCTGTTATGTGTCTATTATCCAGTAAGATGAAGTATCTTAATTAATAATTTGACAAGTATGCTGGTAAAACAATAGAGTTGAAAAAAATGTCCTAAGAGTTAGATTTCATACCGTCATATTTGCACTAAGAAATGTTGGAGGGTGATATGAAAATCATCAGTTCTAAAACAGGTTTTGTTACTCTTGGGATAGCCGTTACGACGGGTATGTTCATTCTTGCTAACAACAATGAGACATTTGCTGCGGGTGATACTGCTGTTTTCACCGGTGGTGACTTAAAAGTGGATGGAATTCATTTTTCCGCTGACGGGAGTGTTGTTAGGAAACTGGCTGATTTGACCAGTCAGTGGACCACGTCGAATCTGGACATATATTATGCGGGTGGAAATGTTGGCATAGGCACTTTGACACCGACACAAAAACTGAGTGTGGCAGGTACAATAGAAAGTACATCTGGCGGGTTCAAGTTTCCTGATGGTTCTGTTCTGTCATCGGCCAATATTTCATCAAATTATATATTAAAAAACGGCGACACGATGAATGGCACCCTCTCCCTCCCGGCAAACGGACTACAGATGGCAGGTGGCCAGATCGTAACTTCCGGCGGTGGGGTCGGTTTTGGCTCGGCACCCAAACCGGAATCATATATCGATATCTCCGGAACTTATACAGCCGCTACCTATACTTCCAATCTTCTTCAGATTGATGGAACAGCCAAATCGAACGGCAATTATGCCCAAGCATATCTGAGGGGACTAAGTATTTCACCAACCTTTGATGTTTCCGCAGGTTATGCAAATTATCTGGTCGGCATAGAAACATATATGGGTTTTAAGACCGGCGCTAACGTGGCACACACCGTCGTTGGATACAGTCTGAACGGACAGCCTTCCAATGGTCTGGAATGTAACGTAGGTTTTGGGATCAGCGTACCGAATCAACAGACATCCCTATGCAACGGCAAATACGGCTTCTATCAGGGAGATGCCTCCGCGCAATACAACTACTTTGCCTCTAACGTCGGCATCGGCACCCCCTTTCCTAACCAGGCTCTGACTGTCCAGGGAAATGTCCAGGTAAGCGGAGACCTGAATGTGAGCGGCAACCTCCTCCCCTCTGGCGGGAGACTCGGCTTTGGCGCTGCAGCGAAACCGGAAGCATATTTTGACATCTCCGGGGCGTATACAGCCGCGACTTATACTTCAAATCTTCTTCAAATTGATGGCACAGCCAAATCAAACGGCAGCTATGCTCAGGCCTATCTTAGAGGGCTCAGTATTTCACCGACCTTTGATGTGTCAGACGGTTATGCCAATTATCTGGTCGGAATAGAAACTTACATGGGCAACAAAGTCGGCGCCAATGTGGCACACACAGTGGTCGGATACAGCCTGAACGGTCAACCATCAGGCGGTTCGGAATGTAGTGTTGGATTCGGAATCAGTGTCCCAAATCAGCAGACATCCCTATGCAACGGCAGATACGGGTTCTATCAGGGAGATGCATCTGCGCAATATAACTACTTCGCATCTAATGTCGGCATCGGCACTCCATTTCCGACCCAGGCTCTTACTGTTCAGGGAAATGTTCAGGCGAGCGGAAATATCAACGCGACTGGTACCGGAACCATGCCGGTCTACAGCAGCTCCGGCACAGCACAGACAGCACCGCATATGGTCACAGGAGTTGCTTTGATTTCCAGTGCTAATGTAACAGTTTCCTTATCCGGAACAGCTGTCTTCAGCAATGCGTCAAGTTATACCTGCACTTCAACAATGCAAGGCTCTTTTCCATTGCCGGTCAGTGTACAAATCTTAAGCGGCAGTTCATTTACTATTTTCGGAAATGCTGGATACTTTAACTATATTTGCGTAGGTAATTGACAAGACTTATATAAACAAACCGCAGGCAATATGTGTCAAATTGTTGCAGTCAGTATCATGACAACTCACATATTGTAACCCGTTTCAAATTAGTGGTCTTATCACAACCAGGCAATGACATACCTAATGGCCGGATTCTTCAAATCCGAGCCTTTTCCACCAGAACAAATACTCCGCTAACAACGCCGATCCAGTCAGTCCATCCAAATCCCAATCAGCAAAGTCAGGCGCATGACTGCAATCGAATACTTGATAATTGTTCAAAGCTTGCTGTCCACTGCCTAAAGCTGTATGTTGCCAGTACAACCAAGCGTACTTGCTGTCAGACTAAAGCACCACAATTGTATGACCCCTTGATATTGTTAAATACATTCTTAATACTCAAATAAAGGCTATCAAAATGAACAAACTGACCGGCAGCATGAATGTTGAAAAAGTAACAAACTCTATGTTGGCTGAATCCTTGAAGGTGATGGAGACGGGTCATTCCCCCTTTGAGAAAGCTATCAGGTTGATGGAATTGCCTGTATGTGATGCTTTTGTAAAATCCGGAAAATTGGCACCCATTAAATTCGCACCAGGAACAAAAGTTCTTGAACCAAACCGTGAGATAGCCGACTCCTTCCCAAATTCTATTGCAGCGTCAAAAAACAGGATTTTGGCGGCTGGTGAAACCTTGAGCAGACTCGCAACCGGCAAAAAAGTCGCTGTAATGTTTTCCGGCGGTCCGGCAGCTGGTGGTCACAATGTGGTAACAGGTCTCAAACAGATATTGGGGCCAGACAATACCTTGCTTGGCATCAAGGCCGGTCCGAAAGGATTGCTGAAGGGGAATTTCTTTGAAATCACCGATGATCACGTATGTCATGTCATGAACACCGGCGGTTTCAACCTGATGGGAACTGACAGAACCAAAATCGAGAAGCCGGAGGACATTGAGAAAGTTAAGTACGTCTGCCGGGAACATAATATCGATGCGATTGTCGTCATCGGAGGTGATGATTCCAATACCAACGCCGCATTCCTGGCCGAGAAACTTTTTTCAGATGTAAAAGAGGATGGCAGCGGAGTTCAGGTTATCGGTGTTCCGAAAACAATTGACGGCGATTTACAGTTGGGTGACGAACTGCCGATTTCATTCGGTTTTGATACCGCCACCAAGATCTACTCCGAACAGGTCGGCAACATCCTGCGCGACAGCTCATCATCCCTGAAATATTGGCATTTCATCCGTCTGATGGGCCGTTCTGCCTCGCATGTAACCCTGGAAGTGGCATTGCAGACACACCCTACTGTTGCCCTGATATCCGAAGAAGTCCGCAGACGAGATATTACCCTGCCTGAAATTGTGGATTCAATCGCCGAGACGGTCATAATGCGCGCCAAAAAAGGTATTAACTATGGCGTCGTTCTGGTGCCGGAAGGTTTGATTGAGTTTATTCCCGGTTTCACAACCATGATTGATGATTTGAACGATAAGATGGCACAATTTAAAGATGAGCTGATTCATAAAGACATCAGAGGACAACTGCAGTTCATTTATTCCAAGTTGACTCAGACCCATGGAGAACTGCTGGAATCATTGCCTGAATCAATAAAATTCAAGCTCATGGCAGACCGTGACGAACATGGAAATTTGCCGGTTTCAAAGATTGAAACCGAGACAATGTTAAGCGGTGCAGTAAAAGCGAGAATCTGCGAGTTGGACGCCAGTATAAAATTCGAGACGTTAAACCATTTTTTTGGATATGAAGCAAGATGCGGCGCTTCAACCGTTTTTGATTCGGCCTATACCTATAATCTGGGGGCAACTGCAGGCTCATTGATTCTGGATGGTCACACCGGATATATGGCCAGCCTGACTGATCTGGACAAGGGTGCCAGGCCGCTGGGAATACCGATTGCCAGCCTTCTGGATATTGAAATACGAAAAGGAAAACCGGCACAGGTCATTGAAAAAGCATTGGTCAAACTTGATTCTCCGGCATTTGTCTACTTTGAATCCAGGAGAAATCTCTGGGCGGAGAATGACCTCTCAAACTCTCCAGGACCGATCCAGATGTGGGGTCCGACCTCCAGGCAACTGCCAAAAACGGTCGCTCTCAATCGGGAATATAATTCATTGAACTTCAACTTCTCTGCCGGTCAGATGGATTAACTCGGTCAGGATGCAATGCAATAGTAAAGAACGCTTAACAAATGGTTGATGCACTGGTATTATGTCACAGGTTCCGGCAAGCGGATGATCGAGGATATTGAACCAATCTGGAGGTTGCCATGAAAAAAAGATACTTTGCGTCATTTCTGATTTCTCTCATGCTGTTGGCGTCAGGATGCGGAAGCAACACGCCTCCCGTGGTTGTGGCTTCAATAGCCAGCAGCGCGGCGTATGACGCTGACGTTTTAAACGGCACAACGGTATCACCACCCAACACCGCCAGCGTATTGGCCGGAATAGATCCTTTCTCACCATCAGAATACCGCGCCTTCCTGCTGTTTCCATTGGTTGGCGCCGTTCCGGGAAATGCTTTCATTGATTCAGCGACCCTTGACATATTCATCGACAGCATTACATTACACCCGTCGGCCAGTTCAATTCCCATTCGCATCGAACTTGTCTCCTATAACCCTCCGGTGATACCTTCGGATTACTATCGCGCCAACCTGCCTCCACTGGCATATACGACAATAATACCTCCGATATCAACCGCCGACGTTCTCCGTCACGTAAGGATAGATGTAACTGGTTTGATGGTAGAAGCACAGCTCAGGGGGCTGTCAAACTTCCAGATCCGCATATTGGAAGATGATGGTTTTGTGTATCCGGGATTGATAGAAATAAACGAAACGAATGCCAAAGCGCCTTTGCTTGTGGTCGCTTATCACTAAAAGTTCAGATTAACTCAATCCGATTTGGGACAAGTGACGTGAATTTTAGAACCGTGTGGGCGCGGAACCTGAATCAGGAAAAAACGCTGCCAGAACTCATCTATTTTACCAGACGAGCCGATAAACGTTACCAGCGCAATGTACGTTCCTTCGGTCAAAACAAGTGATGCTGCGAGTGAGTAACTTTCTCCCGGCTCCATCCAGAAGTCAGTCTGTAATTTTCGGTCAACACACTTAACATAACCTTGGAGCAGGTTCACCTCCTGCTCCGCTTCTCTCCACCCGGAATTCCCAAACCAGTCCGCTTTGAAATCAACGGCCTTCAAATTGCCGGGTACCCTGCGAATCTTGAGTCCAAGACCATACTCGTAGCGGTGTTTCGCACAAGATACATCGGCGCAATCAATGTCGTAAGCAGGTTCAACCGCTAGTGCCCTAAGTTGTACTTTGCCTTTATTATGCAGATGAACATCAATGAATGTAAGCATGTCGTCATGTTTATATTTCACAGTTTCGTAGGCCAGATCGATCGACAACGCAGTTTCCTGCTCTCTCCAGATTCTGAAACGAAAGAGTGCCCACACTCCGCCGGTTAAAATACCAAATGACGTAACATAGTCTTTTAACGGAGCTGCAATTTTTGAGATTAAATCCCAATCAATTTCAGACATCGGCTCATCCTTTCAATGTGTTGGGGTCAGGAATGGTTTGCTTGGGGTCCGCCCCCAACTTGCCACCCGAGCATAACAGAAACAAATCACCTGTCAATTAGATATACTGTCCCCATATTTCCCCATAATTCCCGTCCCCATAATTCCCATATAGTACTTTGTTTTCCAAAACCTCTTTATGAATGGAGCCGAACAGATGATTCCTGTCCCATACACTAACTGGTCAGGGCGGTATCCAGGTATATTTAACACTGCCCAAATTGTATCAAAACATCTCAGGGCGTATCAATGTGACGCAGCCAGGTGTCATTCACCTATCCACCAAACACAAAAAAAGGGCCGGATCTTACAAACCCGGCCCTTCTCTATCAAACTCCCCTGCCCTGCCCTTTTATACCAGGCTGCAATCAAAATGAGTACTAGGCGGCGAGGAGACTGGCGACCGAGGCGTACTATCAGCACGTTGAGTAGCCACCGACGAAGCCAACAACGTAATCGTTTGATTGCGGTTTGGTATTAATCCTTCAACTGCTCCGCCAGCAACTCCACCGTATGCCGCACTTTGATATCCGCGCCGTCCTGATCAAGGCCGCCTCTGATCTGCATGACGCATCCAGGACAGTCCATCGCCACCAGCGGTGCGCCGGTTTCCCTGATGTTGTGCAGCTTACGCTTCAGGATTGGACCGGATATTTCGGGCAGCTTCATCGAGTAGGAACCGCCCATGCCGCAGCACATGTCACACTCGAACATCTCGGCCAACTCGTAGCCGGCCTTGCCCAGCAACTCTCGCGGCTGTTCGGATACCTTCAGCGTCCGCTTCAGGTGGCAGGAATCGTGGTAGGTAATTTTCCCCAGCTTCTGGCCGTCTTTCAGGGAGAGACGCCCTTCATCGACCAGTTTTTTGACCAGGGTCGAAAAGTCAACCGTTTTTGCGGCCAGCTCTTTAGCCTTTGGAATCCATTCGGTCTGCTCCAGGCTTTCGAAGGTGCTGATAAACTCACGATCCAGCGCCACCGTGCAGGTCGGACAGGCCGAGATGACGTACTTGACCTCTTCGGCCAGCAATGCCTTGATATTGTCTATGGCGTTTCCGGCGGCAACTTCGTAAGCGCCGTTGTAGCGGGCCGGGGCGCCGCAGCAGGTCTGATCTTCCGGGAAAATCACCTCTATACCGGCCTTGTTCAGAACCTTGACCAGCGCTTCCCCCATTTCCGGATAGGCAAAATCAATCAGGCAGCCGGCGTAGAAGGCCGCCTTCTCCTTCAGCTTCGGCTGCTTGATCTTTTTGAAGCGGTCACGGAACGGTTCGCTGGCAATGGCCGGCAGACTGCGACCATCGGTCAGGTCCGCCAGGAACATGGGCAGGTGCCGGACAAATTTGCCGGAAGTGAACGGCTTGCCGGCAATGGAGGCGGCCCGCAATATTCCGTGGAAAAGATGACGGTTGTTGACCACGCTGTAAATTGTCTTCTGCAACAGCGGCAGTCCCTGCTCCTTCACCAGTCGTCGCCTGATCTCCATGATCAGATCTGGGATATCAATCTTCCCCGGGCAGACATCCTTGCAGGCGCCGCACTGGATGCAGAGGCCCTGAATATCTTCCGATTTCTTCAGTTCATCAAACCAGGCGGTCAGAATTGTGCCGATGCCTCCGGTATAGACCTGCCCGAAAACATGTCCGCCGACCAGACGGAAAACCGGACAGACATTCAGGCAGGATGCACAGCGGATGCATTGCAGGGCCTGCTTGAATTTGGGATCAGCCGCCATTTCACTACGCCGGTTGTCCATCAGGATAATGTGCAGATCCTTCATCGAGCCGTCCGGATTGGGGGTCGGGCCGGTGATGATCGAGACATAGCTGGTCAGCAGCTGGGCCGTGGCGCTGCGGGGGAGCGCCTTCAGGATCGTGGCAACATCGGCATACTTTTCGATCAGCTTTTCGATTCCGACCAGCGCAATGTGGATCTTGGGGAGCGATGTAACCAGCCGGGCATTGCCTTCATTGGTCATCAGGACGATGCTGCCGGTCTCGGCCACAGCGATGTTGCCGCCGGAGATACCCATGTCGGCCTGCAGAAATGATGGGCGCAAGCGGTCGCGGGCAACCTTGACCAGCCTGGGAATATCGGAGGTCAGGCGCTCGTCAATCTCCTTGCTGAACAGATCGGAGACCTCCTCCTTGGTCATATGGATGGCCGGCATAACCATGTGCGAAGGGGTCTGACCTGCAAGTTGAATGATCCATTCACCCAGATCGGTCTCCCCGACGATGATTCCGGCCTTTTCCAGGTATTGATTGAGGTGGATCTCCTCTGTTGCCATCGACTTGGATTTGACAACCGTTTTGACGTTATTGTCCTGGGCGACCTTGAGGATGTACTCCCGGACTTTGGCCGGATCGCTGGTCCTGAACACCTTGGCCCCGCGTTCAGTGGCATTCCGGGCAAACAATTCCGAAAGTTCGTCCAGATGCGACGCGGCGTAGGACTTCAGTTCGGCGATCCTGCCGCGCAGTTCTTCGAAGTCGATGCCTTCATAAGCTTTGGCGCGGTTGACCTTGTAAGCTTCAGAAAACTTGCCGAGTGCGCCGGTCAGATTGGCGTTGTTGACTGCTTTGTGAATGGACTCTTTGAATTCATTGGACATCAGCTTGCCCCTCCCAACTCGTCTACAAATACGATAATCAGCCGATCCGGTCCATGTACACCAATCGTCAGCACCCGCTCTATGTCGGCTGTCCGACTCGGCCCGGTAATCATGGCAAGGTAGCCACAATAATTAGGACTGGTCTTGGTCAGCAGTGTCGGCATATCCGGCAAAAGGCCGGAGGTGGGCACCAGGGCGATATGAATCGTTGGAAGCGAGGACACCAGGCGCTGCTCAATAGCACTGGAATCCTGCGCCAGCGTGCCGGTGTCAGCCAGCGCCCACTGCATCTGGCTGATGCCGAACCTGGCCTTATCTGCCAGTTCGCGCGACACCTCGAACTTTAATCCCGCAGTTTCATTTTGCAATGCTTTGCGGTCGATTCCCTCCAGAAACGGACAATCCGCCCATAGTGCATAAGCGTTTTCGGAGTCCGCTATCCCCTCTTCTTTTAAAAATCGGTGAATAAAGTCCAACGCTACGTTTTTTGTGTCAAAACGATGTACTTCAGCGCTGACGCCCTCGGCCCTGGTTTTGAATTGATCGTACATGAGAGTGGGTCTCCTTTATATTCACTCAAAATCATTGTGCCCGGTTGTACATAGATACGGCTGGTATGGAAAGATGTTTGATTCAGCTGCATCAGAATGCTTAAACAAGCTGTAAAATGTATTGATTGATTCGCAGATAATTAAGTTGTAAAACCAAATACTGTTCAAAAGTAAACTGTAATTATCTGTTTGTCAACGGGCATTTGCAGATATCATTTAAAACAAATTGACAGCCACACGCAAAAACAGTAATTGGTATTACCAGTTTTCAAAACAGTGTGTCGTCCCAAAACATCAGCAACACGTGTTGCCTGGAACCATCTGGCGGAAGACGAAGCTAAAAAGAATTTGAGTATTTATTTGAGTTTATTTTCACTAAATATATACCGCTGTTTTGTGCGGTTTATTTTTGCCTTGTAATTTACCATCTAACTGTATATAAAATCAGGATATACATGTTATAAAAAAGCATTTATCAGTCGAGCTTTCTCCAGATATTACCCGCCCGGCAAACCGTGTAGATCATTTAATTTTAGTAATAATGAATCACCAACCATTATCAGAAAACAAAGCAAGTCCCCCAGTTGGCATATATGTTGGAAAGACAACACCAACGAGCAATTTTGTTCGCATTTATCTTATGAACTTTTTCTGAATACGGGTTCTGCATGACTGTAGCTTTAACAAATATGATTGAGACAGTTGCAGTTGAGTTCTCACATAACGCAAATCAGCACATGTCCGGCGGCTTGAAGGCTCTGGACGGTATCAGCGTGACTGTTGCGAAAGGTGAATTTGTAGCCGTACTGGGCAGAAACGGTTCGGGCAAAACCACCTTTGCCAGAATGCTAAACGCGCTGCTTCTGCCCACCGGCGGGAGTGTCCGCATCGATGGGATTGACACAGTGGACGAGTCACGAATCTGGGACATCAGGAGTACGGTCGGGATGATTTTTCAGGATCCTGACAGCCAGATTATCGGGACAACGGTTGAGGAGGATATCGCCTTTGGTCCGGAAAACCTGGGGCTGGCTCCGGAAGAAATCTTCAGCAGGGTTCAGAATGCGCTCCAATCTGCAGGTATGCTTCAGCATTCCCGGACGCCCCCGCATCTCCTGTCCGGCGGAGAGAAACAGAAGGTATCACTGGCCGGCATTCTTGCCATGCAACCTGAGTGCATCATTCTGGATGAAGCGACCGCCCTGCTCGATCCGGCCGCCAGAAAAGAGGTAATGAATCTGGTGCGCGGGCTCAACCGGGATAAGGGAATAACGGTTTTGCATATCACCCACGACATGGAAGAAGCCTGGCTTGCGGATAGGGTCATACTGCTTGATGCCGGAAAGATTGTGCAGGATGGAAAACCGGCTGAGGTTTTTTCCAACAGCGTCGTAATAAAAGAAGCATGCCTTGAACTGCCGCAGATCGCGGAACTGTTCGAGCTGCTGAAACAGGATGGTTTCAATCTCCCTACTGGCACCCCGAATATGGACGAGGCGCAGGCGGCGCTGATAAATTGCATGAACCCCGTTAGAGATCAGCATGTCCATCAGCATTGAAAACCTGTCACATATTTACCAACCCGGAACTCCTTCCGAGAAAATCGCCCTCCGTAACATCACGCTTGAGATAAAGACCGGCGCCTGCATCGGGATTGCAGGGCAGACCGGGTCGGGAAAAAGCACTTTGGTTCAGCATCTGAACGGCCTGCTGAAACCGACTTCCGGCAGAATTTCGGTTAACGGGATCAACGTAGCCACAGGCAACCTGACCGTACTGAGAAAACAGGTCGGCATCGTATTCCAATGCCCGGAGCAGCAGTTATTCGGAGAAACAGTCTGCAAGGATATCGCCTTCGGGTTATCAAACCTCGGATTGAGTGGCTCTGAAATCGAAATACGGGTGCGGGAGGCTTTGCGTGTTGTGGGGTTGGAAGATGATCTTCTTCACAAATCCCCCTTCAGACTGTCCGGCGGCCAGAAAAGAAGGGTGGCTATCGCCGGGGTCCTTGTTATGCGCCCGCAGATTCTGGTTCTGGATGAACCGGCCGCTGGCCTGGACCCGCAGGGACGCCGCGATATTCTGGATTTCATCGGCAAACTGCACAAGCAATCCGGCATGACGATCCTGCTCGTATCGCACAGCCTGGATGACATTGTCAGGCTGGCTGAGAGGGTGGTTATTCTGAAGCAGGGCGCACTTGTCATGGAAGGCAAAACCAGGGATGTTCTTAATGACCTGGAAGCTCTTGAGAATGCTGGAATGAGCGTGCCTCCGATCACCATTTTAATGAACAGACTGAAAAAGGAAATACCGGAGCTAAATGACTGCCTGCTGACGGTCGAGGAAGCCCGGAACGAATTAAGAAGGGTTTGGAAAATGAAAACGGGAGTGAACCCTTCATGCTGAAAGCCCTCGATATGAGCCGCTACAGCCATGGGACCTCGCTCGTCCACCGACTGGACCCCAGGACCAAAATAATCCTGGCTCTTCTGTTTATGACGGCGCTCTTCCTCTGCGGAAGCTACCCGGCGCTGCTGACTCTTCTGCTGCTGACCTTTGCGCTCGCAAAGCTGTCTGGAAAACCTTTCTGGAATTCCATGCGGGGACTCAAACCGATTCTATGGCTGGCGCTTTTTACACTCCTCATAAATGCTTTTTTCATGCCCGGGTTCCCGCTTGCCGAAACCGGAATCCTGCGGCATGTCTCACGTGAAGGGCTCTCAATCTCGATCAAGATGATCCTGAGGCTGATCCTGCTGGTCAGCGGCACATCCCTGCTGACTTACAGCACTTCGCCGCTGGCCATGACCGACGGACTGGAAAAGCTGATGAAACCGCTCAGTCGTATCGGTGTTCCGGTGCACGAGATCGCCATGATGATGGCAATCGCACTGAGATTCATGCCGGTGATAGTGGAAGAGGCCGAAAAACTGATCAAAGCCCAATCGTCGCGTTTAGCTACATTCAACACCGGCACTCTGTGGCAAAGGGCCACACACCATCTGCCGCTGATTGTACCTCTGTTTGTCGCTGTCACAAAAAGAGGTGACGCCCTGGCCACAGCCATGGAGGCCAGATGCTACCGGGGGGGAAGCGGAAGGACGCGGATCAGGCCGTTGAAATTTTCTGGAGCAGATATTGCTTGTGGCGGTGCAATGCTGGTTGTTTTGATTGTGCTGATGCAGATTGAATTCAGACCGTTTTAAATATTATCAGGAGAACAAACCATATGAAAAAAGCAACCTTCAGGGGGGGCATCCACCTGGACGGACACAAGGAGTTGACCAGCGGTCTGGAAACTGTTGTGGCGCATATTCCGGACCGGGTCTACATTCCCCTTTCCCAGCATATCGGCGCGCCTTGCGTGCCGCTGGTCGTCGTTGGCGATCAGGTCAAGAAAGGTCAGAAAATCGGTGCGAGCAAAGGGTTTGTTTCAGCGCCGATTCATGCCAGCGTCAGCGGAACGGTCGTCGCCATCGAGCTGATGGAGCACCCCGGCGGCAGCTTTGTCCCCTGTATCATTATTGAAAATGACCGCAAAGAGGAGTGGGCCGAATCCGTTATACCGCACAGAGACCCGGCCAGCCTGACCCCCGATGAGCTGCGGGCTATCATCCTGGAGGCCGGCATCGTCGGCAAAGGGGGAGCGACCTTCCCGTCCCATGTCAAGTACGCCCCGGTGGAAGGGAAGATCGTTGATACGGTGATTCTTAACGGCGTGGAGTGTGAGCCGTATCTGACCACCGATCATCGCCTGATGCTGGAGCGGTCGGATAAGATCGTAGCCGGACTCGGCTACATCATGCGCGCCGTCGACTGTGAGCGCGGCATCATAGCCGTTGAAGAGAACAAGATGGATGCCGTGGCGGTCATGGAGAAGGCTGCCGCTGAGGCAAAGAATATTACCATTGTCGTGCTTAAGGAAAAATACCCGCAAGGCTCGGAAAAGCAGCTGATTTATGCCTGTACCGGCAGAGAGGTGCCGGTCGGGGGGCTGCCGCTGGCAGTGGGGGTTATTGTCAATAACGTCGGCACCGCTTCTGCCCTGGCCCGTGCGGTTGAACTGGGAATACCGTTTATAGGGCGCAACGTGACCGTGAGCGGTCCCGGTATTCGCAATCCCGCCAACTACCGTGTCAGAATCGGCACCCTTTTCAGTGAATTGATCAAGCAGAGCGGCGGTTATGTCGGCGAAGTCGAGAAGATTATCGCCGGCGGGCCGATGATGGGCAAGACCGTCTTTACCGACAATCTTCCGGTAGTCAAGGGGACGTCCGGAATCATCATTTTCACCAAAGAAGAGAACCGGCACAGCAAAGAGTTCGCCTGTGTCCGCTGCGCCAAATGTATTGACGTCTGCCCCGCTTATCTTGAACCGACCTCGCTGGTCAGGCTGGCAAAGCGCAAGGCCTGGGAAGACGCCGAACGGATGGATGCGATGAGCTGCATTGAATGCAGTTCCTGTGTTTACGTCTGCCCGGCGCAGATACCGCTGATTCAGCATATCCGCAGGGCAAAACAGGCCATACTGGCCGCCAAAGCCAGGCCGCAGGGTTAATAATGGAGGAAGCATAAACAATGACCACCAGCAATGATCTTCTCGTTGTCACCTCTTCACCGCATGTGCATAGCCCGGACAGTGTGCCGAATGCCATGCGCGATGTGCTGATAGCCCTTGTCCCGGCGCTGCTGGCCGGGCTCTATTTCTTTCGCCTGCCGGCGCTGGCTGTGATTGCAGCCTGTGTGGCCAGCGCCTACGCAGCCGAAATTATCTGCCTGAGGGTCATGAAAAAGCCGCAGACCGGCGAAGCCAGCGCCATCATCACCGGCCTGCTGCTGGCCTTCTGTATCCCGCCTCATCTGCCGGTCTGGATGGCGGTTCTCGGCTCGGTTTTCTCGATCGTAATTGCGAAACATCTCTTTGGCGGACTTGGCCAGAACATCTTCAACCCGGCTCTGATCGGCAGAGCCTTTCTGCTGGCCTCTTTTCCGGTCGCCATGACCACCTGGAGCAGGCCGCTGGATGGCGTTACCACCGCGACACCGCTCAGTATTATGAAAGAGGCGACCGGTCAGGCGCTCCCCTCCCTGAGTGAACTTTTTCTGGGGAATGTCAGCGGCAGTATTGCTGAAACCAGCGCCCTAGCTATCCTGCTGGGGGGGGCGTACCTGCTCTACCGCGGGCATATCGACTGGCGCATCCCGGGGAGTTTTCTCGGAACTGTTTTCATCCTGATGTCTATCGCCGGATGGGTCAAAGGAGCCGGGTTCTGGTATCCGTTCTTTCACCTCTTTGCCGGCGGCCTGCTGCTGGGAGCATTTTTCATGGCTACCGACTGGGTGACAACTCCAGTGACAAAACTGGGGAGAATTATTTTCGGAGTCGGTTGTGGATCCCTGGTGGTGCTGATCCGCCTCAAGGGTGGCTACCCGGAAGGGGTGGCCTATTCGATCCTGCTGATGAATCTTGTCACGCCGCTGATCGACCGCTACACCAGGGCGCGGGTTTTCGGGAGGGTGAAAAGCCATGCGTGAAATCTTCAAACTATCATTATTCCTCCTGTTGGTAGCAGGTATCTCCGGTGCCGGTCTCAGCTATGTCAACGACCTGACCGGTCCGCTGATTGAAAAGCAGATACTCCAGAAAAAGATCGACAGCTTCAAAGAGGTCTATCCCCAGGCAGACAAGGTTGAGAACGAGTCGGCAGCCTGGCTGAAAGCCCCCTATGACCCGTCGCTGAAAGAGGTGAATATCGCCTACCGCAGCGGTGCTCCCGCTGGCGTTCTCTATGCCGTTGAGACGAAGGGTTACAGTGGTCCGATCAGCACCCTGGTCGGCTTTGACATCGCCACTACCAAGCTCACCGCCATCAAGGTCCTGAGTCAGCGGGAAACGCCCGGTCTGGGCGCCAAGGCCAAGGAGAGCGCTTTTCAGGACCGCTACAAAGACAAGAACAGCGCAGTTCCTCTGGAAGTATCCAAAACAACGCCGACCAGAGAGAACCAGATTCAGGCCATAACCGCCTCCACCATAACGTCAAAGGCGGTCACCAAAGGTGTCAACGCAGCCAGAGAGCATTTTACCGCTAACTTTGGCAAGGGGAAGCTACCATGATAAGCATTACGTGGAGGTCTGAGCGATGAGTTTGATGAGCGAATTTAGCAAAGGGATAATCAAAGAAAATCCGCTGCTGCGCCTGATGCTGGGGTGTTGCCCGGCCCTGGCCATTACCACATCTGTAGAAAACGGACTCGGCATGGGGGCCGCCTTTACCGGGGTTTTGATCGCATCCAATATGGCTATTTCCGCCATGCGCAAGATAATTCCGGAAAACGTCAGGATACCGGTTTATGTGGTCATCATCGCCTCGTTTGTCACCATGACCGATCAGCTGATGCATGCCTTTACCCCGGCACTCTATGACTCCCTGGGGATCTTCATCCCGCTGATCGTGGTCAACTGCATCATCTTGGGACGGGCGGAGGCCTTCGCCAACAAAAATCCGATTATTCCGGCGATTATTGATGCCGTCGGCATGGGGATCGGTTTTACCCTGGCTCTGGTGCTGGTGAGTTCCTTCAGGGAGGTGCTCGGTGCCGGGACGTTCCTGGGAATTCAGGTTCTGCCCGAAAGTGCGCCGGCCATCCTGATGATCCTGCCTCCCGGCGGCTTCATAACGCTTGGCTGCCTGCTCGGCCTGATGAACAAGCTCCAGAAAAAAACAGCCTAAGAAAGGGGGAACCAAACGATGCAGGAATATTTCATCATCATAATCAGCGCTGTACTGATCAACAATATCGTGCTTTCCCAGTTTCTGGGGATCTGTCCCTTTCTGGGGGTCTCAAAAAAACTGAGTGCATCCCTGGGAATGGGTGGCGCGGTTTCCTTCGTGCTGGTGCTGGCCGGCGCACTGACCTGGACCGTGCAGACTTACATCCTCAATCCATTCAAGATCGGCTATCTGCAGACCATAGCGTTCATCCTGATCATCGCCGCCTTGGTGCAGTTTGTCGAGATGGCCATGAGAAAATACAGCCCGCCGCTCTACAAGGCGCTCGGTATCTATCTGCCTCTGATCACAACCAACTGTGCGGTTCTGGGGGTTGCGATCATCAACATCAAGAAAGAATATACTTTCGGCAAGGTCATGGTGCACAGCCTCAGCCACGCCGCCGGTTTTACCCTGGCGCTGCTGCTCATGTCCGGGATCCGGGAACGCCTGGAAGATGCCGATATTCCGGAAAGCATGCAGGGGACACCGATTGCTTTGGTGGTAGCGGCGTTGATGTCAATGGCGTTCCTCGGTTTTTCAGGGCTGATTTGATTGCGACTCGACAGCAAATTCCCCCTTCCCCCCCTTTTTAAAGGGGGATTGAGGGGGATTTGATTTTATGGAGGTAGTACAATGCTGGTTGCTGTAGTTACTCTGGCGTGCCTGGGGGCGATCTTCGGAATCGTTCTTGGTTTCGCCGCGAAAAGATTTGCCGTGGAAGTTGACCCTCGGGTGGAAGAGTTGATCAGGGTCATGCCGGGTGCCAACTGTGGCGCCTGCGGTATGCCGGGCTGTGCCGCGTTTGCTGAAGCCATCACGATGGGTACCGTCAAGCCGAGCGCCTGTTCTCCCGGTGGTGCATCACTCTATGAAAAGATCGCCGCCATCATGGGTACGGAAGTTTCTGCCTATGAAGAACGACAGGTGGCGCAACTGCTCTGCCAGGGCGACAATGTCCATACCAAAATGCTGTACCGCTATGAAGGTCTCAGTGATTGTCATGTGGCCCTGGCAAATTTCAAAGGGCCGAAGGCCTGCAAATTCGGCTGTGTCATGCAGGGGTCATGTTCTCGGGTCTGTCAGTTCGGGGCGATTCAGATGGGGGTAAACGGCCTGCCGGTGGTGGACTATTACCGCTGCACCGCCTGCAACAAATGTGTCGTGGAGTGCCCGCTGCAGCTATATAAACTGGTCGGGGTTTCCCGCCTGGTTCATGTCCGCTGCGTCAATACGGAAAAAGGGAAGGATGCCAAAGCCAACTGTGCCACCGCCTGCATAAAGTGCAAGATCTGTGAAAAGAACTGTCCTGAAGATGCGGTTCATGTCGTGGCCACGGGAGACGGTACGGTCGCCTTGATTGATTATGAAAAGTGCACCAATTGCGGCATCTGCGCCGTCAAGTGTCCAACCAAATCGATTGATAAAATCATGCCGCTATCCGAAGAGGTAATCCTTGAAGTCGGTGAAACACCGGCTCCCGGATGTACCCGGTGCGGTGTCTGTCCTCCGTTATGAACAGAAAAAATGCCCTTCTGTTTGTTGCAATCCTGCTGATCGGCGGGCTCGCAACACTTCAGTACTTGCGACGTTCTTACGAATACAAGAGTGATCAATTCCTGATGGATACCCTTGTCACTATCACGGTTCATGGCAAGGACGAAACTCAACTCAAGCAGGCTGTCACGGAAGCTTATGCCGAGATGCACCGAATCGCCGATCTGGCCGACGGTTTTCCGCAGCCCGGCACAGCCGCCTACAACAGCAGTGACGTCTGCCGCATCAATCAACAGGCCGGGAAACAGCCGGTCCGGGTAGATCGTGATACGATTGAAATGCTGCTGCTGGCAAAAAAATATAATCGGCTGAGCGACGGCGCTTTTGATGTAACCATCGGTCCGGTCATGGAACTGTGGGGATTTGGCGGCAAGAACCCGCACGTGCCACCCGCCGACAAATTACGCGAAGCCCTGAAGCTGGTGGACAGCGGGAACCTGGAGGTCAACGAAACAGAACAGACCGCTTTCCTGCGGAAAACCGGCATGAAGCTGGATCTGGGGGCGATGGCAAAAGGTTATGCTACGGAAAAGGCGCTGCAGGTTATCAAAAAGCATGGTATTCAAAAAGCCATGATTGATGCAGGCGGCAACATCAGGGTGCTGGGCAGCAATCTGCAGGACAAACCGTGGAGAATCGGCATCAAGGATCCCCGCAAATCGGATGGTATTGTGGCAGTTCTTCCGCTGGTAAATTCATCGGCGGTCACCTCCGGCGATTATTACCGCTATTTCGAAGCTGGCGGAAAACGCTATCACCATATTCTCGATCCACGGACCGGTTATCCGGCCACAAACAGTATGAGTGTCACGGCGGTCACCCGGGATGCCGGGTTGGCCGACATTCTTTCGACCGTCTTTTTCGTGCTGTCACCCGGCAAAGCGCTAGACCTGGCCCGGACGATGGCCGGGGTCGAGCTTTTTCTGGTCTCCGCCGATGGTCACATTCGTCATACCCCCCCCCTTTTGAGCAGGCTCGAAGTAAAGCCGGGTGAATCGTATCGCTATGACCAGGGGCGATAAATTTCTGCTGGCCGGACTTCTGCTGATCGCGCTCCTTTCAGTGGCGGTACTCTACGGCCGCTTATCATTTTTCCCGGCAAAAACCGAATCAGTTCAGGCCGTGATCACGGCTCAGGGGAAACTTGTCCGCAAAATAGAACTTGTAGAAGGAGTCAAATCATCATTTGTAATCCGGGGACTCGGCGGACCTTCAACCGTGGAGACGGACGGCGCCCGCATCCGGATGCTGGAAGCTCCCTGCTCAGGTCAGATCTGTGTCAAGGAAGGGTGGATCGGGCATCCCGGTCAAACCATCGTCTGTATTCCGGGTGAAATACTGATCCGCATCGAAGGAACTGCGGCAGTGGACGCGGTTACGCGATGAAGGCCGCCGGAACGCGCAGATTGGTTTTTCTGGCCCTGCTGGTGGCAATGGCGACCGCCCTGCATGTGGTGGAAGGGATGCTGTCAATACCGTTGCCGATACCGGGGGCAAAGTTGGGGCTGGCCAATATCATCACCCTGTTGACGATCTACCTGTACGGCTTCCGGAACGGTCTGAAAGTGTCGTTGATGCGAGTCGTGCTGGGGTCGCTGATCGGCGGCATGTTTCTGTCGCCCGGTTTCCTGCTGGCCCTGACCGGTGCGCTTTTTAGCACAGTGGTCATGGCCGTGCTGCTGAAGCATACCAGCTGTTTCAGCATGATCGGCATCAGCCTGGCCGGCGCGGTCGGTCATAATCTGGGACAACTTCTGGCTGCCTGTCTGCTGCTTCAGAGCAGCGCCATCTTCTACTATCTTCCGGTCCTTCTGATAGCGGGCATACCGACCGGTTTCATCACCGGCTTTCTCCTCAATTCGCTGATTGCTCATGATAATAAATCGGGTATTCTTCGCGATTTTTTACGGGCATAGTACCTTGTAACATCAAAACCTAACCCACCTCACTCTAAGGTTTTAGATAAGTTGAAATTTAGGGGGGAATTCGTGCTGTCGGTTAATTTGGTGGTAGAATTTCACTCTGGGAAGTCGCTGTGTCGATAGCCCTTGCAGAACATCGTGAACCTGCTGCGACAAAGGAGTCAGCCATGATGATCGAGGAGCACGTCTATGTCAGGCCGGTGCGGGATTTCTGCCGTAAGGAACTGATCCTCTGTTCAATTGACGACGTGGTTCAGGCAGAGGCGGCGGTCATGGCCGAGCGGGGGATATCAAGCGTCATTGTCTGCCGGGAGGGAGTGCCGGTTGGTATCTTCACCGACCGCGATCTGCGCAACAAGGTGGTGGCGATCGGCTGCGACCCCGGCACCCTGCGGGCGGGAGTGGTCATGAGTGAACCGCTGATCGTGGTGCGGGAGGATGACTTTCTCTTTGAAGCGGTCTACCTGATGGCCCGGCACGGAATTCATCGCCTCGGCGTCGTCGCTGCCGATGGAAGGCTTTGCGGCATGCTGACTGAGTCCGACCTGATCCGGGCGCAAAGCAATTCACCACAGCTGCTGGTCCGGCAGTTGGAATCGGCCCGAAACATCGCCGATCTCAAACAGATTCATCGCGGCATCGCTGCCCTAACCGTCTCTCTGCATCAAGCCGGGGTGCCGGTCCACGAACTGATGCGCCTGATTTCACATCTGAATGATCGGATTGTGCAGCGATTGATCGACCTGCTGCGCGGCGAACGTTTTCCGCAGCTACCCGCAGGTTTCGCCTTTGTCGTCATGGGGAGCGAGGGGCGTGGCGAGCAGACCCTCAAGACCGATCAGGATAATGCCATGATTTACGCCGACGACCTCTCTACTGGCGAAGTGGCGATGCTGGCAACCTTCACGGAGGCGCTGGTCGAGGGACTTGTCGAGATCGGAGTTCCCGAATGCCCCGGCGGCATCATGGCGAAGAACACCCTCTGGCGGCACAGTCTGACAGAGTGGATGAATGTGGTAGATGGATGGATCTCGGAACCGGATGCCGAAAATATTCTCCACTTTTGTATGTTCTGCGATCTCCGCACCCTGGCCGGTGATCCGGCCTTGGAGCAGACAATCAAATCCCATATCGCCGAACGGGCGCAGCATGAGACCCTCTTTTTAATGCAGTTGGCGGTGCAGGCGGGGAAATTCAATCCCCCTCTCGGTTTTTTTGGAGGATTCAAGGTTGAGAAGAGCGGTGCTCACCGCGGGGAGATTGATCTCAAGAACGCCGGGCTCTTCGCGATCACCGAAGGGATCAGAGCACTGGGGCTTGCTGCCGGTCTGGTCGGGGGTGGAACATTGGAGAAAATGTCGCTGTTGCGGGATAAAGGCGTGCTGAGTCATGAGCGACTGGAAGATTTGCAGGCCGGTTTCAACCTGCTCTGTCAGTTGCGACTGCAGGGGCAGGTGGAAGCGATCTCCAAGGGGAGAGAACTCTCCAACCACATCGCCCCCGCTGTCCTTAACCGCGTCGAACAGGGGCGTCTGCATGTGACCCTGGAGGTGGTGAAATCCTTCGAGGCCTTTATCAGATCCCGCTTCCGCCTGGATGTCACCCCCGGTTGAGCGGCAAACACTAATCCTGGCGGGATACTTCTTTCCCCGGCTTTTTGAGAAGGTCGTACAAAAGCTTCCCCAGACCAAGCAGCGCCATCCCCACAAAGAAGAAACCGCGAAGGTTTGATGGGACTTTCCCTTCACTGATGAAGATGACCTGTTCCGAAACCGGAATTTTCATCTTGGTCAGAAGTTCCTTTAGCTTACCCCGGTTCGAGTCGGCCACCAGGCTGCTGACCGTCATCCCGCTCAAATCGAAGCGTCCCATAAAGAGTTGCCGGTTTTCCTGAAGAAATCTGGCGCGATCTGCGTCCGTATCCAGCACAAAATAATAGGTCTTGAGCGCGTCAAGAACTTTCGGGTCACGTGATTCAAACCAAATCTGAAGATTGGTATCCTTTTCCGAGCGCTTTAACGGGACCAGAAATGATGTAACTTCCACGGTGCCGCTCATGTTGATCGCCTGAAGCAGATCGCGGTAGCCACCTTCGATTTTGAGCCATTCCCGCGGCACTCCCTGTCGGACCAGATCTTCTATGTTTATGTTCTGCGGAGCCGGGTTGCGAAAATAGAGGGCGAGGTCGTTAAATCCGAGCCAACCGAGGACGAGACAGACAACCAGCAAAGTAATGCGAAAACGTTTCATGCTTTAGATCCTTGTAATAAAAGCGGGCCGCCCATAGGCGGCCCAGAGTATTTCAGAGCAATGCGTTTGATGCAAGTTTAATCAAGCAGCTTCGACTGCGTGTCCACGGTTGATGTCATTCTGGGTCATCAGGGAAACGATTACCAGAGTGAGAATCGACAGCGGGATCGAAATGAGGGCCGGGCTGTTGAAGTGGATCGGCGCATCTTTTGGAATGAGTCCGTAAACGGCCCACATATCCGGGGAGATCAGGATCAGGCCAAGGGAACTGACAATGCCGACAGTGATCGAGGCTGCTATCCCTTTGGCGGTCGTCTTGCTCCAGAAAAGAAGCATGAGAATAGCTGGCAGGTTGGCAGAGGCGGCGACAGCAAAGGCCCAGCCGACGAGGAAGGAGACGTTCATCCCTTCAAATTTGATCCCGAGGAAGATGGCGATGCAGCCGACGACAACTGCGGAGATCTTACCGGCGCGGACTTTCCCGTCTTCGGTCATTTTTATGTCGAGGAAGTTGTCCATCAGGTCATGGGCAACGGCCCCGGAGGCGGCAACGATCAGGCCCGAAACTGTACCGAGTACGGTTGCGAAAGCCAGGGAAGATATGACCGCGAAGAGGACTACCCCGAAGGAGAGAGCCAGTAGCGGCGCAGACATGTTGTTGTCAGTCAGGTTGATAACACCGGTAGTCATGGCGCCTACTCCGAGGAAGAGGGTCAGGACGTAGAAGAATCCGATGGCGGCGATGGCGACGATCGTAGATTTACGCGCGGCAGCCTGGCTCGGAACCGTGTAGTAACGAATCAGGATGTGCGGCAGAGCGGCAGTGCCGCAGAAGAGAGCCAGCATCAGCGAAACAAAGTTAAAGGTCTCGAGTGGTGTGGCGTTATCAACCTTGAACTTCAGGCCGGGACGAAGTACCCGGGTGCCGGGTGTCGGCTTCTGGTAGAAGACTTCGGTCTTTTCGTGGCCGTTGACAACGTACTTTTTGCCCCAGAGGACGATAGTCGAATCCTTGATGGCGGAGAGATAGGCGAGAGGTCCGACTGCACCGGTGGTCAGGACATCTTTGCCATTCATCCGCAGTTCTTTAATGTGGCCGACCGGGAAGAATTCGCCTGCCTCTTTGGCTGCGCCGTTATAAAGCTTGGTGCCGTCCTCTTTGGTGGTGACGTAAAGGGTCTGTTCCAGGTTGTAGCCGGCATCAGTTTTTTCAAACTTCCAGATTGTCTCTTTGTTGTCTTTGGCAAGCTTGACAAAACCGGCTTTGCCGAAGGCGGAATCGAGGCCGGCAACGACGCTGTAGCCAGGATCGCTGATCACAAGATCTGCTGTTGCCGTCAGCGGTTTGAAGTCGTGATACGCGACGCCATTATTCACCGGAGTGGTTGAGAGTCCGCGAAACAGGACCATAACAACGACTACGGTTGACATGATCAGGAGCAGGGCTCCTTTAAAGAACTGCACGTAGGTAGTTGAAGCCATGCCGGCAGTGGCGACGATAATGGTAACAACAACTCCGACTATGACAACGCCGACCCAGTGCGGGAGTCCGAGGAGAGGCTGGACAAGAACACCGGCGCCAACCATCTGCGGAATGAGATAGAAAACCGAAACAAGCAAGGTCGATACTGCGGCGGTCAGCTGAATCGGTTTGGAGTTGAATTTAGAATCAAGTGCATCGGTAAAGGTGTATTTGCCGAGGCGCTTCATCGGTTCCGCCACCAGGAAGAGGGCGACGACCCAGCCGGCCAGGTAGCCGATGGAATACATCCAGCCATCGTAGCCTGCGGTTGCGATCATGCCGCAGATGCCGAGAAAAGAAGCGGCAGAGAGGTAATCGCCAGCAAAAGCGATGCCGTTGGTGAACCAGTGAACATTGCCGCCGGCGGCGTAGTAGCTGGCAGCAGTACTTTTTTTGCGGCCGAGGTAGAAAGAGAGGCCGAGAACGAAAGAAACAAAGCAGATGAAAAGACCGATAGCCAGTGGAGACTGTGCGTATATCATGTAGTTATGCTCCCTTATTCATTTCTGACTCTGCTTTTGTGCAGAAGTGGTTATAGATGACAGCCTGCACCAGCGCCAGACCGATCAGGCCGAAGCCCCAGATAACAGCGGCGGTTTGCCCCAGCACGACCGTTTCCATCGCTTTGGGGTTGGTGGCGTTAATGATGACAAAGGTAAAATAAACGATGGTATAAACGACAAACATCTTTACTCCCAGCTTGGTCTTGAAGGCTGCTGCATCGTCCCTACCCAGTTTTACTGCGGGTCCATGTCCCATGTTGTTAACTCCTTTTTAAAAGTGTCCGTGGGAGCCGGTCTGGCTCCAACACGAAATCAGTAATAACCTGCGATAAAGAGCAGGTTTCCGATAATAGAACGCATGATCTGATTGATATTACGGAATTTTATGGTCAATTGGCTGGAGCACTGCGGTCAATTGGACTTGTTCAAACATCGCGACATAATATGCTGTTTTAAATTGTTGTCAATACAAAATGTATACGTTGCAATTTATTTTTTTGCTTGATGATTTGTATATCAAATTATTAAACCCTTATTTCACCTAGTTGTTTCCGTGTGAATCTAACCCGTCAACAGCTTTTTATGCCCCAGTCATCCTCAATATGTTGATCCTGACTCAATCCATCATCCGTGTCTGCCAAAATACAAAAACGTTTGACTAACACTTCCGCCCGCATATTGGAGTTGAACACAACCTGTTCTCAATTGCCCAACAAGTAATTCGTATAACCAAATATCAAATTAATAATCGGCTTTTTATTCCCTTTAAATACAGCTACTTGAAGCTCTGTAAAAATAGTGTTGACAATCAACATGCTGTTATAGTAATTGGTAATACCAGTTTATATAACTTGTTTTTGTTATGGTCCAAAAGGAATTTACAGTACTAAAAACAGTATAATAGTAACGGACTCTGGTTTCTTGCAGCTGTATTACCAAATCTATCAAGGAGTAAACTTATGCCCTGGATTCAAACGTACACACCCGCAGCAGGTAGTCTTGGCTTGTCGGCACTGATCGCCGCCATCCCGCTTATAGTCATCTTCGTATGCCTGGCCGTACTGAAGATGAAAGCCCATAAGGCCGGACCGCTGGCGGTTGCATCTGCCATAGGAATTGCAATTGCCGTCTGGGGCATGCCTGCCAAACTGGCTGGACTGGCATTCGCACAAGGCGCAGCCTTCGGTCTGTTCCCGGTTTTCTACATCGTGGTCACAACACTCTTTCTCTACAACATCACCGTCAAGGGTGGGCAGTTTGAAATCATCCGGGCTTCGCTGGCCGGCGTCACTGGTGACCGCAGGATTCAGGCGCTGCTGATCGCCTTCTGTTTCGGCGCTTTTATCGAAGGTGCTGCCGGTTTCGGCACTCCGGTGGCTATCGCCGGTGCGACCCTGGTTGGCCTAGGTTTCCGCCCGCTATATGCGGCCGGTGTCTGCCTGATCGCCAACACGGCGCCGGTCGCCTTCGGCGCGATTGGGATTCCGGTCGTGGCTCTGGCCGGAGTCATGGGCTACGGTGATGACGGCATGATGAAGCTTTCCACCATGGTTGGCCGCCAACTGCCGTTTATTTCGGTTTTTATTCCTTTCTATGTAATCATGATCATGGTCGGCTGGAAGAAAACCATCGAAGTCCTGCCGGCCATCATTGTCTGCGGCGTTACCTTCGCGGTCGGCCAGTGGGCCACAGCCAGCTATCTCGGCCCCTACCTTCCGGATATCATCTCGTCGCTGGCAGCAATGGCAGCTTTGGTGGCGCTGCTGCAAGTGTGGCAACCAAAAGAAAACTACGTTTTCGACCATGAAACACACACCGGCACGAAGGAACAGCACCATTATTCCGTTGCCGAGGTTTTCCGGGCCTGGGCTCCTTATCTGGCATTGACCCTGATGGTTCTGCTGTGGGGGATTCCTTCGATAAAGACTGAACTAGACAAAAGCAAGGTCGTATTTACCGTGCCCGGCCTGAACGACATGATCGTCAAAAAAGTCTCCAAACCGGAAGATGGCCTGGCCAACATCGCAGCCGTGCAGGGTGAAGTTGACAAGCTGCTGGCCGTATTGCCAGCATCAGAGCCAAAGCTGGCTGGAGCCGTCACCATACTTAATGAGCTGAAAGGATTGGAAGAAAAGTTCGCTCCACTTGAGCAGTCCATGGCCGGCAAAGGTGCAATACTGACAGAAGAACGCATGGCCGCTTTTGATTTGATTTCAAAGAAGTCTGCCGCACTCCAGAAAATGTCAAAGGATCTGGAAAAAGATAAGCTTGTCACTAAAGATCAATTCAAGGCAGTTGCCAAAGCGGTTACAAATCAGGTGCCTGCCAAGCTTCCTGCAAAGTACAACTTTAACTTCATGTCGGCCGCCGGCACCGCAATTCTGATTGCCGCTTTCATCTCGGCACTGATCTGCGGAGTCGGGTTTGGTGATGTTATCAAAATATCCGGCAAGACTCTTTATGACATGCGCTTTCCAGCAGTTACTGTTGCATCGGTGCTCGGCCTGGCGTACGTCATGAATGCCTCCGGCATGACCAACTGCCTCGGCATGGTATTCACCAAGACCGGCCACATCTTCCCGTTCCTGTCACCATTTCTCGGCTGGCTGGGAGTATTCCTGACCGGCTCCGACACCTCCAGTAACGTCCTCTTCGGCGGCCTGCAGAAAGCCACCGCAGAACAGCTCGGCATCAACCCGATTCTGACCGCAGCCGCAAACACCAGCGGCGGCGTCATGGGCAAAATGATCTCCCCGCAGTCACTGGCCGTGGCAACCGCTGCCTGCGGAATGGTCGGCGAGGAAGGAACGCTGTTCCGCTTCACTCTTAAGCACTCACTCTTCCTGACTGTAGTTGTTGGTGTTATTGTATATCTGCAGGCCTACTACCTGCAGTGGATGATACCGTAAGATGGAAACGGTCTTTGTAGGGGCGGCCCCATGTGGCCGCCCATGATCGCAGCACAAACCTGAACGGAGCTACGCCATGGAATCATCATTCATAAAAGAACTTCAAGCAATCGTAGGTGAGCAGTACACCCTTTCCGATCGCGAATCGCTGGCGGTCTACGGCTATGACTCAACTCCGGAAATCGAAAGCCTGCCGGGTGCGGTGCTTCTGCCAGGCACGGCTGACGAGGTCGCACGCATCATGCGTCTTTGCCATGGCGCCGGTGTAACGGTAACGCCACGCGGTTCCGGCACCAATCTGTCGGGCGGATCACTGTCCGCCGGAGGGGTTGTGGTTCAGACCAGCCGCCTGAACCGGCTTTTGGAAATCGACGAGGAAAATCTGACCGCCACGATGGAGCCGGGCCTGATTACAAGCGCCCTGCACCGCGAGGTGGAATCGCGCGGCCTGTTCTATCCGCCCGATCCTGGCAGCATGAACATCTCCACCATGGGGGGCAACGTGGCCGAAAACTCGGGCGGCCTGCGCGGCCTGAAATACGGCGTGACAGCCGACTATGTCATGGGGCTTGAAACGGTTCTGGCTGACGGCGATCTCCTGCGCAGCGGCGGCAAGGTCGTCAAGGATGTGGCCGGCTACAGCCTCAACCCGCTGCTGGTTTCCTCCGAAGGCACCCTGGGATTCTTCACCGGCATCACCGTCAAGCTGATCCCCAAGCCGCAGGGGAAAATCACGATGCTGGCCCATTTTCCGGTACTTCAGGATGCCGCCCTGGCTGTTTCGGCCATCATCGCCGCCAAGGTCATACCGGCCACCCTGGAATTTCTGGACAAGGTCACCATCAAGTGTGTTGAGGATTATGCCCACGTCGGCCTGCCGCTGGATGTGGACGCTGTGCTGCTGATCGAGGTGGACGGCCATCCGGTGGTGATTGCCGAAGAAGCCGCCGCGGTGGCGGAAATCTGCAAAAAGCATCGTTGTTCATTCTTCCAGACCGCCAAGGATGCCGACGAGGCGCTGAAACTGGCCGCCGCCCGCCGCACGGCCCTTTCGGCACTGGCCCGGCTCAAGCCTACCACAATTCTGGAAGACGCCACCGTTCCGCGCAGTTGCATCGCAGCCATGCTGCAGATCATCCAGGCCTCGGCCAAAAAATACAACGTAACTATCGGCACATTCGGACACGCCGGCGACGGCAACCTGCACCCGACCTGCCTGACCGACGAACGTGACCAGGACGAAATCAAACGGGCCCACGCCGCCTTTGCCGAAATCTTCGATGCCGCCATCTCCATGGGCGGCACCATAACAGGTGAGCACGGTGTTGGTCTGGCCAAGAAGAAGTATCTGCCGAAACTGGTTGGCGAATCGGGAATCCGGGTCATGCGGGGCATCAAGCAGGCTTTTGATCCGAAGGGGATTTTGAATCCGGGAAAGATTTTTTAAAACTTTTGCCACAGAGGTCACAGAGTTCACAGAGAACTTCAAAACGGGTAAGCATAAATACTTTTATGAAACGGTTTGATCTCTAAGAAGTTTTGATTCTGTTTTTTCAGGTTTTCCTCTGTGTTCTCTGTGTCCTCTGTGGCAAAGTGAGGTTTTTATATGGATTACGTAAAACTTATAAATTGCATGCGCTGCGGGATGTGCCTCCCCGCTTGTCCGACCTACAAGGAAACTTTTCTGGAGACCGCCTCTCCCCGCGGCCGGGTGGCCCTGATCCGCAAATTGCAGGAAGGCGAACTGGATCAGTCCGAGCGTCTGCTGGAATACCTGTCGCTCTGCCTGGACTGTCAGGCCTGTGCTTCGGCCTGTCCCTGCGGAGTCAACGCCGGAGAACTCGTTGCGGAATTCACCTGCGAACGAAAGTCCGATGCCGGTCTCAGCTATATGGAGGATCTGATCCTGCGCAAACTGGTGCCGCACCCGGACCGCCTGGAAAGCTCCATGGTTCCGATGCGTATGTACCAGAAAACCGGTCTGCAGAAACTGGTCAGAAAGCTTGGCGTCCTGAAGATGTTCCCGAAACAGCTGGAGCGGATGGAAGGTCTGCTCCCCACCCTCCCCGACCGTCCGCTGCGGCAGGAGATCCGGGAAGTGACGCCGGCCATCGGCCCGGAGCGTGGAACGGTCGGCTTCTTTCTGGGCTGTGTCATGAGCCTGATCTTTTCCGATGCCAGTCGCGCAACGATAAAGCTGCTCTCATCACTGGGCTACAAAGTCATAACTCCCAAAAACCAGGTCTGTTGCGGCGCTCCCAACATGCTTGGGGGAGATTTTGCGGGGCTGAAAGAAGCCGCCCATACCAACATCGATATTTTTGCCGACTACGATGTGGACTTTATCGTCACCGATTGCGGTGGTTGCGGCGCTGAGCTGAAAAAATACGGGCATCATCTGGATGGTTACGAAGCGGCTGAAAACTTCAGCGCCAAGGTGCGCGACATATCACAGGTTCTGGCAATGCATGCCGATGAATTGCGCGCGAAACTGAAACCGCTGCCGCTGAAAGTCACCTATCACGACCCTTGCCACATCGCCCATTGCCAGGGCATCCGCAAGGAACCGCGCGATCTGCTGAAGCTGGTGCCGGTTCTGGAGTACCGCGAACTTGAATCCGCCGATGCCTGCTGCGGCAGCGCTGGCACTTACAACATCGAACGCCCGGAGATGGCAGATCGTATTTTAAAACGAAAACTTGATACGATCCGGTCCAGCGGCGCAAACGTTCTCGTAACCAGCAATCCTGGCTGTCTGCTGCAGCTCAAGAAGGGTCTGGCTGACCATCTGCCGGATGTCAAGATCATGCACTTGACCGAAGTACTGGCCCGGAGCATGGACGGCTTTGATAAGTAAGTTGTAAATATGGGGCTGCAGAAGTTGATAATTCCAATTCAAAGGAAAAATTATGAACATCCATGAGTACCAGGCCAAAGCAATCTTAAGAGAATTCGGCGTGCCGGTCCCCGACGGCCACGTCTGCTACAACAGCGCCGGCGCCCGCGAATGGGCCAAGCGCCTTGGTGAGGGGCCGTGGGTCGTCAAGGCCCAGATTCATGCCGGCGGCCGCGGCAAAGGGGGTGGCGTCAAACTGGCCCGCACCGCCGACGAAGTGCGACTGATCTCCCGCGAGATGCTCGGCATGACCCTCCGCACCCACCAGACCGGACCGGAAGGAAAGCTGGTCACCCGCGTCCTGGTCGAAAACGGCTGCAACATCGCCTCCGAACTGTACGTCTCTCTGGTAGTGGACCGCGGCACATCCAAAGTCACCGTCATGGCCTCCACCGAAGGGGGGATGGACATCGAAGAAGTCGCCGCCAAAACCCCCGAAAAGATCTTCACCGAAACCGTTGACCCGCTGGTCGGCCTGACCCCCTTCCAATGCCGCAAGATCGCCTTCAGCCTCGGTCTGGGGGGCAAACTGGTCAACAAAGCCGTCACGGTACTGCGGGGACTCTACAAAACCTTCATCTCCTGCGACTGCTCCATGCTGGAAATCAACCCGCTGGTAATCACCGCCGAAGAAAACCTGATCTGCCTCGACGCCAAATTCGGCTTCGACGACAACGCCGTCTTCCGCCACCCAAAACTGAGCGACATGCGCGACTACGACGAAGAAGACGCCAACGAAATCGAAGCCTCCCAGCACGACCTCTCCTACATCTCGCTTTCCGGCAACATCGGCTGCCTGGTCAACGGCGCTGGTTTAGCCATGGCCACCATGGACATCATCAAACACTACGGCGGCGATCCTGCCAACTTCCTGGACGTGGGGGGCGGAGCCACCATCGAGCGCGTCACCGAAGCCTTCAAACTGATCCTGTCCGACAAAAACGTCAAAGGGATCCTGGTCAACATCTTCGGCGGCATCATGAAATGCGACATCATCGCCACCGGCGTCGTCGAAGCCGCCAAGCAGGTCTCCCTGCAGGTACCTCTGGTTGTACGCCTGGAAGGCACCAACGTGGCCCGCGGCAAGGAGATCCTGGCCGAAAGCGGCCTCAACATCGTAGCCGCCGACGGCATGGCCGACGCCGCCCAAAAAATTGTCCAGGCCGTGGAAGGAGACAGCATATGAGCATCATGATCAACAAGGACACCAAAGTCATCACCCAGGGCATCACCGGCGCCACCGGCCTCTTTCACGCTCAGGGAGCAAGAGAATACGGCACCCTGATGGTCGGCGGAGTAACCCCCGGCAAAGGCGGCACAATCATCGACGGCTTCCCGGTATTCGACACGGTCACCGACGCTGTCAACAAAACCGGCGCCACCGCCTCGGTCATCTATGTACCGCCCCCCTTCGCCGCCGACTCGATCATGGAAGCGGTTGACGCCGGGATAGAACTGGTCTGCTGCATCACCGAAGGGATTCCGGTCCTGGACATGGTCAAAGTCAAACAGTACATGAAGGGGAAGAAAACCAGACTGGTCGGTCCCAACTGCCCCGGCGTCATCACCCCCGGCCAATGCAAGATCGGCATCATGCCCGGCTACATCCACAAACCGGGCAAAGTCGGCGTCGTATCGCGCTCCGGCACCCTGACCTACGAAGCGGTCTGGCAACTGACCTGCCTCGGCCTGGGTCAATCCACCTGCGTCGGCATCGGCGGCGACCCGGTCAACGGCACCAACCACCTGGACGTACTGAGACTGTTTGAAGCCGATCCGGACACCGAAGCTGTCATCATGATCGGCGAAATCGGCGGAACCTCGGAAGAAGATGCCGCCCGTTTCGTAAAGGAACACATGACCAAACCTGTGGCGGCCTACATCGCCGGATTAACCGCTCCTCCCGGCAAACGCATGGGTCACGCCGGCGCGATCATCTCCGGCGGCAAGGGTACTGCGGCCGAAAAAGTTGAAATACTGAAGGAATGCGGCATCAGCGTGGCAGCCAGTCCGGCCGAGATGGCACAGGCGTTGCTGAAGATTTATAAACCATGAGAATATTGGAATTTGAATAAGCTGTTGGACGAGCACATACTGCCATTTGTGCTCCTTTCATGGCCGGGAGGTAATATCGCTCCCGGCCATTATAAATATATACGCTGCAACAGGTTGCAATGCTGAAGCGGATATAGTAGAAAAAGGGGTGGTCGTAACAGACACCCCTTTTTGATTGGACTCGAATGAAATTTCAACCCATAAAACCTAAAAAAGTTTCCAGCCAGATAGCAGATCAGATTCGTTCCTCGATTCTGTCCGGCGAATTTTCACCCGGCGACAAACTCCCGCCTGAACGGGAACTGGCCGAGATGTTCGGGGTATCGCGCCCTTCGGTACGTGAAGCATTGAACGTGCTGTCGTCAGCCGGATTGGTGATGTCCTACCAGGGCGGCGGCACGGTCGTCATGTCACTGGTGGAAAACAGCACATCAAACCCGCTCAGCGAGTTGATTCGTATACAGCAGGATCGTGCACTGGATGTGATCGAAGTTCGCAAATGCATGGAGTCATGGACCGCTTACTATGCCGCCCAGCGCGCTCTGCCCGAAGATCTCAGGCGGATGGAAGAAATTGTAAATGGCATGAAGCGCAATCTTGATGGCCTGCAACCATCCGAAGATCTGGACGCAAACCTGCATATCCTGATTGCCCGCTCCACCCACAACATCGTCTGGTTGCATTTGATGCAGAGTCTTTTTGATGCGATGAAAGAATTCCAGCAGGGTGTCTGGCGCGCCGTTTACCTGACCAGTGAAGATCACCATCTGCTTTACCAGCACCACTTTGCTATCTTTGAGGCTATCCGGGACAAGAATGCCGAAGCGGCCCGCAAAGCCATGACGAACCACCTTGAATTTGCCGAACAGCGCAGCGCGGCCTACGTTTCTAAAAATCATTCCTGATTCATCGCGACAAAATCAGAGGAGTTGTTGATGCAGATTGTTTCCACGTCTATTCCCGATGTCCTGATCATTGAACCTAAAGTTTTCGGTGACGACCGCGGTTTCTTTTTTGAAAGTTTCAATGAAAAATCATGGCAGGCGTTAACCGGGATTGATCTCAGATTTGTCCAGCATAACCATTCCCGCTCGGCTGGCGGCGTCCTGCGCGGCTTGCACTACCAGATTCAGAACCCGCAAGGCAAACTGGTGCGGGTGGTGGCGGGTGAAGTTTTCGACGTTGCGGTTGATCTCCGCAAAAGTTCACCCACCTTTGGACTATGGTTCGGGGCGCTTCTGTCAGCCGAAAATAAACGGCAAATGTGGGTTCCGGCCGGTTTCGCCCACGGTTTTTGCGTTACTTCTGATTTTGCGGAATTTCTTTATCTTACCACCGACTACTGGGCTCCTGAACATGAGCGCTGCATAGCATGGAACGATCCTGATCTGAATATCAGCTGGCCACTGACAAGCACTCCGAATGTTTCGGCAAAGGATCGTGAAGGTTCTGCATTCAAGGACGCCGACCTGTTTCCATGATCCGTTCCAATTCACGCTGGCTGTTTCTGCTCTGCTGCTGTCAGCTCTTTATCATGCTGGTCTTCATCAATTACTCCGCTATTCTTCCAATACTTCGCCAGGAATGGGGCATGAACAACACCCAGGCCGGTATGATCTTCTCGGTCTACCAGCTTGGGTACATCGTTTCCGGCGTCCTCTTAAGCACCCTGACAGATCGCATCAATACCAAACACATCTTCATCACGGCCGCCTTCTGTTCTGCCGGTGGAAATCTACTGTTTGCACTCTACGCCACCGATTTCACCAGCGGCATGCTGTTCCGTGCAATAACCGGAATCGGCATGGGTGGCACCTATATGCCCGGCCTTAAACTCGTTGCAGAGCGTTTTGATCCGGTGCGGCGCGGCAAGGCGATCGGAATTTATGTCGGTTCTCTGGTTTTGGGCGGCTCTATGTCCCTGGCGGTTACCGGTTGGCTGACCGGCCTATACGGATGGAGAATCGCATTCATAGTATGCTCAGTCGGGGTTTCCTTGGGAGCGCTGCTTTCATTTCCACTTTTCAGCGGATACAAACCTTCAAAACGGGCACTGACGGAAGCCGGCTATTCCGGGGAAGTTCTCAAGAATCGCCCCGCTTTATTGATGATCTTCGGCTATGCCGCCCATATGTGGGAAATGTACGGCATGCGCAGCTGGCTGGCGCCATTCTTCTCGGCGGCTCTGATTGGCTGGGGAATTGAAGCTTCAACTGCAACCGGCTACGCCTCAACAATAGCTGCCGCACTTATCGGAATTGGAGCATTTTCAACGGCCATAACCGGCACGCTTTCAGACCGTTTTGGGCGCACCGCTACAATCACGCTGGTCATGTTCTCCAGTGCTGCACTTTCATTTACCTTCGGCTGGCTGATAAATACCAATCTCTGGCTGACGCTGCTGGTCGGCACGGCCTACGGTTATCTGATCGTGGCCGAATCACCTGTCTTTTCAACCGGATTAACCGAATTAGTTGCTCCCGGATATCTGGGTGCGGCAATGGGTCTGCAATCACTGATCGGATACTCGATGGGAATGATATCTCCGACCATTTTCGGATGGGCATTGGATACTTTTCGGGGCTGGCAGCCATATCCGGGCGTCAGAGGAGAATGGGGCGTCGCCTTCGCAACCGTTGGAGCCGGGGCGTTGGCAGGTCCCATATTCATGTGGTTGCTGAGGAGGTCGCCGGAAAGCATAAAAATGTCGGGAGGGAACCGCTAAAGTGTTATTCAACCATTCAATTAACTTGATTTTTTAATGTTATTAGATACTATTGCCCCATCTGGCTATATCGGGAGGATTAAATGTCAAAGGTTCTTATGCCGCTGGCCGATGGTTTCGAAGAAATCGAGGCACTGGCAGTTGTAGACGTACTCCGAAGAGCTGGTATTGAAATCGTCATGGCCGGTCTGCATGACGGTGCAGTCAAGAGTACCCGCAATGTAAACATCCTGCCGGACGCCACGATAGACTCCATCAATGCTTCTGATTTCAACATGATCGTCCTGCCTGGCGGCCAGCCCGGCACCGACAACCTCAACTCGGACCCCCGCATTCACAATCTTCTCAAAGAGTTTGACAGCCACGAAAAGCTGATCGGCGCCATCTGCGCCGCTCCCAGCATACTTGCATCTGCCGGCCTTTTAGGTGGCAAACGCGTCACCTCCTACCCCACATACAGCAACAAACTGAACGGCGCCAGTTACGAAAACAAACCGGTTGTCTGTGACGGCAGAATTATCACCAGCCAGGGTGCCGGAACCGCAATCCAGTTCGGACTTGAAATTGTAACTCAACTGGCTGGCAAGAAAGCCGCTGCTGAAGTTGCCGGTGCCATGCTGGTTAACGAACCGGACAAGATCCTCTGGAACCATCAGTTATTCAACAGCACCATACAAGCCCTGGTCAGCGCCTTGGAGATGAAAGACACCTTCACCCAGGGTCATGCCAGACAGGTAACGGAGTTTTCTCTCAGTATCGGCCGTAAACTCGGAATGCCTGAAGAAGAAATGCGCGATCTTTATCTTGGTGCAATTCTCCATGATATCGGCAAAATAGGAACCGAAGAATCTGTCCTGAACAAACCGGAAAGCCTCAGTCTCCACGAAGAAACGCTTGTCCGTGAGCATCCGATCAAGGGAACCCTGTTCATAGTCGGCATTCAGAATTTGAGCAATATCGTGCCGACCATACTACATCACCATGAGCGCTGGGATGGGACCGGCTACCCCGGTCGTCTGAAGGGTGATCAGATACCGCTGCATGCCCGGATCGTCTGCGTGGCCGACGCATTTGATGCGATGATATCAAACCGGTCATTTCGCGACGGCATGGATAAAGACGTCGCAATCAGCGAAATAATCAAAAAGAAAGGCACTCAATTCGATCCATTCATAGTGGATGTCTTCATTGAATGCCTGAACGATTCACCCTTCGAGATGAAGGATTTCAGTTATTACTTTTAGAGTAGATTATTCGGCGAAGCAGGAAAGAAAGCGCAAAAAGAATTAGGTTTACAACCACAATAGTGGCACTGGCCGGCAGGTTGGTCATGATAGAAACAATAATGCCGATCACCACGGAACTGCATCCCTGAACAGCCGCCAGCAGGATACAAACCTTGAATCCACGGGCCAATTGCAGAGCCGAGGCCGCCGGCACGATCAGCATTGAAGAAATCAGCATGATACCGACCAGCCTCATTGCCAGCACCACCGAAAGAGCGGTCAGCAGAACCAGTACCGCGTTGATAAACGAGCTGCTGACGCCGGAAACCTTGGCAAGCTCTTCGCTGAAAGCAATGGCGAACAACTCATGATAATACAGGGTCAGCAGCAGAATGACACCCACGCACAATCCCGCCGCAATAATCACCTCTTCACGACTGATGGACAGGATGTTGCCGAACAGGTAACTCAGCAGATCAACGTTGTATCCTCCCCCCACACTGGCCAGAATTATACCGGCTGAAATACCAAGGGCAGAAACGATACCAATCGCCGCATCCCCGCTCAATCGGCCTTTTTCAGTCAGCTTAAGGATGCCTAGCGACGCCAGCAGCACAACCGGCATAGATACCAGTAGTGACATAGCCGAATACAGCTTTAGCGCCAGGGCGATGGCGGTGCTTCCAAAGGTTACATGTGCCAGACCGTCACCTATCAGAGACAGACGCCGCAGTACGAGAAACACACCCAGCACGGAACAGAGCAGCGCTATCAGCGTCCCGGCCAAAAGTGCACGTTGTATAAAACCATATGACAGAATTTCCAGTATATTCATAATTATCAGTGCCTGTGGCACATCAAGTGCTGGGAATGTTCACCGAACAGAGACGACATCTCCGGCGAATGGCAAAACTGTTCAAAACTTCCGAAAAAGAGCATTTTTTTGTCCAGGTAAAGCATTTTGGAAGCGTGCCTTCCGATGGCGCCGCTGTCATGGGTGACCAGCATGACAGTTACCCCGCGTTTTTGGTTGAGCGAGCCGATCATGGTATAAAAACGGTCCCGGGTTTCCGGGTCCAGCGCCGCAGTCGGTTCGTCCAGCACCAGAAGTTCCGGATCGTTGACAATCGCGCGCGCCAGCAGCACACGCTGAAGCTGACCGCCAGATAGTTCACCTATTAGTTTATGTTTTAAATCGTAAATATTTAACTCTTTGAGAGTCTCATCAATTTTAATTTTATCTTTACCGTTTATTCTCTTGGGGAAGCGTTTGTGAGATAACAGACCCAACCCGACGGTTTCATGAACCGTAGCTGGAAAGACCGGATTGACAAGGTGCAGACTTTGCGGCAAATAGCCCAACTTTTTCCACTCCTTAAACTCAGGCAGTGGACTTCCGAACAGCATTGCACTTCCATCACTTATGGCGACAAGCCCAAGCAATGCCTTGACCAGTGTACTTTTGCCGGAGCCATTCGGCCCGACTATCCCGACGTAATCGCCGCGCTGCACCTGAAAACTGATGTCTTCCAGCACCTTGCCTTCGCGATAGCAGCAGGCCAGCTGTTTTGTACTGACTATTTCGTCGTGCATCCGAGCCCTTTCTGCAATCGCTCGAGGTTGCGATCCATCAGATCAAAAAAAGTAGTCCCTTTATTCAGTTCGTCGCGGGAAAGATTGTGCGCGCCATGCAGCATCAACACTCCGACACCGGCCTCTTTAGCCAGAGTTTCTGTCAGACGAGGAGACAACAGCTCTTCGGCAAACAGATACTTTGCTTTTGATGAGCGAATTTCAGCAATCAGCTCGATCATCCGGGATGCCGATGGCTCCGAATCGGATGATACGCCGCTCAAGGCGTGGTAATCCAGCTTATAGCGCTTGGCCAGGTATCCGAAGGTATAATGGCCGCCATGCAACAACTTTCTGCTGGCACAGCCAGCAAGCGTTTTTTTATAGCGTCCGTCAAGAGCGGCGAGTTTTAGCTTCAATGCGTCAGCGTTCCGGCGATAGAAATCGGCATTGTTGAAATCTGCCGCAATGAATCCATCCAGAATTGAATCAACCATCAGTGCCGCATTTGCAAAATCGAGCCAGACATGCGGATCCATACCCTTGTGATCGTGGCTTGAATAATTCTCCGCCTGATGATGATCCTCTTCTGATGATGCAGCAACAGAATAGCGGACTTTATGGCCTGCGTTGACTACGGTCAGCTTTTTGTTGTCGATCCCCTTGATAACAGTTTCCGCCCATGGTTCCATGTAGCGATTGGTATAAATGAACAGACCTGCACGGCTGATCCGGATCATATCTTCCGGCTTCGGCTCGAAGGTATGCGGCTCGACGCCCGGAGGCAGCAGCATCGTCACCTGGGCCTTGTCACCACCTATTGTACGGGCAAAATCGTACAGCGGGAAAAGCGTAGTTACCACCTGCAGACCGCTGGCGGGCGCATCAGCCGTTTTTTTGCAGCCGGAGAGCGGTAAAAAACAGAAACAGAAAATAAGCAGTATGTAGAAGTAATTATTAAGAGTTCGCAAAGAGACGCCTTTCAATTTATCTCAGATTAGTGCTCGTATCATTTTTGTGCTTCATAGCGCCACTTGAAACTGACCGACTTGCAACCGGGCATCAGGCGACGGAAAGTATTTAGTCCCTCTTCGGAAATGCCGGTGCCACTGCAGGTCAGCCATTTCAAACCCGGAATCAGAGCCAGATTCAGCAATCCTTTATCACCAATATTGGTGTGATAGATCGAGATCCGCTGGAGATATTTCAGAGGTCTCAACAAAGACATACCCTGATCGCTGATCCGGGTATCCGAAATATAGAGTTCCTGAAGTCCGGTCAAATGCGTGCAGTTCGGCAAAATGTCATCGTCTACGTTATAAAGAAAGAGGGATTGTATATCATCAGGCTGGAGATCGGACAGGAAACTGTAATCGATTCCATTGCCTCCCTTCAGATCGAGCCGCAACGATTTATCCAGAAAGACTTCCCTGGCTCCACGGGCAGTGCCCAACTGTTGCCAGTCACGAAAATCAAGCGATTCTTTCTTTCTGATAAAGAGTGTGCCGCACGATTGCTCTGCCGGAAAGCGGACAATGCGTGTTTCAAACGGGAGATCGGTCTTGCCGTAAAGTGACTCCCCCTCACCCCTCAGAGCCATCAAACGCCTGCGGATGCGGGCAATATCCATGTCCAGCTTGGCCGCCATTTCAGCCATGATATCCAGGCCATCCCCGATTGACTCATCCACCCGCAGCTTGAACAGATAAATATCGGTCTGTTTCAATTCTTCGGTTTGTCGAATCATAGCGTGAATATTCTGTTCAACCAGAGCTATCTGGCGGATTACTCTGACAAGCTCCATTGCCACATCCAGATCGGAACTGTAAACCGGCGCCTGTTCCCATTCACTCAAAAGATCCGATAGTACCTGGCGATTACCGGTTTGATAGGCCTCGTTGGCCAGAGCCATCAACTCCTGCCGACGGATTCGATCAGCCTCGTCGAAGGCCAAATCAGGGTGAACGGCCTTGGCCACGCCGCGATACAATGATTTGAGGCTGAGATTGGCAATGTCGGGCTGGTTTTCCTCATCATCCAGCAGATCTGTCGTGTGGTGAAAATGGGAATATACGGGTTCCTGCTTCGGCGTATCAGCCTTACTTTTTCCGGCGTCCTCGCCCAATAATCCCTTAAGCTGCCACTCAAGCTCTTCCAACGCTTCAATGCGCGTACCCAGTATATCCTCGTAAACCTGTTCAAACATCCTGATTTCGGATTTCAGAGCAGAGTAAATCTGTTCGTATCTCTGCAACTCCAACCTGCACTGGGCAAGCCTGCTGTTCTTGTGGTCCAGTTCGATCTCTTCGGGAGTTTTCAGCCGATTCTTGTAAGGAGTCATATGCTTTTGCCGGACGAGACCAGCTCGCGCACTTCACGGGCAAGCGGCAACGTGATGCGCCTTTTCTCGGCCATGGAGAATCTGTACAGCCGGTTGAAGCTTTCGATCAAAGCTCCGACCTCGCGGCTGGTTGTGGCCAGGATATAATCAACGACATCATCCGGAACCCGAATCTGGCGGTCGTCGGCCACCTTTTTCAGGATCATGCTGCGTGAATGGTCATCCGAAGTATCCAGACGCGCCACCAGACCCCACAACAGACGGGAAGTCAGATGATCGTCCATATTTGTCAGTTCGCGGGGGGGATATAATCCGGCCATGGCAATCGTGCGTCCCGAAGTGTGAAACTCGTTGAACAGTTCCCAAACTGCCCCGCGCAGCCCGGAATCATCCGGCATCGCCTGCAGATCATCAACCACCAGACCCACGGAGCCACTGAAAGTAGTCATAAGCTGATCGGGTGCAGACAGGTCCCGCAGAGATACATAAGGAATGCCGCCGACTGCAATTGATTTCAGGAGATGGGTTTTTCCGGAGCCGGACGGACCGTGCAGATACAGCAGGTTCTCGGAATCGGCCGGATCGGCAATCCGCAGGGCAAAACGGAGAGCAGCCGCGTTACCTTCGCAAGGAACGAAACTTTCAAAACTGAAAGATGGCGTTATCGGAAAATCGAAAAATTGTTGCATGCTAAAACAGATTCGCCTGGGGAGCTTCCGGGGCGATACGGTTAAAATGAAGGTAGGCCGCCCGCGTCGCAACTCTGCCGCGCGGCGTGCGGTTGATGAATCCATGCTGGATCAAAAATGGCTCGTAAACATCCTCGATCGTGTCACTCTCTTCACTGATTGCGGCGGCTATAGTATCAAGCCCGACCGGGCCGCCGCCGAACTTGTCGATGATCGTCAGCAGAATCATGCGATCCATCTGATCGAAACCCATCTCGTCGATTTCAAGCAGCTTCAGGGTTTCCTGCACCACATGACAGGTAATAACACCGTCCGCCCGAACCTGGGCATAATCACGCACCCGTCGTAGCAGACGATTGGCGATACGTGGGGTTCCACGACTGCGGCGGGCCAGCTCTGAAGCCCCCAGGGGATCAATCTCCATCCCCAGAATCCGGGAAGAGCGGCAGATAATAGTGGCCAGCTCGTTCTCGGTATAGAATTCCAGACGTGAAATCACTCCAAAACGGTCGCGCAACGGCGATGAAAGCAGACCGGCGCGGGTGGTGGCCCCCACCAGTGTAAAACGCGGCAGATCAAGCTTGATCGAGCGGGCGCTGGGCCCCTGTCCTATAATGATATCAAGCTGATAATCCTCCATGGCAGGATAAAGGATTTCCTCCACCACATGGGAAAGGCGGTGGATCTCATCGATAAACAGCACATCGTGCGGTTCCAGGTTGGTCAGAATGGCAGCCAGATCGCCGGGACGCTCAATGACCGGCCCGGAAGTAGACTTGATATTGACCCCCATCTCGCAGGCCACGATATTGGCCAGCGTGGTCTTGCCAAGTCCGGGAGGGCCATACAAAAGCACATGATCAAGTGCCTCTTCCCTACCCTTGGCGGCGTCGATAAACAGACGCAGGTTACCCTTGATCTTCTCCTGACCGATGTAGTCATCCAGAGCGCGCGGTCGCAAGGTAGCGTCGTATTGATGATCATCGTCACGTTTTTCAGGGGTAATGGTGCGGGCTTCCATTGCTGCTCCGGTGGAGAAATGCTGGGCTGTCGTACGATCGGAGACTATGCCCCAAATCGGGCTGATTGTCAAAGTCTTGTGGGAAACATCAAGCGGGGTTGTTAAGTTCGAATGAGTGAGAATTACATACTGTGTAATCGTTTGGTAACGCGACCTACTGAACTCTTAAACATTGTCAGAATCATCGCCTTTAATGACAATAAGGGAGGGGATAGAATCAAAATGCCGATCTAAAGTCAATAATGAACACGAGTGTTCCAGAGCCAGGGTAGCAATGATAATGTCAGACAGCGGCAGGGTCTGTCCTTTCCTGCGTAATTGTGACGACAGTTGTCCAGCCTTGATCCAGAGTGCGCCGGTCATTTCCAACTGCGGTATCGCCTTGAATGCATTCAATACCAAGGCTTCTTCTTGAGGGTTTTTGATGCCTTGAAGCAGTTCAAACACCACCACGCCACATGTCACTACCTCACCCTGTAAAAGTGCGGCCTCAACTTGCCGGGTCATGCGTGACGGACGGCCTCTAAAGAAATCAATCCAGGCACAGGTATCCGGTAAAATTCTATTCATCATGATACCGCTCCCGCTCTTCGGCCGCTTTCAATTCCAGATTCTCTTCCTGTTCCCAATCATATTCAATCTGAACCTTGCCACGCAAATCAAGCAATGCCTGCATCCGCTGACGCCTGACATAATCCTCCATCACCGTAATAATGGCTTTGGTTTTGGATTTTTGACCGGAAAGTTGTTGGACTTCAGCGATAAGACCATCTGGTATGTTCAATGTCGCACGCATTTTTTGCACCTCCATGATATGCAATCATTGTATGTATTATCTGGTGAGAGGTCAAGACATTAGATTAATGTGTGGCCATCATTCAATCAGCCTACTGATGTTTTATATGCGCCTGTATTCCATATACTCAGCCGTATTCTGAGCAACTTCTTTGCCATAGAGCATTTCAATTACGTACAAACTCATGTCAATTCCTGCGCTAATGCCCGCAGACGTAATTACCTTTCCATTATCAACAAAACGCGCATCCCTCATAATTTCAGTGTTTGGCGCTATTTCAGCCAGTAATTCGAAAGCGCTGTTATGTGTGGTGGATTTTAGGCCGTCCAGTAAACCAACCTTGGCAAGAAGCAGGGCGCCAGTGCATACGGAAAGGACTTTATCCGCTTTTTCTGCTGACCGCGCAATCCAGGCAAGAATGTCCTGTTGCTGCAAGATTGGCCGGGTTCCGCTGCCGCCTGGAACAATAAGAATATCCGGTTGCGGGGCTTGATCAATTGAATAATCCGGATTTACAGAAAGGCCATTTCTGGCCGTTATGGGTGCTTTTTCTCTGGCTACGGTATAAACATTCAGAAGGGAATAATCGCTGAGTTCATTTGTGACGGAAAAAACCTCAAACGGGCCTGCAAAATCAAGAACCTCTACATCGTCAAAAATGAGGATTGCAGTGTTACGTTTTTTCATCCGATTTCCTTTTGTTTCAGAGGGGTTGTAGTTGTCCCAGGTTGTGGCGCACTTCGCAGAGTCACATACTGAATGTATTTTGGAACATTAAATAGGGGGCGTCCCTATTTATCCATCTTGATGTTGAGTCCACAATTTAAGCACTTATTGCTAAGAAAGTTACGATAGCCACCGCCAAATAGCATGTTAAGTATTTCACTTCCTGTATCACCCAGCTGCCCACTCTTTGCACCTCTGAATTGGAAGTAATGGCCGCATCTTGGGCATTTAGCGAACTGAAGGATGAATGCGACAATTGCCAATGTCGCCATATAAGCAAATATAAAGAACTCCGGCAGATTCAGAGCCATGACAAGTGCGCCATATGGTAGCCACAATACAAACATTGCGAATAATAGAATTCGCTTATGTCTGATTTTTTTTAACTGTGTGTTTATTGTTAGATCATCTACTTGAAGATATTCAGACGGCTGTACCCTTGGAGCTTCAGCTTCTTGTTTTCTGACGACACCAATGAATATCGCCGCTATTGTGGCTCCTAAAGTCGCAATCAAGACTGAGAATGGCAAAGAGAATTTCAGATCAAATTTTCCTTGTTCCTTGTATTGCCAAATAGACACAAGCGACAACAGAACCGATGAAAATATTGCAAAATATCTTATGAATATAGCTTTGAATAGTCCCATTTGTTCCTTCTGCATCTACCCATAAAGAATATTTATCCGCTAAACTTCATACTGATTTACAAGGCAAATAATCCAACTCCAGACCCTATATTTCAAAGTCCATCGCGGACGTTTTCGGTAATAAACACTAAAACCGCGTACCACGACTCATTGATATACTGCAACAATTCTAATGTAAACCACGATCCCTGAACTGATGCCTTTCAACAATTCCAAACTGTCTCTGCACAATTATCGCAATGGTTGCGCCCAAAAGATAAATTTAATCATCTTATTTCTCATTCCCCCTTGAAAATCTGTCTCCACATGGTTACTTTCTACCCACAACAATTCATTTCGTGAAGGAGACGCACCGTTTATGTCCAAAACCACCAAACAGTTTCAGACCGAGGTACAACAACTGCTCGATCTGGTAATCCACTCGCTTTACTCCAACAAAGACATTTTTCTGCGCGAACTTATCTCCAATGCTTCCGACGCCATCGACAAGGTCAGCTTTGAGTCGCACTCCAACGAGGCTTTGCTTGAATCCGACAGCGACTGGAAGATCAAACTGATCCCCGACAAAGAAGCCGGCACGCTGGTCATCCGCGACAACGGTATCGGCATGACCATGGCCGAAGTCGAAGAAAACATCGGCACCATCGCCCGCTCCGGCACCAAAGCCTTCATGCAGAACCTGAAGGACAAAGCCGCCAGCGACAGTCCGGAGCTGATCGGCCAGTTCGGCGTCGGCTTCTACGCCTCTTTCATGGTATCCGACCGAGTTACGCTGCAAACACGCAAGGGCGGCACTACCCCTGAGTCCGGTTGCCGCTGGGAATCGACCGGTGACGGCAGTTACACTGTTGAGGACTGCACTATTGAAAAGCGCGGCACCGAAATCACACTGCACCTGAAGGAAGAGTTCAAACAGTATCTGGATGAGTGGAAGATTCGCTCGATCGTCAAGAAATATTCGGACTACATACAGTATCCGGTTGTGATGGACATCACCCGCACCGAGACACCTAATGGGGTGGATGGTGAGGAGATTGAAGGCGCCGGAACAATTGAGAAGACCGAAGAGCAGACCCTCAATTCGATGAAGGCGATCTGGGCCCGCCCAAAAAGCGAAGTAACCGAAGAGGAATACTCCGAATTCTACAAGCACGTTTCCCACGATTACGATGCGCCTTTCCGCACGATTCACTTCTCTGCCGAGGGAACCAGTGAGTTCAAGGCTCTGCTCTACCTCCCTGCTAAAAAGCCTTTCGACATGATGATGAATGACCGCAAGAAAGGACTGCAGCTGTATGTGCGCCGCGTATTTATCAGCGACAAGTGCGAAGAGCTGATTCCGGATTACCTCCGATTTGTCAAAGGGGTTGTGGATTCATCTGATCTGCCTCTGAACGTGTCGCGTGAAATCCTGCAGGAAGATGTGCAGATTAAACGTATCCAGAAAAGTCTGGTCGGCAAGATTCTTTCGACGCTGGCTGAAGTTAAAGACAAATCCTTCGACGAGTACGTGACCTTCTGGAAAGAATTCGGCCAGGTCATCAAGGAAGGGATGCATTTCGACTACGCCAACAAGGAGAAGCTGCAGGAGTTGATGCTGTTTGAAAGCACTTCCACTGAGGCCGGAGCATTTGTTTCCCTCAAGGATTATGTCGAGCGCATGCCGGAAGGACAGAAGGAAATCTACTACATCACCGGCAGCAGCCGCGAAACCCTGGAGCAGTCACCGCATCTGGAGATGTTCCGGGCCAAAAATTACGAAGTTCTCTTCCTGACTGATCCGGTCGATGAGTGGGTAGTACAGTCACTGACCGACTACAACGAAAAACCTCTCAAAGCGGTTGATCGCGGCGATATCAGCCTGGACAGTGAAGAAGAACAGAAGGAGAAGGAAAAGAAGCGCGAAGAGGCCCAGAAGGAGTTCAGCGACCTGATTTCGATGATCAGCGACCGCCTGAAGGACAAGGTCAAGGAAGTGCGCTTCTCCAACCGCCTGACCGACAGCGCCTGCTGCCTGGTGGCCGATCAGTACGGTATGAACGCCAATATGGAGCGCATCATGAAGGCCATGAACCAGGCTGTTCCCGATTCCAAGCGCATCCTGGAACTTAACCCGGATCATGCCATCCTGAAAGCCATGGCCACCATCCACCAGAAAGATGCCTCAGCCGCCGCACTGGCCGATTATGCCGATCTGCTCTACGATCAGGCCTTGCTGACGGAAGGCTCTACAATCAAGGATCCGCTCCGCTTTACGAAGCTGGTCAGCGACCTGATGGTCAAAGCTGTTCAGTAGTTTCTACAAGTAATAACTGCAATAAAAAGCGGCCCGCGAGATTGATTCTCGCGGGCCGCTTTTTATTTGGGTGTTACAGAAAAACTCAGTACAGCGTGATCAGGAATTTTGCGAGATTTTCGCCAATACTCTTGGCCTGGTTTGGAAACAGTACGTCGTAAGAAAGGGCGGACATGGACCCAAGATAACCGGTTTCACGATCTTCAAATGTTGCCAGTTCCTTACCGGAAGCATCTACAAAGCGGCCTTTGAACTTGAGATATGCCTTGCCGGCCCCAAAACCGACAAACATCTTCAGGGCCTTGCTGCCCGCGTTGAACTCGCTGAATTTCCCCTCAAGAATGATCTGCTTTCCCGTTGGTGAGGAATTTCTGACAATGTTTTTGAAAATGCCTTTGGCTTTAAGTTCGGCCGTCATAGTTTCGGCAATATTGTTCATAAGCATTGGCATCATCTTGATGATACCGGCCTTTTCTTCCTCATCCACACGCGAGTACTCGGCGCCTTCCGCCGAGAAATCCTTTATAACCAATGTGTCGTAGTTGGCAGATATTTTCTCGGTCAGATAGATTGTTTCTTCACTCAGCGCCTCGGGTTTCGGCAGTGTAGTGGCTGACAACGCCATACTGGATGTAACAAACACAAGAAACAGAGCTAACAATGTCTTTTTCATACTTACTCCTCCTGAGTGTAATATACATGCTTCGACAATAACCAAACCCAATAAGAATTGTCAATTACTCAATCATCATCCAGCATGCGATGCTTCGGCTTTTCCACATCTTCGAACTGCCCTTTCTTGACCGCCCAGATAAACACGAGCCAGCAGGCCGCCCCCAGGCAGAGCGAAAGGACAATCAGTATAATCAGGCTTTCATCCATTTTTTTTGAACCTCATCAGGCGCATCGAATTGAGCGATACCAGCAGAGAGCTGGCGGTCATTGCAACTGCGGCGTAAACCGGTGTCAGAAGGCCTAACATAGCGATCGGAATACCGATCAGGTTATACAGAAAAGCCCAGGCCAGGTTCTGTTTAATGATTTTGATAGTAGCACGGCTGAGACGACAAGCCGCTGCAATTTTTGAAAGGTCATCGCCGGTAATGATGATATCGGCGTTTTCCATGGCGATGTCGCTGGAGCCGCTCAAAGAACAGCTGACAGTTGCCGCAGCCAGCGCCGGTGCGTCATTGACGCCATCGCCAGCCATCAGAACCGAGCGCCCATCATTTTGCAACGTTTGGATATAAGCGAGTTTCTGGTCCGGCGTCATGCCGCCGCGAGCCGATCTTACACCAACCTCGGCGGCAATCCGCTCCACAGTTGCCTGATGGTCACCGCTGATAATTCCAAGATCGATCTGGTTTGAAAGTAAATCCGTCACCATTTCCTCTGCGCCATGTCTCAGTTTATCAATCAGCTGATAACGTCCTGCAAGTTGGTCATCAATGGCAATCAGAACAAGGGTCGCGGAAGTTTGGGTAATATCTCTGAATGACCGCAAATCGACACCGCTCTCGTGCAGGAAATGTTCACTTCCGCAGAGTACCCGGCGACCATCCGGCAGAATGCCGGAAATGCCTCGTCCTGCGATATTGCTGAACTCCCGGCAATCTTCGGGTAGAAAACCGAGGTCGGCAGCGTGCCGGACAATCGACCTGGCCAGCGGATGAGCAGCAGGTTCTTCCACAGTTGCCGATGCCTGGATAACATCCGGTTCAGCAAAGCCACCACAGACTTCAAAACTGATCACCTGCGGCTCTCCACGCGTGATGGTGCCGGTTTTATCGAACAGGGCCACATTGATCGTAGCCAGACGCTCTATCACATCGCCGCTGCGCAGAATGATGCCAAGTGTCGCGGCCCGGCTGCAGGCGGCCAGCACAGCAGCCGGAACCGCCAGACCCATGGCGCAGGGACAGGCGATCAGCACTACCGACAGGGCTGACATCACAGCCGCTCCGATCCCCTCCCCGGCTAATGCAAAGCGTCCTATTCCAACCAGTAGCGCCAGGATTATGACGAACGGTACAAACCAGCCCGAGACGCGGTCAGCAAGCAGCTGCAGCCGCGGTTTTCCGGCTTGCGCCATCTGCACCAGAGAGGCGACCCGCATCAAATAACTCTGCCCGACCGGCCTTAAAGCCTGGACCGTTACCGGGGCAGCCACATTGACGCAACCGGAGCGGACTTCATCACCAGCAAACAGCAGCACCGGAAGGCTCTCTCCTGTGGCAAGTGACTGGTCAACTTCGGTTTCACCGTCAATCAGCAGGCAATCCACCGGAAAACGATCTCCCTGGCGAATCAGGAGAAGGTCGCCAGGATGCAGATCCTCGACATCAACTTCACGGTGCCCCTCCCCCTCCACCAGTGTCGCCCGCTGCGGGGCAGAAGCGTACAGTGCGCTGATGCCGGACATGGCACGACGTCGCACCGAAAGCTCCAGCAGGCGGCCGATCAGTACAAATGTGACAATGGTAGCGGCGCTTTCAAAATAGGTTTCCTCCCCGGCAAATGTCGCCCACAGACTGTAGACCCAGGCCGATATTGCTCCTGTTGCGATCAACAGATCCATTCCGGGAGCTCTGGTTTTCAATGAACGCCAGGCGCCAGCCAGAAAAGGCCAGCCGGAATAGAAAACCACCGGAGTTGTCACCGCCAGCGAGACGTACTGCAGAAACTGCTTGATAGCGGACGACATGCCCTGGAAATACCCTGCGTATAGGGCATAGGAGTAGGCCATCAGCTGCATCGACAGAAAGAGCGCGGTACCGAAACGGAGCAGCAGGTCATCCCGCTCCCGCCGGGTATCTTTGTCGGATTGCTCGGGAGAGTACGGACGCGGAGTATAGCCAAGCTGTGAAATGACTCCGAAGATCTGCAGTGGTGAAACCCGGAGGGGATTGATGGAAAGCGAGGCGATTCCGGCGCTGTAGGAGAGGCTGACATGCTCCACCCCCGGAATACCGGAAATCATCCGCTCCAGAAGCCAGATACAGGAAGGACAGGAGATTCCGCCAATCAGGATATCAAAACGGCAGAACTCACCTTCCGGAATCAGCCGCTGCGCCAGATCGGACTCGTTGTATGCGGGTGTTGTGAGTTCATTTACGGTTGGTGTCACCCGTTCGCCGCGTTGATAAAAACTCCCCATCCCGGACGAACAGATCAGTTGCCAGGCCCCCCGGCAGCCGCGACAGCAGAAGCTTTTGCGACCTCCATCCACGTCTTCGATTTCAATCGCCTTCCAGCGAAAGCTGATGCCGCAATGGCTGCAGGTTGATTCAGTAAGTTTGGTCACAGCTTGATTATCACCGAAGCGACCGCTTTATCTCCGCTGAAAAGCTGCAGCTCGACGGTTTTGGATGGGCTGACGGACGGTTTAAAACGGATCATAAAGGTAATCTCGCGATGTTGATTGGGGGCAATTTCGATATTGGTGACCGGGCCGAGCAGAGTAACATTTTCATCAGCTTTTGACGCACGGATGCTGTAATTGCTGGTCACCTCCGTCCGGTTTCCAATGACAGCCCGCCAGGGTTGGGCCTGAAAACCGTCCGCCAGCAGCCTTGGTTCAACCGTTGCGATCCGCTGCAGGGCAAAGGCGTTCTGTTTCCTGGAGGACAAACCCCAGATCAGCAGCACGGCCAATAATAATGTCAAGAGCAGCAGGATCAGCGCCTTGCTGCCAAGCTTGAAGCGGGTTCCCCTGACCGTTCCAAACCGGTAATCAATCAGCCCGGCTCCGTCCGAAGCACGTTCCATCACTCCCCGGCAGGCGTCAATGCAGCGACCGCAGTTGATGCATTCGATCTGGAAGCCCTCTCTGATATCGATTCCCATCGGACAGCTGCGCAGACAGGCCCCGCAGCGAATACAGCGGTCACGGGTTTCCTCCAGAAAAGTCAGATTGAGGGTGCTTTGGTCCATCAATGCTGTCTGCAATCGTCCATACGGGCAATAACTGCGACAGAAGCTGCGCTTGACCAGAATAAGGTTGAGATAGCCAAGCAGGGTTACAATCAGAAAGATACTAAACTGCAGTGGATTGGCATTGAAATCAAGCAGCCGGGAAACAACCTGAGCGGGAGGCATGAACCAGCAGAGCAGGTTAAATGAGATCAGTTTGGCAATGACGAGTGCCGTGAGATGCTCATACACCCTTGAAGCAACTGGTAACGTACTCTTCTTGAACAGTCTGCCGATCAATTCGGCCAGATCGTTGAAAATAGTCTGCGGACAGAGCCAACCGCACCAGACCCGACCAAGCAGAACTGTGATCGTCAAAAACAGGGAGAGAATAAATAGCGTGGCCAGCAGCAGCAGAAAAAGCTGATCAACCCTGACCGGAATCCCGGCCATAAACATGGTTCGCAGGCCGATATCAATTCTCAGAAAAGGGGTGCCGCCCACCGTCACAAAAGGGAGCAGCAGGGCTGCCAGTATCAACAGCGTCTGAACAAGACGGCGTTTATCGGTTATACGGTGATGAGGCATATCACTCAGACATCTTGCGGCGGAATATGAGCACCGAAGCAATAAAGAGGACGACAGCGGAGATCGAGACCTGAAAAACATGGACAGGTGACATCTCCCCGAAAACCAGCCCCCGGCGGGCTCCCTCGAACAGGGCCGTGGTGGGAACCGCCCTGACCCATGGGATAATGTTTTCCGGATATGAGGAGAGCGGGAAGAACAGACCGGACATGAAGATCAGCGGCATAACCACCACCGCCTCAACTTTGCCGATTGTCTCAGGCTTGTCCATGATTGTGCCGCTGATGACTCCGGCGCATGAAAACAGGGCCGATCCCGGAATCAGGAACAGCAGGTAGTAGAAAAGATGCTCCAGCGGAAAGCGAAAGGGTGTGATTGCAAAGATAACCAAGCCAACCACGCTCCCTTTGATGATTCCGTGGGTAAAGCCGGTGATGATTTTGGCTATGACTATTTCCGAGACTGAGATTGGCGTCACTCGATAAGATTCGACCGTGAACTGCACCCGGCGGTGAAACCAGAGACTCCAGACACTCTCGTTATAAGCAGCATTTACGGCGGTCATGGTGATCAGGCCCGGCGCAATGAACAGGGAGTAGGGTGAACCTTCCACAGTTCCGATATAGCTCTGCATACCGATGCCGAATGCCAGATAAATTGTCAGCGGATAAGCCACCACCGCCACCAGTTCAGAAAATATGGCGCGGCGCAGCACCTGCATGTCACGCAGCCAGATCGCCATTGAACCATGCATAATCATCCGCGCACCCCCGAACCGGTCAGACTGATGAAGACATCTTCAAGCGTCCGCTCCTTGAGCGTGATCCTGCGGATCGGAGCGCCATTCAACGCGGTGACAATTTCGGACAGACATTCCCAATGTTCAAGTGATACCTGAATTTTATTATCTATACGTCTGATATTGCTGACACATGGCATTGATCCAAGCAGACTGGAGTAATGTTCAACATCGCGCTCCAGCTCAATATCATAAACAGTCTCACCGCTTAGACGATCCTTCAGTTCCTGACTGCTTCCCAACGCGATCAAGCGTCCATGATCCATGATTGCCACCCGGTCACAGAGCTGTTCAGCCTCTTCCAGATAATGGGTCGTCAGGAAGATCGTCATGCTGCCGGACAATGAACGGATATATTCCCAGACCGCACGCCGCGATTGCGGGTCCAGACCGGTGGTCGGCTCATCCAGAAAGAGCAGCTGCGGCTTGTGGACCAGGGCCCTGGCAACCACCAGCCTGCGCTGCATGCCACCCGAATAGGTGTCCGGAAAATCTTTCTGACGGTCAGACAGCCCCATCAATTCCAGCAACTCATCAATCCGGCGGTTATAGAGCGATTTCTCCATGCCGTGCAGTCGGGCATGCAGCACCAGATTTTCGCGCGCGGTCAGATAGCGATCAAGGCTGTTTTCCTGGGAGACGACTCCGATCATGCTGCGGATCTTCAGGCCGTTGGTCCGTGTATCCAGCCCCTCGATAAAAACTTCGCCGGAACTCTGGCGCATGAGAGTTGTAAGAATACGAATCAAAGTGGTTTTCCCGGCGCCGTTCGGACCTAGCAGACCAAAGATGGAACCCTGCTCCACTTCCAGATCGAAAGAATTCAGCGCGGTCAGATTGGCGTACTGCTTGGTGAGGGAACGTATGATGATTGAAGAAACCGGCATGTCAGATGATTCCATGAAGCGGGCCGCCCTTGGCACCCAAGGCATCTACCCTGCGCTCAATTTCAGGATCATCAACAAGTCCGGGTGCATGGAACGGCTTGATGCGGGCATCGATCACCAGCGGGCCGCTGCAGCCCCAATGATGACCGCGTGATTCAGTCTTGATACCATAAACATCGGTTGCCGGATTGGAGCGTGTGAAGGTTGCCCAGAGGAAGTTGTTTAAGGTAGCGGCTATAAATGGACTGTCATCACAAATCACAATCAACGGAAGACCGTCAAAACAGTCTCTTTGATCGTAAAAACGACAGAATCCTTCAATCTGCGGATCGCACTCTCCCCTTCCCTGTCCGGATGCAGGTCCCTGAATTGCCAGCACGCCTGGCAGGCAGATTGTGGCAGGGCCGAAACCGGCCGGCAGATCCAGTCCGGCCGGAACCTCCGTCGCCAGTTTGCGACGTACCGGTCCGGCAGCGGCGATCACCAGCTTTGAACCTTCGTTCAGACCACTGCCGCTGTAATCGAGAGTATCGATGGTCGTGGCGGTCTGGAAATGCAGATTACTGCGCCAGTCGGCCCGCTCCAGCATATGCCCCAGAAAAGCGGCAATATTGTGGGTATGGAGGGATGGTGCGTCCTCCTGAGCGGCGATCAAGAGATATTTAGCCAGCGACAGCTGTCCCTGCCCCAGAATGGCATTGGCGACCGTCAAAAGTTCCTGAGGCTGGCGAACGGCAGCATAAGGGACGTAACGTTCACTGGCAATCGCCAGCAGCAGCGGGTGAACACCGGCTGCGTCCACTGCGTGCACCTCTTTAACACCGCTGACGACGGTCGGGATCAACGGACCGCTCAATTCGTGGATGAAGGCTCCAAAGCTGGTATCTTCCTGGGGCGGACGGCCAACGGTTGTGAAGGGAAAGATTGCATCGCGACGGTGATAAACCGCTTCGACCTCGATATAGGGGAATTCGTGGGTCAGGCTGTAGTATCCGAGATGATCGCCGAATGGACCCTCAGGCAGAGTTTTCCCTGGATGGAGAACGCCGCAGATACAGAAATCAGCCTCAGCCGACAGCGGCGCATGCCCCGGCAGACGGGTCATCGGAATCCGGTGGCCGGCCAGCAGACCGGCAAAGGATAGCTCCGGCATTCCTTCCGGCAGCGGCATGACCGCCGCCACGGTCATGGAGGGGGCTCCGCCGATAAAGACATTCACCCGCAGCAGGTCACCCTTGGCAATCGCCTCGGCATGATGCGCTCCGATACCGCGGTGGATCTGGTAATGCAGACCGGCCTGTTTGTCCGGCTGGTAACTGTTGCCGGAGATCTGTACCCGGTACATTCCCAAATTTGACTTGGCTAAACCGGGCTGGGAGGGGCTTTCGGAATATACCTGCGGCAGCGTAACAAAGGCGCCGCCATCTTTCGGCCAGGAAACGATCTGCGGCAGATTTGACAGAGTTGTGCGGCACTCCAGCACCGGAGCTGAAGAAGTCACGCGAGGCAACAGGTTGTAGGCGGCAAAAGGCGCTTTAACGAGATCCAACGGATGTTTCAGCAGTGAAAACGGGTTTATTTTCAAATCCACCAATCGCCTGATATCTTCCAGTGTGTCGCGAAAAATAAAGCGCGTCCGATCAAGCGTTCCGAACAGGTTGCCCAGCAACGGAAAGTTGCAGCCGGTTGCATTGGTGAACAACAATGCCGGGCCACCGGCCCGATAGACGCGGCGCTGAATCGCACCGACCTCCAGATGAGGGTCACATGGAACATCCAGGCGAAGAAGCATTCCCTTTTGCTCCAGATCAGCGACGCATTGTTGAAGATTGCGATAACCCATTCTAACCACCACTTCTGCGAATTTTTTTAAGGATCATTTCTGTCATGCGGAGTCGGTCGCGGGCAGCACTAATTTCCAAACGTGCAGATTCGTCTTTGAAATGTTCGGCTGCTTTTTTCAAAATAGCGTCAGCTTCGTGATACTTTCCAGACTTATGCCGCCAGCGTGCAAGCAAAATCGTATATTGCACAGTTTCATGATCCAGGCTGATAGCTTTTTGAAGTGAAGCCTCGGCCTCCGCATATTTCCCGGATTTATCAAGCTTTATAGCTTTCAGATACTGTACCAGTGCTATTGCGCCACGCACATCGCGACGGTCGGGATCACTCTCCAGTTTTTTTTCGGTCTGTTCCAGAAAAGTAATCGCTTCATCATGCTGTCCGCTTTTGACTAAGGTTGACATGATGGCCGCGATGGCGTCCTTGTTGTTTTGGTCAACCGCGAGTACTTTTTTGAAATGTTCCAGGGCCGCAGAATAATTCTCGCGCCCGACCGCGGCTCTGCCAAGATGCAGCTGGGATTTGATCAGGTAGCCATTGAAAAGCACGCGCACCGCGTCGTCATTCATTTCCGGATATCGCTCGGCATAAAGATTAACGAAGTCGGCAAAGCGCCCCAGACGCATGTAACTGCTTGCAAGACCAGCCAGAAAAGTGGCCAATTTGGGAGAATTATTCGGGTAAGCCATATCGGCAAAAGTCAGCGCTTCCTCATACTTAAGCGCTGCCGCACCATACTCTTTGCTGCGCAACAGGGAAATTGCCTTTGACCTGGCCAGTTGCGCTTCAAACTGCGCCGAATATTGTTGGAATATTTCTACCGCCGCTTCACCCGGTTCTGACTGTTTTAAAGTCAGACTGGCAAGATCGAAATTACAATCTTCTGCTGAAGCATCGACATGCTTATCGCGCAACTCACCGGTAAGCGTTGTTCCTGATACGGTGATCTTAAGTGAATGCCCCTCGGCAAGAGCTGAATCTGAATACGGGTAGGTAACTGCGAGGTTTTCCAGGGAAGAGCCTGAAAAGCGTCCCACAGAAATATTATCCCCCCCCAGTATTCCCTTGAAGTTTCTCAATTCGTCGTCACTGCCCAAAACCAGCGACACTCGATGATGGCCACGTGCCTCCTTGCAAGCTTTACCGGATGTAGAGACAACCTCCAGATTACCGACATAAAGCCGCAAATCTGCTTTGGCGTGACAGGGAAAAATTAAAATTACAAACAGGGGAACTGAAACCAAGAAAGTAAGTGGCCACATAATAGCTCTCGATCGAAGGTCAGATTTGCTGACATTACCACCCTGGCAGCTCATTTACAATCAGGTTTAAACCCAATAATCGTCAAAAGCATTGTTGACTCAACTAATCAAACCAAAAAAATCAGGGATCAGCATAATGCCGATCCCTGATTTTTTTGGTGGAGCTTAACTGGATCGAACCGACGACCTCGTCGCTTCCATGTCAACTTACAGGCTTTACATCAATAACTTATGTTTTTCTCACTTATGGATGTTCCCATCTTGTCGGTCTATGTGGCAAAAATCGTAGAAAAACCAACAGCCATTACCCGTTGATACTTTTCAAGTTGCCACAATTCTCTGAGATTTCTGATGATGTCATTCGCTGTGTTCAAGCTCATCTGCAAGCAACAGCGTTTCCATCGTGTGAGTTACTTTCATGATTTCTTGTCTTGAGTATCCTTCAGCCATCAATGCCTTCAAAAACATATTGCCTACTGCTGAGGGCTTACCGTGTCTGCTTATGGCTTCTCTAAGTGTCTGGACGGTTTTCTCTTCCATGTGACCTCCTAAGACATATACTCAGAAATAATATGCTGTGACCCAATACAAGATTACGACATTCCATTAAAGCATAATTCCTATTTTGAACGAGATGCTTGTTCCGCCTTGATCATCTCTATGGCTTGAGCCAGCTGCTCATCGGTAAGTCCTTTTAGAATCCCTTCAACCATCCCAAGCATACCACTTAAATCCATTCCTGCAATTCCTTCCATTACTGACCTCCTGTTAGTATATGTTTCCGTTTTTGTAACAAATATCCTTTTATAAAACAACTCATTTAGACAAGTTGGGTTTGCTGTATAGGCATATCCCAAGAGAACTGAAGGTGAGTTCAGGTTATCGTAAAAAAATAAAATAGAATAATAATTGAGGCCTGAGTTGGTATCGCTAAGGGCATATGCAACAGTTGCCGCGTTACTGGACACTATGGTGAGACTACAGAGGGGAGTTGAAACGAAAAAAGCGCCCTTTCTTTTGATAAGTCAGGACGCTTTCTGATTTTTTTTGGTGGAGGTTAACGGGATCGAACCGATGACCTCGTCGCTGCCAGCGACGCGCTCTCCCAGCTGAGCTAAACCCCCACAAAGTGAAACGTGTATTTATCAAACTATAAAGCGCATGTCAATGATTTTATATGAGCGGTGCGATGAAACAAAAATACTCGTAAAAATTTGGTAGGCATCTAAAATTACCTTGACTTGAACCGCACTTTTAGTTTATTCATTTCGTCTCTTTATGGTGGCTATGGTGAAGCGGTTAACACTTACGACTGTGACTCGTACATTCGAGGGTTCAAATCCCTCTAGCCACCCCAAAATTCCAAAGGCCGCATCTTAATCGATGCGGCCTTTTTTGGTTTACCATCAGATACTAAAGCTTCAGCCAACCTCGGCATATTCCCGCACACGAAACTCGGCTCCCAGCGATTCTGCCAGTCTGCGGCAGGCATCAATGTCAGTTCCCGGAACGGTCACTGCGCTGGCCACCACCTGGGGTATAGATTCTTTTGCTTCACGAATAAAATCACATACTCCTTCAAAACCCGATTTGCCGAAAGGTGTGTTGCAGAGCAGATCGTAGCTGGCCGCATCAGGCGCATTCAGGCTAACCGAGATACTGTCAACAAGTCCTTTCAATTCGGGGAGGATGTTGCGGCCATGCACCAGATTGGCCTGACCGTCCGTATTAATCCGGATCGCATAGCCAAGTCGTTTGAGTTCAGCGGCCACTTGCTTGACCAGCTCAAGGCGGATCAATGGTTCACCGTAACCGCAGAATACAACTTCGTCGATCCCATCTGGTTTCCCAATGGCCGTCATGATTTCGTCATAGGAAGGTTCGCCGTCCAGCAGCAGATTATGTCCTTTAACTGTAAAATCGTCGAACTTTGCGCAAAAGCTGCAGCGGTTGGAACAACGATTGGTTATATTGAGGTACAGCGAGTTGCGGATGCGATAGGCAATCTTGGTGGACTGGTCCCACAGGCGGATGCCGAACAAATCACGTACATTCTTGGTTGTAATGCGAGCAACATCATCCAAGGTCAACCCTTTTACCTCGGCAACTTTTTCAGCCGCTATCCGAACGTATGCCGGCTCATTGCGCTTGCCGCGAAAAGGGACCGGGGTCAGATAAGGGCAATCGGTTTCCACCAGCATCCGGTCGATGCTGACTGCACGCACCACCTCCCGCAAGGCTTCGTTTGAGGAATAAGTGATCGTTCCTGGTATTGAAATATAAAATCCCATCGCGATCGCCTGGGCAGCCATGGCCGCATCGCCGGAGAAGCAGTGCAGCACCCCCCGCCTGACTTTCTCTTCCTGAAGAATGGTCATTACGCGATCATGGGCATCACGGTCGTGAATGATCACCGGCATCTCCAACTCACCCGCCATCTGCAGAAAGCGATGAAACACAACTTCCTGAACATCACGCGGCGAACGGTCGCGATAAAAATCCAGTCCGATTTCTCCTATGGCAACAACTTTTGGACTGGATTGGGCCAGGTCACGGATAACATCATAGCATTTCTCAGTTACACGACCGGCATCATGGGGATGTATGCCGACCGAAGCGTACAGCTGTGGATATTTTTCAGCCAGTTCAACCGATTCGCGACTGGATTCGAGGTCGGTGCCTACCACAAGCATGGCTGCCACTCCCGCATCTGACGCCCTGGCCAGCATTTCTTCAAAGTCAGCCGCGTAATCGCGGTAGTAGATATGAGCATGGGAATCGATCAGCACCGTTTTGGATTCTTGCATTATCTACCCTTTCAACTCTTCCTTGAGTCCTTCGACAACCGCTTTGACTTCGGCAATCATTTCTGTTGCCTGTGAAGATGTTTCATACTTCAGGTATTTTTCAAAGTATGCGATTGCGTCGGCCGTTCGGTCCATATCCATGCAGATTCCCCCCAAAGTCAGGTACGCCATCCCATAAGTCGGATCCAGGCGCACCGCTTCCAGACACTCTTCCTCTGCTTCTTCCAACTCTTCCAGATCGTACAGAAGCTCACCAAGATTGAAATGTGCAACCGGATCTTCTGGGTCTATTTCAACACCATGTTCAAATGCCTTGATCGCACCTTCCACATCGCCCTTACCGTAAAGTGAATCCCCAAGGGCATTCCAGGCAAAGACGTTGTCCGGTTCCAGCTCGAGTGCTTGATTAAAAGAGTTTATGGCATCCTCGGTGCGCTCCTGACTGTTGTATACCAATCCGACGCTGACCAGGGCATCGGCATCCTGCGGGTCAAGTTCCAATACTTTTTTGTAGCAGGCAATTGCGTCTTTATGTTTGCCAGTTTCAAAAAGCATATCACCTAGAGTCGTCAGGGCGTCTGCGTCTTCTGGAGCCAGTTTGAGACCATCGCGATAACGCTCAATGGCTTCAGACAGATCCCCATTTTCCGCCAGAGCATCACCAAGATAAAAACAGCTTTCGGGTTCGTTCTTGTGATTTTTCCAATATGCTTCCAGTATGGCAATCGCTTCCAGAGCCTTGCCTGACTCAAGCAGATCAAGCCCTTTTTTTATCTCTGAATTAATAATTGTTTCGCCCATGGCCCGTTCTCCTGATCTTTATTTATTGTGTATTTGATACCACAGGCCAGAATAGCAGACCAGGCGTCACATTTCCAGCGCATATCAGGCATCAGTATTTTACATTCCATTAGGAATCCTCTATACTCCCGCCAAATCAAGTCCAACGGGGCACTCCGATGAAAGAAAACCAGCAGTCACTCAGTCTTCGCACCCTAGAAGATATCAGTACAATCATCCTGCACTCCCATGACCTCCAGGAAACACTGGACAACATAGTGACATTGGTTGCCAAGCGCATGTCCAGTGATGTTTGTTCGATCTACCTGTTGGAGGCGGATGGCGAAACTCTGGTACTGAAAGCCACCAAGGGCTTGTTTAAGGGGTCCGTAAACCGGATCTCGATGAAAGTATATGAAGGCTTGACCGGTCTGGCAGTTGAAAGCCGCGACATGGTTATGACCGACAATGCCCCGTCACATCCCCGCTACAAGTATTTCAAAGAATCCAAAGAAGAGCGGTTCCTTTCCTTTCTGGGTCTTCCACTTTTTGAACACAAGGCGCCAATTGGTGCGATTGTCGTGCAAACACGCGAGGCGCGCAGCTTCAGCGAAGATGAGATCAGCGTACTGCGCACAATAACCTTCCAGATCGGCAGTATTATTCATAATGCTCGCCTGCTGGATTCAATCCAGCACAAGGAACAAGAACGGAAGTGGTTTGAACTGGAACTTGCCAAGGTTAAAAATGGTTCGGTGTCCGGTGTAACGCCATCAAAAACTTCCGGCAAACGTACTCAACTATCTAAAATGCTGGGAGGCACCCCCGTATCAGTCGGCTTTAGTCGCGGGAAGGTATATATCCTTGATCGTTTTAACGACAAGGTGGTGACACTCGCCAAAGTAGGCAGCATCTCGGAAGAGCTTGAAAAGTTTAACTTGGCACTGGAAAAAGCCAAGATCCAGACTATTTACATGGAGAAAAGAGTCAGTGAGACCCTCTCTGCTGATGATGCCTCAATTTTCCATACCCACCTGATGATTTTGGAGGATCGCGGATTTTCATCCAAAGTTACCGATTTGATTGAGCAGGGCCTGGGCGCCAGCCGTTCGGTTCACGACGTTGTTCAACACTACATCCAGGCCTTTTCCGGAATGGCCGACCCCTACCTCCGCGAACGGTCGGCCGATATGGAAGATATTGGCCGCCGTATCATAGATGTGATTGTCGGCAACAACTCCAGCGATATAATGCTGACCGAAAAAAGGGTTATTGTCGCCGAAGAGATATTCCCTTCCAACCTGGCAATGATGGACCATGATAAGATTCTTGGTATTGTCACGGAAAAGGGCAACGCCTATTCGCACGCAGCCATCATGGCCAAATCGCTCGGAATACCGGCCGTTCTGGGTATAGAGGGATTGATGTCCGCCTCAAATGTCAAAGACGATATCATCGTGGACGGCAACTCTGGACATATCTACCTGAATCCTGACAAAGAAATAATCAAAGAATATATTCGTCTGGAGCAGGATCATGCCGGACGCATGAAAGAATTGGAGGAGTTGCGCGATCTACCAGCCGTAACAACAGACGGAGTCGCAATTACTGTGAGCGCCAACATCGGTCTGATTTCGGATGTAAAAGTTGCCAATTTCCATGGCGCCGAAGGGGTCGGACTCTATCGTACTGAATTCCCGTACATGGCCCGTTCGGCCTTCCCCAATCGCGAGGAGCAGGCCTACATCTACCGCAAGATTCTGGAAGGATTCCCTGGACAGAGTGTCAACATCCGCACGCTGGATATTGGCGGCGACAAGGGCCTTTCCTATTTTCCATACCCTCATGAAGACAACCCCTTTTTGGGATGGCGTTCCATCCGCGTTTCTCTGGAGCGACAGGATATTTTCAAAGAGCAGTTGGCCGGCATCCTGCTGGCTTCGCAAGCCGGAAATCCAACGATCATGTTCCCGCTGATCAGCAGCCTGGATGAGATTCGTCAGATCAGGGAAATACTGACACTGGTCAGAAATGAACTGCTTCGTGAAGGGCATGACGTCCGTGGATACATTCCCCTCGGAATCATGGTTGAAATCCCGGCCGCCGTGCAGATTATAGAATATCTGGTGCAGGAGGTCGATTACGTCAGCATCGGCACCAACGACCTGATCCAGTACACATTGGCAGCCGACCGTAACAATGCCCGCGTCAGAAAGTATTATGATCCGCATCATCCGGCTATCCTGCATTCGATCAAGCGTGTCGCTGTTGCTGCTGCCAAAGCCGGCAAGAAGGCTTCCGTGTGCGGAGAAATGGCGGCCGATCCACTGAATGCACTATTGTTGATCGGTATGGGAATCCGCGAATTCAGTCTTTCGGCCCCCAGCATTCCTGTAATCAAGCAGGCTATTCGAGATCATGACCTTGAAACCTGCCGCAAATTGGCACGATCCGTCCTGGCATGCCGCACCAGTGCCGATATACAGCGCTGTCTGACGGCTGCGCGAATTAAACTGTCTCTGTAAACATACCGGCTGCTTTACAGCTGAATTACGCCATGTTACTTTACGCATGTCCGGTCACTTTGATATCGACAGCCAACACTTGAGACAAAATAGAGGAATATTAATTTGTACGACGGTCGCCCCACCTTTGCAGAAATTGATCTCGCTGCCCTCAAACATAATTTTCAAATGATACGATCATCAATACCTCGGGGAACCGAGATACTGGCGGTTGTAAAAGCCGATGCATATAGTCACGGTTTCATGGATATCAGCCGGGAGCTGGAAAACCTTGGTGTCAACGCTTTCGGAGTTGCCTTTCTGGCGGAAGGAATCCAACTTCGGAAAAGCGGCATAGACAAGCCGATCCTTTTATTGGGGGGTGTTTATCCCGGTCAGGAGCGCAAATGCATCGGTTACAACATTTCCACCACGGTTTTTTCACTGGAACAGGCGCGGGTATTGAATCAGGCGGCAGCTGCCGGAAAACTTTTCCGTAAGGCACAGTTGCATCTTAAGGTTGATACAGGTATGGGGCGCCTGGGTATCAACCACGCAGATGTTCCGGAGTTTCTGAATGAGCTCAAAAAACTTCCTGCAGTCACACTGGAAGGAATCTTTTCACACTTTGCCAGTGCTGACGAACTGGATGAATCCGGTCAGAATTTCACAAAACTGCAGTCAGACCGTTTTAACAGAGCCGTTGCAGATGCCCGCCAAGCCGGATTTTCCCCCCGCTATATACACATCGCCAATAGTGCAGCATCCATGTCAGGGGATATTCCAGAATGCAATCTGATACGTCCCGGCATTACGCTCTACGGTGCCCTGCCGTCAGTCGACTTCCAGGGTAAATTGGATGTGAAACCGGTTATGCGGCTAAAAAGTCGAATTGCCATGCTTAAATGGGTCGAAGCCGGTACTACAATCAGTTATGCCAGGCGATTTACGGCGGAAGCCAGAACTTTGATAGCCAGCGTTCCTGTGGGATACGCCGACGGCTATCCGAGGGCATTGACAAACAAGGGTGAAGTGCTGATTCGTGGACAACGAGCAAGAGTCGCCGGAACGGTGTGCATGGATTGGATTATGCTTGATGTTACAAATGTCAAGGATGTAACCATTGGCGACGAAGTCATACTGATGGGGCCTGACAACTGCGGCAACCAGATATATGCAGAAGAGTTGGCTGAGTGGGCCGGCACTATTCCATATGAAATATTTTGCGGCATCAGTAAGCGAGTGCCACGAATATACAATAAATAACAGCTCTTTTTGGGAGTAACTTAAACAAATGATTAAACTCACACAGTTGGTAAAAGCGGCCGGTTGAGCGGCTAAACTGGGCCCTGGAAGCCTGGAGAAAGCCCTGGACGGGCTTTTTGATTATAACAACACGAACCTGCTGGTCGGACCGGAAACCTGTGATGATGCCGGTGTTTACCGGATTTCGCCGGATTGCGCCCTGGTTGAAACGGCCGACATAATCACTCCGTTAGTTGACGATCCATACATATTTGGACAGATCGCCGCCGCCAATTCCATTTCTGACGTTTATGCGATGGGCGCCAGACCGGTCACTGCTATGAACCTTGTTTTTTTTCCCGCATGTTCCCTGCCTGGCGAGGTACTCCGTGAAATCCTGGCCGGAGGGCAGAACATTTTACGTCAAGCGGGTGTCACTCTTGTGGGAGGCCACACGGTTGAGGATGACGAATTGAAATACGGGCTGTCGGTAACCGGATTGGTTTCACCCGACAGAATTGTTCGTAACTCGACTGCACGGCCAGGTGATATTTTAATCCTGACAAAGCCGCTCGGCAGCGGCATCATTTCAACTTCCATCAAGGGAGAAATGGCCCATCCTGATACCGTAATAGAGGCCGTTAAATGGATGACAACCCTCAACCAGGAGGCGGCCTTGCTGATGAGTGAATGTCATGCCACCGCAGCAACCGATGTGACCGGATTTGGACTGATCGGCCATGCCTGCGAGATGGCGCGTGGAGCCGGAGTCACTATCAGTCTGGAACTCTCTTCAATACCACTCATAAGCGGAGTTACCGAACTTGTTTCCGACGGCATGGTCCCCGCCGGATGTTACCGTAATCGAGACCACTATCAGCAGTTTACACTCGCTTCCGTTCTAAATGGCGAATCAGAGCTACTACCGTTATTCGACCCTCAAACATCCGGCGGCCTGTTGATCACACTTTCACCTGATGATGCTGATAACTTTGCAGCAACGGCTGCCAACCGTGGCATATTTGCCCGTAGAATCGGTTCTGTGCTAACGACCCGAACTCACCCGATCGAAATTGTCTGACATGTCAAAATACGCAGTTGCAATCGACCTTGGAACCACCACCCTGGCCGCCTCGCTGATCGACTGCAGCAGCGGCCAACGCATCGCCATGTCCGGTGCTATGAACCCGCAACGTCGCTACGGAGCAGATGTTATATCAAGGATGAATATTGCTGTTGCATCCGAAGCAGCACAAATGGAGATGTCCTCCTTGATCCGGGCTGAACTTCTGCGAATGTCACATGATCTTTGCCGGCAGAGTGGTGTCGCCTGGCCTGACGTGAAACGTGTGGCCATCGCCGGCAACCCGGCCATGCAGCATATTTTATTGGGGCTTCCATTAAAATCCCTGGCATATCCACCCTACCGACCTCTTCACACAACCGGTACGTCGTTAAAAGCTAGTGACATCGACTGGGACAACGATGCAGACGTCTATGTATTCCCGATGCCGGGGGGCTTTGTAGGCGGAGATACGGTAGCGTTCATTTACGGTGCGAAACCTGAAAATTCAACTCTCTGCCTGGACATGGGCACCAACGGGGAAATTGCACTGATATCCGGCGATACAATCTGGGCGACCTCTGCGGCAGCCGGTCCGGCCTTCGAAGGAGGCAATCTCTCCTGCGGAATGGTGGCCCTGCCGGGAGCAATTAGCTCGGTGCAGATTGAGGGTGACCGACTCAAACTGCGAGTCATAAATGACGTTCGACCAATAGGTATATGCGGTTCGGCAGCAATAGAAGCGATCTCGGAATTGTTGCATTGCGAAATAATCGAGTCAAACGGAAGATTACGTAATGCAGATGAAATCACATCGAACCTTGCTTCGCGAATAACCACCCATGATGAGGCTAATGCCTTCGTACTCCATCGCGATGCAGATCGTCAGATTCTGATTACTCAAGATGATATCCGTCAGGTGCAACTGGCCAAAAGTGCCATCCGAGCCGGATTAGAAGTACTGTTAGATCGATCACGTATACAATGCCAGGCCTTGAACAATCTGATTTTAACCGGTTCTTTCGGTGCAGTTTTACAGGCAGAATGGCTTAAAACGATTGGAGTTTTTGACGAAAATATGGTACACATCACCACTTTCAAGCCTGAAGGGGCGCTTTCGGGTGCAGAAAAGGCATTAGTTGACAATGACGGTTTTTGCTCAGTCGAAGCGCTCGGAAGGCACTTCCGGGTCGTTCCGCTCTCCGGAACGCCAACTTTTGAAGCCAAGTTCATCCACAACATTAACTTCCCACGCTCCTGATCCGAGCGTTTGACTATAGATATATAAAAAATCAATAGATACAAGGAGTTTCATCAATGGCAAAAATCACCCGGGCACTGATCAGTGTTTCCTACAAACGGGGCATTATCGAATTTTCAAAAGTACTAGCAGGTTATGGTGTGGAAATCCTATCCACTGGCGGCACTGCCAAGCTGCTGCGTGAAGCTGGTTTGACAGTAAAAGACGTATCGGATTTTACCGGTTTTCCGGAAATGCTGGATGGTCGAGTCAAAACACTGCACCCAAAGGTTCATGGCGGACTACTCGGTATGCGCTCAAATCCAGAACATGTAGCTAAAATGAAAGAACACGGTATAGAAAACATCGATATGGTTGTTGTCAACCTGTATCCCTTTGAAGCTACAATTGCAAAGGAAGGCTGCCATTTGGAAGATGCTATCGAAAACATAGATATCGGCGGTCCAACCATGCTTCGTTCTGCTGCCAAGAATTATCCGGATGTTACAGTGCTGGTTGATGCGACTGACTATGCAACAGTGTTGGACGAAATGCGGGATAATGACGGCGCTGTATCGGCTAAAACAAATTTTGGCCTGGCGGTTAAGGTTTTTCAGCACACTGCGGCATACGACGGCGCTATTTCGAACTATCTTGGTTCACGCCTGACTGACGAAGTTCAAGAATACCCGCCAACCTACTCGTTGCAAGTCAAAAAAGCCCAGGATTTGCGATATGGTGAAAACCCGCATCAGACTGCGGCCTTCTATGTGGAAAGCGGCATTTCCGAACCTTGTGTTTCAAATGCCCAGCAATTACAAGGCAAGGAGCTTTCTTTCAATAACATAATTGATCTGGATGCAGCCATTGAGACGGTCAAGGAGTTTGAGCAGAGTGCCGCTGTCATTATCAAACACACCAACCCATGCGGTGCGGCATTGGCAGAATCGCCCCTGACAGCTTACCTCAAAGCTCGTGAGTGTGACCCGGTCTCAGCCTTTGGCGGCATTGTCGGATTTAACAGAACCGTTGATGCCGACACGGCCAGAGAGTTAACCTCCACTTTTCTGGAAGCGGTTATTGCTCCAGGCTATACCGATGAGGCGCTGGATATTTTTACTGCCAAGAAGAACGTGCGTGTAATGCAGGTACCGCTTCTGGACAGTTATGTTCCAAAAGGGTACGACCTGAAGAGGGTTACCGGCGGATTGATGATCCAAGGACGGGATTTGGGCATGATCAACGCTCTTGACTGCCGCGTTGTGACCGAGCGCGCTCCATCTCCTTCAGAATACGTGGCGCTTGATTTTGCATGGCGGGTCTGCAAGCATGTTAAATCGAACGCAATTGTTTTCACCAACCGCGACCAGACAGTTGGCATTGGCGCAGGCCAGATGTCACGCGTTGATTCTTCCAAAATAGCAGTTCAAAAGGCACTTCTGCCAACTCACGGAACCGTACTGGCATCGGATGCTTTTTTCCCGTTCCGTGACGGTGTTGACGCAGCCGCAGAAGCCGGTGTCACTGCCATAATCCAACCCGGCGGCAGCGTTCGCGATGAAGAGGTTATCAAGGCTGCCAATGAACATGGTATTGCCATGATCTTTACAAACATGCGCCACTTCCGGCACTGAAATCACTCAAGCCCAAACAGGAACCAGACAATGAAAATACTCGTTATCGGCGGCGGTGGCCGCGAACATGCTTTGGTATGGAAGATTGCCCAGTCCCCATTGGTCGAAAAGGTGTACTGCGCACCCGGCAATCCCGGTACAGCAATTCTCGCGGAAAATGTTTCCATCCGTGTGGATGACCTGGACAAGCTGTTGGAGTTTGCCAAAACCAATTCCATAGACTTGACCGTAGTCGGCCCGGAACAACCGCTTTCGCTTGGAATTGTTGATCTGTTTGAAGCGAACGGCCTAAAAACCTTTGGTCCATCCAAAGACGCCGCCTATATCGAGGGAAGCAAAGCTTTTTCGAAAGATCTCATGCAGAAGTACAATGTTCCAACCGCCGCATACGGTGTTTTTACGGAATTGACCGAAGCAGAGGCTTTTATTGAAAAAACCGGTGCGCCGATTGTTGTCAAAGCAGACGGGCTGGCGGCTGGCAAGGGTGTCATCATCGCCCAAACTATAAATGAGGCATTTGAAGCTGTTCGCGATATGCTCAGCGGTAACGCCTTCGGGTCAGCCGGATCACGGGTTGTCATCGAAGAGTTCCTAACCGGTGAAGAAGCCTCATTTCTGGTGATTACCGACGGCAAACATATTGTACCACTGGCAAGTGCACAGGATCACAAAGCCGTTTTTGACGGAGACCTGGGACCGAATACCGGAGGCATGGGCGCCTACTCACCGGCTCCAGTCGTTACCGCCGACATCCATGAAAAAGCAATGCGACAGGTACTTCGCCCGGCTATCGACGGCATGGCAGCCGAGGGACGCATGTATCGTGGAGTGTTGTATGCCGGGCTGATGGTGAAAGATGGCGAAGTAAAAACGCTGGAGTTCAACGCCCGTTTTGGAGATCCTGAGTGCCAGCCATTACTGATGCGCATGAAGTCCGACATTGTACCGATCCTGATGGCTGTTGCAAACGGGGACCTGTCTGGCCTTGATATTGAGTGGCATGACAAGGCAGCGGTTTGTGTGGTTATGGCCTCTGAAGGATATCCCGGTGATTACCGCAAAGGCGATGTAATTCACGGACTAGATCAGGCAGCAAAGGTTGAAGATTTATATGTCTTTCATGCCGGCACCGCAACTGTGGCAAATAATTGTGTAACCAACGGAGGCCGGGTTCTGGGCGTAACAGCCCTGGGCAACACCGTAAAAGAGGCCATTGAAGCAGCCTACCAGGGCGCCGCCTGCATCAACTGGGCGGGCGTTCAGTATCGCAGTGACATAGGTCGCAAAGCACTGAATCGTAATTGAACAACATTATAGATGTAAATTTATTCCGGGAATAATCAATGAGATCAGAGCCAAAGGTATTATTGATAATGGGAAGTGATTCCGATCTGCCTGTCATGCAGGAGGCTGCCGACGCACTTTCCATTTTTAACGTCACGTACGAAATGAGGATTTCATCAGCACATCGCTCCCCTTCGCGGACCCTGTTGCTGGCATCCGAAGCGGCCAGTCGCGGCATTAAGGTTATCATTGCCGGAGCCGGCATGGCAGCTCATCTGGCCGGTGTAGTTGCCGCGAAAACAACCTTGCCCGTGATCGGCGTACCGATGCCTGGTGGTGCCTTGAATGGAATGGATGCACTATACTCGACCGTGCAGATGCCAGCCGGCATTCCCGTCGCAACCATGGCTATCGGCAAGGCCGGCGCAAAGAATGCCGGCTTGTTTGCCGTTCAGATCCTGGCGTTAGCCGATACTGAACTATCTCTTGCTCTTCATGAATATCGTTCTGAGATGGACAAAGAAGTGGAGCGCAAAGACAGGGAACTGCAGGCAAGGTAGATTGATGCTAATAAAGAATGTGCTTAAGCGGTTTTGAATACGCGCTTGAGAGTTATTTTGGGCGGCACATCCGCTCTTTTCTGATATTCGGCAACCGCTATCAGTTCACGATCTCTTGACAACCTGACAAGTGATGAAATTTCCTCGCTGTTTGATGATTGATAATCGATCTCGCCCCACTCCGGTGACCTTCCATGAAGTACCTTGCTCAGCCCGATCTCATTCAGCTGCAAATCTGTTAAATGTCCTATCGCCGCCTGCGGTGTAATGCAGTGGTTTTCAATGTGCCCATCGCGAACAATCTCTTCAAACAACTCAAGCGTAATTGCGTTCTGAAGCAGAAACGGCCCACTGGCAATCCTGCGCAGCTCTTTCAGGCAGGCGCCGCAACCGAGCATCTCCCCAATATCGTCAGCTAATGTACGTACATAAGTGCCGCGCGAACACGTCACTCGTAGTGATACAAATTGTGGAGAGAATAAAAGCAGTTCGAGTGATTGGATTTCGACTTGTCGAGCCGCACGTTCAACCTGCTGTCCCTGACGTGCCAGTTTGTAGAGAGGTTGGCCACCCTGTTTGATGGCAGAATACATGGGGGGAATTTGGTTGATGGTTCCAGAAAAGTGTGCAAATGCGTCCAGCACTCTATTTTGGGTAACAGAAGAATAATCACGTTCTGATACAACCTTGCCGGTTATATCAAGGGTATCGGTTGCAATGCCTAACTGCATAAGCGCTTCGTAACATTTGATACCTTCGTCAAGGTAAGGAATCGCTTTTGTACCGTCATTTACAGCAACTGGCAGAACACCGGTAGCAAAAGGATCTAACGTTCCGGTATGCCCTACCCGCCTTGTGCCGGCAATTCTACGGACACGACTGACTACATCGTGTGACGTAATGCCGGCTGGTTTGTCAATGATAATGAAGCCGTTAATCAAAGACTGTCTTCCACAATCTTGTAGACAACCGCTTTCACTTCATCCAGGGTCCCGTCCAGAGTGCAACCGGCAGCGTTATGGTGACCACCTCCACCCATCGCCGCCGAGAATGCCGCTACATTGACCTTACCCTTGGATCTGAAACCGATCTTGAATTTACGTTCTTCCAACTGTCTGAAAAAGATGGCAACCTCAACACCACGGATGGAGCGGGGATAATTTACAAAACCATCTGTCAGTTCGGAACCGGCTTTGGTTGAGGCATACATATCCAGAGTCACAGTGACCGATGCGGCGAGTCCGTTTTTAATAACTTCCAGTGTAGGCAAACACAGACCAAGAAGTTCCAATCGTTTCTGTGGCTGATTTTCATAGAGTTGTTCTGCAACATCCCAGGCATTGACCCCAATTTCAATCATAGAGCCAGCAATCGTAAAAGCCTCACGATTGGCATTTGAATAACGGAATGAACCTGTGTCGGTAATAATGGCAACATACAGACAAATAGCTGTTTCCAGGTCGATTTCATAGTCAAAGGCGTCGGCTATCCGGTATACGAGCACTCCGGTGGCCGCAGCAGTGGAATCTATCAGATTGTAAGTGCCGAAATTTTCGCAAGAGAGGTGATGATCGAGGTTTATCAGTGTTTTGATATGTTTGAAACTACAGAATTCATTGCCGGCTCGCCGCAATTCACCTATGTCAAGTACAAAAGCGACATCGAATGAACGCTCGGGAATATGTGGCTGAATTGAGTCACAACCAGGCAAAAAAGAATACAAATCAGGAACTGAATCCCTGAAGTGAACCGTAACATCTTTACCAATTTTACGAAGAAATGATGCCAATGCCAAGGTTGAACCGACTGCATCACCGTCAGGACCCTCATGACTTGTCAGTAAAAAGGAAGAATTGCTGCGGATGACTTCAGTTATTTTCTGTATTGTTTCCGTCATGCTCTGTATGTATCTCCTTGAGCAGTGATTCTATCCGCCTACCGTAATCCAGCGAGTTGTCGTATTTGAATATCAATTCGGGAGTGTGGCGAATAGTAAGATGTTTGCCTATTTCTCGACGAATGTAACCTTTGGCACTATTCAGACCAGCCTCGGTATCTTTCTTTACTTTATCGTCGCCAATTGCAGTGAAGTGAATTTTTGCCAAACTCAGATCATCGGTAACATCAACTCCGGTAATAGTTACGAATCCAATCCGCGGGTCATTAAGACCCCGGGAAAGTATTGAACAGATCAACTCATGAATGGTCTCTGCGACCTTGTCAGAACGTTTGTGCATATAATATCCATGTTTAATTTACAGAGCGGTAATTGTAGAATCATTGGTGCGATTCCACAATTACCATCTGGCAGCTCTATAATTTGGTAGCGATTTTTTCCATTTCAAAAGCTTCAATGATATCGTTCAATTTGATGTCATTATAATTTTCCAGACCGATACCGCACTCATAACCGGTCGCAACTTCTTTCATGTCATCTTTGAAACGGCGCAGTGATGACATTTTACCTTCATAGATGACTACGTTGTCACGTAGTAAGCGAACCTGAGCATTACGCAGCATCTTGCCATCTAGCACATAACAGCCGGCAACAGTTCCAACTTTCGGCACTGAAAAGAGTTCGCGTACTTCAACACGACCAAGGAATTTCTCCCTAAAGGTCGGATCAAGAAGACCTTCCATTGCCTTCTTAACATCCTCAACAGCATCATAGATAATGCTGTATAGGCGGACATCAACACCCTCTCTTTCGGCATGAATCTGAGCCTTGACTTCGGGACGGACGTTGAAACCGATAACAATCGCATTCGACGCCGCAGCCAGATTGATATCCGTCTCAGTAACTGCACCAACTGCCGAATGAATCACATTGAGTCGAACCGCATCTGTTGAAAGTTTGCGTAACGATTCTCCGACCGCTTCGACTGAACCCTGCACGTCGGCCTTGACAATAACATTAAGATCCTTGACTTCACCACTCTGAATACGCTTGTAAAGATCCTCCAAAGATAGCTTGGTATGTTTGGCAAAGATCACTTCGCGTTGTTTTATCTGACGCAGCGTTGCTATTTCTTTGGCTTGTTTTTCGTCCTTCATCGATACAAATATATCTCCCGCATCAGGTACGCCCGAAAGGCCGATAAGTTCGACCGGCATAGACGGACCTGCCGCAAGCACCTTTTCGCCACGATCATTCTGCATGGCACGGACACGACCGGAGTGCACACCAACGACACAGTAGTCACCAGCTTTCAGAGTACCTTCCTGAACCAGAACGGTTGCAACTGGGCCGCGTCCTTTATCAAGTTTGCCCTCAACAATAGTACCTTTGGCCTGTTTGTTGGGGTTTGCGGTTAATTCCATTAAATCTGCCTGCAATAGAACCATCTCCAACAATCCTTCAAGATTGAGACGTTTTTTTGCGGATACTTCTACCATTGTTACATCGCCGCCCCATTCGGAACAGACCAGTCCCTGCTCAGTAAGTTCCTGCTTTACGCGCTCTGGCTTGGAGTCGGGCTTGTCCACTTTGTTTATGGCAACAATAATCGGTACGCCGGCGGCCTTGGAATGATTTATTGCCTCGCGAGTCTGGGGCATGACACCATCATCGGCAGCCACAACAAGAATAACGATGTCGGTAACTTTTGCTCCACGAGCACGCATGGCAGTAAATGCTTCATGACCTGGCGTATCAAGGAAGGTAATTTTGCGACCATTAAGCTCAACGTCATAGGCTCCAATGTGCTGAGTAATGCCGCCAGCTTCTCCGGCAATAACATTTGCTTCACGTATGGCATCAAGCAGAGAGGTTTTACCATGATCAACATGACCCATAATTGTTACAACAGGCGGGCGCTGGACAAGAGTTTCCGGCGCATCCGGCACGGATTCCAGAATCTCATCAAGATCAACCGCTACGTTTTCGACTTCATATTCGTATTCTGACGCCAGAATTACCGCCGTATCAAAATCAAGTGGATGGTTTATTGTTACCATCATACCCATTTTCATAAGTGACTTGATCAAATCGTTGGCTTTGATACCCAACCTTTTTGCAAGTTCTCCAACAGTAATACTTTCTGATATTTTGATGATACGCTTTATGGCCTTAGGAACAGTTATTTCTGTTTTCTTGGTATCGGAAGCCCGTTCCTTGCCACCTTTTTTCTTTGAACCCTTGTAGACCGGATCAAAAGTGCGTTCACGCTTTTCTATTATTTCATTTTTACGCGGCTGTTCCTTCTTCTTGGCAGGTGCACCTTTTTTGCCACCCTTGCCAGCATCACCATAACCGGGTCCATCTTTTTTCACTCCGCGACGGTTATCTCCATTAGGAGGAGCTGCTGGCGCAAGTTGAACCTGCTTCAAGCGAGACCTGTCTATTTCAGAAGCCGGAGCGGAAGGAGTCGGAGCAGAAGTTCTCCTTTGATCATAAGCTGTTGCCGGTTTTCTTTGTTCAGCTCCCTGCACAGGTTTTCTCTGGGCTGGATCCTGGGAAGGTCTTTGCGGTGCTGTACGCTGCTGCACCGGAGTTTCCTTCGTAACAACGCGAGTTGGACGACTGGTAACCCCCGGTATTTCAATCATACCAAGAATCCTAGCCTGGTTGGCATTAGCTTTTTGAGGCTCAGCAATCACAGTCGTCTTGACTGCTTCGACAGGTTTGGCTTCAGTCAAAGTTTCAACAGCTTGAGCGACTTCAACCTTAGGCTTGTGTTCTGCCTCAACCTGTGCCTCGACCACTGCAGCTACTGGTTCAATTATCCGAGCTGATACCGGCGGAGTGACAACAACTGTTTCCACGGCAGGTTCAGAAATTGGTTCAGGTATATCCGTTGAGGTGACTACCTTAGCGCGGCGACGAATTATATTCGAAGCGACCCTAACCTCGTCCGTACCATTTTCCCTGGGTTGAGGCGCTGAGAGGCGGTCCGCAACATCCTCATCGACTTGTGAAGTCGCAGTCTTTGCATCAATACCAATTTCTTTAAGTTTGGTGATGGCCTCTTTAGGCTCTACACCTAGTTTCTTTGCCAGAGCACCCACACTGATTTTACCCATACTATTTATACCTCCCCCAGGAAGTTTCTATACTTATCAACGGCTTTAAGCAACGAAGCGACAAAACCGCCGGATTTTATGGCAATTGCACTTCGTGGAGCCTTGCCAAGAATCGCACCAAATTCGTCTTTTGTTGCAATAACTCTGCAAGTTACTTTATTAAAATCTGCAATGTTAACAATTTTTTCACCAATTGCACCGGAAACATCAGTTGCAACAAGAACCAGACCTGGCTTGGCTTTGCCGCGAAGAGCATCGCTTACCATCGAACCGCCACCGACAACATTGCCCGCCTTATTGGCAAGCCCTATCAAACTAATGATTCTGTCAAACAATAAATGGCTGACATGTTCGACCATTTGATCGGACTGCATCACTGATACTTCCTGTTTAAAAGAACGCTTGAACTGCTTTGTGTTCACCGTTTTTGCAAGACATTCTCTACTGATACAAGTGTAAGCTCCCCTGCCGGGAAGCTTGAAATCCAGATCAGGCAGAACTTCAAACTGAGGTGTCAAAACAAAGCGCATAAGTTGGTCTTTGTTTTTGCTAACCTTGCAAGCAAGGCAGCTTCGCTGTGGCTTCTCTGCTACACCAATTCGAACCATACTTACCTAACTACTCCGATATTACTTCTGTCACTGACTCAGCCGCAGTCTCCGTCTCAACTGGAGAATCTTCATCTGTTTCGGTAGCATCATAGGAGGCAAATTCTTGCAATTCCACCTCAGCAACCTTGGACTCACTCTTGATGTCAATGCGGCAACCGGTTAAGCGAGCCGCCAGGCTCACATTCTGGCCACGTTTACCGATAGCGAGAGATAATTGATCATCCGGCACAATGATTTCAAGGACACGCTTTTCCTCGTCAACAAATACCTTTGAAACCTGAGCTGGAGATAGTGAGTTACAGGCAAACCGTGCAATATCTTCAGACCAAGGAATAATATCTATTTTTTCTCCGCGCAATTCGGAAACTACATTTTGTACCCGTGCTCCGCGCATACCGACGCACGCTCCGACCGGATCAACATCACGGTCGTTGGATGAAACCGCTATCTTAGCCCGGCTGCCAGGATCGCGTACTATTGCGTTAATTTCCACAATACCTTCGGCAATCTCCGGTACTTCCGCTTCAAAAAGCTTTGCCAGCATGCTGGGGTGCGTTCTAGAAAGCATGATTTGCGGCCCTTTGGTTGTCATGCGAATCTCGGTGATTATTGCACGAATGCGATCTCCCGGGCGATACACTTCCCTGGGCATTTGTTCTTTAGCTGGCAATACAGCCTCAGCACGACCAAGGTCAATCAGCAGTTCGCCTTTTTCGAAACGACGCACCATTCCGGTAATAATTTCCCAGACGCGGTCACTGTATTCGTTATAAATGGTTTCACGTTCAGCATCACGCACCTTCTGAATGATAACCTGCTTTGCAGTTTGTGCTGCAATGCGGCTGAAACCACTTGAATCCAGCTTTTCACCCAAGGAATCTCCAACTTCAGCTTCCGGGTCAATTTCATGAGCCTCATCAAGACAGATTTCTTTGTACGAATCTTGCACTTCTTCGACAACAGTTACAAACTCGAACAACTCTACCTCTCCGGTTTCGTGATTGTAATGGGCCTCAAGATCCCGGGTGTTACGATATTTTTTGTTAGCCGCAGTTAAAACAGCCTGTTCCATCGCCTCCAGCACTACTTGGCGATCAATCCCCTTCTCTTTGACAAGTTGCTCAATGGCGTGCTTGAGATTTATAGTTGTATCCACGATTGCTTCTCCTTGCTGGCGTGTTTATAAATTTAAATCAGAGCTCAAATTCAAGATTGGCTTTTGCAACACGCTCCAATGGTATTGATGCGGTTTGACCTTCTGCCAGAGTCATTTTGATAACGCCTTCAGAAAGTCCGTCAAGCTTTCCCAAAAATGTTTTACGTTTGTTGCCTTTATCGTCCTGAAACGGCTCATAAGTACGAACCTTGATTAAGCGACCGGAAAAGCGCTCGTAGTCTGACGGTTTCTTCAGCGGGCGATCAAGCCCGGGAGAAGACACCTCAAGGGTATAGTTGCAAGCTATAACATCTTCAACATCCAGAATCATTGATAATTCACGGCTGACTTCTGCGCATATATCAAGTGTTATTCCACCGACCTTGTCAATAAACAAACGCAGAACGGCATCACGTCCAATCTTGCCGAATTCTATGTCAACCAACTCCAGATTCATTGACTCCAAAATAGGCAGTGCAATGTTTCTAACGTATGAGCATGTATCTTCTTTAGGTGCAGCCATTGCAAACCCCACAAACAAAAAGGTGAGCCTTGTGAGCCCACCTACTGAGTGAACATAAATTTTACTACGTCTACCATGCTACGCCGCGTATTGCAAGCATATTTTAAGAGCCCAAACGGCTATTTTATGCAAACCTTACGCACTTCATGAATATCGGTTAACCCCTGTAACACCTTTATGATACCGTCCTGCTTAAGGGTTGTCATTCCATCATGAGCTGCTATATCACGAACGCGATCCGTATCAGCTCGAAGCTTTATCAATCCTTTCATTTCATTGGTACACTCCAGCACCTCGTGAATACCAAGACGCCCCCTATAACCTGAATTACCGCAGCGACTGCAACCGACTGCACGAAACATATTAATGTCGCTAAACGAAATTCCTGTACAGGCGAAGTCGGCACGTCCATATTCTTCGACAAGCTCATTGTATTCAGCAGCGGACGGCTGATAACTTTCCTTGCAATCTTTGCAGAGCCTTCTCCCAAGACGCTGGGCAAGGACACAAATCAGAGAATCGGAAAAACTATATGGATCAAGTCCCATTTCGAGCAGCCGTGTAACTGTTTCAGGAGCAGAGTTTGTATGCAGTGTCGAAAAAACAAGATGTCCGGTCAGCGATGCTTCAACAGCAGTACTGGCCGTCTCCTCGTCACGCATCTCTCCTACCATAATAACATCAGGGTCCAGACGCAAAAAAGATCGCAATGCGGAAGCAAAAGTAAAACCTATTCGAGGGTTTATCTGTACCTGACGCAATCCCGGCTGGGTTATCTCGACCGGATCTTCCGCAGTCCAGATTTTGCGATTTGTCTTATTAATCATCGCAAGTCCCGAGTGAAGAGTAGTTGTTTTACCGGATCCTGTTGGACCAACAACCAAAATCAATCCATGCGGAGTGTTGAGAGCTTCATTAAAAACCCGCTTGTTTCTTTCTGTTAAGCCAAGATCATCAAAGCCGATCGGGTCGCCGCTGGCAAGAACACGTATAACGACATCCTCCAACCCACCAACGGTAGGCATTGTTGCTACACGCAATTCAACATTTAACGGGCCGAATTTTTTGAATTCGATTTTGCCATCTTGCGGCTTTCGGCGCTCAGCAATATCCAGATTAGCCATAATTTTTATTCGAGATGGGATTGCAAATTTATATTTGTACGGGATTCTCTGATATATCGAGCATTGTCCGTCAACACGAGTGCGGACAACTATGTCGTTTTTACCGGGATAAGGTTCAATATGAATATCCGAGGCCTTATCCATGCAGGCATCATAAACAATCTTATTAACTAACTTGACAATAACACTATCTTTTTCTGTTACTTTTTTTGTTTCTTCTTCTATTTCCGGTTCATCTCCCAGCGAAGTTTTACTGAGCAGATCAATAATACTGTCAGGAACCAAGTCTAGATTAACTTCATCATCGGCGTTGATTGTGCTGACAATATCTATATTGTAAAGACGCTTTAGTGATCTAGTTATGCTTGTTTCTGTGGCAATTGCAGATATGATTTTAAGCCGAATACTGTCTTCCAATTCACGGACATCATGCGGTTTAAGCGGGTGAGCAATCGCCAGCGTGATTGTATTCCCGATTTTAGAGATAGGTGCTATGCGCTGTTTTTGGGCATATACAGCACTGATATAACGGGAAAGAGAAAGATCGAGGTCTGATACATTTATCTGGACATAAGGCATGTCGTACTGGGCAGCCACTGTCTTTGCTAAAATCTCCTCGTCAACATAATGTAGTTTTAGTAGTGCTTTTTCCAGGGAGATATTGTTCTGCTTGGCCAAGTCTTTAGCCTGAGACATCTTCATTTGGTCAATAAGGCCTTCTGAAAGCAGAATGTCAGCCAATTTGAGACGTTTATTTTTTTGATCCAAAACGAAACTAAGATCACTTTCTTTAATAAATCCAAGCTTACACAGCAGCTGGCCGATCGGTTGGTCAGGAAATAGTTTCTGTAGTTCCAGGGCTTCCAGTAATTGTTCTTGAGTTATAAGCTGCTGTTCAACAAGCAACTCACCAACTTTTTTCACACTCATATCAAATAGGCTCCTGAATTAAACAAATAACGCTCGTCCTTGATCATAGGTACGAGCGTTATAGCAGAAAATTACTAAAAAATAAATTGTTTCACCGATTGTCTATACTATATCCATTTTCAGTTAAAAGTTCTCGAATTATGCGATCCATAGTTAAATTAGTCATAAAAAGAGTTCCACCTGGGAGAGAACTGTCATCTAGTTTTATGCCAGACATTTGTAATGAATAGCCCAAGTTTTTATCCTGTAATAAGTTATGCTGTGCAAACGAATTAGGAATTTTCATTCGTGACGCTATTTTTTCAGAAACTTTTTTAAAATCATCCTGAGCTTCAAGGATAACTACTCTATACCCCTTTGTTTCTAAAATCCTGAATAAAGTATAATTGACAGGGTCACCATCAAAGCGTGTGATAACATAACGTTTTCCATCGTGTTCAAAATATCGCTCGGCTTTTACAGACAGGGATATTCCATTATTATCTGCTGCAAAAACATTCAGGCTATGGTCGCGGTCGTAAGGGAGTGACATGGCAGTAAGAATCGAGTCTACCATTTCAGGCTGCCCTTTAGCGGCGATAATATGAATTTGCCGTGATTCTCCTCTGGGTTTGTTGCGGTAATTTGAAAATGGCTCGTGAAGCGAGAACCCTTCTTTCTTTAGAAAATCGTTTAGAATAGAAGGTACAGTTGCCCGACTGCTGTTGATCAGGATCACATCATGGTTAATGAGGCTTTCAGGAGTCTTTTCTACTTTAAAGTCGGCAGTTACTATTAATTTGGGGTCTACTCCAAACTCCATACTGAAGTTTTCTTCGACGGAATAAAAACCAGCTGCTCCCAGCATAGTAGCCATTAACTGTTTCGTATCGGAAGTAGTGTAGTTAACAATTTTTATTTTAGAATCTTTTTCCTCGATTAATGATTTGACAAGCGGAGGAATACTGGAATTCTGGTCCAGCAGAATCCGCGCGCCATCCATAGCAGAAAATACTGGATAACGTTCGGGGTCAAGCGTGAGAGCGAAAGTTGTAGTTTGTAATTTAAGGGGTTTTTGCTCAACTTTTTGGGGGACGATTTTATCCCATGTTTCACGTACCTTGCTAACTGTATCCTTTGGATCAATTTTAGATATGGGTGATTCCAGTACAAAACTTTGACCAACGGATGCTTCTGGTAAATTCGAGTTTTTATCTGCTGTATTGGCAGCCTTAACAAGTTTCAATGTACCATCTGCTAGACGGAGAATTGGAGGAATAACGATTTTTTGACCAATTTTTAGTCGTTTTATATCTAGAATGTTGTTTTCACTACGTATTTCATCAATAAACGATTCTGCTTCACTGTTACTGAGTCCATAATCCCGCATCAGAATTTTAAAGAGATGGTCTCCCGGCTTGACTATGTAGGTAGTTCCCTTTGCAGCGGAAGGAGTTTTTGAGACCGTTGACTTGATCAAGTGTTTTGACTTTTTATCAGACAATTTTGCCGTAGCAGTTGACGTGCTAAGAGTCTGCGCATCAATCTCAAAACGTGGATCCATAACGGCACTTACGCTAGAGACAGTACATAGCCCAACCAGGAATGATAATGGAATTAGAGTCAGTCGGAATTCAGAAAAGAATGGCATCACATCTCCGCATCAGACTTGAAGTTAAGAATCTTTAAACGCGTGATCGTACTGTAAAACAGCATTAAATGTCAAATTACAAACTTAACCGACAATCAGTTGAGCGAAACAACAAATGCCCGCACTGATTCTTTTTTCTTGTAAATAATAATATCGGCTTTTTTTCCAATCGTACCGCGCAACTCCAACAACCCTGACTTGTTTTTTTGGGACTCAATTTTATAATCAGTGGTCCCAGTAAGATCTGAAAGTGCTGAACTTAATTGCTGATCAGAAATCATTTTGCCTTTGACTGACAAAACCTGAACAGCCCTGATGGAGCCTCTGTCCTTGAATATTCTGATATCAAAGTTTTCATCGACATAGCGTTCCCAACCGGGATTCACAGTTGCGTACTTGGCATCGTGTCCATGCTGAGGAATAAATTTAGGCAACGCAGGTGAAACCGTAGGAACAACTGGAGGAACAGTCTGATTTGATTGTGATGATTGAGTAACTGCCGATGGCTGCTTTAGATTAGTGGGTTTGGCAGAAGACGACAAGCGCTGTTTTAAAGAAGTCAGGAGTTGAGGGTGTTGCTTCAACATGTACCATCCGCTAACGGCGATAACAACAAACAGTGCTGACACTGCTAATATATTGCGCTTAAAAAAAGTTGACTCCGTTCGGTAGTTTTCCTCAAAAGCGAGTAATAGTTCCTCTGGAATAATTTCTTCTGGAGTCTTATTTTCAGTTTTAATTCTAAATTCAGACGGGGCAACCTGAGTAGAGAGTAAATCCGATTTAACTGTTGTATTCGGAAATTTCTCGATTGGCTTTACTATATTTAAGGGCGATTTTAAATCATCAGTTGGGTTTGCATCAGACGCGGAAGTATTTGAGATTTGTTGGGCATCATCATTATTTTTTTCGAATTGTAATGTTTGCGGATTAATTGGTTTTTGCGCAGTCTGCAAAACATTAGCTACTTCACTTTTTAGAGCAGGAATCGCATCACCAGTCGCCAGGTCTTCAAAACAAGATGGCAAGGTCACATCATCAAGCGGGTTGACTTCATTCTTTGTAAAATTCTGTGCATTTGCAGCCTGAGCAATAAGCATTTCTGCGATCTCATCTGAACTGTTCAGCACAGTCAGGTTTTGTTCGATGGCTTCTGATTCGGGACTTACCTCATGAACTGGATAACTATTATTTTCTAGGTCTGATAAAAAATCATCGACTAGCTTGTCTGCATCGGTGTGTGATTTATCTATTGAGGTCTCCGTTGAATCAATCAATGCTGCTGATGCTTTTGGTTGGATATAAATCTTGTCCCACTGATCGCCAAGTAAGGATTTCAAAGTATCATGAAAGTCACGGGCAAGAGTCGCGTCCGGCAGATTCAGATCGATCACATATTCGAACAGTCCTTTGATTATTTTTGCTTTACTATTCCCCTCATGCATAAGAATAAATTTAGGTGATCCAGTTCCCAATAACATTTGGATATGACGGGCCACGCTTTCCCCGGTAACACCTGATATTTGTTCCTGAATACAAACAGTAGCAGGCCGCTTTTCAAACACATCCTTCAAGCCATGATCGAAGTCTGGAACAACATCAATAATAACTTTCAGGACTGGCTGCAGCATTTTTTTAATATACTGTGCCTTATGACTGTTTGAAATAATGAGCAGATTTAGCATGAATAACCTTTGTCCCAAATAAATCTAAATGTCTACGACCTAATCTTGTTTGTTAACACATAAAGGGCATAATTCACCACAAACCGTTGTTGGGTTTTAACAGGAAAATGCCCTTTTCACAATATCTGTTTGTTGTTCAAGATGAAGTTGATGAGAACCAACAGCAGGTGATGCATCCGGCATTCGGCCAACATAGCTTATTGACATCGAATTATCTTCGAACTGACGGCATATAAACTGCCATGCCCCCATATTTTGTGGTTCTTCCTGAACCCATAGCAAACGGCAGTTATTTGGGCACTGATCAACAATAGATAATATTTCCGAAAAGCTGAGTGGATACAGCTGTTCAATCCTAACAATTGCAACATTTGACAATCCAATACGTTCTCGCTCTTCAAGCAACTCATAATACAACTTACCGCTACAAAACAATATTCTCTCCGAATTGGATACATCCACGAAATCTGACAAAACTGATTTAAAACACCCAGCAGTAAACTCCTCTACAGTTGATATACATCGTGGATGGCGTAATAAGCTTTTGGGAGTAAAAACAACCAGTGGTTTTCTGAATGATTGCAACACCTGACGTCGCAGAAGATGGAACATCTGTGATGGAGACGATGGAGAGACAACTACCATGTTTTCTTGAGCACAAAGCTGTAGAAAACGCTCTATTCTGGCGCTGGAATGTTCCCCACCCTGCCCTTCGTAGCCATGTGGAAGCAGCATAACTAACCCGCTGGCCCGATTCCATTTAGTTTCACCACTTGCTATGAACTGATCGATGATAACTTGTGCACCATTTGCGAAGTCGCCAAACTGTGCTTCCCATATTGTCAGTCCGAACGGTGTTTCTAGCGAATAGCCGTATTCAAAACCAAGTACTCCGAATTCTGACAGCGGACTGTTCCAAACTTGAAAACATGCACCCTCGCGTGCTAGTTTTTTCAAGGGAATATAAATACTTTCGTCATTATTATCAACAATCACACTATGACGGTGGTTAAAAGTCCCACGACGTGAATCCTGACCAGATACGCGAACAGACACACCCTGATCCAGCAGCGTTGCGTATGCCATAGTTTCTGCATTGCCCCAATCGATGCCGTAACCTTTCAGAAATGCCTCAAAACGTTTCTGAATCAAGTTTGATATTTTGGCATGTGGACTAAATCCAGGCGGAAGTTCAGCCAGTTTCCTGGCGGCAGTCAATATAGTTTCAGCAGACACTCCGGTTTGTACGGATTCCGTACTATAATTGGCAGCAATATTTTGCCACTTGGAAGAAAAGCCCACATTGCACTTTGCCGGATGCTTTTCTAGCGCTGAATCCAACGATTGAGAGATTTTCAACTCAATAGCGTCCTGAATATCCTTGGAAAGGACGCCTTCCTGTTTGAGTATTTGCGCATAGATATGATCAAGTGATGGCCTGCCATAAATTTGCTTGTACATGAGCGGTTGGGTGAAAGCGGGCTCATCGCCTTCGTTGTGACCATGTCGACGGTAACAAATCAACTCGATAACCACATCCCTACGGTAAAGAAGACGATACTTCATTGCAAGATCAACCACGTGCAACGCTGATTCAGGAGCTTCTCCCTGAACATGGAATATCGGGCATGACAGCATTTTTGCAACATCAGTCGCGTAGTGTGTGGAGCGGGAGTCCTGTGGGATTGTGGTGAATCCGATTTGATTATTAAGCACAATATGTACTGTTCCACCCGTCCCATAACCTTCAAGCTGGGACAGATTCAATACTTCCATTACGCTCCCCTGACCTGAGAAAGCAGCGTCGCCATGAATCAAAACAGGAAGTACTCGTGTTGTCTCAGACTCCACGTAACTATCCTGGCGGGCACGGCATTTACCAACTACAACGGAGTTAACCGCCTCAAGATGACTGGGATTTGCAGCAAGGGTAATGTGTATATTATGACCATTTATATCAATATCGGTGGAATATCCCTTGTGATATTTTACATCTCCATCTCCCACAAATCCAAATGCCGCAGTGTCCTGAAACTCAGCAAATATAGACTCATAGGGTTTATTAAATAGATGCGCCAGTATATTCAGGCGCCCCCTGTGTGACATTCCCATCACCATGTCACTGATACCCATTTTCGGGCAGTTATGCACAACTCTATCCAATACCGGGACAAGAATTTCACCACCTTCGAGGGAGAAGCGTTTTTGTCCAATAAACCTGCGATGCAGAAATGCTTCAAACTGTGTAGCCTGATGAAGTTTTTCATAAACATGAAGTTTTTCTGAAAAATTCAATGAAGGTCTATTTCCGCAAGATTCCATTTCATCAATAAACCACTGCCTCTCATCAGGTTCCTGGATATGCATGAACTCTACGCCAATTTCACGGCAATAGGTTTCGAGCATAACAGATAGAATTTCACGTAATGTGGCTGTCGGTTTCAAAAACCTTCGGCAGGCAAATGATGTATCAAGATCGTTCTCATCTAGACCGAAGCAAGTTAAGGCAAGCAACGGGTGCTGTAGCAGGCACGGGGAAAGTGGGTCAGTACAAGCCAGCAAATGTCCAACATTACGATAACGATATATCAGTGATTGAACTCCGGATTGTTTTAGTGCATGGGTCTCGCTTGACACACCTGAATCAAAAGCACTTTCTGAAGCCAATTCAAATCCACTAAAAAATGCCTGCCATGCAGCGGATACTGAATTCGGATTTCGTTTCCAGGCCACATACGTTGTCTCAAGCCATTCACCTGAAATATTCGACAACAGACTCATATCCATCCGAAATCCCCATTATTACGTTGTTTTTTAGTAGCGACGATAACATATATCATATTTGTCTGTTAACAAAAAGTATGGCTTTTGTTCAATATCCAAGTAAACCGAAACCATTTATTTTAGTTTATAACGCGGGTGCAACGGTGTTGACATTTGTTACAGTGATATGATATATGATCTTTTTACATAGAGTGTTCACGCAATCAGTGACCAAGCTCAACTGTGATCACCGTAATATCTGCATTATATCAATTTGCGAGAGTGGCGGAATTGGCAGACGCACCAGACTTAGGATCTGGCACCGTAAGGTATAGGAGTTCAAGTCTCCTCTCTCGCACCACACTATTCCCAGATGTTTGCTTCGTTGAAATTAAAAAGACAAACATTACATTTCATATCAAAAGAGGACGGCCGACATGCAGGTAAGCGTTGAGGAGCTCAGCTCAGTTCAAAAAAAAATCAATATTGAAATCCCCGCTGACAGGGTAAACGAAGAGATCGATAAAGCATATTCTGTAATTCAGAAAAAAGCAAAGATTCAAGGTTTCCGCCCAGGGAAAGCGCCAATGAATCTTATCAAACGGACCTACTCAGATGCAATGCGTGATGACGTCATGCGACGTCTCTATGAACAGACTCTCTATAAAGCACTTAGTGATAATAAAATTGAACCAGTTGATTCACCTACCATAGAAAGCGATATCCTCGAACATGGATCTGCCTTCAAATACAGTGCCCTTGTCGAAGTTATGCCGCAGATTCAATTAAAAGATTACACTGGCCTAGAAGTAACTAAAGAGAAATACACCGCAGACGAAGGCAGTATAAATGGAGAACTTGCCCGTATGCAGGAGAATATGGCGCAGCTTGTTCCAGCTGATGAAAACTGCCTTATAGATAACGGTCACTCGGTATCGGTAGATTACTCATTTTCCGTTGAAGGGTTCCCAGAAGAAAGTTCAGTGGCAGAGGACGCTATTGTAGAGGTCGGTGCAAATCGTTTGATTCCAGGATTTGAAGAACAACTGGTCGGCATGAAAATTGGGGAAACCAAGGAATTCAACTTGGTATTACCAGATGGATATCGAAATTCAGAAGCAGCGGGTAAACAGGGCCATTTCAAGGTAACTATCAAAGAAGTCAAACTCAAGGAACTGCCGGAGTTGAATGATGAATTTGCCCAGCAGTTTGGAGATTATGACACAATCGCCGACCTTCGAGCAAAGATGGTGGAATACCATGAGAAACATGAGACCGAGCGCATAGAAAATGAACTTAAAGATCGCGCCATTAAAGCTTTGATTGAGAAGAATCCGCTGGAAGTTCCTGAATCAATGGTAAAACGTCAACTTGATTATATGCTTGAAAACCTTAAGAACCGGCTCAAAGGGCAGCAAATGTCACTTGATATGATGGGCCTGGATGATTCCGGTTTTAAAATCCGCTTTCGCGAAGAAGCGGCAGACAAGGTAAGAGGCGGACTGCTCTTGATGGCTCTTGTAGAAAAAGAGAACATTACGGTTTCAGATGATGAACTTAACGAGCGTTATGAAAAAATTGCAGCTGGCAACCCTGACATGCTCAATCGCATCAAAGAATACTACTTGAGCAACACTAACGCAAAGAATTCAATCATCTCTGAGATAAAGGAAGACAAAGCCCTTTCGTTGCTTATTGACAGCGCGATAATTACTGAAGTTGACGGTTCAGAGCTGACAGCGGCCTGAGGAGAATAGCATACATGTACATCCCGATGGTTGTAGAACAAAGTGGACGCGGTGAGCGTGCATACGACATTTATTCGCGCTTACTAAAAGAACGGATTATTTTTCTCGGTGGCGGGATTGACGACAACGTAGCAAACCTCGTGATTGCGCAACTGTTATTTCTTGAGGCAGAAGATCCTGATAAAGATATTCATCTCTACATAAACTCTCCTGGCGGAGTAGTCACTGCAGGCATGGCAATTTATGATACAATGAGATACATAAAAGCACCAGTTTCCACAATTTGTGTAGGTCAGGCAGCTTCTATGGGAGCCGTTTTGTTGACCGCCGGCGAAAAAGGAAAGAGATACAGCCTGGAAAACTCGAGAATCATGATTCATCAGCCACTTGGCGGTTTTCAAGGTCAGGCAACCGACATAAGCATACATGCAAAAGAGATTCTGAGAATGAAGGACGAACTTAACGGAATCCTTTCAATTTTATCGGGCCAATCGAAAGATAAAGTTGAAGCAGATACAGAAAGAGACTTTTTTATGTCGGCAGAAGATGCAAAGGAATATGGATTAATAGACGCGGTTTTTTCAAGAAAACCGGGGACGGAGGTTAGTCCATGAGTCGCAGAGAAACTCCTCAGGAACACCTCACATGTTCGTTTTGCGGTAAAAGCCAGGAAGATGTAAAAAAACTGATCGCTGGCCCTGCAGTCTATATATGTGACGAGTGCATTGAGCTTTGCAATGACATAATTGCCGAAGAAATGAAGATGGAAGAAACACTCGGACCAGACCTGAAAAAACTGCCAAAGCCGCGTGAGATAAAAGATATTTTAGATGAATATGTAATAGGTCAGGATAAGGCCAAAAAAGTCCTTTCCGTAGCTGTGTACAATCATTACAAACGCATTGATTCAGGCTCTAAACCTGGTGATGTAGAAATGCAGAAAAGTAATATACTGTTGCTTGGTCCGACTGGATCTGGGAAAACATTGCTTGCTCAGACTCTGGCTCGCATACTGAAAGTGCCTTTTGCAATGGCAGACGCGACTAACCTCACTGAAGCCGGCTATGTTGGCGAAGATGTTGAAAACATTATTTTAAGCTTGTTACAAGCCGCTGATTATGATGTTGAACGTGCTCAAAAAGGCATTGTTTATATTGACGAGATTGACAAAATTGCCCGAAAAACAGATTCTCCATCAATCACCCGAGATGTTTCGGGAGAGGGAGTCCAACAGGCGCTTCTCAAGATCATTGAGGGAACTGTAGCTAGCATACCTCCAAAAGGTGGGCGCAAGCACCCGCAACAGGAGTTTATGAAAGTTGATACAACTAATATTCTCTTTATCTGCGGTGGGGCATTTGCAGGTCTAGAAACAGTTATTCAGCAAAGAATCGGTAATAAAACTCTTGGATTCGGTGCTGACGTCAAAAAACGAGATGAAAAAAAACTGGGTGAATTACTAAACAACCTGACCCCCGAAGACCTTTTAAAATATGGCTATATCCCAGAGTTTATCGGTAGATTGCCGATGCTGGCGACCCTTACAGAACTAGATGAAGAGGCCATGGTACAAATTCTTAAAGAGCCTAAAAATTCTCTTGTGAAACAATACCAGAAACTTTTTGATCTCGAAAATGTCCGCCTGCGTTTTACAGATGGTTCATTAGTCGCTATTGCTAAGGAGGCGTTGAAAAGAAACACTGGTGCTCGTGGACTTAGAGCCATTCTCGAAAACTCTATGCTCGATATAATGTACGATGTTCCATCCCAACCAAATGTACAGGAAGTCGTGATAAATGAAGATGTAATCAACCATAAGGAAAAACCTATTGTAGTTTATGAGCAAGAGTTGAAAGACGCGGCATAACGTTAAAAGCTTTCCTTTCAGCTGGTTATAAACATAAAATGCTTTATTATATTTTAATAGTTTTCACAAAACACTCAATAATCATTCCGATGGCCCATAAACTGTAGCTTTGCATGAATTTGTTCTTGACACTATCGGCTAAAATCTGTTAAACACTGTGTCGCTTTGTTATTACAATTAAAATTTATCGGAGGTGTACAGTGACAAAAGCAGAATTAATCAGTTCAGTAGCAGAACAAGCCGGCCTGAAAAAAGTGGAAGCAGAAAAAGCTGTCGCTGCATTTATCGCTACCGTCACCTCCGCTCTGAAAGGTGGCGACAAGCTAAGTCTGGTAGGTTTTGGTACTTTCTCAACTTCCAAGCGTTCTGCACGCAAAGGGCAAAATCCACAGACTGGTAAAAAGATCGACATCCCTGCTGCCACGGTTCCTAAATTCAAGCCTGGTAAAACTTTGAAAGAAGCAGTGAATGTAGTAGTTTCAACAAAAAAGAAAAAGTAATTTATTGGGGTTGTAGCTCAGTTGGTTAGAGTGCCAGCCTGTCACGCTGGAAGTCGCGGGTTCGAGCCCCGTCAACCCCGCCATTCACGAAAAAGAGTATCAGCCATGTGTTGATACTCTTTTTTCATTTCTCACTTCTTTAATCTTTTCACTTAAAAGCACGCGACCGAGGTAAACCAATGTACGAATCTGCTTATGCTCACGTAATAACCAAAGATGCTCCCCTACCCTTTTCACTGCCCGAATGGATCGCCCTGGCTCCGTTTGAAGAATATTTGGGTATGCGAATTGACGAGGCAGCCGAGGGCAAAGCTGTTTTGAGCATGCCGTTTCACGGAGCTCACTGTCAAGGCGCCGGTTTAATGCATGGCGGAGCTGTAGTGGCCCTGGCTGACACTTCCCTGGCAATTGCCATAAAAACACTGTTGCCGGAAGGAACACATTTCGCCACTATCAAGATGGAGCTTGCATTTCATGCGCCGGTACGGTGGGGCACCTTGCGGGCTTACGCTACGGTACGCGAAAGAAGTGAAAGGGATATTATGGGAGAGGTTGAACTAATTACCGAGGATGGTATCAAAGCCGCCACATTTACGGCGACTTTTCGTGTAAAGCGTGACAAAAAGAAATAACGCTTATCGCTTTTGCGCACACCTGTTACGCTATCATTTTCATACGCTTCATTTTTTCCACCAATGTTGTCCTGTTGATACCCAGCAATTGAGCCGCTTGGGCCTTGACGCCACCCGCAAGCTCCAGCGCCTGAGAAATCAGCTTGGACTCGATCTTTGCAATAACCTCAACCATGTCTATGCCCCGGTCGGTGAGCATTAAGGTAATGTCGCCGGACATGGACGCCTGTCCGCACATTCCAGCCGGCAGGTCTTCCAACTGAATAGTATTTCCTTCGGTCAGAGCAACAAGACGTTCCACAAGATTTTCCAGCTCACGGACATTGCCGGGCCAGGTATGCCGCTCCAGCACCTCCAGGGCCTGTCTGTTGATGGTCAACAGCGGACGCTCCATAACCCGGCAGTATTTCTCCAGAAAAGCATCCACCAACGCCATGATGTCCTGCATCCTGTCGCGCAGTGGCGGCAAGTGCAGCGGAATGACATTCAAACGGTAATAAAGATCATCCCGAAAATTCCCCAGACGTACCTGCTGTTCAAGGTCAAGGTTCGTTGCCGATATGACTCGCACATCAAGCTTGATGGGCGTATTGGAGCCCACCCGCATCAATTCCTGCTCCTGAAGAATTCGTAACAACTTGGTCTGCAAATGCAGAGGCATTGTTCCGATCTCGTCCAGAAAAAGCGTGCCATGATTGGCCGCTTCGAACTTCCCGGCTTTATCCTTGACTGCACCGGTAAATGCTCCCCGCACATGACCAAATAATTCACTCTCCATCAGCGATTCGGGAATGGCGCTGCAATTGACAGCTACAAAAGGCTTTTGCTTCCGCGGCCCGTTGAAATGAAGCGCTCTGGCAACCAGTTCCTTGCCTGTGCCCGATTCTCCGGTAATGAGCACCGTGGAATCGGTTTTGACGATACGCGACATCCGCTCGAAAACTATTTTCATGGCAGGGGACGAGCCTATGATATTACTGAACTCGAAGCGCTCCTCAAGTTGCCTCCGGAGATATACGTTTTCCGAAAGCAGTTGCTGCTTTTCCAATGCCTTTTTGATGACAATCAGCAATTCTTCGAAATTTACCGGTTTGGTGATATAGTCGAACGCCCCCTCTTTCATGGCGCTGACCGCAGTCTCCGCTGACGCATAGCCGGTTATCACAATCACCTCTGTGGAAGGAAACCGCCGCCGCGAATACTGAAGAATCTCGATGCCGCTCTTGTCAGGCAGAAACAGATCCAGCACAATCAGTTGAAACGACTCTTGCTCTAGTAACGACAATGCTTCCTTCCCGGTTGCAGCCGCCATAACGGCATAGCCGCTTGACCTGAGAAGCATCTCCAACGCTTCCCGACCGGAATCGTCGTCATCAACCACCAATATTCTTGTTTCAGACGTCATATTCTCGCCTCAGACCATGCATGATGCTGGCATTTAATCGTCAATCGTCAGCAAATGCAACCGCAAAATAAAAACTTTGCATAAAGCAAGCACATGGCAGAAATAACAAACCCCTGTCCGTAAACAGACAAGGGGCGTTGTTTTCATGCAATCGATACTCGCATTTTCAAATATTGATCGGAGCATAACGGCCCCAATCCTGCGTCCGGGTCAAGCTACTTGTCCCACTCACGCAGTTGATCAGTTGAATACGTGTGCGACTCCCAACTTCTGCAGCATGGCGTTTGTTTCAGGCTGCTCATTCAACCAACCGGCTAACTTTTCAACAGCCGCAAACTGATCCTGCTCGTTGCGGTGCGGCCAGACCCCCAACAATGGAACGCCGCTCAATGCTTCAATCTGCCGGGGTGCACCCTGCTCAGCCAAATCCGGAATTTCCGGGAAATTGTTGACAACCACACCAGCCACGTTCAGTCCCAACTGCTGCGCACTAAAACAGGTTAACAATGTGTGGTTGACCGTTCCCAAGTTCGGACGCGACACCACAAGCATCGGAAGATCAAGCAGTTTGATCAGATCCGTTGTAAGCACCTGCTCCGCCAGCGGCACCATCAATCCGCCCGCGCCCTCCACAACCACCACCTCATGCTGGGCCGCAAGGCGGTCATAGGCCTCCTTGATCCGACCGGCATCAACCCGAACTCCATCTATCTTGGCCGCTTCGGCAGGCGCCAGAGGTTCGCGCAATAGATAGGGAGCATTATCGGCACAGCATGAAAGACCGGCAGCCTGGCAAAGCAGCAAGGCGTCGTCCGAAACCAGATGCCCCTGTTCTTCGCGACACCCGCTGGTAACCGGCTTCAATACCCCCACATTGATCCCCTTCAGGCGCAGGAGCCGCGCCAGAGCAGCCGCCACGATTGTCTTGCCAACGCCGGTATCGGTTCCGGTTACAAAGATTCCCCTGCTCACGCACACTCTCCTACTGTCATGCCCAGATCCGCCAGCATCTGGCGATCCTGTTCCGGTTCACGTCCCGGCGTGGTCAGATAGTTTCCGGTCATCATCCCGCTGGCTCCGGCAAGGAATATCCATGATTGCAGTTCACGCAGATTTTTTTCGCGGCCGCCGCAAACTGTCAGACTTTTATCCGGCAGCATAAAGCGATAAATAGCGATTATCTTGAGGCATTCCATCGGAGTCAGGTAGTTGGCCTGCGCCAGCCTGGTGCCCTCCACCGGGTTAAGGAAATTTATCGGCACCGTATCCACGTCAAGTTCCCGGAGAGTCTCAGCCATCTCCACCCGATGGCCGAAGTTTTCCCCCAAACCGAAAATTCCGCCGCAGCAGACTTTCAGCCCTACCCGCTTGACCGCCCGCACCGTTTCCACATCCTCTTCATAATCATGGGTAGTGCAAATGTTCGGAAAGAAGCTGCGCGAAGTTTCCAGGTTATGATGATAGGTCACCATACCGGCCTCCTTGAGCAACCGGGCAGTTTCTTCGCTCAAAATTCCCAGTGAACAGGAAGGATCTATGGAGGTTTCCAACCTGATTCTCCGCAAGGACCGGCAGATGGTTTCCAGCTCCTTTCCCGGTTTGATTCCGGTTCCGCTGGTGATAATGCCATAACAGCGCGCCCCATTATCCGCGGCGCTCTTTGCGCAACGTACAATCTCTTCCTCATCCACCAACGGATAAACCTGGGCATCCGTTTTGTGCGCGGCGGATTGGGCGCAAAAAGCGCAGTTTTCCGGGCAGCGGCCGGATTTGGCATTAATGATGGAACAAAGCGAGGCCGAATTTTTCTTAAAATGTTCCCGGATCCGCGACGCCTCGGCAAACATCAGGTACAGATCAGGTCCGGCGGCATCCGCCAAACGGAGAGCATCCTCCGTTGTCACAACAGCGCCTTCCAACACTTTGTCAGCAGTTTCCTGCACGAATTTTCTCATATGTATTTCTACCTCCGGAACAAGCGATAGCACAGCGCACAGCCATTGTCAACCCGCAGAGCACTTGTTGTTTACAAGACCGCTATCACATACCGAACTCACATCGGTTGCAATCTTTGGAATAGACTAAAAAAATAAAGAATGTTATCGTAAACTCAGGTAACTACTTTAATATTATACTAATTATCCAAGATCAATGACCCTATCGAACATGTCAAAAACAGCCTCGCCTACCCGCTATTCCCATATATGGGCCTTGATAATTGCAACTGTGCTCATAATTGGCGGCTGTTTCTACTATCTCCAGCAACAAAATCAAAACGCAGCCATTGATAAACAAATCGAGCTTGCCACCATAGCGGATCTAAAAGCATCCCAGATTTCGCAATGGCGCAGGGAACACTTGACGCAAGCAGCGTCAATACACTCCAACACCCTGATGTCGCAGCGGATCAGCGACTACCTCAATGGCAAAGAAAAAACCCTTATAGGCAGCGAACTACGCGCCTGGATGACAAATCTGCACAATACGGCCGGTTATCGCAAGGCCGTTCTTTTCAAGCCAGATGGAGATACTATTGCCGTTGTTGCGGATGACAACAGATCACCGGAACGACATGAGCTCGACATGGTCACCTCGGCCGCCTCACATCATAAGGTGCTTTTATCCGATTTCCACTTAGACAACTCCACCGGAATAATCGATATCGACCTCGTCATTCCGATCATGAATTCCCGGCAGAATCCCTCCGGCTGTGTTGCGGTACTGTTGCTGGATATAGACCCGCACACTTTTCTGTATCCGCTCATTCAATCCTGGCCGGCGCCAAGCAAGACAGGCGAGACGCTACTGGTCAAACGTGACGGCAATGATGCCCTTTTCCTGAATGACCTCAAATTCATGAAAAATTCCGCCCTCAGATTCCGGAGGCCGCTCAGCCAAAAAGACATGCCCGCGTCACGAGCCGCCCTTGGGCAAGAGGGGATCTTCAAGGGACGTGATTACCGGGGCGTCCAGACTCTAAGCGCAATTCGAACCATACCCGGCTCGCCGTGGGCCCTGGTCGCCAAGGTCGACACCAGCGAAATATTCGCGCCGGTTTCAAAATGGATCCTCTATATAGCCGCAAGCTGCATCATGCTGGTCGTTTCGATGTGGATGGGAGTATCTCTCTGGTGGGGGAAAAAAATTGCATCATATCATCGCACATTGTATGAAACTGAGTTAAAACATAATAACGACCTTAAAATAGCCAAACAATCATTACATGAGGCTCACACGCTGCTGGAGTTGAGAGTGGCGCAGCGAACAGGCGAGCTTTCCGAGGCAAATGCCAAGCTCAGAAAGGAAATGGCTGAACGGGAACAACTTGAGCAACGGCTGCTGGAAGCAAAAAGGTTGGAGTCCATCGGTCAAATTGCCAGTGGTGTTGCCCACGAAGTAAGAAACCCCCTGAACGCAATTCTTACGATAACCGAAGCGCTGTTCATGGAACAGGAAATAGAAAACAATCCCGAATACAAGCCCTATCTGGAGCATGTCCGAACACAGGTTACACGACTGGCGCACCTAATGAACGATCTCCTTGAGCTTGGCAAACCGATTCCTCGCTCAAGTCTGCAGCGCGTACCGTTGTATACACTCTGCTGTGAAACGCTTACGCTATGGGAAACGTCAGGAATGTCGGAAAACAGACGGGCAATGATCAAATCCGGGCATGGGGCTGAAACGGCACTGGTGATGGCGGACCAGCTCAAATTGCAACAGGTTTTTTTCAATCTTCTTGAAAATGCAGGGCACAACAGCCCCAGAGAAAGCAGGATTCTGTTTCATCTCAAAAATCCGGAAAGCAACGATTCGCCTGACGGAATGGCAACTATTCAGATCATTGACGAAGGCAGAGGAATTCCGCCTGATAAAATCACACGCATTTTCGATCCCTTTTATAGTAATCGAAAGGGGGGAACCGGCCTCGGCCTGACACTGGTTAAACATTATATTGAAAACATGGGAGGGACGGTACGAATCTGGAACAATGATCCTCCTCCCGGCTGTACGGCCGAAATCTGCATTCCGCTTGTCCGCAATGAAGAGGAGGAACCGACATGAAACCAACAATCCTGCTTATTGAGGACGACAACTCCACCCGTTTCGGATTTGTCAGATATTTTTCCAAAGTGGGGTACCAAGTTAGTGAGGCAGCCACCCTTTCGGAAGCAACAGAGGCCATTTCAGATCACACCTACCATGCGATTATTCTCGACATCACCTTGCCCGACGGCAATGGTATCGACTTCATTGCTACGGCCCGCTTACACGACCCAAACATCCCGATCATTATTATTACCGGCGCAGGCGACATTCCTCTTGCCGTAGAAGCGATGCAGCGCGGGGCAGACAACTTCCTCACAAAACCTGTCGACAATGCCGCGCTGGCTGCCTTTTTGCAAAAAACGCTCGAAATCGGCGATTTGAAACAGCAGGTTACCGCCAGAAAACGCCTTGAACGGCAGGAAGACATTTTTTTCGGAGAAACTCCGGCCATGCAGGAGGTGCTTCATTTGGCGCGCACCTCGGCAGCCAACGACAGCCCGGTAATGATTACTGGAGCAACCGGCACGGGTAAGGGAATGCTTGCCCGCTGGATCCACCGCCAAAGCCCCCGGGCAGCACATGAATTCGTGGAAATCAACTGTTCCGGACTGCGGGGCGAAATGCTTGCGAGAGAACTTTTCGGGAATGCGCGGGGAGCTTATACATCTGCGGACCAGGACCGTAAAGGGCTCCTGGACATTGCCGACCGGGGAACCCTCTTCCTCGACGAAATCGGTGACATGGAACTGGATATACAGGCCCAGTTTCTCAAAGTACTGGAGGAGAAAAGCTACCGCAGGCTGGGAGATGTAAAACTCTTTAAAAGCAATTTCCGCCTGATCTGCGCCACTCACCACGATATCGAAACACTGGTGCAGACTAACAGGTTCCGTCAGGATCTTATGTACCGCATCAACCTGATGTCCATCACCATTCCGCCGCTTCGGGAACGCATGGATGATTTACAGGCTCTTGTCGCCTATCTGCTGAATGATCTCGGTTCTTCGGAAGCGGTGATTTCAAAGGGCGTAATGAGTATACTCAAAAACTACAACTGGCCGGGCAATATTCGAGAACTGAAAAACGTGCTTGAGCGCGCGCTAATGCTCACCCCCCGTGGGGCTATCCTGCGAGAAGCCCACTTCACAAACCTGGTGAATAGCCGTCACCCATTAAACGAACAGACTCCACGCACCGTACAGGAAGTTGAGGAACGGCATATCAAATCCGTACTGAAACAAATGGGAGGCGATATTGATAAAACCGCAAAAAGCCTGAACATTTCCCGCGCCACTCTCTACCGGAGACTCAAACGAATCAATTTAGACCATGGCTGATATGTTTCGTAACTTTTTTGAATAGATGCTCAACCATGCCCATCACAATGAGGCAACCACATCGCCACTTCGCGAGTACACAACCTCCCCGCATATCCGACATCAAATCTCACAATGAGAACTCAGTCTCATCTTGAGACAAAATCTCGCCATTCTTAACACATATTTCCTTGAAAAATCTACATACCCGACCTGAAAACACCTCGGCATACATCTTGATATATTGAATAAATCATGGAAACGCATGCTCATACAACCAGAGCAACCCGGCAAGAGCACAGGCCACCCAGGAAGCATCGCATACTGATTGTCGATGACGAGCCTGCAATCCTGTTCGCTTATCAAAAGCTGATCGAACGTGCGGGGTATGTAGTCGACCTGTGCGACAGCCTGGAGCAATCGGTTACTCTCTTGAAGGAGCGCTCGTATCTTGTGGTCATCGCGGACATGCGATTCGGAGGGACAGACAACGAAGACGGCATGAAAATTCTGAATTTCATTCGAGAGAAACGCCCGGATACCGGGATAATCATGATATCAGGTTGCGGCGACAACAACGTAAAACACGCCAACAACCCGTGGGTATCGTTTTATTTTGAAAAACCGGTACAACCCGTTGAAATTTTGAAGGCTTTAAAGACATTGAGTGAGCGGTAACATTTTACAGCCTCCCAAATTGAAAGTAGCGCAAACAGTGGTATGCTTATCACCTAAAATGAGTGCCATACGGGTGACACCCAAAAGTGTAATCCCTATGACGGGCAAAGGACGCGACATGTCAAGAAAAACAATAAAAAATCAAAAAGTTACACACCACATGACTTTGATCGGAGTTTTGCTGTTCGTACTGACGGCAATCACGGCAACGCCGGTTCTGGCCGCCGTCGGATGCGATCTGAACGACCCTCCCCGCGACGTTCCCCGTCTCTTCCCGGAATCGACCAGCTACAAAACCCTTTACGTCTCCTTTGCCAGGAACGGAGGCGCGCCCCTGCGGCAGAAGGTTGAATCCCGCCTTGGAAACAAATGGCTCGCTCTTTACGCTCCCATTGATGTCCCCTACACAATCTATGAGATCTACACCGGCAAAAAGAAGGTCGGTTACATCCATGGCGTCAATCAAAAAGGGCAATTCGGCGGAATCCAGGTATTTGCCGCCCTGGACCTGAATGGCAAAATCAAGACATTCTACCTGCAGAAAATTTCCGGTCAATGGGCCGCCAAATTCAGGGAACAACGATTCGGCAAGAAATTTATCGGACTTTCCTTAAAAGATTTCGAGGCGTTCGACCCGGTCACGGGCAAGGGATCTGGCAGGCTTGCCGAAATCCGCAACCCGGTTCCACAGACCGAAACCGATTTCTACGGGGTGTTGCGAGGACTCAAGAAAAACCTGATTCTGATGAACGAGTTCATTTACGCCGCGGAGGGATGACCGAATGAATAATCCCTTCCCCCTTTTTGACGGGAATCCTCTTCCGGCCGCGACGCTTACGGACACGGTTCAAGCAAATCATCGCAGGCTCTCTGCCGGAAAAGGGCAGAGCAAATACAAAAACGAAAAGGTGCGCGCAATGCATTCAAGACGCTCCGGCAACCTACTGACACTCCTTATCACGGCCATGTGCTGCGCGGCACTCACACCTGGCGCAACCCTCGCCGCCACCCCGGAAAAAGCGTCGCATGAAACCGCCCCGGATTTGCGGAAACAGGGTGAGAACTTATACCGCGAGGGGATTCTGCCGTCAGGCAAGCGCATTCAAGTCAACTTCAAAGCGCCCGGAACCGTGTTTGCCTGCGCCAGTTGCCACCTGCGCAGCGGCATCGGAGGTGTCGAGGAAAACGTCTACACTCCCCCCATACACGGGCCCGTTCTTTTCAAACCGGTAAAAAAATACCATAAGGGGGTTGAAGTCAGGTTCCATGAATCGCCCTTTCTCCGTCCCGCATATACCGAAGAAACGCTGGCCATCGCTATCCGGGACGGCATCTCCGCATCCGGAACTCCCCTGAATGATGTCATGCCGCGATACATTCTTGCCGATAGCGACATGGCGCTGCTTATTACCTACCTGAAAGGGCTATCGTCGCAGTTTTCACCGGGGGTCACAGACACAAAACTGCACTTCGCATCAATCGTATCGGAAGATGCAAATCCCGACGATGTGAACGACATGTTTGCCGCTCTGGAAAAATACATTACCGACAAAAACAACTTGACACGGAACTATCAACGAAAAACCACACAACGGGATCGCCTGATGGCGAAAGCCATGTCCGTCTCACGGGAACTGGAACCAAGGAAGCTGACCGTATCGCGGTGGGTTCTCAAGGGACCACCGGAAACATGGCGGCAACAACTGGAGGAATACAACCGGAAAGAGCCGGTTTTCGCCTTGCTCGGAGGTATTGTCCAGGGAGAGTGGAAGCCGATTCACCAGTTCTGCGAAGAGCGCCAGATTCCCTGCCTGTTTCCGAACACCGAGTTCCCCGTAATCTCCGGAAAGGACTGGTATACCCTCTACATCTCCAAGGGGTTGTACCAAGAGGGAGAAGGGGTCGCACGCTACCTGGATTCGCTCTCCGGACCATCAAAAAAAGCGCCCGTTCTGGAAATCATACGTCTGTCGCGAGAAGGAAGAACGCTTTCGGCAGGCTTTGAGGAAACATGGCGCTCACTTGAGCACAATGCTCCAATCAAAATAACGCTTAAAACGGGTGAAACGTTATCCGCAAAAACTTTACGCAGCCTGTTGCACAAGCACAACCCTTCCGTTGTGCTGCTCTGGGATGACGCCGCTTCACTCTCTGCGGTAAAAGAGGTTGCAGCCAAGTTTCCTCCAGCCATGCTCTTCATGTCTTCCGACTATCTCGGCAGCGATCCGGGAAAAGCCGTACCGGTTGAACTCCGCAGCTTCACTTATTTGGCTTATCCCTACCGGCTGCCTGAGGAGAAAATCATCACTCCCATGGGCGATACGGTACAGTTCAGGGTCAAGGAAACGAAAGTTGCACAGCAGACGTATGCCCTTACCCAGATTCTCTCAATGGCTATCATGGGCATAAAGGACAACTACTATCGCGATGCCCTACTGGATTTCATCGGAACGCTTATGGATCAGGTTGTTCCGCTGCACGAGCGTTTGAGCTTCGGCCCAGGTCATCGCTATGCATCGAAAGGATGCTACATCATCCAACTGGACAAAAGTGCCCCTCCCGGTTTTATCAGGACAAGCTCCTGGTTGTCTCCCTAAAACACCCCTGACAGCACGGCGCTTACCTGCCAGCAAGGGCAGGGAACAACAAAACACCATGTATCTCAATTCCGGGATTCTCGTCTCATAATGAGACAAGAATCCCAAAAAACAGTTTATAACTATTCGAAAACACAACACATTAAAAATAAGAAATTTGGCATATCCATTGCTGAAGAAAAATTGAATTACAACACAGGGGAAAAACATGAATAAAACTACTCTAGCATTACTGCCTCTTTTTTTGCTCACCTCCGTCACCCCTCTTTTTGCCTCGGAGCCGCTACAGACCGAGGAACAGAAGACCCTCTACGCCATCGGACTGACGGTATCGCGACAACTGGCGGTTTTCAATCTCTCGCAGGAGGAACTCAATATCGTGCTTCGGGGAATAGCCGATGCCGGCAGCGGCAAAAAACCCCAAGTAGAGTTAGCAGCTTACCCGGAAAAGATCCAGGAACTGGCACGCTCGCGACGCAAGTCCATGGGCGAGAAAATGGCCGCCGTCAACAAGAGTGCGCTGGAAAAAGCCGCCCAGGAAAAAAATGCCGTCACAACAGCATCGGGCCTCGTCTACCTTCCGTTACGGGAAGGAACGGGAGCATCTCCGGGGGCAACGGACAAAGTAAAGGTTCATTACCGTGGCTGGCTGGCTGACGGCAAAGAGTTCGACAGTTCCTACAAACGCGGAACACCACTTGAGTTCAAGCTGGACACGGTTATCAAATGCTGGGCGGAAGGTCTTCAAAAAATGAAAACCGGCGGCAAGGCCAAGCTGACCTGTCCCTCGTCGCTGGCCTACGGCGAAACGGGAGCAGGCGATGCTATTCTTCCCGGTTCCACCTTGTTCTTTGAAGTGGAACTCTTGGATATTACAAAATAAAAAAGGGGCTTTTCATGAAATGTATTCCGTTATCTCTTGTTACCGTTGCGTTGTTCACTGCCCAAATCGGATTTGCCGAACCGGTGACTCTCAAAACCCCGCAGGACAACATTAATTATACCATCGGCGTAAATATGGCCAACACACTCAGAAGCCAGGGACTCGATATTGACGCAAACCTTGTCATGGAGGGTTTCAAGGACGCCGCTTCAGGCGCGCAACTTCTTCTCAGCGATCAGGAGTTGCGCAAGGCGACCATTCAGTATCAAAACATCGTGCGGAAAAAACAGGGAATCCGCGCCAAACAAAACGCAGCTGCAACCAACAAGAGAATTGGAGAAGCGTTTCTGGCACAAAACAAGAACAAAGAAGGAGTTATCGCCTTGCCGAGCGGTCTTCAGTATCTGGTCATGAAAAACAGCAACGGCAAAAAACCCGCTGATGACGATACGGTCGAATACAATTGCCGGGGCCTTCATCTCAAGGGGACTGAGTTTGAAAACACCTACCGTACCGGCAAGCCGGTCATCGTTAAAGTAAAAGAAAGCGTCATGCCTGCGTTAAGGGAGGCCATCAAACTGATGCCCGTCGGTTCAAAATGGCAACTATTCATCCCCCCTCAGCTTGCTTATGGGGAAGAAGGTCGGGAAAACAGCATCGGCCCCAACGAGACTGTAATTTTAGAAGTTGAATTACTGGCGATCAAGTAAACGTATTACACAATGCCGGCGCAACATTCCGGCCCCGCCGGCGGAAAGGGGTAAAACATGAAATACTCCATTCTCTCATTGGCCATGTGCCTGGTAATCGTTTCCGGAACAGCAACCCAGGCAACAACGAACTGCCGGGTAGTCGAGTACCCGGACCACGTTGAAGCAGTCTGTGACGGTAATGAGCAACCCGTTCCAGCCACGTCAACACCAAGCGCTGCGGCAACGCCAAAAGCAACGACAACACCAAACGTGACGGCAGCGCCAAAGTCCGCAACACCAAACCCTTCTCTTTCCCAAAAAAAGGCGGCTGCGAAACCGGAATCACTAAAAAGGCTACTTGACTACCGGCTTAATCGGCCCACAAAAACCGGCTGGAGCGAAAAACTGGCCTTAAGAATGAAACTTATCAAGGAAGGACAGCAGAAGCAACGCGATGAGGAAGTGAAAAACGCGCCCGAAGCAGGACCGGCAGGTGAAGCCGTTTCGGAAGGAGCGGTCATGCCTGACCAGCAGTACGAAGCTCCCGTCCCCACTACCGACGCATTGTAGATTACAAAACGATTGATCAGTAAAAAAACAACAGAAAAGGAGGCGATTGGCTGTCATAAGGAGAATTGTAGGAAAGTTTCCCGCAAAGCATCAAATCAGTAAAAAACTGCACAGGAGGTACAAGCCATGAGGCACAAATTGTTATCGTGGTCAGGCATGACATTAGCGGCACTCACTATTGTCTGCGTCTGCGACCAGAATCGTTCGCTTGCGGCCCCCATAACGGCGCCCGGCTCGATTCCGGACTACTTCGAAACCCCGAACTGGGCCAACAGCCCGCCGTTACGGAAGTTCATCGACACCCTTGCCCCATTGGGATGCACGACTCCGACCACCCTGGGGCAATGCCTGCCCATCGCGGTAGCGGATCAAGCGACATACCCGGGATCTGACTACTACGAGATCGATCTGGTCGAGTATCGCGAGCGGATGCATTCTGATCTCCCCGCGGTTACCTTGAACGGAGGCAGCAAGATAAATGCGACGTCAGGCGGCACAAAGCTGCGTGGCTACCGTCAGTTCAATACCGCTGTTCCCAGCCTGCTTGAGCCTCATTACCTGGGGCCGATAATCGTTGCTACCAAAGACAGGCCGGTACGCGTCAAATTCACCAACAAACTACCGACCGGCGCCAACGGCAATCTGTTCGTGCCGTCTGACACCACAATAATGGGTTCCGGCGGCTACGAAACCAACTATAACCCGATCACGAAAGCGCGCTATTCGAGCGGCACCCCCAATCTGACCGGCAATTTTACTGAAAACCGCGCCACGCTGCACTTGCACGGCGGACGTACTCCCTGGATCAGTGACGGAACGCCCCATCAGTGGACCGCTCCGGTCGGCGAAACCGCCGCGGCAGCTTATCCAAAGGGCATGAGTACATCCTATGTGCCCGACATGTGGTTTGACGCATCGGGCAACACAATTGCCGCCTGTGCGGGTAAAACTACGTGTGCAACCGCGGGCGCCACAAACAACCCGGGCACGGGCTCGATGACCTTTTATTACACTAACCAGCAGAGTGCGCGTTTGTTGTTTTACCATGACCACGCCTGGGGCATCACACGCCTCAACGTGTATGTCGGTGAAGCAGCCGGTTATGTAATCGCCGATCCTGTCGAGCAAGCCATGATCAATGGCGGCCAAGTCAATGGACAGGGCCGCACTTACACTGCCGGCACCATCCCGGCACTGGCCGATACGCTTCCGTTGATCATCCAGGACAAGACCTTTGTCGATCCCACAACTATCTTGAATACCGACCCGACCTGGGCCTGGGGCTCAACTGCCCCCAATGTGGTGGCGAACCCCACGACAATGGGCCAGGGGATGAACCCGGTAAAGGGCGATCTGTGGTGGCCGCATGTCTACATGTCGGCGCAGAATCCCTTCAACCCCGATTTAAGCGGCATAAACGCCATGGGCCGCTGGCACTACGGTCCCTGGTTCTTCCCGGCTACCCCCATCTGCGGTTCCTCCGCCAACGCGGTTAAGCCGTATTGTGTTGAATTCGGACCGGTTCCCAATGAGCACTACCTGGCTGACCCGAACTGTTCCCCCACTCAGACAGCCCTGTGCACCCAGCCGCCTGAACGTCCGGGCACGCCAAACGTTTCCTGGGGCGCTGAAGCCTTCCTGGACACCATGGCGGTAAACGGCACAGTCTATCCCAAAGCCAATGTCGCGCCACAAAAATATCGGTTGCGGATTCTGAATGCTTCTCACGACCGTTTCCTCAACCTGCAGCTTTACCAGGCCGACAGCACGGTTAACGCCAATACCGACCCGGTTGCCGGCCCCATCTGCACGGCCGCCGGCGGCTGCGCCACCGACACCGAAGTCAAGATGGTTACCGCCACGCCGCGCCCGGCCTGCTCGGCTACAATTACTACAAACTGTACCTGCGCAACCCCTGGCGTAAATGTGCCTGCAGGCTGCTTCCCTGATTACTGGGCAGCCGACGGCCGTGAAGGCGGAGTCCCCGACCCGGCCCTGCGAGGACCGGCCATGATTCAGATCGGAACCGAAGGCGGCTTCCTGCCTGCTCCGGTAGTGCTTAACAATCAACCGGTTGTCTGGAATACGGATCCCACCACATTTAACTTCGGTAACGTCAGCAGCGGAACCCTGCTGCTGGGCCCGGCCGAACGAGCCGACGTTATCGTGGATTTCACCAATTTTGCCGGAAAAACCCTGATTCTCTACAATGACGCACCCACAGCCTTCCCGGCGCTGGATCCGCATTACGATTACTACACCGGCGCACCCGACCGTACCGCCATGGGCGGTTCACCAGCCATTCCTCCCGGTGTAGGCCCCAATGTCCGGACGGTCATGCAAATTGTCGTCAGCGGGACAGGCGGCACCGCCCCTGTTGATGATTACAATCCGGCAACGCTGAGCACCCTGCAGACGGCCTTCGCGACCAGCGCCACGCCAGGCGCCTTCGCGGCGGGGCAAGAACCGATCGTGGTCGGCCAAACTGCGTACAACACGACTTATAACCGCACCTTCCCGTCCACATGGCCGAACTGGGGAATTTCCCGTATTTCCGACACAAAACTCAGCTTCCAGAAATACGACGGTACACAAGTTTCCAACTTCCCCATGAAGCCCAAGGCGATCCATGACGAGATGGGCGCATCATTTGACGACTATGGCCGCATGAGCGCCAAACTGGGCCTGGAAGTGCCTTTCGTCAATGCCGCCATCGCCAACTTCATCCTCCAGAACTTCGTTGATCCGGCAACCGAGCAGGTCAACCCAAATCAGATCCAGATCTGGAAAATCACCCACAATGGTGTTGACACCCACCCGATCCACTTCCATCTGTTCGATGTGCAACTGCTTAACCGCGTTGGCTGGGACGGCTTCATCCGCCTGCCCGACCCCAATGAGTTGGGCTGGAAGGATACCATCAGAGTAAGTCCGCTGGAAGACACCATCGTGGCGCTGCGCCCGACCACTCCCAGAGTTCCCTTTGCGCTTCCCGACAGCATCCGGCCGCTCAACCCGTCTCAACCACTGGGCAGCAACATGGGTTTCTCCAACATCGACACCACCACCGGTAACAACCTGGCAACACCGACGCTTAATGCATTCACCAACTATGGACTTGAGTACGTGTGGCATTGCCATATCCTCAGCCATGAAGAAAACGACATGATGCGTTCGGTCATCTTCAACACCAAGGCCATGACCGACATCCTGTGGAGAAATACCTCTAACGGACAGAATGCTCTCTGGTACATGGATGGAATAACGAAAACGGGATCTGCGACCCTTCCCGCCACTGCGGATCAAAACTGGAAGATTGCCGGTAGAGGCGACTTCAACGGTGACGGAAAGCCCGATATTCTCTGGTATAACACCTCAAATGGCCAACTCTCGGTCTGGTACATGGATGATACCAAACGCCTGGGGTCCGCCTCCCTCCCGACAAACACCGATACCACGTATCAAGTGGCTGGTGTTGGGGACTTCAACAATGACGGCAAAGCCGACGTTGTCTGGAGACACCAAAGCAACGGCCAGAATGCTGTCTGGTATATGAACAACACCGTGCGGACAGGAACAGCAACTCTCCCTGTACTCACAGGAGCAGCCTGGAAAATCGTCGGCATCGCGGACTTCAATGCCGATGGAAAACCTGACCTGCTCTGGCGCAACACTTCCACGGGACAAAATGCAGTCTGGTATATGAACAATACAATCCGAAGCGGTTCCGCAAATCTGCCCACTCAGGCAGACCTAGCCTGGAAAATTGTCGGAACAGGTGATTTCAACGGAGATGTTTATACCGACATCCTCTGGAGAAACACCACAAACGGTCAGAACGCGGTCTGGTATATGAATGGCGCTACACGTACCGGAATTGTTTCGCTTCTGACAAATACCGATCAGAACTGGAAAATTATGGGTAATTATTACGTGTACCCGTAACTATTTTGCTATTCTGAACATTAAAGCCCAGGGGAAGCATAGCTCTCCTGGGCTTTTTTTGCCGCGATTGCCTCATCATACAATCTGCATCCATACCCCGACAGACTTACGGAATTTACATCATTTAAGGAGCAGCCATTGCGTCAACTTCCGTAACGGCTTGCAGAGTATAGTCCACGGATACGGAGACAATCTGTTGTCTTTCCACGCCTTGCGGTCCATCCGGTTGGCAGCCAGTCGGGCTGACAAGTTCCGGTTGCTCGATCCGCCATTGCGCATACGCACCAAAACCTCGGGAATGTAAGCTGTGGAAAGCTGAAACTTGAGCAACAGACGCAACATCATCTCGTAATCGGCTGCTGAACCAAAATCTAGTCTATACCGGCCATATTGCTCATACACCGATCTCCGCACAAAAAAAGTGGGATGAGGCGGCATCCAGCCCCAATAAAATTTTGCCGGCGAAAAGAACCCTGATTTCCAATAACGAACAACCTTGAACCGAGAACACTTATGCAAAAATGGCGGGGAAAGAACCGACCAGTTTTTTTCCGGTTCGCTCCTTGACGATCCCTGATCGGCAACATATTCCAGGTCCCCGTAACAACTCATTACCTGAGGGTCTTTAAACTGGTTTAAAACCTTTTCCAGAACATAAGGAGATACGTAAAAGTCATCAGCATTAAGAATGCCGACCACCTCGCCTGTTGCCAAGGCAATTCCTTTGTTCATGGCATCATAAACACCAAAATCAGGTTCGGAGAGTATGCGGGCATTAGGGGAAAGCTTACGGGCAACTTCAAGGGAATTATCAGTGGAACCGCCATCGATGATGAGATGCTCTACAGGGACAGACTGCGAACTGACGCTCTGCAGACAATCCGCAAGTGTAGAGACGGCATTAAAAGTTGCGGTAATAATGGATATGGGGTTACTGCCTAGTTCACAGCATACATTATTAGACATGGTCAGTCAAAGTATACTTGCAGTTCGGATTAACGCATATCAAAGAAAACCACACATCAATATGTTTGCGTATCAATACTCTTATTTTCTCCTTATAATCATTGTCGAAGGCATTGAGATATTCAATGCACAATACTTTAATAGAGATTAAGGTTTCCACAAATGAATCAGTCACCTTACATTTCCTCCCAAATATCGACAACTTCATTCAAGCTTATATGCACATAATACCATTGATTTCCATAATAACAACATCCTACCTACAAATTTAAAACGAATATTTACAAAGCCGTGCTTTTCAACCATCAAGGAAAGAGTTTTTACTGAAAAAAACTTTATGTGACCACAATCCCAATCAACAGTAAAATGTTTGTCCAGTTTTCCGGCTACAGCCAAGGCAAGGTTTTTAAGATACCCATGATAGGGTGTAGTCAAGATGAGCGCACCGTTTGGCTTCAAAATATTAAACGCATTTTTTAAAAACGTGTGAGGATCATAAAGGTGTTCAATAACTTCTGAGGAAATAACTACATCAAAATCAGTACCTATATGCGAAGGCAAATCTTCATATACCGATAAGCAACGAAAATCCAATGAAGGATAGGTTTCCCTGGCAATCCTTATACCATCTTCCGAACTATCCAAGGCTGTAACGCAATGCTCCTGTTGCGCCAATATTCCCGCCAGATAGCCATTTCCGCAACCAAGGTCGGCAATTTTCAGATGGCGTCCTGCAGGGAGCAATGAAAGAATAGGGGCTGTTATATAGTCATGCGCAGATGATGCAGCAGCCTTGCTCCATCTATATTGAAGCACATCCATAAAAACCCCCGGCAAACATTTCAACGTGTGATGTCAATGCCATATTCCGCCTTCAACAATGAAACTATTTTTACTTTGTCATTACCGCTCTTTTTCAGAATCTCACAAAGCTTTGCATCGACTAAAAAGCGATACCAGAATCCCTGCAGAAAATGGTACATAAGTCCTTCTTTGCCATCAAGAAATCCTCTCTTAAAAACATAACGATACACAAAGTAGAGGAATGGACGAACAAAAAAAGGCAGCTTGGCGTACCTGATTTTCAGCCATCGCTTTTTCTGCGCCTGTGTGCCCCATAAATCAGGCATCACCTCGTCATAATCAATAAGACTGTATATGATATTCAGCAAATCAACTGCTTCTCGTGTAGAATAGCCATTATGCTTTGCAATCCACCAACTGAGGTTATTCAAGTTATGGTCAACAATGTCATGCTCAAAATTAACTGAACGACCTTTCTCAATTATAATATGCTCGTCCATCCAGCGCATTTCACAACGCCCTATACTATTTCGGAACAATCTCAGCATGTATATCGGGTACATATCTCCATACCGGATCCACTTATCCATAAAAACCATACGCCGTTTGACGCAGATTCCGGAGATATCATCAGGCAGCCCACATAAACGTTCTTGAAGTTCCCGTTTGAGTTCATTTGTAGCAATCTCATCAGCATCAAGCCGGAATACCCACTTTGTTGTAATCGGCAAATTATCCAATGCCCAATTGAATTGAGTCGCGTAATTAATCCAGAGATTTTCAAACACTTGGGCCCCCAGACCACGAGCGATTTCCCTCGTACGATCCGTAGAAAAGCAGTCAACCACAAAAATATTCGCCGCTATATCACGAACGGATCCAATGCAGCGCTCAATGTGTAACTCTTCGTTATAGGCAAGAATTATTACCGTCAAATCGAGAGGAATCATTTGTTGTACTCTTTTTAATAACTCTGAGTTTTTTAAACTTTGCCGGATTTCCGGCAACAATGGTCCAAGGTTCCACATCTCTTACAACCACAGCGCACGCTCCAACTATCGCACCTTCGCCAACCGTAATTCCTGGACCGACAAAAGCATTGGCGCAAATCCAGGACTGATCCTTGATAATAATGGGAGGCTTGACAAGAGGAAGCGCTGGATCGGAAAAATCGTGGGTACCGGCGCAAAGATGTGCATGCTGGGAAATAGTGGTTCTGTTGCCGACTATGATCTTTCCAAGGTTATAGACATAAGCATGCTCGCCGACCGATGACTGATCACCGATTTCAAAATTCCAAGGCATGTAGATAGTTGCGGAATTATAGATATGTGTTTCACGACCAACTCTTGCACCATACAGGCGCAACAAAAAAGAGCGCCAGCCAAAACAGATTCGAGGGCTAAAACGAAAAAACGGAACTGCAAAAGACCATAACACCCGCATAACCTGTTCTTTGCGAGTATATTTTTCCGCATTACGGTTAGCGGTCACATTGAGTATCTGATCGGACATCAGTCAAGCCTCACACAATCAGGCGCACTTCCCCCATGTAGCATCCACCCATAAACCTCCCGCAACATCCGGGCAGTTCTTTCAATCAGATAGTCATGCTCGACAAGCCGCCGTCCGTGCTTCCCCATCTCGGCCAAACAATCCGGACTAAGTGACAATGCGCCAGAAAGACATGCGGCTAAAGGCATTGTTCCCGTATCGATCCACCAGCCGCACTTTTCAACTTCAAGGTCGTTCCAAGGTGCGCCTTTTGTAGTGATTACCGGAACAGCGCAGGCAAGGGCCTCGGCCACGACCAACCCGAAATTTTCACTCAAAGTCGGCAGCACAAAGATTTCAGCCCGTTTCAACAACGCCCACTTTTCTTCACCATGAACAGCGCCAATAAAGGCTACAGAATCATCAAGCCCGGCTGTACTCACTTGTGCCTTCAATGTAGCAACATAGTCAACCTCGCCATCACCGGCAATGACGAGGCACCACCCGGGAAAACAATTCCTGACCGTTTCCCAAGCTTTCAACAAAGATTCGACTCCTTTTTTAAAATGCAATCGGGACAAGAACAGTAAAATCCTTTTGCCATGAAAATCATTTTTTAACATCACATCATATTGAGAATTTGATGCTGGACACAAGGCATGCTTGAATTCATCCTGAGTAAGTCCAAGGGGAACAACTGCAACCGGTCCTTTATAACCAAATAATCGTATATTTAAGTATTCCTGTTCGCTACAAGCATGGATGCAACAGGCTTTTTTTATATTTCGCCACTCAAACAACAACCCAATTATCTTTTTTTTCCATTTGCTTCTATTCACCCCCCAAGGCTCAAGCATGCCATGTGGGCTCATGATATACGGAACTACCGATTTTCGCGCCACGTTGCCCGCCACCTTGTTGGGATACATCCACAAACCATGCATATGAATGAGGTCAACAGAACTCGCGTGTGCTCGAAACGCATTCCGCAAAGGCCGTGAATATCCCAAACGAGGCATGAAGGTAACCGGACAGGCCGTAACTGTTATTCGGTTGTTGTGAGGTTGATCTGTCTTGGTAAATCGATCCAGAAGGGTAAAAACATGAATTGTATCATTGTATGCGGCTTGTGTTTCAGCCAGATCGCGAACGACCTTTGAAACCCCTGCGCCGTTTCGGGATATGGAGCTGGTTACATGCCCTATACGCATTTTTGCTGCCTATCGCGAATATCATCACTGTCAAAAACTGCATGCAACCCTGCATACATCTGCCGTGCGGAACTCTCCGGCGTATAATCGCCGATAATTCTGAGTGACGCAGCGCCCATTTTCCCTATGCGCTCAGGGTGTTCAACAAAGTAGCGCATCCGCTCCGCAAGCTCGGCTTCATTATATGGATCAAAGACAAAGCCGTTCTCACCATCTACAACCAGATCATGCGCCGAACCGCACCTGTCAGAAACAATAACCGGCAATCCGCAAACCATTGCTTCGTTGACCACAAGCCCCCACGGTTCCGAAGTACTCGGCAATATACAAACATCCGCTAAAGCATAATACTCCGGAACTTCACGCCACGACTTCCCTCCCACAAACACGGTATCGGATGACGAAACGGCTTGGAGTTGTTGCCGCAAAGGTCCGTCACCTACGACAATCAGCCCCCACTCCCCGGCAGCAATAACAGACCGTTTAACTTGCGCAAACGCCACCATTAGACGGCTGATATTTTTTTCGTGGCTCAAGCGTCCGACATAAATGAAATTATTTTTTTTCAGCCCCATCCGGCCCTGTTCTTCATCACGGCATTCACGATGTTTCGCATGCAATGCAGCAATTTCCTGATTATGGGTGGCCTGATAACGAATAGTTATCTTCTCCAGCGGCATCCCCAATTGCATGAGGTATTCCCTGGCCTTTGAGCCATAGACAAAAGCGCCGTTGCACAACCGTATGAACAGCTTCTTTGTAAGCTCCTTGTACCAGACCCGACGATGATCGCTTGCTGTCGAATCGAAGGTAATAATGCGGGGAATCCCCAAAAAACATGAAACAAACAGAGCACACCAGTATGATATGTCGCAATATCCGGGCAGGACGATGATATTCGGGCGATACTGCATTATTTCACTGCAAATCTTCACACACCGGGCAATCGCACTGGTCGATTCAAAGGAACCTTCAAACAAGAGCCGCAGCGGATAGCGGTGCAACGAGCGCTCGGACTGCCCCAGCGAACGCCGTCCCCCTTCCGATTCGGCCACCTGAAGCACCAGCAGTTCGTCGCCCTGCTGTTGGCAAAAATCGCCAAGAGCGCTAAAGACGACTGCCTTGTAATGGGACCAAAGGATTGGGTGTATAAGCAGAACCTTCATGCCGTACCCCTATCTACGAATATTCGTTTACTGTAGTTGAAGCAAATAAAAACACTGTGCAGGTGTGCAAAATCAGTTTTTAACCAAAACCTGAGCGACTGCGGTTCGTTTTGTACAAAAAATTTTGTACAACAGATAAAGCAGATAGGAATACACCAGTAACCGTGAAGACGCCCTCATGGCTGAAACATTGGACAGTATAATGAAATACAACGATGCGATTAAAAACAAGGAAGTGAAAAGTATATTTTTAACTTTATTAATGGAGTCTTGCTCAACAGAAGCAAATATGTACCCCAAAACAGATCCAATCAATGGAGGCCCATACCACGACAACCACAATATTGATTCCGAGATAACATCTGTATTTATACCCAGCACGGACTGGTCAATACCAAAATATTCAGATAAACTGGTATATTCAAAAATTTTTGTTGAAAGCCAAAAAGAAGGTATGGGCGATATGTATTGGAGAAACAAAATAGGGTCCGGACGTACATCGACTGATCCGGAATCCAGTCCGGAAAGTGTTGCAGCCAGGGTGGCAATACCGGATACCGACATCAAAACCAGATTAAAAGCATCTCCAACAAGCGAGAAAGATGAGGCTAACTTGGCAATAAATTTGCCTAAACCAAGTTCTGTTCGATCCGAAATTGCCGCAATATAGAAAAGAATACTGCAGCAAAAATTTATTCCCGCCACCAAATATTTTCTGCTGACAACCATCTGGAGGCACGCCATGATCAAAAAAGGCAACACCACGCTTCTGCTGGAAATCAGCACCGGATAAAATAGACACATGCTGATCGCCAGAACTAACATCAGGCGGTTTTTCCTTTCCGAGAGAGAATAGATCACGTAAAATACTGAAAACAGTATCAACATCAGCACCGTCATTGAATTTGAAGCAATTGGATTATCGGAAAAGAACCGGTCGACCGGCGCAATAATTTGATCAATATCGTTAATTGATATTAGTTGGACAACAAAGGCCATTATCATCAAGTAAAACGGAACAGCATAATTGCCGGAAAACTGAAATGTATTTGCAACAGTTTGCTCCGGGATAAGGGTAACATCAATATGCTTGTACTTAAAATAATACACAGCATTCATGGTCAACTTGAATGAATAGTAATAGCAAACAGCCTTATAGGCATAGGATGAATCAAATATGGCAATAGCATACGAGCTCTCATCAAACTGCAGGTAATAGGGCAACACATAACTGATTGTGTAGATAATGGTTGTTGCGGTCAGCAGGGGGAAAACAGTTTTGTACGTCTTTGTCATGTAAAGAACGAACAGAACATCAGCACAGGTTAGAAAGAAAACCGAATTCAGCTCCATGAAGCACCGCCGACGATCAATGTCATCATAAGTATAGCAACCGTTTCGAGAATATCTTCCAAACAAATCGAGTTTATTTTGTAAAGTTTCGACGCTACGGCCAAACGCCATATCATCCTGACAACCAATGCCGGTAACTCAAGCTTGAGCCGATAACGAAGGGCAAGCTCAATGCGACGCAAGTGATCGGCCTGGAACTTATTTTTTACGACGTTATCCCCGACCAGGATCCATTCCGCATCAGATGAAACGGGAACGCTGTGCCTGATATTATGTATCGTTATATTTGCCTGAGCATCCTCGCCTCTATGGACTGCGGATGCCCCCCCGGGAACATGGCCGTAGTCGTGGAATTGGTGCAGTACGGGAAAAGCAAGAGTTACATTGACCAGGGGAATACTATTGCGAAGGCAGAATGCCAGCAGTGCGCCGTCATACCCCCCTCGCCCGATAATCAACGGCGGAAGCCCCTCCCACAGGCCTCGCAAAAAGACAAAAAAATCCATTCCGCTCGGCGGGTGTAAACACGCCTTGCCTTCCGCGGCAAGCTGACGCAGCTCAGACTTCCAATCACCGGACATATCCACCGCAACCCCATCGGCAAGATCAAAGCGCTGGCCAACAATGAGATATCGTCCAAAATCCACTGATTGAACAGCGGCTATCATGTTTTTGCACACCAGAATGTCACAGTTGAGAAAGCACTGGATATCGTGACGCGCCTTACTACGGGCATGTTCCACAATCCCATTAAAATACGGGATTCCGGCCGGAGTACAGGGAACGTCGGGGACATGCAGTACATCGAGTTCCCGGCAGGCCTCACTCACACCTTCGCCGTCTCCATAGATAATCACTTCAGCATCCGGGTGTACCGCGAGCCAACTACGGATCGCGTTCCGCTGAATCGTTCCGATATACCCATTGAACGGTTTCGGGCTTGATAGAAAGGTAATCATCGACTGTCGTTTCTTTGCATATTATCCGTTTCACTAAAAATCCTGCTTAACAGCATGATACGAACAGGGTGCGCCCAAAGCGCCGGTATAACTGCCATGCTCAAAAGCAAGCACAATCCTGACCTTGTCATCATAGTGGCGGGATACCGGTCCTGATAAAAAAAGACCAGGCCCAGCAGTAATACTATGCAGCAGGCAACTGACAATTTTCTGCTCTCGCGGGGCAATAGCTCGCCAAAGGGAATACGCTGATCGCGGTGGTAGCCATACGCAACCAGACTGCTTCCGACTGAAACCGCAATGGCCGTCCCCCAAACCACCCCGTTTCCTCCCCAAACACTGCCCAGAGCATACCCGAAAACCCCATTGAAGACACAGATGACCATATGGGCAATAATATTCCAGCGCAGCACTCCCGTTCCGAGATAGACAAAATAGGCAGGACCTATCAAAGTATTGACCAGGTTTGCACCGGCAATCAACGTAGAGTAGACAACAAAGGAGCTTTCATAGTGGCCTATCCAGAATCTGCCTATTAAGGGTGCAGATACTACAATCACCGTATAGAGCGGGAGGGAAAGAAAAAGTATTACCCGGTAAGATTCCAGATATTTTTCACGAACTGCTTCCGGGCGTTTCTCATGCAGATCAGCGATTCGCGGTACGACTACCCGGTTTGCGGCAACCAACAATGAACGAAACTGCAAAACCATGCGACTGGACATTTCATAGTAGGCGGCCTGACTCAGGCCACCGAATTTAGCCATCAGAGCCTTGGTTACCGGTTCTACAAGCATTGCAAAAATCGATGTAATCTGAAAATTAGCGCCGTAATGCAGCATCTCTCGGAAGATTTGATACTTCCAAAAGCGTGACTTACGGTATTCCGGGAGAACCCTCCCGAGAAACAATCGTCCCCCCGCCAGCATGGCAGCGCTCTGGCCTATCTGGGCCCACGCCAGTCCCATCAGGCCATGGCGCACCACCAAAAGCCAAGCCCCCACAAAAAACAGTATCTGTGAAAGCATAGAAACCCATACACGCAGGTCCACACGTTGACAGCCTTCCAAGCCCGAAAGATAGACACCTGCAACAGCACCGCTCCAGACTGAAAACAGGGCACAGGGGAGTATTCCGGCTGCGGCATGCAGATGGCTGGCGGGTATGAATTCAGGCAGCAGCCAGATAATAACAGGATAGCTGGACGTCAGAACAACCGCCAGCACTCCACCAATCGTTACAGCAGTTGTGGTAATAACGTCGCAGGCCTTACCGGTTTCACCCCGTGCAAGGTACTGGGCCACAAATTTAACCGCGCTCGCGGTCAGTCCCAATTCGGAAATACGGGATGCCGAAATGGTTGCCAGAATAATTGACCATATGCCGACCTCTTCGGGGCCGATTGTGTTCAGCAGATGGCGGTAAAGGATGAACAATATACTTCCGGAAACAACCACCTGAACTACAGCCATAACGGCATTGCGGGTTACGGAAACACTACTCATAAATACGGTTCAAGCCATCTGTTGTTGGATTAGAAAAACAATATGACTGGGCATTGCCACTATCAAACTCAGGATTGCCTGACCGGAAACTGCCGAGTGTCAACAAAGTAGAGGTCATGTTCGGTCTGCCCTTGCCAGACGACCCGATACTCGCTGTTCTCCAGCAGCGCGGCCATTTTTTTCCGGTCATTTTCTCTCCAATTATACTCAATGCACCCGCAGCTGAAGCGGCGATCAACGGATACCATCTGTTCAACAACGGGAATCTCGCCGCCTTCAACATCAATAGACACAAAATCGATTCGGGCGGGAGCAGAAGCGCTATCAAGAATTTCCTGTAATGTCATGCACTCGACAGTTATACAAGGCGCGCCATGTGTGTGATGGCTATGAGTATTGTCCAAACTTGATTTGAGTCCCCCGAACAGCCCGGCATCAATAAAATCCGCCGTTCCCTTTTGAAATGATACGGCCTTGTTAATCACTACGGAGTTCTTTCTTAATGCCAGCGAAGGTAAGTATTTATTATTTGCTTCAATCAAAATTCCATTCCAGCCGAATTCACGCTCCAGATACACCGTATTCGAATGAGTGAAGCCGTCATTGGCGCCTATCTCCAGAAAAAAACCCGTCTGAAACTTGTTCATAAGCAATGCAAAAATATCCTGGTTCAACTGTGTCTGATACTCTGATGGCGGAAGATTCAAAATTGTACGCACTATATTGCTGGGGGTTCTGGACAAAAGCTCTGGAAGAAGCTCATTGTGAATACAGTACCTCAAAGCCGGGCGTTTCATCGCCTCAAGGCGAACCACACGCTTTTTTAAAAAATTTTTCAAATAACTAACAGGGTAGCGCATTGTATCAAAACCTCATACAAACATTTTTTTTAAGAAAAACAGCATCAATATAGATACAATGGCCATCTTTGGCGTACAACTGATCAAAATTGCCGACATATCTATATCCCAAAGCATCAAGCATTATGAGCAACTCATTGAATTCAGCCTGTCCCTCGTATAATCTGTCGAGATTGATTTCAAGAATGCACGCTGTTGCTTTCGCGAAAATCCTGTTTCCACCTGCAATCACCCTGTTTTCATATCCCTGTACATCAAGCTTTATCAGTATTTCATGATCCAACTCCCCCATAACGGGGCCGAGCACACTATCCAGCGTAGTCTGAGTTATTGCTATGGGTTTCTGTTCTTTCGTAAGTGGATAGTACCGCTCCGTCAGTTCCGTGGTGGCCAGCATTGATGAGGACGTAACATGTTCTTGATGCAGGATCATTTCCATTTCACCTTCCATATCCCCAACAGCAAGGTTAAATGTCACTATTCTGCCATTCTGCGTTTTGGCCCATCTTTCCAGGGCTGCAAATGAATCCGGTACTGGTTCAAAACAATACACTTTCGAATCCGCATAAAGTCCCTGAATGTACCTGGCAAACTGACCCACGTTGGCTCCCACATCGATCACAGTTTGAAAAGGTATGGAACGCAAACCGAGAAGCGTGTACTTGGGATTGTTGTGCAGTCTGGTAACGTCATAACCGGCCAATCTGAAACCGGCGCGTATCGACTGAAACAGCCGGGCGGGGATATTCATTTGCTGTGCCTCCGACACACTTCCTGAGCAACCGTCAGAATATGAACATGCTGCAATTTTCCGTCATTGTGTTTTAGGATTGTCGTCAAGGAAGCCTGAAAATACATTTTATTCATGCCTGACCTGCACGCTGACCAACGATGTCGTAAGCATTTCGTTGTCGAGCCTCTCGCGGGACGCAATAAAAACAGCCCGGGAGTGGCCGGCCTTATGTTTTGCAGGATTTGCCCAGTCCAGCGGAAACTCTTCGTGATTGGGCTGAGTAAGGGGAATATAGACATACTCGAATAAGCTTTGCAGTTGTTTGAAAATCCAAGGCCTGGTCGGTCTACAGCCTGTCCCTGAAAAAGCCTGGGTCGGACATGTTCTTGGCTCATTCAGCAAATTTATGTTATCTGATTCTCCAAAAGACACGCATGTTTCGAGAAATAGTGTTTTTCCGGTGCAATTACTTGCATATATCAGCGCCGATTCCGGATTGCTGAGATGGTACAAGAGTCCATAACAGTGAACAATATCGAATGGCTGGCCATCTATTATGTGCGGTTTCTCCATATCGAGGAGTTGTATGTTTTCCTGTGAAAATCGTTTTCTCAAATACCGGATATTTTCCGGACGGGCATCGGTAATCGTTATCTTGCACCCCCGGTCTATGTAATAATCCGAATGATCACCGATACCGGCGCCTATCTCCAGAACGGAACTTCCAGCAACCGGTATCCGTAAACTGGCAAGGTGCTCCAATCTCCGGGCAGTGTGGCGTAAGTAGTGATTTGAATGAAAACTAGAAACGACATCATCCGACGGTACTATTTTAAATCCTATCCTTTGGGTAATATTTTTGATACCGGGGAGTTGTTTGATTATTTTCATTCTATTATAACCTCATCTATTCATGTTCTATTTCAACGCCTTATCATACTAAGCCATCCAGTTTTCTCAACAGCGGGCACATTTTTAAATTTATCCAGCAACACCGAAGCTATACATGAGGCAAAAAAAGCAGAGAGCACGGCAATGGAAAGCAAACGTCTCCTTGCCGGTTTGCTTTTTTTCTCTGGAACTTTAGCCTTCTGTAACACCTGAAACGGCGCCATATCCTTGACCTCGCTCAGTTTTGACACCTCATATTGCTTTGTCAGCATCTCCACGACCGCTTCCTGTATCTTGAACTCCCGCATGAGCCGCACATACTCCTGTCCCAACTGCGGCATATTCCCCACACTGGGAATCGAACTGCTTCCTCCCCCCCTTCCTTCCAATCCGCCGATCTGCGCCCGCAGATTGGTAACCGTCGCCCTGGCAGCCTTGACTTCCTGGCTGGTATCGGTATACTGCCGTCTAAGCGTGCCAAGCTCAACCTCTTTAATTGCCAGTTGAGCACGGAGCTGGGCAACTCCGGCAATGGTTGCCTGGGCCTGGTCGGTGACGGAAATAGCTTTGTTCCTGGACTGAAAACTCTTGAGAGAGTCTTCAGCGCGGCTCAAGTCGGCGCGTGCTTCAGCAATCCGTTTTTCAAGGAACAGACGGTTCTTGCCGGCTCCGGTCATACTCAACCCGGCGGCAAGCTTACCCAGCTCATCCACGTAGGCATTGGCCATGCCTGCAGCCCGTTTGGGATCTTCGTCATCCACCGTAATGGTAATGACTCCATCCTTCTTCCCCAGAGTAATGACCGCAATTTTATCCAACTCCCCATAAACATCAGCCCGGTATTTTGCTTCGTACAAATCGAGCAATTTGAAACGGTCAATGATTGGATCTTTGACAGTTTCACTTTTGAGCATAGTAACGTATAAATTACCGGTTGTTTTGGTGCTTATAGCCCCGCCGCCCGCCCCAGACAGGCCTCCCAACTGCGATAAAAGCGCCCCCATGCTTCCACTGTCGTCATCGCTGGGGACGATCATCGTCTTGGCGGTATAGATGTTGGGCATAAGCAAGATGACCGGAACGGCAAGAATTGCAACACAACAGGTAATCCCAAAAATCATTTTTTTGTATTTGGCAATAACCAGCAGGTAGTCGAGCAAACCAGGAAAGGAGTGTGGGAGCTGTGAACCGGTATTATTTGTATCAGTCTGTTGCATTGCAGCTCCAAAAGAAAATAGTTATCATACGGGAATCTTCAGAAGGTACGGTTAAGAAGGCTTATGAACAATGCCGCCATGCTCAAAAGAACGACAACACGATTTCGTTTTGCATCTTCGCTGATCAGGATGAGCTTGTAGGCCAGAAAGAGAACGATCGACTTGCCTGCCACCATCAGAAGATGATATCGCACGATAATTTCGTCCGGCATAAGCGGCACAAAAATCACTGCCAAAAGAACAAGCAGCTCAATTGCCGAACTTGTCAGTATGTGGAAACGTTTGCGAATGAGAATTTTGATTCCAACTATTACTGCAAGAAAGGCAAACAGATACGCGGATAGCGTGATAATGGAAATACCCGCGATGGTTGCGGAACGTCCATAATTTTCGATCTCGTAAAGAAGGTATGCGCCTGCAACATAAAGGCTTATCAGAAGAAGCTGGTTTGCCCAGGAGCCATTGCACGCGAACCCCACCATAAGCAAACATAAAAGAATCGCCAAGGCGACCGTGTGATAGGAAGAGGGCGCAAGTTCAACAGAAAATGTCAATGCAAGGAAGATTACAATGAGGTAACGGGCGAGGAACAGCAACCTGTTACAAAACCGTTCCAGGGAGACGGGCCATGTCATTTTGAAAAATGGCGCATCGCTTTTTGTCTTGTTGTTACCTGCGGACTTGAATCTTGAGACCCCAAAAAGCAGCAGGTAAACCGCGGACATTGCGGTTATCAGGAACAGCAGCAGCAAAAAGTCACCGACATTGTAATAGAGCACTCCCACTGCGGCCATGAAATATGACCAGCCGCATACCGACAACACCGCAGCTTTGTGCCCCAACCCAATATTGAGGAGACGGTGATGGAGGTGGCCCTTATCGGCACCCATGACAGGCCGGTTATCTGCCAAACGGCAAGTAATGACATACAGCATGTCGAAAAGCGGTACGGAGAGAATTATCAGGATCGCGGCCGGGGAGATGGAAGAAGAAACATTAAGCAGTTTCACGGCAAGCATCCCGAGAGTGAATCCAAGCAGATTGCTGCCAGCATCACCCATGAATATCCGGGCTGGATAAGAATTATGTACCAGAAAACCAATGACTGCCCCCAGCAATGCAATACAAACAAAGAAAACCTGAAACGCCCCGGTTTTAAATGCCAGGATTGCCAATGCCAGACAGGCTATGGCCGAAATACCGCCCGCCAATCCGTCAAGCCCGTCGATCATATTCAATGAATTTATCAGGCCGACAATACAGAATATGGTAAACGGAATTGCAATTTCCGCCGGAAGCTCAATGCTCCCCGCAAATATAAATTCGCCGAGTCTTTGGACATGGTTATGACTGAGAATCACTCCAACACTTGTTCCGGCAATCTGCCCCGCCAGTTTCTGAACCGCTGTCAAATCACGCAAATCATCAACGAAACCAACAAAAAAAATGATTAATCCACCGGCAACAAAACCGGATACAAATGGGCTTGTCGAGCAAAACAACAGCACCGATATCAACAAACCACATTGTATGGCAATTCCACCAAGACGCGGGATTGCCTTGACATGGACCTTGCGTCCGTTATCCGGCACGTCGACACCGCCAACCCTGACTGACAGGCTATGAAGAGACGGCATAATCAGGAGCGAAGCCACCAATGCCGTAAAAAAAATGCTGAACAGTTCAAAGGGAAGCATTTTTTCGGATACTCCTTCCCCCCATACGCATGGGGTTATAGGTCTGTCATAGCTGTTCAGCTTTACCTTAACCCCAGGAAGATTGTACCAGCCGAAAGCGCAATCTGGGAAATAATGGTGGTGATATCCTTGATATTTCGCAACCAGGCGGTTCTTTCGATTTTCTGGGGAACGACAAGGGTATCCCCTGAATCGACATTGGTAGAAAGAAAACCGTTATGAAAGAAGAAAGAACGTGCCTGATTATTGCTGTAAACCGTTCCATCCGCCTTCACCAAGTACATCTCGTCCTCGTCCCCGTCACTGGTCGGACCGCCTACCCTTTCTAGATAGTAAGCCACATCCTTACGCGGCTCAAACAGGGAAGTGGTGGGATTGTAAACGTTGCCGAGAACATTGACGCTCTTCGGATCGGAAGGAACGTAAAGAGCATCTCCGCCGGCAAGCTCGACATCATAGGGTGTTCCCTTAAGGTTTTCAGGCGTAGTCAGCTTGATAATCACCCTGCCCTCAGCCTTTTTCGTTTTGAGAATTGCTATGCTGCGCTCAAGCCCTTCCATTGTCGATTTTGCAGCTTCCACTTCCTCTTTGGACACAGCCGCGGAGACAGAGGAAGCCTTTTTGCTGATCACATCCTCCTCGGCGCGGATCAAAGCCTCGTCCATCCGTTGCTGTTGAATCTTGCGAGCAGATTCACGCGTAAATTTCGCCCCTTTGGGATATGCTTTGTCGGTAAAGCCGCCAGCCCTGGCAATCACGGCACTGAGCCGCTCTCCCTTGTAGACCGGGTAAACGCCGGGAAAAACGAATTCCCCGGAAAGCGTGACATAACGGTCCTTTGCCTCCGTCCAGTTGGGAATCCGCCGCACAATCAGTTCATCGAACGGTTCAAGCGTCAAGTTGTGCGCGGGATTCCCTTTTAACGCTTCTTCCAGGTTAATCATGATCGGTTCCTGCTGCGCCTTATCCCCCACAACACGAAAACGGCTGACTTCGGCGTTCTTCAGGTATGCCGCAGCACTGGGATTGCCGGCCTGAAGCAGCAGGTCACGCACCGTCATATCCTTAAGCAGGGGAAATTCTCCCGGTTCCTGCACCTCACCACTGGCACGCACATACATCCTTTCCTGGAGTTCCCATTTGCTGAAAAGCTTGATGGTGTCAAACTCCTGAATCTCGATATCCTGCCCGGAATCGCCCGCCAGGGCCTTTTCCAGATCAAGCAGAATCTTGCGCGGTTCAAGAGTGGGAGGGTAAAGCCGGGTAACCTCGATTGTTGAGGCATATTCGGGGAGCAAGACCTGGCGGTTCAGTACGGAACTGATCCTGATACCCGGTTTCAGGGCGTAGAAGCCGGGGCGCTCCAGGTGCCCTTCCAGCTTGAAATGATTGCGGAGTAAGCGGTTAATGGGAAAGACCTTGACGATGTCCATGTCCTGGACAGGTATGTTGCTGGCAAGTTCGTCAAAAGTCTTGCCGGACGAAGCCGGATCAAGGTTCAGGTCGATGACCTGTTTCTTTTGGTTGGCAATCACACGTGAGATCTGGATGCGCTGAAGGTAGCCGGTAACCGTCACCCCCTCTGCAAGCCCCAGCAACTCCCGTAAGGTAGTCTCGTTTCTCAGCTCATAAATGGCTGGCCGTTTCACCATTCCCGCAACCGCAGCAATACGCCCGATTACCGGCACTAAGATGGTATCGCCGGATGCAAGACGAACATCCTTTCGCTTGTCGCCGGTCATGAAAAAGTCGTATAGGTCGATGTTCTCTTCAGGCTTGCCCATGCGGCGAATTTTGATGTTTCTCAAACTACCATTTTTGGTCGGACCACCGGCCGCCGCCAAGGCATTCAGGACGCTTGCCAGAGAACTGACCGTATAGTCGCCAGGCGCATTGACTTCCCCAATCACCGAAACCTTGTTAGTGCGCAGCTTCCCCATATTCACGGCCAGATCAAAATCGCGGAAGACTTTGGCCAGGTGTACGCGAAAAACCCCTGGCAGCTTACCGAAAGGCAAGCCGGCAACACTGACTGGCCCGATCCTGGGAAGAATCACTTCACCACCACTGTTGACGATGAGCTCATAATTTCCTTCAATACTCCCCCAGACAGTAAGCACAATTGAGTCGCCGTAACCGACCAAGTAGTCGGGGCTGACCTGGACATCGATCTGCGGCAGCAGGGAAAGGTTTTGAAAATAATTGTAACCGAACTGGGTCAGGGTACTGGCCGGGTTTTCATCCGAAACTTCAGCAGGTTCTACGATCTCATCAGCGCTGATCAGCTTTTCGATCGGAGAAGGTAAGGAGGGTTCTTTTTTTGTCTGTTCTTTTATTTCACTTTGTCCTTTAGTTTCTTCCGACTCCTGTTCCTTCGACTCCCCGGACCGTTCCGGAGCCGCCTCCGCGGAGGCGGGTTTGGCCTTGTTGGAGTCAAAGAGCTTTGCTTGCCCAGTCTTGGGAATATCCGGCATAGTTGGCGAAAGAGAAACAAAAGGAGAGTCATTACTTTTGGTCTTCTTCAGCACCCCTTCATCAGAAGCAGCAGCGGCAAGACAATGGATCGGCATTAGCATGACAATGAGGACAACGAGCAAGTTTGCGGGATGAACTGGTATTTTCACGAATATCCTCTAAACTGAAATATGAAAATATATTGCATGCTATGATGACATTACGTCTCAATGTCACTGACTGTTTCAAATGATAGCAAAGCCTATTAAAAACACAAATGAGGGACATCTTTAATTTTGAAATCAAACCATCCTGTCATACATAACAAGCCTAAATCATTAAAAATAAAGTCAGGAAGCGCGGAACATGTTTTACGGAGATCCATGTTAATGATTGCAATTTTTAAATTTTTCAATATAGTCAACACTAGAACAATTATATTAATTAACAATAATTTACATTAACTATTAGACCTATAATTAAATACAAAGGCCTGCTTCAAAAACTTCGAAGACCTGTTGAAGTCATTGATCCGGCTTGCCCCGAACTTTGCGATTTCACATTGAATACAAACGTATTCCAATGGGTCCGGGCGGATTTTAATGTTTCGTGAATTGTGTGAATGACCAACTGGAGGACTATGATGAAGATTCGTTTTTTGACGTATCGAGTTAAATTATTTCCGGTTTTTGCTATTATATCCCTATTGCCGTTCTTTTTTTGCAGTCCAGCAAAAGGTATGGAGCCCGCTTCGAACAATGTCCCGCTCGATAGCCCCGTTTATCTGTATCTGGACAAACTGATCGGCCTGGGCCTGATCACCTCCGATATACGCGGCATCAAGCCGTATTCCAAGGCTGAGGCCGCTCGAATGGTCTTGGAGGCCGAACAGAATCTCGAAAAACTTGAAGGCGAAAAGAGCGCCCGGTTTGCCACTGAACTTATACAGCGGATCAAGCAGCTCACCCCCCGCGAAATATCCTTAAAGACAAGTACAGAGGAAGTCCCAGTCTTTTCGGCAACCCCAGTCGCATCGGCGCGCCTGCGTTCCGTATACCTTGACGGCGCCGCCCGCAGCTATGAACGCCCCGTAAATGATTCGGGCGGCGATGGCCCATTCGGCATCGGCTCCGGTTTGCGTCCAAAAAATTCCTACCCTACTATTGCCCACCAACATGGAGTCGAAGGTACCCCGCTTCTCGAGGGAAATGAGGGAGCCCGTTACCTGAACCGGGAAAACGTGCAGTTCCAGTTTACCACCGAGGCATTTCTGACCAAATACTCCGCCGCCCTGATCGAACCCCTCCTGCTGTATCAACAGACGGGCGCGACCCAAGTCTATGTAAACAAGCTTTATGCCAAAGTCGGCGGAGGCTTTTTAGAGCTCGAAGTCGGCCGGGACGCCGCATGGCTCGGTCCCGGCAACCGCACAGCCATCACCCTGAGCAACAATCCCCGCAACCTGGACCTGGTGAAGCTATCCAGCCCGGAACCTATTACGGTTCCATACCTTGGCACGTTCAAATATCTCGTGCTTGTGTCACAGCTGGACCGCAGCAACACCAACGGCGTTGTGCGTCAACCCTGGTTCAGTGCGTTCAAACTTTCGATCAAACCTGCCGATCCTGTGGAAATCGGCTTTAACATGGGGCGCCAGCAAGGGGGCCCCGGCACAAATTCCAGCTTCGGCGAGACCCTCCGCAGTCTGGCGACGGGCAGAAATAGCGACAGCGCCAACAGTGTAGCAGGCTTCGACATCCGGTATCGAATTGCTGCCTTGCGCAACATGGAGGTGTACGGAGAGCTCTCCGGAGAAGACAACGCTTCCGTCCTGCCGACCGCAAATAGTTACGTGGCTGGAATCTATCTGCCCAACCTGACATCCGACGGCCGCAATGAACTACGCTTTGAGTATTATTACGGTCACAACATCCTTTCCACCCACGGCACCTACCAAGAGGGGTACGTGAACCGCGGCATGAACCTTGGCCCTTTCCAGGGCGGCGCGGCGCAGCAGTATTTCCTCCGCCTCACGCACTTCTTCTCGGCGCGCAATTATCTTTCCCTCGACTACATCCGTACCATTCGTGGCAACCAGGGGACAGTGAAGGTAAACAGCCAGGGCGACTACGACCCGAACGGCACCTTGCAGTCCAAAGAACAGGCCAATGCCGGAAGGATATCCTGGAGTTTCCCCGTATTCAAAAATCTGGACATGCATGCCATGTATGGGTATGAACACATCGAAAATTTCAACCTCAGAAGCGGGGTAAACCAGGAGAACCATCTGCTTATGATCGACCTGGGATACAATTACTGAAGGTCTGGCAGCTTCTCATTGCATTCATTCCATATCTGAAGTCACCTCCCCTCTTGGTCGCTGTCTAATCGATCAAACACGTAACCATTTCTTTTTCTTACCTCTCTCCCTAAAAAAAGACCAATACTATCTTTTTTGTTTATTATGTTTTTTTCGCATGGTATTATGATTCTGCGAGTATTTTGTCGCCACCGATTACTCCACCTCAAAAAGGAGATCGCCATGAACCTCATCGAATGCACCATTAAGATAAAGGAAGAAGCTCAAGCTCACTATGAACGGCTCGCGACATCAGTAACCGAAAAAGATATGAAGCGAATTTTTACCCTGCTGGCTGCAGCCGAAGAAGAGCATCTGCGAATGCTCAGGGACATGAAAGACCGTGTACCCGTAAAATCGAACGGTTTTGGACTGGATGCTAATGTCTGCTCCTACAGACCGAAAATAGATTCAACCAATGTTCGTGAATCACTGGCAAACGACCCTGATGCATACCGGCATGTTTCCAAGGAAGAAAGTGAAACAATCGGGTTCTTTGAAAGGTTGGCCAACGGAACCAGCGATGAGGGAATGAAAAACCTGTGCATGAGGCTTGCCGATCAGGAACGGGAGCACCTCAGCAAAATCGAAAACATTTACTCGTTTGTGGAAGACCCATGGACCTACCTGGAATGGGGAGAGTTCAGCAACATGAAAACATTGTGACATAATCAGGAAGAAGACTTCTTGAAACTCCAACCCAGGAGGAGAAAAAAAGAAGAATACTTTTGACGCACTATTATTGAGAGGGCTCCCCAAGGGGGGCCCTCATTTAGCATTAACAAGCACGCATATTCGTTGAGCCCGGAGGGGACAGATCATGGAACCCAAGCTGCGCATGGTGCTGCCGGATCAGGAACTTCTCAAATTTTACGAACAGATGTTTCTGGCACGCGAATTTGAAGAGCAATGTGCGGAACAATATACAAAAGGCAATATCACCGGTTTTCTGCATCTCTATAGCGGTCAGGAGGCGGTGGCCGTAGGCGCAACCGCCGGTTTGCACCGCGATGATTACATTCTCTCGGCCTATCGCGAACACGCCCAGGCAATTGTGCGAGGAGCCAAACCAAAACGGGTCATGGCCGAATTGTTCGGCAAAGCCACCGGCATCTGCAAGGGAAAGGGAGGCTCCATGCACCTCTTTGACCCGGCAATCAATTTCATGGGAGGGTACGCCATTGTGGGCGGTCAGTTCCCCATTTCAGTCGGCCTGGCATTTGCCGCCCAATACCGTGGTGAGGATCGCATCGCCGCCTGCTTCTTCGGCGACGGCGCCGTCAATCAGGGTACCTTTCACGAATCCCTCAACTGGGCGCAACTCTGGCAACTTCCGGTTCTTTTTATCTGTGAAAATAATTTCTACGGCATCGGCACTGAAGTACACCGCTCATCTGCCTTGGCCTCCATTCACCGCCGTACGTGCGGGTACGACATCCCTTCGGAAAAAGTTGACGGCATGGACGTAATTGCCGTCTACAAAACCGTCAGGCACGCTGCCGAAAAAGTACGCGAAAGCGGACGCCCCTATTTCATCGAAGCCACAACCTATCGCTTTCGCGGCCACTCCATGGCAGACCCGGGCAAATACCGGTCATCGGCCGAACACGAATTATGGAAAACTCGCGACCCCATTCCCAACTATGCTAAGCGCCTGGTCGAAGAAGGGATAACCACCCGCGAGACGCTGGACTCAATTGAAGCGCGCTGTAAAAGAATAGTGGACGAAGCGGTGAAATTTGCCGAAGAATCGCCTTGGCCGGAAGATAGCGAAGTTTACAACGATATTTATGTTTGATTCCGGAGATACTCCATGTCTGAGATGACCTATCGCGACGCACTCAATCTGGCTCTGAAGGAAGAAATGCGCCATGACCCCTCAGTGGTTGTTCTGGGTGAAGACGTGGCGCTGTACGAGGGTTCTTTCAAGGTTACTCGTGGCCTGCTGGCCGAATTCGGCGAAGAGCGGGTCAGGGACACCCCCATTTCGGAAAACACCATCATCGGCGTATCCGTTGGCGCTGCCATGGGCGGCTTGCGCCCGGTGGCCGAGTTGATGACGGTCAACTTCGCCTTGCTGGCCATGGATCAGATCATCAACCACATGTCCAAAATCCGCTCCATGTTCGGCGGCCAGACATTTATCCCCATGACGATCCGCATGCCGGGCGGTGGAGGAAGCCAACTGGCAGCCCAGCATTCCCAGAGCCTGGAAACCTATTTCATGCACTGCCCCGGCATCAAGGTGCTCTATCCGTCAACACCTGCCGATGCAAAAGGACTCTTGAAAAGCGCTATCCGCGACAATAATCCGGTTATCTTTCTGGAGCATGAACTTCTTTACAACAGCAAGGGGCAAGTCCCCGATGACCCCGAATTCCTGATCCCCATCGGCAAGGCCGAGATCAAACGCCCCGGCAGCCAGGTCACCATTGTATCCTACGCCCGCATGACCATCCTGGCGCTACAAGCGGCCGAAGAGTTGGAAAAGGAAGGGATTTCCTGCGAAGTCGTTGATCTGCGCAGCTTGGCTCCATTGGATGAAGAGGCAATTATCGGCTCAGTCCGCAAAACCGGGCGGGTCGTGGTTGTGGAAGAATGCTGGCGCACCTGCGGCCTGGGAGCGGAAATTTCTTCCCGCATCTTTGAAAAATGTTTTGACTCTCTCCTGGTTCCCGTCAAACGCGTTTCAGGATTGGACGTGCCCATGCCCTACTCGCGCAAAATCGAAAAAATCTGCATTCCGAGCAAGGAAAGCATTGCGCAGGCAGTGCGCGACGTAGCTTCGGGCAGCTATTGAAACAGGAAACCTTCCGTATCCCCACAACTCCCCTGCCTCCTATGTGAAGCAAGGGAGTTTTTCTGTGTTATGCTTTCTCTACAATTGCATAGACTTGGATTCGGATAGAGACATCGCCGGACCATCGCCATGAGCATTGGCGAAAAGAGAGGGAAACCACATGGCCATAGAAATAACCATGCCCAAATTGTCGGATACCATGACCGAAGGGCAGTTTGTCTGCTGGCGCAAGAATGTGGGCGACCAGGTTGAGCGGGGCGACATTATCGCCGAGGTGGAAACGGACAAAGCTGTCATGGAACTGGAGGCCTTTGCCTCGGGCATCCTCATCAAAATCATTGCCAAGGAAGGAGAGACGGTTCCGGTCGGCACGGTGCTGGGGCTGATCGGCGAAGCAGGAGAAATGTCCCAAGCAGCCGAAGCTCCATCACCGGAAACGAAGCCCGAGACAGAGACAGAAGTTGCCGTGAATGTTTCTAAGACGGCTGCACCGGTTTCACCGGCACCTGCCGAGCAACCGGTAGCGGTTCAGCAAACGCCGGACCATGAAAAGGCTTCGCCGATGGTTCGCCGCGTGGCTCGCGAGCAGGGTGTCGACCTAAACAAGGTTGAGGGAAGCGGGCCGGAAGGAAGGATCACGCAAGAAGATCTGCAACGCTACATGACTGACCGTGAGACCAAGGCGCAGCCCCCTTCCGGCGCTCTCCTCCCGCCGAAGGGAGAGGAAACGCAGGCTCAACCACAGCCAGAAGAGATTGTAAAAACGACAACGGTGCCTAGCGCCATGAGACGGGCCATTGCCAACGAAGTAACCCGTTCGTGGCATGAAATACCGCATTTCGGCGTGACCATGGAAATCGGCATGGATACCTGCCGGGAAATCGTGAAAGAACTGAAGGGGAGCGAAAATGAGGTTGGTTATCAGGCTTTGATCATCAAGGCATGCGCGATTGCCCTTGAACGTTTTCCCGGACTCCTGGCAACAAATGCCGCGCCTGCTGATGATATTTCCATAAGCTTTGCCGTTTCCCTGGAGAACGGATTAATGATGCCGGTCGTCAGACAGTGCCAGCGTCTTTCATTGCCTGAAATAACGCGTGAAGCAGCACGCCTGGTCGACAAAAGCCGCGCCGGAAAACTATCGGCAACGGAAATGAGCGGCGCGCGGTTTTCAATATCCAATCTGGGGATGTATGGTGTCGATGAATTTAATGCCCTGATCATGCCGGGACAAACGGCCATTCTGGCGCTGGGAGCGGTAAGGGAACGCGCTGTGGTACGAGAGGGGAAAATCGTCATTGCGCCAACCATACGGGTCACTTTATCGTGCGATCACCGTGTGGTGGATGGTGCCTATGCGGCCGCATTCCTGGCGGAATTGCGCCGCATCCTTGAACAGCCGGTTACGCTGCTGGTGTAATCATCACCTGAATCCGTAATGCCGAAATACCGAGGTATGAAGGCGTTACAGATTCAGGTATTATTCCCGCCTTATACCTGCACGCGCCAATTCGCCATAGACACTCACCGGAAGCGGACGGCCATCCTTCAACTGCAGAACCGACAGATGCAAATGGCTCGGAGAGCGGTGCTTTGCGGCATTAAAACCACTGCGTCCCACGTTTGCAAGCCAATCCCCCGGCTTGACCATATCCCCCAGCTTCACAAACAGATCACTGTTGTGGGCATAGTAGACCAGCAGATTATTGGCCGGATCATAAATCCAGAGGTATTTTCCGCCCCGCAGAGCACTGCCTTGCTTCCATTCCCGTTCCAGCGCCACCACAATCCCACCGGTAAGCGAAAGCACCTTGACCGGTTTCCCGGTTCGATCATCCAGGCAATCCTGGTTGCGGTCATGGATAAAGATATCAAAAGCAGGATGCCCGCCGTGGCGGTTACCGGTGAAATAATCATAACCCGAAGCGATGTAGCCTTTGTTCCGGCCACCGGTAATGGCGTGTGCATCATAGCCTGCCAGGGGAAATACCCAGGCATCCTTCCCGTAATCGGCTCCGCCCTTCCGGTAATACTCGGTTCGCAACTCGGCCAGCAGGCGCTTCAACTCCTTACGGGCCGCATCCCTGCCGATTTTCCCGTCCCGCACCAAGGTGTTCAAAGAATTGAAGCGCTCGGCAGCAGATGTCGATATGGACGCCGGCCCGGCCTTGGTCGGAGATTCCGTCAGTTCTGCCAGATCGAGCGAATCAGCGGACAGTGCGACATGGGGAAAAATAGTTACCAAACAGAAAACAGCGGACAGTGGTATGCGGCAAAGAAAGTTCACGGGATATCCAATGGGCAGGAAAATAGTCGCAAATTGCAGAGTAAAAGCATATCATCCCATTTGTGACGAAACAACACAATAGAGTGAGTAATTAAAAAATTATGCAAATTTCCAAAAAAAATATTCTCTCGTTTCTCAAAAAGCAGGATGGAGCAATACACTTCGCCGGAATCCTGCGCGAGTTCGGCGGGCGTCACGTCAAATACGAATTGAAACGCATGCTGGATGACATGGCCGAAGATGGTGAACTGGTCAGATTCAAGGGCAACAGCTATTCGCTGGCAACGGCAGTCAAAAGCATCCGTGGAAAACTTTCCACCCACCGCGACGGTTATGGCTTTGTCACCCCTGAAGGAGGCGGCGAAGATATTTTCATTCCCCAGCGATACATGAAAAGCGCCATGCATGGCGACACTGTCGAGGTACGCGCCGAACGGAGCCGCATGGGAGGCGGCAAGCAGGAGGGACGCATTATCACCGTTGTCGAGCGGGCCACCAGCCGCATCGTGGGACGTTATGAGGAAACCCGCCGTGGCGCCATCGTCATCCCCGAAGAAACTCGCCTCAACATGATAATCGCCATCCCACCCAAGGGCCGCGCCAGAGCCGAAGATGGTCAGCAGGTGGTGGTGGAATTGAGCTCCTACCCCGTCGGCGGCCGGCCGGCCGAGGGGCGCATCGTGGAAGTGCTGGGCTGGCCCGATGATCCTGAGGTTGAGGTGCAGTCGGCTATCCGTCGTTTCGAATTGCCATACATCTTTGGCAAGGACGCCATGGCCGAAGCCGAGGCGATTCCCGAAACCGTTGCAACGAAAGATCTTGAGGGGCGTGTAGATCTGCGTTCTTTACCGACGGTAACTATTGATGGCGAAACCGCCCGGGATTTTGACGACGCCGTCTCCCTGCGGAGCGAGGGCAATAACTTTCGTCTGTGGGTCTCCATTGCCGATGTATCCAACTACGTCAAGCCGGACAGCCCCCTGGACCGTGACGCCTATCTGCGCGGAACGTCGGTCTATTTTCCGGATCGCTGCATCCCCATGCTGCCGGAACGGCTCTCCAATGGCATCTGCTCGCTCAATCCCCAGGTTGATCGGCTGACCATGACTGCCGAGATGCTTTTTGACAAAAACGGCAGCATGCTGGAATCCGCATTTTACCCCAGCATCATAAAAAGTGCAGCCAGACTAACCTACACCCAGGTGAAGCGGATCATTGTGGATGAGGACAGGGAAACTGCCGAAACATACCGGGCACTGGTTCCCATGCTTCTGGAAATGAAAGAGTTGGCCCTGATCCTGATGGCAATGCGCAAGAACAGGGGCAGCATCGACTTTGACCTGCCTGAACCCGAGATCATCATTGGCTTGACCGGCCAGACCGAAGACATCATCCGCGCGGAACGCAATCTGGCACACCAACTGATCGAAGAGTTCATGCTGGCTGCCAACGAAGCGGTTGCAACCTATATTACCGGCAAAGACATCCCCTTTCTCTACCGCATCCACGAAAACCCCGATCCGGCCAAGCTGATCAATTTCCAGGAATTCGTTTTCGGCTTTGGCTACGAATTCCCCATGGTCGATGAGCGGGTCAACCCGGCCGACCTGCAGCGCCTGCTGGCCAAAGCTTCCGGCCGTCCTGAAGAACGGATGATCAACTATGCTTTGTTGCGCTGTATGAAGCAGGCTCGTTATGCCGCGGAGAACCTGCATCACTTCGGACTGGCATCCCGCTGCTATTGCCACTTCACCTCCCCTATCCGCCGCTACCCCGACCTGGTCGTGCACCGGATACTGAAGGCGGTATTGGCCCTAACCCCCTCCCCCTTGACGGGGGAGGGTTGGGGTGGGGGTGAAGATGCCAATTCCACCGATTCCGCTCATCACAACTTCACCCACCCCCTACCCCCCTCCCGTCAAGGGAGGGGGAATTCTAAACGAGCTGAGAAACAGCTCTCCATCGTCACCCAAAACCTGGGCGCCATCGGCGAACACACCAGCAAACGCGAGCGTGTGGCCATGGAGGCTGAACGGGACATCGTCGAACTGAAAAAAGTCCAGTTCATGCAACAGCATTTGGGCGGAGAATTCGACGGCTTCATCACCGGCGTCACCGGCTTCGGATTTTTCGTAGAACTGGATGAATTGTTCGTGGAAGGTTTGGTACACATTTCCACTCTGGAAGATGATATATATACCTTTGTGGAAAACAAACACTCCCTCATCGGCCGCACCCGGAAGCGGGTCCTGCGGATAGGCGATAAGGCGCGGGTCAAAGTGGCGGCGGTCAATCAGGCAACGCGACGAATCGAGTTTGTACTGATTGAGCACGCCTCATCCACGCCGCAAGCATCAGTCTCAACTGATACAACCGAAGAGTATCCGCGCATTCCCATCAGGGGCAAGCGCTTGCCAGGGGCCGCGCGAGAAAGCGCTGCAGAAGAGAAGGAAGCGCCAAGAAAAGGGGCGTCACGAACCAAAGGGAAAAACTCACAAAAAGGGATGCCGAAACGCGGCATAAGGAAACGGCGCTAAAACAGCCTCCGGCCAAGGGCCACAACTGAAATAACTTGAAAGCAATCAAGTAATATGGAATACAGAACTTATAACGTATCAGCCTGAAACGCTACGGTCACCACGAATCTATGTATACGAAACATTTCGGCTTCACCGAAAAACCGTTTGCCCTGACTCCCAATCCCCGGTTCATGTACTTAAGCCATAACCACAAGGAAGCCTTTGCTCACCTTCTCTATGGCATTAACAACCGCCACGGATTCATGTGCCTTATCGGCGAAGTAGGCACCGGGAAGACCACTCTCCTACGCACCCTGCTGAGCCGTCTTCAGGACCAGCACTATCGTACCGCCTTAATTTTCAACCCTTGCATGAGCGACATCGAGCTTCTGCAAAGCATCAACCAGGAATTCGGTATCTGTTCCAGCAGTGATCAGGCCAGTGAACTCCTTAACATGCTGAATCATTACCTGCTTTCCGAAAACAGCCAGGGACACACCGTCGTGCTGGTGATCGACGAGGCTCAGAACCTTCAGCCGGAAGTTCTGGAACAGATCCGGCTGATTTCAAACCTGGAAACCGAAAACGACAAGCTCATACAGATCATTCTCGCAGGACAGCCAGAACTCAAGAAACTCCTCAAAAAACCCGAACTGCGCCAACTCAACCAGCGCATTGCGGTCCGTTACACGCTCAAGCCGATGAATCGGGATGAAACCGAAGCATATATCCGTCATCGCCTTGAAACAGCCGGAAACGACTGCCGTGCTTCTTTCAGCAGCCGCGCCATTGGGATGATCCATCTCTACTCCCGCGGAATACCCCGCATGATCAATATTCTTTGCGATCGCGCACTGCTGAATGCCTATTCCCACGAAGTGCATCACATTGAGGCATTGACGGTCTTCAAGGCCATATGGGAACTCCGGGAACTACCCACCCCTGGGCCTGCAAAAGAATATCACCCGTCCGCAACCGACAGAAGACGCAAAAAAGGTTTTTTCTCCGGCCAGAAATCTCCTCGAATACTCAGCAAAGCCGCATCGGCGCCTCAACCGGAAGAGCAGTACATGGAGCAGTCTGTTCATGAGCCCGGCTCATCAGAACTGTTCGATCTCGGTGAAGAGTTGCGGCTGGAATTGAATGACGAGCGGATCTTCGACACAGAATCCGATTCCGGCAAGGGATTATCACTGCTCCACAGCATGATGGAGGCGCTGAACGATCCGGACATGCAGGGGGGCATCCTGCTGCTGGTACTCAGATTTGCTGCGGAGTATCTCAATCGCGCCGTTATCTTTATGGTACAGGACTCGACCGTTTCAGGGGTCGGCCAGTTCGGAATCGGTGACGAAACAATAAACGGCGATGAAAGGGTGCGCGCAATCAATTTTTCACTGGAATCCGGCTCCATGTTCCGCACCCCCTATCAGACCGCCAGGGCGGCAACCATCAAACCGGAAGTAACGACTGTCAACAGGTTGATTTTCGACCAGCTCGGCGGAGAAGTTCCGGATGAAGTATTTATTGGCCCGATTGTCAGCCGGTCACGAGTGATCGGTTTCCTGTACGGCGATAACCTGCCGGACAAAAAAAAGATCGGCAGAACGGAATCGCTTGAAATATTTCTGTCGCAGACAGGTGCGGCACTGGAAAAAACCATGCTTGAACGCCAGCTTCAGGAAAGGGGCGGTCGGTAAGCGAGGGAATTTGCCCTACTGCTGACGACAACGTGACACTATGAGTACAATCCTGCGAGCGCTTAAAAAGCTTGAGCACGAAAAGGCTTCCAACAAACCGGACCCGGCCGACATCGACCTGGAATTCCTGGACAGCCCGCCGCCTGTTCCCCGCCGTTCCCCCCTGAAAGGTGTTCTGATGGTGGGTCTGCTGCTTGCCTGCGGCAGCGGGGCAACCTACCTGTTCATGACCCGGACAGGAAAAACACCTGCGCCTGCCCCGACAACTCGGCCTGCCGCACCCCAGACCCGGCAGGCTGTTGTTTTGAAGCCGGCTACTTCAGCCCGTCCCAATGCTCTGGCGCTCGCGAACAGGAGCAGCGCCACCTCTCCTCACGCCGCATCCGCTCCCCCGGTGCAGGCGCAGCAAAAGCCAACTCCTGCAGCACGGCACGCCAAGGTACAGCCAGAGCATCAAGACGAAGAAAAACCTGTTAAAAAGCAGCGCGTGACGAAAACCGCGAATACAGCCGAACCTGAGAAGCGGGTCAGATCGTCCTCTTCGATTACCGTCAACGGCATTGCCCTTTCCGATGGAGAAAAACGCAAGGCCATTGTCAATGGCATGTCGGTCTCAATCGGCTCTGTAGTTGAAGGAGCGCGAATCGTGGATATCCAGGAAAATCGCGTCCAGTTCAGCCGCGGCAACAGGACATTCGAAATTTCGGTCGGCAATACGGAACGGTAAAGTGCTGCTAATCGAAGAATGTGGCTGACGCTGAAAAAAATCCCGAACTAGAGTTGGGATTTACCTTCACTACCATTCTCAAAAACCATTCATGCCCAACTCTGCTGAGTCACCTTACCAGCTTAACCCCATCCCCTCCCTAACCCTCCCCTTGAAAGGGAGGGATTTAAAAACTCCTCCCCCTTCAAGGGGGAGGCAGTTCGTCCGGCAGGTGAGAAAGCAGGGGGTAGCAGGAATGGGTCAGAATGTTTGGCGGATTTTGATGATAATGTGTGGTGATAACAGAGAAGTGGCTATCATGGGTCATAGGGGGTCTACGTTTTCTATTTTATGTAGATGTAGACGCTACTCACAATTTTCACCCAAAACTTGTCAACATTAAAGATTCGCCCCCCATTACTGCCTTTGTGGAGGCGTTTAACCATATGCAAAATGAACAGAAAAACATGCGAGATAATGCATTTGCGAAGCTTGCAGAGGGGGATGTTAGGGAGGCATTCCTTTGCATCTCACAAATCATTGCAACCGAAAATTATACTTTAGATGACTTGTATTTAGCTGGCCAATGGGCTTTAGATTCTGGATTTTACGTTGAAGCAATAGAGCTACTTACTCGTACACTTTCTGAGTCAGAGCTAGCCAAGGAAACTTGGTATATAGATTCAGCATATATTGCAAGAGCATATGCACGAATTCTAATAGGTGAATTCGCAGCTGCACAAGAAGATCTCACACAGATCAAGGATAATGTAGAATTGTCTTGGCTCTTAAATCTTCCATCTGTAAGTAAACTTTCACTTTTAGCTCAAATTTATGATGCTATTGCACATAAGCCGTAAGGCCAAAGTCCTAATTTTTAATATAATATAGGGCAACCCATAGGGGCCGCATCTACATTTTTCCCAAACGATCCAACCTCAACCGCCGTGAATCCTTTAATTTTCTGTCTTCACGGCGGTTTTGTTTTGCCTTTCCGTGGCGGCCGGTCGGAGGTTTGCCGGACTGTACGATAATCAACCGGTATTATGTAAGATTCCGAAAAGCAAAAGCCGTGACGGAGTATGTTTCCCGGCACGGCTTTTTTACTTCGAATGATTACATAATACGGATTATCGGACGGCCCGGCAAGGCTGGTGAATAGCTTCGTTTCACCCAGCCTTGACAAAAGGTTTGACTACCACCTTCACCTTGCTCGTGCAGATCATGGCATCAATCAGCATACCATCAATGAGCCTGACCACCTTCCCCGCCTCCGCCCCCCAGCACTTTGTAGAGCGTCACCTGATTGGCCAGACGGGCCAGATGGACGTTGATCAGGTCCTGTTGGGCGCTATACATGGAGCGCTGGGAATCCAGCACGACCAGATAGCTGTCCACCCCCTTGGCATAGCGCGCTTCCGACAAGCGGTAGCTGTCGGCGGTCGCCTCGGTCAGCGACTGCTGGGCCTCCATTCGATTACCCAGGGTGCCCAGGCTGGCAAGCGCATCAGCCACTTCCCGGAAAGCGGTCTGAATCGCCTTTTCGTACTGGGCCACGGCAATGTCGCGCTCCACTTTAGCCACATCCAAGTTGGCTTTGTTGATACCGGCATCGAACAATGGCACGCTGATCTGGGGGGCAAAGCTCCAGACCGCCGAACCGGGCTGGAACAAGTCCGTCAGCTTGGCGCTGGCAGTGCCGATGCTTGAAGTCAGCGTGATGCGGGGGAAAAAGGCTGCCCGGGCCGCCCCGATATTGGCATTGGCCCCTTTCAGTGCATATTCAGCCTGAAGGATGTCGGGCCGGTTCAGCAGAATTTCGGAAGACAGGCCGGGAGCCAGGTCTTGTACGGCGGTTATCGATTCCAGTTTTGTCGGCAGGAATTCCGGTGGCACCGTTTTGCCGACCAGCAGGTTGAGGCTATTCTCGGACTGGGCCAATTGAGCCGTGTAAAGAGCGATATCCACCCGGGCCGAATCCACCCGCGTCTGAGCTTGGCGCAGATCGAGTTGTGATGAAGCGCCTGCCTGAAAACGGTACTGGATCAGGATGAAGGAGGAATTCTGGCTCTCCAGCGTATCCTTTGCCAGTTGCAGCCGTTCACGGTCGGCAGCCACAGTCAACCAACTGTTGGCCACTTCGGCCACCAGGCTGATCTGAACCGCTGTCCGGGCTTGCTCGGTGGACAGATATTGTTCCAAAGCCTGGTCTTTCAGGCTACGTACCCGCCCAAAGAGATCCAGCTCGTAGGCGCTTACCCCCAGACCAACGCTGTACTCACGGGAGATGACGCTATGGCCGCTGCTGGACAGGTCGGCCGGTATGCGCTGAATGCTACCCGCACCGGTAGCGTCAATATGCGGAATCAGATCGGCCCGCTGAATCCTGTACTGGGCACGCGTTTTTTCGATATTGAGCGCCGCCACGCGCAAGTCCCGGTTGTTGGCTAAAGCCAGTTCGATAACCTTTTGCAATTGCGGATCTACGAAAAACTCCCGCCAGGGAATGTCGGCCAGTTGTTTCTGCGATTGTTTGGCAGCTTCAGCCGTATATGCCGGGCCGCTGGGCCAGGCGGCAGGTACCGGCGACTCGGGACGGCTGTATTTCGGAGCCATGGTCGTGCAACCGTTCAGAAAAAGGATTGCTCCGAGGAGAGCTACCGTGATTGTTTTGCTATTTTGCATATCGTTTACTCCGTAGAGACGCATTGCACTGTATCCCCACTCTTTTCCTCCGTAATCTGCGACTTCTTCTTGGCAAACAGGCGTGAGACCAGCACGAAGAAGAATGGGATAAAAATCAGGTCGATAAAGGTGGCCGAAAGCAACCCGCCGGCTACGGCGGTACCGATTGCATTCTGGGCCGCGGCACCAGCCCCTTTGGTAACAGCTAAGGGCAGAGTGCCGAAAAAGAAGGCCAAAGATGTCATGATGACCGGCCGCAACCTGATTTTAACCGCCATCAGGGTGGCCTCCATAAGATCATGCCCTTGATGCATCAATTCCTTGATGAACTGGATGATCAGAATGGCATTCTTGGTTGAAAGCCCCACAGTGGTAAGCAGACCTATTTGCAGATAGACATCGTTGGGGAACATCCGCAGCTTGACCGCCGTTACCGCACCCACCAGCCCCAGCGGCAACATCAGCAGGTTGACAAAGGGAATGGTCCAGCTCTCATATAATGCGGCCACGGCGAGGAACACTACCAGGAGTGAAATTGCGTACAACGCCGGCGCCTGGGCTCCGGCATGCTTTTCCTCGTAGGAGAGGCCGGTCCATTCATATCCAAACCCCGGCGGCAGTTGGGCCGCCATTTTTTCCACCTCGACCATGGCCTCGCCGGTACTGATTCCCGGCGCAGCCTGCCCCAGAATCTCCACAGCCGGAATGCCGTTGTAACGTTCAAGACGGGGTGAACCGTACTGCCAGCGGGCAGTGGCAAAGGCGGAGAACGGCACCATCAAGCCGTTCTTGTTAGTAACGTACCAGCTATTGATATCCTCCGGCAGCATACGGTATGCAGCGTCCGCCTGGAGGTAGACCTTCTTTACCCGGCCGTTCTGAATGAAATCGTTGACGTAGGTGCTCCCCCAGGCGGTGGACAGAACATTGTTGATATCGGCCAGGGATACTCCCAGAGATCCGGCCCGCACGTCGTCGATATCGAGCTTAAACTGGGGCGAATCATCCTGGCCATTTGGGCGTACTGCTGTCAGCTTGGGGTTTTTCATGGCCATGCCCAAAAGTTGATTGCGCGCCTCCATCAGTTTTTCATGCCCCAATCCGCCGCGATCCTGCAACTGGAAGTCGAAGCCGTTCGCAACTCCCAACTCCAGCACCGCCGGGGGTGAAAATGCGAAGGCCAGGCCATCCCGGATATGGGAAAAAGCTTTCATTGCCCGGCCTGCAATGGCCGGCGCCTTCAAATCTGAGGAATTGCGCAGCTTCCAGTCTTTCAGTTTTACCCAGGCCAGCCCCATGTTCTGGCCACGACCGGCAAAGCTGAACCCTGCCACGGTGATGATCCCCTCCACGGTTTTCTTTTCTTTTTCCAGAAAATGCTGCTCCATTTGCCGGAGGGTCTGAATAGTGCGCTCCTGGGTGGCTCCGGCCGGCAGTTGGAGCTGGCAGATAAGGAATCCCTGGTCCTCATCCGGCAGGAATGAGGTGGGAAGGTGCAAGAAGAAGAAGATCATGGCGGCAACGATTGCACCATACACCACCAGATAGCGTACCGGCTTGCCGAAAGAGCGGCCGACGATCCCTTCGTACTTTGTCCGACAATAGTTGAACAGATTGTTGAAGCGGCGGAAAAACCCGCTGAACCAGCCGGTCTCGCCGAAATGGTGCCCCCTGTCGATCGGCTTGAGCAGGGTGGCGCAAAGCGCCGGGGTGAGGATCATGGCCACGAATACTGACAGAATCATGGCTGAGATAATAGTGATGGAAAACTGACGGTAGATTACTCCGGTGGAACCGCTAAAAAAAGCCATGGGGAGGAAGACCGCCGAGAGGACGGTGGCAATGCCCCACAAAGCGCCGGTAATCTGCCCCATGGATTTGATGGTCGCCTCCTTGGGGGACAGCCCCTCTTCACTCATGATGCGTTCTACGTTCTCGACCACGACAATGGCGTCATCAACCAGCAAACCTATGACAATGACCAGAGCGAACATGGTCAGGGTGTTGATGGAGAAGCCGCTGACCGCCAGAACCCCCATGGTCCCCAACAACACCACCGGCACCGCGATTGTTGGAATCACGGTGGCGCGGATATTCTGCAGGAAGAGGAACATGATGATAAAGACCAGAAAGACTGCCTCGACCAGAGTATGGACAACCTCTTCGATGGAAATCTTAACGAAGGGTGTTGAGTCGTAAGGATAAACTACCTTCATGCCTTGCGGGAAATACTTCGACAACTCGGCCATCTTGGCTTTGACCCGATTGCCGGTCTCAAGCGCGTTGGCGCCGGCTGCCAGACGTATTGCCATGCCTCCCAACGGCTTGCCGTTGTAATACGACTGCATATCATAGTTCTCGGTGCCGATCTTGCTCTCGGCCACATCCTTGAGCGTCACCGTAGAACCGTCGCTGTTGGTGCGCAAGATGATGGCATTGAACTGTTCGGGTGACTGCAACAGGGCCCGGGCGTTGATGGTGGCATTGAGTTGCTGCCCCTGGTTGGCGGGAGTGCCGCCGAACTGCCCGGCCGAAACCTGGACGTTCTGGGCCTGCAAGGCTGTAATCACGTCGTTAGTGGTCAGGTGATAGTTGTTCAGCTTGGACGGGTTCAGCCAGATCCTCATGGCGTTCTGAGTACCGAACAGCAACAGTTCGCCAACGCCGTCCAGGCGGCTGATGATATCCTGGAGGTTGGAGACCATGTAGTCGGTCAACCCATTGCGATCCATGGAACCATCTTCCGATACGAGCCCGACGATCAGCAGGTAGTTTCGGGTGGACTTGACTACTGAGATACCCTGGCGCTGCACGATCTGGGGCAGGAGCGGAGTAGCCAACTGCAGTTTGTTCTGCACCTGCACCTGGGCGATGTTGGGATCGGTACCGGCCTTGAAGGTCAGGGTTATGGTCACCGCGCCGGATGAGTCGCTGGTGGACGCCATGTATATCAAATTGTCGATGCCGTTCAGCTTCTGCTCAATGACCTGGGTGACCGTATCCTGCACGGTCTGAGCCGAGGCGCCAGGATAAGTGGCATTAATGGCGATCTGCGGCGGTGCGATGGCCGGATACTGGGAAACCGGTAACTCCTTGATCGCCAGCAGTCCGGCCAGCATGACCAGGATGGAAATGACCCAGGCGAAAATCGGGCGGTTTATGAAGAAACGGGGCATAGCATGTACTCCTTAGCAAAACACGGATAATGCGGATGCAATGGATTTGCGCGGATAGCTGAACTGATATTCAGGTAAGGCAGAACTCTTCAGAAATGCCATACTATCCGTATTAGTCCACGTGAATAAGATTTGATCCGCGTTCCCTTACCTTTCAGAATTATTTCTTTTCAGTTGCTGCCTTCACCGGTTGTGCCGGTACAACCGGAGAAGCGCCAGCCGCCGGCTTAGCGACAAACGGAACGGCTTTGACTGTTGTGCCGGGACGCGCCCGCTGCAGTCCTTCCACAATGACGCGGTCACCTGCTTTCAACCCCTCGATCACCAACCAGTTGTCCCCCACAGTCCGCGCCACTTTGATTGGCCGGGGCTCAACCATCTCTTTGGCTCCCACTACCATCACCAGCGCCTCACCTTTGGGGTTACGGGTAACGCCACGTTGTGGTACCAGAATCGCCTGTTCGTTGACCCCGTCTTCCACAATGGCACGGACAAACATGCCGGGTAGCAGAGTCTGCTTCGGGTTCGGGAAAATTGCTCTCAGCGTGATAGAACCGGTGCTCTGATCCACGGTTACTTCCGAAAACTTGAGAGTGCCCGGCAACGGATAGGCGCTGCCGTCTTCCAGCAGCAGCTTGACGCGTGCTTGAGATGCTCCATCTTTTTTCATCAAGCCGCTGGCCAGATTCTGCTTCAGTTTCAGCAACTCGGCAGTAGATTGGGTTACGTCCACATAGATGGTATTCAAATGCTGTATGGTGGACAATGCTGCAGCCTGGTTGGCAGTCACCAAAGCCCCATTGGTCACGGTAGAACGGCCGATCCGGCCGGAGATGGGAGCAACGACCCTGGTATACGCCAGATTGATCCTGGCGGTTTCCACCGCTGCTTTGGCGGACGCCACATCAGCCTCAGCCTGTTTGAGTGCTGCTTGAGCGTCATCATTATCCTGCTGGCTGACCGCCTTGATAGCGGCCAGATCCTTGTAGCGTTCAGCCTTGAGCCGGACCGGAACCAGGTTTGCCTCGGCTCTTGCCAGAGCTGCCTTGGCGCTGGCAAAGGCGGCTTTGTACATTGCGGGATCGATCTGATAGAGCATTTGCCCTGCCTTGACATCACTTCCCTCGGTAAAAACCCGCTTTTGAATGATGCCGTTAACCTGTGGCCGGACCTCCGCAATCAGGTAAGGCGAAGTGCGGCCGGGCAGCTCAGTGGTCAGGGCTACACGCTGCGGTTGCATCGCAACCACCCCCACTTCGGGAGGAGCCGACGGTGGAGCGCTTGCGCTTGATTTCGCGCCGCAGCCGGCCAGTAACATAAAAGAGGCTATCGCTCCAAAAACGCCAATCAATTTGATAGTACTAATACGTTGCATATGCAGAACCTCACAAAAAGGAATGATCATTCATTTAGTTAACAACTTTTTGCTTGCCGGCCGAACATGTGGAACAACATTTCTGTTCATCTTCTGACAGCGTCCCAACATGCTTCTACGGTTCGAGTGATCAGTGACTCGTCCAGATGGACAAAACCGAGGATATGATCTCGTGTCACGGCAAGAAGGGGACCAAAAGACAAGGCAAAAAGTATGACAAGCGGCAAGTCCTTAACAACCTGCTGTTCTGTCCCCTGTTCGAACAACTCCCTGAAGATATTGCATCCGCCTGACTTGTTACCCAGAATTTTGTCCCTACGGCAGGCAACGCCATAGGGAGAGTTCCGAAACTGTTCAAGATATCGAAAATGCAATGGAAATTGAATATAGTATCGTAAAATCGCCGACCACAAATGAAGAAAACGAGCCCTGATCGGGGCGTCAAAAACATAACCGTCAAGAAGGTGCATATATATTTCAGCTTCAATTTCATGGTACAGTTCGGCGATCAATATGTCCTTGTTTTCAAAATAACGATAGATCGTCCCGGCTCCGACTCCAGCCCGCTCGGCAATCATCGCCATGGGAGCGCCGTGAAAGCCATGTTCTGCAATCAGTTCCAATGCGGAGCGAACAATCTCGTCACGTTTGTTCGGCTTTGTCATGTTACGTACTAGCCTCCGATATAGGAATGAACGTTCATTCACTATATATATTCTTTTGGGAATTCGATTGTCAATATGATTTTCTTTGCACACAGAGATACCACTCCTTTCTTTGCCATCAATCACACGGGCAAGAGAAAATCGGGCGAAAAAATGTTGACGACCAAAAAGTTTATTGCCATACTATCAACCAGTCAACTAAGGAGTCACCATGGAATACAGACCACCTACCATATTTCGTATCCCAAAATACAAACGCCTTCAGAGCTTTGCCGAACGTTATCCGACCTTGGGATTGGACCCTGCCGCTTTAGAGGCATACCTCATGGTGCTTGGCGTTGCCGGCGAAGTATCGGCTGCTGTTAGCGTAATTCTCTCGCGCTACGGAGTTGCGGAGGGACGCTTGCATGTATTGGCGTTGCTCTTGGAGCATGATCCCCAACCAATGTCCCATTCGGAGTTGGCGGAGTTATCAGCGGTCACCAAGGGAAATATCACCGGATTAGTAGACGGACTGGAGCGTGACGGATATGTGAAACGCCAGGAGAGTGCGACTGACCGCCGCGTGACACCTATCGCTCTGACCCCCAGTGGCAGGCGGCTTGTCGAGGAAATCCTGCCGGATCTTTTCAGCCGTATAGCCGGGTTGATGGGTGAACTTTCCGTTTCCGAACGGCAATCACTCGTATCTTTGATGACCAAAATACTGGCTGCCGTTCCCGTATTTCAGGGCGAGTGACAATTGTAGTCTTTTTTTCTCAAAATAGTATGGCGGTATAATATTTAGGACTTCACCAAAACTTTTCTCAATGCGAGGACAATCATGGATACCAATGAACCACAAAATGGAAATGGCAAGGCCGATAGGCCAGAAAAAATGGACAGTAATTGTTAGCTCCGGAATTTGATCAACTTTGCGTAACCTATCTCTCAACGGTGACGTCTGTAAGATGTAACAAGCGTAATGTGGGAGGGGCCATTGTCGCCGGTGACACCCTTTAAGATAAAACGAGACGGCCATGTCAATTCTCAAAACTTCAAATAGCGCTGTAAAGCCGGGTGTAAATCCATGGCTGGTCGCAGTCGTGGTGTCGTTGGCAACATTCATGAAAATGCTTGATACATTTATTGGGTAAGTGGGGCTGTCATGGAGAAAAGAAAAAAAATCAGCTGTGGAATATGTCAAAAAGATCAACATAGAAATGAAGAAACATGATCTCTATGAATTTGGAATGATGGTTCAAGTGGTTCCAAAACATATTAGACCATCCGGTTATTGCAACGCAGTTATTTTATACCTAAAACGACCTGATATACTGTGAAAAAGGGAGGTGTTCATAATAGAATAACAGTTTTGTGATCATGACTAACTATGAAAATGCAATTGTATCAACAAACACAAAGGAGAGACGGTTATGAAACGAAAATTTGTCATTCTAGCAGCACTTACAACCCTTGCGATTCCTGTTGTTGGTTCCGCAGCGCCTGCCAGACCGGGTCCCTATGTCGGCGGTTTTGTCGGAGCAGCTGTTCCGCTTAGTCAAAATGCAACCACCGACGATTTCACTGTCAATCAGACGTTTAATGATAGGGTCAAATTCGATCCGGGTATCAGCATAGGGGGCACTGGCGGGTATGATTTCGGTTATGTGCGGCTGGAAGGCGAGATGTCGTATAAACACTCCGAGATATCGTCGGTTACCGATCGGGATAGCGGCGGCACCTACGGCAGCATGCATGGCTCGGTAGGGGCTTTTGCAGTCATGGGCAACGGCTTTTTCGATTTTCACAACCCTTCGCCAATAACGCCCTACATTGGCGGCGGTATCGGTTTTGCAACTCTGCATCTCAGTGATACTTCCGGTATCCTCAGGGGCGGAACCGGGGGACGAACAAGTCTATATGATGCCGATGACGACACGGTTTTTGCCTATCAGGCCGGCGCCGGTTTGGAAATCGCCATCAACCGCCGTTTTTCCGTGGATGTTGGCTATCGCTACTTTGGCACTTCCAAAGCCAGATTCAATGAGGGAAGCTCTCGGGAAACCAGCATGAAGTACGAAAGCCATAACGCTATTGCGGGAGTCAGGTTCAAATTCTAACCGGCCGCTGACGATTCACGTGCTCTACGTTATATGCCCTTCCTGGGTGACTTAAATGGAATACCGGCTCGTTGCCCTTTGTGGCGGGACAACGAGCCGGCAGTAAGCGGCAAAGAAGGACTCTCAATTGATGTTTTCACTTTCGGTTGTTTTGGCCTGGCAATTGGCGTCGCGATAATCCCAGGGTTCTGCACCCGTAACATAACCCCAAAAAGGAGGTATTATAGTAATAGCACGTGTTCAATTACCCTCAATGAGGCAACGATATGCTGGAAGAATATACGTCCGAAGAGGACAAAATACGCATCCGGGAAATGACTATCGATGACTTTCCCGAGGTTTTCCATATAGGTGAAGAAGTTTTTACGGCAGAGTATTCCCAAAGCCTCTACCGTACCTGGGATGAATATGAAATCACCACCCTCTTCAATTCGGACAATGAGTTGTGTCTGGTGGCGGATGCGGGTGGAAAAATTGCCGGTTTTGCTCTGGCAACCACGGTTGAAAAACACAACTCGCCCTGGAAATACGGCTACCTGGTCTGGCTGGGAGTACGCAAGGACATTCAGAAAGGGCGCGTGGGAAGCAGGCTCTTCAATGAACTCAAGCGCCGCATGAAGCAGCAGGGGGTCAGAATGATGATCGTCGATACCGCCGCCGACAATGAGCCTGCACTCCATTTTTTCCAAAAACAGGGCTTTGACGATACCAGGGAACATGTCTACATGTCCCTAAACCTGAGCCGCAAGAACGCCAAAAAAGCAGGAAAAAAATCATGAACGCCAGCCTGGAAGCGGTCTGGAAAGCGATCAAGCCGGAGCGTCTGAGAAAAACGCTTCTGGAATTGCTTGATATCTACTCGCCTTCCGGCAAGGAAGAAGATATTCAGCTTTACCTGGAAGAAGTGCTTTGCAGAGCAGGCTTCAATGTGGAACGGCAGAAGGTCGAGGAAGATCGCTATAACGTGCGCGTAACCATGGGTCAAGAAGAGCCGCAATTCTATCTGGTCGGCCATGTGGACACGGTTTCTGCCTGGGATTTCGACGGGTTCGGGCCGGTGGAGCGAGACGGTGTCATCCATGGCCTGGGGAGCGCCGACATGAAAGGAGGTTGCGCCGCCATGCTGGAAGCGTGGCTGGCAATTGCCGAAACACTGACACCTGAAGAGCGGCCTTCCATCGGCCTGCTATTGGTCGTGGGAGAAGAGGAAAACGGGGACGGCAGCGCGACATTTCTCAACTCCCTGCATCCTGCCTGGGCCGTTATCGGCGAACCAACCGGCCTGGCGGCATGTTTTGCCCACTACGGCTATCTGGAAGTCCGCTTCACGACCCGCGGCCGGAAAAGTCATTCATCACTCCCCGATCTTGGCCACAATGCGGTGGAATCCATGTTGCGCGTTCTGTTGCATCTGGGGAAAGACCAACTTTTCGACCGAGAGAAGTCGGATATCGTCTATTCGATCCGCGAAATGATCTCATCTCAGGCAGGCTTTGTTGTCCCTGATCGTTGCGAAACCTGGATCGATCTGCATCTCCCCCCTGGCAGAGATCCCAAAGTTCTCCAGGATTCGATCCGCAGCATCGTCTCCGCTGCGCAGCAGTACATTCCCGGCCTGGATCTGGATATCAGTTACGATTTCGCTTCTTCCGGTTATAACCTGGGCGCAGACAACCCTCTAGCACAGGTAGTGCGGGAAGTCATGCCGCTTCTTGGTTTACCGCTCCGAATGGAATCTTTCCGTTCCCATTCGGACGGCAATCTCTTTCACGCAGCCGGAACCAAGCCGTTGATACTCGGTCCCGGCTGTCTGGAAACCGCCCATACACCCGAGGAACAGGTCCGCTTTGACGAAGTGCTGTCCGCTGCCCGCATCTACGCGGCCCTTTGCCTGGGAATGGGCTATGGAAATCGCCTGAGCATGTGAGTCCTTGGAGTCTTTGTAGTCCTTAGACTCTTCAGACCCAATTCTCACCCCAGTACTTTCTTGACAACAGCAATAAGCTGCTCAGGCTTAAAAGGTTTGACGATCCAGCCGGTGGCACCGGCGGCTTTGCCTTCGGCTTTCCGCGAGTCCTGGGATTCGGTGGTGAGCATGACGATGGGGATGAATTTGTTCAGGCTGCCGGAACGGACGCCTTTGATGAGACCGATGCCGTCCAGGTTGGGCATATTGAGGTCGGTAAGCAGCATGTCAACTTTCTGTGAATTCAATTTATTGAGGGCGTCACGGCCGTCTACTGCTTCGACAACGGTGTAGCCGTTCTGCTTGAGGGTGAATGCGACCATCTGGCGGACGCTGGCCGAGTCGTCAGCGGTCATGATTGTTTTTGCCATTAGCTTTATCTCCTGTTAGAACAAGTCAGTTCAACTTTCTAATTCTGCGGTCTCTTCATTGTGAATACATTCCTCCGTTTGGGCGAGAGCAGATAAGTCGCCTGACGAAAAGACCGAATCGATATCAAGAATCATAACAAAATGGCCATCGACCTCACACATTCCGCGGATAAAGTCCGTATTCAGCTTTGTTCCGATAGTTGGAGCCGGTTCGATTCTGTCTGCATCCAATTCCACAACTTCCTGGACCGAATCCGCCAAAGCGCCCAAAACAAGGGTTTCTCCGTCCAGATTGACTTCCACCACGATAATACACGTATTCACCGTTTGTTCGGTCTGGTTCAAGCCGAACAAGAACCGCATATCAATCACCGGCACCACGCTCCCGCGCAAATTTATCACGCCCCGCATGTAGTCAGGAGTCTTGGGAACCTTGGTAATCGTGGTCATTTCAAGGATCTCGCGAACCTTGGCAACATCAAGGGCAAACACTTCCTCTTCAAGTTTAAAAGTCAAAGACTGCAACGTCTCGACAATTCCGGCGACACTCATACTATCCTCTCCGTACAGAGCAAGGGATAACGGTTTTACCCCCTACCCCTTGCTCTTTGTTTTAGCGGCTTCCCTAGAGCCTCTTGCAAAAGTATCTGTCATGCCCGAATGCTTTTATCGGGCATCCATGATTTCAATTCTGTACAAACTGGATTCCCGACTAAAACCATTTCGGGAATGACAAAAACGGACTTTTGCAAAAGGCATCCCTATTCAGTATTTTTCGAATTCACTATCGAGCTGATCGCCGTCTGTCCGGCCGAGGTGAAGAAAAATCCCCTCTTCTTTTGCGTCGTCTCGTACCGCTTCTGCCTTGCGTGGCATCGGCGGCGCAAGTGCAACACGAGCTTCAGGCTGCAATTTCGATCCAGGCTGGCGCTTGACGGCCTGCGGCTTTCGTTTGACGGAATCAAGCGTAAAAAACGCTATGGCGGCCTTCAGTTGCTCGGCCTGGCCGGAAAGTTCCTCGGTTGTGGAAGCCATCTCTTCGGAAGAGCTGGCGTTCTGCTGGATGACCTGGTCCAGTT
>MTLD01000758.1_pt2 | contig 194820 bp, 188 predicted proteins | sample 1982471 | NCBI WGS metagenome assembly MTLD01 (sample SAMN05712604, study PRJNA340218) | biofilm metagenome | isolation source: sample SPM anode biofilm adapted to -50 mV | place: USA | collected 2012-02-03
CCAGCCATAAAAAGTTCCAAGGTTTTTTGTGTTGAAAGTGACACAGAACAGCGCTGATGATGAGTAAGAAATAGTGATTTATACCGACTGATATACCGATGCGGAAGTACCAGATAACTGACACGAAGGGCAGGGGAGAGCGACTTGGAAAAGGTTCCGACATAAATGACTCTATCGTCCTTATCTAAGCCTTGGAGCGAGGGAATCGGGCGATTTTGGTACCTCAGTTCGCTGTCATAATCATCTTCAATGATCATGCCTCCGACTTGTTTTGACCAATTTAGAAGTCGTATGCGGTTGCGAATGGGCATACTCACTCCCGTTGGGTATTGATGTGAGGGCGTGATGTAAACCAGATTTGAAGGCGATGCTTCAAGCTCATCGATGACTAAACCATCTTGATCGACATGGATGGGCACCGTGGTATAACCATAATCATTGAAGAGAGAACGGACAATAGGAAAACCCGGATGTTCAATCGCAATATGGCTACATTGTCTTTTTAAAATGGTCGCCAAAATGTGCATCGAATCGGCAAAACCGCCACAAATAATGACATGTCCAGCATCACAATTGACGCCACGCGATTGCATCAAATAGCGCGCTATCTCTTTACGAAGGCCGATTTCACCTTGTCTATCGCCGTACGCTCCAAAATCAAGCTCTTCTCCCATCGCTTTGATAAAAAGCCGCTTCCAAAGTTTTAAGGGAAACGCATCAGGTGTCAGTCTTGCGGGAATAAAATCATAACGTATCGAAGGCGATGTTTTTGTGTTGAGCATATAGATTGTTTTTATTGGCGGGTCTTGTTCTAAAGGCATATCCGCAACAAAATACCCACTTTGGGGCGCACTTTCGATATAGCCTTCCGTGTAAAGTTGTTTGTAAGCCCACTCAACCGTGTTTTTACTAATGGAATATTGCGAAGCGACGTTTCTAATTGAGGGAAGTTTATCGCCATGTTTTAGCGTCGTCACAATCTCTTTTTTCATGGCTTCATAGAGTTGCAAATAGAGCGGCTTATTGCTTTCTTTGTCTAACACATACATAACTGTCCCCTAAAATTTTTAACAAACTGGCTCTTGTAACCAGTACAGTTTGGGATTATAATACCACAATTTAAATCAAAAGGAATTCGTATGATTTCAGATACACTCAAACGTGTGATGCAAAAAGAGGGCGTTGTCGCCATTGTCGCTCAAGGCAAAGATTTTCCATGCGTTGTCAATACATGGCATTCGTATGTGCGTCTTTCAGACAATAGCTTCATCATTCCAGTCGGTGGCATGCACAGCATTGAAGAGGCATTAACACGCGATAACAGAGTTTTGGTAACGGTGGGCAGTAAAGAGGTTGAAGGGTTGCATCATCATATGGGCACAGGGTTTTTACTGCGTGGCAATGCGCATATGAGCCAAGAAGGTGATGCGTATGCTTCTATGAAAGAGACCTACCCGTGGGCAAGAGCAGTGTTGGAAATCAACCTTACAGAAACAACTCAAACAGTTTAGGAGAGAGTATGCGACGAGCGGAATTTGAAGTAAACGACCCAAAACTCTTGGAAGAACTTTTATCTAGCTGTGAGTATGGAACGCTGTGTTTGATTGACGGCGATGAGCCTTACAGTGTACCGCTTAATTTTGTATGGCATGATGGGTGCATCTGCTTTCATGGCTCAAAAGAAGGACGTAAGATGGACGCGATGGCAAAAAACACAAACGCAAGTTTTAGTGTCGTAAAACCTCTATCTTTAATTCCTTCGTATTTTAGCAATACCCGCTCCGCCTGTCCTGCCACGCAACTGTTCATTTCGGCGCATTTTTCAGGGCATGTGGAAAGTATAGACGATGCGCAACAAAAGTGCGATGTTCTGAATGCGCTCATGCAAAAATTACAACCTGAGGGAAAATACGATGTGATTGAAGTCGAAAATCCCATGTATAAAAAAGCCATAGAGACGATAGGCATTGTTCAATTAAATCCAAAATTTATCTCATTAAAAATCAAAGCGGGACAAAATTTGAATGCGGAACGTAAGGCGTTGTTAATAGAAAAATTGCGTGAACGAGGAGAAGCTCTTGATATGTTGAGTATTGAGCTTATAGGACAGATGCGTTAAAAAGAGGCTTTACATGTAAAGCCTCTTTGGTTATTTAGGCGTTTGCTTCTTTGAGTGCCGCTTCTACGTAAAGTGCGCGAAGTTTTTTCACCATAGGACCTGGTTTTCCCGTCCCGATAGGCTTACCGTCAATCTCGATAATCGGAAGAACAAATACCGTTGCACTTGCCATAAACGCTTCATCTGCGTTCAATGCTTCTTCAATCGTAAAAAGACGCTCTTCCACTTTGATGTTGTTCTCTTTGGTGTATTCCATGAGAAGTTTTCTGCGAATACTTGGCAAAATAGAATTAGAAAGTGGGCGTGTGATGATAACACCGTCTTTCACGATAAACGCAGCCGATGATGTTCCCTCAGTCACATAACCGTCTTCAACCATCCAACCTTCAAATGCGCCTTTTTGGTGGACTTCTTCTTTCGCTAAGACTTGACCCAAAAGTGAGATAGACTTGATGTCACGGCGTTTCCATCTGATGTCCGCACAACTAAGAACTTTGATACCTTTTTCAGCCAAAGGATGGTTGATAATCTCTTTTTTAAAGGTAAACGCCATAAATGTGGTTGGCGTGTTTTCAGGGAAATAAAACTCACGAGGTGCCACACCGCGTGTCACTTGCATGTAAATGCCACCCTCAACAAGGTCATTTTTAGCTATCAATGTGTCTAAGATAGTGTTGATTTCTTCTTTGCAAAAAGGTGCTTTAAGACCGATTTTGCTCATACTGCCATTAAAACGTTCAAAGAAAGGCTCTTTGTCAATCACTTTGCCATTAATAACAGGTACCACTTCATAGATACCATCGCCAAAAAGATACCCACGGTCAAAAATAGATACTTTCGCATCTTCCTCTTTACAAAAATCTCCGTTTAAAAAAACAATACTGTTCATTACAGACTCCAAAAAAAATAATACGCAATTTTAGCCAAATGTTTCTTAGCTAAGGAGATACTGGGTGCGTAATAAGTAGGCAGAAGGTCTTTTTACACCTAAATAGTTTGCTTGTTCGTTGTTTTATTTTTAAAGATTAAAGAGATATTATTTTTGAACCGTTTGTGGTAGATTGGGTTACAGTGCAAAAAGTTAAAAATTTAGCCCTGACCCCTAAACCAAGACCCCTAAAACCATTTGGAGTTTGTGTCAAATTAATTTATAGTACAGAAAGTTAGAAATTAAACTTAGACTTTGAGCTTATGAAACGAATTTTAGGAGGTAAAATAAATGAATGTCTCTATTTGGGTACCAATAGGAATTGCATTATTTACAATAATTAATAGTTGGGGGCAATTTTTTGTAAAAGAGATACTTCTTGCAAAAAATCAAGCTGAGATAGATAGGACATCAAAATTCTTAATTAGTAAAAAATTTACATTCTTAATTATTGTTACTGGTATTGTATCAGCTATTTCTGTATTGTTTTTGTATATAGAAGTATTATCTCCAGAACCAATAACAAGGCTTTCATGCTTCTTTATATCGGGATGGTGTATCTTATCTATACTGAATATAATCTTGATTCAATCTCTATTAGGAATTCGAAGATTTGCCATATTAAAAAAAGAAATTGAAGATGCTGAAAAACGCGCGAATGAACAATCAATTATAAATGCTTTGGTATTTGGTTGAAAATAAAAGAGAAAAAGAGGGCAGGCTACTTTTACATGTAAATAAAAAGTAGCCAGTGCCGAATGGCACATGGCTCAAACGCTTTTTTTCAATAAAACAGATGGATTACGTGGCACGAAAATCAAGTGATTAAAGCCCTAAAATAGGGCTTTAACTTATGTTCTAAATTTATTGAGGATGGCGTTGAGTTGTGTGGTGAGTTCATTGAGGTGCTCACTCGCCCCTGCGATTTCTTCCACACTTCTGGTATTTTGCGTTGCTAACGTATTGATTTCTTCAATTTTGGTAACAATGGTATCGATTTTTTCACCTGTTTGAATGTAGTCATTGACCGTTTTTTCATTGAGTTTGGTTGCAACATTCATCATAGAAACAGTGTTATCCAGTTTGCTTTCCACATCCCCCGCGAGCGTGTTTAATTCTTGAATTTGTGCTGAATTAATATTCATTCTCTCTGAGCTGTCCGTGATAGCTTGAACAATGACATTAATGGTTGCGTTGATTTCAACTAAACTTTTTTGAGTGCGCTCTGCTAAGGTGCGTACTTCATCGGCAACGACTGCAAAGCCTCTTCCATGCTCTCCTGCACGTGCAGCTTCGATGGCAGCATTGAGTGCTAGAAGGTTTGTTTGATCCGCAATATCGCTGATGACGGTAAGAACATTTTTAACTTGGTCGGCATCAGAGCTAAGTTGTTGGATTTTTTGTGCAAGTTCTTGCTCTGTTTGCGCGCTCTCTTGAACACGCTGTCCCAGTTTTTGAAGGAACTTACGAGCACTTTGGAGTTCATTATTTGCCTTAACAATCTCTTCTTTTGAAGCTTTTGCTTCATTGACAGAAGCGACAATTTCTTGTTTGGTCTCGCTTGACATGTGTGTGGCTTGAGAAATGATGCTTGAAGAGTCTTCCACGCGTTTGCCCACTTGCATGGTTGTCGCTGAGAGCTCATGCGCAATCGATGCATTTTCAGAACTGGTGTCTTTTGCTAATTTGATGGTTGAGTGAACTTTATCGATAAATTGGTTAATCTCATGGGAAGCATCACCAATTTCATCTTGATTTTTAATAGCTAATTTTTTGGTTAAATCACCATCCCCTGTTGCCAAATCATGGGCAGTTTCTTTAAGGTTTAAAAGAGGTTTGGCAATAATACTGGTGGTAAGAAAATAGATTGCAATAATAGCCAGTAAAGCAACGATAACACCAACGACAATTTGCAATAAAGCATTATGGTAAAGTCGATCGGTCATATCTTTATCAAGCACTAACGCTTTAGCCAATATAATTTCTCGTGGTACTTGAATCAGAACCGCCCAGGGTTTACCCGTCGCTCCAAGTTGGATGGGAGCAACCGCTTCTATCATGCCACTATCATCGTTGATACGAACTAACGCTTTTCCTGCTTGAATAGCTTCATAAATCTTTTCCCATCCTTTAGGCATCACTTGTTTAAAATGACCCCCAATCATAGAAGGATTCTCGCTTTGGGCTACCAACAGACCATTGTCTGCAATGATGGATACCTGTCCATGAGCTTCAAACAATTCTGCATCAACTTTTTTGGCAATTTTCTGAACAAAATCTAAGTTATAATCCGCCCCTGCAACACCATAGAATTTACCATTGACAGTAATTGGCACAGACATCGTTGCGAGAAATACTTGCTTACCTTGTACGATATAAGGTAAAGGTCCAAGCACACTTTCTTTATTCTGCTCACGTGGGGTAATATACCAGCCACCTTTTAGAACACCGTTAGGATGCTTGTCGTAGGTGTCGTACTCGACTAACGGTTGAACAGCAATATTGCCTTTATCATCACGCGTCCAGTAAGGAGTAAAGCGCCCAGTCGTTGGATTGTTACCGTCTTTGTCCACACGGAAGTTGGCATCAGCCCCATCGATGGCATTTGGCTCCCAACAGGAGTATGTACCATTAAAGCTCGTGTTACGTTTTAATACATTGAGTAGCACAGCATTGAGCTGATCACGGCCAATGTCCAGAGCTTCTTTACCATCTTTATGTTTTTGTTTACTTACTTCAAAAGTGTTAGCCATCGTACGCGCAGCATTCAAAGCCAACTCTAATTCAGCCTGAATAGTACCACTTTGCTCGCCAGCCAAATTTTGCAGTCTCTCCATGTTTAGCTCAGTCAGCAAAGAGGAAACCTCCTTGGAAACGACATCTTGTGTGCTTTTAGATGAATACAACCCATACCCCACCAATAGGATAACGGCTGAAATCAGGCAAAGCCCAGCTATCACAACAATCTTAGTTTGAATTGACTTAAATATCATCACACCCCCCCCCTTTTTTTATTTAATTTTATATAAAAATATGCAATTAATTATTGAAACTATCTTAGATGAAAATTGATTAAAAATCAATTTGCTATATAGATATTGTGCTTTTTGTTGCCACCTTTTGTATGGATATGTTTGGTTTATAAAATTAGCTAAGAATAAAAGTTGAAAGTTTGACCTCCTAAAATTTAAATGATACGCTTGCTAAACAATTTTCCAATTCATTCTGTGAAAGTGACTTAGCAACAATGAGATCAACAAAATGTTGAATTTTTTTAGCCAATGAAATCATGTCGACTCCTTTTGTTTAATTCTACATCATGTGTGTTACAAAGGCGTTGTAAGGAGAAAAGATAAAGCACAAAAATTATTAGATGGAACATTATGCGTCAGTGAGTCGTAATTTAAAATATACATAGGGATAAATGGGGAGGAGGCTACTTTAAGGGGACCAGACTGTCAATCTTTTACATGTAAAAAAAGTAGCCTATCTTTCAATTTATCTTTTTTGTCTCAAAAAATAAAAGGGACACTTTATTTACTATTTCCTTTATTTAACCCCTAAGCACAACTCCCAAAAAGATAGCGACAACGCCCAAAACAATATTCAGAGGCAATAAAACATTGGGGAGCAATCGCACCTGTTCTTTGGCACTTGCAAAATCACCCCGATCAAAAAGCGTTTGTGCGTGTGTGCGTTTGATATACATATAGACATAATTGAGGGTCATAATTGTCCAAAGACTTTCTTTCGTATAGACGATAATACCTGATAAGCCTGTGCCTTTGAGGATGATAAACCCGCAAAGAACAATCAAGACAATAAAAGGCATGACAAGGTTAAACAACCGACCTACGATATGCAATGTTTTGCCAAGCTTTATTTTTGGCTCTTCAATGCTTTGAAGTACGGGATGAACAGCAAATTTGATAGCGACCATGCCACCCACCCAAATCACGGCTGAGACGATATGTAAAAATAGAATGATTGTTTTGTAATGCTCAAAAAGTGCTTGCATCTTTTCTCCTGTTCCATATTATATAGCGATTGATTATAACCAAACACTCACGTAGGAATATTGACATTTTACATGTAACTATTTTGCTTTATGTTTGAATTTTTTTTCCAAAATATTTTTCTATGGAACACTATATGCAAAAGTGTGTTGTGAAATAAAACTCACACAAGGAGAACAAAATGGCAGAGCTTCGACAAATTGCTTTTTATGGCAAAGGCGGAATTGGTAAATCTACCACTTCACAAAATACACTGGCTGCAATGGCACACTACTTCGGTAAAAAAATCCTTATCGTTGGATGTGACCCTAAAGCGGACTCTACACGACTTATCTTGCATGAAAAAGCACAATGTACCATTATGCAACTAGCAAGTGAAGCAGGTACGGTTGAAGACTTAGAACTTGAAGATGTATGTAAACCAGGCGCGGCTGAGTTTGACCCAGATAACACAGATATAACTGACGGTTTTATCATGTGTGCAGAATCAGGTGGACCAGAACCAGGCGTTGGTTGTGCAGGTCGTGGTGTTATTACAGCGATTAACTTCCTTGAGGAAGAGGGCGCTTATGACCAAGATTTAGATTTCGTCTCTTACGACGTTCTCGGTGACGTTGTTTGTGGTGGATTTGCGATGCCAATTCGTGAAGGTAAAGCACAAGAAATCTACATCGTTATGTCAGGTGAAATGATGGCAATGTACGCGGCTAACAACATCTCTAAAGGTATTTTAAAATACGCAAACACAGGTGGTGTACGTCTAGCAGGTCTTATTTGTAACGCTCGTATGACAGACCGTGAATACGATCTTGCAAAACATTTGGCTGAACAAATCGGAACACAACTTATTCACTTTGTCCCTCGAAGTAACCACGTACAACGTGCAGAGCTTCGCCGTATGACGGTTGTTGAGTTTGCGGATAAAACAGACCAAGCGTTTGAGTACAAAGAGCTTGCTCGTAAAATCATTCACAATGACCTTAAAGTTATTCCTAAACCATTAGAAATGGATGACCTTGAAGCGTTATTGATGGAGTACGGTTTGGAAGAAGAAGTCGAAGCAGATGCTATCGGCAAAAAAGCAACAGCTTAATTAAACCGAAAATATCTGCCAACAATGTTGGCAATCTTTAGCGCCCCAGTGGCTAACGTAGTCAAAAGAGCTTTGCTTTTTTGGCGTTATAAAAAATAAAAAAGGAGCACACAATGTTTATTTGCGGATACCACTTTCCAGCAACAATGGGAAATAAAATTAGTCATGAACAAGTTATCGAAAGAGTCACAGCAGAAGTTGGCGATCTTTCAGATGTTAGTTACGCAGTTCTTATCAGTGAAAACCGTGATGGTGTTAAACAAGAAGACTTAAGAGTTGAAAAAGGATCATTCCTTTTCACCGCATTGGCTGATTACTACAAAAAATCAGACATTGAAGGTGAATACAAAATGATTTTCTATACCAACAAGTATCAAATGAGCGAAATTTCGAAAGCCGTCGATGGTGCTGCAACAGCAGATGTTTGCAAAAAGCTTGACGATATGCTTCTTTACAGAGTAAAAGTTGCTTAATCGCGCTACAAAAAATTAAGGAAAGAGCCATGACAACAGAAACATTGCTAAGCCAGCAACAAGCCGCAATCGCGGAAGTGCTTGAAGCTTATCCTGAAAAGGCAAAAAAAAGTAGGGAAAAACACCTTGGTGTTGATATGCCTGATGGTGTAAAAGGTGCTTGTGACGCGACGAAGAGCAATAAGCAAACTGTTCCAGGTGTTATGTCTCAGCGAGGCTGTGCGTACGCTGGAAGTAAGGGCGTTGTTTGGGGTCCTGTGAAAGATATGATTCATATCAGCCATGGACCTATCGGATGCGGTCAATACAGCCGTGCAGGTAGAAGAAACTATTACATCGGAACAACAGGCGTTGATACCTATGTAACGATGAACTTTTCAACCGATTACAACGAAAAAGATATCGTATTTGGTGGCGATAAAAAACTCAAAGCGGCACTCGCTGAGATTGATACGCTTTTCCCACTTAACAACGGTATTTCCGTACAAAGTGAGTGTCCAATCGGTTTGATTGGTGATGATATCCAAGCTGTTGCTAAAGCGTATAAAAAAGAGTCAGGCAAACCTACCATTGCTGTTTCATGTGAAGGCTTCCGTGGTGTTTCTCAAAGTCTAGGTCACCATATCGCGAACGATATGATCCGTGATGAGGTCTTACCTGATAACTCTTATAAAAAAGATTTTGAATCAACTCCGTATGATGTCGCTATCATTGGTGACTATAACATCGGTGGAGATGCGTGGAGTTCACGTATTTTACTTGAAGAAATGGGTCTTAGAGTTATCGCTCAATGGAGTGGTGATGCAACCTATAAAGAATTAACCATCGCTCCAAAAGCGAAAATCAACCTTCTTCACTGCTACCGAAGTATGAACTACGTTGTTCGTCATATGGAGCAAGAATTTGGTGTGCCTTGGATGGAATATAACTTCTTTGGACCAAGCAAAACAACAGAAAGCTTACGCAAAATTGCGGCGTTCTTTGATGAGACAATCCAAGCAAAAACAGAAGAAGTGATTGCTAAATATACTGCAATGACCGATAAAGTCATCGCAAAATACAAACCAAAGTTAGAAGGCAAAACCGTAATGCTTTACGTTGGTGGACTTCGCCCTCGTCACGTTATCGGTGCTTACGAAGATTTAGGAATGAAAATTATTGGTACAGGTTACGAGTTTGGTCACGGTGATGACTACAAACGAACCAAAGATGAGTTAAATGGTACAACATTGATTTACGATGATACCAACGAATATGAATTAGAGCAATTCGTTAAAAGACTCAAACCAGACTTAGTAGCAAGTGGTGTTAAAGAGAAGTATGTCTTCCAAAAAATGGGCTTGCCATTTAGACAAATGCACTCTTGGGATTATAGTGGTCCGTATCATGGATACGATGCCTTTGCAATTTTTGCAAAAGACATGGATTTGGCGTTGAACTCCCCAGTATGGGCTCACACCAAAGCACCATGGGAATCTAACTAAGGAGAGCACAATGCAAGACGTAGAAAACATAGTAAATGGGCAGAAGCTCTTTTTAAAACCAGAGTATCAAGACGTTTTCAAAAACAAACAACAATTTGAAGGTCACGCAGGTGCTACCAATCCTGAGAAAGTTGTTGAAATCGCTAAGTGGACAACCACATGGGAATACCGTGAGAAAAACTTAGCACGTGAGCACATTACGATTAACCCAGCCAAAGCATGTCAGCCTTTAGGAGCTGTTATGGCTGCGCTTGGGTTTGAAAACACTATGCCATATGTTCATGGAAGTCACGGTTGTGTGGCTTACTTTAGAAGCTATTTTACACGTCACTTTAAAGAGCCAACTCCTTGTGTATCTGACTCTATGAGTGAGAGTGCGGCGGTTTTTGGTGGACTTGCAAATATGAAAGAGGGTTTACGTAACTGTAAAGCACTTTACAAACCAGATATGATTGCGGTTTCTACCACATGTATGGCAGAAGTTATCGGTGATGACTTGGGTGCGTTTGTTATCGGTGCGCGTAAAGATGCGGAAGGGGAACTTGACAATACGCCAATTCCTGCGGCACATACGCCTTCATTTGTCGGTAGCCACGTTACAGGTTATGACAATATGATGAACGCCATCTTACAAGAGTTGAACCCTTTTGAAGCACGCGGTGAGAAAGATGCTGAACGTATCAACATCATTCCTGGTTTTGAACCATACCTTGGAAGTTTAAAAGAAGTGAAAAAAATCGCTGCTATGTTTAGCGACAAAATCGTTATGATTGGTGACCATGAAGAGCAATGGAATACTCCAGCAGGCGAATATAAACTCTTCGCAGGTGGTACACCACTTTCTGTTGCTAAAACAGCAAGCAGTGCAGGAGCGACGATTTCACTCCAAAAGTATTCAACACAAGCGACAGGTAAAACCATTAAAAATGACTGGAAACAAGAGTACGTTACATGTAATCCAATCGGCCTTGGCGGTACAGACGCATTTGTGATGAAACTCAGCGAACTTACGGGTAAACCCGTGCCAAAAGAGTTGAGTGTTCAACGTGGTCAATTAGTCGATGCTATGCAAGACAGTTATCCGTATATGCACGGTAAAAAATTCGCTATCTGGGGAGACCCTGACTTCTTGTTAGGTGTTGTCTCTTTCTTAGTTGAAATGGGTGCTGTTCCAACGCATGTTCTTTGCCACAATGCTCCACGTAAAGGTTGGGAAAAAGAGATGCAAGCCATCCTTGATAAATGTACTTTCAAAGAAGAGTGCAATATCTGGGCGGGTAAAGATTTGTGGGCTTTAAGAAGTCTTCTTTTCACAGAACCTGTAGATTTCATGATCGGTAACGTTTATGGTAAAGAGTTGTATCGCGATACAAAAATACCACTTATTCGTATCGGTTTCCCAATTTTTGATAGACACCACCTCCATAGATACTCAATCAGTGGCTATGAAGGCGCGCTTAACCTTTTAACTTGGATTACTAACTCCGTCCTAGACGCGCTCGATGAAGAGACAAAAGGTATCGCAAAAACAGATTATTTCTTCGACTGTGTGAGATAAGAGAAGAGCGTAAGCTCTTCTTCTTTCTTCTTCTTTTCTTTCCTCTCTCCTTTCTTTCCAAACCAACGGTAAATACAAACTGTGATAAGATTTCATCAATACTTTTTAGCCTCAGGGTACAATCAAAAAGGAAATTTTTATGGGAAACAGTGACGATTCAAAATTTGCAAATAAACTGATACTTCGCAATCTACAATTAGAAGACTACGCGCAAGTTAAAAAAATTATGGACAGAGTTTATCCAACGCTTGGAGGTTGGACGCTTGAAGAGTTTAGCGCGCAACTGAAAACCTTTCCTGAAGGGCAAATCTGCATCGAAGACGATGGCAAAGTCATCGCGGCGGCGCAGAGCTTAATCGTGGATTATGATAAATTTGGCGATAGGCACACGTATAATCAAATTACGGGTGAGGGTATGATTACAACGCACGACCCTAAAGGAAATACGCTGTATGGATTGGACATCTTTGTCGATCCCGATTACAGAGGACTTCGTCTTGGAAGAAGGCTTTATGATGCCAGAAAAGAGCTGTGTTACAGGCTGAATCTTAAGCGTATCATCGCCGGAGGGCGCATTCCTGGGTATGCGGAACATGCGCATGAAATGACCCCTAAAAAATACATCGAATTGGTTAAAGATAAAGAGCTACGCGACCACGTTTTAGGGTTTCAGCTCTCAAATGATTTTCATGTCAGGCGTGTGTTAAAAGGCTACCTCAAAGGAGATGCCGCATCACGTGAGTACGCCACGCTTTTGGAGTGGAGCAATGTGGACTATGAAGAGCCGCACACCAACCCAACGGTCAATCGCGGCATTGTGCGTGTGGGCATTGTACAGTGGCAAATGCGCAGTGTTAAAAGCGTGGAAGAATTTTTAGACCAAGTTGAGTTTTTCGTGGATGCGATGGCAGGGTACAATGCCGATTTTGTCTTGTTTCCTGAATTTTTTAATGCGCCACTTATGGCGCTTCGAAGCGATGAAAACCCTGAAACGGCGATTCGTACCGTTGCGGCACATACGGACACATTGGTGGAAAAAATAGGGCAGTTTGCCGTGCGTTACAACATCAACATTATTGCAGGCAGTATGCCCGAATACGATGGCAATACTCTCTATAACGCCAGTTATTTATGCCGTCGTGATGGTACACGAGATTCACAAAAAAAACTGCATATTACACCCGATGAAGAGGCATATTGGGGTATGCATGGCGGCGATAAGCTCTGCATATTTGAAACCGATGTCGGACGTGTGGGCATTCTCGTCTGTTACGATGTTGAGTACCCTGAACTTCCGCGTCTTTTGGCAGAACAAGGCATTGATATTCTCTTTGTTCCTTACTGGACAGACACGAAAAACAGTTACTTGCGCGTACGTCGTTGTGCACAAGCTAGGGCGATTGAAAATGAGTGTTATGTCGCTATTTCTGGCAGTGTCGGCACGCTTCCACGGGTTGAAAATATGGATATTCAGTACTCTCAAGCAGCCGTCTTTAGCCCCTCTGATTTCGCTTTTCCACACGATGCAACCATCGCAGAAGCTACGCCTAATACTGAGATGACACTCGTGGCTGATTTGGATTTGAGCTTGTTAAAAGAGTTAAGAGAGCGAGGTAGCGTACGCAATCTACGCTCACGTCGTAATGACTTGTATAGTTTGCGATGGAAGGGCGATAAAGAAGATTTTGTTGTGGTAAAAGGCTAAGTGATACGGCTGTTTAACGATTTCCACCGCCTTTTCCACCATTGCCACCCTTTCCTCCTCCACACCCACAGCCGCCGTTGCCCGAAGCACTAGAGCCTTGGCGGTTACCGGAGAGGGCATTGATGTGTTGGGTTGCGACATCTTCATTGCTTAGTGATTGCATTAGTTGTTGGCGCTTTGCTTGATTTTCTTGCATAACACGCTCTTTAATAGCTTGTATGTAGCGATGGCGGTATTGTCTGGGTGCATATTGCATTTTTGTGGTCAGCTCATCAATGCTTTGCGTTTTGGTAATATCTTCTTCAATTTGAGCTTCATCGCTGGCATAAAGTAGGCAGAACAGCAGAAGAAAAGCAACTACTTTCATGCGTTCTCCTTCGTCGGAAAAACCAGCGTGATAGTAGTTCCTTGCTCGAGTTGGCTCGTAACACTAATGTGAATACCCAGTAATTGACACAAAGATTGCACGATGTTGAGTCCAAGCCCCAAGCCTTTAGGATGCTCTTTATAATAACGTTCAAAAATTCGCTCACACTGTTTGATACCAACGCCTGTATCACTAATGGTGACGATGTTGTTTTGATTACAAAGGGTTACTGTTCCTTTTTTTTTGTTATATTTACATGCATTGGAAATTAAGTTGTCAAAAATACGGGCAATGGAATCGCTATCGCTCGAAACGATGTAAGTGTGCGTATTAAAGACAAAGCTAAGGTGAGGATAGAGTTTTTGATAAAGTTTTGCTCTTACATGTAAAAGCTCTTTTAAATCAACATCGTGTTTATGCGGAATAAATCCTTGATGTAAAACTTCTAAATTACGGTACAACGAAGCAATGGTTTGCGCCGCGAGTTCAATGCGCTCCAATGCGTCGCATGCATGTGATTTTGCCATCGCTTTTGTGTTGAGTAAAATGGACGTTACAGGCGTATTTAAATCATGAATCATATCTTTAAGAAAACTCTCTAAAATATCGAGTGCTTTTTTGAGTGGATAGAGCGCATAAAAAGAATAAAGCAACGAAAACAAGAAAATAAAACCAAGAATAAAGCTGTACACAACAAAGACTTTAAAAATAATAGTATTTTTCTTTGCGTAATAATTTTCATGCGATAAAATGACTTTGAACATATTGTTTTTAGACGTTGGAATACTAAAATAAGCACACATGCCTTCAACGCACGGCTGAAGATTGAGTCTATCTACATCGTGACGATAGGCGATGACATCGACATCAAATTTTTTAGATTGAAAATCGTACGTAAACTCTTTCATCTCCGAGAAAATTTGCTCTTCCATAATGTGTTTTTGTTCGCCATAATAAAAATAAGCCACAATACTCGTTAAAAGTGTCAGTGAGAGAAAAAAGATACTAAACGTTTTAATAAACGCCTCTTTTTCATAATGTTTCAAGACGGTATCCTATGCCTTTAATGTTATTAAGGTGCAAGCAAAAGCGTTGTTTGAGTTTGGTAAGATGCACTCTTAACGCAACGTCGCTGGGTTTTTCCATCACATCGTAAAAGCGCTCCTTTGGGACGGTTTGTTGTTGGTTGCGCATCAAAAGGTCGAGTATCTCTTTTTCAACATATCCCAAATCAACCTCTTTGCCTTCCCAGAAAATTCGTTTTTCCAATAAATCATAGTCCATTTTCCCGTAATGAATGAGGGGATTTTTTTTGTGAATATGCGCTTTAATGCGTACAATAAGCTCATCAAACTCAAACGGTTTTTTGATGTAATCATCACAAGCACTATCAAATGCTTTGGAGATGGTTTGAATGTCTTTATACGCGCTAATAAAAAATGCGGGCGTTTTGTCACCACTTTCTCGAAGCATTTTAAGGACATCAATCCCATTGATGAGAGGAACATTGATGTCAAAAAGATACAAATCAAAGGTGTTTTCATAGCTAAGATTCAACGCTTCTTCACCATCTTGCGCAAGGAGGACGCTAAAGCCTTCTTCCTTTAAAAGAGCAATAAGCGTTTCGCCTAAGAGGTAATCATCTTCAAGCAGCAAAATCATTGGCATACATATCTCCTTCTTTCTTAGCATAACGTAAGTGCGTTAAGTAAGTGTTAAAGAGAGGTCAAGCGCTTTTACATGTAAAAGTGCTCTCAATCAAGACTGTATTGTTTTTTCCACCATCTCTACCATCTTTTTAGCTTCATCATAATTGAAATTATGGATTTGTTGTTGCAAAGCTAACAACTCTTGTTCGTGGATAATGGTTTTGAGTTGTGGTAGTAATGCTTCAAAAAAATCGGTTGCATCTGGGTCTAAATCTTTGAGCATCTCTTTGAGGGTATGGCATTGTTCTAAAAGTTCTTGTGTAGTTTGAGGGTCTTTCAATGCATCATTCTCCAAAGGCTCAGACGATGAGACCATACATTTTTCCATGATGTCTTGACATATTTGATGTACTAAGAGATTGGTTTCATCAAACAGAGTGTCGCAGTTTTGAACATCGTGTTCGACCAAATAGTGCTCTAACTGTTCTGCCTTGGCAACCAGCATATGTGCGCCAATATTACCCGCCAATCCTTTTAAAGTATGCGCTTCTCGTATGGCAATGGTAAAATCTTTATCTTTGAGTGCTTGTGTGATGCGCTCTATGACCGTCTCTTGCGTTTGGGCAAAACGGATGAGGAGTTTTAAAAACATTTTTGTATTATTGCCCATGCGAGAGAGGGCTTCTTTTTGATTGATGCCCAATAGTTCAGGAATGCTCACCTCTTCGTCTTCTTCGTGCGTTGGAGGAAGGGCGGAGGGTGTTGCATCAGGAAAAGAAGATTTGATGTATTTTGCCATCGTTAAAAAGAGTTGTGCTACATCGATTGGTTTCGTGATATGGTCATTCATACCGCTAATCAGACAGCGTTCTTTATCACCGCTCATCGCATTAGCCGTCATCGCTAAAATCGGCAAAGAACGATTTTTAATATCTTGACGAATGGTGCGCGTAGCTTCAAAACCATCCATAACGGGCATTTGGCAATCCATCAAAACGCCATCATAGTGTTTCTCTCTGATTTTAAGCACGGCTTCATACCCGTTATTGGCAATATCAACGTATAGCCCCGCTTTTTCTAAAATTTCAACGGCCATCTCTTGGTTAATGAGATTGTCCTCTACCAAGAGAATTGAAGCTCCTTTGAGGCTATTTAAGGCCTCTTCATAAACAATTTTTTTATCTTGTTTGTGCGATTGAATGACAATATCTTTACCCAGAGTGCTGAGAATGGTGTTTAGGAGTGTTGAAGGATTAATCGGTTTAATGAGAATATCTTTGATGTGATTGTCTTCAAGTTCTTGTTTGAGCTCTTCTTTACTATACGACGTAATCATAATAAACGCTAGCGTTTCAGAAATATCAGAAATTTCTCTAATTTTTTGGATGGTTTCAATACCATTCATCTCTGGCATCATCCAATCCATAAGCACTAATCCGTACGGTTTTTGATTGCGGTAAGCTGTTTGTAAAAAGGTGATGGCTTCAGCACCACTACTGACGGTATCGACTTCAAATTTAAAAGATGTGAGAATGTTTTCTAAAATAAGGCGGGAACTTTGATTGTCATCGACGACTAAAATGCGAAGATTATGGATATCTTTATCGCTGAGTTTGATGTGTTTTTGCTCTTTTTGAAGGCCGAAAGTCGCATCAAAATAGAACGTACTTCCTTTGCCTAAGTCACTTTTGACATTGATAGTACCTTGCATCATTTCCACTAAGTGTTTACTGATGGCAAGCCCTAAACCTGAACCGCCATATTTACGTGTGGTAGAGAGGTCGGCTTGACTGAAAGCTTGAAACAGTTTTTCTTGCTCATTCGTACTCATGCCAATACCGGTGTCGCTGATTTCAAAGGCTAGTGTGACGTGCGTATCGCTTTGCTTTTGGAGATGAATTGCGATTTTGATTTCACCTTTAGTTGTAAATTTAATGGCATTATTGACTAAGTTAATTAAAACCTGTCCCAAACGAAGCGGGTCACCTTTAAGTGCTGTTGGCACATTGATACCAATGTCAAAAAGAACTTCCAGTCCTTTTTCTTGTGCTTTCATGACACTCAGGTCACTGAGTTGTTCCATGACATCTTCAAGATAAAAATCAATGGTTTCAAAACCCATTTTTCCCGACTCGATTTTTGAAAAATCAAGAATATCGTTGATGATATGCAATAGATGCTTTGCCGCGTTATCAATTTTTTCTAAGTAGTTATGTTGTTTCGTGTCCAAAGATGTTTGAAGCATTAAATGCGACATGCCGATGATGGCATTCATTGGTGTTCTGATTTCATGGCTCATATTGGCTAAGAAGTTACTTTTTGTTTTAGCCGCATTTTCAGCTGCTATTTTGGCTTTTTTAATCTCTTCAATGGCGGCTTTTTCAAAGGTAATATCTTCGATAACGCCCACAACACCTTTGTCATGCCCTGGGTCAATCTCTTTAAGGGTGATGCGTGTCCAAAAAAGTGTTCCATCTTTGCGTTTAACGATTTGTTCGCGCGATTGAATGCCATTCACACGAAGTGCCTCGTATACGGGAGTACCACCTGCAATCCAATCGGCTTCATCTTTATACCAAATACGCGTATATTGACCTATTTGCTCACCTTGTTCGTATCCAAACATCGCATTGAGGTGATGGTTACAGTTTAAAATTTGGCGGTTTTTGAGTAAAAATATTCCCACAGAAGCGGTATCGAAAATAGCTTGTTGTTCTTGGTTGAGTTGCGCTAACGCTTGGGTCCTTTCATGGACAAGCTGTTCTAATTTTGTACTGAGTTCTTCGAGGGCTATTTGTGCAGTAACATCGCGCATAATGGAAATATACCCCGTGACATTACCTTTGACATCTCTGTCTTGTTCAACCACGCTATCGACCCAATAAATATCCCCATTCTTTTTTGTATTTTTAATGCGGCCTTGCCATGTATAACCTTGGGTAATTGTATCCCATAGATTTTTGTAGAGGCTATCGGGATTGCCTGGATTGAGTACGCGATGTTTACGACTGATTAACTCCTCACGTTTATAGCCACTAATGGCGCACAAAGCATCACTGACATAGGTGATATTGCCTTCTAAGTCTGTTTTAGTAGCGATAATATACGTATCGAATGTTTTGAGTAAGGTTAAAAATTGAGCTGTTTTTTGATTGACTTTTCGTTTAAGAAGGTAATTCCAATAAAATAAAATAATAAGAAGCGCTATAAAAATACCGGCGATTTCCAGCAAAAAAATATAATCTGTCTTAGGTTTGAGGGTGATGTTTTCCCAGCGGTAGAGGCTATCATTGTGTGCGAGATTCATTTCATGTTGATGTACTTCAAAAAATTTTTTCACAACACTTGCAAAAAGAGGCCATTCCTTGGGAACACTTAAACACAGTTGCAAGGTGTAGCCCGTATTGCCAACAATTTGAAGATTGTTCATATTGATATCATTGAGTTTATGAGACGCTAATGCCAAAGAGCTGAGCATAAAGGCATATTTGCCAGAAGCCACGCCTTCAAAGGCGCTTTGCATGTCTTTGACGCTTACATAGTGAATATGCGGATACTGCTCACGAATCGTTTTAGCATACGGGTAGTTATCAATAATGGCGACTTTTTCATTTTGTAAAAGTCCAAGATTTGAAATAAAACGGTTATCGTACTGCTTTTTCCCAACAATAATAATAGGACTTTTGATATCGGTATCAATTTGCTGATGCGTTGCATCAAAGGTATGGTCATCTTTAAAACTGGTAAACACATCTACTTGATGATTTTTGATTTTGGTTTCAAGCTCGTGTAGTGTAATACTGGGTTGTTTATCAAAATGAATCCCAGTTTTTTTTTCAATGCCGTAGAGATGCTCCGACATAATGCCCAAATAGGTGCCATCGTGCTTGAATGCTTCATACGGTAAGTAGTCAAGGCGTCCACCGTAGCGAATCACAGGATGGTCATGGAGCCACTGTTTTTCTTCTGGTGTTAAGTGAAGCGTAGTTAAAGATGCGTTGGCATTGGTTTGCAAAAGCCATCGGCTTTTAATGGCGGTTTGCTCTTGCGGTGTAATAGCTTGCAGCCCTTTGTTAAGGATGTCACGTAAGATAGGTTGGTTGGGTGTTGTCGCAAAATAGAGCTGACTGCTGACATCTTTATTTAAGGCATCAAAAGGCTCTATCTCTAAATTCGGCAGTGCCTCTTCCATCACGATATAGCTAATTGCCCCCAGACTACTGATGAGTGCGTCTGCTTTATCAAAACTAACGGCATGAAGAGCCTCTTTTAGGTCATTGACTTCAATAGGCACTATTGAAGGTACATCTTTAAGCAGTGTTTCTGAAAGCCCATGCCCTTTAATTAACGCGATGCGCTTGTGTTCCAAGTCGCGAAGAGTTGCAATTTGAAGTCCTTTACGCATAGCAATTGCATTGGCATTTTCATAAAATGGTTGTGTAAAAAGAGCAAATTTTTCACGTTCAGCTGTTTTATAGACGCTGTGAACCACATCAATATTGCGTACTTTAAAGCGTTCAAAAAGTTCGCTCCATGGTGCATGAACATATTGAATATTCAAACCGACTTTATGGGCAACCAGTTCTATATAATCAATGCCCAAGCCTTGCGCTTTTCCCTCTTTGGTAAAATCAAACGGCGCCCAAGCAGGGTCATTGGCAACACTGATCGTCGGATGATTTTCAATCCATTGCTCTTCTTCGGGTGAAAGTGGAATAAACGCGTGTGTAGCAAAAAGCATTGTCGGTAAGAGCCATGTACAAAAGGATAAAAGAGCTATTTTGAATTGTTTCATAGACTTTTCCTATGAAGCAAATTGTATGGCTATGGCTTGAAATTCAGGCTGTAACACCATAAAAGCATCAATAATATCGGGGTCAAAGTGGGTACCACGTCCCTCTAACATGATGCTGACAGCTTCTTGATGCGGAATTTTATCTTTATAAACGCGACGGTTAATTAGCGCATCATAGACATCTGCAACTGCCATCAATCGTCCAGAAATTGGAATTTCTTCTCCACGTAATCCTTGCGGATAACCTGTTCCATCCCACTTTTCATGGTGTGTGTAGGCAATTTCTTTAGCTATTTTTAAAAAATCAACTTCGCTTGCGAGTTGCTCTTCTGCTTTACGAATGGCTTTATAGCCTAAGAGTGCATGTGTTTTCATGATCTCAAATTCTTCAGGGGTCAATTTGCCTTTTTTAAGCAAAATGGCATCAGGAATACCAATCTTGCCAATGTCATGCAAAGGAGCGGAACGAAACAGTGTTTCTACCATGGCATCGGTTAAAAAGGAGCTAAACCTAGGATGGCTTTGCAAGTGTTTTGCTAAGAGCTTGACATAATATTGTGTGCGGGTAATGTGATTGCCTGTATCGGTGTCGCGTGTTTCTGCTAAAGAGGTCATGGTGAGAATTGTTACAATTTGAATCGCTGAAACCTCTTGCGTACGACGTTTGACTTCATCTTCTAAAAAGGTATTGCGGTCACGTAAGAATTCTGCCATCACTTTATTTTGAAGTTGTGTTTTGATGCGCGCTAAAAGAATAGGTGGAGAAATAGGTTTGGTGATATAATCTACTGCCCCTAATTCCAGTCCTATTTTTTCATCTTCTGGAGAGCTCATCGCTGTTAGAAAAATGACGGGAATAAAGCGTGTGGTTTGATCGGCTTTGAGGCGAGAAATGACGTCATAGCCCGAAATACCAGGCATCATAATATCTAAAAGAATCAAATCGGGGAGGGCATTGTCATGGATATAAGAGAGTCCCTTTTCACCAGAGTTCGTTACTTTGACACGGTAAAAAGGTTTGAGAAGATTTGCAATAAGCGTTAGATTGTCTGCTGTATCGTCAATCACTAAAATGGTTGGCTTTTCATGTAATTCATACGCTGAAGAGGTTTGCATCCCCGCTCCTTAGATACTATTTCCAATAGTATTGTATGGTGTATCTGTTACATTCGTGTTGTATAAATACACCGTATCAAAAAAAAGCTTTGAAAAAGTTTTACATGTAAAAATAAGTTTCTTGCGGAACGCCTAATCGTTTTGCAATGGCAAAGGCTGCAGTTCTTCCATCAAGTGCGGCGCGTACTACCAAATCGGCTCCTCTAACCACGTCGCCTCCCGCGTAAACATTAGGGTGACTTGTCTCTTGGTTTTCATCCACGACAATGGTGTTAGATTTACCCACATTGAGTGCTAAGGCATCGTAAAAATCAAAGCGTTTTGCCGCAAAACCAAGGGCTAAAACGATACTATCGGCTTTAAGCGTTGTGAGCTGTGTCTCATCAGTCTGCAATTTTCCCTCATCATTGATGTACGTTCGCGCAATTTCAATACCTGTGACATGATGGTTTTCATCTACCAATGCTTTTTTAGGAAGGCTGTGGAACATAAATTCTACGCCTTCTTCTTTGGCATTAATGACTTCCGCACGACTCCCTGGCATACTGGCTTCATCCCTTCTATACACACACGTGACACGTTTTGCTTTATGTCTGATTGCTGTCCGAAGCGCGTCCATCGCAGAGTCTCCTCCACCAATAACAATGACCTCTTTGTCTTTAAAAATAGATTGGTGAAATTCATGTTTGAAAAGCTCTTTTTGTGTTTCTGCGAGGATTTCCATGACTTGATGAACCCCTCTGGCGTCTTCATTTTCCATTCCCGCACTTCTACCAACGGGTGCGCCCATACCTAGGAAGATGGCATCAAAGTTACTGAGTAATTCTGCGATGCTAATATCCTTGCCCACTTCGGTATTGTAATGCACGTGAAGTCCTGCTTGTTTCATCCATTCTAAACGACGCAAAATAACATGTTTAGGCAGTTTGAAGTTAGGAATGCCATAGGTTAAAAGACCACCCACATAACTCTCTTTTTCAAAAATCTCGACACCGATGTTGGCTCTGAGTAAGAAGGACGCACAACTTAAACTTGCAGGGCCACTGCCGACAATTGCCACTTTATGTTTGCGGGCTTGGTTATTACCATAGTAAGGAACGGAACCATTTTCATAAGCTTTTTCATTCAAAAATACTTCGATATTGCCAATAGAAATAGCATGATAGTCTGTTTTTTCTAGCGTACATGAACTTTCGCACAATCCCTTTTTTGGGCACACCCGTCCTAAGATTTCAGGGAAAGGTGAACGCGCGTTGGAGAGTTCAAATGCTCCTACGGTATCGTCTTCATAGGTTTTTTTAAGCCATCGTGGAATGTTATTGCTTAAAGGACATCCTGTACGACAAAATTTAAATTCACTTTGAAGTCCACGCAACAAATCAATCGGACATTGTAAACAACGACTTGCTTGTGCTTTGGCTTCGGTGTCTGAAAAGTTATAGTAAATAGGGTGAAAATCCTCGATGCGTTCTATAGCGTTACGTTTGCTAGGATAGGCTTTGGCTATACTTTTATATCGTCTCATGGGTATCCTCAATAATCTCAATACTTTTTACATGTAATTCTTGTCCGCTAATCATCGTTACATCATCGCTATGGCAAAGTGGGCAGACAAAATTGTTTTCGACAACCGTACTGTGCTGATGGCACTGATGGCATTCTAAAACGACATCAAGAACATTGATTTGCAATACGGCATCTTTACAGATGGTTGTCTCTTTAAAGACGTCAAAACACTGTTCTAAAAAATGAATCTCAATGCCGCTGAGTCTTCCGACATCGAGTTCAACCGATTTGATAGCTTTTGCATGATTTTTTTCCGCTTCTTTTTCACACACATCAATTAACGATGAAACAATGGAATATTCATGCATGCAAACTCTTTTCTTTTTCAGCCATTTTTGCTTTAAAAGTATCGTAATCGACTATGGAGATGGCATCGGTGGTACAGACGCGAATGCACGAAGGTCCTTCGGGGTGGTCAAGACAAAGATTACATTTTTGAGCAAATACGCGTCCTTCATGTTCGACGAGTTTGATCGCCCCAAAAGGACACACCATCATGCACGTTTTACATCCGATACAGATTTTCTCATTCAGTTGTATCGTGTCTCGATCAAAACGCAAAGCTCCTACGGGACAGAGCTTGACACAAGAAGCATCTTCACAATGCATGCATTGGATTGGCGCGGTTTTTGCATCTACTTTGACGACACGGTTTCGTGAAACGAGTGGCAATTTGGTCGTGTACGCTTCTTCAAAACTGATCTTGGCATTTGCCGCCGCACAGGCTAATTCACAACTCAAACAACCGATACATTTTTTCGTATCTGCTACAATTAATTTATGACTCATTTTAACGCTCACTACACGAGATACAAGGATCGATGCTATTAAAGATAAGAGCAACATCATCAATGCTATTGCCCGGCATCATCACTTTAAGTGCTTCCCAGTTCATATAACTTGGCACACGCCACTTCATTCGCTCAGGTTTTGTGCTGCCGTTTGTTTTGAGATAATAGACCAACTCTCCTCGTGGTGCTTCTGTGCGTGAAACCGCTTCACCTTCTGGAACAGCCGTACGATTAGGAAGCGCAATATCTCCCTCTGGCAATTTGTCAAAGGCTTGTTTTAGAAGTTTCATGGATTCAAGTATTTCATATAAACGCACCAACGCGCGACTCAAAACGTCACCGTCTTGTTTTAAAATCACATCAAAAGAGAGCTTTGCGTAAGCAGCATAAGGAGCGCGTTTGCGTACATCGTTATTGACACCACTGGCACGTGCCACAGGTCCAACAACGCCCAACTTTAACGCTTCTTCATGGCTGAGAACGCCCACACCTTTCAGATGCGCTCTAATGCTCTCATCGCTCTCAAAGCGTTCGATAAAAGCTTCAATTTTGCTTTTGTTTTTCGCAAGTGTCTCTAAAACATACGTAATGGTTTCAGCATCGAGGTCGTATTTAACACCACCGATGGTATTGGCACTTAAATCCATACGATTGCCCCAAATGCGCTCTTTGACATCTTGGAAATCTTCACGGGTTTCTAAAAATGCCTGCATTAAAGGGGTGTTGTGGATGAGGTGTGAGAGCATACCCAGATTAAAGAGGTGGCTGGCAATGCGTTTGATCTCATCGGCAATAACACGAAGGTATTTGCTACGTTCGGGTATAGTAATATCTGCTATTTTTTCGACAGCCATACAGTACGTAAAGGGGTGATTGTTGGAACAAAGCCCACAAACTTTTTCGGTAATAATCAGGTTTTGAAGAAAATTCTTATGCAAGACAATGGATTCCATACCACGGTGAACAAACCCATTAATCATATCGACACTTTGGATGGTCTTGCCATCTTTTGCAGGTTCAATTTTAAAGTAGACGGGTTCTTCGAGTGCCACATCAAAAGGGCCTAAAATGACTTTCGTATTATCCATGACGTACCTCTTGGGATGCTTTTACTTTTTTCCAAAGCTCTTCAGAGACTTTGCCGCTCATGGCGGTTGAGAGTGAAAAATACTCTTTCACGACGCTTTCTTTAATGGATTCATCTAAAAAAAGACGTTTGGGATTAGGATGGTTGAGAAGCGCTATACCGTAAAGTTCACTCATCTCTCGTTCGGTCCAATCTGCACTTTTAAAAAAAGGCGTGATGGAAGGAACACTCTTATCGGTAATCGCAAGTTTGAGATTAAGCATGATGCCATTTAAATCAAAATGATAGACAATTTCATGCGCATCTTCTTTGGTGTAACACGTTATCATACAGACACGTGCATTCATCGTTTCTAAAATTTCACTGAGTTGTAAGAGTGTCTCTTTTTCATCTATTTCTGCCCAAAGGCTCTCTTTCGATACATTAAAAGAACATGGAATATGCAGTGCTTGCGTGATTTCATTGAGTTTTACATGTAATGCTTTCATTAAAAGGCTCGCTTGCTAAAAGTGTGTGTGGCTCTACATTGTGGGCAGAGGTTAAAGAGTGCACGAAGCTCAGGAGTGCACGTATCAAAGCCTTTTTTGATTACGCTATCAGGAATAACAATCATCGAAGCATTGCAGTTTGAACAGGTTTGATACACCACTTCTTTTGAGGTTGTGGTTGTGTATTTATCGCCTTGAAGATTAATGGGTGCGGTATCTTGTGCCGAATAGATGGCTTTTGTAGGACAAAAATAGGTGCAGTTACCACATAAGGTACAGCTATTTTGCCAGATAATAAACGAAAAATGCGTTGCATCTTTGGCTTCAATATTAATAGCTCCAGCAGGGCAGACATACTGGCATGTACGGCATAAAATACACTCGTTCTCATGCAGTAAGATTTTGGTTTTGGTATGATTAATCATGCGTTTTGCCTTGTTTTTAGCATCTCACAGGCTTGAATCAACCCTTCAACGATAGATGCTGGTGCGGGAGGACACCCTGGAATATTAACATCGACAGTAACAAAACGGTCTAGCGGCCCTTCGATAGAGTAGCTATCGCGAAATACACCACAACTAATCGGGCAGATGCCAAGAGCAACAATGATTTTATTTTCGGGTAAGCGTTTGAGCATCGCTTCCAAAAAAGGCTTAGAACGCGTGGTGATGGAGCCAGTGACAATAACAATCTGAGCATCTTCTGGAACATTGGTATAGGTGCAATGCAAACTTTCAAAGCCAAACTTCGGAACAAGGACACTGGCAAGAAGCTCGACATCACAACCGTTACATGAACCCGTATTGATGCGGTAAACATTGATAGGATTTACCATACAATCTCTTTCAGCTAAGCAGGCATACTTAACTATATTTAGTAAAATATCTTAATTTTTATATTAAAGACTTTTTTAAAGTATCGTATTTTAGCACAATAAAATTGAATTTTCCACGCTGTGATGAAATATTTTACGCATCATTTTCTCTTTTTCTCCCTCGTAAAAAGGTACAATAATCCATTTTTAAATGTAAAGGATAAACAATGCCAAAGAGAGAAGAGGCGTTTGCATTGCTTAAAGCATATAACGGACCTGCTTTAGTGACGCATGGACTTGCCGTGGAAGGTGCTATGCGCTATTTTGGAGAAAAAGCGGGAGAAGATGCCGATACATGGGGTATCGTAGGGTTATTGCACGATTTAGACTATGAAAAATACCCAGAACAGCATTGCCATAAAAGTAGGGAAATCTTAGAAGAGCAAGGCTATTCTGAAGAGATTATTCGAGCAATCATGTCACACGGATGGGGTATCTGTACCGATGTTGAGCCACTCACAAAAATGGAACAAACACTCTATGCTATTGATGAACTCACCGGCCTTATCACCGCATGTGCATTGGTTCGTCCGAGTCGTTCGGTGATGGACTTAGAGCTTTCATCTGCAAAGAAAAAGTTCAAAGACAAGGGCTTTGCCGCAGGAGCAAGCAGGGAAGTGATGCTCAAGGGTGCTGAAATGCTTGGCGTGAGTATTGATGAACTGATTGTTGATGTCATCGCCTCCATGCGTGCTATTGCTCCAAGTCTAGGGTTGGAGCTTAAAAACTAACGACGTCTTTTCGGAGTGTTTTTTTTAAGGGTAGGGCGATAATCAACAATGGTGGTCGTTCCTTTTCCCGGGTAACGTTTCATCTCAAAATGCTCACTTAATTTAGCAAGCAGGGAAGTGATTTTACTAGCACCATATGTTCGTGGGTCAAAGTCAGGTGACTGACGTTTGATGTACGCTCCAGCAGCCGATACACTTGCCCATCCTTCATCATCTTGGGTCTTTTCCCAACCGACATGTAAAAGTTTCACCAACTCTTTAAGGCTATCATCATCCGATGTTTTAGAGGGTTTTAGCTCAGGAATATCTTCTAGGACTTCTGTGTTAAAAATAAGGTTTTCTGTAAAAATAAAATCATCGCAGGCATTACGAAAGGAGATAGGTGTTTTATGCTCACCAAATCCGAACACGTAAATTTCCGACTCCTTAAGGCGAGAGGCAAGCTTGGTAAAGTCACTATCGCTTGAAACCAGTGCGAATGCATCGAATTTTTGCGTATAGAGTAAATCCATCGCATCAATAATCATCGAAGCATCGGTTGAATTTTTTCCGGTGGTATAGGCAAATTGTTGAATCGGCTGAATAGCGAGTTCATTGAGGCTCTCTTTCCAGTTTTTAAGATAACTGCTCGACCAGTCACCATACGCACGTTTGACAATGATATGTCCATGGGTCGAAAGTTCGGCTAAGATAAATTCGAGCTTGCTTTGTTGGGCATTGTCTGCATCTATCAAAACAACGATGCGTTTTTCTTCATTGATATTTTTCATCGTAGTGCCTTTAGGAAGTAATAGAAGGATTATAGCCTAGTTAGCGTAAGAGAGAGGCTTTTTACATGTAAAGATACGCAAACCTTCTATGACACCGATGGGCATCTTTATGCCTCATTTAAAGAGACTTTCCAAAGATAAGGTGCAAAGACTGCGATGATAAGAAGTGCGATGCCTCCTTGCAGTAAAAGCGTTGCGGACGCGCCAAGGTAATGCGAGATGGTTCCCACCAAAAGTGCGCCAATAGGTTGCATACCAAAAAAAGCCATCGCAAAATAGCTAATGATACGTCCTCGCATCTCACTAGAAGAGGTGGTTTGAAGAAGCGTATTGATAATCGTAGAGTGCAGCATCATGCCACAGCCTGCGATGCTTGAGAACATAAACGCAAGCAAGAGCGTGTGTGTATAGGATAACAATAGCAACCCAATGGCAAGCGCTGATGTTGCTACGACCAGTACCTTTCGAAGATTAATGCTCGTCTTAAGCGATGCTAGCAACATAGCGCCGCAAAAAGCACCGATGCCAACAGAGCTATTGAGGTATCCGTACGTTACGGCACTGCCTCCTAGCGTCTCTTTTGCAATAATCGGCATGAGCGTGATAAAAGGAAGAACCGTTAAACTGACAAGCGCAAGCAAGAGTAACAGCAGACCTAAAGAGGGAGAATTTTTTAAATAGTGTAAACCATCTTTAAGCTCTTCGAGCATTTTTTTTGTATGCATTTGTGGGATATACGCAGGCAATTTGAGCAATAACAAAGAGCCTATCACGGCTATAAAGCTAAACGCATTGATCATAAAACAAATTTTAGCACCCCACACTTCTAGAATAAATCCTGAAATGGCAGGGCCAATGAGGCGCGCGAGATTGACCATGGATGAATTCAAAGCGATGGCGTTGCCGACATCTTCTTTACGCTCCACCATTAAATGCACTAAGGATTGGCGAGCGGGAACATCAAACGCGTTAATGATGCCTAGGAGAATGCTTAAAACTAAAATTTCATTGACCGAATAGTCGGTAAATCCAATCACGATAGTAAGCAGTACCGCTTGAATCATGGAAGCAATTTGGGTGGCTAAAAGCACTTTATAACGGTTATAGCGATCTGCGATGGTTCCACCGACGAGTGAAAGCAAAAAAGAGGGAAATTGTGCCGCAAAAGCAACAAGTCCTAGCATAAACGCTGAGTGCGTTTGTACATAAACGACCCAAAAAATAGCCGTTTTTTGCATCCATGTTCCCATGAGCGAAACAGATTGTCCTGCAAAAAAGAGTCGATAATTTCGACTCTTGAAAGCTTTAAAAGTATTAAGGTTCATGATAATCTATCTTTTGAGTTACACATTTAATTGCGATAAGACAATTTTTCAATAATTTCAGCACTGCTTCCAATTTCGCCAATACGCGGAAAAATAGTGTTAATGCTATGCTGATGCGCTTCTAACAACGAATCGCTCATAGCGTCAATGGCAAAGCTAATGTTATAGCCAAGTTCGCTCGCCGCACGCGCCGTTCCTTCAACCCCAATGCTTGTAGCGATTCCTGCTAAAACAATGCCCGTGACATTTCGTTTTTGGAGCTCTTCATGTAGGGTGGTATCGTAAAAGGCGTTCCACGTGTGTTTGGTGATAAAAATATCGCTCGGTTGGGCATGAATTTCATCGACAATGTTTGTAAAATCAGCACTTAGAGATGAGGTCATCTTTTGTGCAGTGCCTTCTTTGCGTGATTTCGTCCAAGCGGCATTGGTTGGATCAACATTGATAATGACAATGGGGAGTGTTGCCATGTGAAACGCATCAATGAGCTTGTTTATATTCGCCAGTAACACTTCTTTGGGATGAATGCGTGGCACATTCACAATTCCTCGTTGCATATCTATAACAATGAGTGCCGTACGGGCATCAAGGGCTGTTATCATACTGTATCCTTAGCTTTGTTGGTCTATGAGTTTGTGCAAAATGGGTAATGCTTGCTCTAAGAGGGAAATCTCTTGTTCATTTAAAAGGGCTTCAATACTACTTTTTAGCCATTCGCTTTTGTCTTTTTTCATTTTGGCTACCATTTGTGTACCATACTCGGTCAGTGAAATATAGATTTTACGTTTATCTTTAGAGCAGGGCTTTCTTTGAATCAGTCGGTCATGTTCGAGCTTATGGAGTATTTGCGACATCGATTGGGTTTTGACACGGGTTAGTGTTGCCAGTTGCGAGGGCAATAATGAAGGGTTTCGTGAGAGATGCCCAATCGTCTCTAACTCCGTCATAGAATAGATACTCACTAAAGAGATATGTTTGCGTAGTTCTTTATGCAGTGCCGTGATGCTTCTTTGCAACGTTGAAGAGAGCTCCAAACTATCCATAAGTGCTCCTTTTTATTCGTAAAACTTGTAAGTTTAACTTATAAAATTATAACGCTATTACGGTCACAAAGTCAAGCTACCATAAAGCGCATCGGTTTCTTTGTTTTTAAAAAATATCACAAGTATCAAAAGAGGTGTAGGATAAAGTAAAGCGTCTTTGAACAATTATTCATTATTTGCATAATCTCATACAATCGTCATTTTCATGCGATAGAATATTTACGTATTCATCTTAGATATTATAATTTATATTTATTTAAGTTTTATCTTTACATGTAAACAAGATTAGCTCATATTAAAAGGAGACGTACCTATGTTTGAAAATTTTAAAGCAAGAGCTGAGGCATCGGGTAATACTGAAGTCAAGCGTTTTGCAACAACCACTGAGGCGCTTGGTTTTATTGAAGCGTTTCTTGAAAAAGAAGAGGTAAAAGACGAAGCAGGCTCGTATGCTGTTTGGGCAAAAAGTCCCATATTAGAACACTTTGACCATCAAGCGATGGCAGAAAAATTTTCAGGTCTTCATTTTGACGTCAATCGTGAACTCGCCAAAGGTGCAAAAGTGGGAATCACCCAGTTAAAATGGGGCTTAGCGGAGACAGGCAGTATGGCACAAGACTCTACCGATGTGGAACAACGTCTTGCTTCTGCATTGGCATGGATTCATGTGGCGATTCTTCCTACGTCAAAGATTATTGCAGATATCCCAGCGCTCATGACCAAAATGCACCCAAAAGACGACAAATACATTACGCTCATTACGGGTGCAAGTAAAACAGCAGATATCGAGCGTGTACTTGCCGTGGGCGTTCATGGACCGGAGCGACTCGTGATAGTGTGTGTCGATGATTTAGAATTAGAAGGAGCAGCATCATGAAAGCAGATATGTCAGCATCTATCCACAAAGCCCTAGAAAATCAAAATCTAGCAGGTATCCTAGACCGATGGAATTATCCAGCAACCAGAGCTAAAGCATTTGAGGGCGTTGATTTTGAGGCTCTGCGTTCAAAAATCGCAGACATCAAAGGCGATGCCGCAGGTCACCTTGATGAACTTGCTCAAACCTTTAAGAAAAATGCAGAAGCCAATGGTATCAAAGTTTTTATCGCAAAGAGTGCGGAAGAAGCACGACAATACATTGCAGACCTGTGCAAAGAAAAAGATGTCAAAAAAATCGTCAAATCAAAATCGATGGCAACCGAAGAGATTCATCTCAACCATTTTCTGGATGAATTTGGCATCCAATCGGACGAAACGGATTTGGGTGAGTGGATTTGTCAGCTCGCGCACCAAACGCCTTCACACATGGTTATGCCAGCACTTCACCTCACTAAAGAGGAGATTTCAGACCTATTTGCCGAAGAGACCAAACAACCTTTGGATAACGACATTCAAAAACTGGTTAAAGTCGCGCGAAAAGCGATTCGTGAGAAATTTTTTGAAGCCGATATGGGCATTTCAGGTGCTAATATCGCCATCGCAGAAACGGGTTCCATCGTTATTTGTACCAATGAGGGAAATGCGCGTCTTGTTACAACGCTTCCAAAAATTCACGTTGCGCTAGTGGGATTGGAAAAACTGGTTCCTAACTATACCGATGCCGCACCTATCTTAGCCGCGTTGCCTCGCAATGCAACCAGTCAGTTGCTCACCAGTTATGCTTCGTTTATCTCAGCACCGACACTTAATGATGATGGCGAGATGAAAGAGGTGCATATCGTTTTAATGGACAATAACCGCACGAAAATGGCAGAAGACCCCAAATTTAAAGAGGCACTTCAGTGTATCCGCTGTGCGGCGTGTTTGAACGTCTGTCCCGTCTATCGCTTAGTCACGGGTCACGTGTTTGGTGACATCTATACCGGTGGTATCGGTACGATTTTAACGGCATGGTTCAATGAACTCAAATCCGCAGAAGAGGTACAAGCACTCTGCATCGGATGCGATAAATGTAAAGAGATTTGTGCCGCAAAGATTGATATTCCTGGTCTCATCCTTGAAATTCGCCGTCGTGCCGCAAAAAAAGAGGGCTTACCGTTTATCTATAAAAGCGCGCTTCAAGTCATTAACAACCGTAAGGTGTTCCACACAATGTTACGTGCTGCTTCAGTGGTACAAAAACCGTTTGTCAAAGAGGGCTTTATCCGCCATCTTCCGATGTTTCTCTCAGGTTTGTCAGAGTATCGAAGCTTGCCGTCTGTTGCTGCGGTTCCATTTCGTGACATTTTCAAAACCATCGAACAACCTAAATGTGAACAAAAGGCCTCTTTTTATGCAGGATGCGCACTTGATTTTGTCTACCCAGATGCAGGTGTGGCGATTGTGAAGATTTTGAACAAAGCGGGCATTGAAGTGCTTTTCCCTGAAGCGCAATCGTGCTGTGGTATTCCTCACTGGGGAAGTGGGTCCTTTGATATGGCAGCTGACGCGGCAGAGCGAAACATTCTACCTCTTTTAGAAGGCGATCCTGATTACGTTGTGGTGAGCTGTGCAAGCTGTACTACCGCTTTGAAAAAAGAGTGGGCAAAAATATTGAAAGAGCAACATCGAGAATCTCTCATTCCACAAGCGAACAAAGTGGCTGAAAAAACCTATATGTTTACGGAATTGGTCGATAAGCTCATTAAAGAAAAAAGACTCACGCCAAAAGAGGGCATGGAACTTCATACCTTAACTTACCACGACTCATGTCACGCAAAACGTCATGTGGGTGTTTTCAAAGAGCCTCGCTCTGCGCTGAGTGCAACGGGATATGAAATTAAGGAGATGAATGAGTGCGATACCTGCTGTGGCATGGGTGGCTCTTACACGATTAAACAACCTGAAATCTCAATGCAAATGCTTAAACGAAAATTGCAAAATATTGAAGAAACAGGTGCAGAATTTGTCTCTGCGGAGTGCCCTGGCTGTTTGATTCAGCTAAAAGGCGGTCTTGATAAATCAGGTTCTAAAGTAAAAGCAGTGCATCCTGCGGAATTAATGGTCGATAAGTTTAAATAAGCGAGTCTGTAAGGAGGATTTCCTCCTTATAGACACCCCAATATTCTATTATTTGATGTATTTTTCAAATGGTTTCACAAATCTTTCAATCATATCATCAGCTCTTTTTTTAGCTTGAGCGACAAAATGCCTTAAGTAAGTTTTTGCCCATTGTTTCATGTCGCCCGTAAAACTTTGTTCTAGGTCACATACATGAAATTGCACTTGCATTGCTGCAGCCCAGTTAATGTATAAATTTTCAGGATTTGATTTAAACAAATTGGCATTAAAGGCATTTTTACAGACTAATTTATCATCTTCTAAAACCCAGTTAATTTCAAAATAATTAATAGTGAACGTATCAAATTCTTCATTGTCTAGCATCTTGGCACATAATTGAGCTAACTTATAAGCAGAGATGATATTAGGTGCTTGAGCAGATTTTGAGACATTGCGAGTTTTAATATCGATAATTTCGTATTTACCATCTTTTACGACTAAGATATCCGCAGTGTCGTTTTGTTTTTCTTCAAATGGGTTTTCAATGCTCCATTTATCGGTGGCATCTTTCCCTCTGCTTAATAAAAATAAGACAGTAGGCGAATTAAAAAGCTTTTCCCTCTCTGCTCTTGAAGTTGCATCAAGATGCTTGGTAAATAAGAAATTTAAATACTCATATTGTCTAAACGTATGCGTTGGAAATGCTTTTTTTATCTCAGCGTAAGCGTGTTTATCAAAAGGCTCTCCTGCCGAATGTCCCGATAACGTTCCTGATAGTGGTTTGGGAACGCTACATCCTATAATTTTTTGCTTAAGCTCTTCGTAATTCACAAACATCGTTTTCTCCATTTATCATAAACAAATCGTCTATGGCTTTATTCAACTCATTAAGGATATATTCTTTTTTTGTCTTCAAATAGTTTTTTGTTAAAGAAACGATTTGATGGTGTATGTTTGCTTCATGTTCATCATTAAAATTAATTCTTCTAAAAGGAATACTTGCAATTGGCTTTTCTGAAAATTCGACGATAGAGCCTTTAACAACACCGTTAAATCGTAGCCAGTCAAAGACATAACGACTATTGAGTAAAGCTAAAATATACAACAAACTCTCTTGGACACCCTCTTTTTTGTAAAGCGCCGTCACATCTTGCGTAGGGAATATTCCCTCTTCAATGTATGAAAAACGAAAATAGTTTTTATTGGAAATTCTTTCTTTACACGGGACAAAGATTTTAGGACTTTTTCGATTGAATAAGTGATAATTTCTCAAAAAAACCCATTCCCAATAGGGTATGTCTCGATTATATCGGTATCTCTTATCTAATTGTTCTATATTGGGAAATAAATGTTGATAATAATTCGGACATTTTTCCTTGAATTCATCTTCACTGATAGGTTCATTGATAAAAATATAGCGTGTTGTATCGGTATGAAAATACGGAGAAAGATTTTTGGCTTTCATGACACGTATAGAATAATGTAACTCTTCCTTGGTTAAAGGTGTGACATTTTCTACTTGAAACGCTTTATCTAGCCCACTGACCATTCCATTCCCAATATCGCAAATATCACCAATGGTGCAGAGCTTTTCAGTAGAAAATAGATCGGTTGTATCATATTTTTTACATTGATATTCAAAAAGATTTAATTCATCTATCACGTCTTTTGAAGCTAAAATCCAGTTTTTATCGATTTGAAATTGTGGGACTAAGATATACTCTGTATTGTCTTGGCGTTCCCAAGATTTTAATTTACAAAGAATGTTATCGGTCAGTTTTTTGTTTGCGTAATATTTTGCTACTTTAATGTTTTTGGGCGTAGGTTTGTTAGATTTTCGGTATTTAAAAACCATCGTAGAAACCGTAGCTTTTTCAAATATAGGTGTTTCATTAAAGTGGTATATTGCTTCAAAAAAGCCATGTTGCATCATATAATTACGCATTTTTGTTGAATGCATTGTATTAAGCCAGTATTCTGGGGTAATGAAAATCAGCTCACCGCCTTCTTTAAGAAGTTCGATAGATTTAATAATAAAAATATTGGAATAATCGCAAAGTGCATTGCAATATTTGTCCCATACATCACTTTTACCCAGTTCATCTTTGAGGTCTTGTTCCAAATTTTTCCAGCGAATATAGGGTGGATTGCCGATAATTAAGTCAAATTTTTCATCTATCTTTGCAGAAATGAAGCTATGATTTAAAACATTTTTAGAATGTTTTATAATCTTTTTATCAATTTCGTAAGCTAAATAATTTGTATAGCCCTGTTTGTCAAAAAGCTCTAAAAAAACGCCCTCTCCACAACAGGGCTCCAAAATCCTTGATTGAAAATCGATAGTCGATAAAGAAAGCATAAATTTGGCAATCTCTTTTGGTGTCATATATTGCCCAAATTTATTTTTGACATTAGCCATTAATCGGACCTAAAAAAATAAAGTCATCCATAATATACAAACACCCTCACAATTAATTTAATTTTAAGACTTTATCATTTTTCCACAAAACAGGAGCTTAGTTTGATGGCTTGTTCTTTTACATGTAATGTGCTATCTTGCGTGTTCTTCTTTAATCTCTTTTGCTGTTGCTTTGCGAATGTCTAATACTTTGGCAGTAAAAATGACATCAATACCTGCAAGAGGGTGATTTCCATCAAGGGTGACATTGTCTTTTGTAATCTCTTTGATGGTATATGAAATTTTTTGATCTTCGAGTGCATCATCTTCATCTTCAATAATCTCGACAAATTGTTCTCCCACAAAGATTTGATCATCAAATTCGCCACGCTCTTCAATGCTTACTAAAGATTCATCGTATTCACCAAAGGACTCTTTGGGAGTCAGTTGTACGGTAATGCTATCGCCTACGGTTTTATTTTCAAGTTCTTTTTCGATTTTAGCAAAGATGTCATTGTAGCCACCGTGAAGGTAAATAAGCGGGTCAGCGCCTGAATCAAGCATATTTTTAGCAGTATCGGTAATGGTATATTCAAGTGTTACAACACAATCTTTAGAGATTTTCATAAGGTTTCCTTTGGCAATTTGTAATAAGCGCATTGTAGTGAAGTTTTCTTCAAAAGCCAATTATATCCATACGGTTTTTACATGTAAAAGGTGCAAGATTTTTGATGCGTGATAAAAAAATACATGGAATGAGTAGCAATGTACTATACATTATTAAAAAAATTTTGTTACAATACTACATTATTGTATGTTAGAGAATAAAAATACTGCATGTGATATACGATTCCACTACAAAGATTCATCTATGCCTTTATACAAAAGAAGAGCTCATTTTTTGTTTTTCTCTGTTGGTGCAACACTGTTTTTATCGGGATGCGTACCAAAAGCTTTGGAAGAGCCTGCTATGCAGTCGCTTACACTCAATCATAAAGAGATTGCGGCTGAAACGCACACGCCCTTAATGAGACAAGTACATTCTAACGTTTGGTGGAAAGCGGTTGATGATGCGCCGTTGCAAAGCCTTATTGACCATTCATTGAGCGATGCTCCGACATTAGCTTCGATGCGTGCTCGTATTGCACAAGCTTATGCTCAGTACGATATCTCATCCACACAAACAGAGCCTTCGCTGAATCTTATTGGAAGTGCCGATACCAACCATCCGAGTAAAAATGACCTTATTTCACCGCCATTGGTTCCTAATTCCTATGAAACAGGACGACTAGGGGTTCAACTAACTTATGATTTAGACCTTTGGGATAAATTATCTGAACAGCTCAAAGCACAATTAGGAAGCATCAAAGCGCAAGAAGCAGCGTATGAAGCACGTGTTGTCGCTTTAAGCATTGCTTTGAGTACAGAGTATTATCGTTACGGGTATACCTTAGAAAAAATAGTGATATTAAATCAGGAAAAAGAACTTTTAACGACATTAAGCTCGCTAGCAAATGAGCGGTATTTGGCAGGACTTGATGATAAAAGTGCGTGGCTTAACGCGCAATCACGCTTGAATGAAATTGAACGTTATCACAGCCAAATGAGTGCACAGCTCATCGCGGCAGAAAAAGCACTTGGAAATTTATCGGGACTCTCTTCTGAAGCACTTCAGCCTTACTTACCCCATGCCTTTATCTATTCCAGACATTTTGATACTACTCCTTCCATTATGCTGGATGCTTTGGCTCAAAAACCAGAAATTCGCGCTAAAGAAGAGATGGTGGAGGCAACATCATCACAAATCAATGTCGCTAAAGCGGGATTTTATCCTAATATTAATTTAAGTGCATTATCGAATTTTGCCAGTTTAGGACTCAGCAATCTTTTGCGCACTGATTCGATAACCTCGATGGCACAAGCCAGCATTTCATTGCCGATTTTTGACCGAAAAGCTTTAGAAGGTGCGTACAAAGCATCTCAAAATGCGCATGAGGCCGCTATTTATGATTACAACGATGCGGTCATTACCAGTGCGAATGCGCTCTTAAGTGCATTGAAAAATTTTAAAACGGTTTTGCATCAAAATAGCCTCTCTCAAGAAGATATGAAAACCAAAGAACATCTTTTGGCGTTAGCGGTACAAAAATTTGATGAAGGCATCAGCGACAAGCGGTTGGTATTGCAAAAGCAATGGGATGTTTTAGAAGCAAAACGGACTATTTTAGAAACGCAGTTTGTACAGATTAATGCCTATATTGACATCATGCACGCTCTTGGCGGACAAATGGTAGAAGGAAAAGAATAATGTCACAAATAGAAGAAAAAAACAATAAAAAACGCAATAAATTTTTACTAGGGGCAGGGCTTGTTTTTGCCTTAGCGGGTGGCGGAGCGTTTGCCTACAATCATTTCATTGGTGAATACCATGAAACAACGGACAATGCCTATACGCAAGGTGAAGTGTTTATGATAACCCCTCAAACCACGGGTGTCGTCCAAGAGGTCTTTGTTCAGGAGACTCAAAGTGTCAAAAAAGCGGACCCCCTTGTCGTACTGGATGACCGTGATGCTAAAATCACGCTTGAAAAAGCAAAAGAGACTTTAGCGTTAAACGTGCGTGAAGTGGTTGGTATTCATAAGCGTGTTGAAGAGTCAAAAGCGATGTTGAAAATTGCACAAAAAGAGTTGGATGAAGCAGAGCAAGATTTACACAGAAGGGCTTCTTTGATTCAAAGTGGCGCTATTTCTAAGGAAGAGTATGCGCATGTTGTACAACGTGTGGAAAAAGCAAAAGACTCTTTGCTGGGGCAAGAAAAGCATAAAGCCTCTTTAGAAAGTTCGATTCAAGGGCTTTCTATCGAAGAAAATCCAACGGTGAAATTAGCCGCCGTTAATGTGGAAGAAGCGTTATTGGCGTATAAACGTTGTCGTATTTTAGCGCCAAGCGATGGGATTGTAGCGAAAAAGAGTGTCCAACCGGGGCAAAAAATAGCTTCGGGTCAATCTATTATGGCAGTTGTTGCGCACACACAAATGTGGGTTGATGCCAACTTTAAAGAGACGCAATTAACCAACCTTAGAATTGGCCAACCCGTAACTCTTCATTCAGACATTTATGGCAAAGGGATAACATTTCACGGCACCATTGAGGGAATGTCGCCTGGAACGGGGGCTTCATTTTCATTACTCCCTGCCCAAAACGCTTCAGGCAACTGGATTAAAATCGTGCAGCGCGTGCCTGTGCGCATACGCCTTGATGCTCAAGAGATAAAAAACCATCCTTTACGAGTTGGTTTGTCCATGGTCATCGATGTCGATACGCATGACCGTTCAGGCTCGGTACTGCTGAGCCCTGAACAAGGTGAACGCTCCATTGAAAGCAGTATGTATGAAGATGTTCATGAAGAAGCTCAGCAACTCATTCAACGCATTATCGCTACTAATCAATGAGTCAAGCAGAACATCACACGCCGCCTACGTTTTCACTAGGCGTGCTAATCATTTTGACGCTTGCTTTGGCGTTATCAACGTTTATGCAAGTGCTTGATACGACCATTGCCAATGTTTCGATTCCTTCCATTGCGGGTGATTTGGCGGTCAGTCCCAATCAAGGTACTTGGGTGATTACTGCCTTTGCCGCCTCCAATGCCATTACAATGCCTTTAACGGGATGGTTGGCGGGTCGTTTTGGAGAAGTCAGGCTTTTTGTTGCTTCAACGCTTCTTTTTTCTTTAACGTCATGGTTATGCGGAGTTGCTCCAACCTTTCCTTTATTGGTCTTAGCACGTATTTTACAAGGTGTGGCGGCAGCTCCTATGATGCCTTTATCGCAAAGTTTGTTGTTGAGTATTTACCCTGAGCATAAAAAAGGGCTTGCTTTGGCTTTTTGGTCGATGACAGCGACCACAGCACCGATTGCTGGACCCTTACTGGGTGGTTACATTACCGATAATTATCATTGGCCATGGATTTTTTATATTAACCTTCCTATTGGCATTATCGGTTCATTTTTGGTTTGGAGATTTTTAAGAGAACATGAGTCTGTGATTCGTATTCGTCCTATTGACCTCTTAGGTTTGGCATTGTTGATTGTCGGTGTGGGTGCTTTGCAAATCATGCTTGATAAAGGCAATGACCTTGACTGGTTTGAATCCTCTACGATTATTGTTTTAACTGCTATTGCGGTGATTGCTTTAACCTTTTTTGTGATTTGGGAGTTGTTTCATCCTCATCCTGTGGTTGATTTAACCCTGTTTAGCAAACGCAATTTTACGGTGGGAACCGTTACAATTAGCCTTGGTTATGCCATCTTTTTAGGAGGCGGTGTTGTCTTTCCTTTGTGGTTGCAAACACAAATGGGCTATACGGCTTTTTGGGCAGGTGCGGCTTCTGCTTTGGTCGGTATTTTTGCTTTTTTACTCTCGCCTGTGGTTGGTGCTAATTTACATCGGGTTGATTTGCGTTTCATTGTTACGACAGGGTTTTCTATTTTTGCGATTTCGTATTATTGGGCTTCGCTTTATACACCGGATGCGGATTTTATGACGATAGCAATGCCACGCCTGATTTTGGGTGCAGGTATGGCAATGTATTTCATTCCTCTAACAACCATTTTACTTGCAGGCGTTGAGCCGTATCGCATTGCTTCTGCTATGGGATTAGTAAACTTTTTACGTGTTTTGGGTGGTGGTTTTGGAACATCGCTTTCTATGGCGTTGTGGGAGCATCGTACGACATTGCATTATGCCAATTTAACTGAAAACGTGAGTCTTTTTCATCCGCAAGTTGTTTTAACGCTCAATGTCATCAAAGAAGCTGGGATTTCTGCTTATGCATGGTTTGATAGAGCCATTGTCTCTCAAGCGAGTCTTCGTGCAAGTGATGACATTTTTTTAATGTCATCGTATTCGTTTATCGCATTGATTGTCTTAGTTTGGTTTGCAAAGCCACCTTTCTTAAGTAAACGAAAGGAGGCAACGCCTCCTGTTTTAGAGTAACGATTGAAGATAGCGCTTTAATCGTTGGATACCTTCTTCCATATGCTCAATATTTCTCGTGTATGCAAAACGGAGGTAGTGGTTGGTTCCATTACTTCCAAAATCAACGCCTGGGGTGGTCGCAACGTGAATCTTCTCTAACAGTTCTTTCGCAAAAGCAAAACTGTCCTGAGAATACTTTGAGATGTTTGCCCAGATGTAAAACGCGCCCTCAGGCTTGGCGTCGATGTCAAACAGTTGTGAGAGTTCATTAAAAAGATAATCCCGTCGTTGTTTAAACTCATCTTTGATATGCTCTAAATAGGCTTCATCAAATGCTTCTAATGCACCGTATTGGCTCAGTGTTGGCGCGGAGATAAAGAAGTTTTGAGCAACCATTTCGGCATGGCGCACTTTCTCTTTTGGCACAATGACCCAACCAAGGCGTTGTCCAGGCATGCAATAGTATTTTGAAAAACCATTAATGACATAAACATTCTTACTAAATTCAAGTGCAGAGTGTGCCTCTTTTTCATAAGTCAGCCCATGATAGAGTTCATCGGAAATAAAAGCAATATTGTAGGCTTCACAATACTCAACCAAAGCTTTTAAATTCTCTTTATCGTAGATGTTTCCCGTAGGATTTGCGGGAGAAGATATCTGTAAAGCACTTAAGTGATGCGGTTCTAAATCTTTTACATGTAATTCAAAATTATCTTCTTTTCCGATAGGCATAAAAAGCGGTTCAATATCAAGCAGATATGCAAAATTTTTATAGCATGGATAAGAAGGATCACTAAGTCCTAATGTAGAACCTTTGGGAAGTGTGAGCGCATAAGCGATAAGAAAAGCGCCACTCGTACCTGGGGTTAAGAAGATTTGGTCGATGTCTATTTGCACACCATAGGTTTTAGCATAATGGTGTGCAATTTTTTCGCGTAGTTCTGGTAAACCATGGCTTTGCGTATAGGAAAATTTATTAGCATCGATATTTACATGTAATGCTTCTTTGACCTTTGGTGAAGGCGGAAGATCGGGTTGTCCAATTTCAAAATGGATACAATCATCTAATTTTTCAGCTTCTTTAACGATATCCATAACAATAAAAGAGCTCATTTGCGTACAGCGCACACGTCATCCTCATTTTTTAACACCATTATAGCAGACATCCAATAATGAAAACGATGGAGTTACTTTTAGCGATACCACGAAGTAAATTACGTAAAAAAAACACATTGATTGCTTAATTTTAAGGCAGAAATTATCTCTATTAAAAGGCATAATTTTGGCACTATTATGTACGGAATGGTTTATTTTATTGATACAGCGAGGAAAACGTTATGGAACATTTCTTGTATATACAATGCAAAAACGAGGTGATAGATGCGTAAAGTTTATGCAACAGCTGAAGCAACACATCAATTCGCTAAACGTTTTTCGCATTACAAAGATTTTTATGCAAGATTTGATGATTTAATCTTTTCAAAACTTGGATTTGGAACGTTTAAGAAAGAGCCTTATAAAGAGGAAAATTATCTTTTTGACTATAAAGAGGCATTGAAAAGCGCTATCGCAGGGGGCATTAATGTTGTCGATACGGCAATTAACTATCGCTACCAACAAAGTGAGCGAGAAATTGGCGAAGCTTTAGAAGAACTTTTTGAAAGTGGTTCCATTAAACGTGAAGAGATGATTATTTGCTCAAAAGGTGGATTTATTCCTTTAGATTTTCCATTCCCTGAAAATCCTTATGTATGGATTAATGAACATATTTTAGAAAAAGGTTTAGCCGTCCAAGAAGATATCGAACTTGACCAGCACTGTATGACACCCGAATTTTTGCAGTATAGTCTTGAAAAATCCTTGGAAAACTTGCGCTTAAAATGTTTAGATATCTATTTTTTGCATAACCCTGAAACACAATTACATCGTTTAGGCTACCGACATTTTCTAACAAAAATAGAGGATATTTTTACCTTTTTTGAAGAGATGGTTGCCTGCGGCAAAATGAAAGCCTATGGAATCGCCGTCTGGAATGCCTTTACGTATGAAGAAGGTAATGAAGAGTTTATTAATCTTGAAGATATTTATAATATTGCACATCGGATTGGTGGTCAAAATCATCATTTTAAATACATCCAACTACCTTTTAATATGGCAAAAACGCATGCATACAGTGTTGCCAATCAAAAAATGAGCGATGGAAAATATTACACCCCTTTGCAAGTAGCCTATAAGCTAGGATTGGGTGTAATGAGTAGTGCATCCTTGCTCCAAATGCATCTTTTTAGAAGGCCTTTTAAACCTGAAATCGGTTATTTGCTCGACTCAAAAATGGAGTTACAAAGTGATGTGCAACTCGCACTGCAATTTGTACGTTCCACGAGAGGTATTGTGAGTTCTTTATTTAGTTCAACGGTTCCAGAACATGTCGATAATAACCTTGGTATTGCCAAAGTCAATGCCACCAATGTAGCAAAATACAATCTTCTTTATAAAGTGGAGCGATAATATGACATACGATGTGTTAATCATAGGCTCAGGCATAGCAGGACTGATGGCGGCTATTGAGGCAAAAAGTGAAACCAATAGTGTTGCAATTATTACGAAAAGCAATATTTTTAAATCCAACAGTGCTGTGGCGAGTGGTGGCATTAACGCTGTTTTAAACCCCAATGATGAAGTAGAAATCCAAAAACATATCGATGATACGCTCAAAAGTGCGCAAGGGCTAGGAAATAAGAAAGCGATTAGTTATTTGTGTCACCAAGCACCGCATATTATTCAAAAATTAGTTGAGTATGGCGTTGAATTTGATAGAGATGAAAATGGAAAAATTTTACAACGTAGTTTTGGTGGTGGAAGCTCCAAACGTACATGTTTTGTTGGCGATAGTACGGGTTCAGCAATTACGCAAGCATTGATTAAAAAAGCACGAGAGATAGGCGTTGAATTTTTAGTCAATCATTTTGTGATGGATATCACAAAAATAGAAGAGTATATTAGTGGCGTGGTGGTATTAAAAAAGATTGACTCCACTGTTACCGTTTTTCCTACAAAATCAATCGTTTTTGCCGGTGGAGGATATGCTGGAATTTACAGAGGTTTTAGTACCAATGCACAAGACTGTACGGGTGATCTTTTAAGCGTTGCCTTGCGAGCGGGGCTTAATCTTCAAGATATGGAATTTGTTCAATTCCATCCAACAGGGTTTGCTAAAACCAGTTATCTCGTCTCAGAAGCTGCTCGAGGAGAAGGCGGACATCTTGTCAATTCAGAGGGCGTACGATTTGTCAATGAATTGGGAACAAGGGATGTCTTAGCCAGAGCGATTTTTGAGCAAATCCGTTCAGGTAAGAAAGTCTATTTGGATATGCGTCATATCCCACAATCCATTCTTGAGACACGGGTACCTTCTTTATACAAAAGCGCTTATAATCAAGTAGGCATAGACCTTGCTACGGAGCTATTAGAGATAAAACCTGTTGCACATTACAGCATGGGTGGCATTGAAGCTTCTATGACGCAAAGTAGACTAAAAGGTTTGTTTGTGTGTGGTGAAAGTGCCTCGTTAGGTGTTCATGGTGCCAATCGTTTAGGCGGAAACTCATTACTTGAAGGTGCTGTTTTTGGTGAACTCGCAGGTAAAAAAGCACGAGAACATGCTTGTAATAAAGAGTTCTTGCCAATCGACTATAACGTCGTGATTAAAAATATGGATTTAATTCAGCGAATTTTTGAGGGAGACTGCACCAAAAATTTTAATGCTATGCGTATTTCTGTTGGGAAAATTATGTTTGATAAAGCAGGAATTTTCCGTAATGAAGCAACATTGCAAGAGGCGTTTGATTATATGAAATACTTGCGTTTAGAGTCAAATACGTTGCATTGTATTGACAAAGGAAGACACAATAATGTGGAGCTGATCTCTATTTTAGAATTACGAAATGCGTTAGAGCTTTCAGAAGCGATTATTTTGGGCGCTATGCATCGACGTGAAAGCCGTGGTGCGCATCATCGAGAAGATTTTCCTACCCCGTCAAAAGAAGGTGAAAAACATGTGTTAGTCAAAGAGTTACAAAAAGGCTTTTTCAAAGTCTCTTATGAAGATTCATGGATTACTGGCATATTAAAAAAATTATTAACTTAAGGAGAGAGACAATGGCAAAAGTGATGTTACGAGAAGAAGGCAATGAAATCTGTTTTTATATCGCAAAAAAAGATATGGAAGAGACCATTAAAGAGATCGAATTTAGTACCGATGAACATTGGGGCGGTGAAGTGCTTTTAAGCAATGGCGAGACATGGTGGATTCAACCAGGGCCCAAAAAACTTCCGAAAGAAGAGGTATGTAAAAAATTATCTGATTAAAATATAAACATAAAAAATGAACAGTTAGTGTTCATAATCATGTATAATTTTTTAAAGATAAAAGGAGTGAATAATGGTTCAATTTGATGCCAAATGTGGGGATTGTCTCACTACAAGAGAACTAATGACACTCTATGAGACAGCGACAGTTGTTTCTAACTCTATTGATCTTGTTGCATCGCTTGAAAAAGCATTGATGATTTTAAAAAATAGACTGCATTTAGAAAAATGTGTTATACACACACTTAATGATGAAAATCTCTTAGGCGTTTATGCATGTATTGATTTTAGCAAGCACCAAAAAGAGCTTGCAACCTATAAACTAGGCGAGGGTGCAACGGGCTATGCTGCACAAAGTAAAGAGCCGGTTGTGATTGAGAATTTACACAATGACATGATGTTTTTAAATAAATCGGGCAATCGTGACCAAAATGCCATTTCTTATATCGCCGTTCCTATGTTAGTGGATCAAGAAGTGATTGGTGTTTTGGGTGCAAATTTAACAAAAACAACAGCACTCAACTTTGAAAGTACGATTCGCGTTTTAACAATTTTAAGCTCTATTTTTGCACAATCCATTCATGCGCACGATATTAATCTTAAAGAGAAAGAGCGTTTAAAAGAGCTTAAACTCTATTATAAAATGGAATGGGACTCGAAAGTTCATAATTTTGGTGACATTATTGGCGAAAGTCCAAAAATGAAAGCCGTATATAAAGTAGTAGAGCGCATTGCTGAAAGTAATGTTACCGTTTTAGTTCGTGGCGAAACGGGCACAGGAAAAGAGCTTGTTGCAGCTGCTATTCATAAACGCTCTAAACGTAAAGATGAACCATTTGTCAAACTAAACTGTGCTGCAATTACCGATACGCTCATTGAAAGTGAACTGTTCGGGCATGAAAAAGGTGCTTTTACGGATGCAAAAGAGGCACGTAAAGGTCGTTTCGAATTGGCAGACGGTGGAACGCTTTTCTTGGATGAAATAGGCGATATATCGGCATCGGCACAAGTCAAATTACTGCGTGTTTTGCAAGAGCGAGAGTTTGAGCGAGTGGGTGGTTCTAAAACAATAAAAGTTAATGTACGATTGGTAGCCGCAACCAACCGAAACCTTGAAGAAATGGTTAAAAACGGCACTTTTAGAGAAGACCTTTATTATCGTTTGAATGTGATACCTATTGATTTGCCTCCACTCAGAGAACGCGGAGATGATATAGCTTTGCTGGTTAATTTTTTCTTGCAAAAATCAGTCAGTAATCATAAAAAACGTGTTGTCATTACCGATGAAGCGATGGATATTTTATGTCAATATACATGGCCTGGAAATGTTAGAGAGTTAGAAAATACTGTAGAGCGCATTGTTTTGATGGGAAGTGAAGATGGCATTAGTGCTGATGAAATGTTACTGCTATTACCTGCTTTCAATCAAAAATTAATGTGCCAAAGAAGGATAATGAGTGAAGAAGAGTGATCTTGAATTGCAAATCAAAAACGGTACACTCATTCCTTTTATCGGAATGGGCGTATTTAAGGATACTAAAACAGAAGATGGAACGCAAATTCCATTTGACAGTGACTCAATGATTTTGAGCCTAAATTCGGGTCGTGCGATGTCTCCACGACTGATGTATGAGTATTCAAGAGCGGCTATGAATTTGGAACAGCGTAAAGGAAGACCTTATATCGAGCAGATGACTAACTTTATTTTCACATCGAAACCTTACGCAATCCCAGCAATATATGAGTGGATTAAAACATTGATGCCTCATTACATTGTTGATTTAAATTTAGATGATTCTCTGTTAAAAATTTACGCAGAGGTCGATCACTTTTTAGTTGTAGGCGTCAGTCGTATTTTGGCAGGATATGACCGCTTTATTGTCTATATGTACCATTCGCAAACACACACGTATCACCGTGTCGAAAAAGAGCTTCTCAATCCAATGCTTCCTATCGTGTTTAAGCCACTAGGATGTACAGTCCCTGATAAAAATTTTATTATCAGTGATGCCGATTTTGTGGATTGGCTGACAGAAGCGATGGGTGGTTACGCGATTCCTCCATTTTTAAAAACATACCGAAACGACAAAGCGTATCTTTTCTTGGGAGTCGATTTTGACCGCGATACGTTTCGCATGGTTGCTAATGAAATCACCCTTGGATTAAGCGGCGGTTATATGATAAAAGATAAAGAGGAAATGAGTAAAAAAGAGGAAAAATTTTTAGTATCGCATCATATCGATAAATTACAAACATCACTAGATGGATTGTTAAAGAGTGCCCAATAAGGGCAACTCTTTATTCTGCTACGCTAACTTCGACAGGATCGCTTTCCCAAACACCATGTTTTGTACAGTAGCTATGTGCGACAAGATTGAGTTTTTTACCGGTTGGAACAATGGTAAATGTCACTTCCGCTTGTCCTTTTTTATCTTGACCACCTAGTGTTCCTGCAACAAAATCAGCTCTTGCTAAAAGAACATCTCCATTGAAAAGCTGGATATTGGCAATGTAATGATCAAAATCATCTGGGTGAGTGTACTGATTTCCGACTTTAACAGTTACTTTAAACGGTGCATTTTGTTTTGCACTCTCAGCACAGGTAATAAACGGAGAATGTCTATCGATATAATCTTTTTTAGCTTCTCTCTCAACGGTATCAATATCAACGTAACGATTGATTTTTGGCATACGAACTCCTTGTTTAATATTTATTTTGAAATGATAAGACACAGTGGCCAAAACCTCTCTGAAAGAAAGAGATTAAATATGTCTTATTTATATTTTTTTAAGTAATTAAAGGGTGATTTGTTCACCCTTTGTAATATTTAGATAAGAGAAACAGCAACTTTATGCAGTGTGAGCCCTAGTGCTTTTTTGTCATTTAATCCAAAGGCTAATGCTAAAAGTTCTGGTAAGCTTAGAATGCTGAGTCCAATGTCACGCCCCGCAACTTTTTCAAGCTCTTTTTGATAAAAATCAAACATAATAAAGCTACGTGCATCACATACAACAACAAAATCTGCTGCATTGTCAAACATGTCAAGCATTGCTTTAGACGCCAGAGAGTAGGCTGTACGTGCTGAAGCATCGTATATCTCAAAACCATCACTTTCAAAAGTGCTTTCGTGCTGAACTAATGAGAGTTTGATAAGTTCAAGCAGTGCTTCATACTGTTTAGGGTCGTTGTATTTGCGTGCGCGACAGAAGTTATTACTTCTAAAAAGCGCTGCTGAAAAGTTTACAAAAGGGTGCTTCACGAGGCTGGATAGTTTTTCAATGCCAACGGCTTCCATTAAAAACTGCTCTAAGCTTAAAATTTCAACGTCAAGATTCATTGAAAGATTGTGCGATAAAAGTTTTTGGGCAACGGTATCTTGCAGGGATGCATCTTCGAGTAATAAATCTTTTGTACGAGACAAAGAGATAAAAGAACTTTGTTCACAACACACAATGCTACACTCTTCTTTGGCTGCAAGCGTTAGAGTATACGCATTTCGTTCCAAAAATTTGAGTTGGTCTAGTCCTAAATATTCACTGCCAACATCTACCTTGGCTCCTTTTAATGGCGCAACGGTAAGATTTAAAAAATCGAACAGTGTTTTGGTGGCAGATACAATAGCAGATGTTTTTTCGCTTTGAATAAGAGCGTCATATAAACAATATTTTTTCATTTTTAATCCTTAAAGTGCATCGACACGATGGGAGAGTTTTTCGACTAACGCATTTGCGTAAGGTCTGTGTTTGATTACTTCATTTTTAAGTGCCGTAATCTTCTTCTCAACATCTGCACCGCAAGGGTAGATTTTTTTGCATAGTTTTACATGTAAAAAAATGCCTGTTTGTTCATTGGCAATCACATTGATAATTTTAGCTTTGCGCTCAGGGTATTTTTGAATCATGTCATAGGCAAAAGCAAAAAGGGCATCTCCTTGAAATCCATCGACTAAGTCAAGGACACTAGAGGCATAATGATAGATAATATACTGCTCAAACTGTGGTTTGTCTTTTGAATCCACACAGGCATTGAGAAGATCAAACTTTTTATAAAAATCATTGGTATCGACAATCATATCTTTTGTAACACATCGTGTATTTAATGGTTCTAGTATAAGAGATTTTCCCATGCTTTGGATGATTCCATCAATGCTAACGTCCGTGAAGAGGGCTTTGCCATTAATTTTTATAGCAGCGTACTGGCCTTTTGGATAATCAAAGCTTATATCTTCGTCGTGAATTGCGGCTAAAAGTTCATTCACATTTTTGCTTGGATCAATCGTCAAAAAATGTTTTTTATAATACGGTAAAAAATCGGTTTTAGCGTCAAAGCGAAAGACGCTCAGCTCGAGCTTACACTCCATATTTAGGGACTCCTTTTAGATAAGTGATTTATTTTATCGCAAGAATACTTAAGGAGAACATTCAAATTAAAAGTGATTTGATGGGTACACTCGTCTAATGACTTCTTAATGCGCTTCATCCTACAATAAAGAACAAAAAGACGTATGAGAATTTCAAAGGGACATCATGGCAAAAGAGGCGTTTTTTATCTCTGGATTTTCCAGTAAATTTATTGGGGATGATGGAGCGGTTATTGATAAAACAGTCTATTCAAAAGACCTTTTTTGCGAAGATATTCATTTTAAACGCGCTTGGATGAGTTTAGAGCAGATAGCGAAAAAAAGTATGTTAGTCAATCTCTCGGATGCCATTGCGATGAATGCAAAACCGCGGTATGCATTAATAGGCATTGTAATTCCTAAAAATTTTCATTACCATGAGTTAAAAGAGCTTCAAGATGGTTTTAAAGAAGTCGCTCAGGCTTATGGTGTCGAGATTATTGGCGGTGATACCACTGCAGGCAAGAAGCTAATGATTTCAATTACCATCGTTGCTACCTTGCAAGGGAAAGCGTTATACCGTAAAAATGCCAAAGTGGGTGATTTAGTAGCATTTACAGGCAAGCTTGGCAATTCGTACAAGGAGCTAACGCGCTTATTGCGTGGTGGACTGGTTGGCAAAAACAGACGATTTATGCTTCCTGAGCTTAAGGCAAGGTTTGTACAAAAAGTGGCTAAGCATTTGCATGCAGGAATGGATATATCCGATGGTCTTGCAAAAGACCTCTCAAGACTTCTAGAATCGAGTGGCAATAAAGGTTTACATGTAAAAACAAAACTACCCAAACGAATTTTATGCAGCGGTGAAGAATATGAAATGCTTTTTAGCTTTGATGCCCGTAAAAAAGGTATAATTAAGCGCATTGCAAAACAGACGCGTACGCCAATGACTATTATTGGAACCATAGCGCGTAAACGATTTCGCTGTCCCTGTAAAGAACACCACTTTTAATTTATACCATACCTATTTTGACATTAAATAAAGACATTGAAACAGACTTAAGGACGATAATGAACAGACAATTTTTTCTAACCCATTCACCGATTAACGCGACTTTTACAAAAAACAGTAGCGACTTTGTGGTCAATGAAATCCCTTTGTATCCTTTTAGCGGTGAGGGTGAACATCTGGTTTTACATGTAAGAAAAAAAGATATGACAACATGGGATATGTTGCAATACCTTAGCGAAGTAACAGGTTGTAAAGTTCGTGACTTTGGTTACGCAGGACTTAAAGACAAAGATGGCATGACCACACAATATATTTCATTGCATAAAAATTTTGAGCCAAAGCTAGCAAATTTCTCACATGAAAAAATTAAGATTTTGGAAAAGACCTACCATAACAATAAAATCAGAACAGGTCATCTTAAAGGCAATCGTTTTTTTGTTCGTCTTAAAAAAGTGGCACCCATTGATGCTAAAAAATTGCAAGAAGGATTGAAAAAAATCGCAAAAGAAGGGTTTCCAAATTTTTTCGGTTATCAAAGATTTGGTATTGATGGCGATAATTACGCTAAAGGAAAAGCCATTTTAGAAGGGACACGCAAAGAGCGTAACCCTAAAATGAAAGAATTTTATATCAATGCGTATCAGAGCTATCTTTTCAATAACTGGCTCTCCAAGCGTATCGAAATCAGCCGTTTGATTGAAGATTTTAATCTTAGTGATGCCGTGCGTGCAACCAATCTTGATAAAGAAATGGTAGAAACGTTGAAAAAACAGCCTCAATTTTTTAAACTTATGCATGGTGATGTCTTACACCATTATCCAGCTGGAAAGGCGTTCATTTGTGAAAATGTCGAAGAAGAGCTTCCCCGCTTTTTAGAGCATGGCATCACCATCGCAGGTTGGCTTGTTGGGGGTAAAAATATTCGCGCGGAGTATGAAGCAGGTGTCATTGAAAAAGCTCTGTTTCGTGAAAGTGAATCGTTCTTTGAAAAAATAAATGGAAGCAGACGTTTTGCGTGGAGCTTTGCAGAAGATGTTGAAGGCGTTTACAAAGAAGAAGAAGCATGGTTTGAAATGCACTTTTCATTGCCTAAAGGCTCTTATGCTACGGTCATTATTGAAGAGCTTCTCAAAATAGCATTGTAGGCTTTGCATATAAAATATCAAAAAAATATTAATTTGTCTCCTTTTTAGGCTATTCAATTTTAATATTTAAGGGCAAGTTGGATACAATAAAAGCTAAAAGGTACAGTAGGTGATTGCTTGAGAGTTCACGCTTAAGAGGAAAGTCCGGGCTGCATGTGAGACATGGTTCCGTCTAACGGACGGCTAGGGTAACCTAAGGGACAGTGCAACAGAAAGTAAACTACCATTTTGTCACTCTTGCGAGAGCATAGCTTTAGTGAGATGAATTGGTGATGAGCTTTGCTTGTCACCAAGAAGACAGTTTAATGGAAAAGGTGAAACGGTGGGGTAAGAGCCCACCAGCGCTTTGAGTAATCATAGCGGCTATGTAAACCCAACCTGCAGCAAGAAGGGATGGTTTTGGTCTCACGGATAATAAACCCTTCGCTAGAGCTCTATTGTAAAATAGTGCGTAGATAAATAATCACCCACGACAGAACCCGGCTTATCGCTGTACCTTTTGTCACAAGCCTAAAAAAGGATCTATTTGGAGAATTTAATCTTTTTAGCGCATGTCGTGCTTCTTATTGTTCTCTCTCCAATGATTTCTAAAGTTTTTCGCATTCCTACGCCTGTGGTCGAAATCTTACTAGGCTCTTTTGCCGCATGGGCTGGTCTATTACATACCGATAATGAAGTGTTTAAAAACATCGCAAAAATAGGATTTTTCTATTTGATGTTTTTGGCAGGACTTGAAATTGATATTCCACGATTATTGCATTATAAAGAGCGATTTCTCAAAAAAACGATTATTTATTTCATCTGCTTGTATGGGTTATCTTTCCTCATCTATGTAGTTTTTAAATTGCCATTTGTTTATATCGTAGCACTTCCTATTATCTCGCTCGGTATGGTTATGGCACTTATTAACCAATACGGGAAAGAGTTGCCATGGCTTGAATTTTCACTCGTGATTGGTGCCTTTGGTGAATTACTCAGTATTGGTTCTTTCGTGGTGTTTGACGGTGCTATGACGCATGGCTTGGGATGGTATTTCTTTAAAAATATTGTGATGTTATGTACGGTATTTTTTTCTTCTTATATTTTATTTCGTTTATTGCGTATTCTTTTTTGGTGGTATCCTGGCTTAAAGTCGCTCATTATGCCCCATGATGATAGCATGCAACAAAGCCTTCGCATTAGTATTGCGCTCTTTTTTGTGCTATTAGCAACCATGCAATGGCTTGACATCGACATGGTATTGGGTGCTTTTATCGCGGGTATTTTTATCTCTAACTTTTTTGCGCATAAAACGGAGTTACCTCACCAACTTTCCCTTTTCGGTTTTGGTTTTTTAATTCCTCTGTTTTTTGTTTTTGTTGGAACAACACTTGATCTTAACCTTGTATTTACGAAGCATATTTTGAGTCATGCGTTGTGGATTGTCGTTGCCATGGTTGGTGTACGAATGGTTAGTTCCTTTATTGCTTATTACAGCTCTCTTAAATTTAAAGATACTATTTTTTTCAGCTTAAGCAGTTCCATGCCTTTAACTTTTTTAGTTGCCGTAGCAACCATTGCGGCTAAAAATGGGGCTATTGGAACCGATGAATATGCTTCTTTTATCGTTGCAGCGCTCATTGAAGGTATTGTCATTATGGTTTTAATTCAAGTGTTGATGTTCTTATTTACCCGTTATGAGAGAAGAGCCAACGAAAATACTCATTAGGAAACGTTACGTGATACACAAAAAACTCAGTCTCTTTCATTACTTTCATTTGATTGCTTTTTTGGTTTTCCTATCGTTTGCTATTATTTTTTTTAGTTTGAGTGTTTACAAGGCAAAAGAAAAATTTAATGAAGATGTCCGTACACTTCAAGAGACCTATGTTGCATCTCAAAAAGCGCTTCTTGAAAAAAAAGTCAATCATTTCATCGAACATATCAATCAAAAACGCCAATCAGCCTATGCAACCACACAAGCATTGGTTCGCACACGAGTCTATGAAGCGTACGACCTTGCTACTAAGATGTATGAGAAATACAAAGGTAAACTTCCTGATTCACAAATCCAATCTATGATTATTGAAACACTTCGTCTCTTACGCTATGAAGATAATAAAGGCTATTACTTTATTACGCGACTTGATGGCGTTGAGATGCTTTTTAGCGATCATCCTGAGATGGAAGGGCACAACATGCTTCATTTTCTAAATTATGAAGGGCGTTGTGTTGTAAAAGGGATGATTGATATTGCCAATGCAACGAAAGAAGGGTACTACGAGTATGCGTGGAGCAAACCATCCGTGGAAGATGAAAATCATAAAAAAATTGCTTATGTCAAGTTGTTTGAACCGTTTAAATGGCTAATTGGAACAGGGTATTATCTTGATGATATGCAACGAAAAGTTCAGCAAGAGATTATCGACGATGATAAACAATTACAATTTGATTTAGACCACGATGGTTATATTTTTATGGGTACATGGGGAGGGTTCGCACTCTCGTATCCTGCAAAAAATAGAGATATGTATGATTTAAAAGATTTAAATGGCAAATACCTTGTACGTGAGTTGATTAAAACGGCGCAACACGGTGGTGGATATGTAGAGTATGTTATGCCAAATCTCAAAAATGAAAAGCCACAAAAAAAACTAAGTTACGTTCGAGCCTATGAAGATTGGAAATGGTACATAGGCGCTGGTATTTATGTGGAAGATATGAATCGAAATATTAAAATGCTTGAAGATAAAATGTATGCAGATTTAAAGCATACATTTTATTCAATTTTAACATGGATGGTATTTATTGGTGTTTGTTTGGGGCTTTTCTATTTGTATCTTAATCGTCGTATGCGCAAGGACTTTCAAGTGTTTATTGCGTTTTTTGACTCCTTAGCGAATAACGACCAGTTTATTGATATATCGGCCTTAAAATTTAAAGAATTTGCGGACTTAGCAGCACATGCTAATGCTATGTTATCCTCTAAAATATCGAGTAATAAACATTTAGAACAATACAAAAAGATTGTTTCCAGTTCCGATGATTTTCTAGCATTGGTGGATCGAAATTATACCTATCTTGCGATTAGTGAAGCGTATCAGAAATTCTTTAATAAAGAAAAAGAAGAAGTCTTAGGACATACTATGCCTGAGCTCTTTGGCGAACAGTATTTTGTTGAAAATATCAAGCATATGAGTGATCGTGCACTGAGTGGTGAGACATTTGAAAGTGAATTTTGGGCACTGTCTGCCTTTGGCAAACGTTTTTTACATGCAAAATATTTTCCGTATTATGAGAATGAGGGAGATGCCTTACCCATTGCCTATGTTGTTACCGCACGAGATAATACAGAAAAAAAAGCAAATGAAGACCGTTTAATCGCTTCAGAAAAAGAGTTAGAATTTTTAGCACATAATGATGCATTAACAGGATTGCCCAATCGTTTATTGCTTAGTGACCGCATTACCCATGGAATTGAAAACAGCAAACGCCAAGGTGGGATGATTGCTGTGTGTTTTATTGATTTAGATAACTTCAAAAAAGTCAATGACAGTTATGGTCATAGCTATGGCGATGAGATTTTAAAACAATTTTCTTTGCGTGTTCAGGGTAAAATCCGCCATTGTGATACGCTTTCACGAATTGGCGGCGATGAATTTATTTTGTTGGTTGAAAACATCAAAGAGCGTCATGAAATTGAAATAATTCTCAAAAAAATACAAACTATCTTTGAAGAACCCTTTGTAAATAAACAACAAAAATTCTTTCTTTCTGCAAGTATGGGGGTGAGCATTTATCCTGACCATGGAACCGATGGCGAAACGCTCATCAAAAATGCGGATGCAGCAATGTATCGGGCCAAAGATGCCGGTAAAAATACGTATGCGTTTTATACCCTTGATATGACTATCGCATCGTATGAGCGTATCGGTATGGAAAATGCCTTGCGAGACGCGATAAAAGAACAGCAGTTTTTAGTCTATTATCAACCTCAAATTGATTTAAAAACAAAATCATTGATAGGTCTTGAGGCTCTTGTACGGTGGAATCACCCTTTAGAAGGTATTTTACCTCCAAGTCGTTTTATCGCTTACGCAGAAGAGACACGCTTGATTATTGAAATGGGTGCATGGGTGCTAAAACAAACCTGCCTTGATATTGTAAGTTTGCATCAAGAAGGGCTTTTTGAAGGAACTGTTTCGATTAATATCTCTGGTGTTCAAATTGAATTTAGTGATTTTATTAAAACACTGAAAGATGTTATCGAAGAGAGCAAAATCGAACCGTCAGTCATTGAAATGGAAGTGACAGAATCTTTCATTATGCATGACCCAGAACGTTGGATTGCGTTATTGAAAAAGATGCAAAAACTTGGCATTAGCATTGCCATTGATGATTTTGGAACAGGATATTCATCACTGAGTTATCTTCGTAAATTGCCTATCAACAAACTGAAAGTAGATATGTCATTTGTCAAAGATATCCCCAAACAAGAAGATGCCTGTGCGATTGTTCGTTCCATCATTAATTTAGCGCAAAATATGAAAATTACAACGCTTGCAGAAGGTATTGAACATCATGAGCAAGAAAAATTCTTAGCAGAATATGGCTGCGAACAAGGACAAGGGTATTTATATGCCAAGCCTATGAGTTTAAAAGATTTGAGACGCTGGATTCAGAAATATAATGTTCAGTAATAAGTACATACTATTTTCATAAAAATTAATAATATAATTATTAACTAATTGGTAATATGATAGGATTATTTGGAAAAAAATAGCTTTATGTGGAGTTTGGATGCGAGAATTGGTTTGTGCCAGTGTGATGTTAGTGTGTATAAACCAATCTTTGCTTGCCGATAATTCCATTGAAAATCTTTTAAGTACCATTGAAAAGAAAAATGATCTTTCTGAAAAAACAAAACTTGAAAATAGCGGTTTTTCTACCATTTATACGCGTAACGATTTAGATATGATGCAAGTAAAATACTTGCGTGATATTTTAAAGTATACGCTTGATGGCTATCGTGAAAGCCGTTATGGGTTACCTGACCCTCTTACGTTTGGTCCAATTCCTTTTGCCTCTAGCTTAATACGTGTTTATATTGATGACCAAGAAATAACAACGGCGATGTATGGTAGCGGTATGATTATTCTCGGTGACCTTGATTTAGGGTTTGCGGATCATATTGAAGTCTATAATCTTTCGACATCTTTTGAGTATTCAACAGAGCCGACATCCGTTCTCATACGCATTTTTTCTAAAAAGGCTGACAGAGATGCTGGTGGAAGTATCCAAGGAAGCGTAACAAGTAGAAAAGGCTCAACTCAAAATGTGCAATACATCGGACGTGAAAATGAAACTGACTACATTGCACGTTTTTCCTCTTCAAACGATAATCGAAAAGAGTACGAAACAACAAAAGACGATCTTAACCGCGATGTTAAGCGATATAATGTCTTTTCCAGTGTCAGAGATGAGACTCAAAGCGTATTGATTAATGCTTCTAAAACAGATAAGGGCGGATGGATAGGATTAAGTGCGGATGCCAGTTTAGATGCATCGCATATCTCAACGGAAGACGCACATATTGGGTATTCAAAATCATTTGACGATATCAAATTTTCTATGGCTTATGATGGACTTAAAGACCACGTACTGTATCAAGATACTCCGTTGTTTTATTACAAAGGAAGTCCTATTAATAGTGTTGAAAGTAAAAGCACCAGTTCGGCGCTCTCTTCTGAACTGAAATATACAACACAATTAGGTGATCATCATCTGATTACAGGCGTAAAGTTTCGCTATAAAATGATTGATTTTGATATGGTTCAAATGAATGGAAGCGATATTCTAACCAGTGGACTGACAAAACAATCCATTGGCTCTGTCTTTCTTGAAGACAGCTATGCTTTTTCAGATTCGTTGGTTGGAACGTTAGGCGCTCAAACAAGTCATGTGTATAATAATGGTGGCTATGGCGATGATGATGTTCAAATGGCTCGCGCTGGGATTACCTATACGAACGATCGTTGGACATCCAAGAGTTTTGTTTTTCATACGGAAAGTTATGTCGAACCCTATCTTATTGGCTCTTTTTATATGACATCGGCATATCCTAAAAAAGAAATCATTGATTCCTTAGCACAAGAGTTTAAATATGAAGATGGTCCATCGTTGTATGAATTTTTTATGAGTTATGCTTGGATACAAAATGCACCCTATGTCAATGCTAACTTGCGTGTGGAAACAGCAGATGGGACGACGGAACACCTCAGTTCTTATATTCAATACACCTATCATTATGCGATGCTCAATAAAATTTTAGTGGCTTATCGTTATAAGCAGATTGACCATGCTGGTTATGACAAAGAATTTAGAAATCATCAGATTATTTTACGCAACCAAAATCGCTACCACAAATATGATTTTTTCGAGGAAGTGTTTTTCACCCGTAGTGAATATTATGACGATACAGGATTTGATGTCACTCTAGGTATACGCTACAACGTTAGTGATAATCTCGTCATCTCTTTAAAGGGTCAAAATCTTTTGGCTAAAGCTGAAAAGCAGTATATTTCACGGTTTGATTTTTCAACGTTTTCTCCGATGGACCCTTTGCATATTTCTGTGCAAGAAAGACAAGTTATGTTAGGTTTCGAGTGGTTTTTTTAAGATATTGTATGGGATGGATGGGGATATGTAGCCTCACATTTGCGCAAACACCCGAACAAGAACTCATTGCTAAAGTATTCAAGCTTATAACAATAAATGATATTCCTTTATTGATTTATGAGTTAAAACCAATGATTTCCTTGCAGGGTAGTTCCTTTAATAATCTTATCTCACAATGCACGCATGCTGATGTAATCTATGGGGCTAGCTTTGAAACATTGCCCAAAGAGTGTCAGGCAATTGCTCGCTTTACAACCGATTATGAGGTATTTCAAAAAGATGAAAAAACGATAGGTGCTTTTTACTGGAGAAAAGGCAGACCCCAATTACGTTTTGATAAAGACAGATGCGAGCATTTCAATATTTTTCTTCCTTCTGAGTTGGTGCGTTATGTTCAATAAAATAACCTTTTCACATTTCTTGACATTTATCACTGTCTTTTTATTAGCAGGGATTATCCTTTTTTATAGTTTCTTTTCACAGACCAAGAAAGATATTGTGGCAAGTTTTGAAAGAACCGGCGTTGAGGAAGTCAATGAAATCGCTTCAAATATCGCCCAATATCTTTTACATGTAAAACCATCACAAGGGTTATATAGCACGTTAAATGAGAATAGTATGCAACGAGAAGCTTTTGAACGATTTCTCTCAACGTTTCAAACCCAAAAAGTTCAAAATATCTTCGTTGTTGATAAGCCAGATATGAATTCTATCTGGTTTCGTGTTTTACTTGATGGCGATAAAGAGAAAAAAAACAAGTTGAATTTTAAAGAGCTTTTTGAACCAGAAGATTCGGTGTGGAATGAAGTGATAAAAACACGTACACCCAAGGTCATTTACCAAGCCAATAAAGTAGATGCTTTATGGGCGACGTATTTGTATCCGATTGTTCAAGAAAATGGAAGTGTCGCTCTTTTAGCACTTGATTTTTCAAAAAAACATTACCAAAAAGTGGTCTCATCTTTGGAAGGGCTTGAAACCTTTCTTCAAATGATGGTTCCATTCTTATTGTTAGTTTTTATGATCTTAATCGTCGTTATACGTATGGATAAAAAAAGAGAAAATGAAAAACTTGCGGCACAAAAAGCCTTGCATGAACTCAATCTGACATTAGAGGAGCGTATCGCTGATGAGGTTGAAAAAAATAGACAAAAAGATCAACAACTCGTGCAACAATCGCGTTTGGCATCCATGGGTGAAATGATTAGTATGATCGCACATCAATGGCGACAACCACTCAGTGCCATAAGCTCAACCGTTCAAGGGTTAGATTTAAAGCTTTCTTTGAATAAATTTGACGCTGAACTTTTTGCTGCAAAACTTAATGACGTCAATCGTTATTCTCAATATTTGAGTCAAACAATTGATGATTTTAGGCAATTTTTCAAAACGAGTAAAGAGCAACAAGAAGTGACATTAGAAGAGGTGATTGAAAAAGTGCTTGGCATCATTAATGTAACCTTGGAAAATAAAAACATTCGGCTTGAAATGAATTTTCAATCCCATGAACCTCTTAAAACCTATTCCAATGAATTGATGCAAGTGTTATTGAATTTAATTAAAAATGCTGAGGATATACTCATAGAAAAGCATGTTCAACATCCTTGGATAAAGATTATGACAAGAAAAACGGACGCAACGTTGATTTTAGAAGTTTCTGATAATGGAGGAGGAATACCTGATGAAATTATTCCGCATATTTTTGATCCTTACTTTAGTACGAAAACACAAAAAGACGGAACAGGTTTAGGACTTTATATGAGTCAAAAAATTATTGAAGAGCATTGTGGTGGCATCATAAAAGCATCTAATGGTGCTGATGGGGCTGTTTTTACCATTATATTGCAACGATGAATACACTAGAAATAGAATAAAGGGAACGCGATGGAATCTGTATTTAAAAAATGTATTGCTGATGCACGTAATTTAACACTGTTATATGTAGAAGACAATATCGGAGCTCGTGCAGGCTCTATGCTAATTTTTGAAGAATTTTTCGGACATGTCATTGAAGCCATCGATGGCGAAGATGCCTTAGAAAAATTTCGACATAATGATGTTGATTTAGTCATCACCGATATAAATATGCCAAAAATGAATGGCTTGGAGATGACTGAAAAAATCCGCCATCTGAGTCCGAAAACACCCGTTCTTGTTTTATCTGCCTATAATGAAACACACTATTTTATGGAATGCATACGTTTAGGAGTAGCAGGATATTTACTCAAGCCGATAGAAATAGGGCAGTTTATGGAGGTTTTAGGAAGTATTATCGAAAAAATACATTTTAAAGCCGAGCATGATAAATTACAAGATTTATTAACGCAATACTTAGAAGTCACCAATAAAAGTGCCATTGTCTCTAAAACGAACAAAGACGGCATTATTACTTATGTCAATGATGCTTTTTGTGCCATTTCAGGATTTGCTCGTAACGAAATTATTGGCAAAAATTACTCCATTATTCGCCATAAAGATATGCCAACAGAACTTTTCACAGAGTTGTGGGAAACGATTACCAGAGGTGAGCTTTGGCAAGGAATCATCAAGAATCGTTGTAAAACGGGTAGTAGTTACTACACAAAAACAGCCATTAAGCCTATATTAAATAGTAAGGGTGAAATTGTTGAGTATATCGCGTTGCACAATGATATTACTGAAGTTATGAATCCCAAAAAACAGCTGTTTGATTACATTAGCAGTACCCCAGAAACCGTCATTGTTTTATTGAAAATTGAAGATTTTGCTACGGTTGAAGAGTTTTATAGCAACGATTTGGTTGAGTTGTTGGAGCGAAAATTAGGCGAAAAGATATTTTACACTATTACCAAAGAGTGCCCTTTTGAAAAAATTTATGCCCTTGGCTTTGGTGAATATGCCTTGGCACTTGATATCAATAAATGTCCTTTGGATGCAGATGCATTAAAGCAGAAAGTCAAACATCTTTTAAAAGAGATTGAAGCAGATACTATTCATCTGAATGAAATTGAGTACAATGTTTCTCTCCTAGCAAGTTTGGCGTATGGTGGAAAAGAACCCTATCAAAGTGCTCATTTTGGTTTGAAAAAAGCAGAACGAAAAAAAATCAATTTTATTTTAGCCACCGATTTGATTTTGGAAATGCAAGCACAAGCACAGGTCAATATGGGCATTATTGTCGCTGTTAAAAAAGCACTCAGTGCATCAGGGATTATCTCTTACTTTCAGCCTATTGTCGATAATCAAACTCGAAAAATTGTCAAGTTTGAATCTTTGGTTCGATTGGTGGATGACCATCTTAACCTCTGGTTCCCCTCAGACTTCTTGGAAATTTCTAAAAAAGGACGTTACTATACACAAATTACGCAACGTGTTTTAGATAACTCTTTTAAAGCGTTGTATGAGACCAATGCCGGCATTAGCATTAACCTTTCTGCTGTGGATATAGAAGAAAATGTAACCCGCAGGAAGATAATGAGTCTTTTAGACATGCATAAAGAACATGCACACCGCATCACGTTTGAGTTGCTTGAAGATGCGAGTATTAAAGAGTTTGAAGTGATTAAGCAGTTTATTAAAGAGGTTAAGTCACGTGGTGTTTCGATTGCCATTGATGATTTTGGCAGTGGTTATTCGAATTTTGGAAGGCTTTTGGACTATGAACCGGATATTATTAAAATTGACGGTAGTTTAGTTAAAAATATTGCAAGTGATGACTACTCTATCTCTATTGTAAAAACCATTGTCAGCTTTGCCAATGAGCATCAAATTAAGACCATTGCAGAATTTGTAGAAAACGAAGTGATTTTTAATATTCTCACGACATTAGGGGTTCATTATTCTCAGGGGTATTATTTTGGAAAACCCCTTTTATTGAAAGAGTATAACACCCATGCGTTACTTTAATCGCTTAGGTGTGGATGCCTGAAAAAATCACAGATATCGACATCTAATGCTATTGCAATTTTGTAGAGATGTTCAATATTGTAATGCTTGTTTTCCAATCCCGCTTCAATCTTTGCTATTGTACTCACAGATTTGTGTCCAATGGTAAGTGCCAAATCTAATTGTGTTACTTTTTTTATTTTACGAATACGTTGTACATTATACGCTATATGTCGATAAAAAGTTTGAATTTCTATCTCTGAAAACTCTTTATATGTTAGCATTGTATTCCCTATAGTGAAGTATAATTTAAGTTTATACTGGTTAGAATGAATTATAAATTCCCTATAGTGAACATTTAAAATAAAATTTTTGGCTAAAGTGTATGATGGACAGAGAAGTGCTATGGCTGGTTATCATTTTGCTATTGACGGTAACAACTGTAGTGGTATATTTTTACAATAAAAACATTATAGGTAACCTTAAGTTACACAATAAGCAATTAAAATTGCTTAGCCAATACGATGACCTCACCCAAATTTACAATCGAAGACATTTTTTAGAAATTGTACAAACATGTTTTCAAGGAATGGATTGTGAAAAAAAGTACTCTGCTATTATGATGATTGATATAGATTTTTTTAAAGAAATCAACGATTCACATGGGCATATTTTGGGTGATGATGTCCTTCAGCATGTTGTCCAGTTTGTCCGCGGACAATTAAGAGAAAGTGATATCTTTGCACGCTATGGCGGCGACGAGTTTATTGTATTTTTTCCTGGCATTATGCAAAGAGATGTTTCTCATATAGCCCTGCGCATTCAAGAACAACTTGCAAAATGTCAAACGTATGCTATCCCTATCACTTTGAGCATTGGAATATGCTGTTTTTACAGATATACTTCACTGTATGAGATGATTGAGTACGCAGATAAAGCGCTGTATGTTGCTAAAAATAATGGGCGCAATCGCATCGAATTTTATCAATCTTGAAAAAAGTTTCAAATCTGTGTAAAATGATTTGAAAATTAGTGCTAGGAGCGCTGGTAAACCAGCTGAGATAAAGAATAGTGATTCTTTGATCCTTGACCTGATCTGGGTAGTGCCAGCGTAGGAAAGCCAATCTGTCTTCAAAAACACATCTCTTCTTTCCTTCCAACACTTCCTTCTATATTTTACATGTAAATCCTTGAGGAAGTTCCATGAAACATTGTTTAACCATTGCAGGCTCCGATAGTTGCGGGGGCGCAGGAATCCAAGCCGACCTGAAAGCGTTTAGTGCCAACGGCACATACGGAATGAGTGTCATTACTGCTATTACGGCTCAAAATACACAAGGTGTCTTTGATGTGCAAGATGTTACACCCTCTGTGATTGCACATCAAATTGAAGCAATTTTTGATGATATTCGTGTCGATGCCATCAAAATTGGAATGGTTTCTCGCCCGGAAACGATAGCCATCATTGCTCAAACACTTAAAAAATATTCATTGCCTCCTTTGGTCATTGACCCTGTGATGATTTCTAAAAGTGGCTATGCGCTTTTGCAACCTGAGGCACAAAAGAGTTTAATTGAACTGCTTTTGCCAATGGCAACACTTATCACCCCAAATCTTCCCGAAGCAGAAGTTATCGTGGGCTATAAAATTGATACGATAGAGCTGATGCAAAAAGCAGCCCGTGATTTGCACCAATTAGGCTGTCAATGTATCCTCGTTAAGGGAGGGCATTTGGCTGATGATGCAACCGATGTTTTATTTGATGGGGACACTTTTCATTTTTTTCATTCAAAACGATTGGATACCATCAATACCCATGGAACAGGGTGCACACTCTCTTCGACCATTGCTGCCAATCTTGCCAAAGGCATGCCCATTAAAGAAGCAGTAGAAGCGGCTAAAGCCTATATTACATCGGCTATTGAACATGGTTTTGTGCTTGGAAAAGGTGTTGGTCCTGTGCATCATTTTTACGAACTTTATACTAAAGCAGGTTTATCATGTTAGAAGAAAAAACACACCTTAGTAGTTTTGGGTTATTTGCTCTGTGGTTTGGTGCGGCTATCTCTTTAGCAGAAATTTTTACAGGTGGACTTTTAGCGCCTCTTGGCTTTGTAGAAGGTCTAAAAGCGATTCTTCTTGGGCATCTTATTGGTGGATTTATTCTGATTTTAGGTGGTGTCATTGGCGCAAAAAGTAAACTTCCTGCCATTATGTCCACCCGTATTTCATTTGGACGATACGGCTCTTACCTTTTTTCTTTGCTTAATGTGTTACAACTGATTGGTTGGACTGCCGTGATGATTATCTCAGGTGGGCGTGCTGCGAATGAACTCAGTATCGATTTGTTTGGTATGGATAATATTCACCTATGGGCAATCGCGATTGGTTTGTTTATCGCGCTTTGGATTTGGCTTGGTAAACAAGGGTTTCAAAAACTTAATGTTGTCGCGGTTGTTTTACTTTTTGCCCTAATGTTGCTGTTGTGCAGTGTCGTTTTTCAAGAGGGTACCTTTTTACATGTAAAACCCACAGAAGCCATGAGTTTTGGTGCTGCTTTAGAACTTAGTATCATTATGCCGCTTTCATGGTTACCGCTCATTGCCGATTATACGCGTTTTGCCAAACATCAAAAAGGTGGCTTAGTCGGTAGCTTTATGGGCTATTTTATGGGTAGTTCATTAATGTATGCTATCGGTCTGGCGATTGCACTCTATGCCAAAGATGCGAGTGTTGGTAGCATGATGATGACACTTCATCTAGGTTTTTTTGCATTAGCCATTGTTCTACTCTCTACCATTACGACGACATTTTTGGATGCGTATTCCGCGGGAGTGACATTGACCAATATTTTCCCTGCGATGAATGAGCGAAAGATAGCATTCGTGATGGCACTCATTGGGCTTATCGTGGCACTCTTGACACCGATTGAAGCGTATGAGGACTTTTTATATGCCATCGGGTCTGTGTTTGGACCTTTGTATGCCATTGTTTTGAGTGATTATTTTCTCTTTAAAAAAGTACAGATTGAACCTTCTTTGGCTTTGCATATCGGCTCATTCATCATTTGGGGAGTGGGCGTAGGGCTTTATTATGAGTTTATTACCCTTGATTTAACGCTTGGCTCAACGCTTCCAACGATGCTGTGTACGAGTATTTTATTTATTATTACGAAAAAAGGAGTTGCTTCATGGAAATGGTTGAAGAACTAAAAAAAGTTTTTGAAGCTTTAACTTCTAAACGAGCGTTAATTCACCATATTACCAATTATGTAACAGTGAATGATTGTGCCAATGTTGTTTTAGCCATTGGTGCATCGCCCATTATGGCAGATGAAATAACAGAAGTTGAAGAGATGGTTGACATTTGCGATGCGTTGGTGTTGAATATCGGAACGGCGAATGAGAGAACCATTGCATCGATGTTCAAGGCGGGTGTAAAAGCCAATGAGAAGGGCATTCCTGTTGTACTTGATCCTGTGGGTGTTGGCGCGACGACATTTCGACGAAAAAGTGTTGAGCAACTGATGGAAGCTATTTCGTTTAGTGTTATTAGAGGCAATATGGCAGAAATAAAAACGATTGCTGGACTAGAAGCTAAAAGCTCAGGGGTGGATTCCTTAGAGACTGAAAATGATGGTAGTAAAATCGCTATGGAATTGGCAAAAAAAATGCACTGTGTGATTGCAATTACGGGAAAAACTGATATTGTGAGCGATGGAAAACGCTGTTTTGAATTAAACAATGGTGTTAGTGCCTTAACCAGCGTGACTGGAACAGGATGCATGAGTACGTCATTGATTGGAAGTTTTTTGGGCGCATCACGCAATGCTCTGCCTAGTGCCATAGCAGGTATCTCAACAATGGCGATTGCTGGAGAATTGGCTGATAAAAAGCAGGGAATGGGGAGCTTTCATCAAGGACTTATCGATGCAATTAGCCATATGAGAAGTGATGAATTGTTAAAATCTTTATCGATGAAAGAGTTTAAATAATAAAAATTACTATTTAATATATTTTTTAGTTTTACTGCTGTAAGATGACTCCATCTTAAATGAAGGAGACAATCATGGCAAGAGTTGGTAAATCCATTATCAAAGGAATAGAAGTTCAAGAGGTTGTTAATAAACTCAATCGCGCTTATGCGGATGAATGGTTGGCGTATTATCAATACTTTATTGAGGCTAAAGTCATTAAAGGGCTTATGAAAGATGCCGCTATTACGGAGCTTACACAACATGCCGCAGATGAATTGCGCCATGCAACAATGGTTGCTGATCGTATCATTCAATTAGGTGGAGTTCCACTATTACATCCCAATGAATGGCTAAAACAATCGCATTGTGGTTACGATGCTCCAAAAGATTTTGATGTTGTAGCGATTTTAAACGATGCTATCAAAGGAGAACAATGTGCCATCGCAACCTATTCACATATCGTTGATATGACACGAGATAAAGATATCGTCACCTATGACATGGTATCCCAAATTTTAGCGGATGAAGTAGAGCATGAAGAGGATTTGCAATCGCTTCATGATGACATTAGCGAATTTTTACAAGAACTCAAAAAATCTCTTCAGTAATAAAAGGAGCGGGTATGTTACATGTTACATTGGAGCAGTTCCTACCCGCATTTTTCCTCACGCTTTTAGCTGGGTTAAGTACGGGTATCGGTGCTTTACTGGCCTTTTTTTCTAAAGCAAAAAGCCATACGTTTTTATCTATCGGACTTGGGTTTTCAGCAGGAGTGATGGTTTATGTCTCCTTTGTTGAAATTCTTCAAAAGTCTAAAATGGCTTTTAGCACTATCTATCATAACGCTATTCTTGGTGAATCTTTAGCATTGCTCTCTTTTTTCGCAGGTATTGGTATCAGTGCGTTGATAGACCGTCTCATTCCAGAAGATGTCAATCCTCATGAACCAAAAAGTAACCAAGAACTCAGTGTATTAAAAAGTTCTAGCACTTCTTCACGTCATACGCATGATGCGGCTTTGAAACGAACAGGTATTTTCACTGCCTTAGCCATTGGCATTCACAATTTTCCTGAAGGCTTCGCAACCTTTATTGCTTCCCTTGAAAATGTTCATATTGGTATGAGTATCGCTCTTGCGATTGCGATTCATAATATTCCAGAAGGCATGGCGGTTTCTTTACCGATATACCATGCAACGGGTAATCGAAAAAGTGCTTTTTGGTATGCCTTTATATCGGGTCTTGCCGAACCTATTGGCGCAATTATCGGTTTTTTTATTTTACTGCCATTAATGGGACAGTTCACACTTGGTATTACGTTTGGTATTGTTGCGGGTATTATGGTGTATATCTCTTTCGATGAGCTTCTACCTTCTGCTAGGGTTTATGGCAATGCACATACCACAATTTTAGGCATTGTTCTAGGTATGTTTGTTATGGCTGTGAGTTTGGTTGCGTTCAAATTGATTTAATGATTTATGTCAAAGAACTCTTTAATTTCCACTTGTAGAGCCATAGCAATTTTATAAAGATGTTCCAGTGAAAACTTAATGTTTCCATATCCAGCTTCAGCACCCGCTATTAACGATGTTGATTTAAATCCTATAAGATATGAAAGCTCTAATTGACTCAGGCCTTTTTGCTTGCGTATTTGTTGTACTTTTTGCCCAACTTTTTGATAAAAAAGTTTTATATCTTTTTCATTGAATTCGAGTACGGGTATATTTATATTATTATTATTCTTTTTTTGTTGTTTCAACATATCTGGACTCTATTATGCTAGATTTGTACTTAAGGAAAGTCTAGTATTCTATGCATTTCATTACAATCTATTATCATAGAGTAAAAATACAATCAATTTGCCTATAATTTTATGAATACTTAATTCTATATAATGTACTCTACTATAATAGATTTTTTATTTATCATATGAGATACTATATATTTCATTAAATATGGTTTATCTTCATAAAAACTTCAATCAAAGAGTACACTGTGCATACTTTTTCTATGGTAGAACAAGAAATTGTTGAAATGTTTACAACAGTTATTGAGGAAAAGGATGCCTATACAGCAGGTCATTCTAAACGTGTAGCCATGTACAGTTGTAAAATCGCTGAAGCATTATGTTGTTCTGTTGAAGAGCAAAATATTTTGTATCAAGCGGGGCTTTTGCATGATATAGGCAAGATTCTCACTCCTGAATCCATTTTATTAAAACCTCGAAAATTTAATCGTCATGAATACTCAATTATAAAAAATCATTCAGCAGATGGTGAAAAGATGTTGAGTTTTATTACAGCTTTTAAACCGTATATGCCTCTTGTGAGACATCATCATGAACGATACGATGGTGGTGGTTATCCGGATGGTTTAAGTGGTGAATCGATTCCTTTTCTGTCTCGAATTTTATCAGTAGCAGATGCGTTTGATGCGATGACAACCAATCGTATTTACAAGCCGCGCAAAACAATAGAAAGTGCAATCAAAGAACTTAAAAAGCACAGCGGAACGCAGTTCGACCCAGATATCATTAACATTGCAGTGACGGTGTTACATCAGTTTAATGAAATTTCATTAATTTACAGATGGCCTGAAGATAGCATACAAGAAGAGCGATTTGCCCATTTTTATAAAGATACCATTACATCAGCTTACACAGGAGAATATTTAAATTATTTCTTACATAACAACAATGAAAATGAACGGTTTAAATGTTGTTATGTGATTCAGCTGCATCATATGCATCATTACAACCGTTGTTTTGGCTGGGAATGTGGTAATGCGCTTTTAAAAGAAGTTGTTCTGCGTTTAAAAGTCTTATTTTATACCTCTTTTGTCTTTCGTATTTTTGGTGATGATTTTGTTGCTCTCAATCCTTTACATGTAACAATCAATGAAGAAGAGATTAAATATAAAATCAGTGTAGGATTTGATGGGATAGAGGTAAGCCTAAAACATTTTGCGTTGAAAGATTTATTGATAGATAAATGGGAAAATTTAGAACAGCATCTTTTCTATTCAAATAAATAGAGTCTTGATTTTCTAAGGAGTGTAAAACATGAGTATATCAAAACAGTTGATGACAATGCTATTCATTGCCATTGTGGGAATAGGGGCAGTTTTTACAATAGGTATTCAAAAAATGGAGCGTGTTTATGAAGAGACAAATACATGTAATGTAAATTCGTTACCCAGTGTTTTATTGATGGGAAAATTGCAAAAAGGGTTATACCGTATTCGGCTTACAATCTGGGAGCATATGGGTTCTTCGGATACAAAAGAAATGAAAGCAATAGAAGAGAGATATTTTACGTATAAGGCAGAGTTTACAAAAGATTTAGAGAGTTATAAGGCATTTCTTTCTGATGCAAAAGACGAAGAATTATACACAAAAGAAAAAGAGTATTTTATGCAGTACAGTGCGTTTGTGGAAAAGCTTTTACAGCTTTCAATGAACAATCAAAATGCTGAAGTGAAAACATTGCTTCTTTCAAATCGTTCTTTAGCACAAAATATTACCAAAACAATTGACGAACATATGGAGTACAACCAACAATTAGCGGATAAAGATGCCAAATCAGCTGTCATTGAAAAAAAGAGTGCAACAACAATGATGATTGGTTTGTCATTCATCGTTGCTATTACGGTCATTATCTTTGGCATTATGATTCGTAACAATATCATGAAAGGTGTTTTTCTTATTCGAGATGGTATATCAGGATTTGTTCAAAATAAAGAGTTGAAATTTCGTATTCATTATGGCAAAAAAAATGAAATACAAGAAATCGTCAATAGCTTCAATAGTTTAGTAGAAACCTTAGAGCACATCATTGAAGATGTCAAACACTCATCCAATGAAAACGCTTCTGTTTCACATGAACTCAGTACCACGAGTATGCAAATAGGTAGAAATGCAGAAGACAGTACTAAAATTGTTGAAAATACAATTGAAGAAATTGTATCAATCAAGCGTTTTGTTCAAGAAACAGCCGTGCTTTCTGTTGAGATGAAAAAGAGTATCGCCTTAGCCAGTGGAAAGCTTGAAACGGCTAAAAATGAAGTTGTAATGCTTAAAAATGAAGTTGAGCTTGCAAGTGAGGCAGAATCGGTTTTAGCCGAACAGTTAGAACAAATGAGTAAAGATGCTGAACAAGTTAAACAAATTCTAACCGTAATATCTGATATTGCAGACCAAACCAACCTTTTAGCGCTCAATGCAGCTATTGAAGCAGCACGTGCTGGTGAACACGGACGAGGGTTTGCAGTTGTTGCGGATGAAGTACGAAAGTTAGCAGAGCGGACACAATCTTCTTTAAATGAAATTAATGCAACCATCAATATTATCGTTCAATCCATTGTCAATTCATCGGATAAAATGACAAAAAATGCACAAAATATTAGACGTTTAGCAGGGGTTTCCACGACAGTTGAAGAGACGATTATCAGTTCAACAAGTGTGATGAATGAAAGCGTAGAATCGGTGACGATTAGTGCAAATAATTCTAATAAAATAGCGCAAGATACGGATAAAATTGTGAATCTTGTGACAAATATCAACTCTATTACGAGTGAAAATGCAAGAAGCGTTGAAGAAATTGCATCTGCTGCTGATCATCTTTCTAAACTTGCAGAAAATCTAAATCTAAAATTGGGACAATTTCAATAATGAGATTAATAAGAATTTAGAGTGAAAAAATAGATTTTAGATTAATTTTTGACGAAAAAAATATATATTTCTTGCAGAAATATACTATACTTTTTCATCACTATAACGATTATTAGGAAGGTAAATGTTTGGAAAAAAAATAGCAGTATATGAACGAAAAAATAAAGAGTTATATGCAGAAAATGAACAGCTTAAATTAGAAATTTTACACCTGAATGAACAATTAGCTGATTTACAAAAAGCAGAAAAACAAACAGAAAAAACATTGAATGAGAATCGCCTTAAAACAGAACTGATTGGTACAATGTTAAGTGGCTGTCGAGGAGGAGTTGGGGAGATTCAACGTAATGTGGAAGAGAACTTGGATGCATCTAAAGAGATAGCAAGCCTTGGTGATATTACGTTAAAAAGCGTTGAGGAACTCAATCATATCTCTAATGAACTCATTGTTTCGCTCAGCGAAATCACACAATCTTCAAGTCAAGCACGTCATATTGCTGAAGGGTTACATCAAAGTATTGATGAAATCAATCAAGTGATTAATTTGATTAAAGATATATCGGACCAAACCAACCTTTTAGCACTGAATGCGGCTATTGAAGCGGCTCGTGCAGGTGAACACGGACGTGGTTTTGCTGTTGTGGCGGATGAAGTACGAAAATTGGCTGAACGAACACAAAAAGCCACGTCTGAAGTTGAAATGAACATCAATGTTCTTAAACAAAATGCCAACGCGATGTTTCAGCAAAATGAAGCTATTGAAAATGTCACGACGCAATCTAATGTACATATTCAGAGTTTTAAAGAGTCTTTTGAGGCGTTACAAGAAAATGCTATGACGATTCAAAATGACTCTCAAGAGATTACGTTTACAATCTTTGCGGTACTTGCCAAGTTAGACCATGTAATATTTAAACTTTCAGGATATGGCTCCGTGTTTGACCAAGACCATAAAGAACTGAGCGACCATTTTAATTGTCGTTTGGGTAAATGGTATGCAGGTGTTGGAGTTGAAAATTTTGGAAAAACAGCAGCATTTAAGGCGATTGAAGAGCCACATAAATCGGTACACTATGAGATAAATCAAGCGATAAAATGCGTTAAAGAGGGAAATTGTTTGAACGATATATCTGGCGTTATCAATCATTTTAAAGTGGCTGAAAATGCATCAAAACAACTTTTTTCTTTATTCAATAAAATGCTTTTAGAAAAAAAGCAGTAGATTTTGTATAATTTCACATTTGCAAAAAGGTTGATATGTGAAATTTGAGTTTTTAGGAACATCGGATACGGGAGGCATTCCTCTTCATCAATGCGAGTGTATTATCTGTAAGGAAGCACGAGAAAAAGGTGTGAACAACCGTTCGACCTGTGCCTATTTAACACTAGAAGATGGTAGTGTCATTTTATTTGATGCCGGGTATGACCTCTTAAGTGAAGCATTTAATATGACCCAAATTCGCGCTGTCTTTTTAACCCATTTTCATGCCGATCACTGTTTAGGTTTGATACGATTACGTAAATCAGCACAAAGCATCTTGTGTTATATCCCGCAAGATGAACAGGGTTTTGGTGATTTATTGGTTCATAAAGACTCCATTGTTTATTATACGATGAAGCCTTTTGAAACAATCGACATCGAAGGCATACAGGTCACTGCTGTTCCACTGGAACACTCCAAAATAACACAAGGATATGTAATTCAAACCGATAAAAGTTGTGTGGCATATCTTACCGATTGTGGTGGAATCTCTGAGCAATCCCTTGATTTTTTGTGTCAGCAACCTCTAGAATATCTTTTTCTTGATGCATGCTATGAGCCAAATTATGTATCGACTAAGCATCTTACTTGGGAAAGTGCGCGTGAATATATTGATAAAATCGCACCTAAAAATGGTTATTTAATTCACGCGAGTTGTAAAACCTTGTTGCCGCTAAGGCATATGCAGTGTGTTTTGAAGTACCCTTATATTGATAAAGGATTTTCTATTGATGTGTGAAGAGGCTTATTCGTCCTCTTCATCTTCTTCATAAGCTTCTTCGCCATCTTCATCTTCAAAATAGATATCATCTTCGTTCCCATCGTAATTGTAATCGCTCTTATAGATAGGATCGTCATCTTCATCGTCAAATTCATCATCGTCTTCAAACGCATCATCATACTCTTCATCGCTCATTAAAATTTCTTCCACTTGGTCGATAAAAGAATCTATATTGCCTTTATAAAGTTTTTCATAACGCATTGCATCTTCAATAAATTCTGGAGAGCAGCCACTCTCTTGAAGAAGTTGTCTAACATCGTAATGCATTTTTGCCCTTTGCTTTTTCTGCAATTTTACACTAATTTTCGATGTTTTTCAATTGTGTTTCATAGCTCTCAAAAAGTTCATCATGTTTTACATGTAACGTTTCAAACTCTTCATACAGTTGTTCAAGAAGGCTTTCGTGGCTTGCAATTTCTTTTGAAAGACGTTGCAGTTCTCCGATGTCATTGCTAGAAGAGCAGGCGATTAAGGCTTCATTCTTCTGCTTGACATCTTCTTCCAGTTTCATGATTTTAGCTTCACAGCGTTCGATGTTCTTTTTCAGTGGCGAAAGTTTGGAGCTACGCTCTTGAATCAGTTTTGTACGTAGCTTTTTGATTTCATTGTAATCATTTTGATTGGTCTTTTTAGGCGCAGTTTCACCTTCTTCTTCCCAGCCGATTTTTTCCAAGAAATCATCGTATGTTCCGTCAAAAAATTCCGCTTTATCGTGATGAAAGATGATTAAATTATCAGCCAGTTTGCGAAGAAGCATTTCCGAGTGCGTGACGACAATCGTTGAGCCTTCAAAGTTTTTAATAGCATCGCATAACGCATCAATGGAGTACATATCAAGATGGTTGGTTGGTTCATCTAAAAAGAGAAGATTGGCAGGTGTTGCGATAATTTTTCCAAGCATGACACGGCTTCTCTCTCCCCCTGAGAGAATACTAATCTCCTTTTCGGCCAGTTTTCCGCTAAACATCATACCGCCACAAATAGAACGCACTTTCGTGATACCAAGAAGGGGATCGACTTCGTATATTTCATCAATGATAGTATTTTTAAGACTTAATCTTTGAATATTGGTTTGTCCAAAATGCGCGATAGACGTCTCTGGGTGGAAACGAATTTCGCCTTCTTGTAAGGGGAGCTCGCCTGCTAAAAGATTGAGGAGTGTGGATTTTCCTTTACCATTTTTACCAATAATCGCTAAACATTTCCCTTTTTCAAGTCTAAAGGAGAGGTTTTGAAAAAGCGGAGTAGCCGCATTATAACCAAAAGATAAATGGTGCGTTTCCATAATGGTTTTTGCAGGTGTCTTTTTGTAGTTAAAAGAGAATTCAAGCGAGCTCTCTTCTTCCAAATCATCCATCTCCCCCATTTTTTCCAGTTGTTTTGCTTTGCTTTGTGCCATTACAGCTTTTGAGGCTTTGGCCTTTTGACGCGTAATAAAATCTTCAAGCTCGGCACGTTTTTTATCTAAATTGGCTTTGGTTTTAAGGTAGCGTTCATCATCCTCTTCTAATTTGGCATAATATTTTGTACTATTGCCTTCAAGCAGTTTGAGGCTTTTGCGCCTTAATCCCATCGTATGAGTAGTAACAGCATCCATAAATTCTCTATCATGTGTGATGAGAATAATTTCACCCTTAAATTCACGTAAAAATGTCTTGAGCCAACGCATAGAGACAATATCTAAATAGTTGGTTGGTTCATCTAAAAGCAATAAACTTGGATTTGCAGCAAGCAATTTGACTAAATTCATACGAATTTGATAGCCACCTGAAAAGCTCATAGGGTCTTTGTCTAAATCGTCTTGTGAAAATCCCAAACCGAAAAGCATTTTTTCTATTTTATAGAGTTCAAAGGCTTCATCACCGTGCAAAATAGACGCGCATTCCGCACGGACGGTTTTATGTGTAAATTCTATATGTTGCCTTAACGCACCGATAGTATAATTTTTAGGGATAAGAATATCGCCTTCATCATGTTCTTCTTCGCCCAATAAAATTTTAAAAAGGGTCGATTTTCCAGAACCATTACGCCCGACAAAACCAACTTTGTAACCACTACCAAGCGAGAAACTGATATTATTGAACAGGGTTTGTTCACCAAAATGTTTAGATAAATTTGTTACTTGAATCATAGGTAAAACTCATTACATGTAAAAGTCAAAAGCAGAAAACTATTCTGCTTTTTTATTGATGGAGTTAAGTGTGTCTAGAATAGACTCTTTTTTATTGGCGTTATTAGGTCCTGAAATACGCATGGTAAATTCAACACGACTGTTTTTGTCTCGACCTTCTGAAGTGTCATTATTAGAGACGGGTCTGGTATCGCCATAACCTGCTGAACTCAAACGATCTCGTGCGATACCATTGCGAATAAGCACACGAATAACCGCATTGGCACGTGCGGTTGAAAGTTCCAAATTATCTTGAAATTTTGAGCCATTAGGCAGTGGTAAATTATCGGTATAACCTTTGACGATAATCTCGACATTTTTAGGAAGCATCGCCACAATATCAGAGACACGTTTTAAGAACAGCATTGAATCGCTGTTATTGATTTCAGCAGAACCTGGTGAGAAGAGGAGTTTTGTGGGAAGTTTTAAAATTGCACCGTCTATTTTTTGTTCGAGTGAGCCTTCGCCGATGTTCATTTTTTGAATCATTTCAGCCAGACGTGAAATCTCCTCAAGTTGTGCAGAAGAACCACCCGCGTTGCCTTTGTCTTTATCTTTGGCTGCATCACCTGATTTGGTATTCATCCGTATAACAGGATTGGCTTCTTCGGGCTTTGCACTGTAATCATAGATTTTAACGAACTCTTCTTTCAGAGCTTTCATCTTTTCAGTATTGACGGAAGCAAGTGCGTACAAAGCAATAAAAAGAGCTAAAAGGAGACTAAGAAAATCGGCATATGGTACAGCCCATTTCTCTCCTGCAGGACATTCTGTTGCTTTACACTTTTTACCCACGGTTTATCCCTTATTTATCAAACTGGCTTTTTTTCTCTTCAAGTGGAGAGAGATAATTAAGAAGTTTCATTTCCAATGTTCTTGGGTTGTCACCATGTGAAATACCTAAAATTCCAGCCAAAATAATATGTTTTTCTTTCATAATATCGCGTGACTTGCCTTTGAGCTTATTTCCCCAAGGGCCCAAAAACATATAAGCTCCCGCGATACCTGTGACTGTAGCGGTAAATGCACCCGCGATACCTGCCGCCATTTCAGCAGGATTGTCCAATTTCTGAAGTGCTAAGATAAGACCCAAAACGGCTCCAACCAAACCCATAACAGGACATGATTCACCAGCGAGTAGCCAATAATGCGCTGCGCCATGATAGTACTCTTCTGTCTCTTCAATTAAAATTTCAAGTGTTTCTTCAATCTCATGTGCTTCGGTACCATCCACTGCCATACTTAAACCTTTTTTGAAGAATTCATCTTCCATTTGATTGGCATGGGATTCTAAAGCTAAAATGCCATCGCGTCTTGCAATAATGGCAAAATCTATAATTTGTTTGATACGTGCGTTTAAATCAATGGGTGATTTTTTAAAAACGAGTTTAAATTCTTTAAAAGCGGCTTTGACATATTCTTGCGAAGTACCAGTCATTGCCGATGCCATAGCGGTAGGGACAACAATAAGAAATGAGGTGAGATGCAGAACATGTACAGGATTTCCACCCTCCATGAGATCTCCAACAGCAACTGAGGTTACAGATAGAATCATACCTAGGATAACGGTTAAATCCATAAATAATGCTCCAAAAAAATTTCAAAATATGACATGTTCTTACACGATAAACACTATCGGATAAAATCTAAAAAACTTTACATGTAAAAGTAATAATATAATAATCTTCCTTAGTTAAAACACTATTTTAGGTACATTTAATGCTCAAAAATTGATTTGTTGTATAATTGCAGAAAATTGCGAAAGGAGAGAATGTCAATGAGTGAAAAGAAGTGTTACCTTGGTTCTTTATTTGAAAAGATAAGTGGTAAGGCTGAATCACGCTGTACCAAATTTTTAGATGTGGCGTATCGACTTTTTTTAGATAATGGGTACGAAAACGTCAGTATGAATGATATTGTGAAACATGCAGGAGGTTCACTGACAACATTATACAAACACTTTGGTAATAAAGAACAACTCTTAATTTATGTATTAGAGCAAAAAACAGAAGAACTTTTTGGAGAGTGGGAACGACGCAGTCATGGTTATGAAGGTCGTATTGAAGAGTTTTTAATGCAAACAGGTAAGCTTTTTTTGGATTTAATTATTACGGACGATGCTGTCTTGTTTCATCGTTTAATTGTTTCCGTTGGGTACATGAATGATGCAAAATTGAGTGAAGAGATTATGAAAAATATTATGTCACGCCCCACAAATATCATCGCAGAGTATTTTGAAAATGAAAAAGCAAAAGGTCATATTGTGTTAGACGATGCGACATTGTGCGCACAGCAATTTTTAAATGCACTCGAAGAACCTTTTATGTTTCCTCGAATTTTAGGTGTTGAAACAGATATATCAGAAGAAAAACAAACAAAAGCGCTTCATCAAATTGTCAAGATATTCTGTAGAGGATTACTTGTTTCATAAACAATAATTACATTTTTTTCGGTAATGGAAAAATAAGCTTGACTTCTTAAGCTTTTTGTGACTATAATTCCAACAAAAGTGTAATGTAAATTACATTACACTATCTTGCAGTGTTGTTTTTCATATTAAAATATGGTGGAAATAGGCAATTATTATGGATTATTATTCTAGTGTTGTTAGATGAATACACTATAGAATAATGGAATATATTATAAGGGATAAATCATATGAGAGAGGATAAAAATGATTAAAAATAGAGTTTATTTAGCATATGCTAATTACGCATTAATAGCAACTTTGGGAGCTTTTCTTATCACCGGATGTTCAGGTGAAGGTAAAAAGAGTGGGGCGCAAGGCATGCCAGCGATGCCACCCTTAAGTGTTGCAACGTATAAGGTGGCTCCTCATGATATTCCTGTTTCTCTTGAATATCCAGCAAAAGTTAAAAGTTTGCAACAAGTCAATGTTGTTGCCCGTGTGAGCGGTATTTTGGAGAAGAAATTCTTTACAGAAGGTAGTCTTGTGAAAGCAGGGGATATGCTGTATCAGATTGACTCGGATCGTTATGAGGCATTGATGCAAGTGGCTGCGGCAGATGTAGGTGTCAAAGAAGCGACGTTGAAACAAGCAAGCCGTGATTGGGACCGCACAAAAGTGTTGTTTGAACAAGATGCCCTAAGCCAAAAAGAGCGTGATGCCGCTTTATCTGCTTTTGAATCAGCAGCAGCGTCCCTTAAAGCCGCGCAAGCAACGCTTAAGCAAACAACGATTGATTTTAACTATACGAAAGTTAAAGCACCTATTAGCGGTATGACAAGTTTAAATACCCAAGATATAGGAAGTTATGTAGGCTCAAGTAGTGATACGATGGCGCTGACGACGATTACACAAACGGATCCTGTGTATGTTGAGTTTTCTTTACCCGATATTGAGTTGCTTAAAAAACGTTACGTGATGGGTACGGGTAATTGGAGCAGTATTGCGCAAGCAAAACTCCCTGTTCAACTCAGCACATCAGATGGTAATACCTACGATAAAAATGGAACATTGGATTTTATAGATAGTTATGTTGATGCTGAAACATCAACAATCAAAGCAAGAGCAACTTTTGCAAATCCAAATAACATTTTGATTCCAGGTCTTTTTGTGCGTGTGAATGTTGAAGGCTTGGTCTATAAAGACGCACTAAGCGTTCCTCAAAAAGCATTGCTCCAAGATGCAACAGGTTCATATGTGTATGTTGTCAAAGAGAATAAAGCGACAAAAATTCTCGTAAAAGCAGGAACCGTAAATAATGATACCTACATCATCGAGAGTGGTTTACATGCAGGAGATATTGTGATTACCAATAATCTTACAAAACTTCGACCAGGTTCAGCCGTAACGGTTGCAGAAGCGAAGGAATAAAGTATGTTTTCTAAATTTTTTATCAATAGACCTATTTTTGCAACAGTTCTTTCGATTGTTGTCATTATTGCAGGTCTGATGGGCATTAAAGGTTTGCCTATTGAAGAGTATCCGCAAGTTACACCACCGCAGGTTACGGTTCAAGCAACCTATGCCGGTGCAAGTGCTGAGACCATTTCAAAAACGGTAGCTGCACCGATAGAACAACAGATTAATGGTGTTGAAGATATGATTTATATGTCTTCAACGGCTTCATCGACAGGTTCGCTTACAATTAATGTTTATTTTAAAATTGGCACGGATGCTGATCAAGCGACGATTAATGTCAATAACCGTGTTCAAGCGGCACTGAGTAGTTTACCGAGTGAAGTACAAGCACAAGGCGTTACAGTACGTAAAAAGTCTTCTACGATTTTAAAAGTTATTTCAATTATATCGCCAAATAATAGCTATGATCAGATTTATATGGCGAACTATGCGTTAATTAACGTTATTGATGAGCTTAAACGGGTTGAAGGTGTCGGTGATGCTTCTTTATTTGGAACGCTTGATTATTCTATGCGTATTTGGATGAAGCCTGACCAATTGGCAAAATATAATCTTACGCCAACCGACGTTATTAATTCTATCTCAGAGCAAAATGCACAGTTTGCAACAGGACGTTTTAACCAAACACCTGCCAAAAGTTCACAAGCCTATACCTATACGGTAACAACGCAAGGACGTTTTGATAAGGTCGATGAGTTTGAAAACATCATTTTAAAATCCAATAAAGATGGTTCAACCCTTCGTCTTAAAGATGTAGCACGCGTGGAACTTGGTGCAAAATCGTATGATGTAACGGCAACACTCAATGGTCAGTCAATGGTTCCCATTGGTATTTACCTGCAATCAGGTGCCAATGCTTTAGAGACGGCAAAAAGAGTCGATGCCGCTATGGAAAAATTAGCTAAATCATTTCCAGAAAACATGGCATACAGCATTCCTTACGATACAACAAAATTTATTCAAGAATCGGTTAATGAAGTCGTTAAGACATTGATTGAAGCTTTATTACTCGTTGTGATTATTGTCTATCTTTTTTTACAAAATGTTCGAGCGACGATTATCCCAGTTCTTGCAATTCCTGTTTCTATTGTAGGAACGTTTGCTGGTATGTACGCCCTTGGTTATTCCATTAACCTTTTAACGCTTTTTGGACTGGTGCTTGCCATTGGTATTGTTGTTGATGATGCCATTATCGTTATTGAAAACGTTGAGCGTATTTTACATTCGGAAAAAGATATCACGGTCAAAGATGCAACGATTAAAGCGATGCAAGAAGTAACAGGACCTGTTGTTGCTATCGTTTTGGTATTGTGTGCGGTATTTATTCCCGTTACATTTATGGGTGGATTTACGGGGTCAATGTATCAACAATTTGCGATTACCATTGTTATTTCTGTGGTTATTTCAGGTATGGTGGCATTAACATTGACGCCTGCACTTTGCGCTATTTTTCTTCAGAAAAAAGAGCCAAAGCCATTTTGGTTTGTTCGAAAGTTTAATGAGTTTTTTGATGCCTCAACCCGTTGGTTTACAGGTGGCGTAAGCTTGGTCGTTCGTCATGGTTTGATTAGTATTATGGTATTTGCGATTTTGATGGGTACCGCATATCATTTGTTCCAAAAAGTGCCGACATCACTTGTCCCAATGGAAGATAAAGGATATTTGATGGCAATAACAGCATTGCCACCTGCCTCTTCATTGGACCGTACTAAAGAGGTTAGTAGTGAAATCAGCGCAATTACGAATAAAATGGCAGATATTAATTATAACATTGCGATTTCTGGCTACGATATTATCAGTGGTGCTGCTAAAACCAATGCGGCGACAACGTTTTTAGCCTTAAAAGATTGGGATGAACGTAAGGCACCAAATCAGCATTCTGAAGCTATTAGTGGGGCGTTAAACGGTGCTTTCTTTGGTATACCTGAAGCTACCATTTTTGCACTCAATCCTCCTCCAATTATGGGTCTGAGTATCTCTGGTGGATTTGAGATGTATTTGCAAGATAGAACAGGGGGATCGCTTCAAGACCTCGGCAAAGTTACCAATGAAATTGTGAACAAAGCACGTCAAAGACCAGAACTAACTATGGTAAGAAGTACCTTTGATACAGCAGTTCCTCAGTATCAGATTACACTAGACCGTGAAAAAGCAAAAGCTTTAGGTGTCGCTATTAAAGATGTCTTTAGCACCTTACAAGCAACATTTGGTTCATACTATGTGAATGACTTTAACTTGTTTGGTCGTACGTATCAAGTGAATGTGCAATCGGATGTTGATTTTAGGCAAAATCCTGAAGATATGAAAAATGTTTTTGTCAAATCAAGTTCAGGGAAATTGATTCCTATTAGTGCGCTTATCTCTTATGATCGAACGGTAGGGCCTGATATTGTAGACCGTTTCAATGTTTTTACGGCGGCTAAAATTGTCGGTGAGCCAAAGCCTGGTTATACTTCAGGTGACGCTATTCGTGCGATTGAAGAAGTCGTCAATGAAGTAGCACCTTATGGCTATTCAATGGGGTGGGCTGGAACTTCCTACCAAGAGAAAGCGATGGAAGGCAGTGGCTCTCAAGCGTTCTTGTTTGGTATCGTCTTCATTTTCTTGATTCTAGCAGCTCAGTATGAGAGATGGTTAATGCCACTCGCCGTTGTTACCGCAGTTCCATTTGCGGTTTTTGGTGCGATTACGGCTGTTTATTTAAGAGGCCTTAGTAACGATATTTACTTCCAAATAGGTCTATTGGTTCTTATCGGTTTATCAGCGAAAAACGCGATTTTGATTGTCGAGTTTGCGATGCAAGCCCAAGAGCGAGGAAAATCTATTTTTGATGCAACCTTAGAAGCGGCACGTTTACGTTTCCGTCCGATTGTTATGACCTCTCTTGCCTTCACCATTGGTGTTTTACCTTTGGCGATTAGCTCAGGGGCAGGTGCTGGAAGCCGACACGCGATTGGTACAGGTGTTATTGGTGGTATGATTGCGGCAACGACGATTGCTATTTTCTTTATTCCGCTCTTTTACAACTGGTTAGCCAAACTCAATGAAAAGTTTACACGTAGAGGAAAAAAAGATGAAGAATAGTCTATATTTAAGTGCAGTCCTTGCACTTGCATTGGGTGGATGTTCGCTCTCACCGGAGTTGAACATTCCTCAAACTTCTTTTCCCGCTCAGTACCAAAATGATGCTTCTAAAGCGGCATCAGAAGTTAATAAAACGTGGTGGAAAGCATACAATGATACAACGCTAAATGTTCTTATTGATGAGGCCATTGCGCATAACTATGATTTGCAAACAGCTATGGCAAATATCTCTTTAGCGCGCGCTTCGTTATCGCTCAGTACATCGGATCGTTACCCAAGTCTTGATTTACAAGGTTCAGGGCAACGTGTACGAACCAGTAGCGATACCTATAACTCTAAAGCACACACGACCTATAACGACTTTTCACTCAGTGCAGTGCTTAGTTATGAAATTGATTTGTGGGGTAAATATAAAGAAGCCGAAGCGTCATCTCGCGCTTCTTTACTCGCAACATACGCCGCTAAAGATACGATAGAAATATCGTTAGCTTCCAGTGTAGCGGACAGTTACTTCACACTCATTAGCTTGTATGAGCAATTAGACATTACGAATGAAACCATCAAAGCAAGAGAAGAGGGGCTGAAACGTAATGAGGCAAAATATACGCTAGGTGCTATTTCTAAAGGTACGCTTTTATCGGATCGTGCTGAGCTTAACAGCGCACAACTTACGAAAGATGCGTTAGAGCAATCTATCTTATTGCAACAAAGTGCTTTGGCAGTTTTGGTGGGTAAATCGCCTGAAGCCATTGCGCAGTTTAGTCAAACGCAATTGCCAAGAGTGTTGCCGCAAGATATTCATGTACCTTCAAACTTGCCATCAGAGCTTTTAACCAAACGTCCTGATATAAAGCAAGCCGAAGAGAATCTTAAGGCAGCTAATTCCAACATTGGTGTAGCCAGAGCGGCTTATTTCCCAAGTATTAGTCTCTCAGGTGCGCTTGGGTTTGAGAGCACACAACTCTCTAATCTCCTTAAGTCTCAATCAGGGATGAATAGCTTTGGTGGAAGCCTTGCCGCACCACTGTTTAATATGGGAAAAACCAGTGCAAATGTTGATAGCGCAAAAGCCAATAAAGAAATTGCGGAGATTACGTATGCCAAAACAGTCCAACAAGCCTTTCAAGATGTGTATGATGCTTTGAACAAACGTCATACGCTTACCCAAAAGCTTGAACATCAACGCGCTTATGAAAAGAACATTGAGCAAGTCTATCTGTTGGCACAAAAACAGTATGAGAGCGGTTATGGTGATTACCTCACGCTTTTAGATGCGAAGAGAAATTTACTCTCCGCCAAATTAGCGACTTCCCAAACCAAACAAGCACTGCTTAGCTCAGGGGTTTCTTTGTACAAATCACTCGGTGGTGGTTGGGATAAAGAGGCATTTGAAAAGCACGCAGATTCTCTTTAATCTTTTTACATGTAAATGTCCAAACAGTACGTTTGGGCGTTTACATCCTTACGCAAAACTTTTTTACATGTAAAACGACAACCCCTTGTTTTCTATGCTTGAAACTCACTCATATAGGTTCTATAAAGCAGTGGAACCCAGCTTTGCTGAAGCTTGGGATTGTGCCTACTTTCAACCGATGCCGCTTTAAAAAAGCTTTTCCATAACGCTTTAAATTTTTCTTCTTCGCTTGAAAATGTGGGGGCATCAAAGGCCGCGATAGAGCGGATTTCATGCAGTTCATCGTTTTTCACAAAGGCAAGAGCGCGTTTGATGTCATGAATAATGAAAGGAATGTTGCCTAATCGCTTGCAAAAGTGTTCTCCCAAAAAAGGGACAATGTTAAACTTTGTCTCTATTTTGGCATAGAGCGTACCATCTTCTAACTCTTCAAAACGGGTAAAGCCGTACATTTTATGCACCAAACACAACAGCTCTTTTTCAAGGTTTTGAATGTAAAAAAGGTTGGGGTTGTTGATGTTACGTAGTGCTTTTGGGTTTTTAAAGCCAACGCGAAGGTACTCTAAAAGTGCCATTTCATAGGCTCTTGTATCGCATAAAAAGATATTAAAAATAGTGCGTTGTTGCTCTTTGGTAAAGTGCTTGATGATAGCATTTAAGACTTTGCGTGCCTTGGCTTCATCGGTAAAGATTTCATGAAAACGCTCGAACAGAAGAGATTCTGGCATTTTTTTCACAATAGAACTGACGGGTAATTTCTCGTAATAGACTTCATAAACCAAAGATAAAAATCCCTCAAAACTACCATCATAAAGCAATATCATCACAGTTCTCCCGTGTAGATGGAGGTATCAAAAAGGGTGGGTTGAATGATGTTCGTGCCTTGATGGATGAGGGCTAGTTTGATTTTTTCGGTGTACAAAGAGGTGCTTCTGTGAAAATCTTTACCTGCGATGATGAAATAGCGTGCTTTTTTGAGTGAAATTTTAAGATTGAGAAGGTCTTCAAAGCAAAGCTTCTTAAAACGTCTTGCTTGCAAAATTTTGAGCGTTCCTCTGATACCAATACCAGGAATGCGCACCAAAATCTCTTTGGGCGCACTGTTTACATCAATGGGAAAGAGATGTAAATTGGAGAGCGCCCAAAAGGTTTTTGGGTCAAATTGAATATCTAAGTTTTGGTTTTCACTTAAAATCTCATCGTAACTAAAGCCATAAAAGCGCAACAACCAATCAGCTTGATAGAGCCTATGTTCTCGAAGGAGTGGCGGTTTTGAAAGCTCGGGAACCGGTAAGTGCTTATGGTTATTGACGGCAATGTATGCGGAGTAATAGACCCTTTTTAAAAGAGCTTTTTGGTACAGGGATGAAGAGAGTTTTAATATCTCAAAGTCACTCTCGCTTGTTGCCCCGATAATCATCTGCGTGCTCATTGAAATGGGTTTATTACTTCGCTCAAGCGTGATGTCACGTGCATGTTTAAGCGGAGAGAGAAGCTTTTCTTTGGTTTTATCGGGTGCGAGCAGGGCGAGACTTTTGGAACTTGGTAGTTCGATGTTGGAGCTAACACGATGTGCTAAAAGGGTGGCTTCATTTATGAGCTCTTTAGAAGCTCCAGGGATGAGTTTGACATGAATGTAGCCATTAAAGCGATACTCATGGCGTAAAATGCGCAAGGTTTGAAGCAGTAAACTCATCGTATGGTCTTCATTTTTGATGATACCCGAGCTTAAAAAAAGTCCTTCAATGTAGTTACGTTTGTAAAAGTTAATGGTCAAATCTGCCAGTTCTCTAGGCGTAAAGGCTGTACGAGCAATGTCATTGCTCACACGGTTGATGCAGTACGCGCAGTCGTAGATACAGACATTGGAAAGTAAGACTTTTAACAATGAAACACATCTGCCATCACTGGTGAAACTGTGGCAAATTCCGCTGGTGTGCGCACAACCTAGCTCGCCCGTTTTGTAGTTGTTCTCACTGCCACTGGATGAGCAAGAGACATCGTACTTGGCACCGCCTGCTAAGATGGAGAGTTTATTTTCGATGGTTAGTTTCATGCACGCATGATAAAACTTTTTTACATGTAAAGACTAAAATATTTCAAAATGAAATGTAATGAGTTCTGCCTCGTATGAGGCAAGCTTTAGAGCCATAGTGGCTAACGTAGTCTCTTGAGCTTTGCCCAAGAGACGTGTAAAAATGTTACTTGATAAATTCTACCGCTTCGTTAAAGGGAACACGAAGTTGTGCGGACTGAGGATTGATGCGGTAGCCAAATGGAAGGACCATCGCTACTTGGTATTTGCTCGTGTCAAGTCCTAACGCCGCTTCAAGTTTCTCTTTTTCAAAGCCTTCGATGGGGCACGAATCAATGCCGATATACGCCGCTGCGGTCATCATGTTGCCTGCTGCGATGTAGCATTGGCGCGCTGTCCATGCGTAGATGTTTTCATCAGAATTGAGCGTGTCTTTGAGATGATTGGCATACAAGTTAATGTAAAAATCTTTTTTCTCTTGAGGCATTTCACGTCGTGAAAAACGTTTCATCGGAATGCCACTCTCCACTTTGACCGCATCAATCGCCGCTAAAATGATGACAAGATGAGAACTGGTGGTAATTTGGGGTTGATCCCAACAGAATGGACGAAGTTTCGCACGAAGCGCATCGTTGGTGATGACTAAAAACTTCCAAGGCTCCATGCCAAACGAAGAGGGCGATTTGTGACCAGCCTCTAGGATAAAATTCATTTGCTCTTCACTAATTTTTTTGGTCTCGTCAAAAAGTTTGCACGCGTGACGAAAGTCCATTGCTTTTGTAAAATCGTTTTGCATAGAGTGTCCTTGTGTTTATAATTGATAAAAAGCATTATAGAGATTTTAAACTTAAATTTCTCTTACTTTACTTTATGTAAGTAATGATGATTTATGTTCTTTATGCTATAATAACTGTCAAAGGATAAAACAATGTATTGCATTAACAATAAAGAGTACCAATGTTCGGTTGCCGTGACGCTGGATGTTTTTAATGACCGATGGAAATTAGCGATTATTTGGCATCTTCTAGAACATAATAAGCGCTTTAAAGAACTTTCAGAGGATATTCATGAAATTACGCAAAAAACTCTCACGATAAAACTCAAAGAATTAGAAGAGAAAAAAATCATCGCGCGTGAAGTGTTTGCCGAGATTCCTCCTAAAGTGGTCTATTCTTTGACGTCTATTGGAGAAGCGCTAAGACCTGTATTAGAAGCCATGTATGTTTGGGGAAGAAGCTATGTTCATGAGCATGGTGTTATTCATGAAAAAGGTATATGCGACCTACCTTTTAATAAGGAAAAATAACCCAGTTTATTGTAAAAAATCTCTTAAGCCTTGTGCGTGATTTTTACATTTACTCCAATTTGAGTTAAGATGTATTATCATGAAATGAAATAACACAAAGGATAATACATGGATAAAAAACAACTTTTTTTAGATGCGATGAATTTCCGCCACGCATGCAAACTTTTCGATGGGAAAAAAATCCCCGAGAAAGATTTAGAATTTATTTTAGAAGCAGGGCGTTTGAGTCCGAGCTCATTTGGTTTAGAACAATGGAAATTTGTGGTGGTTCAAAACCAAGCTTTAAAAGAAGCGATAGAAAAAGTTTCATGGAACCAAAAACAAATTTCTACGTGCAGTGATTTGCTCATTATCTTAGCGCGTAAAGATGTAAGAAGCAGTGATGCATTTACCGTACAACAATTACGCCGTTGGGGACTTCCTGAGAGTGATTTTGCAGGGTTGATGGCGATGTATAAAGGTTGGGTTGATGGAAGAGATGACCATACCATTGAGATGTGGAGTGAAAAACAGTGTTACATCGCCGCGGGCAATATGATGACTGCCGCTGCTGTTATTGGAATCGATTCATGTCCGATTGAAGGGTTTGAGTATCAAAAAGTCGATGCTCTCTTAGGCATTGATACGGCTGTGTATCAAAGTGCTATTGTCATTCCTTTTGGGTATAGGGCAAAAGAGCAACGCGGTAAAATCCGTTTGGCTTTAAATGAAGTCGTAGAATTTAAGAAATAAATGAATCTAAAAAGCGCTTTCTAGCGCTTTCATGCCCAATAATGGGTTTAGGATACCCTGCGATGTCATGGCTCGTTAAATAAGCTTCTTTATGCAATGAAGAAGCAGGAACATCGTTTAAAACAGGAAGATAGCGTTTGATGTAGCGTGCTTCTTTGTCAAACTTTAACGACTGAGCATACGGGTTGAAAATGCGAAAATAGGGTTGCGGGTCGATGCCCGTTCCCGCGCACCATTGCCATGAGAGAATGTTTGCTGATGCATCATAATCCAAAAGATGCTTCGCAAAAAATGCCTCGCCTTTTTGCCACGGCAACATCAGATGTTTCGTAAAAAATGAGCCCACCACCATGCGCGCGCGGTTATGCATCAAGCCTGTACTGAGTAGTTCACTCACTGCCGCATCAACAAGCGGATACCCCGTTTGTGCGGTGCAAAAACGCTCATAGGCTTCTGCGTCGTTAGAGATAGGTGGAGCGTATTTATAATTTTCCCACGCAAGTCGTGGAAAATGGTAGAGCAAATAAGCGTAAAACTCACGAAAAATTAGTTGTCTAAAAAAAGGCTCTGTGGTGTGACCTTGCTGTTTGAGCTTTACTAAAAAGCGCACCACTTCACGAATCGAGATGGTTCCAAAACGCAGATGAATGCTGAGATGTGACGTGGCATCTGCATCTAAAAAATCACGTTTTTGCTCATACGCATCGACTTTACATGTAAAATGTTCTAACGCTTTTTGAGGCTCTACATAATTAACAGGTACACGCTCAAAACCGATACTCTCAATTTTTACTTGTAAAGGTTTTAGCGTGTGGCCTCGAATGCCTAAAATCACGTTGTAGTCGAAGTTTTCAAGGCTTTGCGAGCCTTTTTTGTATTCTAATGCGTAAAATTGTGTGTAAAGTGCTTTGCAAGCATGATAATATGGGGTGAAAACAAGGTAGGGTGTGCCATCTTTTTTGAGCACTTCATCGGGGTTAAAAAGGTAGCAATCGTTCAGCAAATGAAGGTTAAGCATTTCTGCAATTTCAGCATCGCGCTCTTTGGCATAATCATCATAATCCACGCTGGCATAAACTTCATTAAAGCCTTGCGTTTTAAGCGAGGTAAAGACATCAAATGGCGTACCGTAAAACAAAGCAAGGTCAAGTCCAAGGGCTTTAAGCTCCACTTTGAGTTTCAGCACTTGCTCGTAGATAAACGAGACCCTTCTGTCCTTCTTTTCTAGACTGTTTAAAATCTTGGTATCAAAAATAAAGATAGGTAAAACTTCGCCATCCAATGCTAAAAGCATGGAGTCTTTGACTCTTAGGTCTCTTCGAAACCATAAAATTTTTTTCATGAGTAGATTTACCTTTCGTCTGGAAAGAAGTTACATCATTATAAACTAAGTTATTACAAAATCCCATATATATCCTCATACTTCTGATAAAATAGGCAAATTTTGCTCAAAATAAAGGGGTACTTATGTCGAATTATTCACTTAAAATGAGAATCCTCATGGTCTTTGTCGTCTCAATTTCGGTGATGGCATTTATATTTTTTACAATGGTCGTAAGAGGCATGTATGGGCTTGGTTCTTCGCAAATGACTGACCAAGAAGAGCTGATTAAAAAACTCAATAAGCAAGAAGTGCAAAACTACTTAGAAATTGCACAAGAGGCGGTTAAAACATCGTACGACAATACCAGTGAAGATAAAATTGTTGAAAAAATAAAAGAAGATGCGTTGATGTTTGAAGATGTTTTAAACGCAATGTACAACGAGAAAAAGAATACCTTAGGCGAGAAAGAGCTCAGAGAGCTTTTAGTGCATGTGATTCAAAGTTATCGTTACAATAAAGGTGCGGGATACTTTTTTGCCTATACGCCTGAGGGTATCAATATTGCGCACGATAGTAAAAATCTTATCGGTAAAAATCTCATGGACCGTAAAGACGTTAAGGGCAATTTCACCGTTAAGATGATTATCGAATCAGCACTGCCTGGTGGCAATAACGTAGCGAAATATTATAATAAAAACCCACTTTCTGGCGAAGTCGAGCCTAAAATATCGTATAACTTTTACTTTAAACCGCTGAATATCATTATTGGGACGGGTGAATACATGTCGTTGATTCGCACATACCATCAAGAGCGTGCGATTGAGATTCTTTCCAATTTAAAATATGGCAATGGCGGTTATTTTTACGCTGTCAAAAAGAACAAAGACGGCCATTACAGTGTCGTTTTTAACGGGAGCAATCCAAAGCTTAGAGACAGTGCCTTTGATTTAGCTGAAACTGACGTGAACGGCGTTGCTTATCGCAAAGTATTGGTTGAGCAGAGTATGGCAAATGAAAAAGAGGGTGCATATGTCTCGTATGCTTTTAAAAATCCATCAACGGGTAAGATTGAGCCTAAGATGGTGTATGCCAAATACTTCAAAGACTGGAATTGGGTTTTGGTTTCAAGCATTTATCTCAATGATGTTGAGCAAAATATCTTCTCTCAAAAAGAGAAAATTGATAACAATATCACAAGCTTGATTGTGAAGCTGATTGTTTCTGGTATTGTGATGGTTGTTATTATCTTTGGATTGATTTATCTCATTCTTGGGCGTGTGGTCAATCGCCCACTGGATTCACTGACTCAAAAAGCGGCTGATTTAGCCAGAGGCGAGGGCGACTTGACATGCAAATTAGACGTTCACGGTCAAGATGAGATTGGCAAAGCCGCAACACAAATCAACCATTTTATTGAAAAAGTCCATCATACGATGGTTTCGGCAAAAAATGCCAGCAGTGAAAATGCAACGCTTTCGCATAAGCTCTCTTCCATTTCTGAAACCATCACAAAGCGCGTTGAACACTCAACTTCTATCATCAATGACGCGACGAAAATTTCGCAAAATTTACGCAAAGAGATAGAAGGCTCTGTCGGTGAAGCAAAACGCTCAAAAGAGGAAATTGCCAAAGCCAATCAAAATTTAAAAAATGCTTCCCTTGAAATTATGGCTTTAGGCGAACAAGTAGAAGCCAGCGCACAAACCGAAATGGAACTTGCCACGCGCATGAAACAACTCAGTTCCGATGCTGAACAAGTCAAAAGCGTCTTAACCGTCATCAGCGACATTGCTGACCAAACCAATCTTTTAGCACTCAATGCGGCGATTGAAGCGGCACGTGCGGGTGAACATGGGCGAGGCTTTGCCGTGGTTGCCGATGAAGTCAGAAAACTGGCTGAGCGTACCCAAAAAAGCTTACTTGAAATTAATGCGACGATTAATGTGATCGTTCAAGCTATTATTGACTCGGGTGAGCAGATGAACCAAAACTCTGAACAAGTCCAAGCTTTGACGCAAAAAGCGCAAGACGTCGAAGAAAAAATCAAAGAGACAACAGCCATCATGGAAATGGCAACACGCATGAGCGATAAAACGGTGGATGATTATATCAGTACTGAAAAAAATATTGATGTGATTGTTCAAAAAATTGAGAGCATCAACACCCTTTCCGACCAAAATGCGCAAGGCTTAGAAGAAATCGCCCAAGCGAGCACAGAACTTCGCCAAATGACCGAAAATCTCAATGCAACGCTTGGGACATTTAAAACGTGATTATTTGCCTTCTTGTATCATCGAACGAAGTGCCAAGTCTTTAGGGTAGGGGTTTAAGAACTTCTGCCCTAGAAGGTAGTGTATTTCATACTTTTGCGCTAAAAATTCGATGGTACTCATGACCGCAATGAGCGGAATGATCTCATCTCTAAACTCTTCGATTTGCAGATGCAACGCCTGTTTTTCACCACTGCTCAGCTCTTTTTTGAAAAAGCCTACCATGTGTTGAAGGACATTGACCGTTTTGCTAATTGAGCCTTTATGCGCAATGGTTTGTTTAAACAAAGCGATGTATGCTTCTGTGCTCTCTTTCAAACTTTTTTTCTCATGGTTGGCAACGATTTTGCCCAAAAGGCGGTAGTTTGTCTCGTGTTTGCTTTGCAATAAAAACTTATACGCCGTATGAAAGCTCACAAGTTCTTGCATGGTTTTAATGTTTTGGTGAAGTATCATCGCATCGTGGTAGGCAAAAATTTGCATCACAAAGTTTTCCCTTAGCCACGGGTCTAAAAGACGCGCTTCTTCTTCGATGGGAAAATCCACAAAATGCTCTTTACATGTAAACGCAAAAAGCCCATCTTTTTTCCCTTCACTCATCGCACCGCTGTAATACTTCGTACTCCCAAGTCCACAACTGGGCGACTTTGACTTGAGGATGATGCCACAAATCGGTTCGCTTTGAATCTTGCGCAATTCCTGCGCTACCGCTTCATTCATCGCCTCAGTGACATCGGCTTTTGAAAAAACGGTGATGACCTTCTTTTGCTCATTTTCCACTACAATGCGTATCGTCTCACGAGGCGTACCAAACGCCAAATGCTCAGGACAAAACGGCACAAACGAAGCATACTTACCCAGCTTGTCGGTGATAAATCGGTCTCGTTGCCCCGTCTTATCGTAACGAATTTGCTCGCCTAGTAAACAGGCAGAAACGGCTATTTTGAGCATGGGATTTCCTTTGAAAAAGCTATGAGTATTATAGCTATTCTTTTGATAAAAGGCTTAGTGGGGATGTGGTAGACTATGAAGGTCATACTTAAATTTTCTTCTCAAAGGAAAACAATGAGTGAATTGGAATGGTTAAAACGTAATAGACATTATCCAACAGATATTGACGAAACAAAACTCAAAAATATTTTTTATTTTACTTTGGTCTGGAATATTTTTGAGAAAGAGTGTTGCAATAATTTTGCTAGGATTGAGCAGCATCCAAAATCTTTAGCAGAGTCTATACAATCAAGAATAAAACAAACGATTGTTGATAGTGTTTTTATATACTTTAAAAATAGATACTTTCCAAATGGAATTATGGGCAACAAATTTCGGACTTTCAAATTTGGAAGAAATGAAAATGCAGAAAATGTACAGAAACAATTCGTTCAAAATAGTTTTCTTGATAGTAATCCTACCCTAAAAGATAAAATTGAATCTTTACTTTATATCGCTTTTCGACTCAGAAACAATCTTTATCATGGTGAAAAGGACGTTTCAAAGCTTTATGAACAAAATGAAAATTTCAAACAAATTAATTTGTTCTTGATGGACGTTGTAGATACAAAAGATAATTTAAAAAAATAAGAATCAAAATTTAGATGATTAATAATACACTAACATCAAAGGTATAAAATGACAACCGAGCCAAACAATCAAATCATCATTTACGAAGATACAAACGGGGAAGTCAAACTTGATGTATCGCTAGAACATGAGAGTGTGTGGTTAAGCCAAAAACAACTAGAAATACTTTTTGACAGAGATAAATCAGTGATTTCAAGGCATATAAAAAACATTTTGAAAGAAGATGAACTTGATAGAAATTCAGTTGTTGCAAAAAATGCAACAACTGCAAGCGATGGGAAAATTTATCAAGTTGAATTTTACAACCTAGATATGATTATCTCTTTGGGCTACCGAGTAAACTCTAAAAGAGCGACCAGTTTTAGAATTTGGGCGACCAAAATCTTAAAAGAGTATCTTATTAACGGCTATGCGCTCAATCAAAAGAGACTAGAGCAAAAGGGGCTTCAGTCACTCAATGACACCATTGCTCTTTTGCAAGACACTATCTCTAAAAGCGAACTCGAACTCAGCGAAGCTAAAGGCTTGTTGGATGTTATTTTAAATTATTCGCGTACGTGGACGCTTTTGCAAGGCTATGATGAAGACTCTTTACATGTCAATATAGCATCCCAAGAAGCCAAGTTTATTTTAGATGTTGATGAAGCAAAAGATGCCATCGCTCAGTTGAAACAAGAGCTTATCAAAAAAGGTGAAGCGACGGAACTTTTTGGGCATGAAAAAGCAGGAGAGTTTGGTGGCATGGTTCGTAACATCTATCAGACGTTTGGCGGTGTGGATTTACTCCCTAGTGTGGAAGAAAAAGCGGCAAATCTGCTCTATTACATCATCAAAGGGCATCCGTTTAACGACGGCAACAAACGTATTGGTGCGTTTATGTTTATTCTCTTTTTATCGAAAAACAATATGCTATATAAAAAAAGTGGCGAGCTTAAGATAAATGACAATGCGCTTGTGGCACTTTCTTTGATGACCGCCAAGAGCGACCCAAAACAAAAAGAGACCATCATCAATCTTATTGTCAATCTGTTGGAGAGCTAAAAAAGTTTTACATGTAAAGCGGGAAGACTTTACATGTAAAAACTATTTGGGTCGTTTATCTAAAACGCGTGTCGCTTTTCCCTCGCTTCGTTGCAAAGATTTGGGTGCGACGAGTTTGACTTCGACGTTGATGTAGAGGTTGTTTAAAAGAGCGTGTTGGAGCTCTTTTTTGAGGTTTCCGAGGTAGCTGACATCATCGCTGATGAGATGCTCATCGAGTTCCACATCGATTTCGAGTTTATCGAGGTAGCCTTTTTTATCGGCGATGATTTGGTAGTTAAGCGTGATGCCTTCTTGTTTGGAAAGCACGTGTTCGATTTGCGATGGAAAGACGTTTACGCCGTTGATGAGGAGCATATCGTCACTGCGTCCTACGATGCTTTCAATTCGCCCGATGGTTCTGCCACAACGACATGGAATGCGTGTAAGAGAGGTAATGTCGCCCGTTCGGTAGCGAATGATAGGCAAGCCTTGTTTAGTCAGCGTCGTGATGACCAGCTCGCCGCGTGTGCCCTCTGGCAAAACTTCACCCGTTTTTGGGTCGATAATTTCAGGGTAAAAATGGTCTTCGTGAATATGCAGTAAATTGGAGTGTTTGCAGTTACACGCCACGCCCGGTCCGATGATCTCAGAGAGTCCGTAAATCTCGTGGTAGTCGATGCCCCAAATGTGGGCTATCTCATTTTTAAGCCCTTCACTGGTTGGCTCGGCGCCAAAAAATCCCACACGTAGTTTGAAATCTTTTTGGATGTCATAACCCTCAGCCTTTGCGACTTCTGCCATATGCAGTGCAAACGAAGGTGTGGCGGTCAAAACTGTTGCGCCAAAGTCTTTTAAAAGCAAGAGTTGGCGAGAGGTAAAGCCTGTGGAGCTAGGAATGACAGCTATTTTCATACGTTCTGCCGCATTGTGAAAGCCAAGACCGCCCGTGAAAAGTCCGTAACCGTGTGAGTTTTGCATGATGTCTTGGCATGTCACGCCACCCATCGTAAACGCTCTTCCCATCACTTCAGCCCAGATGTCCATATCGTGTTCGGTGTAGCCCACAACGGTGGGTTTACCTGTGGTTCCACTGGAGCTGTGAATGCGCACGATTTGGTCCATATCGACAGAGAACATGCCAAAGGGGTAGTTATCTCGTAGGTCGTGTTTTTTGGTAAATGGAAGCTTGGCGATGTCCTCAAGCGTTTTGATGTCTTGTGGTAAAACGCCATGTTCGTCAAATTTTTTCTTGTAGAATGGCACCAAATGATAGACACGAAGGAGTGTTTCTTTAAGGTGCTTTAATTGCCACGCCTGAAGTTCATCTTTACACAAACTTTCGTTTTTACTAAAGGTCATTGCACTGTCTCACTTTTACATGTAAAAATGTTTGGCTTGAACAATCTCAATATTTTGAGCTTGAAGTGCGGCAATTGCATCGTCAAATCGGTCTTTATCGACACTGAAAATAAAAATGCCCGTACTGGCTTCATAGAAACTGTACGTGTAGAGAATGTTAATTCCAGCCTTTGAAAGTGCGCTCACGGCTTTGTCAAAACTGCCCACGACATCTTCAATCTTTACGCCAAAAACGTCGGTAAAACGTACGCTAAAGCCTTCATCTTCAAGCACGGTTTTGGCTTTTTCAGGATTGTCCACGATGGTGCGAATGAGACCAAAATCAGTTGAATCGGCGAGTAAAATAGACTTAATCGAGATATGATTTTTAGAGAGAATTCCCGTAAACTCGGAGAGTTCGCCCGCTTTATTTTCTAAAAAAACAGAAAGTTGTTTGATGTTACATTTCATTACAGACTCCTTTTGTCGATGACGCGCACGGCTTTGCCGACACTTCGTTCAATGGTTCTTGGCTCAACAAGTTTAATCTCTGCATTGATGTAGAGGTTGTTGAGTAGCTCGTGTTGGATTTTTTTCTTCAAAGCTTCTAAAGAGCCGATGCTATCAAGCGGCATATCTTCGGTGACTTCGACCATGATTTCTAGTTTGTCGAGGTAACCTTTTTTATCGGCAATGATTTGGTAGTTCAGCGTAATGCCTTCGATGTTGGAAAGGACATGTTCGACTTGTGATGGGAAGACATTGACACCATTGACAATGAGCATATCGTCCACGCGACCCATGACACTTTTCATGCGCACATGCGTTCGTCCACATTTACACGGTGTTCTATCCAGTGCAGTGATGTCTCCTGTTCGGTAACGAATAATCGGAAACGCTTGCTTGGTAAGGCTTGTGATGACCAGTTCACCTTTTTCGCCCAATGGCAAAACTTCCAGTGTTTTGGGGTCGATGATTTCTGGATAAAAATGGTCTTCAAAGACATGTAAATCTTTGCTCTCAAAACAGTTGCTCGACACGCCCGGTCCAATAATCTCAGAAAGCCCGTAAATCTCGCAGTAATGAATGCCCCATACTTTAGCGACTTCTTCTTTGAGTCCAAGGCTGGTCGGTTCTGCGCCAAAGATGCCACATTTAAGTTTGAAATCGTTTTTAATGTCATAACCCTCAGCGATTGCCGCTTCTGCCATATGCAGTGCAAAAGAGGGCGTAGAGGTTAAAACGGTTGCTTCAAAGTCTTTCATAAGCATGAGTTGGCGTGAGGTAAATCCTCCACTGCTTGGAACAACGGTTGCACCCACGGTTTCAGCACCATAATGAAGCCCAAGACCGCCTGTGAAAAGTCCGTAGCCGTACGCATTATGCGCGGTGTCTTCGCTGGTGACGCCTGCCATCGTAAAAACACGCGCCATCACTTCATTCCATGTGTCAAGGTCGGCTTTGGTATAGCCCACAACGGTGGGTTTTCCCGTCGTTCCACTGGAACTATGGATGCGTACCACCGCGTCTTTTTTGACCGCAAAGAGTCCAAAAGGGTAGTTGTCTCTTAAGTCTTGTTTTTTTGTAAATGGTAATTTTGAAATGTCTTCGATGGACGTAATATCTTCAGGCGTAATGCCAAGTTCTGCAAATTTACGTTGGTAAAACGGCACATTGGCGTACACACGTGCAACAGTGTCTTTGAGTCTTTGCGTTTGAAGTTCGGTAAGTTTATGGCGTGGAAGCGTCTCTTCGTGTGACCAAATCATTGTTGCGCCTTCGCATCATTCATACCTTGATGTAAAACAGCGATATTTTTCTCGGCGACTTTGGCATTCATCTGTGTGATGGCTTCTTCGATTTCTTTACATGTAAAAGGGAAGTTAGGCGCGAGTGCAAGGGTTGCACCTAGCATATAGACATTAAGCGTGTCAATCGGGAACTCTTTTTTCTTTGCTTTTGAAAAGGCATCTAACGCATGCGTTTCATAGGCAACTTTTGCAAAATTTTTAGGCGCATTGACGACAATAACACCTTTGTGCTTTTGTAAATACTGAATATTGCGCAAGGCTTCATTGCCTTCAAGCGCAATCAATAAATCCGCTTGCCCCTCATCAATCGCGGGCGCATAAAAATCACCGATTTTCACGTAACACGAAACAGAACCGCCACGTTGGCTCATACCGTGATTTTCTGTTCCTAAGCATTTTTCACCTTTGATAGCAGAAGCGATGCTTAAAACTTTGACCAAAAAAACAGCACCTTGTCCGCCGATGCCCGCTATAACGATTTGGTATTTCATCTTACTATTACTCCATTTTTTTAATACGATGCGAAAGCAAAGCTCCCACATCTACGTTAGCCACTGAGGCACTAAAGCTTGCCCTATCGGGCAGAAATTATTTTTTTACAAATGCGTCGGTTGGACAAACGACTTCTAAACACGAGCTACACTCAGCACATAAAAAGGCATCAATTTCCATTTTACCCGCTTCGTTATAGTGCATTGGTGGGCATTTATAATTGGTGATGCACGAATCACAGGCAACACATTTATCTTCATCGACTTCAACGCTTTGATGCGTAACACCTATATACGCTCTGTCTTTATCTAAAACACAATATTCTCGAACGACTGCAACGACGGGTGCATTGGCATCTTTGTAAGCAGTTTGGAGTTCTTTCATAAAGTCCATTGTTTTATTGAGATTGGCTTCATAAACATACTCATGACATGAAACACCACATCCTTCAACAATGCGTTTAATGTCGATTTGAGCAGGATTGCTACGTTCAGGCGTGGTTTGACGACCCGTCATCGCTGTGACCGAGTTATCCATGATGATAAGAATAAATTTGTGGTTTTGATACACGGCATTAATGAGGGGCGCAACGCCTGAATGGGCAAATGTACTGTCACCAATGGTTGCAATAACTGTTTTGTCTGGGTCTGAAATACTAAAGCCACTTGCCATAGAAACGCTCGCACCCATACATAAAACGGTATCAATAGCACCTTGGTTAAGTCCTAAGGTATAACAGCCAATGTCTGAGGTATAAATTGATTTTTTCTTTTTAAAGACTTTGGTAATGGCATAGTAAACATCACGGTGTGGACAACCAGGGCAGAGATTGGGTGGTCGTTTTGGAAGCTCTTTATCGTATTTGTCATTTTTATAAAGATGATTTGGTTCAATAAGACCGACTTTCACAAAAGTATTGAGTACTTTGTCTTTTGAGAATTCATCTATTTGATGGACATGTTTTGTGAGTTTTCCGCATAACTTTGGAGAGCTTAATTGCTCTTCAATACACGGGTAACTCTCTTCAAAAACAATCACTTTATCGTACTGAACAAAAAGTTCTTCTAGTTTTTCTTTCGGTAGAGGATACGGCATATCGAGTTTAAGAATATCTGCTTTGATATTCAGTTCTAAAACGGCTTCTTTGACATAACCATCCCCTGTTCCACTGGTAAGACACAAAATAGATTCACCTTTGAGGTGTGCAACTTTAGGTTTAATCAAATGTTCCCAGTTCCAAACTTTTATCGCCTCAAGACGGTCTAACTGTTCTAATCCTTGCGCAAAACGACCTGCTGGCGGGACGGCTGCCCAACGTGGAATATTGCGTTCAAAATTACCCAAAAGCGGTGCAATGGTCGGTGCATCATCGACTTCACAAATTTCTCTTGCATGACTGACACGCATTACGGGGCGAAGCATGACAATGGATTCAAATTGATGGGAAAGTTCTAAACCAAGCTTTGCCATATTGTATGCTTCTTGCGGTGTACTAGGATCAAGTACCGGTATACGAGCAAACTTTGCAAAACTTCGACTGTCTTGTTCCGTTTGTGAAGAATAAAATCCAGGATCATCGCATGAAATAAGTAACATTGCGCCTTTAAGACCAATGTATGAAGCACTCATCAGTGCGTCACTCGCGACATTAAGTCCGACTTGTTTCATGGTCGCACAGGTGCGTTTACCCGAAATGGCACCTGCGTAAGCAACTTCAAACCCTACTTTTTCATTGGTTCCCCACTGAGCATAAGCGTTCAGTTTAAATTTATCTCTAAATTTTTGAAAATTTCCAAGAATTTCACTTGAAGGTGTTCCTGGATAACCTGAAACCATATCAACCCCTGCATGAATAAGTGCAAGTGCGATAGCGTCATTTCCCATCAAAATCTGTTTCATCGTTACGGTGCTCCGTTGCAAAGTGTGTAATGTTTTAAAGGGTATTGAAAGTTACTTTATAAAATACTTATCTAAGGAAATGAAACACATTTGTTACATGTAAAATGGGGAATTTTGAAACTTGAAGCTATATTTATGATAATTATAAGAGGAGACTAAAGATTAGTTAAAGCGATTTATATTACGTTTAGGAACTTTTACTAAGGAAGGTTTGGCATGGGTGCGTTTGATTTTGGAGTAGGGTCTGCTTTTTGGTTAATGAATGCGAGTGCTCTTTTGTGCGTTATTTATGGGATAACCCATTGGAATAAAGACAAAGAGGAAACGGTGCTTAACACCAAATCTTGGGAAAAAGATGAAGCAAAAATTAATAAGGAACTGTGATGGGTATCATTGAAAATGTCATTATTATTCTTTATCTTGCACTGCTTGGATACCTAGGATTTGTGGGCTATAAGCAGACAAAAAATTCTGCTGATTATCTGATTGCAGGCGGCAATACCCATCCTTTTGTGATGGCACTTAGTTATGGTGCTACCTTTATATCCACCGCGGCAATCGTTGGTTTTGGCGGTGTTGCCGCATGGCTTGGTAATTCTCTTCTTTGGCTTACCTTTTGTAACATCTTCGTTGGGGTGTTTATCGCTTTTGTTTTTTTAGGCAATCCTACCCGTAAAATGGGCATCAGGCTCAATGCACATACCTTTCCTGAATTATTAGGACGACGTTTTAATTCTAAGTTTATACAGGTATTTGGTGGCGTGCTTATTGCTTTTTTTATGCCGTTGTATGCTTCCGCCGTCCTTATCGGCGGGACACAGTTTTTAGTAGCTTATTTTCATACCGATTATCATATGGCATTGCTTGTCTTTTCTATTATTATCACGGGGTATGTTTTAGCCGGTGGGCTTAAAGGTGTCATGCTGACCGATGCACTTCAAGGTGTCATCATGTTTGTCGCGATGATTTTTCTTTTGGTGATGGTGTTTAACGCTGTGGGTGGTATCAACGAAGGGCTTTCTAAACTCGATACTGTTTGGGATAAAACCGTCGCACCTTTGGCTCAGGTGAATCTTAAAGATTTAACCGCAGGCAGTCCTGATTTTTTAATGAAACTCTCGATGAATTGGGGATTTCAAGGCTGGAATAAAATGCCTACATTTTTATCCGAAGGATGGCTATTTATTATTACAACGATTGCTATGGGTGTGGGCATTGGTGTTTTGGCTCAACCTCAATTGGTCGTACGATTTATGACGGTAAAAAGTAAAAATGAGCTTAACCGCGCGGTTTTAATTGGTGGAATTTTTATCATTGCGATGACAGGAATTATCTATTTGGTAGGGTCGGTCACCAATGTGTGGTATTTTGAATTTAATGAAGGTAAAAATGCGCTTCAAAGTACGGGTGGTGTAGGAAAAGTTATTCCTCATTTTATTAATGCGGCCATGCCAAAATGGTTTGCATTTATCTTTTTATTTGCCTTGATTTCGGCGGCTATGAGTACACTATCCAGTCAATTTCATACGATGGGAACGGCAATAGGCCGTGATGTATTTGAACAAGTCATTGGCAAACACAATCAAAATTCAATGCTTATTACGCGTATAGGCGTTGTTTTTATGATTATTGTCTCAGTGGTTTTAGCTTATATCTTTGATAAACAACCCGCCATTATTGCGCGCAGTACGGCTATCTTTTTTGCGTTATGTGCGAGTATCTTTTTGCCAACCTATTTTGGAGGACTTTTCTGGAAGCGAATGACTAAAAAAGGAGCTATTGCCTCAATGATAGTTGGAACCATAGCTTCTACATTTTGGCTTCTATTTGTCCACTTTCAAGAAGCCAAAGAACTAGGCTTATGCAAAATCATTTTTGGTACAAATTCGATATTAAGTGGAAAAATTATTTTTGTGGATGCTATGATTGTTGCACTACCGTTGTCTGCATTCACAGCGATTATTGTCTCTTTAATGAGTAAACCTGAGAGTGAAACATTGCTTCAAAAATGCTTTGCTGAATAAACAGCAAGAGGGTGAGTAGCTTTTGGCTTACCCTCTGTATTCTCTTTGGTGTGTTTCTGAAGATGTTGTTGTGATGAAAGCGCGTGTTTTTTTTAGTTTTTGCATTGCGTTAAAAACTTTTTCTCGCTCAACACGTAAGAGGACTAACGCTTCTTGAATCAGTGCTTGAGCCGAGCGAGCTTCATTAATATCTGTAAACTGAGGCATTTCTTCGATAAGTTCACCTATTCGCATAGGGTTTTCTTCAACAATAGCAACAGTGAAATCATTAATCCACGACATAATCTGTCTCGTCTTTCCATGCCTGTAAAAGCTCTTTTGCCACATTGATAACTTCATCAAGTTTGCTTGTGTCGTTGTTCATATTGGCTTCTGTAAGCAATCTGAGTTGGTGGGTGTAAAGACCTCTTAAATAAAAGGCTATTTGACCACCATCGTAATTGAGTGAATGAATCAACTCTGCAAAAATGGCAGATGTACGATTAATCCAATAGGTACGTTTTTCGATATTGCCATCGTCAATGGCTTTTTTCGCTTGAGAAGCAAAACGTAAAATACCTTCGTATAGCATCTTGATCAACTTTTCAGATGATTCGATGGAGACATTGTTTTGTGAATAAGTTGCATATGCTAAATTTGAATACATAACGGGTTCCTTAAATCGAATAAATTATTAATTATTACTGTTTGATGCAGCATCAATCATGTATGAGACAGATTGGAAGCTGGTTGTTAGACTGTTGATAATACTATCGTACGCCGCGAATTTTTTTGCCATTGCTGTATATTTTGTATCGAGTTGATCCACCAAAGAAGCTCTTCTGGTTGTTAAAGACTCTTTTTCAGTTGTTAGTGAGTCTGCATAGAGCGTTAAAATACCTTTACTTGAATCGGTATACTCTTTTAATATACTATTGAAGTTTGTAAACACACCTTCTGTTGTTGTGCTTTTACCATACGTTGTGTTTGCTTTTAATCCGAGAGAAGAGAGTGCCGTATTACTTCCTTCAACGGTGATATCATCGCCTGTCGCACTTTGGAGAATAATATTGTTGTCTTTACCAACGGTTGCTGTAACACCCGAAATATTAGCAGCATTAATCGCTTTTTGAAGGGCTAAGACGTTCTCTTCTGCCGTTGCGCTTGCATCGGTTGTGAAGCGAATGCCGATATCATTAATAGTCAAATCACCGTAGGTAAAATTTAATGCACCAGCTGGTACGCTATTACTTCCTGTGACCGTCGTTGTAGAATAATCTGTCGTTCCTACAAAGTAATCTTGAATACCTTTTGAATCTGTTTTTGTCAGTGCATTAAAAGCACTTTCATCAAATTCCAACGTTCCAGAATCATTGAGTGAGATACCAAAATCAACCAGACTGCGTCCTTGGCTATCTACGGAAAGAATTTGTTTACGAATATCTGTACTGAGTTGATTTAATTGGCTGACTCCTTGAAAAACACCTGAGGTACTTGTGGCACTATCGTATTTTGTTGCAGAAGTTAAGTTGGTCATCAAATCGTTGTAAGATGAAACAAGGCTCGTCAATTGATCTTTAACATCCGTCCAATCTTGTGTAATGGAAACAGTTGTGTTTGTGCCGGCTTCTTGTGCTTGATTCAGTGTAATAGTGACACCATTTTGAAGGTCATCAATGGTGTTTGATGAGCGTGTGATACTAATACCATTGTAGGTAAAACTTGCATCTGTAGCTGTTTGAAGATGATTGTCTGCGCTATCGAGTCCTAAACTGGTTAAAGTAGAGGCTGTTCCTGATGTTATGGTCATTGCATTATCCGCGCCCGTATCGTCTGATTTCAGGATGAGTCGATAGGGATTTGTTCCGCCGGTATTTAAAATAGATGCTGTTACTTTTCCATCAAGTTTATCATTAATCATATCTTTTAAATCGGTAAGTGTTGTCGATGCTGAAACACTAAATTCATAATCTTTTCCACCAATATTGATTTTAAGTGTATCTGAATTGGTTGTAAAGGTACTGGTTTGTGATACAAAGCCGGTACTTTGATAAATATCTTGTTTTGCAAGGGTATCGACATGAAGTGTAAAATCTTGTAAATTCGTACCTGCATCTGCTGCGACACTGACATCTGTATTGGATACAGAAGTGGAGCGTTGAAGGTAATTGGTTTCATCTGCCAATGAACTCACTGAAGATTTAAGTGTTGATGTCAATGAAGTAATCTTACTCAAATCTGTTTGCATTGTTGAATTAGTGGTTAGTTTTGTATCAATAGGATCAAGTTGAGCTGCTTCGTCAGCAGAACGGAGTTGATCAATAACGTCATAACTTAAAACGCCACTACTACCAAGTCCAAGTGAGCTTAAACTCGATGTTGAAGATGCCATCGCTTATCCTTTTTTGTCGAAAATCATTCCTACAATTTCTTTCATTTTGGCTGAAAGGTCCATTGCTTCTTCTGTGGGAATTTTACGTATGCTTTTGCCTGTACTTTTTTCCATGACATTGACATACATTAGGCTGATTTTATCATTATAACCAAATGTGACATTGGTATCTAATAAGTCCATTTGTTCATTTAAATCTTTAACTGTTTTTTTCAGTGTCTCAGGTGATGCGCTTTGCTGATTCTCTTTCGTTGCTTTTGTCGTGTCATTGGATTGTTCAACTTGTCTTTGCTGAACTTGGGTCACTGCTTTGGGTGCAGTTGCAGTTTCCAACTGCTTGCTGGTTGCACTAAATACGTCCATAATAGCCCTCCTTAACATTCTTATTATTTTCTGTAAACCAAATCGACACATCTTTTTTTTTGTTTAACACTTTAAGATTTAGTGTGTTATATTTCACAATTATTATCTCTAAAGGGTTTCAATGAAAATAGCAATTGTTTGTCAGTCATTATTGTTAAGTCGTGCTTTAAAAAGATTTTTAGGCGATATGATTGTGCCGTATAAACAATGTGATTTTGTGATTAGCGATAAAAAAATTGAGCTCGATAAGCCGATTTTTTATGTCTCTTCCGCAGAAGGCAATCTTGTGATTCCTTTTTCCAAATCATCTCTTTTCATTGAACTTGATAAATTTTATCAGCATCTTCTTATGATGCACAGCAGTGTCGATGATATGCTACCTCAGACAAAAAACACGCATGGTTTAGAGGAAAAAATCACTGCCTTAACCGAAAAGTTTAGAGCAGACCTTATTCAAACCATACGAGGGTATTATGGGAACTAACATGCTTTTTACAACGATTAGTGCTGGCAAATATAAAGGCAAAAAATTAGAATTACCGTCACTGGAAAGCACGCGAAGCACGAAAGCCATATTAAAAGGTTCTTTGTTTGATACGTTACAATATGACATTATGGATAAAGATTTTGTGGAAGTGTTTGGCGGCAGCGGTTCTATGGGGTTAGAAGCCTTGAGTAGGGGAGCCAAACATGCCTATTTTATCGAAAAAGATAAAAATGCATTTGCTGTTTTAAAACGCAATTGCAAAGCAATTGATGAAAAAGCAACCACGACATATAACGGTGATAGTTTTACTGTATTACCAACGCTGTTTTCATCTTTTACATGTAAAACTTATTTTTATTTTGATCCGCCATTTTCGATACGAGAAGGGATGGAAGATATTTACACGAAAGTTCTTACTTTAATCGCTTCTTTACCAGAGTCTAGTGTTGAAATGATCGCTATTGAACATATGAGTACGCTAGAACTTCCAGAACAAATAGGTATTTATACGCGTACTAAACATAAAAAATTCGGTAAAAGCTCTTTAAGTTACTATCTACCATGAAAAGTAAAACATTTACAAGCGACATTTCGCATAAACCCTTTCCCTTAAATGAGAAAATCTCAGCCAAAGCTATTCGTACACCTCTATTAAATTATATACAGAGCAAAAATCCTTCTTTTTCATCCGATAGTGTTTTAGCAATGAGCGAATATAATATTTTTCGTGAAGAGTATATTTCCGATTTTCTCTCTAAAGAATTAGGTGAGCTGAGCGAACTTGAAAAAAAAGTTGTGGATTCTTTCCAAAACAATACAACACTGACAGATAAAATTGATATTACGGATGATACTAGCATTAGTTTTGGTCAAAGAGTTGCCGATAAAGTGGCTACCTTTGGTGGAAGTTGGACATTTATTATTCTTTTTTCTACTTTTTTAGTGCTATGGATTGGCATGAATGTTTGGTGGTTTAAAAATCAAAGCTTTGATCCATATCCGTTTATTTTACTCAATTTAATTCTTTCATGCATTGCCGCGATGCAAGCGCCTATTATCATGATGAGCCAAAACAGACAAGAAGAAAAAGACCGCATCCGTGCTCAAAATGATTACATGATTAATCTTAAGTCTGAAGTTGAAATCCGAATGCTCCATGAAAAAATAGACCATCTTATTTTGCATCAGCAAGAAGAGTTGTTTGAAATTCAACGCATTCAAATCGATATGATGGAAGAAATCTTACAGCATTTAGCCCACAAATAACATTGGAACATTAATTGCTTTTATCTTGGCAACAAAGCCAAACAATAAAGGGAATTGATGAAAATTGTAAAATTATCCTTCGTATTGCTTACGACACTCAGTGCGCTTTATGCTCAGCGTTTAGGGGATATTGCAAACGTTATTGGTGTACGAGATAACCAACTCATTGGCTATGGTCTCGTCGTTGGTCTTAATGGTACGGGTGATGGTTCTTCTTCTGAATTTACACTTCGTTCACTTTCCAATCTTCTTCAAACCGTTAATGTGAAAATTGATGCCGCCTCTATCAAATCCAAAAACGTTGCAGCCGTTATTGTCACTGCAAAATTACCCGCTTTTGCCAGACAAGGTGATAAGTTAGATGTTTCTGTTGCTTCTATTGGTGACGCTAAGTCTTTACAAGGTGGTAATCTTTTATTAACGCCGCTCAAAGGTGTTGATGGCAAAATTTATTCTTTAGCACAAGGTTCACTCACGATTGGTGGTATGAACGGTAAAGAAAAAGGACAAGTCAATCACTCAGCCGCAGCCAACATTTTTGGTGGTGGCATTGTTGAACGTGAAATTGAATATGACCTACACGATCAAGAATTTGTCAATCTCTCTTTAAAAGAAGCTAATTTTAACACAGCAGTCTCAGTTCAAAACGAACTCAACCATGCGTTTGGCTCCAAAATTGCTATTGCAACTGACTCACGAACAATTCGCCTTATGAGACCTAGCAATCTAACAACGGTTGAATTTTTAGCTAGAACACTCGATACAAATGTGCAGTATGAACGAGAAGATAAAATTGTCATTGATGAACGAACAGGAACGATTGTTTCAGGTGTTAATATTCATGTGGACCCTGTTGTGGTAACACATGGTGATATCACGATTAAAATAGAACCCAATGATAATGTCGCAAACGATCAGAATATTGATATCGGTGGTAATGTTACTATTGCGCCTAATGAAAACCGTATAAAGATGAAAGAAGACAGTATGACGGTTGCTAATATCGCTCGTGCACTGACAAAGCTTGGTGCTAAGCCGAAAGATATTATTTCCATCTTAGAAAACATCAAACGTTCAGGTGCAATTACAGCCCAATTGGTGGTCATCTAATGCAAACAACTGATACAAGTGTAGCACTCTTAAATGCTAATTATAATAGTGCTGCTGTTTCTAAAATGAATACAGCTAAAAGCGATGCACTTTTAAAAGAACAGACCGATAAATTTGAAGCTTTTTTTCTCAAACAGATTTTAGATATTGCGTTAAACAGTGATGAACAAAATAGCTTATACCCAAAGGATGCAGGCGATAAAATTTATAAATCTATGTATAACGACACGATGAGTAATGCATTGAGCGGTCATTTAGGCTTTAGCGAGATGTTATTTAATTATTTAAAAGAAAACCGTTAAAGTTTTATCATTTTAGACGATATGGTTGTTAGAGAATCCAATCACAAAAGGTTTTAAAATGATTTCAACAATTCAAACGTCGAATGCGGCGTATATACAACCAAGTGCACCAAAAGACGATAACGCTAAAGGTGTTACAAAAACTGAGAAAAGCGAAGGGGTAGACAAAGTCTCCGCGCTCAAAGCACAGATCGAAAATGGAACTTATAAAGTCGATCTATCAAAAACTGCTAATGCAGTCGCGGAAGAGTTGCTCTAATCCTTTTACATGTAACGTAAAGGATAAACAATGTTAACACACTATTTGCATCATGCTATTAACGATATCGAGAATCTCATTGAACAAACGCATAAAGATATAGCGGATATCAAAGTCGCAAAACATACCGAGGTTTTCGAAAGAGCTAAAATTAAAAACGATTTAATTCATTCCTTTGAAACAAAAAAATCTCTTTTAGACAATGAGTTGATGAAAATGCTGAAAGAGAGTGGCAAAAAATCATTAGATGAACTTCTAGATGCAGACCAAAAAGAGCTTTTAGCCTTGATGAAACAAAAGCTTTCAGAACTTAAAGTATGCAATAAACAATATGCCAAATATGTTGTAAGCATTAGTCAATTTTATAACGTCTTACTTGATAGTATTTTCCCTAGAGATATGGAAGGTTATAAAATGACGACGCAAAAACCTGCATCGTTTCTAAAAATAAGGGCATAGCCATGAGTCTCTTTAGCACACTCAACACAGGTACTTCTGGATTAAATGCAGCACAAGTTGCGGTTGCTACGACCAGTCAAAATATTGCGAATGCCGACAATGATTATTACACCAGACAAAGAGTACAATTTACTGCCAGCAACGCCCTTAATTCTCAAGGAATTAGTGTTGGTTCAGGCGTTACTGTCAAATCTGTTGTTCGTATTCATGATGAATTTGTTTATTCCAAATTACGCACTTCCAATACCAATTTAGCCTATGACAGTTATGCTAAACAGACACTTCAAGAAATAGCACAATATTTTCCAGATTTAAATGAAACGGGTATTTCACAAGATATTGACAACTATTTTTCATCGTGGAATGACCTCGCCTCCAATGCCTCAGAGGGTTCTCAAAAAATTGCCTTAGTTCAATCTACCCTTACTTTAACCAAAGATATTAAATCAACACGTGATTCATTACGGTCCCTTCAAGATTCCTTGAATGCACAGCTTAAAACATCAGTAGATGAAATTAATAGTATTGGTCAGCAATTAGCGGATTTAAATAAACAAATTAGTACTATTGAATCCCAACCGGGTAATTATGCCAATGATTTACGAGATCAGCGAGATAATTTGGAATTAACGCTCTCAGGATTGGTTGGTATTTCTGTTTCCAAAGGTACTATTAGCAGTGATGGTACGGTTGATGCCAATATGACCGATGGCGGAACGGACTATTATTTGAATATTTCAGGTGCTTCTTTTGTTGATGGCTCAACCTTTCATCCTCTTGTCATTGACAATAGTTCAAACCAAAGTAGTTACTATTCTGTTTATTCTGAATCACAAGATGGTACGCGTTACAATCTTACAGAACAGCTTTCAGGTGGTAAAGTAGGTGCTATTCTTGATTTAAGAGGTCGTGTCGTTGATCCTGATGTAAATGATGGCTATCCACAAGATGGAACGCTTCAAGGGTATGTGGATAATCTTGATAGTTTTGCACAAACGTTAATTACAGAAACCAATAATATTTATGCGCAGAGTGCACAATCAAATATGCAAAGTCCTACACTGGATCTCAAAGGCGATACGGCATTGCAAAATGCATACAACAACGTTGAAAACGGTTCGTTTGATGTCATTATCTATGACAATGATGGTAAAGAAATAGCACGTAAAACGATTACTATTGGTACAGCTACTAGTATGACAGACGATACGTTTACAGATAGTATTGTTACACAATTAAATACTAGCACGGATGATAACGGCGATAATAATGCTTTAAATGATGTCGATGATTATTTTACGGCCACTTTTATGGATAATGGAACCTTTTCTCTTTCTCCTACCACAAACAATAGCGGCTATACCATTGCCATAGAAGATCATGGTACCAATTTTCCCGGTGTGATTGGAGTCAATCAATTTTTAACTGGAACAGACGCTTCTAATATTGATGTTGCCACAAAGTACAAAAAAGATCCATCTTCAATGAATGGCTATTCTGCCCCTATCACCGGCAATAACGGTGTGGCCAATAGCATGCTACAACTGCAGTACGATACTTTGAATTTTTATAATAAAAGCGGCTCAACCGTCCAAGAGAGCTTTCAAGGCTATTATAGTTATCTTACAACAAGCATTGCCACCGATGCTTCAGCAGCTTCAAACAGTTTCGATACCAATAGTGCCTTAAATACAACCATTTTAAATCAATTTCAATCCATTAGTGGCGTGAATACAGATGAAGAACTAACCAACTTAATTCAGTACCAAAGTTCTTACAGCGCGAATGCTAAAGTTATCACAACGATAGACCAAATGCTCGATACTCTCTTAGGAATTAAATCATAGTGAAAAAGTTTCCGTATGTGAGCACTACACTAGTAGTGCTCATCTTTGGCTTCTGTTTTATACTGCCTTTTTTTTATTCTACTTCTGCTTATACCCTTGATCAGTCTTCAATTCTTTTGAGTCCTAATTTGCACCATTATCTTGGAACAGATCGCCTTGGAAGGGATTTATTGGCTCGTTTGATGATTGGCGGACAAGTTTCTTTATTAATAGGGTTAAGTAGTGCTCTCATTGCGAGTCTTTTAGGTCTTATGATTGGCATTAGTGCTGGATTTTTTCAAAAAGGCATTGATAAATTAGTTATTGTTTTGATTGACCTTTTTCTTACGTTTCCTACATTCTTTTTGCTTTTGGCTCTTATTAGCTATATGAACGCATCGCTTTGGGTACTTGTCTTTATTATCTCCATTACAGGATGGATGGGAATGGCACGTTTGATTCGTAGTGAAAGTTTTGCTATCTCAAATGCTCCTTTTATTAAGATTTTGAAACTTGCCCATGTCAGTAAATTAAAAATTATTTTCAAATATTTTGCTCCTTTGTTAGCGCCTATTTTTTTTATTAGTTTTACATTTGGTGTCAGTGGGGCTATTTTAGCGGAGAGTGGACTTAGCTTTTTAGGGATAGGAATTACACCGCCGCAAATGAGTTGGGGAGTGATTTTAAGTGAAGGCAAAGAGGTCATTGATATTGCTTGGTGGCTGAGCTTTTTCCCCGGGTTTATGATCTTTTTGATTACATTCTCTTTGATACAAATTTCAGATTATCTTCAAAGTAAAAGTAATGAAAAAGATATTTTAAATGACGTTTGAAGACATAGCACAGCTTCTAAAAAACGAAGCATCCAAACGAAATACTAGCACTGAACTGACAGCTGATAAGCCTGATCCTTTAATGATCGCATCGCCTTACAAAGACGAATACATTGCCCTTATTTGTGCTTTGTTTGCTTACGGAAATGCACAAGCTATTGTACGTTTTTTAGAAAGCTTGGATTTTTCCTTGCTAAATCAAGATGAAGATTCGATTAGAATGACTCTTCATTCACACTACTATCGTTTCCAACAAAGTGCTGATATCCAAGCACTTTTTATTACCCTCAAACGATTACGCGAAGATAAAAAATCTTTGGAGAACATTTTTTTACAAGGATACAAGCTTCGTCACAATGTTATGGATGGATTGAAAGAACTGATTCAAACTTTGTACGAAGTTAATCCGTATCGTTCACGTGGATATCAGTTTTTATTAGGTACAATTCCATCCGACAATCCAACATCCCCCTACAAGAGATGGCATATGTTTCTTCGGTGGATGGTACGAGACGATACTCTTGATTTGGGATTGTGGAAAGATGTAGAGACCAAAGATCTCTTAATGCCTTTAGATACCCATACTTTTTCCATTGGAAAAAAGTTAGGACTCATTCAGCGTAAATCCTACGATTTTAAAGCTGTTTTAGAACTGACGAAGACATTAAAACGTATAGATCCTCATGATCCCATCAAATTTGATTTTGCACTCTATCGGTTAGGACAAGAGAAAATTTTACCATAAGGCTTCACAATGAATGTGAAATATTGGCTCCCACGGAGCTTTACGGTCCTTAAGGAAGGTTACTCTGTTGCGAAATTGTCTTCGGACATCGTAGCAGGTTCCACAGTTGCGATTATCGCCTTACCACTTGCAATGGCATTTGCAATCGCTAGTGGTGTTAGTCCTGAAAAGGGACTTTTTACCGCTATAGTAGCAGGGTTTATTATCTCCCTATTTGGTGGGAGTAGGTATCAGATTGGAGGTCCTACAGGGGCTTTTGTTGTGGTACTCTATGCGGTTATTTTAAAACATGGCTATGATGGATTGGTCATAGCAACATTCCTTGCTGGAGCTATGCTCTTTTTGATGGGTGTTTTTAAACTGGGTAATATTATTAAGTTTATTCCGTATCCTGTCACTGTTGGCTTTACCACGGGTATTGCGTTGATTATCTTTTCATCACAGGTTAAAGATTTTTTCGGATTACCGATTGCTAAAATGCCCGCAGAATTTACAGGACAGTGGATACTCTACTCGAAAGAGTTTTTACATGTCAATTATTATGCACTTGGAATTGGACTGATTAGCATGGTGTTGCTGATTCGATTACGTCATCGTTTTCCACGTGTTCCTGCCCCTATGATTGTCATTGTTTTGTCTTCATTCGCGGTTTGGGCATTTCATTTGCCTGTTGAAACGATTGGCTCAAAATTTGGTGATTTACCTTCTACATTACCGCTACCACACATTCCTGCTTTTTCTTTGGAAAAAGTGCGTGCCGTTTTTCCTGATGCAATTACTATAGCGATATTAGGAGCGATTGAATCATTGCTTTCGTGTGTTGTTGCCGATGGTATGACAGGTGATCGTCACCACTCCAATAAAGAGTTAATGGCACAAGGTATTGCTAATATTTCTTCGGTGCTTTTTGGAGGAATTGCCGCGACAGGAGCCATCGCTAGAACAGCGACCAATATTAAATCAGGCGCTTATAGCCCAATTTCAGGAATGATTCACTCTTTCATGTTGTTGGTTTTTATGTTTTTATTCTCTAAGCTCATCAGCCTTATTCCTTTGGCTGCTTTAGCCGCAATTTTAGTCGTTGTGGCATGGAATATGAGTGAACTTCACCATTTTAAAGCTATTGCATTGCGTTCTGAGCGTAATGATGCTGTTGTGCTTTTAATGACATTCTTCCTCACTGTTTTGATTGATTTAAATACGGGTGTACAGACAGGCATTATGCTTGCAGGACTCCTTTTTATCAAACGTATGATTGATGTAACGGGCATTGTCGATACAAAAGATACCATTGTGATGCCGTTTGATGAAGAAGATGAACCCATTGAAGTCGATGATGACCATGCTATTAGCAAAAAAATCGTACCTCAAAATGTTGAAGTATATGAGATTAATGGTCCATTTTTCTTTGGTGTAGCAGACCGTTTAAAAAATGTTTTAGGCGAGCTTGAAGATGCGCCAAAAGTATTCATTTTACGTATGCGTCATGTTCCTATGATTGACGCAACAGGGCTTCATGCGTTAGAGGAATTTTTTGACTTATGCCAAAGCAATGGAACGATTCTTGTACTCTCAGGTGTTAATGAACGCATTAAGTTCAAGATGAGACGCCTTGGTTTTGATCAAAAAGTAGGAAAAGAAAATATTACAGACCATATAGATATGGCCTTAATGAGAGCCAATCAACTTTTAGACAAGGAGCAATAATATGCCATATGTCAATATCAAAATCACCAAAGAAGGTGCGACAAAAGAGCAAAAAGAAGAGCTCATTGCAGGCGTTACCAATCTTTTGGTCAGTGTTCTTGGTAAAAATCCGGCGACAACGGTTGTGACGATAGATGAAGTCGATATGGATAATTGGGGAATAGGTGGGCAACAAGTGAGCGAACTGCGCAAAAAAACGAAGCCTTAATGAACTATTAAATGATTTTTTAGTAAAATCACGCAAAATTAAAAATGAAGGAATAGTGTAATGGGTGAAATGTTTACCTTTTTAGGACTAATTAGTCACTCCCATGATTTCATCTTTGTATCTCATGTTGTCTTGGTAGCCGTAATTAGTTTGGGACTTGCAAAAATAGCAACATCTAAAATGCAACTTGTACCAAGTGGCGTACAAAACGTTATGGAAGCGTATCTTGAAGCGGTCATCTCTATGGGCAAAGATGTTATCGGCGAAGAATTAGCACGCAAATATTTGCCACTTGTCGCAACAATTGGTTTAATGGTTTTTGTAGCCAATGTTATTGGTATTATCCCAGGATTTGAAGCACCAACAAGTAATCTTAATATGACATTAGCACTTGCATTAATGGTGTTTGTTTATTATAACTTTGAAGGTATTCGTGTCAATGGTGTTGTTCACTATTTTGCACACTTTATGGGACCATTGAAAGTATTGGCTCCTTTAATGTTTCCTATTGAAATTGTTTCACACTTCTCAAGAATTGTCTCTTTGACATTCCGACTTTTCGGTAACATCAAAGGTGATGACCTTTTCTTGGCGGTTGTGTTAATGCTAGCACCATGGATTGCACCACTTCCAGCGTATGCGTTATTGACATTTTCAGCTTTTTTACAAACATTTATTTTCATGATTTTGACATACGTTTATCTTGCAGGTGCGGTACTTATTAGTGAAGAACACTAATAACAAGCACATGCGTTTTGAAAAACTACTCAGTTTATTGCAAGGAGCTTCATGGGCACTTGCAATAGCGGGTGGTGGCTATACTTTTCTTCTTTTTCTCCCTTTTGGTTTTATCATTTCAGCAATTATCGGTCTTTTTTTCTTCCTTTCTGGAATGTTTTTTGTAACGATTTTTGAGATGGCTTTTATACAAAGCGCAAAGCTTCAAGAGTCTCAAAAACAAACTAAGCTTCTTGAGCAACTCACACGCCAAAACGATGATAAAACAGTATCTTATCACTGACCCTTCTTACTATACATCTTCCCCCGATACGCTTTTGCAAACGCTTTTACATGTAAAGGCTCGTCATCGTGTTGATTATATATGTTTGCGGGATAAATCAACCAATGCGTATGAAGCATTAGCACAACACATTGCCGCTGCTAAAGATGCCTTAGGAGATTCAAAACTCTTTTTGCATACACATGTCGCCTTAGCGACAAAATTACATGTAGATGGTATTCATTTGACTTCGACTCAAATCAATGAAATACCTCTTGCCAAGGCATTAAACTTAGAGGTTATCATTAGCACACACTCTTTAGAAGAAGCATTAGAAGCTGAAAAACAAGGTGCTGATGCCATCACGTTTAGTCCGATTTTTCACTCGCCTGGCAAAGCAAACCCCGTTGGTTTAGAGAAGTTAAAAGAAATAAATGATAGAATCCACATTAAATGTTTTGCGCTTGGTGGCATTGTCACTCCTGAACACATACGTGCTTGTGAAGCCGTTGGAGTAGAAGGTTTTGCCTCAATTCGCTTTTTTTTAGATTAATCCAAAGGGTACTTAATGGAATTTGAAGTTGTTATTGGACTTGAAGTTCATGCTCAATTAAATACAAAAACAAAGATTTTTTGCAGTTGTCCTACCAGTTTCGGAGAAGAACCCAATACCAATGTCTGTGAAGTGTGTTTAGGTCTTCCAGGCGCATTACCTGTATTAAATAAAGAAGCTGTTAAAAAAGCGATTGCCTTAGGAACAGCTATTCACGCAACCATTAATCAAAAATCTATTTTTAACCGTAAAAACTATTTTTATCCTGATCTTCCAAAAGGGTACCAAATTAGTCAATTTGAGATACCTATCGTTGAAGCCGGTGAGATTATTATTGATTTTGAAGACGGATCAACGAAACGAATTGGCGTTACAAGAGCGCACCTTGAAGAAGACGCAGGGAAAAATATTCACCATGGCAATGTTTCTCATGTGGATTTAAACAGGGCAGGAACACCTTTGCTTGAAATCGTCAGTGAGCCGGATATGCGCAGTAGTGAAGAGGCAATTTTGTATCTTAAAAAATTGCACGCCATTTTACGTTACCTAGACATTAGTGATGCCAATATGCAAGAAGGAAGTTTCCGTTGTGATGCAAACGTCTCTATTCGCCCAAAAGGAGATACAAAACTGTATACGAGAGCGGAAATCAAGAACTTAAACTCATTTAAATTCATCCAAAAAGCGATTGATTATGAGGTTGAGCGCCAACGTGAAGCATGGGAAGATGGTGTGTATGAGAAAGAAGTTGTTCAAGAAACACGACTTTATGATACCGAAAAAAATGAAACCAGAAGTATGCGAGGAAAAGAAGATAGTGCTGAGTATCGTTATTTTCCAGACCCTGACTTATTGCCTGTGTTGGTTCCTGATGCTATGCTGGCAGAATGCATTCAAATTCCAGAGCTTCCTGATGAAAAACGTGACCGCTTTTTAAAAGAGTATGGTATCAAAGAGTATGATGCGAATGTCATTACCTCGAGTGTTGAAATGGCACGTTTTTACGAAACAATGATACACGAGGGTGCGAGTGCTAAAAACTCTGTCACATGGCTTACGGTTGAACTTTTAGCTCGTCTAAATAATGGCATGACACTGCTTACCTCTCCTGTGGATGCGATTAAATTAGCAACCATTGTCAAGAGAATTGAAGATGGAACCATAAGTGGTAAAGCGGCAAAAGAAGTACTGGATTATTTGATGGAAAATAGCGTAAGCGTGGATGATGCCATTGAAAAATTGGGTCTGAAACAAGTGAGTGATGATAGCGCTATTTTAGCGATTATCGATGCTATTATTGCAGCCAATGAAGACAAAGTAGCTGAATATAAAGCAGGTAAAGATAAACTCTTTGGATTCTTTGTTGGACAAACCATGAAAGAGAGCAAAGGTGCAGCAAATCCTGCAAAAGTCAATGAGCTTTTAAAAGCAAGACTTTCTTAAAATAGTGTCATTGGGGTTGATATGAGTATAGCTGTCATTGGTGCAGGTAAATGGGGACAAGCGCTGCACTTCGCTATTTCTCAAACGGTTACATGTAAAATTACATCAAGGCAAACAAAAGCAATTGAGCATTTTGTGAGTTTAGAAGAAGCTTTACACTGTGAGTATTTGGTTTTTGCTTTGCCAGCTCAAGTGGTTCGTTCATGGTTAAAAGAGCATTTTGTCTTTCAAAATCAAAAGATTCTTGTCGCAGCCAAAGGCATAGAATGTGGTAGTGGGGCTTTCTTAAATGAAGTCTTTGCTACGTTCGTTCCTGAAAATAACCTGGCTTTTTTATCAGGTCCTTCCTTCGCAAGCGAAGTGATGCAGGGACTTCCTACGGCAGTTGTGATTAATTCAACCAATGAAACTCTCTCCAAAGAATTTTCAACATTTTTTCCTTCTTTTATTAAAACGTATACCTCTAAAGATGTCATTGGGGCAGAAGTATGTGGTGCGTATAAAAATGTTTTAGCCATTGCCAGTGGCATTTGCGATGGGTTAAAACTTGGTAACAATGCCAGAGCCAGTCTTATTGCTAGAGGACTCGTTGAAATGCACCGTTTTGGTAAATATTTTGGTGCGCATGATGAGACATTTTTAGGTTTAAGCGGGGCAGGTGATCTTTTTCTTACGGCATCCAGTACACTTTCACGTAACTACCGCGTTGGGCTTTTTTTAGCTGAGGGAAAGAAACTCGATGCAATTTTAGAGGCTTTGGGTGAGGTTGCGGAAGGTGTGTTTACATCTGAAGCGATTCATGAACTCTCCGTAAAACACCAGATTTATACGCCAATTGCTCATGAAATAGCACTTATTTTACAGGGTAAAGCACCTAAACAAAGTGTTAAAGATTTATTGGCCGATTGATGATACGATTTTTATTGATTCCATTTTTACTTGTTTCCTTACTGTTTGCAAAAACACCTTCTCTAGAAGAGATGATTGCTCAAATGATTGTCATTGGTTTTGATGGTACGAAAGAAGGCGAAAAATGGGTGGAGCAAATTGCCAAAGATATTAAACGCGAAAAAGTGGGTGGTGTGATACTAGCGGATAAAAATATCCAAAATAGCACACAACTTAAAAAGCTAACCGATTATCTCAAAGCGCAAGCGCCTCAAAGTTTACCTCTTATCGTCAGTGTTGAATATGAAGGAGATGATCCTTCATTATTTAGCGTGAAAAAAGGCTACACACACATTTATCCTGCCCATCTGATGGCAACGACAAAAGATATGAGTGAAGCCGCACAGTTGTATCAAAGTATCAGTGATGAGCTTGAAAAAAGTGGTATTAATGTTAATTTTGCGCCTGTGCTGGATTTACAAGCAAAATCTGTTACTTCTGAAGATCAAATCAAACGAAGCTATTCTGCCTATGAAGAGATAGTAACGACCTATGCGTTACTATTTGTGGATGCTATGTATGCCCACAATATTGTTCCCGTTGCGAAGTATTTCCCCTCTGCTGGTACAAATTTAGGAGATGACTTTTCCCATGAAGCGGATATTACAGCCTCATGGCGCTTTGAACAGCTTAAGCCTTATTATGACTTGATTGCGTATCATAAGTTAGATGCTGTTGTCATGTCACATGCCATGCAAAAAGAGTTAGATGAAAATAATCCAGCTCTGTTTTCTAAGTTAATGATTCAAAATTTATTACGCGATAAAATGCACTTTGAAGGTGTCGTTTTTGCGGACCATTTACGTACCAATTCATTTCCCAGTGGTGTTGATTTTAAACAGCGCATTATTAAAACCATTCAAGCGGGAGCTGATATTTTAGTCTTTACAAACTATTTTGCCGATAACGCTAGCATGCCTTTTACAGTACAAAAAATCATCACAGATGCGATTCGCAGTGGTGAAATAAGCAAAGAGCAGATTGAACGTTCGTATGCGCGTATAGTGAGCTTTAAACAAAAACTATCAAAGAGAGGAAGCCATGTTAATTAAAAATGCATTCGTACCAACGCAAGAGGGATTGTCTCCTTGCGATGTCTTAATTCAAGGTGGAAAAATTGTACGTGTTGAAAAACAGATTGAGGCGTTGGATGAAGAGCAAATTGATGCAACAGGGCTTTTGGTACTACCTGGTTTTATAGACCTCAATGTACGTTTTTCAAACAGTACACTCAACCAAGAGCATATTGATAAGCTAGCCAGTAGTTGTATTAAAGGTGGTGTTACAACCGCAGTTGTTATGTCAGACTTTTCGCCAAGACTTGAGAGTGCTACTCTTTTGGAATTGGTTAAATTTAAAATCGATCAAGCTAAGATTGACCTTAAAATTAGTGCGCCACTTGCAGATCAAAAAGAAGACCAGTTGCATAATGTTGCAACGCTTCTGAATAATGGAGCAGCGGCTATTTTGGCAGATTCTCACCGAAATGCCAATTTATTACGCCGTGGAATGCAGTATGCGACGATGAAAAATAGACCTGTTTTTGTACAGTGTTATGAGCCCAATTTAGACGATAATGGATTGATGAATGATGGTTTTGTGGCTTCAAAATTAGGTCTCTCAGGCATTTCCAAAATTTCAGAAACGGCAGAAGTGGCAAAAGTAGCTGAAATGGCACGTTTTTATGATGCTTCTGTTGTTTTGAAATCTCTCTCAACCAAACGTTCGCTTGACATTGCAAAAGAGCATAAAGCCAATAGCGAAAAGCTTTACACGGAGGTTTCTATCCATCACTTATGTAAAAATGACAACAGCTGTGATGGGTTTAACACCTATGCAAAACTTATGCCTCCTTTACGCGAAGAAGAAGAACGCCAAGCACTTATTCAAGGGCTTCAAGCAGGTATGATTGATATTTTAACCTCGGCACATGCTCCTAAATCGATTTTGTATAAAGATGTTGCATTTGAGGACGCAGAGTTCGGGTTAGGTTCAATTGAAGAGTTTTTAACACTTGCGTATACCTTCTTGGTGAAAAATAATCTGATTAGCCTTAATGCTTTGTTGGAAATTTGCTGTATCAATCCTGCAAAAGTTCTTGGACTTGATAACAAAGGAAAAATTGAAGTTGGGTATGATGCCGATGTGGTACTGTTTGACCCAAATCATGCCTATGCAGTCACCAATACGCACTCTTTATACCATCAAGACACGCTTTATGGAAAAGTCAAACAGGTAATTGTCGGCGGGAAAGTGCTTCTTAATCAATAATAAACACGTGAAAGGTAGAGTCCACACGCTGGAATCAGCGTTGTGGAGACCTTCATGCGCCTCTCTCTTTGTTCAATCAATTCTTCTACGCTAAGCTCACCGTAACAGACCTTAAGAAGGCTACTGCACATCATGCGTACTTGTGAGCGTAAAAAGGCATCGCCTGAGAAATAGATAACAATCCAATTTTTATGACGATACGCACCCGCCTTAAAAATCGTACGCTCGTCTTTCGTGGCTCCTCCACCCGTTTTTTTAAAATACTCAAAGTTGTGGAATCCCTCAAAGAGTTTTGCATATTGGTTGAGAAGGTGTACTTCTAACGGTTTTACATGTAAAGCATAATTGGCGAAAAAAGGTTGGTAAACGCCATCATATAGTACATAGCGATACAGTCTTTTTTTAGCATCAAAACGTGCATGAAAAGATGGTGAGACAGGCGAAATAGTGTGAATAAAAATATGCGGAGACAAAAAGCCATTCAGATGTGTTCTTAATTTGGAAAGGTCTGTCCAAAACGAGGGAATATCAACGTGGATGACTTGATGCAACGCATGTACACCCGTATCGGTGCGACCACTTCCTACAAGGGGCGAGTGGATATTGACACGGTGGAGAGCCTGTGTAATCTTCCCTGCAACGCTTTGATTGCCAGTATATTCATGTTTTTGAATCTGGAAGCCATTAAACGAGCTTCCATCATAACTGAGTGTAATTTTAACACGCATAGTACTTAAAATACGGCTCGTATACGTTTTTGATAAATGCGGTAAGCCACCAAAAATGTCATTAAAAAGACTACCAACGGTGCGCTTTGTGGATGCCATGTTGAAAGGAATTGGGCGAGGATTAAATAGATGGCAATGGTTGCAAACATTTCCACATAAATGCTTCCTTTATTATAACGGTATGTGACGATGCCAATGCTAAGCGCTATAAAGGTCGAAGCCATAGGGAAAAGAGCGATTAGAAGGAAAAAAGCAAGGTCGTATGAGCGTTTTGTATCGACATACACACCCTTCCAGTACTCTTTAACACTTTGCATTGCTCCAATAGCCGTTTTAGGCTGAGAGTTAATATGCATTGTCTCAAAATCGGTTTGGTCAATTTCATCTTTTGCAAACTCAAAAATCTTACCTTTCTCAAGATTGAGGCGTAAAATGCCTTCGTCATTGTCGATGACGGCATTGTGTGCGACAATCAGTTTTTCGGTCTCTTTTGCAGCAGGTGGTTGATACAACGTAACGCCACTGTAAGATTTGTGGTTACTGTTTTGTTCAATATAGACAAGCCAATTGGAAAATTTTTGACCAAATTCATTGGCTTTGATGTTAAATTTAGCTTCGGCTTTTTTATATTCAATAAAATTGGTATTGAGTTGTTTTGAAATAGGCACTAAAATAAGAATGTCAATAATTAAAAGTGTTGAGAGCAACGTTGAGAGGGTGAGAAAAAGTTGAGCTATCTTTTTAGGGTTATAGCCGAGCGTAAACAAAACAATGGTCTCATTTTCTTTGGATAAATTAAAAAGAGTGATGCATAAGGCGATAAAAAATGTAATGGGCAGAGTGTACACCAATGTTTTAGGCAACAGATAGATATACAGTGTCCCTAACTCCAAGAAGTCCATTTTAATAATAGCGGTTAGCGCCGTAATCTTGATAAAAAAGACAACAGAGGTGATAAAAAAGAGAATGAAAAAAAGTGAACTAAAAAGCTCTAAAAAATGTTTTAACAGATAGTGACTAACTCTATTCATAGATATATTCCATTACATGTAAAATGTGTTGATCAAAAAACCACGTGATAAAAAGCCCTAACGCTAAAAAAGGGATAAAAGGCAATTCATACTTGCGTTTTTTCACAACGATAAATCCAACCAGTGCCAAAAGTGCAGCACAATAGATGGCAATAAAACCCAGTTTAATTCCCAATATGGCTCCAATGATACCCGCGATAATACTATCTGCTTCTCCCATAGCCTCTCTTTTGGTTAGTGCTGAGACACAAAACCGAAGGAGGGTAAAACCGCCCATAAATAACAAACCATTTTGCAGTGACGTTAATGGCAGATGGGTAAAAAAAGCTAGAAAAAGTGCAGGTAAACTGAGTATATCAGGAACGGCTTTATAGCGAAGGTCAATAAGACTAAGGGCTAATAATAACGCAAAAACCCAACCCAATAGAAGCGCTTGGCTCAGATTACCAAGACGCAAATACGCTATGGCAAATAAAAGAGCGCTCAAAAGCTCAATCAAAGGGTATTGCATGGAAATAGCACTCTGGCAAAAAGCGCATTTACCACGAAGCATCAGCCACGAGAGTACGGGAATATTGTGATACCATTTTAACGGATGCATACACGAAGGACAATGCGAGGCGGGTAGATGAATGCTCTCTTTTTTAGGTATGCGTAGAATAGCAACATTTAAAAATGAGCCAATACACAATCCTAAGAGTATCACTAAAACCATCACCATACGTGTTTATCCTTTAATATCAAGCATCACATCACTTTTATCAAAAAGAGGTTTAATCTCTTTTTGAAGCGACAAATGCGTAATCATACCCAATTTTGCTTGCTCTTTTTGTAAATAAGCAAAACTTTTATCATACATAACCTCTAAAAAAAGCTCATTATTAAGGATATAACCTTTCATGGGGCCTAAATGTTCCAGTGCGATATAAAATAAAAACTTCTCAGTTGCTTCTTGTTGAAATTGTACCAACAGTTTTTTACCATCCTGTAAAAAAGGAAGATGAATAATCATTTTTGAAAGGGCTAAAAGCATATAACTGTAGGTGATGAAAAGCTCTTTTGATGTCGTGGGTTCAGCGAGATGATTGATTAAAAATGCTTTGAAACTATCGTAGCTAAAACCATTTTTTTGTATAAAACTTTCAAAAGATTGGGGCATGAAAAACGTTTCAGAAACAAACAGTTCAGGTTGTCTCCACAAATGTGAAATCGTTAAAATTCCCCCTTTTGTCTCCGAAAAATTTGCCCAATATTTTTGCCCTTCTTCAAGACTCTTTTGACTTTTGGTGACCAGCTCTTTGCGTCCAATTTTAAGACGATACCGAAGCGGGTCTATTTTTCGAAGCACTTCAATACTCACCGGTAAGTTGGCGTTGAAATTGATACTAGAACTGCTGGTATGTCCAATATCTTGAGACAGACCTGAGAGTTTTTGAAGGGTGGATATCATAGAAACTGACACTGATTGACGATATGCTCTGCAATCTCAAATTTACTTGAAAGTGGAAAAAACAAGCTATTGGTTGCAGTAAGAAAATGGACTTCGTTGCGAAGGCTGCCAAAACTGTTCTCTTCTTTTAAAATATTCAAACATACGGCATCAAGGTGTTTCTTCTTAAGCATGTTTTGCGCATTTTTAAGTGCGTGTTCTTCATCCAGTTCAGCCTTAAAGCCAATAACTTTGAACTCTTTTTTCTCCAGTGAGGCAAGAATATCAACGTTTTGTTTTAGCTCTAACGTGTAGTGTTCACCAAGTTCTTCTTTTTTTAATTTTCCATTATGCGTTTGCAAGGGAATATAATCACTCACTGCGGCTGCCATGAATAGATACGGTGTTTTTTCTACACTTTGGTGGTGTTGCATTTGTGTCAAAAGCGCTATTTGCAGGTCGTGCGAGCTTTTTACATGTAAAACATTGAGTTCAGGTAAATGCGGCGTTTCTGCACTGCTGATGAGCGTCACATTAGCACCTTTGAGATAAAGGCACAGCGCAAGTGCTGAGGCTTGTTTTCCACTCGAAAAATTGGTGAGGCATCTGACGTCATCAATTTTTTCCATCGTACCGCCACCGGTGATGATGACATCACGGTTCGACCAAAAAGGCTCTTCCAGTAAAACACGCGCACAGATATAAAAAATATCTTCCACATCCGCCAATGCTCCCACACCCTCATCGTTACATGCGAGTAGTTTTGATTGGGGTTCAATAATCGTGTAGCCCAGAGCATCGAGTGTATGCAAACTCTCTTGTGTGATGGGACTTAGCATCATGTTGGTATTGGCCGAAGGCGCAATCAAAAGAGGCTTATTAAAGGCAATGGCGCATTGGGTTAAAAGATTATCAGCGATACCGTGGGCTAATTTATTGATAGTATTTGCTGATGCAGGAGCGATTAGAAAAATATCGGCCCATTTTCCGGTATGGATGTGACTGAGTCCTTCGCTCCATGATTCAGTATCGATATGCAACACTTTGTTTTGGCTAATCGCCTCAAAGGTGAGTGGCGTGATAAAGCGTTTGGCATCTTCGCTCATCACCACTTTGACTTCAGCGCCCGCTTTAACAAACAGGCGAATCAGCTCTAACGCTTTATAAATTGCAATACTTCCCGTCACGCCAAGCAAGATTTTTTTGCCAGCAAGCAAAGTGGTGTTATGCATCTTTTTTCCCAAAAAATTTGTAAAAGAATCCCTCAACGATTTTGAGCGGTGCTCGGTTGATGGCTAAAGCGCCTTTGGGGATATCTTTTGTGATGGTGGTTCCTGAAGCAATGATGACGTCATCGCTAATGCTCACAGGGGCAACAAGCTGTGTATCGCTACCGACAAAGACATTTTTACCGATGATGGTTTGGTATTTGCTTTTGCCATCATAATTACATGTAATCGTCCCACAACCAATGTTGGTTCCCTCATCAATCATCGCATCACCCAGATAACTTAAGTGACCTGCTTTGACTCCTTTGAGGGTTGATTTTTTAACTTCGACAAAGTTACCAATGTGTGTACCTTCAATCATCGAATCAGGGCGAATACGTGCCATCGGTCCAATATCGGAGTTTTTAATGATACTTTTTTCAACCACAGAATGCGCTTTGATGTGTGCATTTTCTAAAACCGTGCCTTTAAGAAGGGTGACACCATTTTCAAGAATGCATTCACCAAACATTTGAACATCGGCTTCAATGTAGATGGTACTTGGAAGGCGCATAATGACACCTTGTTCCATAAAACGACGTTTGATACGATTTTGCATCAGCTCTTCTGCTAAAGAGAGATGGTATTTGGAATTAACGCCCATAAAAGTCTCTTCATCGACAAAAAGCGCTTTGACTTTTTTGTCGTTGGCATAGGCAAGTCCAACAAGGTCTGTAAGATAATACTCTTTTTGGTTATTGTTGTTGGAGAGTTTTGGCAAGTATTCGTGTAAAAATGCTGTTTTAAAGAAGTAAACGCCTGCATTAACGGCATTGACACGCTTTTCATCTTCGTTGGCATCTTTTTCTTCAACGATTTTTTCCACGTTATGTTCATCGTCCATAATGACCCTACCATAGCCAAAAGGCTCTTTACATGTAAAACTGCTCATGACAACATCGGCATCAATCTGTGTAAAATTTTGCATATCAGGCGCTTCTAAAAGAGGCATATCGCCGCTTAACACTAAAAGGTGGTCGTATTTGGGAGTGACACTTTTAATCGCTCCACCCGTACCTGGGAAGTTTTGATGGTCTTGTATGATATAGTGGATATTGTCAAAATAACGATTCATCTTTTCTTGAACAAGGTCTGCTTGATGGTATAAAATGACATGAATATCGTCGCTGATTTTTTGCGCTTCTTTAATAATGTGATAAAGCATCTCAAAACCACTGATGGTATGGAGAACTTTTGGAAGAGGGGATTTCATGCGCGTGCCAAGACCTGCCGCCATAATTGCGATTGAAATATTCATAAGAAGTGTTTCCTAAGCGTTAGATTGTTTTTATTTTAACGAAAAATTGTTTAAAGATTAAAACGTTTTTAACGCAAAAACAACTAAAATCATGCAATACATTATGAGGACAACATTTGAAAAGCTTTAAGAGAATCTTTCTTTTACTATTGGTTTGTATGACACCGCTTGCCTTTGGTGCCGACACCATCCCAACGGTAAACCTCTCTTTAAGCGCGCCTAGCTCGCCTCAACAGCTCGTCACCAGCCTCAATCTTATGGTCGTTTTAACTATCTTGGTTTTAGCGCCATCCCTCATTTTTGTGATGACCAGCTTCCTTCGTTTGACCATTGTCTTCTCTTTTTTACGACAAGCCCTTGGTACACAGCAAATGCCGCCTTCCCAAATTCTGGTCTCTTTGGCGATGATATTAACCTTTTTTATTATGGAACCTGTGGCAAAAGAGTCTTATGATGTTGCCGTGAAGCCTTATTTGGAAGAAAAAATGGGGTATCAAGAAGCCTTTGAAAAAGGTGCAGCTCCGTTTAAAGCGTTTATGATTCGCAATACTAGAGAAAAAGATTTAGCCCTTTTCTTTCGCATTCGCCATCTTGAAAATCCAAAAAATATAGAAGATGTCCCTTTAACCGTTGCCATTCCAGCGTTTATGATCAGTGAGCTGAAAACCTCTTTTGAGATAGGTTTTTTACTGTATCTGCCATTTCTCGTTATTGACATGGTCGTCAGTTCCGTTTTGATGAGTATGGGTATGATGATGCTTCCACCGGTTATGATTTCATTGCCATTTAAACTGCTGATTTTTGTACTGGTTGATGGATGGAATTTACTGGTTGGAAAACTGGTAGAGAGTTTCCACTAACCACCCTCAACCCAGTACAGAGACTTTCATGAACGAACTGTTTTTTCACGTTAATCACCCTTTGTTTGATGCGATTATTTTACGCCAAGGCGCACAGCTTATCCACTTTCAGCCTAAAAATGGTGAACCGCTTTTATGGGCTTCCGCTCTTTCGACATTTGAAAAAGGGAAGCCTTTTCGTGGAGGCATTCCCATCTGTTGGCCGTGGTTTGCTCGTAGGGGTGTTCCCTCTCACGGTTTTGCTCGTATTATGGAGTGGACATTGCAAACGTTTCAGGAGAGCGAAAAAGGCGTTTATCTGGTGTTTGAACTCAACGATTCAGACGCGACACGCAAAATATGGTCTCATGCGTTTCATGCACGTTTAGAGATGAATTTAGGTCAAGTGGTGAACATAGCGTTACATGTAAAATCGCATCAGGAAACCACAGGCGCCTTACATTCATACTTTACATGTAAAAGCATCCACGATGTCAGTATCTCAGGACTTGGAGATTCGTATCAGGATGCTTTGCAAGCGGGAAAATTGTGTGTAAGTGCCGATGATGTTTTACATGTAAACGGCGCGATTGACCGCATCTATATGAAACCAGAAGCTCAAACACGGCTGATTGAGCCTGAGCGAATGGTACTGATTTCACATACCAATTACAGCGATGTCGTGATTTGGAATCCATGGAAAGAGGGTTCTGAAACATTACACGATATGCAAGAAGATGACTATCAAAAGATGGTGTGTATTGAGAGTGCAAGGATATTTAAGCCTTTAAAGGGCGAAGATAGCTTGCAGGTAAGGATTGCCTTATTGGAACAAGCTGAAATGGAGTGTTGCTAAATCTTTACATGTAAAATAATTTACATGTAAAGATTAAATCCCTTATGTTGTTTCAAAAAAGCATCAAAAAGTTTTTGTGCTTCATTGAGTGTTTTTTCATTTTGATGTTGCGCTTTGGAGAGAACTTTATCTAATGTCTTAAGCACCGAATCATTGATATAATTTTGTGTATTGGGATTGGTTGTTGTTGGCAATTTTGAACTGATGTCAAAAGCAGAATTGGTGATTTGCGCTTGATTCGTTGCACTCTCTTTAACGCTTTGAAGGTATTTATCCATCATCGGTTGAATCGCTTTCATCGCCTCGTCAATCTCTTTTTGATCGTTCGCATCAATGCCATCACCTTGATACTGAAAATTGTAGCCATACGCATGCGAAAGTGAGAGTGTGGTTGTACGTGTATTGCCGTTGGTCTCTTGCGAAATATCGGTTGTCCGCGTATCGTACATACTAAGATTAATCACATCGCCACTACTCGTTTGTAATGAAAAGCCAAAAGCATTATTGCTAGCACTACTTGCTCCAATAGTTGCCATAGTAAGCCCCCTTCTATAATCACTATTTGAAACAAAATCGGATGAAACAGACTTTTCTTTAGATAGTAATTAAGCAGTCGAGTTTTTGTTGGACGGATTCGATTTTTTGATGCATGCCATCTTCTCTGTTTTTACGTATATCAAACTTCAAGCACGCATACACACGCTCGCACTCATCCAAGCAGTTGTAAGCATTTTCTATGAGGCTCAATGCTTCTTGCATGCTAGGGGTTTCAACAACCGTGCTCATGGGTGTGAGTTTGTAAGCATATCCACTTTGAGCAATCATCTCAACGATTTTAGCGACATACGCACTTTTGCTTCCGCTTCCTTCAAGAGGAAACATACTAAATTCCATTAAAACACTCATACTATCACCTTATTAATGTTAAAAATAAAAATAGAGACTTGCAAATGTTATCATATTTAATGCCAGATAGATTCCAACATAGCGTGCAAGTGAGGCATTGCCTAAAAAGAGTGTGATGCCAAATTTGATAAATGAATTGGCGAACATCGCAAGTATCAAAGCCCGTAACGCCGTTTCGTGTGCAAGTTCATTGTGTGCCAGTGTCGCCAGCGATAAAGCGATAGCATCGGTGTCTGCAAGTCCAGAGATAAAAGAGACAACATAAACACCTGAATTGCCAAAATGCGTATGGAAGAATTGAATCAGTGCTAAAACCGCACCAAACAATAATCCAAGCAATAACGCTTCACTCAAACGAAAAGGATTTTTAAACACCGTAGTTTGGACAATCGTCTCTTTACGCGAAGTCACGTATAAATAGCCTAAGAAAAGATACCCTACCAAAGAAGCACCGAGCGTTGGTAAAATCATACGTGTGGCAAGGGCAGGGTAGAGAACATACATTTCAACCAAAAGGCGTAAGAGCATAATGGAGCAAGCAAGGTTAATGCCGATGGCTAAATTTTTAGTAAGAAGGGGGCTTTCATGCGACCTTCTGCTCAGACTTAGTGTGACTGCCGTTGAAGAGACGATACCGCCAAAAAGCCCCATCAGTCCAATACCATGTTTGATACCAACAATGCGAACCGCAATATAGCCTAGAAACGAGATACCCGCGACTAAAACCACCATGAGCCCAATTTGATAAAGATTAAAATAGCCCCAAGGGTCCAGTGTTTTATTGGGAACCATTGGCAAAATGACCAAACTCATGGTTAAAAACAAAATGGCAGCACTGAGCTCTTGTTTGGCGATGATTTTCTCATACGCTTGTATTTTTTCTTTAAGATTTAAGACAAATAAAATACTAATCGTAATAAACACCGCTAACATGGCTCTTTCATACGCAAGCAATGCACCAATTAAAAAAATAGCAAAGGCAGAAAACTCTGTCGTCATTCCCGTTTCATTGGGGGTTCGATTGAGAGCATAGGCGCTGATTAAAAACGCACCTAAAACCATAGTCGCTATGGGTAAAAAAAATGTAATTGAGTGATTGAGCCAAGCACAGAGGTAGCCACTGAGGCTAATCAGAGCAAAGGTTCTTGCTCCTCCAAAATCTTTTTGTCGATTGGCATAGATAAGATGCATTTCACGTTGTAATCCGACTAAAAGCCCCAACGCAATCGCAATGATGACATTTTGAAAAACAAGCGTATCCATGAGAAACCTTTGTTTTTAAACGATAATCTATTCTACCTCAATATAGCTAAATTAACTGTCAAAACCACTGTGAAATTTACGTTCTTTTGCCACAACAATCTCTTTTTGTCGCTCTTTTTTGTGCATATCTTTTTCGACAAAAATAGGCTTACGTGTAATAGGATGAAGGCCTGTATAGTACATCAGCGTGGCATAGGTTGAAGGTGTCGGTGTAAAAATCTGTGCTTGTTCGGGATTGATTTTTAAAACCGAACTTGCAAAATTTTTGAGTGAATGCATATGGCGCTCTTCGCAACCAGGGTGTGCAGCAATAAGATAATAGGTTAGAAACTGCTTTTTGCCTGATTCGCGACTTAGTTTGTCAAAAAGTGCTTTAAAATCGACCAAGGCGTCTTTACCAGGTTTTCCCATCAGTGCTAATATCTCATCATCAATATGTTCCGGTGCGATTTTCATTTGACCGCTTAAGTGATGCTCTACGATTTCTTTGAGGTATTCATATCCATACGCTTTATCTTCACTGATAAGGTCATACCGAATTCCCGAAGCAACAAACGCTTTTTTAATGCCAGGAAGTGCTCTGATTTTACGCAATAAATCAATCTGCTTTTTATGCGTTGGCTTTAACGCGCGACACAGTTTGGGGAACATACAGCTCTTATCTTCACACGTTCCTTTGGTCACTTTTTTATGGCACTCATAACCGTACATATTTGCCGTTGGTCCACCCAAATCAGAAATGATGCCTTTAAAATCTTTATAGGTTGTAAACAATTTAGCTTCGTCAATAATAGACTGTTCTGAGCGAGACCGAATGGTCCTTCCTTGATGCACGCTAATAGCACAAAAACTACACTCTCCATAACAGCCTTGATGCGTGTTAATAGAAAATTTGATGGTTTCAAGCGCTTTAATAGCACCATCTTTTTTATAATACGGATGTGCATCTCTCATAAACGGCAAGCGGCTTACTTCATCCATCTCTTCTGTTGTAAGATAAGGTGCTGGAGGGTTTTGGATGAGGTGACGCGAATCAACCTGCTGGCACAGTCCGCGTGCAGAAATAGGGTCATTGTTGTGATAAAATGCGTCAAACATATCCATAAATTTGAGTTTATCCGCAACGACTTCTTGGTGACTTGGAAGCTGGATATAGGTCTCTTTCGCCGCTTTGGCAATATAGCACAGCCCTTTTACATGTAAAGGTTCAATCCCTTGTTTTAATGCATTGGCAAATTCAACGACACTGTGGTCACTCATACCGTAAAGTAAATAATCCGCTTTGGCATCAAAGAGAATCGGTTTTCGTATATTATTGGACCAAAAGTCATAATGGCTGACACGTCTAAGACTCGCTTCTATGCCACCTAACATTATAGGCACAGTGTTTTTAAAATGTTGGCGGATGAGGTTGGTATACACTAAACTAGCACGATCTGGTCGTTTGTTATTAATGCCACCAGCGGTATAATCATCGCTGTTTCTAAATTTTTTGGTAGCTGTGTAGTTGGACACCATCGAATCCACACTTCCACCGCTCACACCCCAGAAAAGCTTTGGTTCTCCAAGGCGTGTAATGTCGATACCGCTTTTAACATCAGGTTGGGCAATAATGCCCACTTTATAGCCCGCTTTTTCTAAAACGCGCCCTACAACAGAAACACCCATATATGGGCTGTCAATATAGGCATCGGATGTGATTAATATCACATCGCATTGCTCCCATCCATACTTTTGTATCTCTTCTTTGGTTGTAGGTAAAAACATAACGCTCCTAAGGGACTTTGATTATTCTTAATACTATAACAAAAATCCCATTTTGTTTGGCTTTCTTTAAGATTCTTCGTAGTAATATCGCTTTACTTATTCTGATGGAGGAACAGTTTGAAAAACTCGCTTTATTTTAATATTAAAGTCGAAGAGGGCATCTTTGATAAAATCGTTGCGGAACAAAACAGCATTGGTTATTATACGTTGCCAGAACAAGATATTAGCTATCTTGGAGATTATTTAGAAGCGTTTAAATCAAAAAATGACTATGAAGCGATTAAAGACATCGTTATTATTGGTATTGGTGGTAGTTCCCTAGGACCTAAAGCAATTTTTAGAGCCTTGCAAGGAATTCGTGATTTTGATAAAAGACTTCATTTTTTTGAAAGTACCGATCCTGCATCGATTCGCTCAACTCTCAATCGAATCGACATTAAAAATGCACATTTTTTTGTCATCAGCAAATCAGGCAGTACGATTGAAACGATTTCTGTGTATAAATACATTTTAGCTCTACTCAAACAAAAAGATATAGCCCTTGATTATCGCTTTACTTTTGTAACCGATGATGGTTCAAAACTTGAAGCGCATGCTAAATCACTCAATTCATTTGTCCTTCATATTCCTGTGAATGTGGGTGGTCGTTACTCCGTTTTAAGTGCCGCAGGTCTGGCGCCGCTTTTATTAGCAGGTGTAGATGTTCAACGCCTTTTAGATGGTGCTAAAGCTATTAAACAGAGTTTTTTTGAAGATGGGTATATTAAAGAGACATTGCTGAAAAAAGCAACCTACTATGCTAAAAATTCAATGAATTATAATATCAATACGTTGTTTGCTTATTCAGAGAGTTTGGACTATTTTACCGATTGGTATGTTCAACTTTGGGGTGAGAGCTTAGGCAAAAAACAACGTCACAGTAGCTTTAATGTCGGTTTAACACCGGTGGGGCTTATTGGTCCAAAAGATCAACACTCTTTCTTACAGCTCATTGTTGAAGGCCTTCGTGATAAAAGCGTCACGGTGCTTAAAATTGAAAATTTTGACGATAAGATTAAAATTCCTTCCATTACACTCAAAGAGCTTGAAGATTTAGACTTGATGAATGGGATTGCTTTTTGCGACCTAATCAATATGCAAGCAGATTCTACCATTGAAGCACTCTTAGATAAAAAAGATATTCCAGTCGATACGATTACCGTGCAACATATTGATGAAGAAAATATTGGTAAGCTGATTTTTTATTACGAACTTTTAACGTCTATTGTCGGTCAAATGATGGATGTCAATGCGTATGACCAACCCGGCGTTGAAGATGGTAAGAGGATATTAAAAGGTAAATTACTCGAAGAGAAACGAAACAAAAAAATTCGCTAAGTAATGCAGTATCAAGAGTGCCGGGCTTGCCCAGCACTCTTTCTCTTTAGTTATGTGTCAATAAAAGTGCCTGTTCGTACAGCGCAGAACCTGCTTTTCCCCACATTGAGAAAAAGTGTAACTCTTTCTCGCTAATAAAAAAAACTTGGGCTATTTTGTTGATGACTTTATGCTCATTAAGTCCAAATGCATCGTCAATATGCACCAAAACCATCAGGGAAAGCAAAACAATTTTTTGGCTTTTTGTTGTTTTAAATGTCTTTAAATTCTCTTCTAAATCAAACTGTTCTGTGTTGATGTCAAGGTTCTCTATTCCCATCTCTGTGCAGTATTCTTCGATAACTTCACGCTCTTTTGGACCATATTCTCCATCAAGTTTGGCGATATATTGTGTGAGTTGTAAAAAAGCAAACTTTTCTTCTGATGAAAGTTTCATAAGTAACAATTTGTACTCCTTAAGTGTTTATACCCGCTCATTATAGTCGAAGATTTTAAATAAATATTTACAAAAATGGTACAATGAAAAAAGAGTGTTTTTTTAAGGGAAGAATCAGTGGACAAAAAAATTAAAAAAAGTGAAAAGATTTTAGATGCAGCTTTATTGCTTTTTTCAACGCAAGGGTTTTATGCGACAACAATTCCTGACATCGCTAAAGCGATGGGGATGAGTGTCGGAAATATTTATAATTATTTTTCATCCAAAGAGATATTAGCCAAAGAAATCATCAAATATTCATCGGATATTTTGGGAAATGAAATTCGTAAAGTCAATGAAGAAAACTGTGATACAAAAGAAAAGATTCGTAAAATTGTTGCAGTTTATTTTGAAATGGCATCACATAAGCCCCAACATATTAATTATTTTTTACGCGTCTATCTTGCCAATAAAGAGGTTTTCAAAGAAGGCTGTGAAGGAATGTTGTGTGTTTCTGCCTTTGTCACGGAGCTAATGATTTTTTTTGAAGAAGGCGTTGCGAGGGGTGAACTTCGCAATCAAGACTTTTTTTCCGCTTTTGGGCTTTTCATGGGCTATCTTGGCGGATTTGTTTTTTTAAGTGGTGAAGGTGTTTTAGACAAAGACTTGAGCTATTATATTGATGATATTGCTCTTAATATCTATAATGCCCTTAAAAACAGTGAAAACTAAAAAATCATCGATTATTTGGCTTCAAGGCCTTACATGTAATGGCAATAGCCACTCTTTTTTGAATTATCCGTATATGGAAAGTTTTTCTGCTTCTTTTGAGATGGTGTATCATCCGCTGCTTTATAGTGATGTCTCTTTTGAATCAATTCTAAAAAAGGATACGCCTTTTGATTTTCTCATTTTAGAAGGAGCACTGAGCAAGGATGAAGATATTTTAGTGAAATTTTCTCATCCGTTTAAAGAAGTTTTAGACAATCTTGCTTCTCGCGCTAGATATATCATTTGTGCAGGAAGTTGCGCTAGTTTTGGCGGTGTCTTTAGACTCAAAGACAGTACGAAAATCACAGGTGCGCTTTTTAATGGCAAAGAAAAGGGCGGTTATTGGCAACAACAACCGAAGGTGATTAATATTCCAGGGTGTCCTGTCCATCCACGATGGCTTGTTGAAACGCTTTTTGCTCTGCATGAAAATAGGCACGTCGCTTTAGATGAATTTTTACGCCCTAAAGAAGTTTTTGCCTACTTAGTGCATCACGGTTGCCTTCGTAATGAATACTTTGAGTGGAAAGTCGATAGCAAACAAGTAGGTGAAAAAGAGGGATGTTTGTATTATGAGCATGGTTGCTTAGGTCCCGTGACACACGCAAATTGCAATAAAATTTTATGGAATGGCATTAGCTCAAAAACCAGAGCTGGCTCACCGTGCCTTGGTTGCACCGAATTTGATTTTCCAAGACGGGCTTTGTATGAAACACAAAAAAATATGTCGCTACCTCAAACGCCTTTTGGTATTAGTAAGCGAGCTTACTACACGTTAGCAGGTATTGCCAAAAGTTTTAAAATTGAACGACTTGAAAAGAAGCTGATTGATGAAGATAACTAAAGAGATTATTGAGCGTATTGAAGGTGAAGCAACGTTAGAGCTGGAATGGGAGAATGAGCGTATCGCGTTTTCAAAAATGAAATTTGTGAATTATCGCGGCATCGAAGAGATACTTAAAAGACGACCACTACTAGATGCTTTAGCCTTAACACCACGCGTATGCGGAATCTGCTCGCATTCTCATGCCATTGCCTCTGTTTTGGCTTTAGAATCATGCTACCAAACGGTTGGAGAAGTTTTACATGTAAGCCAAAAAGCACACATGATTCGAGAAATTGCACTGAACGCTGAAAAAATTCACAATCATATTAAATGGTATTTTTTTACAATAGTGCCTGAATTAAAACGAGGCTTGGATGCTTCATACCCTGGGAATGCGTTTAAAGATAAAACATGGTTTCACATTCAAAAAGCAATCGTGGAAATTCTTAAAATGGGAGCAATTTTTACAGGACAATGGCCCCATGGGTCGTTCGTTATGCCAGGAGGCGTAACGTGTGATCCGCTTAAAAGCGATGTTATTCTTGCCCGTAATATTTTAGATAATGTAATTAGTCTGTGTGAAGAACATTTATACGGCGTGTCCTTAGATGAATTTTTAACGTATGATTCAGCTTTGCAAGTGATGTCAGAGCCTTCCGCTTTGCATTTTGGTATTGAAACCATGCAGTCTTTAGGTTTCGACCAAGCAGGACGTAGCTTTGATCGTTTCTTAGCTCTTGGAGACTCATTTCTTTATGAGGGAAGGTTACGCGCACTCAAAACAACGGTCTTAAGTGCTGATGTTCGTTATGTCAGTGAAAGTTTAGCCCATACATTTTTTGAAGATGCCAAAACCGGATACACATACTCAAAAAGTGCACAGTATAAAAAAAGTTATTTTGAAGTAGGACCTTTAGCACGACTTATGGTTGGTAAAGAAGCCCTTATACGCGATTTTCACCGTCGTTTTAAAGATGCCGCTTTGACAAGGGTTGTTGCACGCGTAGTTGAATGCGCACATCTTTTGAGTCGAACACGTGATCTTTTAGACTCTTTACCCTTATCTGAGCCATCATTCATTCCACCCAAAAAAGATGTTCATACTTTAACGTCACATGGCATTGGTATCGTTGAAGCACCAAGAGGCACTTTGATTCATGATGTTAGCGTGAAACAAGGAAACATTGTTTCTTACAATATTATCACCCCAACTGTTTGGAATTTAGGAAATGGCGAACCGGAAAATTTATCTGTCACACAAAAAGCACTTTTTGGTCTAGATTCATTGACCAAAGCCGATTTTGTGGTCAAAAGCTTTGACGTTTGTTCGGTGTGTACGACCCAATAATTTGCATTATTTTTAGTGTGACAATTTAGCCATTTTTAATATAATACACTTTTTATCTTCTTTATTTGTTACATTTCTACCATTTTAAATTAAATAAAACTGAATGTTGTGCGGTTGTAGCATATTGTGAAATATATTTTGATTTAATACCAAATGAATAGTCATTCAGGTAAATAATTATTTCCTAAATGACCATCTAAATTGATCTTGGAAAATTTACACAGGAGAAACTGATGGAACACGCAAAACTGTACGAAAGGCTTGCTGAGAGATTAAGCAATCTTGAGAAGTTCCCCCGCATTAAGGAGGAAAAATCGATTACGGCGTTGATGGAAGAAAATGGTATCAGCCGTAGAGATTTTATGAAGTGGGCAGCAGGTGTTACTGCTATGTTGTCTTTACCTTCAGAATTTACACCACTTATGGCTCAAGCTGCTGAACTAACAGATCGTTTGCCAGTCGTTTGGTTGCATATGGCAGAGTGTACTGGTTGTAGTGAGAGTTTGTTAAGAACAGATGCTCCAACCATTGATAGTTTGATTTTTGATCACATCTCATTGGAGTATCATGAAACATTGATGGCTGCTTGTGGATGGCAAGCAGAGCACAACTTAGAGAGTGCAATTGAAAAATACAAAGGTAAATTTATTTTAATGGTTGAAGGCGGTATTCCAGCTGGAAGCAGTGAGTTCTTCTTAACCGTTGGACCACATGGACAAACAGGTCAAAAAAGTGCTCAAAAAGCGGCTGATGCTGCTGCGGCTATTTTTGCGATTGGTTCTTGTTCAAGCTTTGGTGGTATTCAAGCGGCATATCCAAACCCAACCAATGCTCAACCTCTTAGCAAAGTAACCAACAAACCAGTGATTAATGTTCCAGGCTGTCCTCCAAGTGAGAAAAATATTGTTGGTAATGTCCTTCATTATATTCTTTTTGGAACCCTTCCAGCATTAGATGCTTACAATCGTCCAAAATGGGCTTATGGTCTTAGAATTCATGATCTTTGCGAAAGACGTGGTCACTTTGATGCCGGTGAATTCGTACAAGAATTTGGCGATGCAGGTGCTAAAAAAGGTTTCTGTCTTTATAAAGTGGGTTGTAAAGGTCCTTATACCTTTAATAACTGTTCACGTGAGAGATTTAATCAACATACTTCTTGGCCAGTTCAAGCAGGTCACGGCTGTATTGGTTGTTCAGAGCCTGGTTTCTGGGATAATATGGGACCATTTGAAGAACCTCTTGGTGATAGACTCTATCATACAGTATATGGCGAAGGTGCAGACAAAACAGCTGATAAAGTAGGTGTTGCACTTCTCACTGCTACTGCAGTAGGTATTGCGGCTCACGCAGCAATTGCTGCGGTTAAGGGCAGTGGAAAAACTGAAGAATAATAGAAGGATAATAGAATGAGTAAAAGAATCGTAGTCGATCCAATTACAAGAATTGAAGGTCACTTAAGGGTTGAAGTTATTGTGGATGATAACAACGTTGTCAAAGAAGCATACTCTTCTTCAACACTATGGAGAGGTATTGAAACCATCTTAAAAGGAAGAGACCCAAGAGATGCTGGTTTTATGACACAAAGAATTTGTGGTGTTTGTACATACTCACACTATAAAGCTGGTATTATGGCGGTTGAAGATGCTCTAGGAATTGAGCCACCACTTAATGCGAAATTGGTAAGAACATTAATGAACATGGCACTTTTTTTACATGACCATCCTGTTCATTTCTATCACCTTCACGGACTTGACTGGGTAGATGTTGTCTCTGCTCTTAAAGCCGATCCACATAAAGCTGCTGAAGAAGCATTTAAATATACAGATGCTCCTATTGCCTGTGGTGCAGATGACCTTGTTGCGACTCAAAAAAGAGTAGCAGAATTCGTTAAAAAAGGACACCTTGGACCATTCGCTAACGCGTATTGGGGACACTCTACTTACAAATTAACACCAGAACAAAACCTCATTGCTGTTTCTCACTACTTAAAAGCTCTTGAGATTCAAAGAACAGCTGCTCAAATGATGGCAATTTTTGGTGCAAAACAACCACATCCACAAAGCTTAAGCGTTGGTGGTGTTACATGTGTTATGGATATCCAATCTCCAGCACGTTTAGGTGAATATATGACAAAATTCAAAGAGATTGCTGAATTTGTCAATCGTGCATATTATCCTGATCTTGTTATGGCTGGTAAAGCCTATGCTAATGAACCTAGTGTTACTGCGGGACTTGGTGTTGCTAACCTCTTTACCTACAAAGAATTTCCAATGAATGCAAAAGAGTACCTCTTTGAGAGTGGTATGATGTCTGGTGCAGAAGTTGTGAATCTTATTACCGGTAAACCTTTCAAAGTTGATCAACTTGATGAGAGCAAAATTACTGAAGAGGCAACACACTCTTGGTATAAAGACAATGCGGCATATCATCCATATGAAGGTAGACAAGAGCCAAACTATACTGGTTTCAAAGATGCTGAAACTGTTAATGATAAAGGCGTTCTTGCTCCAACAAAAGTTATTGATGAAAATGGAAAATATACTTGGGTTAAAGCACCACGTTACGATGGCAAACCTTACCAAGTAGGACCATTGGCGAATATCGTTGTAAACTATGCGCTTGGTAACAAACGTGTTCAAGCTGCGGTCAATCAATTCCTTAAAGATACAGGACTTCCTATTACAGCAGTGGCATCAACACTAGGACGTACAGCATGTCGTATGCTTGAGGCAAAAATTGTTGCAGACCACGGTTTAGAAGCATTTATGGCATTGATTAATAACCTTAAAGTTGATGACTCAACATACACCAGCTACAAAATTGATAAAAACAAAGAGTACAAAGGTCGCTACATTGGTAACGTGCCACGTGGTGTTCTTAGTCACTGGGTTAAAATCAAAAATGGTGTTATCGAAAACTGGCAAGCCGTTGTTCCTACAACATGGAATGCAAGTCCAAAAGATGCCAAAGGTGTTAGAGGATCATATGAAGAATCATTAATTGGTCTCAAAATCGCTGATCTTTCTCAACCGCTTGAGATTGTAAGAATCATCCACTCTTATGACCCATGTTTAGCATGTGCTGTACATGTAATGGATACAAAAGGCAATGAGATGAGCAGTTATAAGGTCAATGTTAACGGCGCGTCTTGCTAAAAGCGAAAGGGAGTCTAACAATGAAAAGAAATGTAGAATTTGAGTTCTCAGCAGGGCTTCGTTGGACGCACTGGCTTAGAGCAATCGCTATTTTTGTATTGACGGTGACAGGGTTTTATTTGACCTACGTATTCATCGTACCTGAAGCATCAGATGAACCTGTGCTTTTCTTAAATGCAAAATTTAGAATGTGGCATGAAATCGCTGGATTTGTTCTAATCGCAGTGACACTCTTCAAACTTTATCTCTTTTTAATAGATAAAATAAGTATGAAAGAAAGAGTATCCTTTTTAGATTTTATCAGTCCAAAAATATGGTTTCAACAACTAAAATACTACCTCTTTATGGGAGAACATCCACATTTAAGAGGTGTATATAACCCACTTCAATTTATTGCTTATGTGGGATTGTATGCAATGGTGTTTTTAATTAGCATTACAGGACTTATTTTATATGTTCATATGTATCAAGGTGGCGGTATCGGTCTATTTTTATACGACTATATGCGTCCTATTGAAGCAATGATGGGCGGTCTTGCAATGGTAAGAGAAATTCATCATATTACAATGTGGGGTATTTTAATATTCTTACCAATTCATATCTATATGGCAATCTTTAACTCTATTATGGGTAAAGAGGGTTCTATGGATGCGATTATCAGTGGTTATAAGTTTATTAAACACGACCAAAAACACTAAGCGAGTTTTGGCTTGAAAGTGTTGATTTTAGGCATTGGCAATGTTATGTTCTCCGACGAAGGCGTCGGAGTTCATCTTTGCCGCCTTGTTGAACAAAAATACGCGTTTTCTTCATCTGAACATACGCTCACCTTTATTGATGGTGGCACTCTAGCAGAAAGATTAATCCCTATTATCATTGAATACGATTATCTCATTGTTCTTGATTGCGTTGATGCAAGCGATGGCGAAATCGGCGATGTCTATTTCTTTGATTTTGAAAATGTTCCTAATTCTATTTCGTGGCAAGGCAGTGTCCATGAAGTTGAGATGTTGCAAACACTCAGTATGATGGATTTGGTAGGTGACCGACCTCCAACTAAAATTGTGGGTATCATCCCTGAAGTTGTCAGTGAAACAACATTGAAAATGACCCCCGCTGTTCTAAAAGGAAGCGAAGTCATGGAAAAAGTTTTACTAAAACATCTTGATGAACTAGGATTTAGTCATCAAAAAATTGCTGATTGCACCATTCAAGAAATTGCAGATATGTCCTGTTTGGAGGAGCGATGATTTTAGCATTTGAATTTTATTATGTTTCGCAAAACGGTGTCTTAGAAAAGCTTCTCAAAGAGAGTGCGTTAGACTTTGGTATTTCACATAAAATTATTAAAGAAAATTCGCTTGTTACACTCTATACACAAGCCGATGAAGAACGCTTAGGCGCTTTTGCCGATTATCTTTCTACTGCATTACCGTTATCTATTTTCTTTAAATCTTCCAGTGTTTATGTAGTAGAAGCGATGCCTTCCCAAGAGGAAACGTTTCCTTCATGCACCCATGATGTTGTTTTTACGCCTAAAATCTTGGCGTTACATGATTCCATAGAATCGCCTTTGTATCAATGCCCTTTTAGAGAAAAGAGCACCCAAAAAGTTGGTTTATTTAAAGGCAATGAGAATATTACATCTGCCAATGAAACTCAAGAATATGCAAAATTTTATGCATTGATTGCAGATTTAATTAAAGAGGGTAAAACAATTACGGTAGAAAAATCAAATTGCCATTATACGATTGGGCAAATTGAATTATTGAGTTCTCTTCCTTCTTTAGAGGGAATTGACATCGTTGCGACTGATTTATCGGTTATTGAACGTATGGTGGTTATTAAAGAGAATGAGATTAAAGCTTTGGCCTCTCTTGAACGACCTGCCATTCGTCTGAAAGTAAATGCTTTTTTTGCCCAAAAAGGTATCTTGCCAACATCGCGCGTTACGATGCGGTTGTCAGATGATTTTTTCTTATATCATTTAAGTAAAATCCTTTTTGAACAGGGTATTCTCTTTTTATTTAAAACATCCAAGCCTTTATGTGATACCGAGTACAAAATGACATTGCCTGAAACAGCAATAGCGCCTCTTCAGATTTCTGTGTTTGAAAATGGAGAGATTGTTATTCTTGAAGGCAGTGACTACGCTTCAGAGCAATTGAAACAAGGCCTTGATAAATTTGAAGAACCAGCACATGGTGCATTTGTTTCCATTATGCAAGAACATCATTTCTTTGAAACAACATCAAGTTGTTTTTATCTCAGCCGAACGCATTCTGATCGCATTATGCATTATTCAAAAGAGCATGGAATGCTTAATTTTGTCGAATTTCCTCTACCGCTTTCTTTTGAAGAGCTTTTTGCTGAAATCAAACGAAGCAGTCCGTCTGCTCTTCGATTGGTCGAAAATTTTGAAGCACAATTTCCAGAAATATATGCAAAAGCACTTGCATGTGTCATTCCGCCTCATTTGCCACAAAGTATCTATTCTTTATGGAAGATTGTTGCTATAATTCTAGGATTAAGTGATAATTTTGACCATGCAGCAGAACAATTAATTGAAAATGCTGAAGATTTTGGTGGTCAAAAAGGACCTAGAATGGATTATTATCTTCAAAAACAAGATGCACTCAGTTCAGATTTTGATTATGTGCGATTGATGCGTAGTGCAATGAGTTATAAGCTCGCTGGTACAGATGATACGACTTTAAGCTTTGGTTTAATGGAAAGCTTGGCTTATTTTCTCTCTGATACGGCAGATGCGCATAAAGAAAATCTTCTCACTGAAAAAATAGCTTTAGCAGGCTCTTTATTTGGCTATAAGCGTTTGAGTGAATTGGTCATTAAAAATATCAAACCAAATCATACGATTTGTTTCAATAAAGAACTTCCTATTGATCGATAAAGAACGCTTTTCGTACGATATTGAAGGCATAGTGCAGGGGGTTGGTTTTCGCCCCTTCATCTATACGCTTGCTATACGCTATCATTTATGTGGCTTTGTTTTAAATAATGCCCTTGGTGTGCATATTGAAATTGAGGGCGAATCTTCTTCTTTAGTGTTATTTGAAAAATCTCTTTTTGATGAATTACCCCCTCTTGCTCGCATTGATACCTGGCATAAAAAGAGTATTACATGTAAAAATGATACCACCTTTGAAATTGTACACAGCGTTGCTAGTGACAATAAATCGTCCTTAGTTTTGCCTGATATGTCGTTGTGCGATGATTGTTTGAAAGAGCTACGAGACCCCCAAAATCGTAGGTATAACTACTTTTTTATCAATTGTACCAATTGTGGCCCTCGCTACTCAATTATCAAAACCGTCCCTTATGATCGTCCCTTCACCTCTATGCAACCCTTTGAGATGTGTGATGCATGTAAACATGAATACACAAATCCATTGAATCGTCGTTACCATGCGCAACCTATCAGTTGTTCTAAATGTGGTCCTACCCTTTCTCTTCATAACCTTCACAATGATCTATTATTTACAAATAATGAAGCCATTGTGCATTTAGCAGAACTGATTTTAAAAGGGCATATTGTTGCTCTTAAGGGCATGGGCGGATTTCACCTCATATGCGACGCAACTAACAATGCAGCTGTGAAGTCACTTCGCCAACGTAAGCATCGCCCCTCTAAACCTTTTGCTGTGATGTTTAAAGATAAATGGGCGATTGAAAATGAATGCGAGATGACGCAAAGCGAAGAGGTGGGTGTTACATCGTTATTGCGTCCGATTGTTTTATTAAAGCGCAAAAAATTGCATTCTAAAATCAGTCCATTGGTGGCTCCAAAAACCGATAGGTTAGGGGCTTTTTTACCTTATACGCCTTTACATGTAATGCTGTTTGACCATTTATCCATTCCTATTGTCGCAACCAGTGCCAATCGTTCGGGAGAACCTATTATCAGTGATGCTGAGGAACTGAGCCGAAAATTAGGTGATGTCATTGAGTATTATCTCGATTATAATCGAGACATTGTACATTCAAGTGATGACAGTGTGATGCAATTTATTGGCGATCAGACATTGATTATGCGCTCTTCTAGAGGCCTAGCGCCCCAAAGCTTTCGAGTTGATTTTAGCGATGAACGTACAATTTTGGCCATAGGAGCTCATCAGAAAAATGCTATTGCCATTTATCTGAATCATCAAATGATTATTAGTCCCTACATTGGCGATTTAGACAATGTTGCGACGTGTAAGCTATTTGAAAAAATGATAGAGGCTTTTACACACTTTTATAATTTAAAAATTGATGTGATTGTAGGCGATATGCATCCTCATTATGCCTCAACACAGTGGGCTAAAAGGCAAGCTTTACCGTTTCATCAAGTTCAACACCATTATGCGCATATTCTTTCAGCGATGTGTGAACACACATTGGATGAAAAAGTGTTAGGAATAGCGTGGGATGGAACAGGTTATGGTGAAGATGGAACTATCTGGGGTGGAGAATTTTTCGTGTGCGACCGTGAAGGTTATGAAAGAGTAGCATCCTTTGAGCCTTTTCTTCTTTTGGGTGGAGATGCTAGTATTAAAGATATCAAACGAATTTTAGCATCTCTTCTATGGCAAAGTATGGGTGACGAGGCAGACTCCTTTTTACTCACTTTTTTTAGTGAAAAAACGCTTCACGGTTTAAAACAAATATACATGAAAAAAGTGAATGCTCCATGGTGTTCTTCCGTGGGCAGAATTTTTGATGCTGTTGCCGTACTTTGTGGTATGCATGATGACGTCAGTTATGACGGTGAGAGCGGTTTGTGGTTAGAAAGCTTGTATGATTCTACTATCAGTGAAGCTTATGATATCAAGTTTGACGATAAAACTATGCAATATTTGCATATTTTCCCAGAAATGCTTAAGGATAAAGAACCTACCGTGATTGCAACAAAATTCATGAATGCAATGGCAAATATTATAAGCGATATTGCAAGACAATATCCCCTAAAAATAGTACTTTCTGGTGGGGTGTTTCAAAATCGCACGCTTATGGAAAAAATACTCTCTCAGGCAACACAAAAGCTCTATTTTCCGCAACAAATTGCTATCAATGATGGCGGAATTTGTGTCGGACAGATATATAAATTACTTCAAAAATAATATTAATATTTTTATCTTTAACTTTTTAAAGAATAGTATGAATAAAATAGATTCAAATGCAATAAAAGGATCAAACATGGATAAAATTATTCGTTTTAGCGTTTCATTACCTGAGAAGCTTTTAGAAGAACTCGATAAAAAAGTAGATGCTCAAGGGTATGCTTCGCGTAGCGAGTTTACCCGTGATTTAATTCGTGAAAAAATTGTAAAGGATGATTGGCAAGATGACAACAGTGAAGTCATAGGTGTCCTTGCGATGATCTACACGCATCATCAAAATGAACTTGTTCAAAAAATCTTAGAGATTCAACACGATGCAAAAATTCAAATCATGTGCAACACCCATGTACATGTTAGTCATGAGAACTGCTTGGAAACCATCATGGTGACAGGTAAAGTTTCTGAAGTGAAGGATTTTGCACAAAAAATCGCAGGACTCAAAGGGGTGAAATTCTGTAAATTGGTTGAAGCAGCGATTCCTGCTTCTTAGTATAAAATGTTTGAAGTGAGTAAGTAAGAAGCTTGCTCACTTTTTTACATGTAAAGTATAAAAGTTCTCTTACATCCAATTTTACTCCTCTAATTTATAAGACTCATAGCTTCTTTTTTATACACTCTTTTCACTATTTTTGAACAGTGTTCTATCTCGTTTCTAGGTTTAGAAAATACATTTTGAGGATTTTGAATGGAAAATTATGGCCTTTACTTTTGGGGATTTTTAGCACTTTATGGTGTGATTATGTACCTGCTCTCTCCCAAAGCCAGAACGATTGGCAGTTTCTTTAAAGGTGAGGATAGCTTAGGACGAAGCGTCTCAACCCCTTTACTTATCAGCAGTATTTTTATCAGTTGGATTTTTGCAAAGTCTATCACCAATGCGGCAAATTTAGGCGCACAGTATGGCATTGTCGGTGGTGTGGCGTATGCGACGTATTGGTTATGCATTCCCGTGGCTGGCTTTGCGATTTACAGGCTTAGACGCAAATTTGGCGCCAAAACATTGGTGGAATTTTTAACAACAAACTATGGAAAATGGGCAGCCTTTGCCTTTAGCGCGGCGATTTTAATTCGACTGTTTAATGAAATCTGGAGCAACACCGCTGTTGTGGGTGGTTATTACGGTAAAAATGGCAGTACATTGTTCATTCTTGCCGCACTTGTTTTTACACTGATTACGTTAGTCTATTCCTTGCGAGGAGGGCTTCGTGGCTCCATTATGACCGATGTGGCGCAAGCAGTTATTTTTATCGTCTTATTGGTATGGGTTATGAGCGATATTTTGCCACAAAATAGCTTTTCAACATTGATGAATACAGGAGATTGGAAGCTAGATGCCGGTGTGGATTTGCTCTTAGTAGCTGCTTTACAACTGTTTAGCTACCCGTTTCACGACCCTGTTTTAACCGATAGAGGCTTTATTTGCGAAGAAAAATTGATGCTCAAAGCCTTTGTGATTGCTGGAATTTTGGGTTTTATTGCCATAGTGTTGTTTAGTTTTGTGGGTATTCATGCCAAGTTGATTGGCTTAGGAGCAAGTTCTAATGTACCAGCCGCCTTAGCCACCTCTATGGGTGTGGGAGCCATGCTGTTGATGACCGTCATCATGGTGATCGCTGCAGGCTCAACGCTTGATTCAACGTTTGCAAGCCTTTCCAAGCTGGTGGGTAAAGATTTAGCCGAATTAGCAGGGCATTCCCTTGGGGTAAAAGCCATCAGTGTGGGCATGATTGCCATGGTTGCTTTTGCGATTTTTGGCAATATTCCGATGTTCTTTGGAAGTGATATTTTAAAAGCAACGACGATTAGTGGCACGATGATTATAGGACTCGCACCCGTGTTTATGCTTCATGGGTTTGTTAAACCTACGGCACTAGGCTTTCATCTAAGTTTTTGGTGTGGCATAGTAGCGGGCATTTTATTGGTTCTTGGCGTTTTACCTGATTTTTTAAAGATAGGGCATGGTGCTTCTGCGATGCTTTTAGGCGTCAATTTTTATGGCTTAATCCTCTGCACCATTGTTTACCTTGCGCCATCCATGATGGTACGAAGCAGAGCGTAGAACGCAGATGCAATGTCTCGTTGATTATACGCTTCATTTTGATACAAACCCAACACTAAGCTGTGATACACTCTATGTTGTCGGAGGATTGTATGGTAATGCTGAAGCCTTAGAGGCGTCAAAGCACATCATTGAACCAGAGGACTTGGTCATTTTTAACGGTGATATACACTGGTTTGATGCGAGCGTAGAACTTTTTGTGCGATTTAAAGCGCCGAGAGTCCTGCGTCACGTTCGTATTGGAAACGTATAACGCAAGGAGTCAATCAAGAACTCAAAGAGGCTCTGATTGACCCTTTATCACTTTACATGTAAAACCTTAAGCGAGGGTGACACCACAGCAACTTGAACCTGCGCCCGCGGTACACGCGTAACAGTGCTCGCCAAAAACAATAGGACGTTTATGGTCATCTTCATGGAGCATTTCACCAATAAAGCGTGCGCCTTGGATGTTTAACCCAAGCATTTGGTTAAAATCGCAGTCGTAGAGTTGCCCATCATAGCCCACAGAGATTTGACTACGGCACATCATGTTTTCAAGCGTTGCCGCATTGAAATGAGACTCCAGTAAATTTTGATAACGTTCACGTTCATTGTTGTGCTCTAACGATGCATAAAACCGTCCAATAGGGGCATTGGTAATCGTAAAAAGATGGTTAAAGACAATTCCTTCACTCTGTTTTAAAACACGTTTATAGTCTGCTTCAAGTTCTTTTTGATCTCCTGGTAAAAAAGCACCGCCTGGATTGTAGACAAAATCAAGCACAAGCTTAGGATTCGTGCCATAACCTAAAGCGTTGAGGCGTTTAATCACCGCGATAGAGTCTTCATAGACACCACGTCCACGCATTTTATCGACATTTTCTTCAGTATAGCATGGAAGCGAAGCGACAAGGTTGATGTGATGCTGTGCGTAAAATTCAGCCAAATGGCTATAGGATTTTTCTTGCAAAATAACTAAATTAGTTCTAACGATAATATGCTTAACAATCTTAGAAGCTTCGTTGATAAACCACTCAAAATGCTCGTTCATTTCAGGCGCACCGCCTGTCACATCCAATGTTTGAAATGAATGTTTTTTTAAAACGTGTAAAATAATTTGCATCACTTCCAGACTCATGGTTTCGGTGCGTTTAGGACTGGCTTCAACATGGCAATGCTGACATGCAAGATTGCAGACTTTGCCTAAATTGACCTGCAACGTTTCAAGTTTGGCGGTCTGTTTGAAGGTTTCATTGTGAATTCTATCGCTAAATTTCATTGGCTCTCACTTCTTTTTGATTTAGAGTAATGATATAGTGTCTTGGTTGTATTTTGGCTAAAAAAGCGTTTTTTTAGAGGAGAATTTAACTATTAATGGCAAGCCATAAAGGCTTCAACATCTTCTAGTGATAGGGGTTTAGCGTACAAGTATCCTTGTATTTCATTACAACCATGACTGAGTAAAAAACGCTTTTGCTCTTCTTTCTCAACACCCTCGGCAATGACGTCTAAGTGTAAATTTTTAGCAAGTTCAATAATGGTTTTTGTAATGGCAACATCATCGTTTTCATGAGGGATATTATCAATAAATGATTTATCAATTTTGAGTCCACGGATGGGTAATTTACTCAGATACGAAAGAGATGAGTACCCTGTTCCAAAATCATCGACTACGATTCTGAAACCTAACGTACAGAGTTGATTGAGTTGCTCAATGATTTCTGTAGGTTTTTGCATAAAATGCCCTTCGGTGATTTCAAAGGTAATGGAGCTTGCAGGACAATGTATCTGCGTTAAAAGGTTCTTGATGAAATCATAACACGTAGGACTTTCGAGATGTTTTATAGACATATTAATAGAAAGTTGTCCGTAGTTTTGACCATTTTTAAACCAACACTCACTCTGTTTCAACGCATTTTTAATAACCCACTCATTGAGTTCTATCATAAGACCTAACTCATCAACCATCGGTAAAAATTGATATGGTGTTAAAAAACCTTTGGTTGGATGTTGCCATCGTATAAGCGCTTCCAATCCTATTAACGTTTCTGTTTTGGCATTCATCTGTGGTTGATAGTAGAGTAAAAACTCATCTTTTTCAATGGCATCTCGCAACTCTTTGACAAAATTCATTCTCTCAAAAGCGAGCTTGGTTAAAGATGCATCATAAAAGCTGTAAGAATGTTTTTGATCCCGTTTGGCTTTATACATTGCTGCATCTGCATTTTTAAGTAATGTTTGTGCATCAAGACCATCATTGGGAAAGAGGGCAATACCAATACTCATTTGGGGAAAAACAGTTTCATCCGCCAAGATTAATGTTTGATCTTCAAGGCTAATATCTTTGTGTATGATGTTAATAATATCATTTTCATTTTGTATATCATCCAGTAAAATGACAAATTCATCACCGCCAAGGCGCGCTATCGTATCACTTGTGCGGAGTTTAGCTTTAATTTTATTGGCAATTTCAATTAAGTATTTATCGCCGATATGATGCCCTAATGAGTCGTTAATAAATTTAAAATCATCTAAATCAATAAATAAAATGGCTATTTTCTGTTTTTTACGTTCGGCAACTTCTATCATTTTATCTAATCTGTCAAGCAATAAAAAACGGTTAGGCAACCCTGTTAAAGGGTCATGAAAAGCTTGATGTTCTAAGCGCTTTTTCTGGCTTTTTAAAAGTATCTCTGTCTCTTTTTGATCCGTAATATCAATAGTCGCACCAGTGAGTTTGATAGCCTTCCCATATTCATCAAAGATTGTTTCACCTTTTTGAAACAGATAGCGCACTTCACAATAATCATCTCTTTGCAAAATAGCACGCAGCGTGATTCCTTTTGTTTTTACGCCTTTAGGCAGATAGTCAATAGAGTCATAAATGATGTGCCGGTCTTCTGGATGTAATGATGTTAAGTATGTTTCAAGTGTGATTTTACTCTTAGGGGGAATTCCCATAATGTGATAAAACTCATCGGATGCACGAATAATTTTGGTCTGTAAATCGAGCTCCCAAGTACCAACATGCAGTAATGTTTGTGTGGCAACAAGTAATTGGCTTTTTTCTTGCAACTGCTGGGTCAGAATCACTTTATCGGTAATGTCATTAATGCCCCAAAGCACTTCATCATGATTTTCAACTAACGTGCCCGAGATATGACACCAAAAAAAAGTTCCATCTTTTCGTTTAAATTGATAATCTATTCGAGTAGGTGTACCACTAAGGGCAGGTTTAAAGGCTACATCAAAAAAATTTTGAAAGGATTGAAAACCAATATGGAGCATCGCTTCTGATTGACCGCACAATTCATCTTTAGAATAACCAAAAAGCGTACAAAAATGACGACTGACATCAAGGATAATGCGTTCTTTATTGACAACAAAAATACCTGTATGTGCGTTGTTATAAATGTGCTGAAACCATCTCAATTGGTTGTGTTGCTTTAAGTTATCCATTTCTTATTATACACTAAAGACGAATTAATTTTGAGTGAGGTTAGCATTGTGCATACCTTCAGATTTATCCTTTTACATGTAAAAAAGTTATCGCAAGATTTTCCATGCTAAAAGTGCAATAATGACAAGGACAATCCAATGTGTTGTGAGAAGAATACCTATAAAGATAATTGATAAAAAAAGTGCCGTATAGCGAATGGTTTTTGTGGTTGCCAGTTTATACGCTGCAAGTAGAGCAATGGTCGCATTGGCAATAAAAAAGCCATCGGCAAGTGCGACTAAATCTTCTGTAGTAAAGAGATGCGCATACACCAGCCCTAAAACAATGGCGTTAATGGTACACAAAAAGAGTGTCGCATACATGGGCGCGCCATTTTCAAGTCGTTTCTGTAAAAGAGCTAATACACCTTCGGATTTGGATGCTAATCCTGCAATGAGTCTTGAAACGCCACCTACAAAGAGTAAAACTGTACTGAGGCACAAAAGCGTTGCCAATACTCCCATAACCAAAGGGCTGGAAGCGCCAAAAAGAGGAGTGATAAGTGCCGTGATAGCCGTAGAAGGCTCAAGCGCTGCAAATTGGATAGCACAAATCACCAGGAGATAGATAATCGAAATTATAACGGCACTTATTTTAACCGCTTTTGGTATCGTGTGTGTTGGGTCTTTCACTTCTTTTGAGTAATTGCCAACGACTTCCCAACCAACAATCGCCCAAAACGATAGCAATAAGGCTCTTGCAATCATTGCGCCATTAAAGGGCGTATGAAAGGAAATGCTGGTCTCGTGACCCAATAAAATCGCGATACTTCCAAGACTTAAAACAATTCCAATGAGCGTTGTGACGATTAACGAGAGCGTGCCTAAAAAATGAATGGGTCGCAAAAGTGCAAAAAAAGTAAAGAGCAACATCCCCAAGGCAATGACATTGACGTCTATGCCAAGAAGTGGTTGAATGAAGTGCGCCCCTACATAGTAAACTGCAACGGGACCAAAGCAAACAGCGCTGATAAGATAGTAAGACGTGAGATATTTAAATTTGGTATTAAAGGCATCTTGCACGGCATTGGTAACACCTTCATCGCCTGGAAATTTGATACTTAAGTTACCAAGTACCAAAGCAAAGGCAAATCCCAACGCCAAAACGCTAAGCCAAACAAGGATGGAGAGATTGCCCGTGAGGTCATAAACGATAGGCGGTAAAAGAATAATGCCAGAACCCAAAATGGGGCCTATCATCAGACCTGGGAGGGTGAACGTATTGAGCTGTTTTTTCATAGAATTCACTTAAGAAAAATTGAGAAAAAGTTTAGCAAAAGGAAGCTATGAGGTAGCTTTTTTAGAATCAAACGGTTTTACATGTAAAAAAATTTCGTTCTAAAAAGACCAAAGCATTATTATGCAATGGTCTTTTCTTCGACAAAACGTTTGAGCTCTTTTTTATCAATAACATGACGCGCTCCACCGTAAAGATTGGCTTCAAGTTTGACCAAACACTCAGCGATAAAGGGGTCTTTTTTAGCGTACGGAAGTAGGGCATCGAACAAGGCTTTATCGCTCTTGGCGCTATCAATCGCCGCAATGAAAGCTTGAGTATGCGAAACAGGGCGCATTTTTTGTCTCATGATAAACCATCTGCCCAAAAGAACTAGCACAATCATGCCTACAACGGCATAGATGATATTGGCATAAGACTCCCATGAAACAGATTTGTTTTCCTTGGACGAAGGAGTTGTTTCCATCACGGGCTCATGACTTTTATTCTTTTCCAACTTTGGTGTACTCGTAGCAACTGAGCCGATGATATGAATGGGTATCGCTTGAGTCTTTTTTGTCACCACAGTGTGTGTTTTTGCATCAAAATACGTGAGTTCAAAAGGAGGAATCGTAAAATCTTTATCGGATACTAGGGCGATGTGTTCGCTAAATTCTCCTTGATACACCCCTTTACTTAACGAGGCTTCTACCTTAGGCGCATCGGCATACAGCGCAACATCGTTGATGGTGGGTTTAAAAGAAGCAATATCATCAATATTACCGTGTCCTTGAATACGAAGGATGAGATTAATGGGCTTATTGGCTTCAATGGTTGTTTTATCGACATCGGCTTTGATAGAAAAATCACCATAAAGGTAAGTATTTGCTGGTAACGCTTTCACTTCTAATTGTACTGAATTTGAAAAAATCTTTTGCCATGTAAATTGAGCTTGCATTAACAGTGAATTATTGAAAAAGCTATCCAAGCCCATTTGAGAACTCATAGGGTCTTTTACAGAGGTTCCCACACGTGAAAAGATGGCTGGGATGTCTATGGAACCTGCTTTTTTAGGGAAGAGAACATAGTCGTATTGTTTGGTGATATACTCACCTTCAACGCTTTGATGAAGAGTCTCGTCTTTTTTAACCCAAAAATCTTTTAAAGAGAGTTCACTGACTTCGACTTTATCGGCTTTTGCTCCGACATGTTGTTTAAATACCATACTTAAAGTAACAGGTTCGCCTACATAAGCACTCTTTTTGTCTGTTTTGAGCTCCAACACAAAAGGCTCACCTGCTTTACTTGCTTTTGGCGTTAAAACAGTAATTTTTTGAGGCTCAGTCGTGTAAGGTTTACTGGCTATTGTAATGGTAAAAGACGGAATGGTAACATCATGGGTCGGAGCAAATGCATAACTGCGTGAGAGGCGTCTGGTGGTATCGCCATTGATGATTTGAATACTACTTGCATCAGATGTTCCTATAATGGGAAATTCTTCGATAGAGCTAATGGTTGGTAAGACAATATCGCTTCCTTGTGCGCTGAGTGTAAATGTCACTGTATCGCCAGGATACAATGCCATTTTATCAACACGCATGGAAACATCGGCTAAAATAGCTGTGCAGAAACATACGATAACAAGGGCTATTTTACCAAGGTTTTGTATTTTCATCATTCTTTCCTTTATTGCTCAATGGCAACATCAATGTATTAATCCCTCTTTGATTCAGCATTTTATCCCATTGTCGCTCTTCATGGGTACTAATGGGTGCATTTTGCTCTTCTGCTTGCGCTTCTACACTTTTTTTGTCTGCTTCGTTTTGCACATTTTGTTTGTCAGAAGAAGACTTTTCTTCAGGCTTTGACGGTGTCTGTTGTTGCGCCGAAGCGTTGGCATCATGAGCATTTTTTGGCTCATTTGGAGATGGTTTATTTTGTTGAGGCTCAGAGTTACGTGAGTTATTCGACGCGTTATTATCTTTGGGTTGGTCTTTGGACGAAGATTTTTGTGTGTTGTCGTTTTTTTGATTTTTATCAGATGGATTATTCTGTTTTTGCTCTTTGTTTTTTTGCTCTTTTTTCAAGAGCTCTAAATTAAACCGCGTATCTTTGTCCTCTTTGAGTTTGAGCGCTGATTCGTACGCCGCAATAGCTTTATCATTTTGGTGTAACTGCGCATAAGCGTTGCCAATGTTGTGAAGGGTTTGAGGCAATAACGAAGGCTCTTTGACATGTTGATACGCCTCTAAAGCTTTCTCATACGCTTTTTCTTTGTAATAGGCATTGCCTAAATTGTACGAGGTGGCATCTTGCGTTTGATCTAAACTTTGATACAGTGAAGTTGCTTTCGCGTAATCGCCTTGCGTATAAGCTTCTTTAGCTTGATGGGCGTTCCAAAAATCAAGCAATCCTGCGTGCATAATACCCATGCTACAAACAAGCACGATGACGCTCTTAAACATGTGCTCTCCTTTGTGGCAACGAGATGAGGCTAAGTAAAAAGAGAAGGATTCCTAGCATTAATGGGTAGTAGAAAAGCTCTTGATAGGCATGAATCGTCTCATTTTTACGTGAGTGACTTTTAAATTTAGAACGAATATCCTCCACAATCGCTTTGATATCATCGTGATGCAACGAGTAGCGAAGATAGGCTCCATCACTTTGAAGTGCTAGCTGCTTGATGTGCTCGTTTAAACGCGTAATCACGACATTACCTTTCTCATCGGTCTGCATGCCTGTATCGGTTTTTATTGGCCCGCCTTTTTCCGTGGCGATTGCGTACACATAGACTTTAATGCCATGTGTTTTTGCATAGGCTATCTCTTGGTCAAATGTGTCATTATCGCCCCCGTCAGTGAATAAAATCAATGCTTTGTGCGTGCTCTCTTTCATAAGATTTTCAGCGCTTTGAAGTGCAGAGAGAAGGTTAGTTCCTTTTTGTGAAATAGAGTGTGCATTCATGTGTTCAACTAAAAAGCGTAAAGTGTGAAAATCACGACTTAAGGGAGCAACCAAAAAGCCTTGTGAACTAAAACCAATCACCGCAACATTGGCTTCGGGAAAGACGTTTAAAAGGTCATCAAATTTTTGTTGTGCAAGCGCAAAGCGGCTAGGATAGACATCATCACTGAACATCGAAGAGGAGAGATCAAATCCCGCGACGATATCAACCGAAGAGCTATCCACAGTGATTTCACCTTCTTTAAGCACAGGGCGCGCCAAAGCGAAGATAACACAACTGATTGCTAAAAGCATCAGTGCATTGCGAGAACGTCTCGAAAGACTGGTATGTGAAAAGCTAATTTTTGAAAATACCTCAGGTGCAAAGAGTGATTCTAGGCTACTGCTTTTGCGGGTGAGAAAGTAGCTTAAAGGCAGTAATGCTAATACTGCCAAAAGGGCTTCTGGATTTAAAAATTCCACACCTTACTCCTTGTTTGAAAGTATCATGTAAAGTCCCATAAACACAAGGGCTATGAGAAGAAAATACTGAAAAAAGTACTCTTTTTTGACGTATTTATCTGCGGTGATTTCACTCTTTTCCAAGCTATCGATTTGATGGTAAATCTCCTCCAAACGCTGTTTAGAATTAGCTTCAAAGAAGATACCGCCTGTCTCTTTGGCGATGGTTTGCAAGACAGCAGGATTATAATCGCTTGTACCTCCAACGCCTATCGTATAGACTTTGATATGGTATTTTTGCGCCGTACGAATTGCAACGTCTAATGGAATGGTGCTAGCGTTATCCATACCATCGGTCAATAAAATGGCAATTTTATTTTTAGACGTAGATGTTTTAAAAATATTGCTGCTTAAATACAATGCTTCATACAGTGCTGTTTGATGCATGCCTGCTACCCCTGCATCCAAACGGCTTAACAGGTCTAATAAACTGTGCTTATCAAAGGTGAGCGGAACCGCGACATAGGCAAAATCACCAAAAACACTGAGCGCTAATTTATCATCTTTGCGTGCTTCAATAAACTCTTGTACGATGGATTTGACCACATCCATTTTATGATTTTCCCGCATGGAACCGCTCACGTCTAAGACCAAGGAAAGTTCGTAGCCTTTACCGTGCTGAATGATCGTTTCATCTTTGATGATAGGAGAAGCTAGTGCCGTAATAAGAGCAAAAACAGCGATGTACTTGCTGATAGGGCGCACATAACCGCCTTTATGCTTTACCTGCTCCAAGAGAGGCAAATTGGGAAAAATTAAAATGGAACTTCGTATCTTGCACCAGCGAAAACAGGCAAAGAAAACCAGTAAAAGTGCAAAGGCGTAAGGGTATTCAAAACTAAAATTAGCCATGGTTTACCTCACTGATAAACGCTTTCATCCTCTCTACCATCGCCTCGCTTAATGCGGGAACCTCTTTTTTGTATTTGTATGCTTCCAAATCATGCACAATAGCTTCATACGTTTTTACATGTAAAGCATTCTCTTTCAACGCAAGGTAGCCATTTTGGGTAAAAAGATAAGCCGCTTTTTTCGCATCGTGAAACTCCATTTGCGCTAAAGATAACAGCGCTTTTTCTCGAATACTGTGTGCCTTTTTACGCTGGAAGTATCGGTAGAGTTTATAGAGGGTAAAGCCAAGAAGTAAGACGAAAATGACACCACCGACAATCAACCAGAACGGTGAAAGTGTAATATCAACTAAGCCTTTTATATCGCGTAATTGTTCCATCTTAACCCCTGAAAAGTTCAAACAGCTTCTCGTACGGCTCTTCGTCCGTATAGAGTTTGGTGTGTTTGATTTTATGTTTTTTAAAATGTGCGATGGTCTTGGAATCGTGTTCTTCCAAACGCTTTACATACGCTTTGAGTTGTGTGCCACTCAGTGAAAAAGACGTTTGGCGCATCGTATTGGGGTCAATGAGTGTATGTTCGCCTTGTAATTTAGGACATTCTTCAAAGTGGTCTCGTACCATAATGGCATACACTTCATTGCGCCCCACCAACGCACTTAAATTGACATCGCCGTAAAAATCTCCGATAACAAAAATAAGCGATTTGCGTTTGATACGGTTTTTGACATAGTGATTGAGCTCGGTATAATCCACCTCTTTTGAGAGAGGATTAAGAGATAATGCAACATCTAGCAGTCGCTCCAACGCGCCCATTTGTTTTGTGGGCGCGTGAAAAAACTCCTCTTTTGAGCTAAAAAAAAGCGTGCTTAGATAATCATTTTGTTGTAATGTGGCAAACGAAAGAGAAGACAATACTTCAGCCATACTCTCCTGTTTAAGCTTTTGCGTACCAAAATAGATACTTCCGCTGACCAAAAAGATGACTAAGACATTTAATGAGCGTTCTTCATTAAAGCGATTGACATAAGGAGTTTGTTCACGTGCAGTCACTTTCCAGTTGATTTTGCGTATCTCATCGCCAAACGTGTACTCTTTAATTTCTCTAAAATCAATCCCGCGTGATTCAAAGATTGAGGGATGATTGCCTGAATGAAGTGCAAAAATCTTACGTTTGGTTTTAACCAATATGGCCTTTTTTGTCTGTTTCATGCCATACCCTTAAGGTACTTTGATGGTCTGCATGATTTTTTGAATAATGAAATCCACGCTGATACTCTCCGCTTCAGCTTGGTAATTTAAAATAATACGGTGTCTGAGCACTCCTGCGACAACCTCTGCCACATCATAAGGTGAGACGTAATCTTTGCCCCGAATCAGTGCTAAGGCTTTGGAAGCTTTCAGTAAATCAATGGAGGCTCTTGGACTAGCGCCAAATTGAATGTACGGCTCTAGGGATTCTAATCCAAAAGCTTTGGGAGAACGTGTTGCAAAGATGATTTGAAGCATGTATTTTTGTAAGGCTTCATCAATATGAATGGTGGAGAGCTGCTGTTGCAAGCGCATAATGTCTTGCGTGTCAGCAACTTTTTCGATTGTTTCAAAGCCGCGTTGTACCACGCGATTGACCACTTCAAGCTCTTCTTCAAAACTGTTATAGCCCACAATGACCTTCATTAAAAAACGATCCAACTGTGCTTCAGGCAAGCGGTACGTGCCTTCTTGCTCCAGTGGGTTTTGTGTTGCCATCACTAAAAAAGGAGGTTGTAGCATGAAGCTTTCATCACCAATCGTCACTTGTTTTTCTTGCATGGCTTCCAAAAGTGCTGATTGTACTTTTGCAGGAGCTCGGTTAATTTCATCGGCTAAGAGAAGATTGGTAAAGATGGGGCCATGCTTGATTTTGAATTCACCGTTTTTTTGGTCATAAATCTCTGTTCCGATAACATCCGCAGGCAATAAATCAGGCGTGAATTGCACACGCTTAAAGTGCAAGCCAAGCGCTTTGGCAAGAGCGTTAATTGCCGTCGTTTTTGCAAGGCCTGGTACACCTTCGACCAAGATATGTCCACCACTGAGCAGTGCTATGAGCATTGCATCGACAAGTTCTTCTTGTCCAACGATTACTTTTTTAACTTCTTTTTTAATTGCTTGAAGTGTGTCTTCCACGTTTTCACCTTCTTTCATTTTTTTGTTAAGCGTAGTTTATAAGACCAAAATTAATATTTTTTAAACATTATATTAATCAAAGCCTATGCAAATATCTAAATTATCAGGAAGAAAATATTATTTTACAAGGACTTTTTGCAAAATATTTCTCTGTTCTTCTTTGGTGTAATTAAATTTAAATTCGGCTTCTTTGAGATAATAGATAAAATTCTCCTGATTAACACCCTTGAAATGTAACATGAACTCTTCCAAAAAAATCCAGAATTGGTTGATGATATTATTAAAAGACTGAAAGTGCGCCATTTTGTGATTATGAAGGTATTGCGCATAATAGTGCATGTCAATCAAATCACGGGAGAGGTGTTTGAGGTGTGAAAATTGGTCAGGCAGAAGTAGGGTATATATTTTTGTTTCATATGCCATCCCTAATACCCCAATAGAATCAAAAAAATAGTTAAAATCGCCTTTTTTAGATTGGGGGAGAAAGTAGTATTCATCGTATTGGGTGAAAGAATTTTTTTGATAGGTATAACTTTGTTCAATAAAATCAATGATAGCAAGGCGTATGGTTTGATAGGCTTTTTTAACTGTAATGTAATTGAGATTTAATACATGACTGCAGTGATGCGCACTCAGGTTATCAAGAAATGCACTTAAAATAGATTCCATACGCAACTGTTTTTTAATGCTAAAGGTACGTTTACATGTCGCACAGCGGTATTGCGTTGGGCTAACGTGGTAAAGCTTTTTACCTGAACAGTACAGGCATACGTATGATGACGAAAAATTCATACGTTATTTTTTCTAAAAATAACTAAGAAATAGCTTTTTTTAGCTTAACTTTAAAGAGTTAGCCTATAATGAAGGAAAATAATTTAAAGGAATTCCTATGTGTAAAGATTGCGGTTGTTCCATTACACCTACACAATGGTCTGCTCATGCTCATGAACATAGTCATGACGGACACACTCATTCACATTCTCACAGCCATGACGAACATGGACATGACCATCCTCATGCTCACGACCATGACCACCATGAGCATCATCATCACGAAGAGATTCATGCCAATCCTCAGTTAAATGACAAAAAAACAATAGCCGTGATTACAAAAATCTTAGATGCAAATGATACACAAGCCGGTCATAATCGTGCTCATTTTGAAGAACATGGTATTTTGGCGATCAATCTTATGAGTAGTCCAGGCAGTGGGAAAACAACACTGTTAGAAGCAACGATTGAAACAAAGCAGATAAAACTTGGTGTAATTGAGGGTGATTTAGAAACCAATCAAGATGCCGATAGAATTCTTGCTAAAGGTGCGCCCGCACATCAAATTGCAACAGGACAAGCCTGCCATTTAGACGCGTTCATGGTGCATGAAGGACTTCATCATTTACCAATTGAGGGATTAGATGTTGTCTTTATCGAAAATGTTGGTAATTTGGTATGTCCGGCAAGTTATGACGTAGGTAGCCATCTTAATGTGGTTTTGCTTTCTGTGCCAGAAGGTGATGATAAACCTGCAAAATATCCTGTCATGTTTAGAAGCGCTGATTTATTGCTTATCACCAAATGTGATTTATTGCCGTACTTTGATTTTAGCGTTGAAAAAGCCATTCGAGAAGCCAGAAAACTTAATCCAAAAGTGGATGTTATCGAGATTGACAGTAAATCTGGCAAAGGGATTGATCAATGGATTAATTACCTTAAAATGAAAAAAGCAATGAGATAACCATGTGTTTATCCATTCCTTCAAAAGTCGTCGAAATCGACGAAAACAATTATGCAACCGTTGATACAATGGGTGTTAAGCGCAAAGTAACGCTTGATTTAATCAGTGAGCCGGTTAATATTGGAGATTATGTTCTTATTCATGTGGGATTTGCCATGAATAAAATTAGCAAAGAAGAGGCAGAAGACAGCCTTGCTGCATTTAATGAGATAGCCGAAGCTATGGCAAATGGCGAGATTAGCGAAGAAGAAGGAAATAACAACTATGTCTGAAGTTGATCTCATCGAAGGTTTTCGCGACCCTTTGCATATGAAAGCACTAGCGGCATTAATTCAAAAAGAGTGTAAAAGCAAAATTAATATTATGGAAGTTTGCGGCGGACATACACATACGATTATGAAATTTGGTTTAAGTCAAATTTTACCTGATGAAATTGAATTTGTTCACGGTCCTGGATGCCCGGTATGCATTATGCCTAAAGAGCGGATTGACCACGCGATTGCATTGGCAAGTATGCCCAATACCATTTTAGCAACACTCGGCGACATGATACGTGTTCCGGGGAGCAAAACCTCTTTGCAAAAACTTCGCGCCGAAGGTAAAGATATTCGCTCATTATATTCACCCCTAGATGCTATCAAAATAGCGCAAGAAAATCCTGACAAAAATGTTGTCTTTTTTGCGATTGGATTTGAAACAACTACGCCGATGAGTGCGGTATTGATGCAACAAGCTGTTGCTTTAAATTTAAAAAATATCTTTTTTCACATCAACCATGTTACGGTTCCAGAACCCGTGGATACCATTATGAGCGGTGGCGATGCCAAGATAGATGCCTTTTTGGGACCATCGCATGTGAGTGTTATCTCAGGCTATAAAATTTATGAGCCGATTGCGCAAAAATATAAAACGCCTATCGTAGTGGCTGGGTTTGAACCTACCGATGTAATGGAGTCAGTTTTGCGTATCGTCAGGCAAATCAATGCAGGCAAACACGAAGTCGAAAACCAATACACACGAGCAGTTTCACGTGAAGGTAATGTCAAAGCACAAGAGCTTATCAAAACCTATTTTGAGCAACGCGAACATTTTAGATGGCGAGGCATTGGCGATATTCCTAAAAGTGCCTTGAAACTTAAAGATGCTTATGCGCATATGGATGCCGAAAAAGTTTTTGATGATGTGCTGCCAAAAGTTGAACTGGATGACCATAAAATGTGTATTTGTGGTAGTATCCTAAAAGGGTTGGCAAAACCGTATGATTGTAAAGTCTTTGGTAAAGCATGTACCCCAAGCAATCCTATGGGTTCGTGCATGGTTTCCAGTGAAGGTGCGTGTTCAGCCTATTTTAAATACGGAAAATTGAATCTCAAAGGAAAGACGCGTGAGTGATAAAATCTTACTTTCTCATGGTGGGGGCGGCGAAGAGACGCAAAGCCTTATCAAAGAGCTCTTTTTTAAACATTTTAACAACGAAATTTTATTGCGCATGGAAGATGCGGCAAGCTTGATGATGCAAAGTCATACTATCGCTTTTACAACAGACTCGTTTGTGGTTTCTCCGCTGTTTTTTAAAGGGGGTAACATTGGCAAGCTCGCAATCGCAGGAACGGTCAATGACTTAGCGATGATGGGTGCGAAACCCAAATACCTTACGTGCTCTTTTATGATAGAAGAAGGGTTTGAATACGCAAAACTCGAAGAAATCGTTATGACAATGCGTGATGAAATGGCAAAAAGTGGTGTAAAAATTGTTGCGGGTGATACCAAGGTTGTTCCTCGTGGCGGGGTTGATGGCTTATTTATCAATACCGCAGGCATTGGTGAGATTATGTACGCGGGTATTTCAGCGCATAATTTAGAAGAGGGTGATTGCATTATTGTTTCCAATGAAGTGGGCAATCACGGTGCATGCATTTTAGCAACACGTGAAGAACTAGATTTAGAGAGTGATTTGCAAACCGATTGTGCCTCTTTATGGAAGCCTGTAGAAGCGCTCATTGAAGCAGGTGTTTGTATTCATGCCTTAAGAGATGCTACGCGCGGCGGGCTTAGTGCCGTTTTGAACGAATGGGCTGACACATCAAAAGTATGCATCGAAGTTGAAGAAGCCAAAATCCCGGTTGCGCAAGAAGTCAAAGGTGTCTGTGAGCTTTTAGGTTTTGAACCTTATGAGTTTGCGAATGAAGGAACGATGGTGATTGCGCTTCCCCAAAGTGAAGCCCAAAAAGCACTTGAAGTGCTTAGCCAGTTTTCAGAAACGGCCAAATGTGCCATCATTGGAAAAGTCAGCAACGCTTTTACATGTAAAGTTATTTTGCATACACCTTGGGGGTCTGAGCGATTTTTAGAACCACCAAAAGGTGAATTATTGCCACGAATTTGCTAAACAAAGATATCCTATGCATGAATTTTCAATCGTCAATGCTCTTTTAGAAATGTGTGAAAAAAATGCACGAGAAAATAACGCCACTAAAGTCACTAAAGTTGAAGTTAAAATCGGCAAACTCAGTGGCGTTGAAGCCCATCTTCTAGAAACAGCATTTAATACCTTTAAAGAAGAAACCCTGTGCGATGGTGCCGAGTTTGTGATGCACTTGCAAGATATCATCGTACGGTGCCATCACTGTAACCATGAAGCAACGTTGAGTCAAAATGAATTTATCTGTCCGAAGTGCCAAAGTGATGAAATTTCTGTGATAGATGGTGAAGAAATGGTTTTGATGCGTTTGGAAATGGAGTAATCATCAAGCAAGGCTAAAATAAGTATGAATCACTTTTACTATTGCCTATCTTTGCGCTTCGCTTGATTTATATCCTATTTTTTAATCGGTTAAAAGATTTTTTTGTAATGATCCCGTGCTATAATCTCTTTGTTTGTACCCTTTATATACAGGAGATTTCCATGCCTCACATCAATCTAGACGAAAAATCCCCACAAGAACTTCGACGATTGTTAGATGTCGTGAAGACCAGCAACCTTGATTACAAAGAGAAAGAAGAGTGGATTCAAAAGATACAAGACAAACTCGGTGTCATCACGCGCGATCCAAGAAAAGAAAGAGAGCTCTTAGCCCAAATTGAAGCCGGACAAGCCGATATCGATGATCTTATGTAATGATTTTTACAGTAAAAAGTCAGTGACGAAGGTACATAATCCCTTTTCTTTTTGCTAAAATAGCGTCTTTACAATCAAGAGCAAAGAGTAAAGAGGAGATTCATGCAAGCGCTTTCAGACCTCATGATAGAAAAATTAACCGTTATCAAAGAGCATAAAATTATCGAATGTAAAAAGTATCCATGGTATGACCCGACTGCTAAAAAACTCAGTTCCATGTACCGCTGGTCTTATCCTAATGTCAAAACCGTCTCAACGCCTGATGGTACGATTAAGCTTGGATGGGAAGTGGATGCACAAACTGTCAAAGCCCTTGAAAGACGAGGACTCTTAAAAGTTCTCTCTTATGAAGTGGGTGTTCGAGGAAAATTTCCCAATCGATACGAAGCCCTCTAGTCTACAATCCCTTTAAACGTTATATTCTTAAGTAACGTACTTGCTTTTTTATTTTTAGCGATACTCTGAGCCAAAATAGCTTATTTGCCTACATTAAAACAATAGCTATTACGAAAGGTATAACGCGAGAAAAAAAAGAACTTTTAACATTATGTGTGAGAAATTATTAAAATATTGTGCTCAAAGCTAATCTTACAAGTCTGTAATGTATAATCAGTTATCATATACCAATAAGGACTAAGTTGAATGTTAAATGAGCTACGACAAGCCACCATTGAAGATTTACCTGAAATCATTAAAATCTATAACGAAGCAATCAAAGATGGCATCTCAACCGCTGATAGTAAAATCGTCAGTGTAGAAGATAAAATCGAATGGTTTAATTCTCATAGCGATGATCGTCCCATTTTAGTTAAAGAGTATCATGGACGCATTATTGCGTGGATTAGTATTCAGCCTTTTTATGCGAATTTATTGGCGTATAAAGATACTGCACGGATTAATATTTACATTGATAAAAATTTTCAAGGTAAAAAGTTAGGGCAGCAGTTTTTGAGCGAAGCCATAGAGCAGACAAAAAACTTTCAGATTAAGACACTCTTAGCACTTATTTTTGCTGAGAACCTTCCCAGTCTCAAACTTTTTAAAAAAATTGGTTTTAAAGAGTGGGGGAATTTAAATAAAATCGCTACCATTGAAGGGGTCGATAAAGACCTTTTGATTTTAGGTTTGCGTATTCAAGAGTAAATGATGTTAAAAGATAAATGTATTATTTTTGATATGGATGGCACGCTGATTGATTCCAGTGGTGCTATGACACAAAGTGTGAATTATGTACGTGAACATTTGGGATTAGGGCCAATCAGCAAAAAAGCGTTGGAGTATCACATTAACCAACCTGACCAACACCTTCCTAAGATTTTTTACAATACCGAAGAGTACGACCCAGCACATCGTGAGCTTTTTCGCGAGCATTATATTCAAAGTACCGCTCAAATGATTGCACTCTATCCTGATGTACGAGAGATGTTGCATTATTTATCGCAGCACGCTGTTTTAGCCATTGCCACGAATGCCAGTGATTTTTTTGCGCGTCATATGCTTGAAGAGTTAAAGATATTAGAGTATTTTAGTGCGGTAGTGGGCGCCAATAATGTAGGCGAGCCAAAACCAAGCCCATTAATGCTAGAGCACATTATGCAAACGACATGTTGTAGCGTACCTAACACGATTTTAATTGGCGATAGTATCAAAGATGAACGCGCGGCAATCAATGCAGGCATTGATTTTATTTTTGCCGATTGGGGATATGGTACCAGTGAAAGTGCAAATCTTAGAGCCAATAATATTCATGAACTGATTGCGCTTTTAAATACGTTTATTTAAAAATCCCCAGTGGCAATTCTAATGTCCGCTTAATAATATTCACAGGACTTTTAAGGGTATCTAAAATCAGATGTGTCTCGACGCTTGGGTCATCAAGTGAACCGCTCACATCTACATTAGTAGATATCCTTTTATCATCTCCTAAAATCAACCCTCCAACCAACGGAATCATATCAATCGCAGAACTAAAGGTTTTCAGCGTTTTGATTTGCAGTTTTAAATGCAGTGTATTGGTTGCAAAATCAACATCGCCGCTTCCCACGATATCAGCATTTTTACCACGCAGTTGTAGCTCTTCGATATGCATGATTTCGCCCGTTTGGTTAAATTCAAGGTAGCCGTTATCGACGAAATACCCTTCTTTATTGAAGTTAGGGTCGCTAAACACCAACAAGGAAGGGATAGCATTAATCGTTGCCATCAAGTTATTAAAAAATTTGAGCTCTTTAATATACGTTTGATGCATGATAAAAGTCCCGCGCATATGGGTATCATCCGTGCCATCAACATTCAGTGAAAAATTTCCTTCTTTGAAGTAGTGTTTATTAAAGAGGGCATTGGTCGCATTATCGTCCAGTGCCGTAGCATTGATACTCAGCACTTTCTTTTTTTTCTCATATTCAAAGAGAGATTTTCCTCGTGTTGAACGAAGGGCTATTTCATCTTTGTACAATACTAAAGAGTAACGATCACTCAGGACGGTTTTACTCGTATTGGAATCAATAATAGAAGAATTTTCACCAAAGATGGTTGTTTTAATAGGCATATTAAGCGATGCATTTCCATCAGGAACTAAAAGATTTAAATCTTTTACATGTAAAATAATTTCTTTATCAAAATGCAGAGATAATTTATGGTCCAGTGTATAGGCATCCAATGATTTTGTGTCAGTGGAAAGAGTAATCTCTAAATGATTTAACGTTTGATTGTTGTCTAAAAAAGGCGTAGAAACATCATGGAGGACAATGGAAGCATTAAATGTATTGAAATCTTTTGTTTGAACATCCAGTGTGCCTGTGGTGAGATTGTTTTCTTGCATAAAAGGGGACAAAGGCATTAACAAAGAGAGGTCACTCATCTTAAAAGAATTGGTGGTATCTCCAAAGCTGATTGTCGTGCCAAGTGAAGGAAGCGATATGCGCGTCGCATTATCGTCAATATCGAAAGAACCCTTTTGGTTCATCAGTTTATGCGTATCAAGGAGTGTATTTCCACTAAAATCTAAGAAAAGTGAATTGATATCGACTTTTCCATCAAAGTGTCCTTTTTGAGTATCAAACACTCCCGTGGCGTTAAGGTCAAAAAGATTTTTATAACGCATGTTGGTATGGTCTAGTGTCACGATAAAATTATTGAGTGAAACTTCACCTGCATTTGTGGACATTGGAACACCACTTAGTAAAAAATTGCTAGGAGAGAGTTTAAAAAGACCCGTTGCATTAATATCATAAGGTAAAAAACGAATATCAAGCTTAACAGAAGCGTCTGTCAGTCCTGAAGTTTGAGTAATAGGCACATCAATATTAAAAGCATGTAAAATTTTATGTATTTTATCATCGAGCCTTGCTTTAGTATTTAAATCAACAACGATGCCTGTACCCTTCGTTAGGAGATTGTAGATGAATACATCGGCTTTTTGAATGTTTTTTGACTCATACGTTGGATTGCTGATATCAAAGAGAAGCTTATCATTTTCAAGCGTAATACCAATAGCATCGGCATGTGCCGCAGGAACACTTGGCTCAAAGGAAATTAAAGCATCTTGAACATGAGCATGCCCTTTCATCTCTAGCGGGAAATACTCACCTGTGTCAATATCGAGTTTGCCTTCTAAGTTATCTAAAATATACTCTTTTGCGACAATATTCTCATGAATCCATGCTTTAACAATGGGTTCTAATTCTATTTGTGTAACCAAAAAGTTCATAAAATCACTCAAGGCTTTGTTGTCAAATTTTTCGCTTTGAAGATGGTATGTAAGAAGAGATTGTTTTAACTCAAGCAGTGCTCGACCTTTTAAGCCAAACGTCTCAAAGTTTCCTTCAAATGAATACTCTTTTTGCCTAATATCGCTTCGTACCATCCCTTTTACATGTAAAGCATAATCTTTTAAAAATGCCTCATCTACGTCAATATTAAAACGCCATTTATCGACAGGAAAGATATGAAGCGTCACGTTTAGATGTTTACTGTCTAATGTAAAAAGACCTTCATTGTATGTTAATGAAAATGTTTCGTTGTCGTATAGAATATGTTTGATATCAATATGGCTAAAAAATTGATTGAGATAGGGAAAATTTTGTATGAGTGTTGTGCTCTCTTCCAATGAAGTGTCTACTTGTGTTTCTTTCTTAATTTCAAGAGACTCAATCGTTACAATCAATTTTTTATCTAGTTTTATATATAATTGATCAATTTTTATTTTCGGTAGCGTCATGCTATCAATCGAAATTCCATTTATCAGGGTCCCAATTAATGCTACGAAAAAAAGAACGATGAATAAAAAAAAGATCCAAATATTTTTGATGGTATGTGATGTTGCTTTAATAATCATATATTCACTTCTGTTTCACTTATCAAGACCTATGAGTTCAACTTCCGTTGCATTTGTTCCTCAAGGCTCAATTTCTCAAATTATAGCATATATGGTTGAGAAAAATTTTGACTTACATCCCCGTGTCGATAAATATCTTCTCTATCTTATTGGCTCGCCTCAGGCTGGTTGGGTGAGCATTAATGAAAAAGTCCTCGCACGAGGTGATTTTCTTTATAAACTGAGCCATTCAAAGGCGCCACTGAAAATTATTACCTATATTCCTGGCGAAACCAAGGAATTACTAATGGCACAAATCGCACTTGAATTTGATCTTTCGTACGATAAATTAATGCAAGAATACGCTCTCGCCACACCGTATGAAGATGGCTTGATTGTACCTGAGACCTATTATATTCCCGTAGGAATCAGTGAAAAGCATCTTATACACTTCTTATTAGCCCATGCTAAAAAGTACCATAAAGATGTTTTTGAGAAAATATTTGGTGAATTTAATGAAGCTAAATGGCAAAAATTCATCATTATTGCCTCTATCATTCAAAAAGAAGCCGCCAATAATGAAGAGATGCCTTATGTCTCCTCTGTCATCTACAATCGTTTGAAAAAAGACATGAAACTGCAAATGGATGGGACGTTAAATTATGGAAAATATTCGCATGTGAAAGTAACGCCTCAACGTATTCGAGAAGATACCTCCTCTTATAATACCTATATGCATAAAGGGTTACCGCCACAACCGGTGTGTAGTGTCAGTAAAGAGGCCATTTTTGCGGCTATTTTTCCAAAAACGACGAATTATCTCTATTTTGTAAAGAATAAAAATGGGACGCATACCTTTTCTCAAAATTATGAAACACATTTGGAAAATATTCGTAACTGATTTTAATAAACAAATTGGTAGCATTACCAAAATCTAGTTTTTAAAGGGGTAACCATGGTAAACAATAGAAGTAAGATTATCTACACAATCGTTGATGAAGCTCCCGCACTTGCAACATACTCTTTGCTTCCAATCGTCAAAGCATTTACTGCAACGGCGAATATTGACATCGAGACCAGAGATATTTCACTCTCAGGTCGTATCCTTGCTAATTTTCCAGAAAATTTAACAGCTGAACAAAAAATAAACGATGATTTAGCCTATTTAGGCGAACTTGCCAACAAGCCTGAAGCCAATATTATTAAACTACCTAATATCAGCGCATCATTGCCTCAGTTAAAAGCTGCCATAAAAGAGCTTCAAGACAAAGGCTTTAATATTCCTAATTATCCTGAAAACCCTGAAAATGACACAGAAAAAGAGATAAAAACTCGTTATGCTAAAGTTTTAGGAAGTGCGGTAAATCCAGTACTTCGTGAGGGAAATTCTGACAGACGCGCACCTCTTTGCGTTAAAGAATACGCACGTAAAAATCCGCATCGTATGGGAAAATGGACCAGTGATTCTCATTCACATGTGGCGTACATGAACGAAGGAGATTTTTACGGCAATGAAAAATCAATTACCATGCCAGAAGCTACAACGGTTCGCATTGAGCTTGTTGGAAAAGATGGAACAACGACCATTTTAAAAGATAAACTCGCTTTACTCAAAGATGAAATTATCGATGGTACTTTTATGAGCAGTAAAAAACTTTCTGCATTTTATGAATCACAAATGCAAGATGCCAAAAAAAGCGGTATTTTGCTTTCATTACACCTCAAAGCTACGATGATGAAGGTGAGCGACCCTATCATGTTTGGGTATGCCGTTAAAACGTTTTTTAAAGATGTTTTTGAAAAATATGCAGCACTTTTTAGTGAAATTGGTGTTAATGCTAACAATGGTTTGGGTGATCTTTATACAAAAATTTCAACACTGTCTGAGGCACAAAAAGCACAAATTGAAGCTGATATTCAAGCGTGCTACGCCAAGCGCCCAGAACTTGCAATGGTGAATTCTGATAAGGGAATTACGAATTTGCATGTACCCAGTGATGTTATTATTGATGCTTCGATGCCAGCATGTATCAGAGAATCTGGCAAAATGTGGGGAAAAGATGGTGCATTACATGAAACTAAAGCACTGATTCCAGACCGTTGTTATGCGCGCATTTATGAAGAAACAATGAATTTTTGTAAGAAAAATGGAGCGCTTGACCCTAAAACAATGGGTTCTGTACCAAATGTGGGTTTGATGGCGCAAAAAGCCGAAGAATACGGTTCTCATGATAAAACATTTGAATGTGCTATGGATGGCGTTGTGCGCATCGTGGATAATGCTAATGGTAACGTTTTGATGGAACATACGGTTGAAAAAGGCGATATTTACCGCGCATGTCAAGCTAAAGATGCACCGATTCGTGATTGGGTAAAACTAGCCGTCAATCGCGCACGTTTAAGTAATACACCTGCTATTTTTTGGTTAGACCCTGCACGTGCTCACGATAATCAAATGATTAAAAAAGTAGAAAAATATTTAAAAGAGCATGACCTAAAAGGCCTTGATATTAAAATTATGACGCCAGAAGAGGCGATTCGTGTCTCTTTAGCACGCATTGTTGAAGGAAAAGACACTATTGCAGTTACAGGTAATGTCCTTCGCGATTATTTAACCGATCTTTTTCCTATTTTAGAAGTGGGAACATCGGCTAAAATGCTCTCCATTGTGCCACTTATGAATGGTGGTGGCTTGTTTGAAACAGGTGCAGGCGGTTCTGCTCCAAAACACGTTCAACAATTCATAGAAGAAGACCATTTACGTTGGGATTCTTTGGGTGAATTTATGGCACTTACGGCTTCCTTAGAGCATCTTGATAATGTCATTGGAAACAAAAAAGCGGCAATTCTTGCTAAAACATTGGATGCTGCAACCGGAAAATTTTTAGATAACAACAAATCACCTTCTTCAAAAGTGGGTGAGTTAGACAATCGTGGAAGCCATTTTTATCTTGCAATGTATTGGGCAGAAGCACTAAGCACTCAAAGTGAAGATAAAGCTTTAGCAGAACAATTCGCACCATTAGCAAAAGCACTCAAAAGCAACGAAGCTCAAATTGTGAGTGAATTAAATGCTGTTCAAGGTAAAGCGGTTGATATGGGTGGTTACTATAAACCAAATTATGAAAAAACCAATAACGCTATGCGACCAAGTGCTACGTTGAATCATGCACTTGAAACCTTAAAAGCGTAATTTTTGATTTACATGTAAAAGAAGGAGTTTCTTTGTCACAAGGAAAAAAAGTCTCAATTATCGGAGCAGGAAATGTGGGAGCAACGATTTGCTATTGGTTAGCGATGCGCAAAAGTTGCCGTGAAATTGTGATGATAGACCTCGTAGAGGGCGTTGCTATTGGCAAAGCCCTCGATATCTCTCAAGCGACTTCTCCGGAAGGAAGTCATACGTTAATCAGTGCTTCTAGTGATTATCAACATATTACCAACAGTGATATTGTCGTCATTACAGCAGGTAGTCCACGCAAACCGGGTATGAGTCGTGATGATTTACTTATGGTTAATGCAAAGATTACCAAAGGGATTATTGAGCAAGTTAAGACGTATGCGCCTGATGCTATTATTATCACGGTTTCGAATCCTTTGGATGCAATTACATATGTGGCATTAAAAGTGGGTAATTATCCACGAAATCGTGTTATTGGAATGGCAGGTATTTTAGATAGCTCGCGTATGGAAACATTTATCTCAGAAAAGTTAGGTTTTGGATACGGTCAAGTGACTGCCAGCGTTATGGGTGGCCATGGCGATGATATGGTACCATTACCACGCTACTCATCAGTTAATGGTGTTGCGCTGACCGATTTATTGTCTGACCTTGAAATTGAAGACATTATTGACAAAACACGTCATGGTGGTGCCCAAATTGTTGGGTATATGGGAACTTCAGCGTATTACGCTCCTGCTAACTCTACGGTTAAAATGATTGACGCAATTTTAAGTGATTCACGTGCTATTTTTCCGTGTGCTGTCTTGTTGGAAGGGGAGTATGGTTATCACGATACTGTCAATGGCGTTCCTGTCGTTTTAGGTGCCAACGGCATTGAAGAGATCGTTGAATTACCTCTGAATTTAAATGAGCAACATCAATTTGCCAAAAGCGTTGAATCAGTTGATAATCTCCTCAATACCTTGCGAAAGAATGATTTTTTTGCACAATAACGGATGTGTTTCTCTCTTAAACACATCTTCTTTTTTGTAAACACGAGAGATTTACATGTAACCATGTGAGAGAAGTTTAAGAGAAAGATAGTTTATAGTCAAATAAATTGATTGAATAAGGTTATTTGTGTTAAACGATTTAAAATCGAAACAGATGCTCTTTGTCGAAGATGACGAAGAGTTATCGTGTATGATGATTCCTATATTTAAAGTATTTGTTAAAGAGGTGTTTTATGCACCAACACTTCAAAAAGCAATACAGCTTATGGAACATCATACGATTGATATTATTTTTACAGATATTCATCTCCAAAATGAAAATGGATTGGATTTTGTAAAAAGAGTACGTGATACCAACGAAGAAATACCCATTGTTATCCTTAGTGGCTATAAAGATGAAGCGCTGCTCCTCAAAGCCATACCGCTTGGTTTGACAGACTATTTGATTAAACCTGTTAATTACACTCAATTAACGCAAGCGTTTCAAAAATGCTTGCATAAAATGACAAAATCCTCTCAACAAACCATCTTTCTCAGTAATGGGTTCACGTATAATGCGGATGAAAAAATGCTCGTTAAAGAAGGGCAATGTTTTGAACTCAAAAAGAGAGAGATTTTGTTTATGGAACTTTTGAGTAAGAACAAAAATCGTCTGATTACCAAAGAGATGATTCAAGTCTCCGTTTGGGAATCGGAAGATATGAGTGATTCAGCGTTGTATAATTTTATTATGCGGATTCGGAATCGTTTTGGAAAAGATTTTATTCATATGATTCCAAATTTAGGCTATCGCTTAGGTTAGAAATCGAATTTTGACATTCAGCCCATTTGGAATGGTATTGTACGTGATTTCGCCTCCATGTTTTTTAACAAGCTCTATACACATATAAATACCCAGTCCCATATCTGTTTCACTTGGTAAGGCTGGCATTCCTCCTGCATTATCAAAAATATCAATCTCATTTTTTGAAAAGACGATTTTAAAATAAGGCGCTTTAATAGCATTTTTTAATGCCGCATTGATGGTATTATCAATAAGATTGAGCCAAACGTGTACCCATTGGTTCATAATGCCTGTCATAATGCGATCACAATTGCCTTCTATACTGATAGTAAGATGACTCTTTTTGATTTTCACTTCTAAAATATTTTCGGCTTGTTTGATTGTCTCAAGTAGGAAAAAACTCTCAATGTTTTTTGAAGGTTTATAAAATTCCAAAAAGCTTTGCATCGTATTGGACATAAAATCAAGAAGCTTTCCAATCTCTTCGGATTGGTTAAGCACAAATGCTTTATCAAGGGGTTGGTCATTTTTAAGTTGCACCAATGTCAAAAGATTTAATGCACCAATTTTTGCAAGCGTACCTCTCCATTGATGGGATATATTGCCTATAATTCTTCCAATCTCGGCTTCTTTAGAAGCTTGAAACAGTTTGTTTTGTATCAATTGGCTTTTGGCAACTTCTTGTGAAATTTTTTCACGTAAATATTTGTTCCATAAAATAATAGAAAACAAAATCAATAAAAACAGTAAAACCCCAAAAGCGATATACCGAATGGATTCTTTACTCATTTTATTTTCAATAATAATGGCAACATGTTCATTGACACTGGCTTCCTTCTCTTGAGGCGTTATTGTCGCAATTGCTTTATTTAGCAAAGAGAGTAACATTGGTTCATCATGCATCACTGCTAGGCGGATGGTATTGGTATTTTTTGGCAATTCACCTGCTATTTTGAGATTAAAAAATCCTTGTTTTTTTATAATATAAGCTGCGGCGGTCATGGAACGAAGTGTCATGTCTGCTTTTTGCGTGGAAACCATACCAAAGGCTTCTTCGTTAGTAGAGACTGGAATGACAATAAGATTGGCATACTCTTTACTAATACGTGTAAATAAGTCTGAAACAATGGGAATAGAAATACTCTCATGTGCTAAAGAAGCTAAATCTTCAATATAAGGATGCTCTTCTCGAGTAATGAGAACATAAGGGTCTTCAAACAGAGGTTCTGAAAATAATAACCATTTGTTATTATCCACGGAAGGTTTCATAAAGGTAACAATATCGCATTGTCCTGATTTGGCTAATTTTAGACTATCATCCCATGTTAGAACTTGCTGTACTTCCACAGCTATATGCAAACGCCTTGCGACAAGCTTCAATAAATCTGCAATAATTCCTTTATAAATACCTTCTTGCGTAATTTCTTCAAAAGGGGAGGATTGTGCATCGACACAGACTTTAAAGGTCATTTTACTGTTTAGATAAGCACGTTCTTTTGCGTTTAAATTTAAAGTTTGATCAGATGCATGTACTGACAATAGGAGAAAAAAGCAAAGAGAAAACAGCTTGATCATGTAAACGCTAGTCCTTAAACGATAAATGATTTTCAAAATTTCATTATAGCATTTTCATAAAAGTGTTTACTAATGCTACACATGGTTACGATGCGAAATAGATTGCAAAGGCTTCAAGAAAAATACATAGGCTTATCTATATAATGAACTATCTCTTTGGTAATGAGGAAGTCAGTTTGCAACGTCTTGTACTCTGTTTATTATGGATGTTTTCTCTTTTTCTATCTACCTCTCATGCACTTGAGCCAAATCACAAATACATTATAGCAACTGCAAGTACGGGTGGAACATTTTACCCAGTGGGGGTGGCTATCGCAACATTATTATCATTGCGCTTAAATGACCAGCCACAAATTTCATTTTCAGCGGTTGCAAGTAGTGGTAGTTTAGATAATATTCGCCTCCTAGGTCAGAAAGAAGCAGATTTTGCTATTGTCCAAAGTTTGTGTGGTTTGCTTGCTTGGCAAGGAAAATCTTTTTATCAAAATAAGCCGCAAAAGAACCTACGCGCTATTTCTATGTTGTGGCAAAACGTGGAACATTTTACACTCACGAATGATTTAGTCAAGACCGGAAATATAGAAGATTTAAAAAATCTTTACGGACATAATTTTTCAATCACTGAAAATGATTCTGGAAGCAAATTTTCTGCAGAAACTTTAATGGATATTCTAGGTATTGACTATCATAAAATGAATCTTTTTTACCTAGGCTACAATCAAAGCGCTATCGCTTTGCAACATGGAAAGATTAAAGGGATGAACACGCCAGCTGGCGCACCTGTTTCTGCGGTATCTAACGTTTATGCTGCTATGGGACCACTTAAAGTGAGTCTGTTGGAGTTTAGTGATGAAGATGTGGCTAAAATTCAAAAGTATTATCCCGTGTGGAATAGGTATGTGATAAAAGCCAATACGTATCCTAGACAACCTAAAGATATTAAAACGATAGCCCAAGCGACATTATTAGTCACCAATGCTGATACACCAGATGATGTTGTCTATTTGCTAACGAAAACGATGTATGAAAATTTAGTTTTCTTAAACTCTGTCAATAAAGGCACAACGTCTATTTCGCTTGAAAACGCGTTAGACGGTCTTACCATCCCTCTGCATCCTGGCGCCATTCGATACTACCGCGAAAAAGGAATAACGATTCCACCTCATTTATTAGCACCACATCCATAATTCTCTTAACGTTCTCTCAAAATCATTTTATTTAGTGTGTATCCGAGAGAATACTAAGAGAGTAATCCTTTACAATGCTTCTTGTGATAAAAACATAGGAGGTTTGTTATGGATTTGATGCGATCTTGGAAGGTTTTGACTCCCCTCATTGTCTTATGTCTATTGTGGTTTTCTCCTCAGCCAGATGGGCTTACAACAAGTGCTTGGCATTTTATGGCAATTTTTATGGCTGTTCTTGTTGGATTGATTTTAGAACCAATTCCAACAGCACTCTTAGGTTTGCTAGGAGTGAGTTTTGCTTCATTATTGGGCTTAGTGGGTAAAACGCCAGCTGCAAATGTGAAATGGGCACTTTCTGGCTTTTCAAATAATATTATCTGGCTTATTTTTGCATCGATTATGTTTGCGATGGGCTATAAAAAAACAGGTTTGGGTAAGAGAATCTCTTTATTGATGGTGCAATACATGGGTAAAAGTACTTTAGGCTTAGGTTATGCTATTGCCTTTGCTGATTTAGTCTTAGCCCCGTTTATGCCTTCTAATACTGCTCGTAGTGCAGGAACGATTTATCCCATTGCGATTAATATACCTGTTTTATTTGATTCAACACCCGAGCATGAACCACGCAAGATGGGTGCTTATTTGGTTTGGGTAGGAATCGCTATATCAACGGTTACGAGTTCCATGTTTTTTACAGGACTCACGACGAATTTATTAGCAGCAGATTTAATTAGCAAAGGTGCGAATATTACTTTAGAATGGGGTGCGTGGGCCAAAATCATGATACCTATCATGGTGATTCCGTTTTTAGCTACACCTTTGTTGGCTTATATTCTTTTTCCTCCAACACAAAAGCATTCTCCTGAAGCGCCTCAATGGGCACGAAAAGAACTCGCTTCAATGGGGTCTATTTCTAGTAAAGAAATTTTGATGGCTTTTTTTGCCATCGTGGCTCTTATTTTATGGGTTTTTGGTAATGAACTGAATGTCAATGCAACAACAGCGGCCATTTCTATCATTTCATTGATGGTACTTACAAATGTTGTCACATGGGATGATATTGTGAGTAATAAAAGCGCATGGAATGTACTGGTTTGGTTTGCAACATTAGTTGCCTTAGCAGCAGGATTAAAAGAGGTTGGTATCTTAACATGGCTCAGTAAAAATGCTGAAATTTTCCTAACAGGACTTTCACCCACATGGGTTATCATCGCCATGATTGTTGCATTTTTTCTCTTACATTACTTTTTTGCCAGTTTAACAGCACATGCCGTTGCGCTCTTTCCACTTTTTATTACTTTTGCTGTAAAATTAATCGCACCTGAGCAATTAGTAACATTTATGATTTTATTTACGGGTACATTGGGTATTATGGGAATTATTACGCCCTATGGAACAGGTCCATCACCTATTTGGTATGGCTCTGGTTATATTTCTCAAGGAAAATGGTGGTTTTTAGGTGCCATATTTGGTTTGTTTTATCTTTCTAGTATCATCATTGGCGTATTAATCTTCATGTAAATCATACGATGAAGCGCTAATAAAGACCTAGAACCTTAAAGATGTAACAAAAAAAAGATATAGTTGATATTTTAATTGACTAAAGTGTTTGTTTCTCAATACAGTCTTACAAACGAAATAAAAATTCGGAAATGGAGGTTTTATGAATATTCACGAGTATCAAGCCAAAGAGATCTTTAAAAAGTACAATGTTCCCACTCCAAATGGATACATTGCTTTTACTGTGGAAGAAGCCGTCGAAAATGCAAAGAAACTGGGTGGAAATATTTGGGTGGTTAAAGCTCAAATCCATGCAGGTGGACGCGGTCTTGGTGGAGGTGTGAAGTTAGCAAAGAGTTTAGATGAAGTCAAAACACTTGCTAGCCAAATTCTTGGTATGACTCTTGTCACTCATCAAACAGGACCAGCGGGCAAATTGGTTCAAAAGGTCTATATTGAAGAGGGTGCAGATATTGCCGATGAACTCTATTTAGGCGTTGTGCTAGACCGTGCCAAAGAGATGCCTGTTATTATGGCATCACGTGAAGGTGGTATGGAGATTGAAAAAGTTGCTGCTGAAACGCCTGAAAAAATCATTAAAGTTGCCGTTGATCCGTTCATCGGGTTTCAAGCATATCATGGACGTGAACTCGCCTTTGGATTAGGGCTTGAGAAAGATGAAATCAATAACTTCATAAAATTTGCTTCTGCATTGTATCGAGTCTACATGGAAAACGATGCCGAACTCATTGAAATCAATCCACTTGTTAAAACAAAAAGTGGCACTTTTATCGCACTTGATGGTAAAATGGGATTTGATGATAACTCACTCTTCCGCCATCCTGAAATTGAAGCGATGCGTGATGAGAGCGAAGAGAATCCTGTTGAGCGTGAAGCTTCAGGCTTTGGTCTTAGTTATGTCAAATTAGATGGAAACGTCGGTTGTATGGTCAATGGTGCCGGTCTTGCTATGGGTACAATGGATACAATTCATTATGTGGGTGGTGAGCCTGCAAACTTCCTTGATGTGGGTGGTGGAGCCAACGCTCAAACGGTAGCCAAAGGGTTTGAAATTATTTTAAAAGACCCAAATGTTAAATCCATTTTTGTCAATATCTTTGGTGGTATTGTGAGATGTGATCGTATCGCAAATGGTATTTTAGAAGCCACAAAACTCATTGATGTGCATGTCCCTGTCGTTGTGCGCCTTGATGGTACCAATGCCAAAGAAGCTGCTGAAATTCTCAAAAATGCCAATATTAAAAATATTATTACTGCAACAGATTTACACGATGGTGCTTTAAAAGCCGTTGCGTGTGCAAAAGGAAACTAAGCATGAGTATTTTAATCAACAAAGAGACAAAAGTAATCGTACAAGGTTTTACTGGCAAAGAGGGTAGTTTTCACGCTGAACAATGTTTGGCATATGGTACAAAAATCGTAGGTGGTGTTACACCCAATAAAGGTGGTACAACCCATCTAGGACAACCTGTATTTAATACGGTGCGCGAAGCGGTTGTAAGCACAGGTGCAACGGTCAGTATGATTTTTGTTCCACCAGCCTTTGTTGCGGATGCTGTTTTAGAAGCGGCAGATGCAGGCATTGAACTTGCTGTTATTATCACAGAAGGTGCGCCTGTTCGTGATATGCAACGTGCTAAAGCCTATGCTGTTAAAAAAGGGATGAAAACGATTGGACCTAACTGCCCTGGTATTATCACAGCAGAAGAGTGTAAAATCGGCATTATGCCAGGTATGATATTTAAAAAAGGGTGTGTTGGACTTATCAGCAAGTCTGGTACTTTAACCTATGAAGGCGCAAATCAAGTGTGCAATGAGGGTTTTGGCATTACAACCGCTGTTGGTATTGGTGGGGATCCTATTATTGGACTTTCTTATAAACAATTGCTTCCAATGTTTGAGGCTGATCCTGAAACCAAAGCCATTGTAATGATTGGCGAAATTGGTGGTGATCTTGAAATTCAAGCGGCTGCTTTCATTAAAGAACATATTACCAAGCCTGTTGTTGCTTTTATTGCTGGTCAAAGTGCACCAAAAGGAAAACGTATGGGGCATGCTGGTGCGATTGTGAGTGGAAGTGCTGGTACAGCAGCCGAAAAAATGGCAGCTTTGGAAGCAGCAGGTGTTCATGTTGTTAAATCGCCAGCTGAAATTGGTAAAAAAGTTGCAGAAGTTTTGAAAAAATAAAAAAAAACTTTCAAGTTTTAAAGATTAAGTGAAGTAGATGTATAGCTACTGTAAAATCTATACTTTAAGACATTTTTTAAGTTCCCTTAGAAAATGTCTTATCGAACATACATTTTGGAAATTGTGTAAAAATAAAGGAGAACGTAGATGGGTTTAATCACTGCTCCAAGCAATACACCGGTATGGGTTAATGTCTCTAGGTGTAAAGCTTGTGATATTTGTGTCAGTATGTGTCCAGCAGGGGTTTTGGCAATGGTTCCAGCACCAAACTCAACACTTGGATCGATGATTGAAGTTGTTGTTCCTGATGCCTGTATAGGGTGTCGTGATTGTGAATTACATTGTCCAGATTTTGCAATTTATGTTGCAGATAAAAGCGAATTCAAATTTTCGAAGCTTTCAGAGACTGCAAAAGAGCGCGCTGAAGCTGTCAAAAAAAATAAATTTCGAAAACTCAGTGCATAAGGACAAAAAATGGCAAGAGAAGTAATTTCAAGTGGAAATGCACTGGTAGCGAAAGCGGCTGTTGATTGTGGATGTAAATTCTTTGGAGGCTATCCTATTACGCCTTCAAGTGAAATTGCAGAAGATTTAAGTAGTTTATTGCCTAAAAATGGTGGTAAATTTATTCAAATGGAAGATGAAATTGGTGGTATTTGTGTTGCTTTAGGCGCTTCAATGAGCGGAACCAAAGCAATGACAGCATCATCAGGTCCTGGTATTTCTCTTAAAGCAGAACAAATTGGTTATAGCTTTATTGCAGAAATTCCACTGGTTATCGTGAACGTTATGCGTGGTGGTCCTTCTACCGGTCTTCCAACACGTGTTTCTCAAGCGGATATCGGTCAAGCAAAATATCCAACACACGGCGATTTTGCATCTATATCACTGTGCCCTGGTAGTTTAGAAGAGGCTTATACCGAAACAATTCGTGCTTTTAATATTGCTGAAAAATATATGACGCCTGTTTTTATCCTTTTAGATGAAACATTAGGTCATATGCATGGTAAAGCAATTCTTCCAGACCTTGCTGAGATTCAAAAAAGTGTTGTCAATCGTGCTGTATTTACAGGTGATCCAAAAGATTACAAACCTTATGCAGCAGAACCAACTGAACCAGCTGTACTCAATCCTTTCTTTAAAGGCTATCACTACCACGTGACAGGATTACACCATGGTGAAAAAGGTTTTCCAACGGAAGATGGCACAATTTGTGAGTACAACATTGAGCGCTTAACCAATAAAATCAAAATGAAATCAGATGATTTAGTACATTATGAAGAGTTTATGCTAGATGATGCGGATGTCTGTATTATCGCTTATGGAAGTATCTCTCGTGGTGCAAAAGAAGCGGTAATGAAACTTCGCCAAGATGGTATCAAAGCAGGTCTTTTCAGACCAATTACTCTTTGGCCAAGTCCTGTAGCAAAACTCAAAGAAATTGGTCAAAAATTCAAAAAAATCATGGTAACTGAACTTAATATGGGTCAGTATTTAGAAGAGATAGAGCGAGTAATGAAACGAGATGATTTTGCGACACTTCACAAAGCCAATGGTCGTCCAATCGCTCCACTTGAAATGGTTGCTAAAGTTAAGGAGATGATGTAATGGCATTTAATTATGATCAATATCTACGTGTAGATAAAATGCCAACCTTATGGTGTTGGGGTTGTGGTGATGGTGTTATTTTAAAATCGGTTATTCGTGCAATCCATACAATGGGTTGGGATATGAACGATGTGTGTGTTGTTTCAGGTATCGGCTGTAGTGGACGTTTTAGTTCATATATTGACTGTAATACCGTTCATACAACACATGGACGTGCGATTGCGTATGCAACGGGTATTAAACTCGCTAATCCTGAAAAACATGTTATTGTTGTCACGGGTGATGGTGATGGTTTGGCAATCGGTGGTAACCATACGATTCACGGATGCCGTAGAAACATCGATTTAAATCATGTTTTGATTAATAACTTTATTTATGGTCTAACCAATTCTCAAACCAGTCCAACAACACCACAAGGCATGTGGACATCAACGGCTAATTACGGTAACGTTGATCCTACCTTTGATGCTGCAAAGTTGGCTGATGCTGCAGGGGCTACCTTTGTTGCACGTGAGTCTGTTTTGGACCCTCAAAAACTTGAAAAAATGTTTGTAGCCGGTTTCTCTCACAAAGGTTACTCTTTCTTTGATGTGTTCTCAAACTGTCACATTAACCTTGGACGTAAAAACAAAATGGGTGAAGCGGTACAAAACCTTGAGTGGATTGAAGGTCGTATTGTTGGCAAGAAAAAATTTGACCTTATGAGTGATGAAGAGCGTGTGGGTAAATTCCCAACAGGTATCCTCAAACAAGAAGAGGGCCAATTAGAATACTGTGAAGCGTATGATAAAGTTATCGAAGCTGCACAAAATAAAACCACGGTAAAGCTGTAAGGAGCCCTTGATGAGAAGACAATTACGTTTCGTAGGTGTAGGTGGTCAAGGTGTTATCCTAGCAGGTGAGATTTTAGCGGTTGCTAAAATTAAAGAGGGTGGTTACGGTGTCAAAGCATCAACCTATACGTCTCAAGTTCGTGGCGGTCCAACAAAAGTTGATATTTTATTGGACGAGAGTGAGATTTTATTTCCTTATGCCAACGAAGGTGAGATTGAGTTCATGATTGCAACAGCGCAAGTGAGCTTCAATCAGTTTAAAAATGGCGTAAAACCAGGTGGTATCATTGTCGTTGAGCCTAACTTGGTTACAGTCAATGAAGAAGACCGTAAAAAATGGAAAATCATTGAAATTCCATTGATTACGATTGCAAAAGAAGAAGTCGGAAACGTTATTACTCAGTCCGTTGTGGCACTTTCAATTACTGTTGAGATGACCCATGTTCTTCCACACGAACTTGTTCGTGAAGTCATGCTCTCAAAGGTACCTGAAAAAGTACACGCTGCTAATAATAAAGCGTATGACCTTGGTGTAAAATACGCGAAAGAAGCACTCGCTACACTTTAACATATAAGCTCTTCAAGCTAAAAGCTTGGAGAGCTTTTTCTCCTTCTTACGACTACTGAAAATGAATTACATGTAAAAATTTATGATTGTTGATTAAGCACACAAAATGAACGTTTGAAGATAAATTCTTTGAATGTTCATGATTTAAAAGACATGGAGCGGGTGATGGGAATCGAACCCACCGCTTTCAGCTTGGGAAGCTAACACTCTACCAATGAGTTACACCCGCAATTGAAGTTGAAATTTTAGCATAACTTTTTACATGTAAAAGATATAAATTTAAAGGAAGAGTATAATAAGTACGTAAAAGCGTGTTTTGAAGGAGAAAAAAATGCACAATACAATCAATATTTCAAAAGCTTTAAAACAGCAACAAAATGAGATCGATGACTTTACCATCTACAGTATGCTCGCACAAAGTGAAAAAAACGATGCCAATAAAGTTGTTTTTCAAAAGATTGCCCATGAAGAGAAAGGGCATTACATGTATCTTAAATCATTTACGCATGAAGAGGTCATGCCACGTCGTTTGGTAGTGCTATTTTATCTGCTTTTAGCAAAAATCCTCGGTGTCTCTTTTACGTTAAAGTTTTTAGAAAAGAGAGAAGAGGGTGCAAAACAATTCTATCAAGAGTTGATTATTCTGGATGAAAAAGCCAAGGAAGTTTATGAGCAAGAGATGCATCACGAAATAGAGCTTATTGATATGTTACACGACAGAAAACTCTTATATGCAGGTGCGATTGTTTTAGGTATGAACGATGCTTTAGTGGAACTTACAGGAACCCTAAGCGGTATCGCTTTAGCGTTTGATAAAAGCGTGGTGGTTGGTGTAACAGGTCTCATTATGGGCATAGCGGCTTCACTTTCGATGGCAGGCTCTGCCTATCTTGAATCGAAAGAAAACCCAACGGAAGATATCAAGGCGCTAACGTATTCATTGTATACGGGTATATCATACATCCTCACAACGGCGCTTTTGGTTTTGCCATTTTTTATATTTAGCTCTATACCCACTGCTATTTTATGGATGTTTTGTGGCGCAATGTTGGCTATTGTTCTTTATAATTTTTATATCTCTGTGGCAAAAGATTTATCGTTTTGGAAGCGCGTAGGTGAGATGTCGTTGATTACGTTTGGTGTTGCGCTTATCTCGTTTGGTATTGGTTATTTTGTTAAACACTATTTTGGGATTGAAATTTAGCTTTTTTGTTTTAAGTGACGGTAGCGAGCGATAAGAATAAAGCTTGCTATCAGCACAATACTTAAAGGTAAAAAGAGATACCAATGGTGTTTAATGAAGCCAATAAGCGATAAAATCGTATCACCAAAATACCAGACTGGTATGATAATAAGACTACTCCAACAGAGTGCTGAGATAAAATTAATGAGTGCAAAAAAGCGAGGACTATACCCCATCAATCCGATGCAAAGAGGAATAATCGTACGAAGACCATAAAGGTAACGTTGGATAAAGATAATAAACCAACCGTATTCTCTCAGTAAAAGTTTTGCAAGAGCAATTTTGCGTTTTTGTTTGGCAAGTTTCCGAATGACATACTCTTTTTTAAAGCGCCCCAAATAGAAGTAAATTTGGTCACCCACGAAGGCGCCAAACCCTGCAGTAAAAATAGCATAAGCAAGCACCATATCGCCGGTATGGACAAACAGTCCTGCCATAATCAGCCCGCTTTCGCCCTCTAAAATACTCCAGAAAAAAAGAATGATATACCCGTACTCATGCATTAAAGTGACAAAATTAAAATCCATCATTGCTTACTTTTTTGTGTTTTATGAATGATACCGTTTTCTACCTATGATAAAGCCTAGGCGTGTACTTTAGCTTTTACATGTAATTTAAAAAACGCGATTTATTTCAATCTTCTTTGAGCCATAATAAGAGAAAAAATAAGGAGTCAATCGATGCAATACCGAATAGAAAAAGATACGATGGGCGAGATTAATGTCCCAAATGATCGTTACTGGGGTGCACAAACCGAGCGAAGTTTGGAAAATTTTAGAATCGGTACCGAAAAAATGCCCAAAGAGCTTATTCGCGCCTTTGCACTGCTGAAACGTTCCGTTGCTGTGGTCAATCACAATTTAGGGAAATTAGATGAAACAAAAGCCAATGCTATTATCAAAGCATGCGATGAAATCCTTGCCGATAAATTAGAGGGTGAATTTCCTTTGGCTATCTGGCAAACCGGCAGTGGTACACAAACGAATATGAACCTAAATGAGGTGATTGCCAATCTCGCGACGGAGATTTTAGGGGGCGATTTTAGGCTTGAAAAACGCATTCACCCAAATGACCATGTCAATATGTCTCAAAGCTCCAACGATACGTTTCCAACGGCTATGCATATCGCAAGTGTCATTGAGATAGAAGATGCGCTTTTGCCTTCTCTAAAAAGACTGATTGAAGCTTTTAAGCTCAAAGAAAAAGCGTTTGAAGCTATCATTAAAATTGGACGAACGCACCTTCAAGATGCTACACCGCTCACATTGGGACAAGAATTTAGCGGTTATAAAAGTATGTTAGAGCATTCTTATGCGCACATTACGCAAGCTTTAACGTCACTTCGTGAGCTGGCTATTGGTGGAACAGCCGTTGGAACGGGCATTAACGCGCATCCAAAGCTGAGTGAATTTGTGAGTGAAGAGCTCACCAAGATTACGGGGAAAACGTTTGTCAGCTCGCCCAATAAATTCCATGCGCTTACCTCCCACGACGCAATTGTTTTTGCCAGTGGTGCGAACAAAGGTTTGGCAGCAAACTTAATGAAAATAGCCAATGACGTCAGATGGTTAGCCTCAGGACCTAGGTGTGGCATCGGAGAGCTCAGTATTCCTGAAAATGAGCCCGGCAGTTCTATCATGCCAGGTAAAGTGAATCCCACACAAGCAGAAGCCGTTACAATGGTGACATGCCAAGTCTTTGGTGCAGATGTTGCTATCTCTATGGGTGCAAGCCAAGGCAATTTTGAACTCAATGTTTTTAAACCCGTCATCATCTATAATTTTTTACAACAAATTAGACTGCTGAGCGATGTGATGGACTCGTTTAGAGAGCATTGTGTGGAAGGCATTGAAGCCAATGTGGAAAAAATCGACTACAATCTTAAAAACTCGCTGATGCTTGTCACGGCACTTAATCCTTATATCGGCTATGAAAAAGCGGCTAAAGTGGCAAAGCTTGCGCATAAAGAGCATTCAAGTCTCAAAGAGGCGTGCATCCAATTAGGGTTTTTAAGTGCGGAAGAGTTTGACCGTTATGTGATTCCCGCAGAAATGATTCATCCAAAAGCTTAATCACCTCTGCGTAAAAGTAGTCAAAAACTTTGGCTACTTTTACATGTAAACTAAAAAAAGAGCCAAATAAGTAGGGCAACGCCAATACCTAAATTGAGCCAACTGCCACCATCTTGAAAAAGCATTAAAAGTAGCTCATTTAACGTCTGTTCTATCCATGTGGAATGGGAATTCATCGCCATCTGGGTGTGAGCATAATGCGTGATATCGGCTCCCCAAATGAAAGCGATAATCTCAGGTAAAATAAAAAATAGAATCACACCCAAAGCACCCCAAAGCGTTTTTTCTGGTTTTAATGAGAGTAGGGCTTGCTTGGTTGCTGGATGTTGCGCCATTAATTTTGCTTTCGCTTTTATTTTTTCTTTCACGAAGGGTTTTCCTCTTGGTTTATTCGTATGTATAATTTTATGTATTTTAGCTTAAAGATGCCTCATTTACGTATGTATAGCAATAGCAATAACTCTTGAAACTGAGATACGACACTTTGCATGATTATTGTAACAATTTTATATTAATACCGTATAAATGGTATAACTCTTGCATAAATAAAAGTAAAAAACAAAGGAGCTATGGTGGAAACAATCGTTCATGGTGTTCAAAAACCCTTACACACGAAAGAGAGAAAAATTGGCTCAGAAGCTCCTGCTGTGGGTTTATATATGCTCAATGGTGATATGAAAATCATCGGCATGATGGCAACTAAAGTGCAAGTGATGATCACGTTGCCGTATGAGCATTCATTAAGCTCAAATTTACAAGAACTCATAACGACGTATCAGGACCAAGCGTTTATCTATATTATCAGTAGTGCAGTGCCAAAACCAAATCTCAATCCTGCGTGTACTTCCGTTGATTTTATAGAGTTTTCAAAAAAGTTTGGTGTTTTGATTGATGAGCGTTTATGCGCAAAATCTCTTTTTATTATCAATAAAGATGGGCAAGTCGTTTACAAACAAATCACCAATGATGTTGAAGATGCCTTTGATTTAGAAACGTTTGAAACCAAATTGGACGAAGCGATTCATTTTAAGAAAAAAGGGCACGTGCATGAGAATTGGATGGGTGCTTAATGCTAAGTGAGGCAACAAGCCGCTGGTTGGTAGAAAATGATTATGATGCTAATTCACTCAACCATGTAGGAAAATATGGCAATTCCGCTTTGATGAAAGCGGTGCGTGAAGCAAATGTCGATGTAACGCAAGAACTCCTTGATGCACACGTTGATTTAGAAATCAAAAATAGTGATGGCAATACGGCGATATGGAATGCATGTTTTGGTGGCGATTATCACTGTGTTGAGCTATTGGTCAAAGCGGGAATTCATCTTGATAGCCAGAACGATAATGGCGTGACAGCACTAATGTATTGTGCCAGTTCTGGAAAAGAAGAGATGGTGCATCTTTTGTTAAGCTTTCATGCAAACGCCAATAGTATTAACCTCGATGGATTTAAAGCCATTGACCTTGCGAGTACGCCTCGTATCTATAAAATGCTCAAAGCTGTTACGTTGTAGCGTTTTACATGTAAAAAAAATTTAGTGAGCGCTCAGTGTCTTTTTCTCAAAAATATGCCAACCGCATTCTAACCACACAAGCGCATTTTGGTAGAAAATCTCACTTTGCAAAGAAGCCACTTTAGCTTTAATGGTTGCTAAATTGGCAATGGCACGACTGAGCTCATCCGCACTCGTAAGTTGGTTATCAAAACGTCCTTGGGTCAATTTGGTATATTCATAGGTTGCGTTCTCTTCTTGTTCTGCACTTTTGAGGTTGGCTTTGAGTGTTTCAATTTCAAGAAGCGTATTGTCAATTTCAGTCAATACGTGTTCTTTATAGGCTTCCAAATCAGAAAAGGCAGAGAGTTTTGAAGCGCGCGCCGCATCAATAGTGTGCATATCGGTGTAACCATTAAAAAGATTCCATGAAACGCTGATACCGGCATAACTTTTATCGGCATTGGTGTATCCATCGCCATTAAGCTCTAATGAATCACCTTGGCGTTTTAAAACGCCGACAAGAGCTACATTGGGATACAGTTTACTTTGTGCCAACGCTACATTACTCTGTGCAATATCGAGTGCTTTATGCATCGCTAATACATCTTCTCGCTCACTGAGTGCAACAGCTTTTGCTTCGTCAAATTCTGGTGTGTCATAAAGAATAGTTTGAGGCGAGAGGGTTGATATTTTAGTGTTTAGTAGCATTGAGAGTTGATTGAGCATTTGTTTTTTTTGATTGCGATGTTTTGTAATTTGTGCTTGCATATCGTATGTTTTAGCTTCAATGGCATAGAGTTCACTTTGGGCAAGGAGTCCATTATCGTAAAAACCTTTGGCTTTTTGATACGATAACTGAAGCGCATCATACGAGCTTTGTAACGCCTCAATGACTTTGTCTTCGCTTATAACGGCACTGTAAAGTTGCGTAACATGCATCGCAAGATTGCGTTTAAGGTTGGTGACTTTAAGTGTGGCTTGTTCGTATTCGAGTTTGGCTTTATCAATGGAAGAGGAGATAGCAAAACCTGTAAAAAGAGGATAACTCAAAACTAAAGCCCCTTCTAAATGCCTGCGTGTTCCTACTTCTGCGGTTGTTACAGGAAAAGAGGGCAGATGCAAAGTCATATTGGGAATTTCATTAAACTCAATGGCGCTGAGTGTTGCGTCTAGTGCAGGTAAATTTTTACCCAATGAGGCTTGATAGAGCGCTTCTGAAGCGTTTTCGAGCGCTTTAGCACTTTGGTAATTATAACTGTGTTCTAACAGATTTAAAAGCTCAGTATAGGTTTGAGCATTTAACCATAAGGGTAAAAGAAGTAGCACGAAACGTCGCATTAGGCATCCTTGTGAAACGTCATGATAGGATTCTAATAGTATTCTTACTCCTATTAATCTGCTCTTAATTAGGTGAAAATATACCAAATTCGTTATATAATAGTTTTGTCTTCATCCAAGGAGCGACTATGTTAGAAAAAATCAAACAGTATCGTTTAGGATTAATGATTTTAATTCTTATCCTAATCGCAACCGCATTCATCGTCAATAAGCTTTCAACACCGACACTTGCCTCTAATTTGGTTCAGGGTTCAGGCCGTATGGATGGTGATTTGATTAATCTTAATGCGAAATATGCAGGACGCATTGAAAGCTTAAGTATCGAAGAAGGTCAAAGTATAGCCTTAGGCGATAAAATCGCAACGCTTGCTAGTGCCGAATATCAGGCGCAAAAGGCGCAAATAGAGGCACAAATTGATGCGAAGAAACAAGAATTGAGCGCTAAAACGTTTGAGTATGAAATAGCACAAAAGACCGTTCCTCAATCTTTGATTAAAGCCAAAGCCAATCTTAGCATTACGGAGCAACAACAAGAAGAGCTCTCTCGTAGCATTGCTTCACAGCAAAGTGTCGCCAAACAAGACCAACATGACTATGAGCGCATGCAAAACCTTTATAATCAACATCTCATTGAAAAGCGCCAAGTCGAAATGGCAGCACTTAAATCGCAAACCAGTCAAGATGCATTGGCGGCATTGTTACATAAAAAAGAGCAATTAGCCCAAGCCAATACCATTGCACGCAGTAATGTCAAAGATGCTACGTCTAATCAAGACACGCTTTTAGTGATGAAAAAAGGCATTGAAGCACTCGCTTCAGCCTTACAAGCGCTTGAAGCGTCCAAAACACAAATTGAAGCGGTTTTATCTGAAATGACACTTTATTCACCGATTAACGGTGTCGTCATAGAAAAAATAGCCAACCAAGGCGAAGTGATTGGGGGAGGAAGCGTTGTAGCAACCTTGCTTGATCCAAAGTCACTGTATCTTAAAATTTTCGTCGATACGAAAGAAAATGGAAAGCTTCATGTCGGAAATGATGCGGTCATTTTTTTAGATGCTTATCCTAACAAACCCATTCCTGCTAAAGTGGTTCGCATTGAGCAAAAAGCAGAGTTTACGCCCAAAGAAGTGAGTGTCCCAAGCGATAGAATCCAGAGGGTTTTTGCTTTACATGTAAAACCGTTGGAGTACAATCCGCTCCTTAAACTAGGCATTCCTGCTGTAGGTGTCGTCTCTATGGATGGTAAAGGCTTACCGGTCAGTCTTAAAAACGTTCCTGAATGAGAATACAATGCAACTTCATGTTGAGCAAGTGAATGTTTATCATAAAAAAACATTAGGCATTCATAATGCCTCTTTGCATGCCAATGAAGGTGAAATCATAGGTTTCATTGGAGCTGACGGCGCGGGTAAAAGTTCTTTGATTCACGCTATTGCTGGCATTATTCCTTTTGAAGGCAGTGTAACGTTTTTTGAGCACACTTATCATTCTCCCAAAGAAGCTGAAATTTTAAAAGAGCATATTGGACTTATGCCTCAGGGTATTGGACTGGTACTTTATGATTTATTGAGCGTTGATGAGCATTTACGCTTTTTTGCAAACATCCACAATATCAAACAAGATGCATCGTTTCAAGCTTATAAGTTGCGTCTTTTAAAGATGGCAGGCTTAGATGCGTTTCAAGACAGGCAAGCGGGCAAGTTAAGCGGAGGTATGATGCAAAAGCTTTCGCTGATTTGCTCTTTATTGCATCGACCCAAACTGCTTTTACTGGATGAGCCGACAACGGGTGTTGATCCTTTGAGCCGTATTGAGTTGTGGGAAATTTTAGATGAGATACGCAAAAGTGAAGGTACTATCGCGATTATCAGTACCGCCTACATGCAAGAAGCGGCAAAGATGGATCGGATATTACTGTTTGACGAGCAAGAAATCATCGCGCAAGGTAGGGCAGAAGAGTTGCTAGAATCCGTCAAAGCGATGACGTATGAAGCAAATGTGCAGACCAATGAACCGTGCATTAAAACGCTTCATACAACCTACTGTTTAAGCACGTTGGATGCTTTACATGTAAAACCTAGCCTTGAAGCACTCTTCTTTGTGAATGCTCTGCAAAAAGATAAAAAAATGCCTTCGATTGAAATTACAAATAAAGAATCATCGATTATCTTGCCTGACATTGTCATGCAGGCGAAAGGACTCACCAAACGGTTTGGCGCATTTATTGCCAATGATAATGTCGATATTACGCTTAAAAAAGGCGAGATTTTAGGATTGTTAGGAGCCAATGGCGCTGGAAAAACAACGTTTATTAAGATGCTTTTAGGACTTTATCCTATTGATGGTGGCACCCTAGAGCTCTTAGGTTCTTTGATTCATACACAAGAAGATAGACAAGCGTTAAAGGCTTCTATTGGCTATGTCAGTCAGCATTTTGCGCTCTACAATGATATGAGTGTGGAAGAAAACCTTCTCTATTTTGCTTCGATGAGGCATATTCCCCTTGATGTTGCGAAAAGCCGTATTATGCGTTATGCCTTAGAACTGGGGTTCGATGAATTTCTCCATGCCATGCCAACAGAGCTTCCTCTGGGAATTAATCAGCGTTTTTCACTGGCTTCTGCTTTATTGCATGAACCGGTTATTCTCTTTTTAGACGAACCCACATCGGGCGTTGATGCGATAGCCAGGGCGCAATTTTGGGAGCTTTTAAAGGCTTTAAAAGAGAAGTGGGAAATTTCCATTCTTATTACGACTCACTACATGAGTGAGGCTGAGTTTTGTGATCGTGTTGTGTTGATGAAACAAGGTGCAAAAGTGGCGGATTATACGATTGCCGAATATTATGCCAACCATCCTAAAGCGCATAACTTTGAAGAGATTTTTTTGGAGTACTACCGATGAAATTAGGTGTGGTTAAAGCCTACGTACTCAAGGAGCTCACGGAGATTATTCGCTCACGCTTGATTATTATGGTTTATTTGATGCCCAATATGATTTTGGTTCTTTTTGGTTATGGCATCCGTATGGAAGTAACGCATGCTCGAACGCTGATTATTGATAACGACCAAAGTCACTATTCACAATTTTTGAGAAGTAAATTTGAGCATTCAAAGTATTTCACGATGCAACAATTTTACGGAAGTGAAGCTGAAGCACTTGATGAAATCAAGCAAGCCAAAAGCGATATTCTTATTATTATTCCCAATGCCTTTGAAAAAAGATTGCTCCACCAACAAGCCACACAAATAGGCGTTTTTGTGGATGCGGCTTTTCCTATTCGTGGCACAACGATGGAGAGTTATGTTAAAGGCGTTGTCCTTGATGCTGCAAGCGAAATCATGCAGCGCTTGAATACAACCGCTTCTATTAGCATCAATCAAAGAGCGCTTTTTAACCAAGCGATGCGCGATGAAGACGCCATCGTTCCTGGTTTAATCGGACTTGTTTTACTCATTGCTCCTGCGATTTTATCGGCATTACTGATTGTTAAGGAAAAAGAGAAAGGTACTATTTTTAACTTTTACGCGTCACCTTTGCTCAAGTCAGAATTTATCGCCGCTAAACTCATACCTGTTTTTATGTTGCATTCACTCAATATCTTCATTCTCTTTTTATGGGCTACGTATCTGTTTAACGTACCGTTTCGTGGCAGTTTTTTACTCTATGTATTCACATCAGAACTCTATTTAATCATAAGTCTTTCGATTGGTATGCTTATCTCTATTATCACACGTACGCAAATTGTGGCGGTTGTTTTAACACTGATTGTTACTTTGATTCCAGGATTTATGTATTCGGGTATTTTGATGCCCATTTCGTCTATGACAGGTGTTTCCAGTTACGAAGCGCATGTCTTTCCTGTCATGTATTACAACCATATTTTATACGATGTATTTTTAGTGGGTGAAGGGTTAGCATCTTCTAAGACACTTTTTTATCTTTTTGTTTTGGCATGTTATGCTTTTGGACTGTTAGGGCTTGGCACACTCTTTTTGAAAAAGGAGCTTAAATGAGAGTCTTTTGGGCCGTTGTTGGCAAGGAACTCATTAGTTTTATACGCTCATGGCAACTGGTTTTTGTTGTCTTGTATGCCTTTAGTTTTGAAGTCTATATCGCCGGCAGTGGCATTGAGCTTAAACCGCAAAATATTGCCATAGGCTACGTGGATAACAGCGGAGGAGGGTTAAGCCAAAAACTATTAAGTTTCTTCCATGCGCCAGAATTTTTAGAACCGATGGTATTTACGTCGCATCAAGATTTATCACAAGCTATTTTTGATAAAGAAGTGATGTTGGGACTTGTTTTTGATGAAGACTTTGAAAAAAATTACCGAAAAAATCATCACACGAGCATTAATGTCCTTCTTGATGCAACCGCTGCCTCGCAAGCCTTTACGGCACTGAGTTATTTACAAAATATAGCACTTAACTTTACCAAACAATCATTTCCCGTTGAACTGGTCACCCACAAACTGTTTAATGAAAATGCAGACAATCATACTTTTATGGCTTTAACAGAACTTTTATCAATTACAACACTATTGTCTGTTATTTTAACGGCAATGGTCTTTGTCAAAGAGAAAGAAGAGGGAACATGGGACATTATGCTTTTAATGCCAGTTAATCCTAGGCTTATTATTCTTGCAAAGTCATTCTCTCAAGTGATTATTGTCATGATTGGTATTGTGATTTCTGTTGGATTTGTTCTTTTTGGTGTGTTTCATACGCCAATGAATGGTTCTTTTTTAGCGTTTATTCTCTTAAGTTTTCTCTACGCTTTCACAGGGGCTGGCATTGGACTTTTTATCGCAGCACTTGCCAAAGATGTGATGCAAGTGGCACAACTTTCCATTGTAATTATGATGCCACTCATTTTTTTAAGCGGTGCTTGGACACCCATTTATGCGATGCATCCAGCGCTTCAAACGTTTTCATTGATTTCACCCCTGCGCTATTTTATCGAAGGCAGTGAAAGCATCTTTTTCCGAGGAACTCCTTGGAGTGAATTGTATGTTTACTTTTTAGGAGTTGCCCTGATTGGTGGGATTGTATATAGCATTGGATTTCGTAAAATTGGACGGTTGTTCTAGTTTTACATGTAAAACATTATGAGATTAAAAAGCTTTTGATTCCTGTAAAAATCAGTTGTGCAGAAAGCGCTGATAAAATAAGTCCTGTTACTTTGCTAAGCACAATTAATCCACTACGGCCAATCCATCTCTCAATTGCGCCTGAGAGATATAGCATGATGCCTACACTCAAAATAGCGCATAACAATGAAGCAGAACCGAGCATCATGTCCCCTAAAGTGCTGATATCCGCACCCATAACCATCAACGCACCTACTGTACCAGGTCCTACGGTCACGGGAATTGCTAAGGGCACAACCGCGTGTTTTAAAATGTCCGTTTTACAAGTCGGTTCTGCATTAACATCTTTTTGCACCAAATCAACCGCTGTTAAAAATAAAAGCGCTCCCGCACCGATACGAAAAGCATCTAACGTAATGCCAAAAAGCTCAAAAATATATTTTCCAAAAAAAAGAATAATCAAACACGTAATAGCAATGGCAAAGGTTACTTTGATGGCAAGGCGTTTTTTGCTGTTATCGTCTATACCTTTTGTCATGGAAAGGAAAATGGTTGTAACAAAAAACGGTGTCATTATAAAAAAGAATTTCACATAAATCGAAAAGAAAAATGAGAGATGATGCATGAACACTCCTTAAAAAAAGATGGCATTATAGCACTTTTTCAGCCTCTCTTTGGCAGAATGATGCCATGAAAAAAGAGACCATTTATCTTATCGAATACTTACGTAAAAGTATCCATACCCCCGAGCATGCATTTTATGAATGTATCGCTCAGACGCTGAAGGCATTAGAGTTGTATCATCCGAGTCGATACACACTTCCGCAAATTCTCTCCTTGATGCATCATCAAAATCAAACTGCTCCCAAAGATGCGCAAGAAGCGGTCAAAATGCTCGATTCGCTTTTAGAAACGGCTTTGCCTCTACCGTTACAAGAGGCAAAAAAAACACTTTTTATGACACTGTTACACAGTAATTTTCCAAAGAAAAAAAGCTTTCTAACGGTTTCGTTAGAACTGTTTCTCTCTCAGCTTGAACCGGTTGAAAAAAGCATCTATGAAAATTTATTGGCGTATGTTTCAGGGCTTAATCGTGCATTATCACTCTTTTTTGTGCTCTCGCTTGAAGAGCCAAACACGTTTACGCCAGAAGCGCTCGTTCATTTTGGCGAGACAGTACATGTAACATTAATTGAACTGTTACTCAACGAAGAAGAGCGTGGGCATTTAAGTAATGGACTCAAAGAATTGTTGGGTGTCTATTTGAGTTTGTACGGAAAATATCTTTACATGTAAAAAGATTCGGTCATTTTTTGTCTTTTGATTAGGTTATAATTATCATAATTTATCTTTCAAGGATTTAAAATGCAAGAGACACTCAGTTGCGCGGAATGTGGAACACTCAATTGCCATAAACACGATAGCCGTTATCCAAAATTTTGTTTGACAACCAATGTAGATGAAGCACTCTTAGATGATTCTTTAACAAGCTACCAAGAAGAGGGATTGGATAGAACGATTGCGCTTGCCGCGGCGGATATTGAAGGTAAGTATTATGGCGAGCTCACACGTGTTGAAGAGATTTTAGCATTTGCAAGGCGTATTGGAGCAAAAAAAATTGGCATTGCTTCTTGTGTGGGGCTTGCAAGTGAGTCTAAAATCTTTGCAGAGATTTTAAAAGTACACGGTTTTCAGCCTTTTATGGCAATTTGCAAAGTAGGTTCACGTGATAAAACCGAAATAGGGCTGAAAGAAGAGCAAAAAATCCGTCCCAATACGTTTGAGCCAATGTGCAATCCTATCTTGCAAGCCAAATACCTTAACAAAGAAAAAACAGATTTAAATGTCATTATGGGACTTTGCGTAGGGCATGATTCTCTGTTTATTAAGTATGCCAAAGCAACGACTACTTATCTTGTTGTGAAAGACCGTGTATTAGGGCACAACCCGATTGCCGCACTTCATTTAACCCAGACCTATTATAAAAAGCTTTTAAGCCCCAAAGAGTACTAAATTAGGTTATAATAGCCTTATCTTCATGGATAAGGCGTTTGATGCATTTTGGGCTTAAGCTAGGGTCAATGATATGTTTAATACTGTTGTTTCCTCTTACGCTTTTAAGTGTAGAACTGACACCTAATGAACTTACCTACATACGACAATTAGGTTCCATTAAAGTGTGTATTGATCCTGACTGGAAACCTTTTGAATCGTTGGATGAACAAGGACATTATGTCGGCATTGGTGCTGATTTATTGTATCTAGTCATAAGACGCTTGGGATTAAGTGTTGAAATAATAAGAACAAAAGATTGGGATGAAAGTGTTGATTTCGCTAAAAAAGGTCAATGCCAAATACTCAGTTTTCTCAATCAAACACCCAAGCGTGATGAATGGTTACTTTTTACTAAATCTCATTTTGAAGACCCGAATGTTTTTATCACTCGCGAAGAGCATCCTTTTATTTCAAATCCTGCCAATCTCATCAATGAAACCATCGTTTTTCCTAAAGGAACAGCGATGGAAGAACTGATTCGCAAAGATTATCCTAATTTAAAAGTCATAACAACAGAATCGGAGGAAGAAGCTTTTTCACTTGTCTCATCGCATAAAGCGGATATGGCGATGCGTTCTTTAATTGTGGCGGCTTACACCATTAAAGCAGAGGGCTGGTTTAATTTAAAAATTGCAGGACAGCTCACAACTTATACCAATCATCTTCGTATGGGAGTAATTAAAAGCGAACCCATGTTGCGTGATATTCTCAATAAGGGCATCGACACCTTAAGTGCGCAAGACTGCGCTTTAATCGTTAATCGTTACATTTCCATTAAGGCTGAAACGGTTAAAGATTATAGCTTGATTGTAAAAATAATTTTAGTATTTGTTGCTTTTGGCGTTATTTTTTTGTGGCGCTATCTCGAATTAAAACGCTACAATAAAGAGCTATTGTACCTCTCTGAAACAGACTTACTCACCAAGCTTTACAATCGTATGAAAATAGAAAAGGAACTCATTGCACAGGTTTCAAAGGCACAACGCTTATCCCATGATTTTTCAATCCTGCTCTTAGATATTGACCATTTTAAAAAAATAAACGATACATTTGGACATCCCATTGGTGATAAAGTGCTTGTACAAATGGCACACATTATTCAAGAAAACCTTCGCCAATATGATATTGTTGGACGTTGGGGTGGTGAAGAATTTTTGATTCTTTGTACACACAGCACACAAGACGAAGCGTATCATGTTGCAAAAAGAATTCAAGAAGCCATCAAACAAGCAACCTTTTTTACATGTAAAGTACATACCATCAGTATCGGTGTCGCTACTTTGAATGAGCACGATACACCCTATACTCTTATCTCACATGCTGATGATGCTTTATATCAAGCAAAAAAGAGTGGGCGTGATACGATTTG